>Ga0183095_10040_pt3 | contig 195443 bp, 181 predicted proteins | sample BioMet4_FD_130346 | JGI IMG/M metagenome (GOLD analysis project Ga0183095, IMG submission 130346) | Microbial communities from bioreactor (seeded with sewage sludge) at LBNL, California, USA - Biofuel metagenome 4 (v2) (version 3) | ecosystem: Engineered > Bioreactor > Anaerobic > Unclassified ...
TTAATGTATCCAAGGCAGAAGACATAAGCAAAACATTAGATGAATATGTACATTATTTCAATTACGAAAGGCATGCTTCGGCTTTAAACTACAAAACCCCGATTCAGTTTAAAACTGAATCAGGGTTCTGAGTTTCGTTTTTATTGGTGTCTACTTTCTCTTGACAGATGCATTGGGAAGTGTTCCCAATTGGCTTCTTTTGTTATGAATTAGCTAAAACGGGTAGAATTAGTCAGATACGAGGAAGAACGAGGCTTGCGAGGGAAGCTGGACTATCAAGGTCCGCTGAGCCGAGCAAACGCAAGTTCTGACAATGTAACTGGCTAATTATGGCCGTTTTTTTACACTATAAACTTGGTAGTGCTACCATGCTGCCCGGGAATTATTTCCAGCCGGGTAGGAATACGTTCTTCTAAGTCGGCAACGTGGGAAATAATACCCACTAAACGACCGCCGGCTTGTAATTCGGTAAGAGTGTTGATGGCGCTATCCAAGGTTTCCGGATCCAAGGAGCCGAAACCTTCGTCAACTAAAATAGTATCCAGATGTAAACCGCCGGCATAGGCTTCCAACACATCGGATAAGCCTAAGGCCAAGGAGAGGGAAGTAAAGAAGCTTTCGCCTCCGGAGAGAGTCGACACATCACGACTTTGACCGGTAAAGGCGTCCAGTACTTCTAAGGACAAGCCTTGTTCCTTGCGAGCGTCGTTAATACCTGTGCTTCTTAGCAGAGCATACCTGCCTTGACTGATTTTGTTCAAGCGCAGATTAGCGGTAGTTAGCACATCGTCTAACAGGGCTTGCAAAACGAAAGCAGAGAAGGATAGCTTGTAAGGGTTGTCGCCTTTGGCAGTAGCAGCTAAGAGGCCAATGGGGCCATAAGCTGCCTGCAATTTATCTAATTGCTTTTGAGTAGTTTCCAAGGAACTTAGCAAAGCTTTGGCACTCTTGACCTGAGCTTGTCCGGCGCCTAGCTTAGTAGCCGTTTCAGTCATGGCCTGCCGGGCTTTTTCTTCTGACTCCTGATAGGGTGTAAGGTCAGGTTTTTGTTTATCCTTAATCTGTTTTAAGGTTAAACCTTCTTTAGCTTGGAGGGCAGCTTCTGCTTTTTCATAAGTGCTGATGGTGTTTTGCCAGCTTGTTTTTTGGCTGCCTTGTTTTAAAAGGCTGAGAAAAGTGCGTTGCTCTGTGAACACCGAGGCAGTAAATACTTCTTTGAATTCTTCTACCATTTGCTGAGAAATTTCATTAGCAGAGTCTAACGCCTTTTGGGCAGCAACTACTTTACCTTTGGTTTCTGCTACCTTAGTATTAGCATTTTTCAAAGTTGTCCTTTGTTGCTTAAGCTTTTGGGCCTGGGCTTCAATATTGGCTAGCTTGGCTTCTAAGGCTGCTTTGGCTTTGGCACTAACGGTAGCAGGATGGGGATGTTCTAAGGAACCACACACAGGACAGGGCACGCCGGGCTTTAAGCTTTCGGCTAAGCGGGTAGTTTCCTGAGAAGTAGCAGTCATGGTGGCCGCCTGTTCCTTAAGAGCGACGATGGCATTGTCTAAATCCTCACCGGAACCGGCTTGAGTCAGTTCCTGAGCAGCAGCTTCCAAAGCTTCGTTGGCAATTTTTAAATTAGCATTTTCCTGATCAAGATAAGCCTGGCTGGCTTTAACCTGAGCCAGACTTTGGGAAGCTTTTTCATAAGGAGTCTTTAAACTAGCAGCTGCTTCTAACAATTGCAGTTGCTCTTTTAATTTATTAATTTCAGCTTTTTGAGCGGCCAATTCAGCTTTTTCGGCTACTAATTTTTCTGCCTGAGTAAAGGCTTCAAATAAGTTTTCCTGCTCGTGCAAAGCTTTACTTACTTTTTCCAGTTCTGCTTTTTGTTTGGTTAGCAAGGACTCTTGAGTTTGGCAAGCCTTTTCGTTTTGGTCAATGACAGCTTGCAATTCTGCTATGGTACTTGAACCACTGCTTTCCAAGAGGGTGGTAAAGCGCTGACTTAATTCTTCGTAGGAATTTTTTAGCTTTTTGGCCTGGGCGTCTAAGACGTCTTCCAGCTGCCTGTATTCACCTGTCTTAAACAGAGTTTCCAAAATCAATTTTCTTTCTTTGGAGTCTGCCATTAAGAAACGGCGAAATTCTCCCTGAGGGAGAATAACCAGTTGCCTGAATTGCTCAGCCTTAAAGCCCAGCAATTCTTCAATGGCTTTGGTAGCATCACTATTGGAGGTAGCCAAAATCTTGCGGTCGCCTTCTTTATCGATTTCCACCAGAGAGGCACCTACAGGCACAGTCCTAGTGCCTTCGCCCCGTTGCTTCTTCAGCTCTTGTTCGGGAGTTCTGGTAATTTCATAGGTTTTATTTTTATTGGCAAAAAGTAGTGTTACCGAGGTCTTGGTTTCCGGAGTAGCATAGTCGCTGCGCAGGGAACGGTTGTTACGCAAATCACCACTGGCACTGCCATACAAAGCGAAGGTGATAGCGTCTAGGATGGAAGTTTTGCCACTGCCGGTAGGACCGGTAATAAGGAAGAAGTTCTTGTCTCCTAGCTGGCGAAAATCGATAACTTCTTTTTGGGCATAAGGACCAAAGGCTTCCATGGTAAGGCAGAGAGGTTTCATTAAGCTCGCCTCCCTTTGTCTTCCAGATGTGTTAAAGCCTGACGCAAAAGAGTATCCTCTGTGGTTTCCAGCTTTCTTTCGTTAACAGCCTGAAAGAAAGTACTGAACAACTCGTGAGAAGATACTTTTTTCTTTTGGGCAGCCTCTACGCTAAGTTCCTTCTGGGCAGGGGTAAGCCGCTCGTAGGTTAATTCCAAGATTTGCGGATAAACAGTTTCCAGTTTATGCTTAGCATCTAAAATAGGAGCGGCATCTGTCAAGGTAAGCTGCATATAAGCGGCAGCATAATCGGCAGGGTCCTTAGCTAACAATTCCTGAAAGCTGCCTTTTAATCTGATTAAATCATGAGGCTGGGTTAAGGCAATAGTTTCTACCTTGGCTGCACCGCTGCCATCTAAATCTACGATGTGAACAGCTTTCTTTTGGGTAGCTTCCGCAAAAGAATATTTTAGGAGAGAACCACTGTAACGCACGATAGGACTGCAATTTTGCGTAGCGTGCAAATGTCCTAAGGCTGTATAGTTAAAAGGTTCAAAATTTTTAAGTTCTACGGTGGTAGTACCACCTACGGCTAAGGGCCTTTCACTATCCGGAGTAGGCATAGCACCGGCCACAAAGGCATGAGCCACAGCAATCTTACGGGCATCGGCCGGAATTTGTGCTAGCATTTGCTTGATTTGCCAAGCCAGGGCGGCATCGTGATTAGGCTGCTTCTCACCACTTAGCTCGGTGGCAGTTAAAGGTTCACAATAGGTTAGAGGAGCAAAATATACAGAACCATATTTGTCCTCCAAGGCTACAGGTGTAGCATTAGCCATTACCGTACCGTAAATATAAAGCTGCTTTTGCGCAAAAAGAGCCTGACCGAAATTTAAACGGTCAGGATTATCGTGGTTTCCTGCAATCAGGATAACAGGCAGATGTAAATTTAAAATTAATTCTTCTAAGGTGGCATTTAAAAGTCCTACTGCATCAGTGGGAGGTACGGCCCGGTCATAAATATCACCGGCTACCACTACAACATCCACCTTGCTGTCCTTGGCAATCTGTAAGATTTGAGCCAGCACCACTGCTTGATCTTCTAAGAGATGCAAGCCATGGAAGGAACGTCCTAAATGCCAATCTGAGGTATGTAGAATTCTCATCTTTTCTCTTTTACCTTCATGTTAAAGAAAATATAGGTTGCTAAATACACAAAGCCTCCTACGGGAGTCCTGGTGTATAACAAAATCGGGAATAAAAATAAGGCTACTAATAAAAATACGAAGGAAGGAATGCAAGCTAAAAAGAAGGAAGTACTAAAACCGTGCTCATGAAAAGCAATACGCATTTTATCCGTAGCTCTAACTCCGTAACGCAAAGCAAACATAGCAAAGAAAAAGCCGCTTAAACCATAAAGTATATTTGTTAACACATTGTTTACCATATTATATCTCTCATTCTGTTCTAATTTTGTCCTATTATGATAACACTTCTGAGTGATAAAGTGAATAAAAATAGTGTATAATGGAAGTCGTAAGGAAGGTAGATACTATGAAAAAAATATTTATTGTGCTGTTCTTTTTTTGGACCATGTTACCACATCCCCAAGTACAGGCAGCCTTAATTAGCAAGCAACAGGAAATTAATATGGGTAAGGATGTTGCAGCCCAACTGGAAAACCAATACGGACTGGTTCATGATGATGAATTGCAGGACCGTATTAATCGTATTGGGCAAAATCTGGTGCAATACTGTGGACGTAAGGACCTGAACTATACCTTTAAGGTATTAAATAGTCAGGATGTGAACGCCATGGCTTGTCCCGGTGGTTTTATCTATGTGTTTAAGGGCTTAATTGATTTAATGCCTTCTGATGACGAGCTAGCCGGAGTTATCGGCCACGAAATCGGCCACATAGTGAAACGACACACCGTGCATCAGGTAGAAAAGCAACTGGCGCTTTCCCTGCTGACTATTATTGCGGCGGCAGGCTCAGGAGATGCGGGAGCAGGCCTGGTGCTAGCTTCTACTACTTCACAAGCCTTGATGGCCGGTTACAGCAGGCACGATGAAGGAGAGGCTGACATGCAGGGCATTGATCTTACCGAAAAGGCAGGCTACAATCCCTACAGTATTTACATTACCATGTGCAAGCTGGACGATTTAAGCAAAGAAAAGAATGTACCGGATTATGGTATTTTTGCTTCTCACCCTGATACAGCTACCAGAAAAGTGAAAGCACTGAAGGCACTAGAGCCCTTGCATATTACTCCTATCGTTACCATGAATGCCGATGGCTCTTGGACAGTTGCCGATACCAACTGGCGCTTTGTCTTTAATAATGGCGCAGGTAGCAACAAGCCGGAATACAGAGCTAGATTAATGGCCGGTGCCATGTATGTAATTAAGCAGCATAAGCCTATTGATGAAACCCATTTCATTACGGCAGACAGTGATAATTACTCTGATGTTTATTATGAAAATACCAAGATTTTAAGAGTTTTCCAACAGGATTGTCCTCCGAATGTCAGCTTCAGTGACTATGCTGCTACCCTAGCAGCCAAGCTGCAGCAATGGGCAATTATCATGAATAAGCCGGCAACGGTTATCAAGCAAACCGTCGACAAGACAATGCTTAATAAAACAGCAGTTCATCAACAGGGAGGGAAAGCAGCATGAGGAGAATCTTACTGGTTACCTGGTGTTTAGTCTTTGGTTTATGCAGTACTTGTTTAGGTGCCATCACCAACCAGGCCAATAAGCTGGAATTGGAAGCGCCCCAAGGCTATTTTGTTTTTCGCTATCCTGTGTTTAAAAGCGATACTAGGGCAGAGAAGGCAGCTGTCGCCCATGTCAATGCTGTCTTGCGGCAGCTAGCCATAAATCAGGGCAACGATATGCAAGCTACCTGGCAACAAACTGCTACTGAAGATAAAGAAAATTATAAATCTAAAGATGTAGATTATACAGTAACCTACTTGAGCAATAATTTAGCCAGCATTATCTTCACCACTACTTTTGCCCAAGGAGAGCGGGAAGCCTTACTGTTTAAAGAAGGCTGGACCTTTGATCTTACAAGCGGCGAACCTGTTGGTTGGCAGAAATTAGTCAAAAACGAAGATGTTGCTAAGCTGAGTAAGGATTATATTTTAAAGCAGCTACGTCAGGCAGCAGTGCAAGATAATTATGTTATTTATCTGGATACTACTAAGATGGATGCCACACCTAAAAATTACTATATAGGCAGTAATGGTTATGTGCATCTGCTCTTTAATCCCTATAAGGTTGGACCGGCAAGCTCCGGTGTTATAGATTTGGATACAGATTGTCAGATTATAAACAGCTAGAAGGAGTATTTGGCTAATGTTGGCTTTTATTAAAGAAAGTGCCACGGTGTGGGATAATTTAAAGCAGACCACTAAGCATATTGTGCTGTATGGCATGGGCAATGGGGCAGATCGCATCCTGGATAAGTGCGAAGCGGAGCATATTCCTGTGGTCGGGCTTTTTGCCAGCGATGAATTTGTCAGAGGACAAAGCTTCCGAGGCTACAAGGTTTTGAATTATGCCCAGGCTGAGGAAAAGTGGGGCGATTTTGTTCTGGTAATTGCTTTTGCCAGTGAAGATCCTGTTATTTTAAAAAGATTTTTTACCATGGCCCAAAGCCACGAAACCTACGCTCCCCACGTGGAGCTTTTTCCCGGTGATGAGTTGGTTTCCAAGGCTTGGCTTACTGAGCATGAGGCAGTTTTGCAAAAAGTATATGAAAAATGGGCCGACGAGCAATCCAGACAGGTTATGGCAGCTGTGCTCAATTATAAAATCAGTGGCAAGCTAAGCTATCTGGCCGACGTAACTACCAGGCAGGTAGACCTGCAACAGCTTTTTACTTTTGCACAAAACGAAGCCTATGCAGATTTAGGTGCTTATAACGGTGACACCATTAAGGAGTTTTTAGAGCTTACTGGTGGTCACTATGAACATATTTATGCTTTGGAACCGGATAAGAAAAACTATACTAAGCTGAAAGCTTTTGTAGAACAGAACCAGATTCGTAAATGTACTTTGGTTAATAAGGCGATCTGGTCAGCTGCCTGTACACTGAATTTTAGCCAAAAGGGCGGGCGTATGTCTTATCTGGCTAGCGAAGGTAAGGTAAGTGTGGAAACAGTTAGTCTGGATGAAGTGGTGGGCAAGGCACCTTTGACTTATCTGAAAATGGATGTAGAAGGCGCCGAACAAGAAGCCCTCACAGGCTGCAAGACAATTCTGGCAGAGCAGGCTCCAAAACTTTTTGTGGCGGCCTATCATCATGATGGTGATCTTTGGCAAATTCCGGAATTAATCCGCAGTATTAATCCTGACTACAAGTTATATTTAAGAAGACATCCTTATGTACCTTGCTGGGAGCTTAATATTTTTGGCAAAGTTGTTTCCCAAGAAAAAAAGTAAAAAGTTACAATAATATTGTAGAAACATTTTTTATATGGTAAAATATGTCTACATATCAAGGAGGTAATCTTAATGAAAAACATTATTGACGAATTAGCTGCCTGGGGTTGCGATATTCCCTCCGCACTAGAAAGATTCGATGGCGATAAGGCATTATATACTGAATGCCTGAAAATTTTTGCATCTGACGAGAATTTTGCAGCTTTAAAGAAAAACATGGCAGAAAAAAATACGGAAGAAGCTTTTAAGGCTGCTCATGCTCTAAAGGGCGTGGCAGGTAACCTAAGCTTAGGGTCTTTGTACACCAATATTTGTAAGGTTTCCGATTCTTTGAAGGCCGGCGATTTTAATGCTGCGGCTGCGTCTTATCCGGACGTGGAGAAAGCCAAAAACGAATACGACAAAATTATTTCGGAATAAGGCTGCTAAGCACCTACTCCAAAAAGTAGGTGCTTTTTATATATAAAAAATAACTAAAGTAGAATGGAAGGAAGCGGGATTTATGAAATTAATCAGTAAAAAAATGGTAAAGATGGTAGCGTTAGCAGTAGCAATGGCATTAATTGCCGGTTGTGGCGGAGAAGCAAAGAAAGAGGCTCCCAAAGCTGCTGACAGTAGCAAGAAGAAGGTAACAGTTGGTATTGTGCAATTGGTAGAGCATCCGGCTCTGGATGCAGCCAACAAGGGCTTTGTGGAAGGACTGGCTTCCAGAGGTTATAAGGAAGGCCAGAATATTACTTTTGATAGGCAGAACGCTCAGGCAGATCAATCCAACCTGCAGACTATTGCACAACGCTTTGTAAATAATAAAGATAACTTGATTTGTGCCATTGCTACACCGGCAGCTCAAACTGTAGCCAATGCCACTAAGGACATTCCTATTGTAGGTACTGCTATTACCGACTATGAGCAAGCTAAGCTGGTAAAAAGCAATGCTAAATCCGGAACTAACGTAACCGGTACTTCTGATATGAACCCCATCAAAGAGCAAATTGATTTGCTTTTGAAGATTGTTCCTAACTGCAAGACCATTGGTTATATTTACAGCTCCAGCGAAGTAAACTCTCAGATTCAAGTTAACGAAGCTAAGAAATATGCTGAAAGCAAAGGCATTAAGGCTGTAGAAGCAACAGTTTCCACTGTTAACGATATTCAACAAGCAGCTCACAGCTTAGTTGGTAAATGCGAAGCTATTTATATTCCTACCGATAATGTTTTGGCATCTGCTATGCCTACCTTGTCCGCTATCACTAATGAAGCAAAACTTCCTGTTATTTGCGGCGAAGGCAACATGGTTAAAGCCGGTGGCTTAGCTACTCTGGGTATTGATTATCACAAGCTGGGCTATCAGGCAGGCCTGATGGCTGCTGATATCTTAGACGGCAAGAGGAAAGTTCAGAATATGGGCATCGAGACTCAAAAGGAATTCCAAGTAATTGTTAATGAAGAAGTTGCCCAGAAGCTTGATGTTAAGATTCCTGAAGATATTCTAAAGAAAGCTAAAGAGGGCAAGAAATAATGATAGATTTGTTACTACCAACCATTTCTCAAGGCCTTCTGTGGTCCATACTGGCGCTAGGCGTCTACATTACCTACAGAGTACTGGACATTGCTGATTTAACTGTTGAAGGTTCTTTCCCCTTGGGAGCTGCTGTGGCAGCCAGCCTTTTGGTAAAAGGCTTTAACCCTTGGGTAGCCATATTGGTGGCAGCTATTGCCGGAGGTATTTCCGGTATTGTCACCGGCTTATTGCATACCAAATTAAAAATACCGGCTTTGTTGGCAGGTATTTTAACCATGATTGCTCTTTATTCCGTAAACCTAAGAATCATGGGCAAAGCTAATCTGTCGCTGTTGGGAACAGCTACGATTTTTAATCTGATTAAAGATTTAGGACTAAGCAATACCAATGCAGTTCTTTTGGTTGGCGTTTTAAGCACTTTTATTTTTGGTGCCATCATGTACTGGTTCTTCGGTACAGAAATTGGTTCTGCTATTCGTGCTACCGGTTTTAATCCTCAAATGATCAGGGCACAGGGCGTAGATACCAACGTTACCATTATTCTGGGACTGTTAACCAGCAATGCTTTAGTTGCTGTGTCCGGTGCCTTGGTTGGTCAAAGCAATGGCTTTGCTGATGTAGGCATGGGTATTGGTACCATCGTTATTGGCTTGGCTTCTGTTATTATTGGTGAGGTACTATTTGGTACCAGAAGCTTTAAGAATTCTTTGATCTCTGTTATTTTAGGATCTATTACTTATAGAATTGTTATTGCCGTGGTATTGCAAATGGGTATGCCACCTAATGATTTAAAATTATTCACAGCCGTGCTGGTTGCGCTGGCTTTAGCATTGCCACTGTTTAAGGGCAAAATGCAAGCAAGGAAGGTGAGCTAAATGCTGAAAGTAGAACATTTATCTAAGACCTTCTTCCCAGGCAGTGTTAATGAGAAAAAGGCTCTGCTGGATGTTAATCTGGATATGGAGCCGGGAGATTTCATTACCGTCATTGGCGGCAACGGAGCAGGTAAGTCTACCTTGCTTAATTCTATTGCCGGCGTTTTCCCTATTGATAAGGGAACTATCTCCATTGATGGTCAAAACATTACTAAATTAGCTGAGCATCAAAGAGCTAAATATATCGGTCGTGTTTTCCAGGATCCTTTGCTGGGAACAGCAGCAGGCATGATGATTGAAGAGAATCTGGGCATTGCTGCCAGACGTGGTAAGACACCTGGTTTTGCCTGGGCTTTGCGTGACGAAGAAAGAGACAAGTATAAAACCATGCTGGCCGAATTAGATCTAGGCTTGGAGGAGAGACTGACTGCCAGGGTAGGAACCTTATCCGGTGGCCAAAGACAGGCTCTGACTCTGCTCATGGCAACCCTTGCTCGTCCCAAGCTATTGCTTTTGGATGAACATACTGCAGCCCTAGACCCTAAGACTGCCGAAAAGGTTTTAACCTTAACACAAAGAATAGTAGACAGGAACAAACTAACAACCTTAATGATCACCCACAATATGAAGGATGCTTTGCATTACGGCAACAGGTTAATCATGATGAACGCAGGACATATTGTAGTAGATGTAAAAGGCGAAGAGAAAGCCAAACTAAGCATCGGTGACTTGCTTAATTTGTTTGAAAAAGCAGCTGGTGAAGCTTTGGATAACGATAGGATGTTATTAGGATGAAACGAAATGGTTATTTAGATGCTTACAGGGGATTTTCCCTTGTGAGCATGCTCTTTTTTCATGGCTATTATGATTTAGTCTTTATTTTCAGCCTATGGCCTAACTATCTGGGAGAAGAATTTCTCTTTTTCTGGCAGCAGACCATAGTGCTTAGTTTTATTTTCATTTCAGGCTCTGCGGTGAATTATACTAAGCATTTAGCCAGACATGGCTTGGAATTAAACTTTTTGGGACTATTGATTACAGCCATTACTTATTTTGTAATTCCCAGAGAACTTATTATTTTTGGCGTGCTTAATTTTCTGGGCACTGCCATACTTTTGACAGCTCTCTTAAAGTATATTTGGGGCGAGAAGGAGCTTAGCTCTGCTCAGCGTACTGTTTTGTTTGTACTCTGCTTGGCCGGTTTTGTACTGACCGAGGGCTTGCCTTCCGGTTATATAGGCCTGTACGGTTTTAAGCTGGTAACCGTCTCTCAGATGTTTTCTCAGATGGGAACCTTTCTGTTAGGACTGCCCACAGTAGGCATCAGCTCTGCAGATTATGTGCCTATGCTGCCCCATATTTTTGTTTTCTGGTTGGGTATTTTGCTTTGGCCCAAGGGACAGTCTGAGCAATATGAGTATAAGGGCTTTACCTGTCTGCAGCTTTTAGGCAGGCATAGCCTGGGCTTTTATTTATGCCATCAGATAGTGCTGTATGGTGTTCTTTGGTGTTATGTGAATTTAGTGAAGTAAGCTTGACAAGTAAAGTAAATAAAGTTTATATTTAATTTATGTTTATACAATTAGTGCTAGGGGGATGGAGCAGTGAAGAAACCTTTTGTAACAAAAGAGCAAGTGGAAGAAATAGTAAAAAAATATCCTACACCTTTTTATCTCTATGATGAAAAGCAAATTAGGGAAAATGTCCGCGCCGTATTAAAAGCGTTTTCCTGGAACAAAGGCTACAAGGAGTATTTTGCTGTAAAAGCTACTCCAACACCTAAGATTTTGCAAATTTTGCGTGAGGAAGGCTGCGGTACTGACTGTTCTTCTTACACTGAGCTTTTGATGAGCGATGCCTGCGGGTTTAAGGACGGGGAAATCATGTTTTCTTCCAATGAGACTCCGGCTCAGGATTATCAATTGGCCAGAAAACTTAATGCTACCATTAACTTAGACGATATTACTCATATAGCTTTCTTAGAGAAAGTGGCAAGCATTCCTGAAACTATTAGCTGTCGTTTCAATCCCGGCGGTGAGTTTGCTATTGCCAACAACATTATGGACAATCCCGGTGATGCTAAGTATGGCATGACCAAGCAACAACTTATTGAAGCCTTTAAGATTTTAAAAGCTAAAGGTGTTAAGCATTTTGGCATGCACGCTTTCTTAGCTAGTAATACAGTTACCAATGACTATTATCCTGAACTAGCTTCCCGCTTGTTTAAGGTAGCAGTAGAGCTGAAAGAGAAAACCGGCGTTACTGTAGAATTCATTAACCTGTCCGGTGGAGTTGGTATTCCCTACAAGCCTGACCAAAAGGGTAATGATATTGCGGTTATCGGTGCAGGCGTACGGAGAGTATTTAAAAAGATCTTAGTACCTGCCGGCATGGAAAATGTAGCTATTTATACGGAGATGGGTCGCTTTATCCTAGGCCCTTACGGTGCATTAATAGCACAAGCTATTCATGCTAAACATATTTACAAAGAATACATTGGCTTGGATGCCTGTGCAGCTAACCTCATGCGTCCTGCCATTTATGGTGCTTACCATCATATTACCGTGCTGGGCAAGGAGAATGATCCTTGTACGAATAAGTACGATATAGTAGGCGGCCTGTGCGAAAACAATGATAAGTTTGCTATTGATAGAATGCTGCCTAAGATTGATATGGGCGATTATCTGTTTCTTCACGATGCAGGTGCACATGGTTTCTCCATGGGTTATAACTACAATGGCAAGCTGCGTAGTGCAGAGCTGCTTTTAAAGGAAGATGGCAGTGTAGAACTAATGAGGAGAGCAGAAACACCGGCGGATTATTTTGCAACTTTTGATTTCACCGGCTTGTTTAAGAAGTAAAAAAAGAAGAAAGAGTCAGAGCCTAATGGTACAAGACAAAGAAAGAATCAGAACATATAAAAATTTAAATAACTGGCAAAGCTTTCGCTTAAAGCTAGTTCTGGAGGGACTCCTTGTGGGTCTCTTTTCTGGTTTACTAGTAGGTTTCTTTCGCTATGCCTTAACAGTGCTGGAAAGACAACGCTTGTATATTTACCGTACTGTGCTGGAACCGGGACCACTTTGGTATGTGGCAATTGTGCTGGCAGTGGTTTTGCTGATAGCAGCCATTTTGGAAGCCTTGGTTAAGTATGAGCCTATGAGCGCTGGCAGCGGTATTCCTCAGGTCAAAGGTAATATTCTGGGTATTTACAAAACTACCTGGTGGCGCATTATCATTGCCAAGCTGACTGGTGGTATTCTGGGTATTGGCGCAGGACTTTCTCTGGGAAGAGAAGGGCCTTCTATTCAGCTGGGTGCTATGATGGCCCAAGGTATTAGTAGGCTTTTGGGACGCACCAAGATGGAAGAAAAATACTTAATCACCAGTGGTGCCGGAGCAGGCTTAGCGGCAGCTTTTAATGCACCCTTGGCCGGTGTTATTTTTACTATGGAGGAGTTACACAAAAATTTCTCTGCGGTAGTTTTGATGCCGTCTTTGGCAGCAGCGTTAGTATCAACGGTAGTATCACATATTATTTTTGGCCGCAATACGATCTTTTCTTTTCCGGAACTATCCAGAGTGCCCATTAGACTTTTGCCAACTTTGGTTATAGTAGGAATTTGTCTGGGAGTGCTAGGCGCCTTCTTTAACTACTGCCTGGTTAATGCCAGCAAGTTTTATCAGCTACCTTTCTTTAAAAATAATTTCATGCGGATAGCCTTTCCTTTGTTCTTAGCTGTAATCTTAGGCTTTTACCTGCCTCAGGTTTTAAGTGGCGGCAACCTTTTGGTAGATTCGCTAGTTACTAATAATTTTCCATTAAAATTATTGCTTTTATTTTTAGTTGGAAAATTTATTTTTACTATGCTTAGTTACGGTGCTAATGTACCGGGCGGTTTCTTTTTACCAATGTTGGTTTTGGGCGCTTTGGCAGGTAATATTCTAGCTAATATATTTGTCAGCATAGGAATTTTGGATTCTGCTTTGCGCATGCACGTTATTATTTTTGCCATGGCAGGTTTCTTTGCAGCTTCTGTCCGGGCTCCCATTACCGGTATCATTCTTATCATGGAAATGACCGGTTCCTTCTGGCATTTAGTACCGTTGTCCCTGGTAGCTTTGTTTGCTTATATTACGGCAGAGTTGTGCCATAGCAAGCCTATTTACGATTCCTTGTTGGATAAGGCGCTGGCTAAGGACAAAGAAGATTCTCGTAAGATGGTGAAGAAAACAACTCGTAATATTATGGAAAGAGTAGTGGAAAGCGGTACGGTTATTGAAGGTAAATTCATTAAGGATATTGAGTGGCCACAGGGTGTGCTGGTGGTAGATGTAAAGAGAGGGGATAAGGATATTATTCCCCGGGGAGATACCAGGCTGATGGCCGGTGATTATCTCTACATCTTAGTAGCAGCAGTGCAGGAAGAAGCAGTAATTAAGATGATGGAAAAATTAAAATAGGATAAACTAAAAAAAGTAGCCTGACCAGGTTAAACCTGGTCAGGCTACTTTTATTTACCACTGGGGACGGAGAAAAGTGGTAAATATTTCCGCCTTAACAGGCGGATTTACCACTTTTCTCCGTCCCCAATGGTAAATCTTTTATCCTTTGTAATCTCCTCTGTCTACTGTCATTTGATAACCGTAGGTACTTAATTGATTGTTTAAAAGCTCCATGTTGGCAGTAAGAGCGCCATCTACGCTGGCTTTCTTATTATAGAGCGAGTAGAGAGCTTGCTGATCCACCGGTGTCAGGTTAGGCATCAGTACATTGGCACCTGCCAAAATACCATGCACCCTTCCATCCGGATGCAAGGTGCCAAGGGCAGTAGTGGATGGAATATTAGCACTGGGTAGCATGATTCTTAAAATAGCAATAAGCCGGAGAGTTGCTTCAATGGTGCCCGATGGTTGATTTCTAAACGGTGTGTCCTTGTGGGGAATGAAGGGGCCGATGCCTACCATGGCAGGATCAAGTTCCCTGATAAATTCTAAGTCCTTAGTGTAATATTCCACCAGCTGGTAAGGTGAGCCTACCATAAAACCGGTTCCTACCTGATAGCCAATGGCTTTAAGATTCTTTAAGCATTCCTCCCGCTTGGGTAAAGAATAGGAAGGGGGATGCAATCTGGAATAATGCAGACTGTCGGCAGTCTCGTGCCGCAATAAATATCTGGTGGCACCGGCTTCAAATAAAGCCTTATAAGAACGATAGGAACGCTCTCCCAGAGATAAGGTAATGGCACAATCAGGATACTGCGATTTAATGGTTGATACTAAATCGCACATCACCTGGTCATTGAAATAAAGATCCTCTCCACCTTGCAAGACGAAGGTTCTAAAACCATTAGCATAACCTGTTCTGCAGCAGCTGAGAACGGCTTCCTTAGATAAGCGGTAACGCTGAATGTTTTTGTTGGAACATCTGAGTCCACAGTAAAAGCAATCTCTTTGGCAATGATTGGTGAGCTCAATGAGACCACGAATATAGACCTTGTGATGAAAATGTTGATCCGTTAGGTGTTGGGACACCTGAAACAGGTAGGACCTAAGGCCCTCATCTTCTGTTGTTATGAGCTCGGTAAACTCAGGCTCAGTTAAGATGCCTTCCCGAGCTAAGCGGGTAACTAAATCCATATATTTAACCTTCTTTAGGAATTTTCTTATGTTTTATGGTATTATTATACTATGAAAGTTTCAAGAAAGGCAACGAAAAGGAAGGAAGACAGCCTATGTTTAAAAAAATAAGCAAAATATTGCCTCTGCTGCTAACAGGGATTGCTTTGCTCAGCAATCTGGCTATAGCTAATCCTAAGAATGCTGTAGACCTGGATATATATGGCATCAATGATTTTAGAGGAGCTTTGCGCCAGGAACATAGTTATCCGGGAGCAGCCAAGCTAGGTGGTGCCATTAATAACCTTAGGGCAGAGAATCCTTTAGGTACCGTGCTCCTAGGTGGCGGCAACATGGTGTTTGGTACGGTGGAAAGTGATGACCGTAATGGCATTCCGGTTGTGAAGGCCATGAACATCATGGAATTTGATGCCAATGTAGTGGGCAGTCACTTCTTTGATTTCAAACCGGATATTTTTAAGGAACACACGGATACAGCTCATTTCCCTTATTTAGCCTGCAACATTCAGACTAAAGATGGGGATACGTTGTTTAAACCGTCTACCATGGTTACCAGAAAAGGCGTAAAAATTGGTGTTGTGGGTTCTACTACGGCCAGCATTTTGCAACAAGCCAATCCAGCTCACTTAGTTAACTTTGTTTTCCTGGATCAGATAAAAAGTACCCAGGATGCCATTGACGAAGTAAAGAGGCAGGGCGCTGATGTGGTAGTGTTGCTTTTGCATTGTGGCGTTACCCAGCGGGTAGCTGATCAATCTCTTAAGGGAGAAGCCATTGATGTTCTCTATCAGCTTAAGGGCGTGGATATTTGTTTTACCGGCGATTCTCAGACTTTGGTTAACGGCCGTTATAACGATATTCCGGTGCTGCAAGCCGGCAGCCATGGTGAATATATTGCCAAGGTACATGTGGTTTATGATCCTGACAGCAAGAAGATTTTGACTAAGCGTGAGGAAATGCTTAACGTAGCAGGTATGCAGGCTCCCAGCGATCCACAAGTAGCTAGCTTGGTTGCTCCCATTGTGCAAGCTGTAGATGCTAAGTATGGCCAAGTGTTGGCCTATAATCAAAGAGAACTTACCAATAATAAGTTTGACCAATCTCCTGTAGCAGAATATTTAACAGACCTGTTACGCAAGGATGCCAAAGTAGATTTTGTTATTTTAAACGGCGGTGCATTTCGTAGTAATATGCCTGAAGGCAAAGTAACCGCTCGTAATATGGAAGAGATTTATCCTTACCCCAGTCAGGCAGTGGTTTACACTATGAAGGGCATAGATATTTTGGCTGCTCTGGATTATGGCATAGATAACCAATTGGTGGGACAGGGAAGATTCTCCGGAATTCGTTTGGCTGTAGAGCCTGATTTACCGCCCGGAGAAAAAATCGTAGATAATGTTCTGCCTAATGGTGACAGAATTGATGTGAACAAGGAATATACTGTTTTAACTAATAGCTATATAGCCGCCGGTGGCGATGGCTATAACATGTTTAAGAATGGTAAACTTTTGCGAGTGGCATCACCTGATATTAAAGCTTATTTAAACAGACTGGTTGAGCAAGCAGGTTCCATTGATTTTAGGGAAGACAATCGCTTCTCCGTAGGAGAGTTACGTAACTAGGCATGAACATAAAAAGCAGGTTCTCTAGAGAACCTGCTTTTTTTTTAATATTAAAAAGACTTGACCGTCTTGCTCTGATAGAGTAAAATAAAGTTATACTTTAGATTTATCGAAAAGGAGGGCCTATGTATATTTCGCGACATTTAGAAAAACAAGTATTAAAAACATCAAAACAATATCCGGTGGTAATGGTATGTGGACAGCGACAAGTGGGTAAGTCTACTATGCTGCACCATATTATGGGGAAAAATAGAAAGTATGTTACGCTAGATGATATTAATGCCAGAAGACTGGCAGAAAATGATCCCGGCTTATTTTTTGAAACCTACGGCCATCCTTTATTAATAGATGAATTTCAACGTGCACCAGGTATTTTGCTGGAAATGAAAAGAATAGTAGATGAAAAAGCCCTGGCGGGAGAAAATAATAGTGGAATGTTTTGGCTTACAGGCTCTCAAAAGTTTTCCATGATGAAAAATGTTTCAGAGTCATTGGCAGGGCGTGTGGCAGTTTTTGATTTGTCCGGCTTAAGCAATAGTGAGCTGGAAAAATATAAGGCAGAAGCTTTCTCACCAAAAATAGCTTGGGTGAAAAATAGATGTAAACATGCACACCCTCAAAATGTTCATCAAATTTACGAGCGGATTTACCGTGGCGGAATGCCCAAAATAATTACAACAGACATAGAACCGGCGAGATATTATATGGACTATGTCAACACCTACTTGGAGAGAGATGTAAAAGACTTGGCACAGGTAGGAAAGCTCTCTGCTTTCTATGATTTTTTGGTCTATATGGCGGCAAGGACTGCCCAAGCCTTAAACTATGGAGAAATAGCAAGAGACATAGGGGTTTCGGCACCTACAGCCAAAGAGTGGGTGTCAATTCTAGAACGTTCAGGTATCATTTATGTTTTACATCCCTATTTTAACAATATTACCAAGAGATTAATCAAAACTCCTAAAGCATATTTTATGGATACAGGGTTAGCTGCCTTTTTGTGTCGCTGGCCTGATGCAGCAACGCTGGAAGCTGGGGCCATGGATGGGGCTTTTTTAGAAACCTATGTAATTAGCGAGATTATCAAGAGTTACTACAATGCAGGTAAAACACCGAATTATTACTACTATAGGGATATAGACAAAAAAGAGATTGATTTTTTAATTGTGGATGGAGATAAAGCCTATCCCATTGAAATCAAGAAAAGCAAAGCACCAAGCAATCCCGACAAAAATTTTAACGTCCTTAATAAACTAAAGCTAGAAATACAACCGGGACTTGTTATTTGCATGAGCAATGAATTAGTTCCCTATGATAAAAATACTTGGTTATGCCCTGTATTTGCTTTATAACAAAGAGGGCTCTTGACATTTTTTCGGTATGTATATTATACTTGCTTAGTAACCTTGGAGAGGTGGCCGAGTGGTTGATGGCACCAGTCCTGAAAACTGGCAAGGTGTAACAGCCTTCGTGGGTTCAAATCCCACTCTCTCCGCCAATATAAAATTAAGGCTCTACCTTCTATAAGAAGGTAGAGCCTTTTTTCTATTATTGTTTAGCTAAAAAATTGTTCTGCTATTGTTTGTGCTATGCCAACTTCCTCATTAGCAGGAATGACATAAATTTTTACCGTAGAATCAGCCGTCGAAATAAGCTTGTTCTGACCAGTAGTTTTATTAGCTTCCTCATCCAGCTTAGCACCTAAGTAACCTAATCTTTGGCATATCAATTTTCTTACCTGACTTGAGTTTTCACCGATACCACCGGTGAAGGTTAAATAATCTAATCCACCCAGCTCTGCTGTAAAGGCACCAATATATTTGATAATATTTTCGCAGAAAACATCAATTGCTAATTGGGCGCGTTTGTTGCCTTGGGCAGCGGCATTTTCAATATCTCTTAAGTCGTTACTGACACCTGAGATGCCTAGCAGACCGCCTTCTTTAGCAAGGCCTTTCCTGATATCTTCCTCTGTGAGTCCTTCTTTTAATAAATAAGGAATGATATAGGCATCGAAATCACCGACTCTGTTGGCATGGGGAATACCTGTTTGCAGAGAAATACCAAAGCTGGTATCTACAGATTTACCATTTTCAATGGCACAAAGAGAACCGCTGCCTCCCAGATGGCAGGAAATGAGCTTATAAGGCTTGCCCTGAGCCAGCTTGGTAATTTGTCTGGCTATATAGTTATGAGAGGAGCCATGAAAGCCTAATCTTTGCACATCATACTTTTCATACCAGTCGTAAGGTAGGGCATAAAGTTTTCTCTTCAAAGGTATGGTGGTATGAAAGGCGGTTTCAAATACTCCTACCATTAATTTGCCGGGCAGAAGCTTCTTAAACATTTCAATGGCTTCAATATAAGGCGGATTGTGCGCCGGTGCTAAAACAATAAAGTCCCGCATGGCTTGGATAACCTGAGCAGTCAGCTCGTGAACGCCATAATAGCCTTTAGCCAGGACTGTTTTGAAGCCTATGGCGGCTACCTGATCCATACTTTGAATAGCACCCATTTTTTCATCCGTTAAATATTTGAGAAATAGCTGAATGCCTTCTGTATAGGAGCTAATATGCAGGCCTTCCATACTATCTGAAACATTCTTCACATGATTTTTATAGTGAAAAATAGCTTTATCGCTTCCTACTCTTTCCACCTTGCTTTCTACCAAGATGTCTGTACTTGGCATATTAAACAACTTGTACTTCAAAGAGGTACTGCCTACATTACAAACTAAGATTAACATATCATCACTCCTCTAAGATTCTTTAACATTTAAGTATTACCTTTTCGTAAAAGCTTTGTTTTTATGCTAGATGACCGCTTACTATATTAACCAGGCAGGTACATACCAGTTCTTTTGGTCAATTGGAAACAAGTCTGCTGCTAGGCAAAGAACATTTCCGCAACCGCAATTTAGCGTGGAAAGTGCTTTAAAGTTACGGATAGCCGTTTTTCCGGGCGAGGCAGCTTTTTTTATTTCCAGTGGGTGGACACAGCCGTTTTGCACAAGTAGCAAGTCAATTTCTTTTTGGTCTTTATCCCTGTAATAATAGAGGGGAGCTTCCTTACCACCATTGAGGTAACTTTTATAAATTTCTGAGAAGACATAGCTTTCAAAAAAGGCACCGGACATAGCACCACTTTCCAGTGCTGCCGGGTTTCCCCAACGCAATAAATATGCGGCCAACCCAGTATCTAGGAAATGTAACAAAGGCATTTTCACCATGCGCTTGAGTATATTATTGGAGTAGGGTTGGACCAAGGCGATAATATGAGAAGAAACGAGCAGCGAAAGCCATTTTTTTGCTGTTGGTGCTGAAATTCCGGCTGCCTTGGCAAATTCTTCATAAATTACAGGCCGAGAAGTATGGGCGGCAGCAATCGTCATAAATTTATAGAACTGCATTTCATCTTCTACCTGAGCTAAATCACGGATATCGCGCTGCAAATAAGTAGCTACATAGGAGCGATAATAGACTTCCCAATCCATGTCTGGGTTGGCATAAAGCTCCGGCATGGAACCTCTAAAAATTCTGGCGTAGATATCGTTCAGTCCTTGCCTTTTTGTCTGCTTTAGCCGGGACAGTAAGTTTTCTGCATCCGGATTATAAGGCTGGCTGAGATAGGAATAAATTTCAGCATTGGATAAACCCAGTAAATTGACAATTCCTACCCGTCCGGCCAGGCTTTCGCTAACATCTTTCATGAGATGGAAGACTTGAGAACCGGTTAGCCAGAAGTCGCCCTTGCGCTTGGAGGCATCAACACTCATCTTAATATATGGTAAAAGCTCAGTAGCATACTGGATTTCATCAATCAGGACGGGAGGGGTGTATCTTTGCAAGAAGAGTGCGGGATCACTTTTGGCCAGATAACGCAGGTCAGGGTCATCCAGAGAAACATATTTCCTCTCCGGTGTACAAAGTTTTTGCAGCAGAGTTGTTTTTCCTACCTGGCGAGGACCGGTTACCAGGAGAACAGGAAACATTTTGGCAAGCTTTTTAATGGTATTTTCAGCAGCACGTTTAATGTACAAAGGAACACCTTCTTTCTATAAAATCCGTCTATTCTAAAATGTAACTTTATTATAGACGAAAAACGCTTACCGGTCAACTTTTAAGCAGCTTGCCGCTTCGTTTACTTACGTATAGCGTGCTAAGAAATTATGCTTAGGGGTATTTACACCGACAAATTATGATAGATGCTACAAAATAAGGCGCTACCTTCTTTTAGAAGGTAGCGCCTTATTTTGTAGCTTTGTAATTCCTATAGTATCAAACCCTCATTTGGTACCCTGTTTTGCCAAATCCAGATCATTGTCGGTTTCTACTGCACACTCTTTTTTAGAAGCAAGGTGAGCATAATATCTCTTGGTCTCACTTACTACCACGCCGCTTAAGCCAAGCAGAGCAATTAAGTTAGGAATAGCCATTAAGCCATTTACGATATCAGCTAATACCCAGATAGCTTCCAATTTTAGGAAAGCACCAACGGCAACAAGCACGATGAAGATAATGCGGTAGGGCATAATGCCTTTAACGCCTGTCAAATATTCCATGCAGCGTTCACCGTAATAGTTCCAACCCAGAATAGTGGTGAAAGCAAATAATACTAAGCCCAGCCAAAGCAGATATTTACCAACCGCAGGATAAGCTTGTATAAAAGCAGCTTGAGTTAAGGCAGCACCATTTAAATCACCGGTCCATAAACCACTGACAACCAGAGTTAAACCAGTTAAAGTACAGATGATGATGGTATCAATAAAAGTACCCATCATGGAAATTAGTCCCTGCTCAGCAGGCCATTCTGTTTTAGCGGCAGCAGCTACGATAGGTGCACTGCCTAAACCGGATTCGTTGGAGAAAACGCCGCGGGCTACACCATTACGCATAGCTACCATGACGGTAGCGCCTAAGAAGCCACCGGCTGCAGCAGTAGGATTAAAAGCACTGTAGAAAATCTGTGCAATAGCAGCAGGAACTTTGTCTGCAAAGGTGATGAGAAAGCCTACGGTGGATAAGAAATAAATAACGGCCATGGCAGGAACAATCTTGCTGGCTACAGTGGAGATGGATTCTAGTCCACCAATAGTTATAGCAGCAACTACAACAGTAAGGAAAATAGCAGTATAAAGAGGCTCAATGCCCAAAGATAAGGTTGTGATATCTACAATGGAGTTAACCTGAGCAAAAGTACCGATGCCAAAGTAGGCAACCAAAACACCGAAGAGAGCGAACATGGTAGCTAAAGGCTTAAATTTGGGGCCTAAACCACGCTCGATATAGTGCATAGGTCCGCCGGCAATAGCACCGTTAGCATCTATGGTTCTGAATTTTACAGCTAACAAGCACTCTGAATATTTGGTAGCCATGCCAAAGAAAGCAGCAATCCACATCCAAAACATTGCGCCTGGACCGCCGGCCTTAATGGCGGTGGCAACGCCTACGATATTACCGGTTCCTATGGTAGCAGCCAGAGCTGTACATAATGATTTTATACTATCAATATCACCGCTGGAGCCATCATCCTTAGAAGTAAGGATAAGTTTAATTGCAAAAGGAAGTCTAAAAACTTGCAAGAAACCTAGACGGACACTTAGTAGAATTCCTGTTCCAACCAGTAGAATCAATAGTGGTGGTCCCCAAACAAAGCTGTCGATTGTGTTTAACATTTCCATAATAACTAATTCCTCCCTTTTTATAGAAAAACCCTATCTTCGTTGAACTCTGAAGATAGGGTATGCTCAAATATAAATGTACGGGGGAATTAGCATCATCGAGACGATGCAAATACACCTTTGTATTTAAATTGTGCTCTGTCCTTTTGCCTGAGAGATAAGGAACGCAATGCGTCCGTGCACCTTCGGCGCCCATAAGGGACTCTCCAGAGTTGTGTCCGTATATGGTTTCTACTTGCTTCGCAAGTACCTGAGAGTTTAACTCCTTCGGTAGACCTAGGTCGTTCTCCCATATACATCATCCACACCTATATGAAATTTTGATAGCTAATTCATTATACACCAATATAGAAAATTCGCAAGTAGAAATATGGCAATTATAGTAGATACGACTTTGTACTAAGCAAACGCTTGTGCACTGAGGTGTGCCTTAGTACGGTATTGTGACAATTTTGTTATGATTAACTAAGGAAGAAAGGCGAAAGAGAGCATTTTAAAGGAGGGATTTATATGTGGTGCACAGCTAATAAATTAATGAGAATAGTATGTCTTAGCATTATGTCATTGGGTATTTTGACAGGTTGTGGCAGTGAGGCAAAAGAACCTGCCAAAGAGCCGGCTAAACCAGCGGCAAAGGTTTCTTCTGCACCGGATGTGAAAGTAGATCCGCCCCTTAAGGTACAATTTGGCCTGGTTAATGCTACGCTGCAAAAGCTGGGCGGGGCTTCCTACAAACCGGACAAAGCTGCCAGGGTAAGAAGTATGGCCAGATATAAAGACAAACTAGTTTATGCTGACGGAGAAAAATCTATTAAGAGTCTCAATGTGGAGGGGCCTAAGGCCTGGCCGGATAAGGATACTTTTAAGAAAGGGTTGTCCGGTTCTAATTGGGGATTTGCCGTACTGACAGTGGATAAGCAGGATAATTTGTATTTTACTGTAAACAGCAGAGAAGTGAGAACTGTCAAAACAGACGAAACACCTATAATTAGTGACAAGGCCAAGGGTGATTTGGTGATAACCTCAGATGGCAAGCAAGGTTTTGCCTATAATGGCTATCTACTTTATAAATATCAGCTAAGTGACGGTAAGCTGGCTAAGGAAGAGCAGCTTAAGACTTCTTTTAAGTCAATTTATAGCTTGGCTATAGACGCTGATAATAAAGCCTATCTACTGGGAAATATCGCCGGTGGCAATGGTAAGCAGTATAGGTGGGGCGTTGTAGCTCCGGATGGTAAGGAGCTGGCTCTCTACGGCAGTGATGATAAGAATGACCCTTCTTATTTGTATACATATATGAATCAGTTAGCTCTGACCGGTAAATATGTAGTGGTGAATACTCAGTACTGGTTACTGCTTTTTGATAAAGCAGGGCAACCACTGGGCAAAGTGGAATTGAAGAATGCTCTTGATGGCAATATGATTACTGCTCTTTGCAGGTGGGATGAAAACAGCCTGATGCTGGCAGTGCAAGAGTCAGGCGGCAAGGATGGCTATCAGAATTCTTTCTATCAGTTGAGCTTCTAAACGTAATAGATTAAGATAGGTGTTTGTGCTGCCCTTAAGCCGGGTGCTTATAAAAAAGAATATGTCATGGGAGTAGGGGCAGAAAATCTTCCTGGCAAGGCGATTCCCTTTAGTATTACTCTTGAAGCTGCCCAAAGCGCTGCCCGTGAATTAGTGCATACTTACCCAGAATTTTTTAGCGGGCAGGACATGGAACAAAGAATTGCACAAAATATGACAGCAGTTTATCTGCCTTTTTCTTTGGCGGATTTGAGCCTAAAGGTTAATGTTAAATGTGATAAGGGTGAATTCATGACCTATCAGGAAATCGTTGATTGGGCTTGTCCTGCTACTACCCTTTATGATGTAAGACTTCTGGACTATTTGGATCCCTGGGATTTTGGAGAAGTGACAGCCTTTGATCCTGCTTTTGCAGAAGGGGTATTCAGAGTAGCAGCAGTTGCTAATAATATTTCTGTAGTGGATGTGCTTGATTATCTGTTGGCAGAACGGATTCCCCTGGATATACAAAAAACATTCCATTTGCCAACAGTGAAAATCATCAATTATGCAAGAGATCTTAGAAAACATAAAAGTAGTACAATTTTATTACCAGTATATTATTTGGATAAACGACAAAGTGATGAAGACAGGGGTGTACAGGTACGTCTAGCTGTTAATGGGCAAACAGGCAAAGCGGCAGCAGTGTCTTTACAGATAAGAACAGATAGCAACTCCTTGCTTAGTGACGTGGCCGGCGGTATTGTGGGCCGCTTTGATAAAGAAGCCTATTGTACTGTTATGCCGCAAACCCATCAACATATGTCAGCAGAAAGCACAATTAGGATGAAGCCTCTAACCATTCGCAAAGTAAAAAAACCATTTTTGCATGAGGTACTACCTTTTGATAAAGCAATAGAAAAACATGGCTTTGCCAAGTTGCTTTTTTGGAAGTAAGAAAGAATAAAGCTCAGTCCGTATAAGGGACTGAGCTTTTTTAGTTAGGAACAAGTGTTCTGTTTTACACACCGGCCTTGATATAGCCTTTATCAGTTGCTTCCATGGCCAGGCTCATCAGGTTCTTGTAGCCTGTCTTGGCTAGCATGTTGTTGATGTGATAATTTATGGTGCTGGTAGTAATGTTAAGTGCTTCGGCCATTTCCTTGCGGGAATGGTTAGTGCAGAAAAGACGCAGAATTTCCAGTTCCCTGGGTGTCAGTGGGCATTCACCATCGCCAAAGCCGTGATGAGTATCTACCTCTGGGAAGGTACCATGTCCGGCCATGGTAGCATGGATACATTTGACAAAATCTGCCATGGAGCTGTTTTTATAAATAAAACTGTCAGCACCGGCGTCCTTGGCGCGCTGAATAAAACTCATCTCCGGAAAACCGGTCATGAGCATTACTTTGATATAAGAATATTTATGCTTAATGCGTTCGGTAGCGAAAATACCGCTGACTTTTCCTTCCGTACAAATATCCATTAGAACCAGATCAGGACGGAGGCGGGTGCAGGCAACATCAGCAACATCAGCTACAGTAAGGCTTCCCACTATTTCTATGTCTTTTTCTTTGCCTAACGCATTGGTTAAAGCATCTAAAAGTATTTTTTGGTCATCCACAATCAAAAGTTTAACCATGTTGTCCGCAGCTTTACCACAAGCCGCTACCTCCTTTGTAAGTTGTTTCGGTAGGCTATAAAGGTACTTCGATTAGTAAGGTAAATCTAGGCTTGGTATTAACAGTTAAGGTGCCACCTAATTTTTCTGCTCTATGTTTAATGCCGTTTAGCCCGGTGCCAAAATGGATTGACCCGCTAGGGGCAATGCCGTTATCTGTCGTTTGCAGATATTGTTTGCCCTTTTGCCTGGTCATGACTATTTGAATTAGATTAGCATGACTGTGCCGCACAGAATTGGTGGCGGCTTCCCTGATGATGCTTACAAAAGCATTTGCCGTTTCTTTTTCTTCAGGCAACTTACCTGTTATAGTAATTGTAACACCAATGGCAGCGTAAGTAGCCACGATATTGTTTAAGGTAACATGAGCATCTTCTCTTACGTCTGTACGGATGTCCTGTGCCAGGTTTTGTAGCAAAGGAATCATATCAGCATAATTTTGGGTATCTTTATTATTGAGCAGCTGTTGCAGAATGGTAATGCGCTGACCTAGCACATCGTGAATCTGACTGGTTACTTCTGCTAAGGTTTGTTGTCTTTTCAAGGCTTCCAGATTATCCAGGGCGGAACGCATTTTTTTACTATCTGCTCTCAATAGCTTTAGCTGTTCTTCCAATTTTAAAGCACTGCGGTCTTCTTCTGTAACATCTGTAATCGTCAGCTGTTGGCATGGTCCAATGTCGGTCTGAATCTTTTGGCGGGCAGCTAAATAACTGGGTCCCTTTAATACTCTGAATAAAAGCTTATCACCGATAGCTTGCTTTTGCAGATAAGAAGTGCTTTTGAGCTTATGCAGTTGTTGCCACAAAACATTGGCATTACGGTACTGCTCACCGGAATAACGTTGCATCAGCTTAAGCATTTTGGTATTGGTCAGGACTATGTTACCGTCCTCATCGGCAAACATGACACCGGTTGGCAAAGTATCAATGGCCTCATTAATACTGTCACTGCTGAGCTCATGACGCAACCGTTCCCGAGCTCTGGGGATCCCATAAATACTTCTTCCTGCTAAGAGCAGGCTAACTGCCAGCATATTCCAGGGAGATAAGGTATCACAAAAAGGCAAAGCCAGAAAACCGGCCACTAGAATTACGCTTGCTCCTACATTCCTATTTAGCCAGCTTAGGGCTTGTACTACCGTCATGGCACCTGCTATATAACGCAATTCAGTATATTTGGTGGCAGCTGGTAAATCCGAGCCTACTTGTATGTTGGCGGCACTAACAGTCATGCATAAAACAAAAAGCAAAAACAAAATAGAAAGCTCTAAAAATTTATGCCGATATGGATCATGGTGACGTACCGGAAGAGCTATCTGATAAAAACAACAATGGAGAAATAAAGTAATAAGAGCAAGCAAGATAAAGACCTGCTGCCCTAAATCGCTAAGCTTATATAAAGCTAACATTTTTATTCCTCCTTTGCTAAGCTGTGTTATAAGCTAAATACTTATGGTAAGGGAAATGGCATCGTCCAGATCCTTTACCTCCAGACGTGCTCCTAATTTGTTCATTGCAGCTAAGCTTCCCATGACCAATTCTTGCAGGGCGGTTAGTAGCTTTTCTCTGTCGCCATCTACGTAGCAGCTTAAGAGAATAGTTTTATCTGCATTTTCTGTCAGTTGTACCAAGAGACTTTCTGCTTGCTTACTTAAAGCTGTTTCCAGAATTTCTTCAAAAGCATCGTAGATAAACATGGCACGTTGACTGCCACAGGTAGCAGATACCAAAGCTGCTTTAAGGACAGTGACAAGTCCTGCCTGAGTAGCATATTGGCAGGATTCAGCCAGAGCTGCGGTAAGATAAGCGGTATCAACCATGTTGCCTGTTTTGCCATTTAGAAGCATTACGCATTTCTTTTTTAAAAAGCAGGCCAGAATATTTAAGTGATGAACAGAGACCTTTTTAAACTCAGGGGAAATGGCCGTGTCTTTTAAAGCTTGTAAATCACTGAGAATATCTTTGTTTTTGGTTGCCAAGACATTTTCTAATTCATCATACAGCTGATTACGCATCCGCAGTTCCAGGTAAGAACCACGAATTTGGCTTTCTCGGCTTAAGATAGCCTGAGAGCGCTGCAGAGCCTGAGAGGTCAGCTGTAATCTGCGTTTCAGTTCATTGAGCTCCCTAACATTTTCGTACCAGATTACTTGCCCGGCTGTAATATTCTGTCTATGGATTATTACATCACTGCCGGCACCGGAAATAATATCGGAGGCATATACGATATTGCCTTGGCTATCAGCAATCTGCATGCCTAAAGAAGACGCTTTAAAAATATCGATGTAATTTTTATTTACAGTAAATAGTCCGGTAAGAGCACTTACCAGAACAAAAACATCTATAGCCAGACAAGTAAAGAAAACTTTTTCTGATTGCATAATGACAGGCCATCTGGCTACACCCTGACCATAGTTATACAGAAAGTAGAGAAGAAGAACAACTACCGGCAGGATGACCTTATAACGAAAAATGTTGTTGCGTATAGCCTTGTAAATCAAGAGACCGGCAGCGGTAGCCATCATGGCCAGATAGAAAATATTAATCAGATAGAGTAATTTTCCGTAAGTATAAATATCATTGCTGTCTACAAACCCAGGCTGGAATTGCCAGATCATCTGGTGCAGGTCATTAGTGAAAACGAAAATTTGAACAAGGCAAGCCAGTGTGGCAAGACCATATCACCAGCGAGGAGGCATGTTATCCTCTGACGGTCTATCCGTGGCCCAGGCCGTCCAGAGAAGAAATAAGCCTAGCAGGTCATTACATAAATAATACGAATACCAACACCAACGAATCAGATGGTCGTGATTAGGAGTAAAGCCAAGTTTCATAATGCGAATAGCAATAAACAACACGATAGTCAGGCACAGCCCTATCAGGGCACGGCGCACGCCTTGCTGGAGAACATTGGGGATGAAGGCAGCAAAGATAAGGACAGTTAAAGCCAATAAAATATAATAGGATAGATAGTGCTCGAAGCCATCAGCTGTAGAAAAATGGCGCATGCCTAAAACCTGACGTCTTACCTGGGGAGGTAAATTATCAGCAATATCGTTAAATTCTTCCGGATCGGTAATGTACGTTGCCACATGATAGGCAGCATCTTGGGGATATAGAGGACTGGTTTTATCAGGTACCAGAGTTTGCAAAGCAGCCGTAGGTCTAAAGCCCTGCGCTATTAAGCATTCTGCCAACTTCTTATTAGTAAAGTATAAGGGCTTTTTGCTCAGGATACCTTTATTGAAGGTTAATGTGCCTTCTTTAGGAATAACGATTTTATATTTTTCGCCTGCCTTATTCAGTTGCACTATTTCGTAATCGAACATAATGCGGATAGGGGCATCAACTTTCTGAGGACTTTTATGCAAAAAAGCAATATTCCCGTACTGGTTATCCAGCAGCAGACGTCCGTCTTGTTGTAATTTTTGCAGGTAGGTAATAGCTGCCTGAGTTTCCCATTTGCCGGTCAGACCATAGGTGAGACCCATTAACAGATAGGAAAAGAAAGGCTGCCGGATGGTAAGGGCAACCTTGTTTTCACTATTGAGTACATCTTTCCAGCCTGTAATATTGCCGATGCCTTCTGCCACGGCAATGGCTACGGTAGCCTGATACTGGGGGTACCAGAAATAGTCATCGTTTTCCCTAAGTACTAAAGCTTGGGGCGCAAAGACTTCTATGCCAGAGGCATCATGGGCTAAGGAGCTGATAAAATAATCATTGCGGCCCTTCAGGGTAAAAGACGTGGAAGCAGCTTCTTTAAGTACGGCAGCATAGCTGTCGCCGAGAGCTGCATCATGATAAATTACCGTTTCTCGGGTAGCAAAAGCGTAAGCAGGCAGAAAAAAATTAACCAGAGTAAGTAGCAAAATGAGAAAGTAATTTTTCATAATGCACATCGCCTCCGGTTAATGATTATAAATAACATAGGGTCTGTTTGATTTTTATTTTAAAAGCCTATCGTAAGAGTGGCTCCTAAAACCTTCTGGTGGAAATCTGACAGATACTTTTGGTCACGATAATTACACAGGTCATAGCCTTCCACCGTTAAGAGGCCGCCCTTAAAGAGTACATATTCAAAACAAGCACCGACACCTTCAAAACCCATGTGGCGGAAGTAGCCGGGCCAAGCATTCATGGTGTGAGTAATGACAGCGGAGGCAGGCTCGCGATAGTAACGGAGCTGCACTCTGTAGGTACCGGGCTTTTTATAATCATAGTTCTTATAGCGCAGGGCGCAGACGAAGCCACGATCATAGCCTAAGGTTTCATTTTTGTCACTGCCGGAGGCTTGGAGAAATTCTATGCCTGTGGAAATATCAGGAGTAAATTTATAATTCAGGCTTTCTGAAAAAACTTCTTGCTTATTCCAGGCAGCATTGTCGTGAGCATGATTGCGAAAATTAAAATAGCTGGCTGAAGCATACCATTTTTTCCATTCTTTGTAGGCATCCACAATGACGCCTTCCCGACGATTAAAGCTGGAGCCCAGATGTCCCCAGAAAACGGAAAAACGCTTTTCATTAGGACCAAAGCCTAGCCTGATACCATCTACGGTGGTATCTAAGGTATTGCCATCTTCTACCTTATAGCCAAAGCGACCTACTCTGTATTTGGCATGAGGATAGGTACCTTCGGCAAAGGCCCTAAAAATGTGAGCAGTATCTGTGAGGGATTGATTGTTTAAGACACGGTTGTCTTCTACACCGGTAATGATTTTCCAGTTCTCATCAAAAATATAATTAGCATATAACCTGGTACGCAAGGTCTGCATGATCATTAATTCTTTGAAGGGTGTCATGGCATATTTGCCACCAGCTGTACGTGCTAAACTGGACCCTTCAAAATGGCCTTGGCCGTAGAGATAACGAAAGCTGCCTTCTACGGCAAGACCATGATGTACTTTTTGCTTTGAGGACTGAGTAGCAGTATCTTTTTCTTCCGGAAGGATGTCATCAGCAGCAAAACAAGCAGTACTAATCATCATGCTGGTTAGTACTGCTGTAAATGCTATTAAGAACTGTTCCCCAAGCAGTTTTTTTAGCATAGTCTTACCCCACAAGTTTCACTTATGACCGAAATACACTTTCTTATTATTATACTATATTCACTTCCTTAGTTGCAAAACAAATGGGGAAAAGTAGGCTATTTTTGCCTATCATTATCATCGAAGGGATCTCCGCATTGGGGACAGAATTTAGGTGGATGATGTGGATCAGGGGGCATCCAGCCGCATTTATCGCATTTGTAGAGAGGTTCTCCCTCCGGTTTGGGGCTACCGCATTGCTGGCAGAACTTGCCCTGGTTTACGGCACCGCATTTAGAGCAGGTCCAGCCTTGTACAGGTTCTGGTTTAGGCTTGCCACAAGCGCTGCAGAATTTGCCTGTATTGCCTTTTTGACCGCAGGCACAATCCCAGCCTGGAGCACCGGCAGCTCCGCCTGCCATCATAGCAGGACCACCCTGAGGTGCGCCACCTTGCGGACCTGGGTTGTTCATCTGTTGCTGCTGACCCATATTATAAAGCTGTTGAGCATTCATGCCACCGGCCTGCTGAGCCATATTCATACCCATGAAGCCAAAGGCTGCGCCCATGCCACCAGAATTGCTGGCTGCCATTTTCATAGCATCGGCCTGAGCTGCAGTAAGATTGGCTGCTGCCATGGTAGGATCTCTGAAAGCAGCATTGCGTTGCAGGTCTTTAATCATCTTTTCGTCTTCATCGCTGGCCTTTACGCTGCTTACGCCGAAGGAGATGATTTGCAGACCACGTAAATCTTTCCATTTAGCACTTAATATTTGGTTAAGGGCATCTGCTATTTCTGTAGTATGTCCTGGCAAAGCGCTATAACGAATGCCCAAATCAGAAATCTTGGCAAAGGCTGCCTGTAAAGAAGTTAACAGTTCAGTCTTTAACTGACCGTCAATTTGGTCTCTGCGATAATCTTCTTCTACGTTACCACAAACATTGGTGTAGAAGAGGATGGGATTCACAACCTTATAGCTGTATTCACCGAAACATTTAATGGCAATATCTACATCCAAGCCAATGTTCCTATCTACTACTCTGTAAGGAACAGCACTGGGAGTACCATATTTGTTACCAACTATTTCCTTGGTGTTGAAGAAGTAAATTCTTTGATCTTTACCGGTGTCACCACCCATGGTAAAACGTTTGCCAATCTTCTTGAACACATCAACAATATTCTGACCCAGATCACCATAAAAGACGGTGGGTTCTGTTGATTGGTCGTAGGTAAATTCACCGGGCTCAGCGCAAACTTCCACTACCTTGCCTTGCTCTACGATAATCATGCACTGACCATCATTAACAGCAATGATGGAGCCATTACTGATGATATTATCTTCACCCTCGGTATTAGAGCTACGGTCCTTGTTACTAATCCGCTTCATGCCCTTGGCAACCAAAATATCGGCACCTAAGCTTTCACAGTAAAAGTACTCACGCCACTGGTCGGCCATTACGCCACCTGCGGCTCCTTGCAATGCTTTAATCAGTCCCATATTCGTTCCTCCTTAGCTTAAAATTATTAATCTTAACTGGTTTCAAGCAGCTTTACTTTACCATTTACCACCGCCACCACTGCTCTCTTCATCGTCATGAGATTCGGTAACCACATCTTCCTTGGTTTCCCGAGAGGAGCTTTTAGCACGTGGAGTACGTACAATATCACTATGGTCAAAATCATCTGTGGAGGTTAGCATCTCCAGACCTTCCTCATCAACATAGTCCATGGCTTCGCTAGCTGTAGCTACATTGCTCATTTTGCTGCGCAAATTGCTACGGTAACCAAAAGCAGCACCGATGGAAGCGACTAAGCCAACCAAGTAGGCGATGATGCCGGGAGATTTGTCACCCTTTTCTGCAGCTTCTTTTTTGGTGGCAACGGTCTTTACTTCGTCGTCTTTTGTCATAGCCTTGCTATTTTTTTCATAATATTCGGCTAGCTTATCTACGCCTGCTAAAAAGCTGCGAATAGCAGTAGCAGGATTATCACTCTTTTTTAAGTTAGCTACAATATCTGTACCCAACCTTTTGACACCATAATCAGGGGTGATAGCCTTAGCTAATTTCTTATCAGTAGCTACATACCAGTTATGGCCCTTCATATCTAGCAGTAGAACAATACCGCCATTTTGCGCCTTGTCAAAACCGCCTTGAGTCAAGAAGCCGGAGGCTACGCCACCGGATTGCTTGCTATCAGGAACAGTAATAAGTAAAACACCTATGCTGATATTATGCTTGCGGTTTAGCTCGTTAATGCGTCCCTCAATGGCCTTGGCATCCTGTTTAGACAGAACCTTATTTTGGTCAACAATGGGATTGGGAGCAGCTGTGGTGATGGCAGCTGCTGTGAAAACAGCGATTAAAGTTAGAACTAGAATTTTCCAAAACTTTTTCATATCTGCCACCTCCTCTTATAACAATTTGCCAATGAGTTGAATGATGACTATGGAGGCTACTAAAACACCACCAAAGGCCATAGCCATATATTTATGTTCCTTGCCCTTATCTGTAGGCAGACTGCCTACGAATTTGCCGGTTTGGCCATTCATCATAAAAGTATAGGGCTTGCCTTCATACTTGGTGGTAAGAATCCACACCGGTACCATAGCATATTTTACGGAGCCTTCTGTTTGGTCAATCTGGCTGTCGATAGTATTAAAACCTTCGTAGTCTAAGCTGGCATTCAGAATGGAAGCAGTACTGGAATCTACTCTGGTTTTGGTACGAGAAGCACTGTCTTCGGCAGTAACATCATATTTGTCTGCCAAGTGCCCTGTCAGATAAGCTGTAGTAAAGGGCACCATTTCGCTATAGTCGAAGGGTTCGATGCTATCCATGTAGTCATCGTCCATCTTCTTGCTGCCATCTGCAGGAACTTTTTGGAAGGTGATGTTGGCTTCCCGAGTGCAGTTATAATGCTCGGTTTCCTTAACATCATCATCGCCTTCCTGATAAGTCTTGGTATTGGTAGCATCGTAGTGGAAGAGGGCATGGACCTTGGAATCAAAAAGCCAGAAAGGCACATACAGACCTTGAATGGCATCCATACGATTATTAGCGGTAAAAGCATCCGGTAACAATTTTTTACCCTCATAGAATTTCTTTAAAGCAGCTACTGCTTCTTCTTTCGTCTTTTTAAAAGGAATGATGAAATCAGGTTTTAAATCACCGGTAAAACGTTGAGGCAACATAGTGGGGTTACCACAGTACACACATTCTGTGGCCATGGTATTGCCATCCGCTACTAATTCGGCACCACAGGAAGAGCAGACAAAAGTCTGGAACTGACTGGTTTCGCTTTCTTCCCACTTAGTGCCTGCTTGACTGGTATCCCAGCTATGCTCTGCAGTTGTAGCAGCTGCCGCTTTAGTTTCTTTTTGAGCAAACAGCTTTTCAATTTCCGCTATGGTAAATTCACTGCCGCAGAACTCGCAGGTGACCTTGTCGTGACCCGGCAAAAAATTTAACGGGGCACCACATTTAGGACATTTATAACTTACAGAAGTATCAGCCACTTTACTCACCTCCTAAGAATTAGGTAATTGGTTAATATCCTTCAATATTCAGTATAAAGTAAAAATAGCTTAACCGTACTGAGGAAGACCTCAGTACGGTTAAGCTATTTTAAAGCTATAATTAAAGTGAGACAAAGGGACGCGTCCGCTGTCCCACATTAAACTAAGAGGGAAGTGGTGGGTATGCTTAAAATGCTGGCTTTGGTTATGACACTGTTCATGCTAGGCAGCAGTACGGCTTGGGCTGGCCAGGAAATAACAGTAGCAAGCATGGTAGAGCTCTTAAATAGCATTGGCTCGGATCGAACCATCTATTTAACCCCGGGCATCTATAAACTGGATGCTGCCATAGGGTTTACCAGCCGTAATGCCAAAAACACTTACGCACGCAGCATGCATATTACCGGGGTAAATAATTTAAAAATCATTGCCGCAAAGCAAGCCAGAACACAACTACTTTCTCCCTATAGCGATAGCGATGTGCTGTTTATTAAAGACTGCAAAAATATAGAATTGCGCAATTTTAGTATTGGCCATGTCCAAAGACCTAAGGGCTGTGAAGGAGATTCCTTGCATATAGAACGGTCCGAGAATATTAAAATGGACAATATGGATATTTACGGTTGTGGTCAAAATGGTCTGACCTTGGAAAACGTGGGCCTGTTAGAAGTAAAAGATTCTTACATCCATCACTGCACCTATGCAGTTTTGGATATGACAGACGTGTGGAGCAGTAAATTTATTAATACCAAGTTTGTCCACGATGGCAGCTTGAGTTTGATGGAGACCAGAGGCAGCATCCAAGGCTTGGAGTTTCACGATTGCCAGTTTGCGGTTGACCCTACCAGAAAAGTGTTCCTACCCAAGGGAGACATTTTGGAATATGCTGCTAAGCATTCCCTAATGGGCGAGCGTTATGATAATAAGTGGTGGGACAAGCAAGTCATCCTTTTTCAGGATTGTACCTTTACTAACATAAATTCTTTAGAAATAGATCAACTGAGAACTAAAGGCATTATGTTTAAGAACTATCAAATAAAGAGCAAGGGCTATTAGAAAGGGGATGGAGAGTATGAAAAGAAAATTTTTAACCAGCTTATTATGCACATCGTTACTGGCTATGGCTACTACAGCTTATGCCGGTTTTAGCCTGGGAGGCATTAAAATCAATGTGTCGGATGTAGGTGGCGGTAAGCAGCCGGCAGCACAAGCACAGGACCGGGACACCAGGGATGCAGGCGGGCTGAATAGTACTCCTAAGAAAATTGAAGTAACCATGGATAGCAAGGAAGGCTATGACGAGAGAAGCAACTATGTGATTAAGGGCAAAGTATATTATGAGGGAAGCACTAAAAGTCCTCCAGAGTATACAGATGTACTGTTGGCACCTGCTTCTGCCCAACTAAAAGGCAACATTTTTGAGAGTGGTTATTATGGCAAGGGCTATGTAAATAGCAACGGCGATTTTGAAGTTGGTGCAAAACCGGGAACTTATGTAATCTTTATTTATGTTGGTTCTTACGCTTGTATTGCTACAGCTACAGCAGAAACAGATGCTGGTTCACAGGTTTATTATTTGAAAGACTGCGGATCCAAAATTAAATTTAGACAATAAGAAATAGTTAAGCAAAGGAGGCTACAAATATGAAAAAGTTAATTGCTATTGCTTTATTAGGATTGATGCTTTTAGGAGGCAGTACCAGCGTAGTATTGGCTGGCAGTGATACTACAGGACATTGCAAGCTGTGCGGCTGCACCCATTTTCAACAAGGTAACGTTAGGGATGGTGAGTGTGTTTGCGGTCATTCCAAAGGTATGCATGCCAGCGTTCCTAACTAAGACAGCTTAGCATAGAAAAGGGGTGTTGTAGAATGAAAAAAATGTGGCGCAAGATGATTTTGATGGTATTTGCTCTCTTGCTCGTTCTACCTGCTACCGTTTTGGCAGGGTTTAATATTGGCGGCGTGCTAGGTGACCTGGGTGTGAAAAAACCATCTACTCCCAATACTAGTCAGGGTGGCATGAGCGATGGTACCTTTATTGTAAAAGGGACTGTTTTTGCTGATGGCGCTCCCTTGGCCAGAGCTACGATTTATGCAGGACAAGGTTTAAATGTGGTAGTTGCTAACAATACAGTTACTATTAATGGCGAGTGTAATCGTGAAACAGCTACTGACGAGGATGGCAAATTTACTTGCGGTTTGGTAACTACCGGTCCTCAGGATATAGTTATCTGGAAACAGGGCTATGCACCTATTGTGAAAAAGGGCCTGACCCACGCCATCGATTTAGGCAAAATGAGCACTTCAACACAAGGCGGCGTTAACAATATTGACTTCCAAAAGTAAATAGGTAAAAAAGACACCATCTCTTCGAGATGCATTGGTAAAATAAAAGTAGACACTATTAAAAACGAAAGTTTTTGATAGTGTCTACTTTTTGCTATACTGAAATCAAGGAGATGATACAAATGGGTTCGCCAAAAGGCAAAAAGCACAGGGTGTTTTCTAAAGAAGAAAAGCTAAGAATCGTTAAAGATTATCTTAAAACACACGAAACCGTTAATAAGTTTGCAATTGAACATGATCTGCATAGTAGCGTTTTACAGAATTGGATAAGAAAATACGGTGAATTGGGAGAAGAAGGATTAGCCTCACATAGAGACAAATGCGGCAACAGGTATGCAGCCTTGCACATCAGCAATTCCCTTGATGAAATGGGAAAGCTTGAGCTCAGAATGCTCAAGCTGGAAGCAGACCTGGCCCGCCTAAAAAAAGGATACCTTGTGAAAGGAAGTGGTTCCCGGAAGGAATACGTTACTGGCAGCGGCAAGATTTTCAAATTGTCGAAGAGCTAAGAACTAAGTATCCCATAAAAGCCTTGTGTAAGGCGTTAAGCCTTAACAGGTCTGGATATTACAAATGGCGCCAAAGGCTGGGCAAGCCTAACAGATATACACAAGACAGGATAGACCTTACAGCTCTGCTGGAAGAGACTCATGCCGAACACAAAGCCTTTGGCTACCATGCTCTTGCCAAATGCATCAGGGAGGAAACAGGCTGGGTATTTTCTGATAATCTTGCACATAAATGTTGCAAGATAGCAGGGATAAAGTCTAAGGCCAAGCATTACAGATACAGAAAACCTGGAAATGAAAGTGTGTTTTATCCCAACATTGTCCGTGGCAGCTGGACAGCTAATGCACCGCTACGTGTTGTGGTTTCAGATATGACCTGCATCAGAAACAAAGGAAAGCTGTACGAATGGACGCTTTTTGTTGATACTTTTAACAACGAGATTATTGCTCACTCCCTTTCAGGACGGAGAGGGGATTCGAAACCATATTTTGCTTGTCTGGAAAGGCTGTGCAGCATGATAGACAAGAAGAAGGAGCAGGCGCCCCAGACAGTTTTACACACAGATCAGGGTTCGGTCTACTCCTCCAGAGCCTTTGCATTAGCTCATAAGCATTATAACATAATTCGTTCAATGTCACGAGCGGGAACTCCAACAGACAATCCAATTATTGAATCTCTTAACGGCTGGATGAAAGCTGAGCTAGCATTGGACTTTAATGTATCCAAGGCAGAAGACATAAGCAAAACATTAGATGAATATGTACATTATTTCAATTACGAAAGGCATGCTTCGGCTTTAAACTACAAAACCCCGATTCAGTTTAAAACTGAATCAGGGTTTTGAGTTTCGTTTTTATTGGTGTCTACTTTCTCTTGACAGATGCACCATCTCTTCGAGATGGTGTCTTTTTGTATTTACCACTGGGGACGGAGAAAAGTGGTAAATCTTCCTGCCTCTTCGAGGCGGATTTACCACTTTTCTCCGTCCCCAGTGGTAAATCTTTTATGCTTTTTTACTTGGTACCAAATCACCTACGCCATTTACAATGTAATGAGGCTGATAGGAAAAACGCTTAATGTTTTCCCGAGTGGAAACACCGGATAATACTAGTACTGTTTCCAGGCCTGTTTCCACGCCGGCGATAATGTCGGTATCCATGCGGTCGCCAATCATGACAGCGTCCTCGGAGTGAACGCCTAGGCGTTTTAAGCCTGTACGCATCATGAGAGGGTTAGGCTTGCCTATGTAATAAGCCTGACGACCGGTGGCGAGCTCAATGGGAGCAATCAAGGCTCTGCAGGCGGGAATGATACCTTGCTCGGAAGGTCCTGTTAAATCGGAATTGGTAGCGATAAGCTTAGCACCCTTATTAATGAGCTCTACAGCCTTTAGGATAACAGCGTAGTTATAAGCAGAGGTTTCGCCTACTACCACATAGTCGGGATTAACATCGTCAAACCTAACGCCAACTTCAAATAAGGCGTTAAGCAGCCCCGGATCACCAATAACATAAGCGGTGCATTGGGGGGACTGAGCGTCCAGAAATTTGGCGGTAGCCTGGGCACTGGTATAAAAATGCTTTTCTTCCACATCAAGGCCCATTCTGGCCAGCTTATCTTTTAAATCTTGAGGGGTGCGACCGCTGGCATTGGTAAGAAAAAGGAAGTCCTTTTTTTCGCTCTTTAACCAATTCAGGAAATCACTTACACCGGGTAGCAGAATGTTGCCGTGGTACACCACACCATCCATATCACAAATGAAACCCTGTTTATTTTGAATTACACTTAGGTCTCTCATCTTGTCTCCTTATAGCTTTTTGTTTTTATTATCTGCTAAGCAAATAAAAAATACAAGTCTTTCCGGTTCAATATAACAAAAAATTAACAAAAGAATTATTAGCACCATTTTTCTATTGTATACAACTTTTCCTAAATAATTTAAAGTTTTAACATTAATTTTTCTATGTTATAATCATCTCAATACCATTGCAGAAAGGAGTCGAATTAAAGTGGCTGATACTAAAAAAATACCCAAAGAACATGTAATTGAACTACAAAAAGCTGAAGCAGAATTTGAAAAAGACCCCACGTTGTTAGACTATTCCGAGACCTTGCAAGAAATGAGGTCAATGGTTAACAATGGTACTAGGAAAGCAGTATAAAATTAAAGTCACAAAACGTTTTAAGCAAGACCTAAATGCTGTCCTCTATAATATTGCATTTATTTGTATGAACATAGATGCAGCTAACAAACTGCTTGATGCAGTTGAAAAGGCAATCAAAGAACGATCTTTTAGTGCTCACTCTTATGAACCATATACTCATCCTAAATGTAAGTATGTATATATGAGAATTTATGTAAGAAACTATGTTATTTATTATACCTTAAGTAAAAATGTTATGGTTTTGCGGAAATTTCTTTTAGGAAAAGTCAATACGCATTTGCACTTGTCTTAAGTGTAGATTAGGAACTTTGCTTAATTTCGTAAAATACTTTACACAAAATTTCAGTTACAATATTTTCTTGAAAAACTTTAGATCTTTTTCTTGACTTAGAATTTTTATTCTGTTAAAGTAACTCCTAACTTAATAATTTTTGCGATGAAGAGAAAAGTAAGCGAAACGGATTGGTACAGAGAGCCCTCCCAGTGGTGAAAGAGGGAACAGGAAGTTTGGCTGAACATGGCCTCGGAGCTGGATTGGTCGAATAATTAAACCGTCCGGGTGTACCCGTTATAGTACTAGAGTATTGAAGGCTTTGGCCCGCGTACTTGAAGAGGAACATTTCTTGAGAAATGTTTGAATTAGGGTGGTAACACGGTACTTCCGTCCCTTGTATATTTATATACAAGGAACGGAAGTTTTTTTATTACGCAAAGTCATTAAGTTAATAACTATTGAGGAGAGATAACATGACAAAGAATTACAGCTTTGAAACATTGGCACAGCATGCAGGACAGGTGGCAGATCCTACTACAGGAGCCAGAGCCCTGCCTATTTATCAGACTACGGCTTATCAATTTAAGGACGTGCAAGAAGGGGAAGAGCTTTTTGCCCTAAAAAAAGCCGGCCATATATATACCAGACTAAGCAATCCCACTCAGGATGTTTTAGAAAAAAGAATTGCTGCCTTGGAAAATGGCACGGCAGCCTTAGCTGTGGCCAGTGGCATGGCAGCAACAACCTATACAGTCTTAAATTTGGCCAAGTGTGGTGATGAAATAATCAGCGCCTCAACAGTATATGGTGGCACCTACGAACTATTTAGCGAGACCCTGACCAATTTTGGTATTACTACTAAGTTTGTTAATCCTGATAAGCCGGAAGACTTTGCCAAAGCTATTACAGACAAAACCAAGGGTATTTTTCTGGAAACACTGGGAAACCCTGCCATTAACATTCCGGATTTTGAAGCCATCATCAAAATTGCTCATGAACATGGCCTTCCTGTTATCGTGGACAGCACCTTTACTACTCCATATCTGTGCAGACCCTTTGATTTTGGTGCTGATATCGTTGTCCACTCTGCCACTAAGTTTATTGGTGGTCATGGTACCTCTATGGGCGGTCTGATTGTAGAAAATGGTAAGTTCGACTGGGAAGGTTCAGGCCGTTTCCCAGACTTGGTAGCACCGGACAGATCATATCATGGCATCAGCTTTGTTAAGGATGTACCGGGAGCCGGGTTTGTTACGCGTATCAGAGCTAAATTCTTGCGTGATCTGGGTGCCTGCATAAGTCCCTTTAATTGCTGGCTTTTAGTACAAGGTTTGGAAACTCTCTCCATTAGAATGGAACGCTATGTTAGCAATGCCCAAAAACTGGCAGCCTTTTTAGCTGCTCAGCCCCAGGTAGAAAAGGTTCATTACCCTGGGTTGCCTGACTCACCTTACTATGCTTTGGCACAGAAATATTTACCCAAAGGAGCAGGAGCTGTTTTTTCCATTGAATTAAAAAATGGCTACGAAGCAGCTCGCCGTTTCATCGATAAAACAGAAATATTCTCTAATCTGGCTAATGTAGGCGACTCCAAGAGCCTGCTGGTACATCCTGCTTCTACAACTCACCAACAGCTGGATGCAGCAGCGCAGGCAGCCTGTGGTATAAAGCCTGGTACCGTACGGGTTTCTGTGGGCTTAGAAAATGCCGATGATCTGATTGCCGATGTAAAACAAGCCCTACAGGGCCTATGAGGAGGAAAGCATGCCAATTAAAATAGCTGAAGGCCTTACTGCCTTAAACACTTTAACACAAGAAGGAATCGTAACCATTACGTCGCACCGTGCGGAAACGCAGGATATCAGACCTTTAAAAATCTTGATTTTAAATCTTATGCCGCTTAAGGAAAAAACAGAGCTGCAGTTTTTGAGACTATTAGGAAATTCTCCTCTCCAGATAGAAGTAGATTTTTGTCATCCGGTGACCCATGTTGCGACTCATACGGACAGCTCCTATTTAGCTGCCAACTATCTGACCTTTCCGGAAATTAAAGACAAATATTACGATGGCCTAATTATAACCGGCGCACCTGTAGAAACCATGAAATTTGAAGATGTAGATTACTGGCAGGAAATTGTCGATTATTTAGATTGGGCTAAAATTCATGTTTTTTCCACCCTGCACCTTTGCTGGGGAGCCCAGGCCGCTTTGTATCATTACTATGGTATTAATAAAATTCCCCTTAAGAAAAAACTTTTTGGTATTTATGCTTATACCCTGACCGTCAAAAATAATCCTCTGCTGAGAGGCTTTGATGACAGGTATTTCATTCCTCAGTCCAGACATACGGTTATTGATGATGCTGCAGTTGATGCTTCACCGGAATTACAGGTTCTGTCTCGTTCTACCGAAAGAGGCATTAATATTGTGGCTAATAAGGCGCTAAGGCAAATATTTGTTTTGGGACATTTCGAATATGATCGCCGTACCTTGGAGGAAGAATATCTAAGAGATAAAAAGAAGGGATTGCCTATTGCCGTGCCGGACAACTACTATCCATATAATCAGGACACCGAGCTTCCTATGTTTAATTGGTGCAGTTATGCCCATTTATTCTATAGTAACTGGCTTAATTATGTTTATCAGGAAACTCCGTATGACTTAAGGGAGTTGCATCCCTTGTATAATTAGAGCCAATTGGTTTACTTTGTGGTATAATACACAATTGTTAGCATTTATGGCTAATAAGAAATGTAGAAAGAAGCGAATAATTTGGTTAAACGTAGTATTATAATTTTAGCATTACTTCTTTGCCAAACGGCAACAAGCTGGGCAGCGGGTAGCAACTGGCTGGAAACTCAGCAAGGTTTTAATATGTTGTCCTTACCGGCATCTGTAACGCAACAATTACAACGATTTTATAATGAAAGAGTGCAGGGCTTCTTGCAACAGTATGCACCGGCTATACAAGTGCTGCGCAAGACCTGGGATAAGAAAACCTTGGAGGGTATTATGTCCGGTAGGGTAGCAGTACCGGATGCTACCATTAACGATGCCTTAGCCAAGAAGTTTACCGGTCAGGGACGAGTGAAGTCTCTCAGCATTACTTCTTTGGAAAATGGCGAACTGGCCATTCATCTGGATACCAAAAAAATAGGCCATATTGAATTGACCGGCACCATAGACAAGTTCGTTCATACCGGTGACCAATCTTATATGACTTTTACTGTTAAGCAAAAGTCGCTGGTTGACCATAAGCTTTTGTCCTGGTTCTTCTCTCATTTGTCCTTGTCCATGATGGAAAAGCTTACCGGGCACATGAATCCGTTTGAGGAGTTGCCGCTAAACTTTAAGGGCAATACGGTAACCGTGGACTTTACTCAGAAGATTAAAAATTCCGATTTGGGGAAAACAACGATTTTAGGCTATAATCTGGCGGATTCTTTACAGATTGATGGCGCTGTGCCTCATAATGGTTATGTAGAATTTCAAACCAATCTGCAGGTTCCAGACGACGTGAAAAATCTTTTACTTAAAGCCTTACAATAAAGGTGAAGCTAAATGACTATTAAAGTGAGAACCATTGCTCCTGATTTTTATGCTAAATTCAAATGTAAGGCAGGCGCTTGTCAACATACCTGTTGCCAGAAGTGGATAATAGATGTTGATGAGGTCAGTGCCCAGTATTATTTTCAGCAAAAGGGTAAGCTGGGAGAAGCCTTAAAAGCCAATATCGTCCACGATAAAGCAGGCTATCATTTCCGTCTAAACAAAGCTGGCCTATGTCCCTTCTTGCAGAAGGATGGTTTGTGCAAGCTGATTCTGGAATTAGGTGAAGATAGTCTTTGTGATATCTGTACTGCTCATCCCAGATTCTATGAATATTTTGAGGGAGATAAGGAAGATGTTGAGCTGGGTGGCGTTGGTATGTGTTGCGAAGCTACTTGTGACTTACTCTTAGCTAACGAAGCACCTTTGCAATTTACTGTGGAGGGGGCAGCGAAGCCTCTCAACTTCGCGCAAGTGCTCAAGAAAATAGCTGTAGAAATGCCTGACGCGTCAGAATATGTTCCTAACCTTGATCAACAATATCTTCAGTTTGTGCTGGAGTGCATGGGCAAGGTAGAACCCATTGATAAGGAGTGGACCAAGCATATACAGGAGCTAAAGCAAAGGCTACCGGAGCTGGAACCTAAGCTAACGCAGGCTGTTAGCACTTACTCCAAAACTCTTTTAACTAAGATATTCCAATATATCTTGTATAGGCAATTGGACCAAAGCTTTGATATTTCCACTACGGTTATTCTGGCCTACGCCCAGCTAAATATGGCTTATGTCTTGCTGGAGTGCCTGGTGACAGGTGATTTACCGGAAACTATACGTCGCTGGTCTGAAGAGATTGAATACGATGATGAGAATGTGGATATGCTGCTACGTTTAGTAGCTGCCTTGTAAAATAAATTTACCACTGGGGACGGAGAAAAGTGGTAAATTTTTCCGCCTTTAAAGGCGGATTTACCACTTTTCTCCGTCCCCAGTGGTAAATTTTTACAACAATAAAAAAAGTCCTCACTTCACTTGGAAGTGAGGACTTTTCTCATTAGCTACGAGGATCATGACTGCCAGAAATATCACCGGTCTTAGGATCAATGATAATGGCATTTACGTCACCCATATTAGACTTTTGCGCTAGCTTATAACCCATAGCAGCAAGTTTTGCTTTTGTTTCAGCAGATAAATCGTTAACAGGTTCAATACGAATTTCATCAGGTTGCCATTGCATATGTAACCGAGGTGCAGCTACAGCTTCATTTAAAGGCATCTTGTGGTCGATAACATTGGACATTACCTGAAGAACAGTGGTGATGATTCTGGAACCACCGGGGCTACCAACTACCATGAAAATCTTGCCGTCTTTGGAAACGATGGAAGGACTCATGGAGCTTAAAGGACGTTTGTAGGGAGCAATAGCATTAGCATCGCTACCAACTAAGCCATACATATTTGCTACGCCTGCTTTAATGGAGAAATCATCCATTTCGTTATTTAGCAAGAAACCTGCTCCGTCTACGGCAGCACCACTGCCATACCAGTCGTTAATGGTATAGGTAACTGATACTGCATTACCTGCCTTATCCACTACAGAATAGTGAGTAGTTTGGTGACCTTCATGGATACCCTTTAAACCAGGTTTAACAAGAGTACTGGGAGTTGCCTTGTCAGGATTAATTTTCTTATAAATATCTGCGGCATAATTCTTATCAGTTAACTCTGCTACAGGAACTTTAACGAAATCAGGATCGCCTAGATATTCACTACGGTCGGCATAAGCTTGACGCATTGCTTCGGCCATAACGTGAATAGTGTCAGGAGTCTGGAAACCTAATTTGCCAATATTGGCATTTTCCATAACATTTAAAATCTCGGCAATAATGGGACCACCTGAGGAAGGAGGACACATGGAGACAATTTTGTAACCACGGTAAGTTGTTTCACTGGGGTGACGCCAAATTGCTTTATATTTAGCCAAGTCGTCTTTGGTAATCAAGCCACCATTTTTAGCCATATCCTTGGCAATAAGGTCAGCAGTCTCACCTTTATAGAAGCCGGCAGGGCCTTTTTTGGCAATTAGGGACAAGGTTTTTGCTAAATCTTTTTGTACAAATAATTCGCCTTCCTTGTAGAGAGAACCGTCTTTATGTAAGAAATATTTTGCTCCGGTAGGGAGAAAGAAATCTTTGCCTTGTTCAGCCTGGGTACGTTGGAAGTTCTTGGAAACGACGAAGCCTTTATCTGCCAATGCAATGGAGGGAGCAATTAAATCTTTTAATTTCATGGTGCCATATTTATCTAGGAGAGCACTAAAACCTGCTACAGAACCAGGAACACCAGCACATTTATAACCTTTGGTGCTGGCACCGGGGATTACATTACCCTTGGCATCCAGATACATATCACGAGTTGCTTTACCAGGGGCCATTTCTCTAAAATCTAAGGCTGCATCTTCACCTTTGGCAGTGTGAATAATAGCGAAACCACCGCCACCAATATTGCCTGCATTGGGATGGCAAACTGCTAAGGCATAGCCAACAGCTACTGCGGCATCCATAGCATTACCACCCTTGTCCAAAACCTGTTGGCCGATTTCGTCAGCAAGTTTTTGGGAGGAGACTACCATACCGTTTCCTTTGCCTTTAAGCAGCGGCGTAGTCAAAGCAGCTTGAGCTACGGGGACTGCTAGAAAACTTGCGGTTACTAGGGCCAGAACGACTTTTTTGGAAATACTGTTCCACATCTTGTTCATATACTTTCCTCCTTATAAAAAATGGGAGTTCAAGTTCGCATATTATACAAACTTAAACTCCTTTGTCACCAAAATTATAGAACAGGTAAGCAACAAATACAAGAAAAATAATTGTAATGAAAATTACAGTTTTGCAAAAATAAAAGCTCGCTTCTTAAGAAGCGAGCTTTTTGCTTTTCCCAAATACGTTTTTCAGTAGCAACCAATGTTGCAGGATGTGAATACCCATCAAGGCAAAACCAGCTTTGCCGGCCATCTTATGCAGGCCTTGCCAAGGTCTGCGAGCCACTCTGTCCATGCCGGCGGTAATGCCTGTATAGACAGTCCGAGAAATAAAGGGCACTGTGGCAAAGGTAGCAATAACGCAGACAAGCAGAGCCAGATTAATGACAGTTCTAATGATTCTTGCTTTATTATAGGTGCCTTTACCTAGGGCTGCGTACCAGCGCCAATTTAGCAGGGTATGCAAAATAAACAGGAAGAACAAAGCCATACCAACATACTCGTGCAGAGCATTGCCAGTGAGCTTATAAAACATGGTAATGATCCAACAGATGGTCATCAGGATATCGATGGCTATCTTAAATTTCAAGGTTTTGTTCATGATAAATAACTCCATTTTCCATACGCAACTCATCTATTAACAAAATCTGGATTGCAGCTAAGTAGTAAGTTCGGAAAAAATGCTTGTTCAGTAAATTGTAAGTTTGTTAAGGAGTGCTTATTTTTTACTGCTTTGATAATCCGCCAGGAACTTGGCCAAACCGGCATCTGTCAGCTTGTGATGCATCATTTCTTTAAGAATTTTTGTGGGGATGGTGGCAATATCGGCACCGGCTAGCATCACAGCATTAACATGCTCAATGTTTCTGATGCTGGCGGCAATAACTTCTGCTTTAATGTCATAGGTTTTAAAAACCTTCACGATGTCCGCCACCAACTGCACGCCATTCTCACCAATATCATCTAAGCGGCCGATAAACGGACTAACGAAAGAAGCACCGGCCCTGGCAGCCAAAAGTGCCTGACTCAAGCTGAAAACCAAGGTAACATTTGTCCGAATGCCTTCACCGGCTAAAATTTTTACAGCCTTTAAGCCTTCGGGAATGCAGGGAATCTTTACTACGATATTTTTGTGAATCTTGGCTAACTTTCTGGCTTCAGTTACCATGCCATCGCAATCAGTACTAATGACTTCCGCGCTGATGGGACCATCCACCAGTTGAGCAATTTCAGGGATAACCTCAGCCTGTGTTCTGCCGGATTTGGCGATAAGACTGGGATTAGTGGTTACGCCATACACAATGCCTAGATCAGCGAGCTCTTTAATTTCTGCTACATTAGCGGTATCCATAAAAATTTTCATAGTATAGGACTCCTTTGTCATCTAACATATATAAATATTATAGCATATTTTCTGACTTACGGGCTTGACTTAAAGCTGACTCTAAGGTTTACTATCAGTAACAAGTAAGACAAAAGCTTGTAGAAAGAGGGAAGAACAATGAAAAAACTAATTACGATTCTCATGAGTTCCATATTAATGTTAGGTATAGCAGGGTGTGGCGGCAGTGGTAAGGTTGAGCAAAAAGCGGCAGCAGCTCCTGCTACGCAAAATAAGGCAGCAACTCCGGTACCTGCAGGCAAGAAGAGCAAGGTCTTGGTGGCTTATTATTCTGCCAGCGGTACTACCAAGAAGGTAGCAGAGATTATTGCCGGTGCTACCGGTGCTACTACCCTGGAGCTAAAACCGGCCCAACCCTATAGTGATGCTGACCTTAACTACAATGATAGCAATAGCCGTGTAAGCAAAGAACATAATGACAAGAATAGAACTGTTAAGCTGACTAATCCTGCTGTAGCTAATTTAGCAGACTATGACACGATCTTCATCGGTTATCCTATTTGGTGGGGAATTGCAGCTTGGCCTGTTGATGAATTTGTAAAAACCAATAAGTTCGATGGCAAGAAGGTTATTCCTTTTGCAACGGCAGCAAGCTCAGGCTTTGGCGACAGTGGCAAGCTACTGGCTAAAATGAGTGGTACCGGTACTTGGGTAGATGGCAAATGTTTCCATGGTACCAATAAGAGCGAAGTAGAGTCTTGGGTTAAGAGCCTTGGCCTATAAGTAAACAAAAAAACACACTTCCTATGGAAGTGTGTTTTTTATTTAGCAAATCATCATTCCAGCATGCTCATGATATGCGCGCAGACCAAACCAAGTGGTGTGCCTACTGCATAACCAATGAGAGCCATCAATACACCAACGGGAACCAAGGAACCGGAATAGGTACCTGCCAAAACAGGAGCAGAAGCAGTACCACCGATATTGGCCAGAGAAGCAACACCGCAGGTGAACATATCCAGCTTAGCAAACTTAGCAATAGCCAGGAACAAAGCACCATGGATACCGAGAATAACGAAGCCGGCAACAATCCAAAGCGGAGCATCTTTTAGTTCCAGCAAGCTAGCGCGGGAAGCTAAGAGGGCAATAACGCTATACAACATCAAGTTGGATAGTTCAGGACCACCCTTTAATTTAGCAAGGGGAGTAACTGCGCCAATCAAACCGAGGACAGTAACGATAAGGACAATCCAGGTAGCCTTATCAATCATAGGCAAGGTAGCCTTCATGGCTGCGTGAATAGTTCCACCAATATCTTGGGTTAAAGCGGAAACCAACAGACCTAAGCCAAGTAAGAAAATCAAGCTGGCAAAGCTAATGGTATCTTTGTTAGCAGCATCAGCTTCTTCCAAACGTTTGGAAACAGCATCCAAAGCGGTAGTATCAGCCTTGGTCCAAGCATTGAATTTAGGAGCTAAGCTAACAGCCCAAAGTAAGAACATAACCCACAGAGAGTAGTCGATGGAGTCTACAACCAAGGCATAGGCCATAGCGCCTTCTTTAACATCAAGGGCTGCCTGTACAGCAATCATGTTGCCACTGCCACCAATCCAGCTACCGCACAAAGCACCTAGTGCTTTCCAGGAACCGGGATCCATGTAACTGTGGAAAATGGCATAAGAAACAACGAAACCAATCATGATGGTAAGGGTAGCAGAGAAGAAACCAACCAGCATTCTGGGACCTAATTTTAATACTTTACGAATATCGCAACGCAGTAGGAATAAAAAGATCATAGCATATAACAGGTTGTTTTTTAAAAGTGCGTACGCGGGTTTCGTGGCTTTCATATCCCATAGGTTTACAGTGCACATTAACATGGTAATCAAATAAATAAGTACTACAGGTGGTAAAACGCCAAAAATTTTTGCCTGGGTTTTCTTCTCCAGCATAACCATGCAGCCGGCAAAGAAAATCAAAAAGGCAATGTAGGTAAAACCATTTGTAATCATTTTTACTCAACCTCCCCTATAATTTAATTGTGTATTAGATATGTAGCTACAGCCCCCTTTGTGTATTGTCTTGATTAAAATTGGTACAGGTTAATTGTACTCGCGAGAGAGAGCGGTGTCAAACACATTGCTAACATTACCAAGGTGTGGATTTGCTAATCAGGTATGCCTTTTATTTAATATATTTGGCCAAGGTATCATAGAGGTGCTTCTTGTTAACAGGCTTAGCAATATGGTCGTTCATGCCGGCCTCCTTAGCTTTTTGTATAGCATCGGCGAAAGCGTCAGCAGTTAAAGCGATAATGGGAATGGTCTTAGCATCAGCACGGTCCAGTGCTCTTATCCGGGTGGCGGCGTCGTAACCATTCATGATAGGCATTTGAATATCCATTAAAATAGCCTGATAGGTACGAGGTGCAGTAGAACTAAATTTAGCAACGGCATCCTGACCATTGGAGACATTGTCTACTCGTAAACCAAATTTTTCCACTAGTCTCACTGCGATTTCGGTATTGATGGGATTATCCTCTGCTAGTAGTACGCGCCCATTTAAAGGAATGGCAAAATTATTGGTTGCTTGTTTTTGCATTTGCCCAATTACTTGAGAGAGTTGCTCCTTAGTAACTCTAGGCAAGATATAGTTAACAGTAATCTTAGTGCCTTTACCCAGGGCACTTTCGACGGTAATTGTGCCGTTCATCAAATCAACAATCTTTTTTACAATGGACAGACCTAAGCCGCTACCGGCTGGGCCTGCCTTTTCACGTTCGGGATTTTCTGTTTCCTGGGAAAAAGGCGCAAACATTTTCTTCTGGAAGCCTTCGCTCATGCCAATACCTGTATCAGCAATGATAAAGCCACAAGAAAGCATCTGATTAGGCAAAGTCTTGCTGGTGGAAGTATAGGTAATAGTACCGCCGGCAGGAGTATATTTCACAGCATTAGACAGCAGATTGAAGGCTACTTGGTCAAAACGGACACGATCCACAACCACACTATTATCATTGGAAAATTCATTGGTATTAATAATGAAGGTAATGCCTTTTTTCTCACACAACGGCCTAAAAATTGTTTCTAAGCCCAGGATATATTCTGTAAAAGGATAGGGCTCAGGATGAAGCTCAATTTTATCACTCTCGGCCTTGGAAATATCCAAAACATCATTAATTAAGGATAACAAGAAGTGAGAGGAAGTCTCAATTTTTTGTAATTCATCTTTTACCTTAGCCTTATCATCAATATCTTCCTTGGCAAAACCAATCATACCTATGATGGCATTGATAGGAGTACGGATATCGTGACTTACCCTGGATAAAAATTCGTTTTTGGCATTATTGGCAGCTTGCAAGACTAAGCGTTGCTGGCGATTGTAACGGTTGCTCAGATATAGGAAAACAACAAAGCCGCACAAAAGCAGAGCCACGAAAGCTCCGCCCAGATAACGGGAAGGATTGGCATAGATGCGGTCCGTAATACTGGGAGCTAAGCGTTGCTGGGTCTTAGACATGACAATTTGGTTTATTTCTGTGGGACTGATACTTGCCAGGCCTCGGGAAATCATGGTTAGCATAGCAGGACCGGCTTTTTTGGACACACCAATACCATAACTGACGGTAAAGCCCTCTACAGTTTGAACATTTAAATGCTCCAGCTGAATCTTGTCCATGAAGTAATTTAGTTCAAAACTGTTGATATAGGTGCAATCAGCTTTTTTGGATCTTACTGCGTCCAGACATTGTTCAGTGCCTGTATAGAAGGCGAAAACAGGAGGGGTTCGTTTTTCTTTGGCATAACGTTTTTGTACTGCTTTGCTTATATAGTAGCCGTTTGGCAGAGCTATAGTCTTGGTATCTGTGTCTTCATTAAAGATTTTAAAAATCTGGGTTTCCAAAAAGGGACGTGTTAAAGATATGTCAAGAGTATCTGCCCAATCATAGTCATAAGAAATGATAGAGAATAAGTCGGTTCGTTCACCATATTCCTTGACGGTAGCAGCAAAATCCTGAGCAGTATAGAAATGAAAGCTTAGTCCGGTACGCTCAGCCAACAAATTGTAGATTTCTCTACCGATGCCAATATACTCGCCGGTATTGGGATCCTTGCCTTCCATAGGCATCCAGTTGGGATCATAGGCCACATTAATGGTATCTCTTTTTTGGAGCAATCTATGCATATAGGCTTGTTCCTCTGCGTTGAAGGTAACGGTAGGAGTATAGTCGTTGGAAAAATGCTTATCATAGGTGCGCGTATAAAAAGATTTATCAAAATAACGAATCTTAGAAATAGCTGAATCAAGCTCTTCTCTTAGTTTAAAATTCTGCGGAGAGCAAATGAAATAAACGGTTTCTTCAGGGAATTGTGCCAAAACGCGAGAATTGGGGAGCATCCGCATACCACTTACCAAAGCCCCGTCAATCTTCCCATCGAGGACAGCCTGATCCATATCGTGGGGGTTATTAAACAGTTGGGGATGATAGGTAAAATGATGCTGCTCCGCATAGGAAGGGAGAATCTGCTCGAAATAACTGCCCTTGATTACGCCTATTTTCATGTCATTAAAGTTTTTAAAATCCTCAAAGGCATAATGAGAATTGTTGGCAACTGTTATGAGGCGGGGGCTGGCTGAACCGGTATTATTGTTGGTAAAAAGAAACTCTTTTTCCCGGGCTGCATTTTTAGCTACGCCGCCTATCAGGTCAAGCTGGCCGGTTTTTAGATCTGCAATACAATCAGCAAAGGATTCTACTACGAATTCATATTGCCAGTCTGTATATTGGGCTACAGCTTTTAGGTAATCATAGTCGTAGCCGCTGTATTTTTTATGGAGGGGATCGTAATTATGGAGACCGGGTACCAAATACCAACCTACCCGTACTGTTTTCCCGGCAGCCTGGGCTACCAGGGGCAGTAAAGTTAGAAGGAGAAGCGTTATTAAAATTTTACAGAAGTAATTGTTCCGATGCACCGCTTTGGTCAACATAGGGATACCCCTGAGAGTTATTTTTCTCTTTAAATAATCATAATTAATTATACCTAAAAGTCAGACAATTAACAATTCTTTCAATAAACCGCTAATTGCAAAAACTTAAGAAGTTAACGCATCATATTTGTGTTGAGAAACAAAAAAGAAAGATGTAGAATTAGACTGTAAAAAAAGAAGTCCTCAGAGAGGGAGTAAAAGGGGGGAACTGGTTTACCGGCGCTTGAGACAACTCTTGAACGGGTTTAAGCTTGGCAAGAAAAGTTTGCTGGATTAAATTGTTTTTTAACACAAAGGGGTGTAAAACATGACTGGTATTCCACTTATAATTGTCTTTGTTTTAGCGATTATTGTTATGATCATTGCCATTTCTAAGTACAAGATTCATCCGTTCCTCTCCATTCTTGCTGTTTCTGTTATCTTTGGTTTGATTGGTGGTATTCCTCTTGTTAAAACAGGTAAGACGCTGGGCATCGCTGATGTAGTAAGCGCAGGCTTTGCCGGCACCTTCACCAGCATCGGTATTGTTATCATCATGGGTGCCTTGATTGGTACCTTGCTGGAAAAAACCGGTGCTGCTTTGAAGATGGCTGATTGCGTAGTAAAAATCGTCGGTAAGAATAATACCTCTTTAGCAGTATTGATCATGGGCTGGATCGTATCCATTCCTGTATTCTGCGATAGCGGTTTCGTTATCCTAAACCCTATTCGTAAAGCCTTGGTAAGACGTACCAAAGCTTCCGGTGTTGCTACAGCCGTAGCAATGTCCATGGGCCTCTATGTATCTCACTGCTTCATTCCTCCGACACCCGGTCCTATCGCAGCTGCTAATACCATTTTCGAAGGAATGGGCATGGAAACCAACTTACTAATGGTTATTGCCATGGGTACTGCTGCTTCTATTCTTCCTTTGATTGCCGGTTATTTATTTGCTAACTATATTGGTAAGCAAGTAAAGACTCAGGAAGAAATGGCTGAAGCAGATCCTAATAGCAAGGAAACCTTCCAAACCTACGAAGAACTCATTAAGAGCTATGGACAACTGCCTAGCGCATTCATGAGCTTTGCGCCTATCATTATTCCTATCGTTTTGATGGCTTTGTCCAGTGCTATGGCAATGGCAGGTACTAAGGTAGCTTTCATTACTTTCTTAGGTACTCCTATCATCGCTATTTCCGTAGGCGTTATCCTAGGCATTATGGTTCTCTTCCAAAGCAGTGTGGAAAACAAGATGGATGCCTTCTATGAGCTGACTAATGAAACCTTAAAGGTTGTTGGTCCCATCCTGTTCATTACTGCAGCCGGCGGCGTTTTGGGTAAGGTAATTGCTTCTACCAGTATGGTAGACTTCATTAAACAAAACTCCAAAGTATTGGCTACATTGGGCATTTTCTTCCCGTTCATACTCTCCGCTATTTTGAAGACTGCTCAAGGTTCCTCTACTGTAGCTCTGACCACTACAGCAGGTATCATGGCTCCTTTGATGAAGACCATGGGCTTGGATACTCCTATCCTGGCTGCTATTACCGTTATTGCTATTGGTGCAGGTGCTATGACCGTGTCCCATGCTAACGACTCTTATTTCTGGGTTGTTACCAATTTCGGCGACATGAAGGTTGAAGATGGTTATAAGACACAAACCCTGGGTACCTTGGTGACAGGTATTGCGGCTATGGCCAATGTGTTCATCCTCTATATGATTCTGAAATGAGTTAAAACTTTAAAACCGCTATCTACCTAAGTAGATAGCGGTTTTCATTTTTGTCAAATGGTCACTACTTGCAACTGCGGCGGGGTATGATAAAATAAAAGCACTAAATTAAGGGAGTGGAAAGCGATGTCATTAAGTTTCGTGCGTCAAGATATTACCAAAATGGTAGTTGATGCTATTGTTAATGCGGCTAATACCGGCTTGCAAGAAGGTAGTGGCGTATGCGGGGCTATTTTTACGGCAGCAGGTCCGGCTGAAATGACCAAGGCTTGCCAAAAACTTGCACCTATTCACACCGGTGAGGCTGTGATTACGCCAGGCTTTGACTTGCCTGCCAAGTTCGTTATTCATACCGCAGGCCCGGTGTATCAAGCAGATAATCCGACTGAAAGCGAAAGACTTTTGCGCTCAGCCTATACCAAGTCTCTGCAATTGGCAGTAGACAATAACTGTGCCAGCATTGCCTTTCCGCTGATTTCCAGTGGCATCTTCGGCTATCCTAAAGATCAGGCTCTCTCTGTGGCCACATCTGCCATCAGAAATTTTCTCAATGCTCATGAGCTGGAGGTTTACCTGGTAGTGTTCGATAAGAAAGCTTTTGTGCTTAGTGAAGCTATGCTAAGTGAAGTACAAAGCTACATCGACGAGAACTATGTGGAGCACCATACAGCATCAAAACGCAGACTGCTTAATGTGGAAGAGAAGGCGTTGAGAGATGCTGCCATAGATTATGAGTGCGGCACTGTTCGAATGGAAGATTTCGTTGAAAGCAGTAAAGAAGCGCCTCAAGCTAAAAAGATAAAGCCTACCAAGCTAGAACCTCAACTAATAATGGCTGACGAAGCACTTCCTCCCAAGGGAGCAGGACTGTTTGAACATGTCCGTGCTTGTGGCAGCGTACCCAAGAATTGGAAATGCACCATTGCCAATGATTACCAGACAAGAAAAAAGCATAAATAAAAACTAAAAAGCAAGTTGATTGGCGCTGCTCAGAAAAAGTGACTTTTGGATAGGTCGTGAGGTTTATCCAAAAGGAGCTTTTTTTATTAATAAAATATGCAGATAAGTAGCACAAATATAAATACTGTGTTATAATAAACACATAAATAAATATGAATGGGCAAACCAGATGAAAATCTGCGACGCAAAGCTAAAGGGTCTTTCAAATGACAGCCAGTTGCAATCAAATTAGGTACTGTCTGCTGGAGAGCATACAGTGCTATTTTTTTGTCTTGGCAAAATGTGTTATAGCACTGGCAGTTGAGAGGCATTAGCTAATACCTAACTGGAGAGAGATACAATGACGAGAGAAGAAACTAAAAAAAAGCTGCAGGACACTCTTCTAAAGGATGTATATATCCAAGACTTCTGCGACATGGATCTATTTGAGCAGATGATAGAGAATTGGAGTATAAGTACAGGCCTGGCTGCTGTAGCTATAGACAGTGAGGGGGATTATGTAAGTAAATATCATAACTTTACGGATTTCTGCCAGAATCTGACCAGAAAAACTCCGGAGGGTTTACGCAGATGCACTGAATGCGACAAAACCGGCAAGGGAACCTATCTTTGCCATGCCGGGCTGGTGGACTTTGCCTCTGCCATAACCTTGGAAGATGGTACTGTTTTAGGCAATATGCTGGGTGGACAAGTGCTGCCACAGCAACCTGATGAAGAAAAATATCGAACTACTGCCAAGGAATTAGGCATCGACCCAGAGGCCTATATTGACGCCTTGCGCAAGGTTAATGTCCGCACCCCTAAAGAAATCGAAGCAGCTGCTAAGTTGCTTAGTGATGTAGTAAACATGTTTGTCAGAACTAGCTGGAGTGCCAGACAGGATGCTAAAACACTATCTGAGCGGGCCAATATTATCTTCTCTTTAAGCAAAATTTTCCTCTGCAACTATTTTCTTGATGTGAAGAATGATGTCTATCGGGAAATAGAAGCCATACCAGGTATTCAACAAATTGTTGCTAAGGAAGGCAAGACTTCCGCTGCTCTAGCTGAAACCAGTAAGTATTTTGTAGAGGAAGAATTCCAAGCTGGTTATAGAAAATTTACTGACGGTACCACCATTAAACAAAGAATTGGCAATAAGCATAGCATTACTTTTGAGTTCCTAGGTAAACATCTTGGTTGGTGCCGCGCTACGTTTATTGTGGTTAAACGGGATAAGGAGGGTGAGATTTCTCATTTGCTCTTTGCTATCCAAGGTATTGAAGAAGAGAAACAACAAGAACTTCTTACTCAGAAAAAGTTAAAAAAAGCAGCTGATGAAGCCAACCGTGCTAACAGGGTGAAGTCTGATTTTCTGGCACGGATGAGTCACGATATGCGGACGCCCTTAACTACTATTATGGGCTTGTGCGATATGGGACAGGAACGCTTTAAAGATGAAGAAGCTTTAAGATACTTTAAAATTATTAGAAACAGTTCAGGTTATTTACTCTCTATCCTGACTGATATTCTTGATATGCAGAAAATGACTACAGGCAATGTAAAATTGCAACCTGGCGTTTGTCATGATGCAGTTACTTGCGGTGCCGTGGAGCAGTTTATTCGTCCTCAGGCAGAAGCAAAAAATATCCAACTGATAACAGATTTTAAGTGCCAGACTACTAATTGCTACTTTAATATTGATACACGTCGGGTACAACAAATTATCACTAATCTGCTCACTAATGCAGTGAAATATACTAAACCAGGTGGAATGATTCATTGGAATTGCTGTGTTGTCAGTAGCGATGAGAAGGAAACAATCATTCGCCATACTATCTCAGACAATGGCGTTGGTATGTCAGCGGATTTTATGAAGATTATGTATGAACCCTTTACCCAGGTAGTTGATTCACCCGGAGATAATGGCCATGGCTTAGGACTTGCCATTGTAAAAAAACTGGTGGATCTAATGGGTGCAACGATTGAATGCCAATCTGAACTGGGCAAGGGAACCACGTTTATTCTTACGGTTCCTCATACCAAGGCCAGTGCCGAAGAAATAGCTGCCTATGAACGCAAGAGGAAATTAGCTGAAAACGCGGAGACATTCTACGGACGCAAAATATTGGTTTGCGAAGATAATGATATTAATGCAGAAATAATAAAAAACATACTTCAGAATAGAAAAATTGAAGTAGAAATAGCTTCGGATGGTGGTCAGGGCGTAGAATTAGCTCGAAATAATAAGTATGATGCTATTCTTATGGATATTAGAATGCCGATATTGGATGGCTACGCAGCTACCAGAAAAATACGGGAATTCAATAAGACCATACCAATAGTAGCGCTTTCGGCTAACGACTTCCCGGAGGATATAGAGCAAAGCTTTGCTTCAGGAATGAATGCACATCTAGCTAAACCTATAGATGTGAAGCAACTGTTCGCTGCTTTGCAGGAAGTTTTAACAAAGTAGAAAGCAAAGGCACTCGGTTAAAAACCGAGTGCCTTTTTGTATATTAGTACTGACAATATTAATTAAATAAATACATAAGTAGCTTTAGTATATGATATAATTAGCTGATAGGATTTGCGCAAGAGAGGCCAAGGTCCTTTATATTGCATCCTTTTGACGAGGAGACACAACTATGGAGAAGAAGACCACTCAAGAGATATTGAACATTTCTAAAAACAAACAAATAAAAATACAAGATTTTTGCGATATGCAGATTTTTGAGCAAGTGATTGAAAATTGGTGTATTAGCACCGGCCTAGGTGCAGCCGCAGTAGATAATGCCGGGGAATACATTGGCAGTTATTATAATTTTACTGATTTTTGCCAAAAATTGACCAGACAGAGTCCGGAGGGACTACGCAGATGCCAGGAGTGTGACCGAAAAGGCCGTGGCACCTATATTTGTCATGCCGGCTTGGTTGATTCTTCAATGGCGATTACCTTGGAAGATGGCACTGTGCTAGGCAGCATCTTAGGCGGCCAGGTCTTGCCTGAAAAACCGGATGAAGCTAAATATAGGGCTACTGCCAGAGAACTAGGAATTGACGAGGATGTGTATATTGAAGCCTTGCACAAGGTTAATGTTCGCACGCCTAGGCAAATTAAGGCGGCGGCAAAACTCCTGGGTGACGTGGTAAATATGTTTGTTCGTACCAGCTGGAATTCCAGCCAGGATGCAAAAACACTCCTGGAAAGAGCCAGTATCATTTCTTCGCTCAGCAATATTTTCTTTTGTACCTATTATGTGGATTTGGCAGAGGATAAATATTGGGAAATAGAGGCCATAGATACTATAAATGCTGCGGTGGGCAAGATAGGCAAAGCTTCAGAGGCCTTTGTGACGTCCAGTAATGCCTTTGTCCAGACTGCGTATCAAAAAGAGTATCTCCAGTTTACAGATATCAAGACGGTTGCTGAGAGAATTGGCGATAAGCATAGTATTGTTTTTGAGTTTGTCGATGTGGATTCCAGATGGGACAGGGCTACCTTCATTGCAGTAGATCGGGATAAGAATCAGGCCTTACGCCATGTCCTTTTTGCCATTCAGGACATTCAAGAGGAAAAAGAGAAGGAACTGGAAATTCACCAAACATTACAAAAAGCTGCGGATGATGCTAATCGGGCCAATCAGGTTAAGTCTGATTTTTTAGCACGGATGAGCCATGATATGCGCACTCCGCTGACTACGATTATTGGCTTATGTGATATTGCCGATGATCATTATAAAGATGCAGAAATATTGAAATATTTTCATACTATTAGGGAGAGTTCTGAATATCTGTTATCTATACTGACAGATATTCTTGATATGCAAAAAATGACCAGTGGTAAAGTCGTTTTGCAACCTATGGTTTGCCATAATGCGGCAACGGCATATGCTATTGAGCGGATTGTTCGTCCCTTAGCGGAAGCTAAGCATATTACCCTAAAGACAGATTTCCGTTGCCAGGTAGATCATTGCTATTTCAATATTGATACACGCCGGGTGCAACAGGTTATGATGAACCTGTTGAACAATGCTGTGAAGTATACCCAAGTAGGCGGAACCATAGAGTGGAGCTGCAGAATTATTAAAGACGACAAAAATGAGACTATAATGGAGCATGTAATATCTGATAATGGACCTGGTATGTCACCGGAATTTATGAAGGTTATGTATGAGCCGTTTACTCAGGCAAATAGTTCTCCAAGTACCAATGGACACGGATTAGGGCTGGCTATTGTAAAAAAACTGGCTGATTTGATGGGCGCTACCATAAAATGCGACTCACAGCTGGGCAAAGGGACAACCTTTACTCTGACTGTTCCTCATGCTAAAGCTGCTGCCTCAGAAATAGAAGCCTATGAACGTAAACGGCAGATTGCTGACGACCAAACCAGTTTTGAAGGCTGCAAAATGTTGGTATGCGAAGACAACAGTATTAATGCCGAAATTATTAAAAAAATACTGCAAAACAGACAAATAGCTGTAGACATTGCCAAAGACGGTGGAGAAGGAGTGGCAATGGTCAAGGCCAATAAGTACGATGCAGTACTCATGGATATCAGGATGCCGGTGTTGGATGGCTATGCAGCTACGCGCAAAATAAGGGAAACAAACAAAACTATTCCCATCCTTGCCCTATCGGCTAATAACTTCCCGGAGGACGTAGAAAAAAGCTTGGCGGCAGGAATGAATGCACATCTGGCCAAACCAATAGATATCAAGAAGCTATTTGGTACCTTGCGGGAAGTTTTGACTAAAAAATAGGCTAGAAATATTTGGTTATATTACGCCTTGCCATTTAAATCAAAATACGCTATAATATCGCAGTAAGCCTTTTTTGGAGTGGTACTCAAGTGGCTGAAGAGGACGGTTTGCTAAATCGTTAGGGGGGTTAAACCCCGCGTGGGTTCAAATCCCACCCACTCCGCCATATGACTTGCTCGCAGGGTTCTGGACATTTTATCCAGAACCCTGTTTTTTTGTTAAGTAGGACAGTTTGTAGGACAGTTTTCTATGGAAAGACTGTTTTTTGTGGAAAATATGGAAGAAAAAAGCCCTGATATCTTTATAAATAGATATCAGGACTTTTTATTTAAATTAAGCTTTTTCTGTTTCCTGCATAAGAATCATAAAAGTATAATCTCTATAATTCTTTAAGTCTTCATGATAACCATCACCAAGCAAATTATATATTGCTATTAGAGGTGCAAGCGTTGATATTTCCCCTTCAGTCTCTTCGTCTATTGTTTCTAAAAACCACTTATCGAAATTTTTTTTAATTTCCTCGTCACTTGGGTCATCGCCATTCCACCCATACATCCAATCCATACCTACACACCCTGGATAAAAATCATCTTGAATCCAATTGCCTTTAGGATCAGCATTTATGCAACCATATTTATTATCAGTTTTAACGCCATTACGCATATCACTGGCGAACTTTAGACAAGCTTTTTTGTAGATTTCTAAGTGTTGCTTATAGTATTCACGAGCATAGTCCCCAATTGTTTCTTCTGGATTAACTTTTGCAGCCATATGGACACCTCCATAACGTTGTTCTCAGATGAATTATACTATAAAATAAACTGATATGGGAGATTCAGATTGTAGTACACTGGGTACAATGTTTATGGGTGCACTATTAACGGGACATACTATATGCGAAATATTGGTTTCTAAGCTGTAATGAAAGCGTTAAAAATGTTATAATTATAATGATATTTTATAAGTATTTACAGCTTATTGTGCAGATAAGGATGTGTGCAACAATGAAATATAGTGCAGGAATGGTTTCCACTTTGTTTTGGTGGAGGGAAACACAATTGGTTGCTCAGATGTATAAAAAAGGAATTTCTGAGAAAGAAATAATTAGACAAGCAGTTGAAGAAAATATATTCGTGGTTAAAGCAATTGATAGGCGTAAAAGGATTGGCTATTTGGCCTATAAACGTGTCACTGCTTTGCCAGAAAAGATGCGTGATATGCTTGCAGAAGCTGATTTCAGGGAAGCAAAGTTGTTGGTGCTCTTTAGTATTATGTTGACTGAGCGTCTGTTTTTTGAATATTGTCATGAAGTTTACTATAACGCTTTAGTTATGGGAACGCTTGAAATTACGGATAGTGCTACCAATAAGTTCTTTTCGGATAAAATTAATGAAAGTGAGAAGGTCGCTAAGTTCTCTGTTACAGCTATTTATAAGTTAAAACAGACTTTTACGAAGATGCTATTTGAGGCAGGAGTTATAAGCAGTGCTACAAAAGAACGTAAAATTATAGTTCCAATTATTGGTTCTGAACTGAAATCAGTTTGTGAGAAAAACGGCATGATAGATTATATTAAAATATTGACAGGAAGTGCAGCATGACGACTTTAAATGACAGATTAGAGCAAATAGAATCTAAAATCAGCCAGGCTGATTTTAGGGATAAGACAGGCAATGCCAATGAAGTCAGTTATTTTGTGTTTGATTATGCACCTTCTGCAGAGCGTGAAGTGACTGATTATATAAAAAAGCTGGAGAAAAGAATTAATAATCGCCATAAAGAATACTGTATCAAAGTATTTGACCTTTATGACATCATAATGGAATACTTCGAAAAAGAAGGATATTTAGAAGGGTGCTTTGATATAGAAGGGGAAGAGGGATTGCAAGGATTAGAAGAGGCAATGAATTCAGCAATCCAGATAACTGATGAAGGGGATAATAATTATCTTGTAAATTATATTGAGAAAAATACTCCTGATAATGCAATTATATTTTTAACAGGTGTAGGAAAATGTTTCCCTATATTTAGATCTCATAATATCTTAAATATATTGCATCAAAAGTTTAATAAAGTACCGGTTATTTTAATGTTTCCAGGCTGTTATGATGGGCAACATTTTATGCCATTTGGAAGTATAAAAGGGGAAAATTACTATAGGGCTTTTAGGCTGATATAACAACAGATACAAGGGGTGCTAAAAGATGAAAATCAAAGAAATGTTTAGTAAAGATATCGACAGAAATATTGAAGGCGTAATTAAAGTCGGTACCAATAGCGAGGAAGAAGTTATACAGGAATTAGAAGAATATGTGGTAACAAGTGAATTACAAAAGCATTTTGCTACATTTTTCTCTAGTTACGCCCATAGTGGTGTTGCACCAACAACTAAAATAGGCGCCTGGATTTCTGGCTTCTTTGGTAGTGGTAAATCACATTTCTTAAAGATTTTATCCTATTTGTTGGAAAACAAAGCTGTGCAAGGTCGTCATGCTATTGATTTCTTTACTCAAGATGGCAAAATTACAGATGCTAATATTTTGAGGGATATTGCTGCTACAGAAGATATTAAGGGCGATGTTATTTTGTTTAATGTTGATTCAAAAAATCAGCATGGTAGCAGCTCTGATAATAGAGAATTATTAAACGTTTTTGTAAATGTTTTTAATGCTAGACGTGGTTATAGTGCGTCTATGCCATATTTGGCAGATATTGAAGAAGAATTAGATGCAGAAGGAAAATTTGATGCTTTCAAAAAAAGCTTTGCCAAAATAAAGGGTGCTAGCTGGGAAGATACAAGAGAGAAGTTTAAGTTTAATAAAAATAAAGTTGTCGATGCTTTGGTTGATGCTAAGATTTGGGATAAAGCAAAAGCAGAAGAAATAGTAAATAATAGTCAAAAAGAATACAGCATATCAATTGAAGAGTTTGCCAAGAAAGTAACTAAATATTGTGATAAGCATGGTGATAACTACCATGTTGCTTTTCTGGTAGATGAAGTTGGTCAGTATATTGGTGGCGATAATCGGTTAATGCTGAATTTACAAACTTTGGTAGAAGAATTTAGTAAATTTGGTAAAGGCAGGATATGGGTTATTGTTACAAGTCAACAAAATATTGATGAAGTACTTAATAATGTGGGAGGACTAGCTGATGATTTTTCTAAGATTCAAGGCAGGTTTGATACAAGGCTAACTCTTGCTAGTTCTGATGTTGATGAGGTACTGAAACGCAGGATTTTGGAAAAAACAGATTCTGCAGCTAAGGAACTGAAAAAAATTTATAAAGAAAAAGAAAATATCATAAAAAATCTGCTGATTTTTACTAATGATACGCCATATCAGAAAGTATATTCAGGTGCAGAGGATTTTAGCGAAAGCTATCCTTTTGTGCCTTATCAGTTTGCTCTTTTACAAGCTTCTTTAAACGATATTAGAAGAAATAGTGCCAGTGGTAGAAGCATTTCTAGTGGCGCTCGTTCCATGATTTCTATGATGCAAGAGACTGCTTGGAGTAAGAGCGAAAATGGACGTGGTAATGAAGAAGTTGGAACGTTTATACCATTTGATGCCTTCTATGATCCTATGCATAACTTTATTGACCATATTCATCAGCAGGTAATTTTTAGAGCAGGAGAAAATAAACATTTAGAGGCTTTTGATTTACGTGTATTAAAAGCATTATTTTTGGTTAAGTATGTAAAGAACTTTAAGGCTAATATTGATAATTTGACAACTTTATTGGTTGACAATATTTCTTGTGATCGTATTGAATTACGTAAGAAAGTAATATCCAGTCTAAATAGGTTGGAAAATGAAGTCCTTGTTCAAAAAAATATTGATGTATATAGTTTCTTGACTGACCAAGAGCAAGAAGTAAATCGCAGTATTCAGAATGAAAATGTATCTCTTGAAGACATACGGAATAGAGTGGCACAAGAAATTTTTGATGGCATAATTAAATCTGCGGCTTATAAATATAGCAACAGATATACCTTCAAATATGATAGATACGTCGATAACGCACCTTATGGACAGGCAAGAAATACTTTGGCAATAAATGTTTTAACACCATATGCTAGTGCACAGAGTACAGGAGAGTATACGGAAGAAACACTGGCTGCTCAGTCTATGGGAGATTCCCAAAAAGTTATAATTAAACTGTCGGATAACGAACAATTCTTGAAGGATATTGCAACTGTTATTAAGATAGAACGATTTGTGCGTAAAGGAAATCTAGATGGAAATAGTGTCTATGGTAGTATTCTAGCAGTAAAAACGGCGGAATCAAAAGAACTAGAAAATCATATTAGAGATTATTTAGAAAAAGCAGTTGCAGAGGCATCTATTTATGTAAATGGTAGCAAACAATCAGGAGTTACTGCTAGTGAACCAACAACAAAAATTAATGCTGCCATGAGAGTGTTAGTGGAAAATATTTATAATAAACTTGATCTATTGAATGGTTTCTCTGCTACAGAAGATATTATCCATGAGGAGTTAAATAAAAAAGGCGGCGTACAGCTTTTTATAAATGCTGATATTATTGCTAAACCGGCTATGGACGACATGAGCAACTATCTGCAACAAATGCAAAATCGCGGACAAAATATTGTGCTAAAGGATATTGTAGATAGATATCAAGCTGTCCCGTATGGCTATATTGATGAAGATATATATTATTTGTTGGCAATGTTGTTTAAAGGTGGCAAAATAAATCTTAAACTAAATGGGGAAATATTATCTACAGTAGATATAGAAGGAAATACTATTTATCAGTATTTAACACAATCAAGATATAAAGAGAAGTTAGGAGTAGAGCCACGTTTGGCATCGCAACCTAGGTATATTGCGGCAACTAAGCAAATTAGGACAGACTGCTTTGAAAAACCAACTACATCAACAGAGGAAGATCAGATATTTAAAGATACAAGACAAGATTTAGAGAGCATAAAGAACTGGATGGAGAATAATATCTATAATCATTTTCGTGGAGACAGTAAGTATGCACCTTATTATCAATCAAAGGCAATTGTTGATGATTATAAAAATTTGATTGATGGTGCACTATCCCAATCCGTTCCTAACAACTTTTTTAAATATTTTTTTGATAAACAAGATGATTTTAGGGAGTTAGCTGAAGACTACAAACCTATAAGAGACTTTTTTGATACAGAAGAACCTCAACAGTATGAGCTGTTTAATCATGCTTGTGACTGCTATAGTAAATATATGGATTGTGCAGGTTTATTGGTAGGCAGCGATGTTGAAAAAATTGCTTTAAAAATAGCTGATATTATCAATATGAAGGTCCCTTATGGCAAAATTCAAGAACTTAAAGACTTAAGGGAACAATTTAATGATGCTTATCTTGCTGTGCTGAATGCTAATAGTGCACCAATATTATCAGCTGTAGAGGCTGCTAATAAGGCGGTAGATAACTATCTTGACTTAGTCCAAATTACTGGTAAAGAGCAACTAGAAGATAAGTTCTATAAGGATTTTGCTAAGCTTAAAAATGATGTAGAGAATACACAAAGTCTAGAAGAACTAATAAAAATAAAAGTATATTGCACAGTTGTTAGAGATAAATGTATAGAAGAAATAAAAGCTAAGGAAGAATCTGAAAAAAAGAAATCTGGAGAAGAACCTACAACACTTAAGCCATGCATGAAAACCAAGTCTATAGAAATGGCTTCATTAAAAGCTAGCGAATCGATTACTCTTAAGACAGAGGCTGATGTTGATAAGTTTGTAGGAGAAATTCACAAAAAGCTCTCAGAGGAAGTAAAAGCAGGAAACATTATCATGGTTATATAATCTGAAATACTGGAGATAAACATGGATAAAAATGTACTTAAGAAATTTGCGGTAGAAAGCAGAAAAAAGTTAATTAGTTACACACAACAAGCAGCTGCTAAGTATGGCATAGCAAAGGATAATATTAATCCGTTGACCATAAATGGTAGTAATTATGCTGTGGTTAATAGTATCTTAGGACAGCCTCAAACGCTGAATGATGATGAACGTAAGGCAAGAGAAGAACTAATTAAAAAAATTGAGAGTAGTAGCTATGATGCTGTAATGGAAGAAGTAGCTTATACCATTTTTAACCGCCTTATTGCTATCCGTTACATGGAAGTTAATGACTATCTGCCAAATCATATTCGTGCTTTATCTTCTGATATTCCTAATAAGAAAGAACCAGATTTATTAACTGAGGCTCCAGATAATGGTTTTGATTATACTGAAAAAGAAAAAGAATTCATCTATGCTTGTAAAGATAATAATAAGCTAGATGAACTGTTTAGAATGCTATTTTTAAAAGAATGTACAGAACTTGGAAAAGTGTTGCCAGGATTATTCACGCCTACTGCGGGATATGTAGAATTGCTTTTTAATCTCAGCTATTTAAAGACTGATGGTGTAGTTGCTCAACTTTTAACTATACCAGAAGAAGATTTTAAGAATCAGGTTGAAATTGTTGGCTGGATGTACCAGTACTATAATTCGGAGCCTAAGGATGATGCTTTTGCTAAACTGAAGAAAAATATTAAGATTACCAAAGAAACTCTACCGGCTGTTACCCAATTGTTTACGCCTGACTGGATCGTTCGTTATATGGTAGAAAACAGTTTGGGGCGATTGTGGCTAGAAGGGCACCCAAACTCTAAGCTAAAAGATAAATGGATATATTATCTTTCTGAAGCAGAGCAGGAAGCAAGCGTTCAAAACGAACTTAAAGCAATGCGAGCTGATAGAGTTAACTTAAAGCCTGAAGATATTAGGACAATAGATCCTTGTATGGGCAGTGGCCATATCTTGGTATATATGTTTGAAGTGCTAATGGATATTTACCGTGAATGTGGCTACACGGAAAGAGATGCAGCATACAGTATTGTGCATAATAATCTTTATGGTTTTGATATTGATGAAAGAGCATATCAGCTGTCTTATTTTGCGGTCATGATGAAGGGCAGACAATATGATAGGCGTTTCTTTTCAGCAAGGGCTGTATATAACGAATTAACTAATAATGAAAATAAAACAGTTAAAATTCAACCAAATGTATATGAAGTTAGGGAAAGTAATGACTTGCAACCTGATTTTGTACAGCAGTTAAAAAAGCTTTTTAAAAATATCTTTAGTGAACATGACTATGCGTGTATTGAATATGTGACAAAAATATTTATGGATGCAAAGCTTTATGGAACGATTATAAAAGTAGATGAGCAATCTGATGTAGATGGAAACAGATGCTATTCTGGATTAGCAACAAAAGTACATGATATACTAACTAATCCATGCTCAGATTGGCTTAATGGTAAGAACCTGAATATCTTACAAGCTTCATTAGTTGATGCAAATTTTAATTTACTTGACTATTTATTGCTTCAAGCTACTATTTTGTCGGAGAAATATGATGTAGTTATAACCAATCCACCATATATGGGCAGTAGTAATATGGAGGTAAAATTAGCAGAGTATGTTAAAAATAATTACCAAGATAGTAAAGGCGATTTAAGTACTTGTTTTATGGAAAAAACAATTCAATCCTGTAAATCAACTGGATTCATGGCAATGATTAATATACCAGTTTGGATGTTTATATCAAGTTATGAAAAACTTAGAGAAAAAATTATTAAAAATAATACAATTTTAACGATGGCTCATCTAGGAAGAGGAATATTTGGATCTGATTTTGGAACAACAATGTTTGTAATTTCAAAGAATTTACAACTCAATTATAATGGTATTTATAGAAAAATATTTGATAAAACAGGGAGTGTAGATTCTATTGAAAAAAAGGAGAAGACTTTTTTAAGTGGAATTGGTCAATTCTTAGCAAAACAGGAAAACTTTTTAAGTGTACCTGGTTATCCAATTGCGTATTGGATAAGTGCTAGTGCTCGCATCGCTTTTTCAAAATATCCAGCATTGTCAAATGTAGCTGAGCCAAAACAGGGAATAGCAACAGCTGATAACAATAGGTTTTTAAGATTTTGGTTTGAGGTATCATTTGAAAATATTGGATTTAAACTAGCTAATGGTGAAGATGTTATTCAAAGTAAGAAAAAATGGGTTACGTATAGCAAAGGCGGAGAGTTTAGAAAATGGTTTGGCAATAATAATTATGTCATTAATTGGTTTAATAACGGCGATGAGCTAAAACATTTTGAAGCATCAGTCATTAGAAATCAGGATTACCAATTAAGACAAGGTTTAACATGGACTTGGATTAGTGTAAGTTACTTTGGAGCTAGGTTTCAACCCAAAGGATATGTGTTTGATGTAGCAGGTTCAATGTTGTTTTCGTCTTTTGATAATGAAATGTTATTAGGATATCTATGCTCAAAAGTAGCTGATTATTTTCTTAAAATAATTAATCCGACAATTAATTTTAGCAATGGTGTTATTGCAAAGCTCCCAGTAAATACAAATATCCCAAATTGTGTTAAAAAAATAGCAAATCATAATATACTCATATCTAAGCACGATTGGGATTCTTTTGAAACATCATGGGATTTTAAAATACACCCTCTTTTAGTCAATACAACCAATGCCGATTTAAAACTTTGTGCTTGTGGAAAAAATGAAAAAGATAAAGATTATATAACAAATAAGTTGCAGAATTTGTATGAAAGATATAGAAACGAAGTAAATGAAGATTTTGAGGTACTAAAAGAAAATGAGGAAGAATTGAACCGTACTTTTATTAATCTTTATGGCTTGCAGGACGAGCTTCATCCTGAAGAAGAGTATAAAGATGTAACAATACATTACATTTGCGATAATAAGGAAGAAGCACCAGAAAGCATAGGCAGTAGTCCTTATCTTCTATTAAAGCCAGATGTTATCAAATCATTCATTTCTTATGCGGTTGGTTGTATGTTTGGTCGCTATAGCCTTGATGTAGATGGATTAGCTTATGCAGGTGGAAATTGGGATACTTCTAAATATAAAAAATATCCTGTGGATCAAGATAATATTATTCCTATTACAGATGAAGAGTATTTTGATGATGATATAGTAGCCAGGTTTGTTGAATTTGTTAAAATTGTTTGCGGTAAAGAAACACTGGAAGAGAATTTAAAGTTTATTGCTTCTGGACTTGATGGCAATGGTACATCTAAAGAGATAATTCGCAATTATTTTATCAAAGAGTTCTATGCTGACCATGTTAAAACATATCAAAAGAGACCCATTTACTGGTTGTTTGACAGTGGCAAGGAAAATGGTTTCAAGGCTCTTATTTACCTGCACAGATATGATAAAGATACTGTTGGTAGGGTGAGGACGGATTACCTGCATAGGATGCAAGCCAAACTAGAAACTGAAAGCAAACGTTATGAGCAAATCTGCAATATGGATGATATTCCTGCTAGTGAAAAAGCAAAAGCAAGGAAAGCACAAGCTAAGATTATTAAGCAACTTCAAGAAATTGCGACATATGATGAGATTATAGCCCATGTAGCAGCACAGAGAATTAACTTGGATCTGGATGATGGTGTAAAAGTAAATTATGCCAAATTCCAAAATATCGAAGTAGTGCAGGATGATGGCAGGACAATAAAAAGAAACTTGCTGGCTAAAATTTAAACTTTTGGAGACGGTACTATGGATATGACTGAAATTCAAAAAAAACTGAATAAATACTTTGAGCCAGGAAATAGTCAATGGCCTCAGATTCTTGTCTTCTGGTATGATGATAAGGGCATGTATAAGGACAGCATTAATGATTTAAAGCTGGACGATGCAGAAGTTCTTCAGTTGAATAAAAACAATGGCTTTAAGGTGAAATATACCATAGTACGTAAATATCCAGAAAAGAATTTTTTGGTTTATGCTCCCTATGCTAAACCGGCTGACAGTGATGAAACAAATGAACTCCTAGCATTACAACTTTATGAAGATACAAAGTTTTATTATGCTGATGCCATAGCGGATTTATGCGAAAAATACCATATAGATTTAGCGTATAAACATGTTTTGGAAGAAGAGCAAGCTTTTTGGGGAAAAGAAAAAAATTTGCAGGCTTTTTTAGCATTAGCTAGTGCTGGCTTTACGTATAGTGACAATGCTATCAGATTGGGTGTGATGGCTGTTATTTGCGGTGTAAAGGCTCTAAAATTTGATGAGATAGTAAAAAAAATATTGTTTTCAGGAGATTTCAAGGACACCAATAAATATCTTAAAGAATTCGCAAAAGCTAAAGTAGAAGGTGCCTTTTGGCATAACTGTTCTTTAGAATACGGACTAGATGAAGACGATAAGAGCTTGACAGACTTGATGCTGACGTTCGTATATAGTTACTTTAAGCAGTGTGTTGGGGCATTACCAAATACTTTTGACCAAGGTAATATAAATTGCACAAATAGTGCTGCTGTATTTATGGCCAATGTATTGGTAGATTCAACAAAAAAGAACAAAATAGATGATGTATTGGATAAGCTGAGTGAACAGTTGAATATACCTAATATAATTGCGAAAGAAGCAGTGGAAAATTATTATACCTGCGATTTGTTTAGAGCGGTTGATTTTAAAGTATTACGCTACTTTATTGAGCGTGTTGTAGATGGTGTAAAGCTATTATCTGAAACAGAAAAAGCAGTACTACGTGGCCGTAGTACTACTATGCATTTTTCTCTAGAGTATAAGAAATATTATAAGGCTATTGAGTATGCTAATGATATGTTAGAGCAGGTAGCTTTATTTAATGCTGACTCTTCTAGTATTAATGGTGCTGATAATATCTTAAGTGCTTATACAAAATCTTGGTGTAATGTAGATGTTGCATATAGAAAGTTCAACTATTACTATGATCAGTGTACTGAACATGATGTGAAAATATTACAGGATAAGATAGAAAATGTTTATGTTCAAAAGTTTCTAGAACCATTATGTGCACTTTGGAGCAATGCATTAAAGGTTGCCGGTAATTATAATGCTTTACCTGAAGTTAAACAAACTGATTTTTATAGTAAATTCATACAGCCTAAAGAAGATAATATGGTTGCTGTTATTATAAGTGATGCCTTACGTTATGAATGTGGAAAAGAACTATGTAGCCACTTAAATGATGATTCAAATATTGAGGCTAAAATCATGCCAATGTTGGCGAATGTTCCAACCTTTACTTCTTTAGGCATGGCTTCTTTGCTACCTAATAAAAAGGTGTCTTTGATTAGCAAAAATAATGCGCTTTTGGGTTATGTGGATGATACGGCAACAGTCAGTACGGATGATAGGGCTAGAGTCTTGGCTTCCTACACGCCTGCAAGTAGTGCCACTACTTATAAAGACATTATGAATATGAATAAAACTCAGCTTAGGGATACATTCAAGGATACTAAAGTCTTTTATATTTATCATAATCTAATAGATGCTACTGGTGATAAATCTCTTACTGAGGATAATGTGTTTAATGAGGTTAAAACTAGTTTTGAAAATATTCACAATTTAATTCTAAAACTAGGACGTGATAAATCTGTAGTAAAGTTTTATGTAACAGCAGATCATGGATTTATTTATCGTAAATCCAATTTAGAAAGTAAGAATAAAGTAGTATTTCCTGCTAGCACATTAGGAAATGAAGGGAACAAAAGATTTGTTATTACCGAAGAACAGATGAATGTTCCTGGTGTGGTTTCATTACCGTTAGGAAAAACGCATGAAGGTTGGTACATTAATGCACCATATAGTTGTGATATTTTCTCCAGAAGTGGAAGTGGCCAAAAGTTTGTACATGGTGGCATGAGCTTGCAGGAAATGGTTGTGCCAATAATTGAAGTTAAATTTGACCGCTATAAGGTAGAGAAAAATAAAGTTAAGGTACTTCTTCATACTACTGCTAGAAAGATAACATCAGAAATCAGCTATATTGCATTCCTACAAACAGAGAGAGTAACTGATGTTTTATTGCCTCGTGATGTTCATGCCTGGATTGAAGATGCTAATGGCTCAATAATATCAAATATAGCTCTCATTCGTGCTGATAGACGTAGTGATGATGTTAATGAACGCATATTCCATGAAAAATTTGTTCTGCCTAAGAAAAAATACAATGTTGGTGATACATATGCTTTAGTTATTGCAGATGCAATTGATAATGAAGTTTTATCACGTTATCCGATAAATATTGATATTGTGGAACAAAGGATAAGACTTTAGCCTTTAAAAAGCCTTAATACATTTAAGCTTTGACAGTATTATAGCTTTATGGTATATTACATCTACGAAAAGCGGTATTGGTTTGTCCTTCGACAATTAGGTCGATGAGTGTCAAATCAGTATCGTTTTTTGTTTTATTCTACTATTAAACTAAAAGGGATCGTAAATAATGCTGTGGTCGACCCTTTAAACAAACGGTGGTAGTGCCTTTAACAAATGCTGTGGTTAACCTCTCCCATCTTTTGTGGTCAGGCTTTAACAGATGCTGTGGTGGTACCTGTAACAATTGTGTGGTGTAGGCTTTAACAAATGCTGTGGTGGTACCTTTAACAAAAACTGTGGTTAAACGCAATTTAAGACGACCGTTCCTGTCATCCTTGCGCTTTAACCACTTTTTCTTTAAATAATGAAATAATCGAATAAGTCCCGGTAATACCTTTAGATTCTGCTTTTGTTTATACTAAAGGTGGCTCAAAAATTGATGAGCGAAACACCTTGTTTTTTGGTAGTTACGGATATTTATATATAATACCAGATTGGTTTATTATGCTGCGAAGCAAGAGTAATTTTGTCATAAAATAGCGGTGGCTAAGCTAAAACCACAGAAAGTGTTATAGCTTGACCACCGATGTTGTTAAAGGCTGACCACAGCATTTGTTAGATGTCAACCACAGGATGTGGGAGAGGTAAAAATGACCACAGTTTTTGTTATAGGGTCGACCACACCACAGTTTATGGGATAGCACTAATTAATATAGAGACTTTATTATTTAATTCAATATTTTAATATAAGAAACTCCTAAACTTAACTGTTTAGGAGTTTTTTCAACAATGTGCTATTTTGTTTTAAGCTTAGCGTTATACAAAGCCTGAATAAGATGCTGCTCATTATAGCCATCGACATATATGACTTTTCTCTTTTTTGTTCTTATATAATTGATGACTTTATAAAACAACCCATGAGAGGCATAAAGCGTGTTAAAGACAACATAATCTGCAGTATCAATCAAATTGGTATCAAAGCCTGCATCATCCGTCTGCACAAATTTAAACTTAGGAAACATTTCACTTATCTTTTTTTGCCAACGGTCACGCCCACAGAATATAAGTACCTTTAAATCTTCTACTTCTTCAGGAGAGATATTATTATTATCTAGATAAGTCCCAGGCAATGCTCGTAAAGAAGCATATAGTGAATCAACTTCATATTTATAAGAATCAATCTCGGATTGTAATTCATCCTTTAATAAATCCTTACTTTTATACAACCGGTCATATTTTAGCTGAAGCTCGTTTAACATCTGCTGCTTAGTATTAATAAGCTGTTCTTGTTCTGACACTTTTTGCTTTGCTAAATTTGCCTCGTGTTGTATAACCTCTAATTCATCGGGATCTTTAAATAAATCGGTATTCTTGAAAAACAGATTCTTAGTTTTTACATAATCTCTGCAATAAGCTTTTAAGATAATAGCCCAGTTAAAGAAATCAAGGCATTTTTCTAAATCTGCTGCTGAAGGCGTATACTTGGTATCTTCTTGTTTTAATACGCCATGGATATAAGATAAAATAATGTCGTCTAAGTCCTTCTTCTCAAAAGTGACAGTTTCTATACAGTTATAAGGAGTACCTTCATGAACCATGATACCAATTCCACCGTAAAAATAATTACGAATAGTTATGTCTTTATCATCTGATGGTTTGCCAAAATCTTTAAGCATTGCTGCTGAAAGGCTGTCAGGAAGTGTACCACCATATGCTTTTTTAACAAATCTTTTGCAGGTCAAAAATAGTTTGTTGGATACATCATCTTTCTTAATAACATTGGCCTGCTGTTCATGTATGGTTTTGATAAGGTCAAAGGCTTGAAGTAAAATTTTTTTGACAGAAGGCGGAAGACTTGGTTCACCGACAGTATTATCATTAAATATTACAGCTAAAAATACAGTGACACCAGCCCAACAAAGCAAAGAATCAGTGCTTGTATTGTTTTCGTTAATTAATATTTTGCTTGTATCTTCTGTCAAAATATTATTTTGCTCAAAAGTCTTATAGGTTCTTTTATAACCCTTATGTATTAATTTAAGTAGGCTTGTTTTTACTTCTAAAGAAAATTCATCAAGATTATGTTTATCAGTCTTAAATATGCAACAGGCATTAATGATGCCAAGTGCTTTCTTACAATATATTTCTGTTTCAACATCATTCATTTTAAAAAAGTAATCATCATAAAGGCCTGTATTTATTGCAGCTTCATAAAATCTGTTTTTGTTTAAATTATAAATCTTATCTATATCCTCATGCAGGTTGCTTTTAAGCGCCAGACCCTTTGCTATAAATAGTGTTATGATTAAGTTGTCAGACTGGTTAGAATCAGATGTTTCTTCCATATTCTCGCCTCCAACTTTAATTTATATTGATATTATAGCATATAGGATATTTGCGATAAAGAATAGTTTTGGAAAATACAAATTAACAACATGGGAGCCTGTACCAATTTTTGGTACAGGTTTTTTTCCATAAGAAAAACCAAAAAAGCTTGTTAAAAATTAAATAATCATAACATATAAATAAAAATAGTTGTTTGGCTTCGCCACACAACTATAAGGATTCACTCATTTCAATCGTGAATCTTATATACAAGATACGTAAGTGTGTACCAAGAGGGATGATACTTTATGAAAGAGCTATACAGAAAACTGAAAAAAGGCGAGAAAATTGATGCTATAACGGATTTCAATAAGCCTCTGAAAAGAGATCAAGACATCCACATCAGAACAACAAAAGCGTATAAGGACTATTTGAATTTGGTTTGCAATAGATATGGCCTTACTCAGACAGAAGTTATTGAAAACAGCCTTAGCAAGACACAAATAATAATTCATCCTGATGCTGACAAGACAGTTAAGAATATGGCGTTCCTAGCTCTGGAGATACAGAAATTAACTGAAGCTATAGCGAGAACTGACTACTTGGCACAGACACGACAATTGGATGAAGCTATCGAATTAATCAGAGAGGCTGCAATTAACGTAAAGAATGAAATATATGAGAAGGCTGCTCAATATCCAGGCATTTTGGGTACTGAATACAGGGAGGTAGAAGACAATGGCCATACTCAGAATAATTAAGCGTGAGGCACGTACTTTGGAAGGCATGTTTGCTTATGCTTTTGATGCAGCGAAAGTTTTATATTCCGGTGGAGTTTGGATATTGGACATTAAGGATCCGCTAAAAGAATTCCTTATTTGCAAATGGGCATACCGGCAATTCGGAGGCGTGGAGTATAAGCAAATCATATTATCGTTTACTACGGAAGAATCAAAGTTATTATCACCAGATTATTTAATCAGAGTGGTTAAGGAGGCTGCTGAAGCTATAGCGAATATTACAGCTGTACAGACTGTTTATGCGGTTCATGGCAATACAGATAATGTTCACGCTCATTTTATCTTAAATTCAGTTTCTCCTTGGACTGGAAAAAAGCTGCAGATTACGAATCAGGCGACAGTTCAGATGAAAATGGACATTAACGAAATTTTGAGAAGATACGGCTTGATGGAAATAGCAATAAAAAGCTTTGAAATAGAAAAAATGGAAAATCTGGATAACCAGAGGAGGTATTTATAATGAACAATGAACAAGTATTTTATTGCGTTTATGGAACAAACGGATTAGGTGTATTTAATAACTGGGATATCTGTCAAAGGGAATTGATAGAATGGGCAGGAAGTCATTCAAACTGCATAAAATTTGCTCATTATACCGATGCTAAATTATTCGCTATAGGAATGTATAAGCTTGTAATTGGAAGATACAGACGTAAGGTGAAAGTAAATGTTCCGATTGACCTGCCGATAAATTTCTTCATCCTTACCAAAACTATAACTAGGAATTAGAAGTTAGTTCTCAGTCGCTTAGTCACGTCAGACATGTAAAAATAAGTGTGATATAGCCATAAAAACAAGGCATATACATATTTTCTTTTTTATATGACTAGGCGACTGAAGTGTGCAAAACAACTCAAACGTCCCCGCCTGGGCATGTTTGGGATAGTCAGATGAACTTTTTGGCAGGTGACTGGAATTAAATAAGCATGACTACGACTATTCCTGTACAAAAGTGCTCAAACATCCATGCTGGGGCACGTTTGGGATAGCTTGGCAAATTATATACCAATTAGGACAGCAACTGAAGTTGCAGGAGGTTTTTATCATGGGAAACTATGGGGAATTTTTTTATGGCGTTTATGGAACAAACGGATTAGGCGTCTTTGATAACTGGGACCTGTGCAAAAGGGAATTGGTAGTATGGGCAGGTGGTCATTCCAACTGTAAAAAATTTGATAACTATGAAGACGCTTGTGCATTTGCCATAGGGATGTACAAATCTGTCATGAGACGATATGTGCATAAAGTTAGGGTTAAAGCACCGGATGAGTTGCCAATAAATTTCTTTATACTTACAAGGACCATGGCGATCACTGATAATGGGAAGTAAAGAGTAGAAATTTACAGGTGATATAACATTAAACTATGCCTTTTAGCATTCAACTAGGTGTTTTAGCGTCATAACGTCACGTCCGTCATGTGAAAAATATATATGTATAGATGAAATTTAGCGGTAATAGTAACTATAATGGGTATATGCTTTTTTTACGTGACGTTGTGACGTAAGTACCTAAAATATGCTTAAACGTCCACGTTTGGGCATGTTTGGGCACGTCAGGGTAGTTTAATATTACGTGACGTTAGATAAATAGCGTGACGTGAAGAATAGTGCCTATTTACTCCAGCAAGACACAAGATACCCAACGCAGCCATTGGCTACGTTGGGTATTAGGAGGAAGATAATATTATGCCAGATGCTTATATTTTGCTCATTTCATTAATATACTGAATAACAGCTTTCTTGGAAATCTTCCAGGTATGCCCCATTCTGAACACCTTGATTTCTCCTGATTTTAGTAAGTTATAGGCCTTGTTTCTGCCAATCTTTAGCATTGCACACATCTCTGGGACAGTGACAAGTTCATCATATTCTTCAAACATATTTGCACGCTCCTTTGCTATTTTTAATAATAATGTTAATTAATTATGAAAAAATCTGATAAAGTTGCAGGGTTACTGTATAACAGTCTTAGGCCAGAAGCGATTTATATAGGCATAGATTGATGCTGTGGTAATCTGCCACTCTCTCCCTTTCTTCTTTGCTGACAACAGTCCTGCTGCTATAAGGGTACAGATGGTGGAATCGCTCACTCTTAGCATATAGGCAGCTTCCTGGACTGAAACAATCCGGTTATTATGTTTTTCGTTAATTGTTTCCATGGCTTTCACCTCTCTTATTTTTAATTACTGTTATGTTACGTTAGTGAAAGGGGAAACGTGTTAAGTATGCATATTTGATTGTAGCTATGGTTTTTTAGTACTTTTATGATGTTTATTTAATATTAAAACCTGATATCAAAAAGGCCTTTCCGTAATTGGAAAATTAATAAAAATTAAGCAGTGCCTGAAATGTTACGATTTGGATAATGTTAAATACAGTGTAGCTTGCTATGCAGTGTACTAAAAATATCTCACTTGGTAAGTAACGTCACGACGGCAGATGGCTTATATATAGGGAATATAGCTGCTATAAACATATTGGGGTATATATTTTGGCGTGACGGACGTGACGTGGTGACGTTAAGCAGCATAATCATTATTTGGTTGTCTTAATACATAGCTAAATGTTATACTTTTAACATATGATGATAAAGAAATGAGGAGGGTAGACAATGAGGAAAAAGATTTGGATAGCATTATTAATTCTAGACATTATATTTGCCGTTTTAATGTTTGCAGGTCAAATCAGTCATTGGGATTTATTTAGGGGCGCACATTATTTTGAATATAGGTATTTTTTGTTGTACATTTTTTGGATTACACCATTTATTATGCTTAATTTAATTTGGCCTAAAGAGAAAAAGATATATATATATTTGGCCATACCTTTATCTGCTATTATTGCAACAGGAAGCTGGTATTTATTAAGCTATCGTACTTTTTATGATGAAGAGGTAAGAACATATTCTTTACAAAGAGATTATTTTAAAAATGTACTAAAAGAAATAGATAAAGTTGAAGAAATGGGACAGAGAATTGATCCAGCTGTATTAAAATCTGTCTTTCATTATAATGAAAGAGGCTATTTTGTTGATGGCAAAGGTAACGAAATAAAACAAAGCCGCAAGGCTGCAATTAAAATTTATAAAAATAATCAAGAAATATTTAATATAAGTAGCATAAGGGCAAATGAATACGACTTAGAAGTTTCTGCAAATTCTAAGTATGATGTTTATGGTAAACCAGTAAAAGATTTTGAAGCCAAACCGAAAGATGAAATATTAATTGGAAATAACTATAAGCTGGTTTATGAATACTATAATAGGCCTAGATTTTCAACTGGGTTAATAAGAGCGTTTACTTTTTCTTGTCTGGATGTAAGAGAAAATAAGGTTAAATGGTTATCAACAGGAAATAGCTGGTACAATTTTATTACTAATTATTTATACGAAAGAAGTTATAATTTCTGGCTGATGTTTTATGCCTGCTTTTTTGTAGCTCTTATAATTGCTTATGGACTTGCAATAAGGGAACATGATAGATTGCTCAAAGAAAAGAACGATGAATTAGATTTGGCATATAAAAAACTCAATCGTTTTAAATTAATGTATCAAAAGATGTTTGAAGAGTATGAAACCGCTGGTATTGATGATAACAAGCAAATTTTACAAAGAATAGATTTTACTTGGCCTAAAATGTTATCTACCATATTAGCGGACGATAGACATGAGCTTAAGAATGATTTACTAAATATATCAACAAAATTAAAGGGACCTAAGAAACAGCTTTATGATGAAATAATAGGTAAAGCTAAGGAAGATATTCTCAATAATCTTCGTCGTTTGCCTGATATTATCAGCTATGAGACAACGTTGATTCCAGTACCGAATGTCATTGGGGACTTAAATAAACAGCTAGAGAATTTGCTCAATATTTATAAGGAAAATGAAGATGTTGAGTTTACGTTTAATAATACTGTACCGGAAAATGCATGTGGTAAGTGCGATGTTAATATTTATCGCTTAAAAAGCATGGTAGTTAATCTTCTGAATAATGCTAGCCAAGCATGTCAAGAATGTGGCATTAAAGCACTGGATGAAGATGTAGACTTTGTTGAACAAATATCTTTAACCTATTCTATATCTGATAAAAATGATAAACACTTTTTATCTATAGCTGTTAAAGATAATGCTGGTGGAATTCCGAAAGCAATTTTTGATGATTTATATGTTAATCCTGTAACAAGTAGGGAAGGGAACAGACAAGGAGAGGGAACAATGTATGTTGCTTTCTTTGCTGAATACATGGATATTTTGATTGAAAAAAAGAATATAGATAAAGGTGCAGAAATTTCTTTACTAGTACCCATTAAGGAGGATATTAGCAATGGATGAGTTAAGAATTGCGATTGCTGATGACGAGCAGCAAATATTAGATAGTGTTAAAATTGCGTTAGGGGAGAGTTTCTCGGATAAAAAATTAGAAGTTAAACCATTTAAAACACTCGATAAACTGATAAAATTTCTAAAGGATGATAGTAGTAGAATAGATTTATTATTGCTTGATTGCTTTTTCCCGACGGGAATGACCGGTTTACAGGCATTGCCGATTATTCGTAAATATGCGCAAGGATTACCAATAATTATGCTAACAAGCAATGATAACCCAGCTGATTTTAAACCATATCATAAATATAAATTTAAATATCTAGCAAAAGCAGATACAATTGAGCATACTCAGGCTTCTCTTCAAATTAATATAGAAGAGGCTCTTGCTGAAAAAAATAAGTTCCAAGATTTAAGAAAAGAAGTTAGTTACGCATTGACCAATTGGAATCCGCCAAGTAATATTATTAATACGGTTGCTACGGGACAACTCCTTTTTAATGAATATGGTATGTCTCAACCAGGCATGGATCTTGCATTTATTGGAACATGTTGGGGCAGAACTTTTGAAGCCGCAGTTAAAGCAGTAGTAAAAGCAGATAGAAGTAGCACTTTAAGTGATGATTTGCGCATGTTAATTAGCAAAACTAATGCTCCCAAAGAATTTAAAGACATTTTGTACCAATTGAAGAACCTTAGAAATTATTTTTCGCATGAAGAAGTTAAAAATATTGGCGAGATTAATGATTTGAAAGCAAAGTTTTCTATTGAAAAAACAGCAAAAATATTGTCGTCAGTTGATGAAAAGGATAGAGAACAATTGCCAACCAAAAAAGAGATAATTACGTATAGAAAATTGTTCCTTGGAGAAAGTGGTTATACAAACGGAATGTTGGTAAAATTATTAGAGTTAATATAATGCTTACAAATAAACAAAAGCCATGGCTGTTAAGCCATGGCTTTATTGCTATCTAAAAATTCTAAACACAAACTTAGGATTCTTTGGTATATCTTTATGTAGTTCGGCATAAATATTATTTTTTAAAGTTACTCTGTCGTTAACCAATGCTTCGTTAGCATCTTTGAAGCGACCATATATGTTTACCTTATTACATGGAATATTATGTTGCTTTAATTTAAGAAGCAGTTCCATAGAAGCACTTTCTCCTGCTGGATCATTATCTAGTGCGACCAGAAGGGTTAATTCCTGTTTGCATGCTTTTACTGCTTCTATTAACCTGTTTATTCCAGATGTACCGGATATTCCTATTGCTTCACCGCCTACCTCATAAATGCTTAGGACATCGAATTCTCCTTCAACTATGAAAATGGGGTGGTCAATTTTTTTGCCTAAAATTTGCCTGTTATACAGAGCAGCATTGCCTCTGTTTCTTATTCTATTAAATTTTTTGCATTTTTCGTCAGTATTACGCACTAAATAGGCTGTAGCCGTTTTAGGAATGACTACAGCTTTCCATAATAATAAAGCTTCGCTTCCTTTGGCATTATCCCTTGTCCTGAAATTAGGGTCATATAAAACCTTGAACTTATCACTTATTTCGTTAGAAATACCACGTTTTCGCATGTAATCCGTACTTGAGGATGCAGCGTTTAATCTTTCATAATACTTTACATAGTTCTGTTTTGGCCTTGGCTTAATTATGGAGTTGTTTTTATTAGTTGCAATCTGAGGTATGCTTGGCCTTGGCTTGTGAAGATTATTATGTATAGAGGAGTCATGCTCAACCTCTACATCAAAAATCTCACATGCTTTTGCCCATTTTTCCTTAAAGGTTGTTAAATTATAGTCTATTCCTATGACGCCAAATATATCGTAGGATTTATTACAGCTAAAGCAATGGACTATGTTCTTTGCACGCCAAAAGCCCATACTCGGATCGTTGTCCTGATGGTCTGGATTTAAACATTGAAATTTTCGCTTTGTATTAATACCCCTGCTTTGCTGCAAATAGGCTTCCATTTGCTGAAGTATGTATTGCTTTGCCTCCTCAAAAGGTAAAACAATTGGCATTTACAGCACCCCGTTTTTATGTAAATTATGGCTTAATTATATCATGAATATGTATTTATGTGATGTATTTATGTGGGTTGTATACTAAAAATGGCTCACGACTGTATATTTTGGTAAGTCACGTCACGACGGCAGATGGCTTGTATATAGGGAATATAGCTGCTATAAGCATATTGGGGTATATGTTTTTTGCGTGACGGACGTGACGTGGTGGTAAAATATAAGTGCAAAATTTTTATGATCGGGAATGTGTTGTATCATTTGATATAATCAGCAGGGTATTGTCAGACTGATTGAAAGCGTGGCTTAATATCTCAAAACTTAATGGAGATAACGGAAAGACTGATTGGTACAGAGAAGATGGCACGCTTGATTCAACTTCTGACACCCCCTCTGATAATGATGATGATTAATAGGCAGTAGGTTTAATTAAAAAGTAAGTCTATCAAGAACTGATTTTTTGGTAGGCTTATTTTTTTGCTCACGAATTAACTTTGAAGCAAAGCCATTGGTTTGATATTGATGATATGGTACATAATTGTCATGTTTCCATATTTCAGTTATATACTATATACTTGATACTTGTGCGAGTCTTTGGTGTACCCAAAGACCCTTGCAAAGGAACATAGTAACATAGAAAAGTATCATGTTGATAAGGCAATCTGCGTTAGCACGAAATGTGCTAACGCTTTTTTATTGCAAAAAATCAAAAGAAAAGAGGAGAGAATTATGAAAAAAGGTAAAAGCATTAGCGAGCTCTATGATGAGCTCCAAAGGCAAAGAGAAGTAAGGAAAGATTTGGTGGCAGATACCAGAACCATGAAGGTATCAACTGAGGATGGTCGTTCCATGCTGACCATTGGTGCAGGAAGAAGAAAGGAGAGCTATCTTGTATCAGACACTGCTCACAGACAGATTGCAGACAGGCTACAAATTCCGTATAAGTACTACGAACGTATGCAGCATGATTATCCAGCACTCTTAGACCAGAATATCAATGGCTGGTTTCTAAAGAACTATGAGCGCAGGCTGGTAAGGACTTTGGATGGAAAAGCCAGAGCTTTCCTTAGTGACCGCTATCGCAGGTTAGATAACTTGGAACTGGCTGATGCAGTACTGCCGGTAATTGCAGAAATGAAGGGTGCAGATATCTTGTCTGCTGAGGTAACTGAAACAAGAATGTTCATCAAGGTTGTAAACAAGAGCCTGAAGGCAGAGCTGGGTGTTGGTGATGTGGTACAGGCTGGCTTCGTGGTATCCAACAGCGAGATAGGTTTAGGAGCAGTTAAGGTTGAGCCTTTGGTCTATAGGCTTGCCTGCAAGAATGGGCTTATAGTTAAGGACTTTGCCACTAGGAAGTATCATGCTGGCAGACAAATCAATGCTATGGAAGATTCAGCAGACCTGTTCTCCGATGAAACAAAGATGGCAGATGACAAGGCATTGTTCATGAAAGTTCAGGACATTGTTCGCTGTGCTGTTTATGAGACACGGTTTAACCTTTGCGTAAATAAGCTTAAGGAAGCTAAAGGTATGTCCACTGGCAATAACCCAGTACAGACTGTGGAGGTATTGGGAGACAAGTACATCCTGAACAAGAACGAGAGAGCCAGTATTCTGAGACACTTTATCCTGGGCGGAGATCCTTCCAGGTATGGTCTTATCAATGCTGTTACCAGAGCTTCCCAAGATATTCCTGGCTATGACAGAGCTACTGATTTGGAACGCATAGGTGGTGAAATGCTCAGTGAGATAGAAATTCCAACAGTTGAACAGGGAACCATAGAAGCATTTGCAGAGGAAGAACTGCCAGCTCACAGTAACATTATCAGAATTGGTGCTTAGAAAAGGAGGAGTATTATGCCTGCAACGAGATTCATATGTCCAAGTGGCAATACGGTGAAAATTACTGACTGCCTTATGCACTGCAAGGAAAAGGAACGCTGCATGTTTCTGCCAACACTCAGAGCCATAGCAGACTCACTCAATCGCAAGGTGGAAGGAGCTACAGTGACAGAGTTGTTGGCTGGGACTAGGGAAACGTATCTCAGAAAAACGACTGATTATGCAGTAAGGCCACAGGATCAGCTTTATGCTCTCCATGGCACCGCTTTTCATGCTGTCAACGAAGGATACACAGAAGGCAATATGCTTAGCGAGGAAAGGCTCCGTGATGAAGTCACATCTGGAAAGTTTGACCTGTATGGAGAAATCCTGAATAAGGAAGATAATACCCTTGGCGATTTTAAGGTAACCAGTTCCTACAAATTAATGAGAGCTCTGGGCATATACAAGAAGGATGTAGAGACGGGAGAAACATATAAGACTGGTGCTAGGAAAGGTCAGCCAAAGACACACAAGGTGTTGTGCAATGATGGCGTGAAGTTTGTTATGGACTGGGCTATGCAGCTTAACTACTACAGAATACTGCTGGAAGCTCAGGGACTTAAGGTTGGCAAGATGGTTATTCAGGCTATGTGCAGAGACTTTGGACTCAGGATTGCTGCAGAACGTGGTATTCAGGAACCGGTGCAGCTTATTCCTATAAGAAAGATTTCTGATTCATGGATAATCAAGTATATGAAAGCCAAAACAACCAGGCTTAACAAGGCTCTGGAAACCAATAAATTGCCAGATGTGTGCAAGCCCAAGGAGCGTTGGAATGATAGGAAATGTCAGGACTTTTGCCCTGTAGCAATGAACTGTCCTTATGGGCAAGTAGTGATGCTAGAGAAAAAAGAGAAGCTCGCAGTCTGATAGCTGCGAGCTATTTTAATGGAGGGATTAACATGCAAGAAGTATTTGATAAAATATCTGAAATAATGGGAGGTATTGTTGTGGCTCCTGAAAATGAGAAGGAAGAAGCAAAAGAAACAAAGCAGGAAGCTGTAGAAAAGAAAGAAGAAACCAAGAAAACAGAAAAGACTGCTACAAAGGCAGAGAAGCCTAAGACTTGGTTTGATATCTTGTTTTCTGGCCATGTTTCTATCAATGAGAATAAGAAAGAAGATGAGTGATCATGCCTAACTGGGTAAAGAATATTCTAGAGATTAAAGGTTCACCGGATGAGATTAAGATGCTGGTTAAGCAGCTTGCCAGTGATGAAAAAGAAGGTTCCTGTTTTGATTTTAATAAGGTTATTCCTATGCCTGAGAGTCTGAAAATTGAATCAGGCAGCAAGTCTATTAAGTCCCTTGCTGTTTATAGATATAAGGCGCTTGGTGAAGGAACTAAAAACCTGGAGAAGTTTAAGAGCTATGATGATGAAGCAAAGGATATGACCTTGGATGAGTTTGCGGAAATGCTCATATCTAAAGGACAAGTGGACATGGAACTTGGTAAGACAGTCCATGAAAACATTAAGAAATATGGCTTTGCAGATTGGTATGAATGGAGCCTGACTAATTGGGGAACCAAGTGGAATGCCTGCGATGCAGCTTGCTTTGAGGACAGAGATGGTGAAGTAGTTTATGACTTTAACACAGCATGGTCTGCTCCCACACCTATAATTGACGAGCTGGCTGAAAAATATCCAAGCCTAATTATCCATCATATGTGGGCTGATGAGGATATGGGTAACAACACAGGAGAGGTAACACATCAAGGAGATTCAGAGAAGTGGAACGCTCATATGGATGGTTCCTCTGAAGCTTTCAGAATTTATGAAGAGTGCTGGGGAGAAACGGACTGCATTGATATAGACGAGAATGGGAACTACTATGCTAAGTCCTGCGATACTTGCGGGAAATGCAGCTAAGAGAGGAGAGATAATTATGGAAGAAAAAGAAATTAGAATGACTGGTAAAGGTTTAGCAAAGAAGCTGGTGGCTGTTATGGAGGCTTGTGATTTTGTGAAGAAGAATGGGACTAATGATTTTCATCACTATAGTTACGCCACTAGCAGTGACGTATTACAGAAGGTAAATGCTGCATTTGTGAAGAACGGTTTGTGCTCTGTTGTATTGCCTGAACTCCTTAGCATGGTAAATGTGCAGAATGCTAAGGGAAACACAGAGCACTTAGCCACAGTAAAAGTCACAGTTCGTATTGTGGACACGGATAATGCCAATGATTACGCGGAGATTACCGGTATTGGAAGTGGACAGGATGCTGGTGATAAGGCGGTAATGAAAGCTCAGACTGCTGCTTTGAAGTATGCTTATATGCTGTCATTAAATATTGCTACTGGCGATGACCCTGAAGCTGATACTAAGACTGATAAATTTAATGGTGATGAACAAGGCAAGGTTGCAGAAGCAATCGTAAGAAAAAAGGTTGTGCATAAGCTTCCAGAAGCTGAAGGGGAATGTCTGTGTTCCAGCTGCAATGTTCCTGTATCAGCTAGGGTAGCATCTTTCTCGGTTCAAAGATATGGAAGAGTCCTGTGTATGGACTGCCAAAAGAAACAGAAAGCAACTGCTTAGGAGGAATTGAATATGGTGGAATTAAAAGGCTTGGATAAGACTATGTTTGATGTGAAGAGAAAGCGTGCCAACGAACTGATTAAGACATTGGTTAAATCTGGTAAGTTAAAGAATGATACAACCAAGCTGGAAGAGGCTATACATATTGTAGAAATGTATCTGGGAAAATATTTCAGCTTATGCCAGGATGAAGCAGAAGCCTTAGAGCTGGTAGAGAAAGTCCCTCTTTTACGTAGGGAACCGATAAAGCTAAGACGACAAGTTGCTGCTGAAGTTTATGAGTATGGTAAGGCATAATAAAAGCATAGAAGCACCAGCGTTAGCTGGTGCTTCTATGTTGTCTATTTGTTAGATTTGTCTGGATTAGAAATAATAATTTTGGGGTAAGTGGAATTGAGATTGAGAGTACCGTTTCTTCTTTCAAGCTCTAACTTACGACATAAAATAAATTGCAAATATTGGAGAGAAATGTTTTCTAACTCTTGGTCAAGCAATGGTAATTGGTCATACATAATATACTTAGTAATAAGCTTAAAAGGTAGGGCTAAAGAGTCACTACAATTATTAGTATAAGTGTGAAAGTTTTCTTTTGCATTGTATTCGAATTTTTTTGATATTCCAAAGGGAGAAGGAACTTCAAGATGCAGATAAGAAAGGGAACAACATAAAGCGTATGATAATTTCTTTAAGGTATTGTAAGTTACCTGATTAACTTTAGCCAATGGTTCTGGAGTATCATCTGGATAGTAAAACTTTGACGACCGTGGTATTCCTGTTAAGGATTCAATTTCACTTGGATTAATGTTTAAAGAAGCAATACGGCTTCTTATTCTGTGCCTAAATTCACGTTTTAGGTTATCAACTGTTTTATTAAGCTCTTTGCTCCTGCTTTTAAAATCCAAATTATTTATATTTAAATCTAGTTTTGTTCTTCTGTATATTGACAACTCTTGGTCAATTTGAAAAGTATCTGTTTTAGTGAATTCACGGACCTTGTTAATGAATGACATCTTAAATGGTAAAACAGGGCTATCAACAATTGTTGACAAGTCCTGCAATATACAGAGAGGCAATTCTTTATTATCTTTAAATTGGGCATTTAATATGTTTTTGTCATAGTCATTTGTAAGTGGGTCAATTTGATTAACGGACAAGGAACCACTAGGTAAATTCATCGTACATACATTTCTAACCAAGTAGTCAATAAATTTTTCAATAGATATACAGAAGATAATAGGGTTAAACTCATATTTTTCCATGTCAGATAAATTGAAATCATAGGGAACGAAATCTTTCAATGATTCAAAAATAATATGGTTATCTTTTGAGATTGGAAACTTAATTAAAGAGGGATTAGAAAGACCGTCTTCTAAATCACCCAGAACAGTTTTTTTAGCTACAATATCTATAAATGGGTGAATGGAATTTTTAGGTTCATATTTGTGTGCCAAATTCTTCTCAGCAGAATTAGAAAAATCCATAACCCAATTTTTGTATTTATGGTCTAGCTTTTTTGGATTTTGGACTGGCTTTTTTTGTTCATGGTCTGGCTTGCTTTGCACAAGCTCTAGCTTTGAATTAAAGTGGCTTAAAGTCTTAAGGATACTTCTTAATTTATGACAATCATTCAAATTTATGCCTGAATTTATATTTGATAAAAGATAACCATCATATTCAAAATCGTTACCGTTGTAACAAAGTCTTCGTATTTCATCAAAATCATTTAAACCAACCTCGCTCAGCAATTCTTCAAAGCTCTGTCCAGGCGATGTTACAGGTTGATACTGTTCAGGTAAATTATCATGGAAAAGAGCATTGTCATATTTGAATATGTAGGGTGTTACAAATGAAAGCAAATTATAACATTGTTGGTTGGTAAAGCTGGAAGGATTAATCTCTGCAGTTTCCTTTAACTCTCCCTTGTTTGCCAATTCACTACAGATATTATAAAAGGGCGTTAATGAGTATTTCAGAGCAAAGAAAAAATCATGCCAATCACATAGAATTTCCCAACTTCCTACCATAATATATACCCCCTATTTTTTATGTATTAAGATGATGATATTACTCGTTTGTATATTTTGTCAATTGGCTTTGCGGCGCTCATCTTACTATATAATCCATGCAATAATTACGATAAACCTAGAGATAAGGGTTTACCACAGATTGACCAGGGCGCGTCGTTGTGGTGGCAAAAGCAAATGCGATGTGAGCATTAGCGGTAGCCTTGTCATTGTGCCCTCAATTAAAATCTTAGGAGGAACGTGTTATGGATACTAATGTAGTGCAGGACAAATTTTACGTTGTGTTTTCAACTGATGGGGCTCAGGCCTTCTGTACCAGTAGGGCTAAAGTCGCAGAGGCAGTATTGTTGATTACAGGTAAAGAGGTGCGCATACATGAGGTTTCGTCAATGAACGAAGCAGACGAATACATTGAATTCTTTACCAAAGATGCGGAGCTTAGGCAGTTAGAACCTGCTAGCCATCGTAATAACATCAAAAAACCAGTAGCTAGTCTAACACCATTATTCATCAGGGCAAATGAGCTTATTGATACCGCCAACTTAGAGTATGGCGAAACAATTGCCTTAAAAGGGGGAAATAAAAATGAGTGAATTAAGAGTTTTAGGACGTAGAAAAATAGAAGACTTACATTTGCAAGAGATTAAATTAACTGAATTTCCTCGACGTTTTGTTGGGGAAATTCATCCTAGGTTTGAGCCTGTGAAGGTACTTGCAAGACACAATATTGATGATTATATCTCCACAAAGACAGGCAAGGGGTTTGCATTAAAAAATTATGTTAAAGTTTCCACTGTGTTGTTTAATGGCAAGGAATGTTTGATACAGGCTTACCCAGATAAAACGACCGTTCGTATCAAGGACGACGAATTCGTTTTGTTCTATGGAGCAATTGCTATTGGCAGGGCTGACAGGGTAATCCATCGCGATGGGTCAGTGGACGTTAAATATCAAATTCATATAACTACGCCTATGGATAATGATGCTTTTTATATCTCCAAGCTCCACTTTAAGCGTGATTTGTTAGATAAAATAGAAGCAAATTGCCCTTATTTCCAGTTTGAGAAGACTCTTTCCAATTTTGTTGCCTTGTTTAATGCCTTTGCCCAAGCATTGGTCAGCCAACATGATTTCCTTACATTTACCACTTACGATTTTTCGGGGTGGGTCAGGAACAAGTTCGGTACGTGGCAATATATCCATGGTAGCATGCCAAATGTTTCCGCAAAAATGAAACTCCCAAAAGCAGGACCATCTGATTTTGTAAGCGGTCTGCAGGCATTACTGGCACTTCTTGGCAATGACCCAAGACTCTACTTGGTTTTCCTGTTTGCCCATATGGGCTTCGTTGCTAGAATTTTTAGCTTGGCTGGCTTACCACCGAGATTTAGCCTTTATGTAGTTGGCAGGTCTGGGAGTTTCAAATCATCTCTCCTAAAGGTTTTAAGCGGAGGAATATTCGAAACGGAAGATAACGCGACTTGCGAATGCCGTTTTACAGACACCAAAGCATCAATTAACAGCAAAATTCTTGGTAGGCAGGATAGGAATCTCCTTGTAGATGATTATCATCCGACAAGCACTAAGACCCAGCGTAGCTTAATGAGGATGAACCTTGATACTGTTCTTCGTACATACGGAGACGGAGAGAGCGAGGGTAAACTAGGCCCAAATCGCAAGGAGACAGCTAAAGAAAGAATCTATGGCGTGGCTTGGATGACGGGAGAATCTACGGATTTCAGTGCCTATAGCGATATCTTAAGAGTTATTACAGTACCATTGGACGAACATTGTGTCGACCCAACATTGTTGGCTGTACTTCAGGACAATCTTGATATTGTTCGTAAGTATTTTGCCGCTTTTGTTCGTTATTTGGAACCGAGGTTTGACTATATACGCCAGAGGATTGCTCTAAGTAAAGGTACTGGTCGTACTGAGTGGAGAAATCTTCTTCAGCTGACTGCCGGTAGATATGTTGATGCTGCTCTGTCCTTGTATTTAGTTAACAATTTTATTTGGGATGCAGCTGCGGTTTGCGGAGTCCAGGATGCAGAAACCAAAAAACAACAAGGCAAAGTAATGATAATTGATTTCTTTAAAAGCTTGCTTGTGGCAACACAGGCACAAAAGCCCACAGCAATTTTTGCTACTGTTCTTAAAGAAGCTTTTCACAACGGCAAACTCGCTGTTGCTTCTAGTAAGGAAAGATACCTTGATGGTTTTGGAGAAGGCTACTTGGACGAGAGACATTTAGTTCTTAATACAACCTATGCTAATAAGACTTTCGAAAGCTTTTGCAATGACCACAATTTAGCGATTGTTATTCCAGAACGTTCCGAGTTGGTTGATGCTGGCATCATAGTAGCGGGGCGTGACAGAGCAACAGCTATACGTAAAGGCAATGAACGCCCACCGATTTATGTATTTAAAAATGAAGTTCTTGGCATTGAAACTAGTGCTGAGAATGAAAAAAAGGAGGATACCCATTGTGAAAATTGAGGACAGGCTGTACTCGCCTAAAGAGGTAATAACCAAAAATGGTGGTGTAATTGCCATTAGTCTCTCAGCATTATACGCTGCTATTGAGAGAGGAGAAATCCCGGTTGTAACAATTGGAAACAGGAAGATGATACAGGGCAAGTTCCTTAGAGCTCTTGTGGGTGATGTTCCAGTTATTGACCGCTATTAAGAATTAATGCTAAGCCACCCATAATATTATGGGTGGCTGTTAGGAAGAGAGGAGGTGAGGCAACGTGAAGCGAGGTAATGGTGAAGGGACTGTATATTACAATGAAAACCGTAAAAGATTTGAAGGCAAGCTGCTATACTTGGATCCTCTTACACAGCAGAAGAAGCGGATTTCTTTTACTAGCGTTTATAGCGCTAAGGAAGTACTTAACCAGATAAAGGATTTCAAGAAGAAACTGGACCAGGGTATGCTGCATCTTGACGAAAAGATAACCCTTGAAAAGTGGCTCAACTACTGGCTGGAAAACTATAAGAAGAACGAAATTCGTGTTAAGACGTATGAAAGATACAACCTGGATATCAAGAAGCATATTATCCCATACATTGGACATGTGCAGCTACAGAGTTTAACTACTGACCTTGTGCAGCGTTACCTCGTCACCTTGCTTAACCATGGCGGTGAAGCCAAGTCAGGACTAAGCCCAAGGACTGTTAATGGAGATAGAAGGCTGCTGATACAGGCTATGGAAGATGCAGTGGATTTAGGATACCTGGTCAGGAACTGTGCCAGAAAGACAAAGCCGATGAGGACTCACAGGACCAATTTTATGGTTCTGAGCCACGAGATGGCAGCAAGGCTGGTGAAGGTGGCCAAGGATTACAACTATCCGACCTGGATTGTAATAGTGCTTGCTTTGGGTACTGGCATGAGGCTGGCTGAGATATTTGGATTGTCTTGGAACTGCATAGACATGGAGAAAGAAAAACTTGTCGTAGTCCAAAGTGCTATTAAGACGGATAAAGGTACAGTATTGCAGCAGGATCTGAAAACCATGAGTTCTAGGAGGGAAATTCCATTACCTAAGTTTGTGATGGATGACCTGAAGGAGTACAAGGCATGGCAGGAGAGAACCATCCCTACCATGGCTGAGTATCATGACCAGGGATTTGTGGTTACTAACAGCAAGGGAAATATCATGCACCCTGCAACATTTTCATATCACGTGTTTAAGCAGATACTTCTGGTTAGAGCCGGTATTCCTCAAAAGTTTAGGTTCCATGATTTACGACACACCCATGCAACCTGGCTATTGGAGGCAGGGGTTAATGTTAAGGTGGTATCTGAAAGACTGGGCCATGCCAACATTAGGATTACCCTTGATACATATGCCCATGTGCTGAAGACCATGCAGAATGAAGCTATAGCAGCTCTCAACAAGATATACGAAGAGAATACTAATAACAAGAAAGTAGAAGAAGATACAGAGGATACACACACCCTGATTTCACATGACGGGCATGACATAACGGATGCTACGGTGATAGAGGATGTGGATGAAAAAGTTCCAAGACACAAGTAATAGAAAAGACTTCCTTTTAAAAGGAAGTCTTATTTTTTAGGCATTTTAGTTTAGTCCCAGTCGTTATATATTTCTAGAATTTTGGTATCTTCTGCTATTTCCACTAGAGTCTTACCTTCAAAAATTGTTGCGTGTATGAGCTGATCCTTGTTATCATAAAAATGCTCAGTTCCTGCAATTTCCTCTGCTTGTGGATCAAAGGCATCATTGTATCCAGCAATAACCCAATATCCGGAAATAATATACTGTATTTTTTTGTATTCAAATGTAACGCTGTGTACACCTTCGTGCATAACAGCTTGTATAAGCTTACTCATCAAGAAAGATACCTCTCATATATAACAGAAAAGCGAGCCTTTTTATTCATATTCACGCTATACTTCCTCCCACGGGGTTTCTTCTATGTTTTCCCCAACATTAAAGCAAGACTTCTGCCATCTGCTTAACGGCTTTTGTAAAACATCTTTTAAGAAATCGGTATTATCAAGAGTAATTTCGTCTATAGTAAAAACAGATAAATACCCCTCATCGCCAGTATCCATATATTCTTTCCTTTCTTTTTCCGCTAGTTTATCCCCTTGCTTTTGAGCAATATCTAAAGAAGAAAAAACCTGTAAAAAAATATCTCTGCTATTATCACCATCTATTACTCCATCAATGATTGGTGACTCAAAAAGCACAAATACAGTTTTCATTTTTATTCCTCCCCATTTAACTTTATTAAAGTATATCATACAAAATCAAGTGGGCTAAAAAGATACCATAAATATTTAAGGACTATATTCCATTTCCAAAGGTGGTAGGCAAGCACTATGAGCAAATAGCACTCTGCGGATAGGGTATTGTTAGCGGTTCTTTTCTTTGTCTACGACTTTAGACCTAGTGATTGCTATAAATTTTGAAAACATACTCCATTAGACCTACTACTTTAGCCGCAGTAACAATTACTCAGATTAATGTGACTTATACTAAGATGCTGATAAATACAAGGGCTAGAGGACTTTAACAGTGCTTTCAATACTCCATCAGGCCTAGGTTTGGTTAATTTTTGTAGTATTATACGACTTTAGTAGTAGACCATTAGATGTATTATAAAGAGCAGTAAGACCGTGGTACTTTTTTGTCACACAAGAGCTTATCTAAGCAAATCAGCCTTGTCGTTGATTAAAATGTGTAGCATAATTATCTTGGTAGACGTGGTGTTAGTGGGAACATACCATTCGTAACAGAGCGGTGACTCCGGTTCAAGTCCGGGCATCTACTACAACAGGATCATTTAGGTGGTCCTGTTTTTTGTAAAAACTATCATGATATGCTGTGTTACGTTTTTATCGCACTGAGGACATTCTTTTTACTAATGAAAATGGTAGAATATAAGTAAAAGAAAACATGGCAGTAACTATGGTTAAAGGAAGTAAATACTATGAGCAGCAGGAGTATCAAGGATATAAATTTTGAAGATTTGGAAGATGCGTTTGAGACCAATCATGACATACGTTTCAAGTATAAAGATAAAGAATATTTCTTAACTTATCTGCCTAATCCTGAGCGTGGTAATAAAATTTTAAGGTGCCTATAGGAAGGAATTAATGGCAAAGTACTGAAATATTACGATTTGAACTACCTAATCTGTATAATACTGTGCTCAAGTATGTGAAGGCGTAGAGATATAATATCATTACTCACTAGCTATATAACTTGTTCTGAAGGCTTCGGTAATTTTACCGAAGCCTTTTTTACATCGTAGGATTAAAATATAACCCAGCTTTTAAACTGAGTTATATTTTTTGTTTATTTAAAAAGAGTATGAATTAATAATTTGTTTATTGACAAGATAAAAGGGCAGTGATACTATCAAGGTGTAAAAAATACTATAAAAAAAGTAAAAAAAACTACAAATGCTTTTAACCTTATTAAAAATTTAGAAAAACTACTCCTATTACGCCGTAAGCTGTTGGCTTGTTGCACTGTAAAAATAGGCTTTTGGTAGTCTTCGGACTATGGTTTTATAAATACAAGGAGGCAATGCAAATGATTATTGGTGTATTGAAAGAAAACAAAGTTGGTGAGTCACGTGTTATTTTAACTCCGACTGAGGTATCTGAATTGACCATGGCAGGAAATAAGCTATTGGTACAGAAAGATGCAGGAACTTTAGCTGGTTATAGTGATGCTGATTTTGTAAACGCTGGTGCTGAAATGGTTGACACCATGGCACAAATTTACGAACGCTCTGAAATGGTAACTAAGGTTAAAGAGATTTTTCCGGAAGAATACGATTTGTTGAGAAAAGACCAAATAGTTTTCTGCTGTGTTCACCCAGCCGCTCATCCGGAAGAGGTTGATGCCCTGTTGGCTCATAAAACTATCAGCTTTTCTGCAGAGGATACCCATCGCTTTGGTTCTCCTAACTGCGAAGTTGCTGGTAAGTTAGGCGCATTAATGGGCTGCTATCATCTGCTAAGCATTAATGGTGGTTCTGGCAAATTGTTCTGTGGCATTGCTGGCTGTCCTGGTGCCAAAGCAATTGTTATTGGAGCTGGTATTGTTGGCAAGGCTTGCACAGAAGTATTGGCTGGCATGGGTGTACAAGTAACATTGATGGATATTAATGTCGGTATTTTAAGACAATGCGATTTGTTATATCCCAAAAATGTACAAACTGCTATTTCTAATCAAAGCAATATTAAGGCACTTTTGCCCTCAACTGATATAGTTTATAATTGCGTTAAATGGCCAAAAGAAAGTAAGACCCATTTGATTACTAGAGATATGCTTAAACTTATGCGTAAAGGCTCTGTTATTGTTGATATCAGTGCTGATGTTGGTGGTGCAATTGAAACCTATGAAGAAACAACTCACGAACATCCTACACATGTGGTTGATGGCATTATCCATTATGGTGTAAGTAACATTCCTGGTGCTGCTCCTTATACTACTTCCATTTCTTATGCTGCTTCCATCTATCCTCACCTGAGAGCGATTGCTGGTTTAGGTATCAAAGAAGCTTGTCGTCGAGATGGTTTCTTAAGAAGAAGTTTGACTACTTATAACGGAATCTTAACCCATCCGGAAACCAGTGTTATTCAAAATCGACCTTGGGAAACCCCGGAATCTATTTTGGGCTTAGAGGGCGCTGAGGGACTTGATGTTGTACCTAGCGCAACTACTACTAGAGCAAAGAAAAAATAATTTAAGGCTAATTACACTTTTTAGAAGGGAAGTGCAAAAATGGAAGGCGGGAATACTAGACAAAATGGTAAGTTGAAAAAGTGCATTACTTCATTTGATGCTATGTTTTATGTAGTAGGTTTCGTAATTGGATCAGGAATTTTTATGAAACCGGCTATTGTTTTGCAAAATTCAGGATCATCAGCAATGGCTTTAATTGCTTGGATTATTGGTGGCGTAATGGCCTTAACAGCAGCGCTGACTGTTGGAGAGTTAGCTTCTCATATACCAAAATTAGGTGGTATGCATGCTTATTTAATTGATTTATATGGTGATACATTTGGCTTCCTCTATGGATGGACTGAAAGTATTATTTCTTGCCCAGCTTCTTCTGCTGGATTGGCAATTGCCTTTGCCACATTTGCTACTTTCTTTGTCCCGCTGGGAGACTGGGAATTAAAGATTGTTGCAATCACTGTTATTATTGCTATTACAGCAGCGCAAATTGCTTCTACTCGTTATGGAGTATGGTTACAGGTTGCAGCTACCGTTGGTAAGCTATTGCCTATGGTTGCTATTGTTGCTTTTGGCCTTGCCAAGGGTACTGTTGGCGATATTAGTTTCCTTACGGATGGAATTACACCAGGTAAAGGCGTGGGTGCAGCTTTGCTGGGTGTTGTTTGGGCATATGATGGATGGCTTTCTTGCTGTACTTTGGGCAGTGAGATGGAAGATTCTCAAAGAGGACTGCCTAGAGCTTTAGTAGGCGGGGTAGCCTTTGTTATGGTTGTCTATATTTTGTTTAATATTGGTATTTTCAATGTACTGCCGGCTACAGCAGTAGTTGCATCTAAGAGAATTGGTATTGATGTTTCACTGAAATTATTTGGCAACATTGGTACTACAATAATAGCTTTGGGTATGCTTGTTTCTGTATTTGGTGCTTTAAATGCACAAATAACTGTAGGAACTAGATACTTCTTCTCCATGGGTTCCAGAAATCAGATTCCAGGTTCCAAGTTCTTATCAACAGTTACTTCTAAAGAATCAACTCCTATAAATTCCCTGATTGCACACGCTATTGTTTCAATTTTGTTTATTCTATCAGGCACATTTAATTCTGTTACCGACTTGGCAATCTTTACTATTTGGATTTTCTATACCATTGGTGTAGGAGGTATCTTTGTACTTCGCAAACGTGAGACAGAAGACAATCGTGGAAAGTTGTATCATGTGCCTTTGTATCCAATAGTACCAATCATTGCTGTTTTAGGTGGTTCTTTTATGCTTATTTCTGCTGTACGTAGTAACTTTACTCATTCTATGGTTGGTATTCTACTTACAGTTATTGGCTTGCCATTATACTATTATCAAAAAAAGAAGAGTGCGGCCAAAGCAATTGAATAGTTAATTTGTTTTGAAAATATAATTTATGGCTTAGCAAGCTGCTGCTTGCTAAGCCTGTTTTTTACGTATTTTAGGCAAAAAAATAGCCCTGGTAATGAGAATTGCCAGGGCTATCAGAGTATGGAATAATATTTCTTAAGACTCGATTGTAACGTGATAATGCTTTGCTAATTGCTTTGAAGCGGCAAATTTCTTTAGGGAATTTTCATAATCGTTAAAGGAAATAGCTGCACAAATATAATTAATTAGGCTCACTACTGAGGTAAGCGAATTTTTAGGAGCGGATGTCTCTACTTCGCAGGTCAACAGTAGGTCAGCATATTTATCAATAGTATCGTGGGGCTGATCGGTAATAATTATAATTTTTGCGTTATGCAGGCGCAATTCACGGAGGACACTTGTACTTGTTTCATTGTATGGGTGAAAAGTAAAGAAAAGGCAAACATCATCTTTACTTATATCTAACAAAGGATCCATAACTTCACCCATCTCAGGACGCATTAAACAAACATGTGATTTTAAAGGAATGATACGCGTATAAGCTAAATAAGCCATAGCATATGTACCACCGAAACCACAAACATGAATATTACCTTTAGCATTACACAAGGTCTTAATAACACCTTTTAGAACATCTCTATCAATATTGGTCAAGGTTTTCTCGACATTTTTCATATCTGAAGCCATTATTTCTTGTATTAAGTCACCCTTGTGTGAAGTAGTAGTATAGGCAGTTTTTAATCTATTATAAGAAGAATAATTGGAGATTATTACCAATAATTCTTTTCTAAGTTGTTGTTGAAAATCTTTATAGCCTTTGAAATCAAGAGCACGAGCAAAACGTAGCACAGTTGTAGTACTTACACCAATTTGTTTTGACATCTCATCAAGCGTTAAAAAAGCAGCACTATTTTTGTTTTCTAAAACAAAAGTAGCTACTTTTTGAAAAGAAAGGTTTATACCAATGGCTAGCTGCTCAATTTGAGGTAAAATGCTGCGCATATTTATCACCGGCTTCTCTTCTTTTTATGCCTTAAAACTTAAACAATATCTGGCAAGTAATTATATCAAAATTAATGTATAGTTTCAATTACGATATAATCTTTTAGAAAGAACAGAGGCAAAATGGAACAGGATCATAAATATAAAATGCAGAATTTGGTTTTGGTGCTGCAGAACGCTTGACGAAATAAAGGTAATCTGATTGTTTATTAGCAAAAAAGGCTAGGTTGCTATCTCTGCCCAGGTAATAGCCCGGTGTCATTGATAGGACTTAGCCTTTTTTATTGCATGAAATGATTATTCTTGATGATTTGCCAGTTCTGTAAGTGATGTACTAAATATAGCACATAACTTGTTTTGCTTTATACATTAAGCTTAGAAATAAAAATTTGCTGTTTTTTGTCCTTTTAAATTGTTATAATTTATTCAATAGATACATTTAATGTAAACGGAAGGATGAGTGAAATTATTATGAATCCTTATGGTGACTCTATTTCAGAATTGGATGAGAAATATGATTTGATTGTGAAGGCCATTGAAACTTTGTTAGATAAAATGGATAGAGCGCTGGAAATATGGAATTATAGTTATCTAAAGAAATATATAGAACAAAACAGACCGAATTTAATAAAGGATTTGGATGGCTGCATACGGTGGTTAAACAGAGAATGCAATGATATGAAGTCACCTTGGTGTTCTAATAATGATTGCAATGAAATTAACTCTGCAGCAGAAATGATTATTAGTTGCTTATTTAATATAATTTATGAATTTAATTTTGGATTAAATATGGGTGTCAGCTATGATGAGTTAGATGACTATAATGTGGTTGATGATATTTATCGCAAAGGAGATGTATTAATACTTAATGACGAATATTTTGACAAGACTTATTGTTTTGAAACAGATGGCAAGCTTGTGACAACAGAAGATGATTATATAAGTGTAAACAGGATATATGACTCAAATGAGAACGACTTATATCCTATAGACAATTTATTATCTTCTCTCATTATTTTGCGTAATACAACATCTGAAGGGGTAAATCTCTGGTGGGAAAGGGAAAACCTGTATTCTTTGGAACGTGATTGGGATTATGAAGAACATGTTGTGGAATATCCTCCGACGTTTGAGCACTATGAAGGCCCAGACAATCTTGACACATATGATTCGGATGATTTCGACTCATCCGATTATGAAGATTTATATTATATGAATGAACCTGCTGAAAAAGATGAGTGAGAAAAAACTTTTGGCAAAAAATGATTAGAACAGTTGCTTTAGGCAGCCTTCTGGGTTAAGTCAAAGTACTTCAAAAGCTGTTATGATAAATTGTACAAAGGAAAGAAGATACTTTATTTAATAGAGTAAGTTGTGGAGAAATAATGATAAAGAAAACAATTTATACAATTGGTTATTCAGGTTTTAAAGAAGTTGCAGATTTTATTAAAGCATTGCAGGACAATAAAATAACGGTGCTTGTAGATGTCCGAAGTTTACCCTTTTCCAGCTATTTCTATAATTACAATGGCGATTTGCTAAGTAAAGAACTGAAAAAGAACGGTATTATGTACAGAAATTATGCCAAAGAGTTCGGAGCACGACAGGAAGACGAACAATACTATACTGATGGATATTTAGACTTCTCAAAGTTTACACAATCAGAGCAATTTAAAACTGGAATGGACAAAATAATTGCTGGAATGGACAAAGGATATACTTTTGTTCTCATGTGTGCTGAAAAAGATCCAATTACTTGTCACAGAAATATAATGATTGGCAGAGCTTTTTTTAAAAAAGGAATTAACGTTTTGAATATTTTGCCGCAAGGAATTGAAGAGCAAAAAGATTCACAAGAAAGATTAAGAAAAGAGTATTTTCAAAATGGTAATTATGTACAAACGACTTTGTTTGACACAGCGGAAAAAACGCCAATGACGATAGAAGATGAAATAGAAGAATCTTTTAAGCTAAGAAACAAGGAAATCGGATTCAGAAAAAATAGCGAGGATAATAGAAAATGAAAGTTTTCACAATTGGTTTCACAAAAAAGACAGCCCAACAATTTTTTGATCTGATAAGAAATAATGATATAGAGATGCTGATAGATATTAGATTAAATAATTCATCTCAATTATCTGGCTTTGCAAAAGGAATAGACCTTCCATATTTTTTACAGAATATTTGTAAGTGTGAATATAAATGGGTTGAAGGGTTTTGCCCAACTCAAAATATCTTAAAAGATTACAAGTCTAAAAAAATAACGTGGGAAGAATATGAAAAACATTACATTTCAATTCTAAATGCTAGACATGCTGAAGATAAATTCAAAAGAGATTTTTCAAAATTTAATAAAGTTTGTTTATTGTGCAGCGAAAGTGAACCATCGATGTGTCACAGAAGATTGCTGGCAGAATATTTACAAAAAAATATTAATGGGATAGAAATTCAACATTTATGATGTTTATAGGGGAGTAAACCATCATGGCTGAAAGAATAGAAAAAGATATTCTTATTTTGACCAAATCAGCAAAATACCATAAATACTGTGTAGCTGGAATAGAGCTTAGCGGAGAAAACAGATTTATAAGATTAGTAAAAGGGGAAGAAGGGCCTTTGTCTGATGACGATTTAAAATGTTCAGAAGAAGATTATATTAAGCCATATGATGTTGCTAGAGTCGCGTTACTAAAGCAAGCTAATTGTTTTACCCAACCAGAAAATTGGACAGTATTAGACGGTGAAAAAATAAAAAAGATATCGAGTCATGAGTATAAAGGTAAGCTTAAAGAAGCTTTCTTAAATAGTATTAGTCAAGACGAGTTGATATTTGGTAATGATAAACCTTATATTGTGCTGAAGGATGGTCAGCAGGTTCAAGGAAGCTTAGCTATTTTACGGGCTTACAATATAAAAATATATACAATAACAACTTCCAAAGAACAGAAGAAAACTAAATGTGATTTTACGGTTGGAGATACAAGGCATTACGGATATTCCATAACAGAGCCAGATTATTTTAACGCAGATAAAGAAATTGATAATGCTTTTTTGGTTGTTAGTTTGGGAGCAAAACCACTTAATAATAATCAATACTATAAATTTATAGCAAAAATTATTCCAACAAGATCACTTGTCTATCAGTATTTTCCCAAGGATATTAGTGTATACGAGTTCAAAAAAGAGACAACAGTTATTCCAAGATTTTCTTATTCTAAACCACAAGGCTTTATTATGAAACATAGAGTTTATCCGAAAATTTTTCAATGGAAAAAATTAGGAATTACTGTTTGTGGAGCTTTTTTAAGAATTAATAAAGACATAATGGCGAAAATAATTAAGGAAGATATGGCAAATAATCTTGTTCAATCGCAAAATCTTATGAAAGCAGAAAAAGGATATATTAGACTTTTTAGCAATAGACAAGAAGAACGATTTGAAAAAATATCTGATGATTTTTTTGCCAATGTAAGTGGTGCTAATACTGTTGCTACAATTATGCAAGTTTTATTCCAATACTACGGCTTGAAAAAAGGAGATTTAAGACTATATTATTACCCAAAAGAAAATAGCGCAGAATGATAGCTTAGGTTTTGAGTTAATAATTAAAAAAGCTTTAAGATATATGGTCTACGATTTTAACAAAGTCTATGTACATAGAGATTTTGAAAAAAATGGAAATTGATGCTTTTGACATGGAAGGAGATAAACATGGACGGAAATTCAAATGTTATTAAGTCGGTAGAGACAAAAGAAAAAATTTTAGAGAATTTAGTTTCTAACATTGTTGAAAGATTGAAAACATTTCCAAGTGGTAATGCTCCGGAAGACTTAAACTTAGATGGTTCTGTGTTTGAGGAAACAGCATATCAAATACAGTATGGTGAAAGTGGACTGTGGGATCTTTATGAAGATATTATTGTTACAGAATGCGATAAAGCATATAATGCGCTTGATGAAAAGCAGCAGGATATTCTGGCAGAAGATTATGTTTATTACGACGAAGATTCGTCGAAAGAAGAAATTCAAGCTGAAAAAGATAATGCTATATCAGATGTAATAGATGAGATTAAAGAAGCAGTATTAGTTTTTGCTGGCAATTATGAGTTAGAAGGACTGGAAGAACAGGAAGAACAGGAAGAACAAGAGGAACAAGAGGAACAATGAGCTATGTAAACTCTAAATCTTGGATAGATTATTAAAGTAAAAAAGGTGGACAATAAGGTGGACAATAGCATTTAGAAAAGATGGAAATTGTGGGAGTTTAGAGATAATTGGACTCTGGGAACCGCAATATATGGGACTTTTGGAAGCATAGGACGCAAAATATTGAGGCTGGGCCTGGGTTTCTCGCTTGCTAAATCGTTAGGGGGGTTAAACCCCGCGTGGGTTCAAATTCCACCCACTCCGCCATATGACTTGCTCTGGAGACTTCGGTAATTTTACCGAAGTCTCTTTTTTTGCCTTGGGTGGGCCAAAAGGTGGGCAATTTTTGTTGGAAATACTACTGAGCGTTTAAATTGACACGTATAATTTTTTACTATAAAATAAAATCAGTGGTTGTTAATATGGCGGAATGGAGGCGATGTCATGACTATAAAAAAGATGAAGTCTACTAACAAGGCAGACAGAGAAATGACCAAACGGTTTAAATTAGCGGTTAAGCAAGAAATTGAGAAGAAAAAAGCACTAGGGGTACCCATCGCTAAATACGACGTAAAAAATGGCAAAGCCTATTTGGAATATGCTGATGGGAAAAAAGAATATGCTAAGTAAGGAGAAAAAGCCTGAAATTATCGTATTTGCAGGGCCCAATGGTAGCGGTAAAAGTACTGTTACAAAAATGGCGAAGGTTATTGAGCCATATATAAATGCAGATGATATCAAGGCTAGTATACAATGTGATGATTTGACAGCTGCTCAAAAGGCTACCCAAATGCGAGAAGAACAAGTTTTACAAGGTAAGAGTTTTACTTTTGAAACGGTTTTATCTACTGAGAGAAATTTACGGCTATTAGAAAAAGCAAAGAAAAAGGGCTTTTTTATTAGATGCATTTATGTTTTAACGGTTAGTCCAGATATTAATGTTTTACGTGTAAAAACAAGAGTGGCTACAGGAGGGCATCCTGTAGAAGAAAAAACAATAAGGAAACGTTATTATAGAGCATTAAAGCTTATTCCGGAGTTATTAAATGTCTGTGATGTCTGTCACATTTACGATAATTCAAAAAATTTTCCTATACGGATATTTAAGAAACGCAAAGAAGAAATGTTCTATTGGGAATCAGAATTATGGGATAAAAAAGCAATTTTAAAACTTGTGGGCATGTAACTAGGTAACACATTTAGCTATATTGCTTGGGATTAGAGAGACTTCAGTAATTTACCGGAGTCTCTTTTTTTACGTAGTTAGCTTAAAAATTAGTAGAGCAATTAATGATATCTAATACTAAAGTATGATATTATTAATTTATAATATATCTAGGGGATGACTCGGATGATTGTTTATGAAGCGACAAAGGGTAAGTTTGTTTCTGATGTTCAGCAAGGAATTATTGCGGATCAAATAAAGAAAAGGTTTCCCGGAGGAGTAAAGCACAATGAATTCCTTTCTTGGGAACACTCTTTAGGACAAATGGGTATGGTGGTAGAGGATAAGTCTATCCCTGACGATGCACAAGTCGCCATTGAATTTAAGATTCCTTTGACTGCTAAACGTGTTGACTTTATGATTGCTGGACAGGATGAAAATAACATTGATTCTGTTGTAGTAGTTGAATTGAAGCAATGGGATAAAGCGGAAGCAGTAAAAGATGAAAGTGAAGTTGTCACAAGTTTTGTTAATAATTGCGAAAGAAAACTTGCTCATCCATCCTATCAAGCTTGGTCATATAAGAGTATTATTGAAGATTTTAACGCTACAGCGCAAGATAAACCAATCAAACTATATCCTTGTGCCTATATGCATAATTATTTGCATTTTAATAACGTGCATGACCCAGTCTTAGATCCTAATGTATTTCCATCTATTAAAGAAGCACCGGTATTTGTTAGTGGTGATGGTGAAAAACTAAAAGCTTTTATTTCCAAATATATTCGCAAGGCTGACAGAAAAAGTAATATTATGTACGAGATTGACCATGGCAAGATTAAACCATCTAAGTCTCTTCAAGATGCTTTAGCTGGTATGCTGCGTGGCAACAGGGAATTTGTGCTTTTGGATGATCAGAAGCTGGTAAATTCTGCTGCTATTAGGTTGTGCAATAAAGCTATTAAGGGAACTAAGAAACAAGTCCTAATAGTCGAAGGTGGGCCAGGAACAGGCAAATCTGTACTTGCCATTAATCTACTGGCCTCTTTTACCCAAAAAGACTTGCCCTGTCAATATGTTAGCAAAAATAGTGCACCTAGATATGTTTATGAGGCCAAGCTACAGGGCGAAAATAAAACAAAAGCTTTCATACACAATTTATTTAAAGGTTCTGGTTCCTATGTGAACAGTGATGAAAATGAAATAGCAGTAATTTTGGTAGACGAAGCCCATAGACTTAATGAGAAGTCTGGCTTATATGGCAACTTGGGAGAAAATCAGACCAAGGAAATCATTCATGCTGCTAAATTCTCTATATTCTTTATTGATGAATTGCAGCGTGTTACTTCTAAAGACGTTGGTTCTATAGCGGAAATAGAGCACTTTGCTAAAGAAGCAGGTGCTGCAATCACCAAGATGAAACTGGAATCACAGTTTAGATGCAATGGTTCAGATGGCTATTTGGCCTGGATAGACAACTTACTTGGCATAAGAGACACTGCTAATGAATTGGATTTTGGTGGTGATTATGATTTTAGGATATTTGATGATCCCTGTGAGTTGAGAAAAGTTATTGAAGAAAAGAATCAGATAAATAATAAGGCCAGGATGGTAGCAGGCTATTGTTGGAATTGGCTTTCTAACGGCAAAAACAACAATGCTGTTTATGATATTACCATTCCTAATACTCGGTTTAAGGCCAGCTGGAACCTTGGTAATACTTCAACCTGGGCTATTGATACAGGCTCTGTCAAAGAAGTTGGTTGCATACATACTTGCCAAGGTCTGGAGTTCGATTACGTTGGAGTAATTATTGGTAATGATTTAAGGTATAAAGATGGCGAAGTTAGCACTGACTTCTCTGAACGTGCAAGTACAGATCAATCTTTAAAAGGTCTTAAGACAAAATGCCAAAATGGTGATAAAAAGGCCATACATGAAGCTGATACCATTATACGTAATACATACAGAACACTTTTAACCCGTGGTATGAAGGGGTGCTATGTGTATTGTACCGATAAAGCTTTAGCCAAGTATTTTAAAGAGAGACTGGCAGCAACCAAAGAATATATGAAGAGACAATAGCTATAGTAGGGAGGCAAGAGAAGTGTTAGATGATACGCAAACGATAAGTGATTTGAAAAAAGAGATACAAGCCTTCTGCGAAGAACGGGACTGGGATCAATTTCATAACCCAAAAGATTTAGCTATAGGTATTTCTACAGAGGCCAATGAATTATTGGATATTTTTAGATTCCACAATGAGAAAGAAACAAAAGAAATTTTTACAGATGCTAAAAAGCTGGAACACATTAACGAAGAAATTGCAGATACATTATTTTTTGTTATACGTTTTGCACAGATGAATAACATTGATTTAGCTAAGGCTTTGGATAACAAGCTAAAGAAAAATGCAGCTAAGTATCCTGTAGAGAAGAGTAAAGGAAAGAACTTGAAGTATAACGAACTATAGAAGTTAGAATCGCGAGATGCAGTAAAGTTAATATTAGCTAACTGGTGAGTTATATATTTTTTATAATTGATTGTTAAATGGTCTTGTGATACATTACATTTATGAAAAGCGGTATTGGTTTGTCCTTCGGCAATTAGAGCCGATGAGTGGCAAATCAGTACTGCTTTTTGTTTTAATCTACAAATTTTTAAAGCCTCTGCAGGAACTATCTGCAAAGGCTTTATTTTTACGTCAAATATTTAATATAAGAAAACTTCTATAAATGAAGGCAATTCTCTTTGCTGTGACATATTAGTCCCATCTCTATGACTATAATCAAGATATAAAGGTTAGGTGGTAGCAGGGAGGTGTGGCTAATGGAACGAATTGAACTAAGTGCCAGAACTAACATGACAGAGGATGGCATAGCTACAGTAAGCGATATGCTTGCAGCTGCTGTTGCGAGGGGGCACAAGGCTATTGCCATTTGTGACCGTGATAATATTCGGGCCTATCCTAAGATTTTTGAAACTCTGTCCGTGTTAAGGGAGAAAATGGCTGCTAAGGGTGAAACCTTGGATTTTAAAGTTATTTTTGGTGTAGAGGTTTTTGTCCTTGATGATGAGTTAAAGAACAGACAAAACCCTATTTGTCCTGATTATTTTGATTATTCGGTAGTACTTTTACTAAAATCATGGCAACGGGGCAATGTAATAAGGGAGCTTTTATCTGAGGCTATTGTAGACGAGGATCATGGATATCCGGTAATTCTCAAGAGTAACATAGAACGAAATCGGGAAAACTTATTGGTTGGTGCAGCTGGCGACATGGGCGAACTGTGGCTGGAGTTGGTTCTAGGTGGGGACGATGCTACGGTTGCCAGGAAAATGGCTTTTTACGATTATGTAGAACTTATACCATCACAGTACCAAAAGCATTGGGTGGTTTCTGAAGAACCGAGATTAGCTCACTCTATAGAAGAGATACAGATTAGGCAAAAAAGGCTATTGGCGATTGCTAAACAACAGGGTAAACCGGTGGTGGCAACTAACCATCCTTCTCTATTGACTGATGAAGAGTTGGTGGACAGAGCAAATCTCATTTACCGAACACATAAAGGATTTGGGGATGCTGAATATCCATTGTTTCTTTTAACTACTCAGGATATGCAGGAACAGCTTGGATATCTTGAAGCAGAAGATGTACGCAAGATGGTTATAGATAATCCTCACAAGCTTGCAGATATGTGTGTAGATTTTATCAGAAGATGACCTGCAACGACATATAAGGACTATTTGCTGGGATATTTGAGTATTTAGTTGAATATATAGAAAATTTGAGGGATAATTTAATTATAAAACACAAGGGGGATGAGGTTTGAATGGTACAGGAAGAAAAATATAACTATATTACGCCAGAGGTTTTAAAGAATATTTATCAAGATGTTTATGAAAGGGAACATAAGGCTCTTAAAGTTATTAATGATTACTATTTTAACGATAAATATGTAGAATTTGCTAAAAGTGAAGAAGTATATGGAAGAGACGGAAAATTAGATAAGGCTTTTATTACAATGACGCATGGAAACAAAACTATAAAGGCTTATCCAGAGTTCCTTATTTCCGATGCTAGGCCAACAAGAAGATATATAAATATCGGAGAAATAGATAATGAGTTTCATAGATTACTTTTACATAATAGAAACGACTATGACAAGAGAGTAAAAGAGCTTGCTACAGAGTTTGGATATAAAGAAGAAAAAATCACTGGCGCTTTTCAATACCCTAATAAGGTTATACTATATGTAAATAATATTATGGAACTAGCAAAAACAGACTATGAATTCAAAACATGCTTGGATAGAACTATAGTTCATGAATTAGTCCATTTTGTTCATTATCAGTTTATTAAGCTTATAGGACAAAATTATTGGGGAAGTCGTAAACTGCCGGATGCAAGAACGACTGTAATAGAGTGCTTGGCTAAGTGGATGGAATATAGATGGCTATGTGAAGAGTTTCGTGACGAAAGACGAGCAAAACAGACCATATTAGATGAGCTGTTTGGAAGAATCTATCCATTTTATCCATATGCAGCAGCACGTGTATATATTGAAAGGGAAAAAAATCCAGCAAAACTGCTAAGAATTTCTGCAACATCTTGGGAGGATGCATATAAGCAAATATTAAAGGATGATGACAGAATATAACCATGAAAATTCGTAAGTAATGATTGAAGGGATAGTCATAATGGCTGAGAATAGCAAGTAATATGCAAATCTGGGGAGATGAAAAGCTAATGGTCAGGTACCTGACGAAATCTCGCTTTAAGATAGGTCTGGAATGCCCATGCAAGCTTTATTATGAAGGTAATAAGGCATATGCCAATCAAAGCGTAGATGATCCATTCCTGCTAGCTTTGGCAGAAGGTGGTTTCCAGGTGGGAGAATTGGCAAAATGCTATTATCCCGGTGGTCATATGATAAGCTCCCTTGATTATACAGAAGCTTTGGCTGAAACAAATAGGCTGCTTCAACAGGATAAGGTCATTATCTATGAAGCAGCTATATTGTATGATAATTTTTTCGTTAGAACGGATGTCTTGGTCAAAGATGGCAATTGCCTAAAGATGATAGAGGTAAAGGCCAAGTCCGTTGATTTTGCTACAGAAGAGGGCTTCTTAAATAAAGGCGGGAAAATTACTTCAGAATGGAAACCGTATCTGTATGATGCAGCTTTCCAGAAATACGTGCTGACGAAAGCTTTTCCCCAGTATCAAATCACTGCTTGCTTGATGATGGCAGACAAGAAGGCGCTGTGCCCTACAGATGGTCTTAACCAAAAATTTAAAATAGGCAAAAATAAGCAGGGTAGAACGATTGTGACGGTTACCCAGCCTTTGACAGCGGAAGACTTGGCAACACCAATACTCAGGGTGATTCCTGTTGAAGGTTGCTGTGCAATGATTTATGGTCAACCGCTTGAGGTAAACGGTAAGGACTATAGTTTCTATGAGTATGCAGATTTGCTATCAAATAGCTACAAGAACAATACCAAGATTACTATGCCAATATCATCTATCTGCCGCAATTGTGAGTATCGTGCTACAGAAGAGGAAATCAAGGCTGGCTTAAAAGACGGTTTCCAGGAATGCTGGAAAGAGCAGCTAGGTTGGATAGACGCTGACTTCTCAGAGCAGACTGTTCTGGATATCTGGAACTATAGGAAAAAGGACAATCTTCTTCAAGTCGGCAAAGTAAAAATGATAGACGTCTCAGAAGATGACATCGCTCCTAGGGAAGATGGCAAACCTGGCATATCTACCTCAGAACGTCAATGGCTGCAGATCCAAAAGGTGCAGAATAATGATGCAACAATTTTTTGTGATACCCAAGGTCTGAAAGAAGAGATGGACAGCTGGGTATATCCATTGCACTTTATTGATTTTGAAACATCCATGGTAGCAATACCGTTTAATAAAGGCAGACATCCCTACGAAGGAATCGCTTTCCAATTTTCTCATCATTTAGTTTATGAGGATGGGAGGATTGAACACAAGGGAGAATACCTTAACACTACCTCCGGTGTTTTTCCTAATTTTGACTTTGTGCGTAGTCTAAAAGCCAATCTGGAGGCGGATGAGGGTAGCGTATTTCGCTATGCTGCTCATGAGAATACCTATCTTAATATTATCTACAACCAATTACAAGAATCTAACGAACCTGATAAGGCAGAATTATGCGCCTTTATCCAGACCATAACCACTTCGGTGGATCATGGCGATAATAAATGGGCGGGACCGCGAGACATGATTGATATGTGCGAACTGGTGAAGAGATATTATTATAATCCTGCCACCCATGGTTCAAATTCTATCAAGTATGTACTTCCTGCCGTACTTAATTCTTCTAAGTTTTTGCAGAACAAGTATTCTCAACCCATATATGGTGCTTTAGGCGGCATACCAAGCCATAATTATAAGGACTGGACTTGGATAAAGCTGAAAGATGGACAAGTAATGGATCCGTATAAGTTACTGCCTAATATGTTTAGTGATGTGGACACTAGAAACTTTGCAATACTGAGCGGTAATGATGAAATCCGTAACGGCGGTGCAGCCTTGACTGCTTATGCCAAAACGCAGTTTGCGGAAATGACAGCTCTAGAACGTAACGAGATTAGGAAAGCACTGCTAAGGTATTGCGAGCTGGATACTTTTGCTATGGTTATGATTTACGAGGGCTGGAAGGAATTAGTGGGATAGGCACGTATTGTCGCCGAAGAAATATTTGGGCTTTATGGTATAATAACTACAAAGAACCGCTAGCAATGTTATCCAATAGGGGCAAGTAGAGCCCTGCGGATAGCGTTACTAGCGGTTCTTTTTATTAATAAACTTCAGTATGTGGTTTAGGTTTCGGCCATGGCTCTTCACCTTTTATTAATCGTTCAGCTCTTTCCCTGGGTATTTCTTCTATGGCATCCATTATTGAGCTGTTAAATATCTTGTATGGAGAGTCACTGGGTTCATCCCAATCATAGCCCCATATATAGTCTGTGAGAAAATCAGGTCCCTTATCAGTAATCCAGCCTTTTTCTGTGTCATAACGATAAGCGGCAATAGGATGCATGGAATCACCAATTAGTTTTCCTACTACCTTTTTCCCGGGAATCATATAATATCGGGTAACGGGTTCGACTTCTATTTTCTTGCTGAGTTCCATGAGAAGCTTATAATCAGTAGTGTATTTTTCTTGGAGTCTTGAAATTGTTTTAGCATCTAATAATGCCATCCTTACTGGATTCATGTTGTTTTCTATATCATAGTACTTTACTCTGGTGGCCAGGGGATTTTTCGCTACCCTAGTTATATATTTTTCTCGTGTTTCCTTAGGCTTTTTTGATATAGCATCAATAGCGCCAGAAATCTTTTCCCCAAATATTTCTTTGACATGTGCAAGGTATTCGCTTCTTGTTGCAAGTTTACCATCTTCTACATAATCATGAAGCAAAGCAACGATGCATTCATCCTCTGTTGTGGCACTGCTAGCTACACCTAGGATATGGTAGATATATGGTTTCCCGGCTTTGTCTACCTGATCACGATGTGCATCTAGAGCAATTCCTAAAGCTTTGGCTATTTTGTAGCCATTCTGTTGCAAGGTTTCTTCCATACTGCAACACCCCTTTTCTTTATCTTTTTTCTTTACAAATCAAGCATAATATACCTGATAAAAACTGACAATATGGGGCATTACAGTTATGCTATAAAATTATTAAAACAATTTAAAATGAAACGATTGAAAAATGGACTACGTAAAAAGGTTACAAAATAGCGCTATGCACTCTTTCTGTCGCATTGAGAACAACCTTTTTACTGATGAAAATGGTAGAATATAGGCAAAAGAAGTTTGATTGAAAGTAAATTTTTCTTCCTAATGTATTTGAAATGCTTGTCGCTTAGAAGGCGACCTCAATTAGTGATTTTAATAGTAAAATTGTGCCAAGAAAATAACAAAGGAGAGATGCACATGTTAGGACCGTTACAAGGACAGGCAAGGTATTTATACGCTTTGGAACATCAGGCTTTACCGGGACTTTTGTTCTCCAAAACCAAGGCTGCGATAATAACAATATTGCAGAGCAAAGGGGCATGCTTTGTTTCTTGGCTCAAGACTATACAGGAGGAAGTTGGAGATAAGAGCCCTGTAATTTTTGAAGAAAAGGACTTTGTTGTTAAGCCAATCTTGGCAAGCTCCAAAAAAGGCGAGAAACCAGACATAGGAATCATACAAATTCAATTACCTTGTTTAGAAGAGAGTACCTTGTGCCCCAGAGTGTATATTTGTCATGATAAGGATTTTGGCAGGCCACAATATTACACTGTAGAGCATGATTTTAGCGGTATTGATATGTTGTGCGGCTGGGATGCTAAACACAACCATCTTAATTACGGATGGGCAGAGAATACGGAACAGAAAGAGTTCTCTAAGATTTTGGAGATGTATACGAACTCCTTGCAAGAAACAGAAGCTGACTAGGTAAAAAAGGAAAGCTTACACCCTAAAAGAAGCGCTCGGTGTTAAGCATGATAAATAATATAATACGATGTGATACAAAGAGAGGCTCGGTAATTTGCCGAAGCCTCTCTTTATGACAATCATTACATTTCTACAGTATAACAGAGATAGTAAGGCTTGATATCAAGCTTTTTCATTAATGCTTCAAGATTTGTATGACTGCTCTTGTCTTCATGTAATTCTTTATATTGTGCACTATCTTTAAAAACTAGAGGGCAGGCTTGAAGTGGTGTATCAGCCGGAATTTGCATATCCTTTGATAATTTTTTGTTGAAATCATTTATTAATTTTTCCTTATCAATTATCTTTAGATATGTATATGATTCGCAAACACAACGTAGCATGGTTTCTTTACTACTAGGCTTTTTTAATTCTAAAATGCGTAGAACCTTACCGTCATAAGCAAGTAAATCAATAGCGCCAACACCCTTATCGTTTTTGGTCGCACTCAATGGAACCTGGTAATCTAAAACCATTCCAAGGGGGCCTAAAGTTTGTTGCTTAAATAGGGACATCGCAATCTTTTCTTCTTCTCTATTAACTGTTCTTTTCTTGTTTTTTGAATCTTCAGAAATTGTTTTTGACTTAGTTTTATTTTTAGTTGTATTGCCAGTATGTGTCTTGGTCCAATAAGAATATTTGGTACGATGAATAGTTATATCTTTATCAAATAAAGCTAAATGATCAGGCTTAAGTAACCATTCAGCTATTAGTTCGGTATATAATATCGGACTGTTATTGGGGTGGCCAGTATAATTAATAAAACTTTTTTGGTAAAACTTAGAAATATCTTCTTCTGCTGCTGCTTGAACTCTGGCAATTATTCCTTCCTTTGAATAACCGGTTTTAGGTTCTTTACTCATACAATCAGCTCCTTATTTTTATAAAGATAGTTTTGCTCACAGCTTGATATATATCTGTTGATTCTGTGGAGTCTTATTAAGAGGTTTTATCCGCTTATTTCCCTTGCCGGTAGCATATGAGAAGAAGAGGGAACCTAGCTTTGTTCTTGCACCTTTAGGAATGCGTTCCCACTCATATCCCTTGAATAATGTCTTAACAAGGAATTTTTCATCTTTCTTCAATTCTTTAAGCTCAGCTACTGCCATTACGAATAAATCATCAAGCTTTGTATTTTCGTTAACCATTTGCAACTCCTCCCTTATCCTATCATAACGCTGTCACGTTGATTTTCTAGCTTTACATACAACTGCTGATTATGCTTGGTTTTGCCTAAGATTTTGATCTTAGTTTTATTATTCTTGGCGTAGGCCAGGAATCTTTGACCCAATTTAGGCTTTAGATAACTCGGTATGAAACGCCAAAAATACCCCTTATATAAATCTTTTACGGTGAATACGCTACTTTCACCTACATGTGCTACTTCATCTATTGCTGTCTGAAATAAGCACTCTACAATCTTGTCCCCAAAGTAAACATTCTTTTCGTCTTTCATCATAAACATCACTCCTTAATAATACACTAATAGCTACTAGCTACGATAATAGAATACGATATATTTAAAATGTTGTCAATATAGTTTAAGAGAGCACATGCGGATGTGAGCTGTTTTTGTCGCACTGCGAATTAGATAGTTACTGTTCCTGAAAAATTTTATGTTCATAGTAACTTTACTATAAATAATAAATGCTTACTTCTTCAGAAAAGTGCCCTTTTGCCAAGTAAACAATCACTTACCCAAGTATTTATAAGTTGTTGAATGCTTCTCCGGCAAGTATAATTCATAGCGAGACGGTACAGTGTCCCTTCTGCGAAGAAGGGGGTGATGTGATGACTGATTTCGAGATGTTAGCGATAGTCCTTATGCTAATGTCCATTATTGTCACCATATTGCTACATTTTGTGTAGCGACACATAAGTCATTTTAAACAAAATGACCACCGTCCCTGAAGGATGGTGGTCAAACACAACACCTGAAGGGGCACACGCAAATGTACCATCTTCTTTTGTTTATATTCTAGCATAAATAATGAGAAAAGCAATTAGATTTAAATGACAAAATTTGATTAATATTTGCACAACAACTTCTGATTTGTAGAGCAAAATAATAAAGCAAGCTATTCTACTTTATTAACATAGGATAGTTTGCTCTTTTTTATATGTTAGTTTTAACTTTTACATTTAATCTTAATTAACTCCTTAGGTAGTCTAAAAAGTCTAAAAAAGTACTGATAATTTTCTAACGATTTAATAACTTAAAAGTACTTGAAGCAATGTCGTACTATAAGTATAATAATATTGAAAAGGAGGGAAAGTGTTGCACGAGATTTATTTTTATAAAGATAGAAATGGTCGTGAACAGGTATTAGAATATATTGAAAAAATATGGAACAAAGGCTGGACAACCTTTTGTAAAACATTCAGATGGAAAAATATGGGAGCTGAGACCATTAAGAGACAGAATATTTTTTGTGGCATGGTTTAATGGTAGCTATATATTGTTGCATAATTTTATGAAAAAACGCAAGAAACACCTATGAGGGAAATATCAAAAGCTAAAAAGGAATTTGCTGATTTAATGGAGAGGAGTGGTGATAATGAGTAAAGCTATTGGTAGGAAATGGGAAGATGTAAGAACTAAGATTTTCACCACTGAAGAAATTGCAGAAAGTGATCTTCGAGTTGCGCTTATTGGAGAATTGATAAAGGCACGACAGAAAAAAGGTATTAGCCAAAAGAAACTGGAAGAAATTAGCGGAGTGAAACAACCGATTATTGCCAGAATGGAAAAAGGGGTTACGAATCCTCAACTGGATACAGTGCTCAAAGTATTGATTCCTTTGGGAAAGACACTTGCCATTGTACCATTGAAACATGGTAGAATCTAGAAATAAAAGCTGAGAGTTGGCGAGCAAAATGATTTATATATTGCGAGGTACAGCATGAAGGCAAATAAAAAGTTATCAGAAATGTCATCAGAAAAATTATGGCATCTTTTCCCTATCTTTTTATCCGGACATAATGACAACTGGGCAGCGCAGTATCACAGAGAAGAAAAGCGGATACAATCTTTCTTACTAGTTAATGGTGTAAAGATTTCACATATAGGAAGTACGTCAATTAAGGCTATATGGGCAAAGCCGATTGTTGATATTTTGCTTGAAATACCCCAAAGCATATCAATGGAAAAGGTAAGAGACACTTTGCTTTGTAATGGATATCTTTGTATGGGTGATGAAAAAATCCGAAAAGATTTTAATAAAGGATATACGGAAACAGGTTTTGCTGATAAGGTCTTTCATCTCCATTTAAGATATTGGAATGATAATGATGAACTGTATTTCAGAGATTATTTGAATGAAAAACCTGTTATTGCTAAGCAATATGAAGAACTGAAACTGATGCTGTGGAAACGATACGAATATAATAGGGATGCATATACAGATGCAAAAGGTGATTTTGTAAAAGAGCAAACCCAAGCTGCAAAGCTAATTTATGGGGAACGATACAACAGATTATGAGCGCAATCCTTGTTTCAATAAATTCCGATTTGTCAATAAAAACAAAAGCCATGGCTGTTAAGCCATGGCTTTATTACTATCTAAAAATTCTAAACACAAACTTAGGATTCTTGGGTATGGAATATTATGTTGCTTTAATTTAAGAAGAAATTTCATAGAAGCACTTTCTCACGCTGTATCTTTTTAGCATGGCAAATGATATAATTAATAATAAACTAAGAAAGGGTGAGCTTATGTTAGATGCCAGCGATAAAAAGGCAGGTATTCTGTGTATATTGAAAATTTTGGAGCAATACACAGACAGCAATCACCCGCTTATTATGGATGAAATTGCTAAATACTTGGAAAAGGACTACAGCCTTAAATTAGACAGAAACTCTATTTCCAGACATTTGAAGTTTCTGCGCGATGAGTTTGAATATTCCATTGAGAATAATTCAAAAGGCTGGTATCTGAGTGAACGTACCTTTGACGACAGTGAGCTCAGGGTTTTGGTGGACGGGGTATTGTCTTCAAAATATATACCTGAAAACACTGCTCAAAAGCTAATAGACCGCATAGCTGATTTGGGAACGCCTACCCTAAGGACCAAGAAACTTAATCATGTCTATACCTTGCCTAACTGGATTCATCAGCGGAATAAGGAATTTTTCTTGAACTTAGAACTTATTGAAGAGGCCATTCGTAAACAGCAGCAAATTAGCTTTACTTACAATGAAGTGCAGACAGATGGCTCTTTGCAGCCTAAGTATACACGCTCACAGATTGTGCATCCCTTTGCCATGATTTGTGCGTACCAGCAATACTATCTGATTTGTAGTATTGGCAGTTTAAATGAATTGCGTCATTATCGCATAGACAAGATTACTGAGCTGGAAATACGCAAAAATAAGGCTATAACCTGGGGAGTTATTAAAGGCTATACAAACAATGTAAGAAGAAATATTGGGACATATGCCAAGGAGCATAACTTGATGTTTGGCGGCATTCCTGAAGACATTGTCCTCAAGATGCCTAAAAAACATGCCGGTAATGTATATGATAATTATGGTAGTCAGGTCCAAATGAAAGAACTAGACGATGATAACATGGAAGTGTGCTTTAAAGATTCACTGGAAGGGGCAAGGATCTTTGCCCAGCAATATGGCAGCGACTGCGAGGTGATTGCACCGGATGCCTTGCGGAAGATGGTTAGGGAAGAGTTGGAAAAAGCGTTGAAAAAATATTGAAGGGGTGGGATGGAAAATGATTGCAGATGTAATAAGAAATGCTAATGCTGGAGCAGAACAATGGGAAAAGATTTGCAAAGATTGTAGCGCAATTAAAGAAAACTTTCATTGGAGGGCATCCTCAAGTTATATTACGCTAGTTGCAAATAACAAAATCAAACCTATGAATGGGATTCACTGCAATGTATTTAAAGATGGTATCAAAAAAGACGGTGCAAAAACTTGGGCATTTAAAACTGTTCTTAGCAATATAAAAGCTAAATTAGAAAAAAATGATGATAAACTTGATAAAAATTTTTTAGAAAAGCTAGGATTTACTGCTGATCATTCGGATGAAGATGAGCTTCAGGCAGACTTTATTAGCGATTTGCTCCAGAACAGGAACGACAATCTTGTTTGGCTTTATAAACAGTTGGACGAAAAACAAATATCATTTTTGGGATCAGAAATTATTTTATACGAAAAGGATACAAGTACTAAGCAAGAACCAAGAAAGCGCATAGATGTAGTAGCTGTTGGTGAAAAAGCTATTTACATAATAGAAATGAAAGACAATAGCAATTCCAAGGATGATCCTGTGAAACAAGTTAAAGGATATATCTCCAAGTATAAAAATGATGAATACTTCATTGAACTATTGAAGATTTATGCGGGTGGTTATGGTATTACGTTAAAAGAAAAATTACCTTTAATCGGAGTTACCATAAAAGGTTATAAGCCTGGTAATATGAAATATAAAAAAGAGGGAGAGATACATACTTTTTCAGAAAACTAAAATTATAACAATTATTTTAGCGGCCACATTGTAGCCGCTTTTTTGCATCAAAATTCGTGCATGGCCTTTGCTACAATAACTTTATTAAAAAACTCAGGAAAGGGTGTTCAAAATGAAAAAGTTATTTGTAGTAATGGTATGCGTATTAAGTTTGTTTGTTACTTCGGCTATTGCTTCAGCCCAGGTAATTACCTTGTGGGGCCTTACTGCCAGCAACTATGACCAAGGAACCTTAGTTACTGTCAGTAATTCCCAAGATGGACAATGGGTGGGGCAGAATATCATGGTAGATGACTTACCATATTTAGATTCCGGTATGTTGGCTATGATGAAAGGTGAATTTGTTGGTAATTGCAGAGGTACAGTTCAGGGGAATGATACCGGTCTGGTAGTGCCTTTGTTTCATTTGCTGTGGTTTAAGTTTGAATAGAGTTTATTCATATTTTTACTCCGTCTAAAGCCTGTAGGGGCTATGAAGAAAACTTTCAAAGGGAGTAGTAGAATACTTACCTAGTTTTAACTCATAATCATGGGCGTCGGTTAGGAATTCTTTTGTGACCGGCAGTCCCATCTTGTCGGTGATGATCCAGTTGGGGGTACCACAGTCAGGGCAACATACTAATCTACCGTTAGATAATTCGCATTGGCCGGCGTTGGCCTTAGGTATTTCCTCTTTTATCCTTTGTGGTTGGAAAATATACCCGCACATGATGCAGCCAGCTTTATCTGCTTCCAATAAATTAGCCATGCTTAAATGACCGGCTGGCATCATAATCTTAAAATGGTGAAAATCATCCCGCCTGATACGGAGAATACAATCTGTCTTCCATTTAATTCTTTCTCTGCGGTTGGGAATAGGACGTTCTGGATTATAATCTCCTTCAAAAATTAGTCTTATTAGCTGTTCTTCCCGTGAAATTGGTTTAGGACCAAGATTGTCTTTGCGAGCTCTTTTAAATTTATTCATATATATCACTCCTCTTGTCTAATAGACATATAGCAAGTCTTTCTGACGTTTTAGCATATGTAGTTTTCAAGGTTCATTAATTGAAGCTATTGTACAAAAGCCCATGCACGAAAATTAGTGCATTGGCTTTGCTATGGTATAGCCAGAAAGTAGTTGAAGTTACAAGGAGAGATGCATATGGTTAAGCTTATTTTTCACAAAAATCCAGAACGCATTGGCGGTGGGATTACTGAATTGCAAAGCAACGGACATCGTCTGATTATCGATATGGGGGCAGATTTGCCTAAGAGTGGTAGCTTTTCTGAAACCAGAGAGGCTAATCCTAATATTAATGGTGTGACCAGTAGTACACCTGATTGCGATGGCGTCCTCATCAGCCACTATCATGGTGACCATGCAGGTCTGCTGCACTATGTGCTGTCCAATATTCCTATTTATATGAGTAGGGCGACTCGGTCCGTCTTAAGAGTGGTGAAGGCGGTTCTTTTGCGCAACCACCTAGGTGGTGTTACCGATTGGGAGATAGAGCAACTAAATAATGCTAACCTATTTACCTATGCAGATTGGGGTAAGCCTCATCAGCTTGGGAACTTTATAGTTACGCCTGTTCGCCAGGATCATTCTGCCTACGATGCCCTAGGCTTTGTCATTCAGGTTGACAACATCAAAATTTTCTTTACCGGAGATTTTCGAGGTCATGGTTATACCGGTAGCAAGCTGGTACCGATGTGCCAAAAATATGTAGGGAAGGTAGACTATATTCTTTGCGAAGGGACCATGCTGTCTAGGCCTGGCGAAGTTCTCATTAGCGAGCCAACGCTGTACTTTAAGGCTATGACACTTTGTCAAAAACATAAGTATGTTTTGGTTTTGGCTTCTTCTACCAATATTGATACACAGGTAAGCTTTTACCGAGCTGCTAGAGCTAGTCGCAAAGCCTTTAAGGTAGATGATTTCCAGCAGCAGATTTATAACGAATTGGTGGCAGACAGACATTCAGATATATATGATATTGAGCCTACCACCGAATTTTGTCCCAATGGCATGGTGCTAATGGTGCGGGCTAGCCAGCAAAGTTTCATAGAGGCGTTCTTTAAAAAATATGGCCAAGATACAGTACTGGTATATTCCATGTGGCATGGCTATCTGGAGAGGGATGCTAAATTGCACCATCTGCAGAAGTTGTGGGGCGATAGGTTTGTAGAGCTTCATACCAGTGGACATGGCCATCCCATGGTAATAAAACAAGTAGTAGAAGTTTGCAGTACTCCACAGACGGTAGTGATACCTATGCATACAGAGAATTTTGCCTCTTGGGAGAGATTGCAAATTAAGCAGCCGATTCTAAAAACGGTGGCCGGTACTGCTTACGATTTAAGTGATCATGCAAACTTGATAAATGTTGCTAAGGAGGAAGCATGATGGATAAGGGTTATAATGGCGATTTTGTGCATCTACATGTGTTAACTGAGTACAGTCCTGGTAGAAGTATTGCCAAAATTAGAGAGCTGGTAAGTAAAGCCAAAAGTCTGGGGATGCAATATCTTGCCATTACAGATGCAGGGAATATGGAAGGCGTACCAACTTTTTGCGTTGCCTGTGCCAAAGAAGGCATCAAGCCTATTATTGGTAGTGAATTACAGGTACTATGCAAAGGTGACAAGGACAAGAAGACTAGTCCCATGGTTGTATTAGCCTATAAGCAGCAAGGTTACTATAATCTGTTGCAATTGGTATCAGCTTCAAGTATGAGACATAAACAGGAAAATGGACAGAATTCGTATTTCCGTAAGGATAATGGCTTTGTCACCAGGGAAGAGCTGCAAACTTATCATGAGGGGCTAGTGCTTCTCAGTGGCGGCTCAGATAGTGAGATTAATAAGGCCTTGCTGGAGGGAGACTATGCTGAGGCGACTTCTCTTGTGCAAGAATGGGCAAAAGTTTATTTCAAAAATTTTTATTTAGAAATACAGAATCATGGGCGTCCTGAAGAAAAGTTCTTGAACCAGTTATTGCAAAAATTGGGGCAAGAGAATGATATTGAGCTTGTGGCTACCAATGAGGTGAGCTATGTAGAAAAAGAAGATGCAGAGCTTTTGGCCCTAGCTCAAATATTGCCACGATGGGCAGATTGGTATGGACGTGCAGATTATGTAACAAATTTAAGTATAGAGGCCAATAAACATTTGTGCAGTGGTAGCGAGCTCCAGAGGCTTGCGGAAGAATATCCTGAGGCAGTGGACAATACATTAAAATTGGCAAAATTTCTTGTTGATTCTCTTTGGCTAAATGATTACTCAGGCCCAATGAATAATAATAATTGGGGCGAGGAAGAACTTTATTGCAATCGGGAAAAAAACGATGAAGATTATGACATACAACTTAAAGCTATGTGTGAAGCGAGACTAGCTAGGTATTATCCTCATGCCGATGCGGTTATAAAGCTGCGCTTGGCAATTGAAATCAAGACTATTATTAAGCTTGAACGCAGCAGGGAGCTCATATTTGCCAGCAACTGCTTGCAAAGCATCCGTCAACATGGGATGAGGGCTTATCTAAAACCAGGAGCAGTTTATGGGAGCTTGATAGCATACCTTTTAGGACTGGTGCCTACAGATCCTGTAAAATGGCAATTGGAGGATAAAGAATTTCTGAACGAATTAGGGAAAAATGACTTGTTTGCAACCTTAAATGGTTGTGCTATCGGAAATTATTACTTAGGAAATATGATAAGCAGTCTGGAGATGTTATTTGGCAAAGGCAGAGTAGTTGCCACCGTAGTGGTTCCTCGCAGGAATATGGGTTCTGCCTTATGTGGCATGTTAATGGGAATCTACTCTGCGCCTGAAGGTTCGGAAGAGCTGCTTAAGTTCTGCGGCCAAGAATACCCGGTAAACCGGTTGGGGACAAATGAAGAGTTGGATGCATATATAGAACAAATTCGTGGCCTCAAAGAATTCTTAAGAACAAACAAGTTCCTTAAGAAAATATTTAGTTATGCTTGGCGGCTGGATGGTCTTCCTAGGATGAATAGGGCAGGTTTCGATCGCTATCTAATTATTTTGCCCAAAGAAAAAGCCCCAGAACAATATTTACCTACAATGCCATCCTTAGAAACATTCGATGAAAAGTACCCTAAGATTGTCAGTCAGTATAGCGCGCGGGATGCAATTGCTTGGGATTTTAACATATACCACTGGCTGCATAGTCCTTATTTGGGAGTGTTGGACGAGCTGGCAGATATATTTGTACGCGAGGGTGAAAAGATAGATTTTGAGAATATTCCACTGGATGATCAAGAGGTGTATAACTTCTTAAGCAGTGGCAATTTCATAGAAAGTTCCTATAGATATAAAGATACCGAGCGAAACGAACTAAACATTATAAAAAAACGCTTATTAATGGACTTAAAGCCACGCAATTTGAATGACCTAATGGCTTATGCAGCTATGACAGTATCTGCTGAAATATTGCGCTCAGGAATCCCTTCAACTTATCTACGAATGCGAGAGAAAGAAAGTATTGAAGCGGAACAAGACTTTTTTGAAATTTTCAAAGGTCGTCCAAATGTAATTAGCAAAATGCTGGCAGCAAACGAGGCTCTGGAGATGTACATGAAAGCATACTTTAATTATTATTATCCTACGGAATACATAAGAGTCTATTTTAATTATTATCCTTTGGAATACAAGAGGGTTATACAAGCAAATTAAGCCTTACCTCTAAGTGCTTATAGCTTTCAAACATTATTTTTCTAGCTAAAAAAGTAGGATAATTTTCTAAAAACTATAGAATTTATGGTATCGGTTGTACGAACTGGAAGTTGTAGGTGTGATTTATTTACCATTGGGGACGGAGAAAAGTGGTAAATTTTTCTCGCCTTATCAGGCGGATTTACCACTTTTCTCCGTCCCCAGTGGTAAATCCAAATTCCGATTTGTCGAGCAAAGTTAAAGAGCAAGCTATTCTATTATAGAATAGCTTGCTCTTTACTTAAAATTTTAATATATCAGTATGTGTGCCTGTATTGACAAGTGTTAGTGTTACGACATCATCTTCAATCAAATATATAAGTAACCAATTCGGTTTAATGTGACATTCATGAAATCCTGCAAAGTTTCCCTTGAGTATGTGGTCTTTATATTTTTTGTGAAGCAATCTACCCTGACGTAGTTCTTCAATGACTGCATCTAAGAGGGAAATATTAAGACCACGTTTTTTCAAGCGCCTATAACTTCTTTTATAGGCACTGGTAAATTTTACTTTATATATCAATCTTTTTCCAAAGCTTCTTTTAATTTTTTCATAGAAGTATATCCTTTGACGTCAGGGTCTCGGGATATTTTTTTTGCTTCGGACATAGCATCTAAGGTTTCTTTATTATAGTGAGGCATTTCTACATTAAAAGGGAGACCGCCTCGGAGAATGCATTGGCGTAGAAAGATATTGACAGCTTCAGACATGTCCATGCCTAGGGCATTAAATAGTTTTACGGCTTGAGTTTTTGTAGTAGTATCAATACGAATTTGGGTAGGAACAGTAGCCATAATTATCATCTCCTTTCGCTAAATGTTACTATAAATGGTTTACATTGTCAATCAAAATAGCAATAATATAAAAAGGCAAAGTAAGATTAGCACACAACTTTCGATTTGTCGAGCAAAATTATAGAGCAAGCTATTCTACTAAAATAGAATGGTTTGCTTTTTTTATGTTTTTATTGCAAGTTCCACACCTGATTGGAATACCAAGTTAAATAGACAATTATTTAAAAAATGCAAAAATATGACTATTTAAACGTTGAATAACAGTACCATTGGGGACGGAGAAAAGTGGTAAATTTTTCTCGCCTTATCAGGCGAATTTACCACTTTTCTCCGTCCCCAGTGGTAAATCCAAATTCCGATTTGTGGGGAAGGTTACTATGCTAGAAATTTATAGATTTTCTAACTAAAAAAAGTAGGACAGCTTTTTCTGGAAGTGGTGTAAAAAGTGGAAAAACAGGGATATATGGACACAATATTTGGAATGCTTGGAAGCATGAGACGCAAAATATTTATGAAGAGAAAGCTAATAATAAGAAATTGAAACAAGATCTGGGAAACTACACATAAAGTAATGACTAAGCAAAATTTAAAGTTTCCTTAAAATCAATTTTTATGGTTAATATTAAGGAAAATACAACTTGCTTAAATTATGTTTAAGAAAAGGCGAAAAAAATATTTTACAGGAAACAAAAGTATGAAACAGTTTCTTGTGATGAAAATCCGATAAGTTTGCTAAGTAGGTAAATAAAGCTTATAGTACTAAATTAGCAAATTAGTAATTTGAATGGAGTGATAGATGTGAAAAAAGTAGGGGTTGTACCATCTGCTAAACTTTTTGAGACAGATGATTATTATGAGGATGCTTATAATTTTCATAATAATTACTGTGCTCGAATCATAGAGAATGGTGGAGTGCCTCTTGGTATAGTTGGTAAGGATGGCTATGCATTGGAAGAATCTCTTGATTGCTGTGATTCTTTTATTATAGGAGGTGGGCGTAAAATATTTCCATACCATTTTCAGGTAGTGGAACATGCAGTACGTAATAACAAGCCATTATTAGGTATTTGTCTTGGGATGCAGGTCATACATAGTTATTTCATCGTAGCTGAAGAAGCTAAAAAAAGGTGCTATAAAAAGGACTTGCTAAAGCTTTATGTGGATATGAAAAAAGAGCACTATATGTTCGTTGAGCCAGTCGCACATCATTGGGATACACAGATAACAAGAAAAAATATTGAAGAAGTGAAACATCAAGTTGCTATACTTCCAAATACTTTGTTGTCTAAATATTTTCCGTCTGCCACTATCATGGGAGCAAGTATGCATCATTATCGAATCGTTAATCCGTCAGACCAATTGATTACCTCTGCCTATTTACCATTGGGGACGGAGAAAAGTGGTAAATTTTTTCTGCCTTATCAGGCGGATTTACCACTTTTCTCCGTCCCCAATGGCAAATCTGCGACTTTAAGGAGGATGCTAATGAAAAGGAAAATAGTTTTAACTGTAGCCATGCTGTTTGTGATTACTGCCGGTATTGAACCTGAGATTAAGGCATGGCTGGGTAAATTAGGATTTAGTGTTCAATAGAAAGGAAAACAAGATGTTTAGAATAATAAGCTTATGCTTGATATTTTCTATGCTATTCAGCTACGATGGAAAAAGTAAATGGAAGATGGTTACAGACAAGCTGTAAAGCATCGACTTATTAAAAAAGAGGCTAATAAAATAGCAACTTAGGGAGGGGATAAGGTATGAAAAGAATAGTCTATCTGAGAAAGCGAGATAGGACGAAAAATATAATGTTGCACCAAAACTTCCGCTTTGTCGAGCAAGGGATAATAGAAAAGGACAAAGAACCGCTAACATGTTATTCGACTGGAACAAATAATGTTCCGTGGATAGCATTGTTAGCGGTTCTTCTATTATAGAAAAGGGGCTGATTACTAACAGAATTTAAGGCAAGTTCAATATATTATTTATCTTCGTCTATAGGATCAAACATATCTAAATTTTCTAAAGCAGGTAATAGCTTGCTGACACCGCAAGTAAAGAATATTATCCTGATGACTTCGAATACTTCGTCTAAAGTAGCACCATTTTCAATGGCGAGTTTAGAGTGAACCTTCATGGTGGTAGCAGTACCGGTAGCCATACCTATTGCCATAACAATTAGTTCGCGGTATTTACGGGGAATATTGGTATCCATTTTATTGCAGTTAATATATTGCTGCAAAAAGGCATTAATAAGGTTGGGATCGTTACCCATGACACGATGGGAAGCCATAACCTTACCGCCTCTTGCTTCTTTTAATTGTGCAATGATTTTTTTGGAACGAGCTAATTTTTCCTTGTCTGTTTGTTGCATTTTTTTCATCCTTTCTTGTTAGCCCTGAATACCATACTTGTGCTGCAGATATTCTTTAGCAACTGCAGGGAAGAGGGCATAAGTAATAATATCTTCTTCCGAACGAGCTAAGCTGCCTGCAGCTTGTTTAGCTTTTTCCATACCAGGTGCTAATCTGGCTCCTGGCCTTGTTTGATCAGGTTGAGCACCCTTTAGTGCTTTGTCTAATAATTCCGGACTTATTTTGCCGGGAGGGTTGCCATACATACCTTTGCAATAATCGCACATTTCTTTAGACAACATGTTGTAACGTTTTCCGGTTAAGACATTTACAGTGGATTGAGCACCACAAATTTGACTGGATGGGGTTGCTAACGGGGGATAACCCATATCCGCACGTACTCTGGTTACTTCTTCCAAAACCTGAGGTAATTTGCTTTCTACATTCATGGCGCGTAGCTGACGCTCAAGATTGGTGAGCATACCACCGGGAACCTGATGCTCCAGGCAGGCAACATCAACACCTACCAGCTTAGTGGCAAATTCAGCATATTTATTTCTAACTGCTAAGAAACTATCGTTGATGGCCTTGAATTGATTCAAATCAATCTTAGGATCACGCTGGGTACCGCGCAGACTTGCAATGAAGCTTTCCATAGGAGGATGACCAGGGCCTAAAGCCATAGAGGATACGCACACATCTATGCCATCGACACCGGCACGAATAGCTTCCCAGTAGGACATTTCAGCCATGCCACCTACGCAATGGCAATGCAGATGAACAGGAATCTTTAAGGCTGTCTTTAAGGCGCTGATTAAATCGTAAGCAACTTTTGGAGTCATAAGACCGGCCATGTCTTCAACGTGCATGGCGGAAACACCCATTTTTTCCTGTTCCAAAGCATTTTGAACAAAAGATTCAATAGTATGGAAGGGGCTGATATTGTATTGTAGAGAACCTTCAATTTTTTTGCCGGCTTTTTTAATGGCTTTAAAGGCTGTTTCACAATTACGTAAATCCTGAAGTGCATCAAAAGTCAGAAAAATATCAATGCCTGCTTCAGCTGCCTTGGCAACAAAAGCTTCTACCACATCATCAGGATAAGCTTGATAACCAACTAGGTTTTGGGCACGTAACACCATCTTTAAAGGTGTTTTCTTTACATATTTCTTAAAGGTCCTGATTCTTTCCCAAGGGTCATCTTGGAGAAAACGAATAGCAACATCGAAGGTTGCACCGCCCCACATTTCCATGGAGTCAAAACCTACATTATCCATAGCTGTCAGTAGTGGTTCCATGTCTTTGGTGGTCATGCGAGTAGCAAAAAGTGATTGCTGACCATCACGAAACTCTACGCTATTGAATTTTAATGGATTTTTATTAGCAAAATATTCATTTGTCGTCATAAAGTCACATCCTTTATCATAATATGTATAAAGTAAAAAAGAAAAAAGTCGCATTTGATAAAACGATAAACTAAATCGTTAAACTAATAATACTTATTTATTTTAAAATTGTCAAGACAGAAAAAAGCCGTACGGTTTCTTTTAAAGAAACCGTACGGCTTTAAATTTTTGAATTAATTAAAGGGAAAAGCTTTCTCTAAGTACCACTTTAGGCTCTAGATCAGAATGAACAGGCGTTGTAGATGAACTCTTAAAGTGATTTATGAGAATATCTACCGCAGAACGAGCTACCGATTCGTTGGGCATTTCGATAACACTGAGAGAGGGAATGGAATAGCGGGAGTGTTCTTCATTTAAAAAGGCTATGGATAAGAGCTCTACGTCTTCCGGCACACGGATATGTTTTTTATTAAAAGTGTGAAGGGCACCGATGGCCATAGATTCAGATTCCAGAAAAATGGCTTTGGGTTTCTTCTCCAAATGGCAGAAACGCTCTGCAGCTTCTACTCCTCCGGCCATAGTGTTAGTTGTACGTAAGATGTTTTGCTCGCTGATGTTAATGCCCAAAGTAGCACAAGCTTCTCTAAAGGCTTTGGTACGGATACCGGTGGCCATATAAGGCTGATCGGAAGCAAATAAGGCAATTTCTTTATAGCCTTTCTGATGAAATAACCCGGCAGCTAATTTTCCTATGGCCTCCGAATTAATGTTGACGGTGGAATATTTCTCAGAACTGCGGTTAATGAGCACTATGGGAATCTGAGAAGACAATGTTTCTAAATATTGCAGATCTCTTTGAGAAACTGCGCCAATGATGCAACCGTTATAGCTGTTGCGAATGAGAGCAGAAGCACTTTTTTCCAGATGCTCGCTTTCATAGGTTTGAATGATAAACTCGCAATCGAAATTTTGGGCATTTAACTCTTTCTGAATGTAATTAACGAAAGACGCCATGATAGAGGTACGGTAGTCAATAGGCCAATAGAAAGCAATAGACGGTTTCTTGGTATCGCTGAAACGAAGTCGTCTGGCACTTAGATTAGGCTGATAGCCTAATTCCTGCATAGCTTCTTGTACTTTTTCCCTGGTACTGTCAGGAATCCGGCGTTCTTCCGCTTTGCCATTGATGACGATAGAAACTGTGGTTACAGATACGCCGGCCTTGTTAGCTACATCTTTAATCGTGGCCATAATATATCACTTACTTTCTACGGGGATAATATTTGCTAAAGTTTAGTTAAAAAACAGCATAATTTTAGTATAATTCAAATTTATACTATACAAAATAAGAGATTCTGTCAAGAAAAAAGTACTAAAAAAGTAAATTGAACGCAATTTCAAGATAATTTTGGTAAAAAATAGGATAAACGTTGACTTTGCTAAAACGTTGTACTAAAATACGAATTAAGATAAAACGATTTACTAATACGATATACTAAACCTACAAAACGTGTGCAAAAAGCTTTTTAGTAGTCGCAACTAAAAGGCAAGACCTCACGGACAAGCAAAGAAAGGTGGTTTTAAAATGACAATTTTAAAGAAAGCAATGGATGGTAATGAAGCAGCGGCTTATGCATCGTATGCTTTTACAGAAGTGGCAGCAATCTATCCTATCACTCCTTCTTCTCCTATGGCAGAAGCAGTAGATAAGTGGGCTGCTAATGGGAAGAAGAATATTTTTGGCCATGAAGTTAAGCTGGTTGAAATGCAATCTGAGTGTGGTGCTGTTTCTGCTATGCATGGTGCCTTGGATGCAGGGTGCCTGGCAACATCATATACTGCTTCTCAAGGACTAATGTTGATGATTCCAACCATGTTCCGTATTGCAGGTCAGTTGAAACCAGGTGTTATTCATGTGGCTTCTCGTAATGTAGCTACTCATGCCATTTCCATTTCTGCTGAACAGTCAGACGTAATGGCTTGCCGTCAAACAGGCTTTGCGCTTTTAGCTTCTTCCAGTGTGCAACAAGCAATGGACTTGGGAGCTGTTGCTCATTTGTCTGCTATTAAAGGTCATGTACCTTTCTTACACTTTTTTGATGGTTTCAGAACTTCTCATGAAATCCAAAATGTAGAATGCTTAGATTATGCTGATTTAGCAAAATTAGTAGATAAAAAAGCCTTGGAGGAATTCAAAGCCAACGCATTAAATCCCGAGCATCCTGTACTTAGAACAACGGGTCAATATTCTGATACTTATTTCCAAAGTCGTGAGGCTTGCAATCCCTATTATGACAAACTGGTTGATGTAGTTGCCGATTATATGAAGAAAATTAGCGAAATTACAGGACGGGATTATAAACCTTTTAACTATTATGGTGCTCCTGATGCCAAGTATGTCATTGTAACCATGGGCAGTGCAGCAGGATGTGTACAAGAAACTGTTGATTATTTAAGAAAGCAAGGCGCAAAGGTTGGTTTTATAGAAGTGCATCTGTATCGTCCTTTTTCCGCACAATATTTTCTGAGCCAATTGCCTGCAACAGTGGAGGCTATCACTGTTGGTGATAGAACAAAGGAACCTGGCGCTGTAGGCGAACCTCTGTATGAAGACGTTAGTTCTGTTGTCTTAGAATCAGATCGCAAGCTTAAAGTATTCGCTTGCCGTTATGGTTTAGCCAGCAAAGATTTCACTCCTGCACAAGTTATTGCCATGTACAAAAATATGGAAGCAAAAGAACCTAAAAATCATTACACCATAGGCATTAACGATGATGTGACGCATTTAAGCTTACCTTATGGTAAAGAAATTAACATTATTCCGGAAGGAACTATTAGCTGCAAGTTCTGGGGATTAGGTTCAGACGGTACTGTAGGAGCCAACAAAAATACTATTAAGATTATTGGCGATCACACAGATATGTATGTACAAGCTTACTTTGAATATGATGGAAAAAAATCAGGTGGTGTTACTAGGTCACATCTGCGCTTTGGTAAGGATCCAATTAGATCAACCTATTTAGTTAAAGAAGCTGATTTTGTAGCATGTCATAACAAGTCTTATCTAGACCGCTACGATATTGTGGCTGATGTACGAGAGGGTGGCAGTGTACTTATTACCTGTGACTGGAAAGGTGAAGAACTAGCTAAACATCTGCCAGTACAATTCAAGAAACAAGCTGCACAAAAGAAAATTCATCTCTACGCCATAGATTCTACTGCTATAGCCCAGGAGTTGGGATTAGGCAGCAGAACCAATACTATTTTACAAGCCGCTTTCTTCAAAATTACCAAGGTTATCCCTATTGAGAAAGCAGAGCAGTATATGAAAGAAGCTATTAAAAAGACCTATGGCAACAAGGGCGATAAGATTGTCAACATGAACTACGCTGCTGTAGAAAAGGGGATTGAACTGGTGCAGGAAATTCCTGTACCTGAGGAATGGGCTAAGCTGACGGATGTGCCCAGTGCCGTAGATGGTAAATTACCCAAATGGATTCGTAATATTCAGATTCCTGTAAATAAAATGGAAGGCGATAAAATTCCTGTTAGTGAGTTTGCTGATGCAGCAGATGGTACTATGCCGGCAGGTACTTCCAAGTATGAGAAACGTGGCATTGCTGTAAATGTGCCTGTGTGGGACAGCAGTAAATGCGTGCAATGTAATCAATGCTCCTATGTATGCCCTCATGCTGCTATTCGTCCCTTCTTGGTAACAGCAGACGAAACAGCCAAGGCACCGCAAGGATTTAAGGTAGCTAAGGCTAAAGGATCAGGCATGGAAGCATATCAGTTTAGCATTCAAAATGCAGTTCTTGATTGTACTGGCTGTGGCAGCTGCGCAAAAGTTTGCCCTGCTAAGGCTTTGACGATGGAGCCGTTAGATAATCACCTTGCTGATGAAGTTGGTTTTGAATATGCCATTGCTTTACCGGCTAAGAAAAATCCGCTTGGTGTTAATACCGTAAAGGGTAGTCAATTTGAACAACCACTTTTGGAATTCCCCGGTGCTTGCCCAGGCTGTGGCGAAACTCCCTACGCTAAACTGCTTACTCAGCTGTTCGGCGATCGTATGTATATTGCGACTGCTACAGGCTGCTCACAAGTATGGGCTACCAGCTTCCCGTCTTTTCCTTATACAACCAATAAAAAGGGACAAGGACCTGCAGTAGGTGGTTCTTTATTTGAAAATAATGCTGAATTTGGTATGGGTATTTATTTGGCAGCGCAAAGACAAAGAATGAGCTTATTAGAAGATACTCAAGCGTTAATTGCCAAGACGGCAGATAGCAAAGTAAAAGCAGCTGCTGAAGCATGGGTTAATGCCTACGATGATGCAGAAGCATCTAAGCTGACAGGCGCTACTTATAAAGAAATACTAGCTGCTTGCAAAGCTTCTGGTGAAGAGGGCGAGCTGGTAGCTAAGATTTTGGGCGAGGCTGATCAATTAACCAAGAAATCAATATGGTTCTTTGGTGGCGATGGCTGGGCTTACGATATTGGCTACGGCGGACTTGACCATGTGATTGCCTCAGGAGCTGATGTCAATATCATGGTGTTTGATACAGAAGTATATTCCAATACAGGTGGACAAGCTTCTAAGGCTACTCCTACCGGTGCAGTAGCAGAATTTGCTGCAGCCGGCAAGAGAACAAAGAAAAAGGATTTAGGCATGATGGCTATGAGCTACGGTGACGTATATGTTGCACAAGTAGCAATGGGAGCAAACCAATCACAATTTTTGAAAGCGGTGTTGGAGGCAGAAAGTTACCATGGTCCTTCCATTATTATTGCTTATGCGCCCTGCATTAATCATGGCTTGCGTTGTGGCATGAGTGATGTACAGGGCGAAATTAAACGTGCTGTAGAGGTTGGCTACTGGCAATTATATAGATACAACCCCTTACTTATTGAAAAAGGCAAAAACCCCTTCCAATTAGATTCAAAAGAGCCAGCCGGTGATTTCCAAGCTTTCTTGAAAGGCGAAGTAAGATATTCTTCTTTGGAACGCAGTTTCCCGGAAGAAGCAGTGAAGCTTTTTGCTAAAACGGAAAAGGAAGCAAAGGCCAGATATGCGAAGTATCAGGCTTTAGCAAAATAAGGGAGGATAACATGAGCACTTTTGTGGAGAAGGTAATGGGAGCAAAAGCAGGGACAGTAGTTACTATTAATCCTGACTATGTGGTTATTAATGATGGCGTGTCAGCTGCTGCTGTTAAAGAAATAAAAGCAGTGGCAGTTCCTGACAAAGTGTTGGTCATTTATGATCATGATGTGCCAACAGGCCGTCCTGAGGCAGCTGCTATTTTGAGACAAAACCTAATGTTTGCAGATAAGTATGGCTGTAAATATATACAGGCAGAGGGAATTGGTTATCAGTATATGTTAAATACTGTGGTAAAACCAGGACAAATCATTATAGGCGGTGGTTCCCATAGTAGTATTTTTGGGGCTAAAGGTGCACTGGGCCTAGATGTTAGTATTCCTGAACTGGCTCGCTGTGTAGAAACAGGCCGTTATAGCTGCATAGTACCTGAGACTATATATGTAAGCTTAGAAGGCGTTATGGCAGAAGGTATAGGTGCAATGGATGTAGCACTCACCCTTTTACAGAAGAATTTGCAGCAAACAGCAGGCAAAGCAATTGAGATTTATGCACCTGGTTTGGATAATTACCAACAGGCAATTTTGTGCAGCATGGTTTGTAAAAATTGGGCTGTAACAGCTGCTATAAGTAAAGATAAGCCAACCTCATGTAGCACGCTGGACTTAAGTACAGTACAGGCTATGGTTATGTTGCCTTGTGCTGAACGCAATGAGCAAAGCAGGGCTAAAATTGTACCTTTGACAGAAGTAAAGGGCACTAAAGTACAAGCAGGTCAAATTGGTGGATATACCTGTGGTACTATTGAAACTTTGCGTAAAGCCGCAGCTATGATAAAGGGTAAAAAAATAGCACTGGGATTTAGACTTACCATTTGCCCTGCTACCAGCAAGGATTATATTGCTGCGCTGGAAGAGGGTATTATTACAGACTTTATCGATTATGGCGCACAAATTAGTGCAGCAGGTGATCATAGCGTAGTTGTACAGGGTGCAGGGGCCATGGGACATGGCGAAAAGCTTTTGACTACTGGCTTGTATACATTCAAGGGTGCCATGGGTTGTGAAGATGTAGAGATTTATTCGGCTTCCATGGAATCTGTTGTGGCAGCTTCACAAACGAAGCAGATATAAAGGAGCTACGAAAATGGACAAAAAATTTAGCGGTAAAATTTGGAAGTTTGGTAACGATATAGATACTGATACCATTATCCCCGGCAAAAGAGGCACTATTCCTACAATTGAAGAAATGAAGAAATATGCTTTTGAACTACTCAAGCCGGAGTTCGGCTCTACCGTTCAGGCAGGAGATATTTTGGTAGCGGGTACCAATTTTGGGTGTGGTTCTAGCCGTGAACAGGCGGCTACGGTACTGTCCTATAATGGTGTTCGTTGCATTATTGCTAAAAGCTTTGCCAGAATTTTCTTCCGCAATGCTTTTAACAGCGGAATAATCCTCCTGCAATGTGATGGCATTCAAGATGTTTGTGAAGGTGGAGATATTGTCACTGTCGATTTGAATAAACAAATTGTCAGTGTCAATGGCAAAAACTTTAAAGTAGGCGCTATTCCACAAAATCTGTTTGATATTGTAGCTAATGGCGGACTAATCGAAGATACAAAGATTCGTTTGGCGCAGGGCTTAAAAAAATTAGATATAAAGCCATTAACCACCGAGCAATGTAAGAAATCTGGCTATACCTTGGTAGAAAAGATTCTTAAGAAAAATGCCGGGAAAGAACATGTAGAACCAGGTGACATCGTTATTACCAAACCGGATAGTTTTATGATTCATGATATCTACACATCTTATCTGATAGATACTTTTAATAAAATCGGAAATAAGACAATTGATAATCCGGATAAGGTTGAGATTGTTTGGGATCACTGCATGCCAACAGCTGTGGCCAAGAACGATTATGATCACTACAACAAGGGACTGGAGCTGGCAGCACGCTTTGGCATAAAGCGTATGCATATTGGCGAAGGTATTTGCCACAGTATTATGCATGAAGCTCGTTATGCTAGACCTGGTGAAATTGCTACGGCTACTGATAGTCATACTACTACTTATGGAGGAGCTGGTTGCTTCTGTACAGGTATTGGTACCGCAGAAATGGCAGCGGCCCTCATCACCGGTGAGCTTTGGTTCAAGGTTCCCAACGCCATTAAGATAGTTTTAAATGGTCATTTGCCTAAAGGTGTTTTATCCAAAGATGTTATTTTAAAGATTTTGGGTGATATAAAGGCAGATGGCGGTCAATATAAGTCTCTGGAATTTACTGGTCCGGCTGCTCATGAAATGAGCATGATGGCTAGATTTACTGTTTCCAATATGGCATTGGAAGCTGGTGCAAAATGTGGACTGTTTGAAGTAGATGAAAAAACAGCAGCCTACTATGACATGCCTTTATCTGAAATTAATTGGATTAAGATGGATGACCAAGCAAAGTACGAGAAGGTTCTGACTTATGATGTTAGCACTTTAGAGCCACAGTTGTCTTGCCCGCAAGGTGTTGATAACGTACATCCATTATCTGAAATTGTTGGTACAAAGATGGACGAGGTTTATTTAGGCAGTTGCACTAATGGTAATTTGGAAGACTTGGCTATTGCGGCTGGAATGATGAAGGGGAAGCATATTGCTCATGGTTTAAGGTTTATTGTTGTTCCGGCAACAAATAAAGTATTCAAGGATGCCATCCGCTTAGGATATATCAAAACATTCATTGAAGCAGGTGCAGTTATTTCCCATCCTTGCTGTGGTTTATGTTGTGGCATGCCTTATGGGTTAATGACCGATGATGAAAGAATATTGTCCACAGCTAATCGTAACTTTATTGGCCGTCAGGGTACAAAAAAGACTCTCAGTTACCTATGTAGTCCGGCAGTAGCGGCAGCAACGGCATTGGCTGGAGTAGTAGCTGATCCGGCCAAGTTGTTATAAAGGAGCGGTGAGCATGATAAAAAATTTTGTTCAACTTAAAGAACGGCTTAAGAATATGCCGGTTAAACGGCGGGTAGCTGTTGCTCCTGCACAAGATTTACATACTCTTCAAGCTGTTATGCAAGCTGCTAAAGACGGCATTGTAATTCCTGTACTGATAGGTAAAAAAGCAGAGATTCTACAAATTTTTCAAGCTATCAAAGCTGATGCAGCAAATACAGAAATAATTAATGAAGACGATCCTGTAGTTGCAATTCAAAAAGCAGCCGATCTGGCCAAAGAAGGTAAGGTTGACTGTGTAATGAAAGGAAAAACTGAGACAGGTACTTTCATGAAAGTCATGGTTAACAAAGAACATGGCATTCGCAAGAATGAAACAATGAGTATAGTTGCTTTCATGGAAAGTCCACATTACCATAAGGTGTTTGCCATTACTGATGTAGGACTGCTGATGTATCCTACCAAGGAACAGAAGCTGGCAGCTTTACATAATGCTGTAGCAGCCTTTCATGCTTTAGGAATTGCAGAACCGAAAATAGCAGTTATAACTGCTGTAGAAAAGGTTAATCCCAAGATGCCGGAAACAGTTGAGGCAGCAGAAATTAAAGCTATTGGAGTGCCTGGCAGTATTATTGAGGGCCCGATTAGCTACGATTTGGCCATGGATGCTGAGGCAGCTAAAATCAAGGGCTATCAAAGTCCTGTAGCAGGAGATGCCGATATACTTCTAATGAAAGATATTGTATGTGGTAATGTAGCAGCTAAAACCATTACTGTTATTGGTGGTGGTAAAACAGGCGGTGTCGTGCTAGGGGCTCAGGTGCCAATTTTATTGGTATCAAGAGCGGCAACTGCTTCCGATAAGTATATGTCTATAGTAATGGCTGCCTTGGTTGGTAGATGCATATAAAATATCAAACGAAATAGTGAGAAGGGGAAGGTACATAATAATGGACAATAAAATTAATACTACGATTAGCGGTTTACCAGCAAAATATTTTGCAATGTTCTTTGTAGTAGTAATGCTAAGTGTATACGGCAAATGGATGCCGACAGTAACTTTGTTTAAAAGTAGTGGCGGCAATTTTGTAGCAACTAGTTTTGTTGTAACAGTAGCTTATTTAATGGCAATTGGCGGTTTATTGTTTTGGCTTGGCAACACTGTTCCTATTTTGAATAACTATTTAGGTGGAGCTTGTTTGCTGCCACTGATTGGTGCTTCTTGGATGAACTATGTAGGATTGATACCTAAAGCCTTGGAGGCAGGTACTACTGTTGTTATGCGTGGCGGTTTTCAGGATATGTATATTGCTGCGTTACTAATTGGTTCTGTATTAATGATGGATAGAAAAATTATCCTCCAAGCTACAGCTCGTTATCTTCCTGCTATTATTGGCAGTCAGGTTTGTGCTCTAGGTGCTTGCGTAATAGGTGGTTGGTTGATTGGCTTTGGTGGTCCGGAAGGCTTGTTCTATATTGGTGCCCCATGTATGAGTGGCGGTTCTGCCGGTGCTATTACTACCTTGCCTGTGTTATATACAAATTTATCCGGCAAAGATATGATGCCTCTGGCTGGACAGTTCCTCTGCTATGCTTCTATTGCCAACGTTTTGGCTGTATTGCTAGGGGCTATTGGTAATGGCATTACCTCTAAGATACCTGGTATGAACGGTAATGGCCGCATCCTTATGAGCCAGACAGAAGAAATGCTGAAAGAAGAAAAACGCCCTACAACAACATTGAACTATGGTCGTTTAGGTGCTGGTATTTTCATTTGCTTGTCAGTGTATCTATTAGGTGATATTTTGGGCAAGCTGCCTGGTACTAGAATTATTGCCGGGTTGGCTTGGTCTATTATCCTGGCTATTATTGTAAAAACTGCAGGTATCATTGACGATGATATTATGGATGATACTGTATATGCCATGAGCTTTGCTTTAAAAGCTCTATTGCCTATGTTGATTGCCGGCATCGGTATCAATTCTTTGAAATTTACTTCTTTGACTGAATATTTTAGCCCCGGAGTTTTTGCCGTAATTTTCTTTGGGGTTTTGGGTGCGTATTTAGGAGCTATGTTCTTTGGTAGATTGGCTGGCTTATTCCCATATGAATGTGGTATTACTGCCGGTTTGTGCTGCTGTAACATTGGCGGCAGTGGTGATATAGCCGTGTTAACTGCTTGCAATCGTATGAACTTGTTAGCTTTTGCTTCCATTTCCACTCGTATTGGTGGTGCTTTGATGGTTGTGTGGCTAGGCTTCTTATATCCTCTCCTTATGAAATAAATTATTAGTAGACGATTGTTTTTAGAAAGGACTTCACTATGTGTGCATTTAAAGTTTTTGCCATTAATCCAGGCTCTACATCTACCAAGATTGCTTTATTTGAAGGCGAAAAAGAACTGTTTTCTAAAAATGTTTCTCATGATGCTTCCAAATTAAAAGAATTTAAAGAAATCAAAGATCAATTGCCATATCGCAAAGAAACCATTTTGCATGAATTAGCAACCGCACATATTTCCTTGCAGGGTGTAGATGCTTTCTCAGCGAGAGGCGGTGGCCTTGTTAGTGTAAAAAGTGGTGTCTATAATATCGGTAAAATCTTGTTACAACATGCAATTGAAGGGCATACAGTAAAACATCCGGCTACTTTAGGTGCCCAACTTGCTCATCTGTTTGCTAAAGAATATGGCGGGAAAGCCTTTGTGGTAAATCCACCTGATGTGGATGAATTGCAGGATGTTGCCAGAGTAACAGGATTAAAGAATATTTATCGGCAAAGTGCTATTCATGCTTTAAATCAAAAGGAAATTGCTTTGCGCTATGCTAAAAGCATAGACAAAAAGTATGAAGACCTTAATTTGATTATTTGTCATATTGGCGGTGGTATTTCTGTAACTGCACATAGAAATGGGCAAATGATTGATTCCAATGATATTGCTAATGGCGATGGACCGATGGCGCCCACCAGATGTGGTGCCATGGCAGTACGTGATATTATTGATTTATGCTTTTCCGGAAAATTCACGAAGAAAGAAATGTATGATAAGATGACCAAGACAGGTGGTCTTTCTGATCACCTAGGTACTTCTGATGCACGAGAAGTAGAGGCGAAAATAGAGAAGGGCGATCAATATGCTAAAGTAGTTTATGATGCTATGATCTATCAAATTGCCAAAACAGCCGGTTCTATGGCTGCGGTGCTTCATGGCAAAGTTGATGCCATTATTTTAACCGGTGGAATTTCTTATGATAAATATGTAGTTGGTAATTTGAAAGAAAGCCTTAGCTTCATAGCTCCAATTGTTGTCATGGCTGGAGAATTCGAAATGGAGGCATTAGTAGCTGGGGCCATTCGTGTACTGTCCGGACAGGAAAAAGCCTTAGAATATACTGGTAAGCCGGTGTGGACAGGATTTATTTTTAGCAAATGAGATAGCTTTAATTACTTGAGTTAAATTTTCTCACATCGACATATGATTTGATTTGGAGACTTCGGTACTTTTACCGAAGTCTTTTTTGCTATGGTAAAGCTATAAAATGATGGTTCGTCACAGATATGGCACCTTTTTGTCACACCGAAAGCAATCTTTTTACTTATGAAAATGGTAGAATATAGACAAAAGGAACGGGGATAAGCTTTCATCCAAAAACCCAATAATTACTTTAATTAAAAGAGTTTTTATTGTATAATAACTGCCATACGTTTGAAAAGACATTAGGGTTAAAGCACTAAATGTTTTATTAAAGGAAAGTTTGGAGAGACACAGCAATGAACATACTGGACAACTTAGCACAACGTATTAAACAATGCTCAGAAGAAGTGGATAATCGCAATAGAAATAATCTCCTTTTATTTTCTCAAGGAACTTTATTTCTTACTGCCATTACGATTTGCATGAGCTTTATTCTGCCATATTATCATTGGATGCTGCAGCCTCATGCAGCCTTATTCGTTTATAGTATTGTATTATTCTTTCTGGCTAAATATTGCCTGAGAAATAAGACCAAGCAAATTAGGACCATACAGTACTTGCTTTTTACACCCTTGATGATTGGCGGCGTGTTGGTAAGCTCTGCTCTTGATCCAACCAAGCCTGGTGTTACCGCCATACTTTTTATTTGTATTTTGCCTTTGTTTATGCTTGATAATCCTTGGAAAATTATAGGATACCAACTGGCTTTTGCCGGTATTTTTGCAGTCAGTGCTTATTATTTTAAACCTTATGACGTGTTTGTGGCTGATATGTTTTATTTTCCGGTTTATATGGCTTATATCATAGGTACTACCATTTTCGTCTTAATGGAGAAGGTTTCCGGCGTGGAGAATTATCTTCTGGCCCGTACAGAAGCAGAGCATGATAATCTGACTGAGCTGTATAATCGTGCTTCCGGCGAAGCTAAAATAAACCAGCTGCTACGACAGAATGTCCCAGGGACTTTTGCTATTTTGGACATTGATGATTTTAAAATGTTTAATGATAATTATGGCCACCAGACCGGTGATGAGGTGCTTCGCGTCTTGTCCGATGTCATGCATTCCGTATTTCGTTCCTCTGATATTTTGTGGCGCCTTGGCGGCGATGAATTTGCTATTTATGCAGTAGACATGACAGATCCAGAGATTTGCAAACAGAGATTTGCCAAACTAATGCAAAAACTGGATAAAATAGATATACCACAGGCTTCTACCTTACATATTAGTATCAGTGTTGGCTGTACGATTTGTACGAGTAAGCAGCTGGAGTTTAGCAGGCTTTATAAGAGCAGTGATGATGCGCTCTATGAGTCCAAGAAATATGGCAAAGGGCAGCTAACTATAAAATATCTTTGATGCATAGCTTTATGCTCATAAAGAAAACCGGTTACAGGGAAAACCCTGTAACCGGTTTTTGTCTTACGAAGATAAACAAAATTTTCTGAAAATTATACTTGACAAAAATACTCCACTTTGCTATCTTTAAAGAAGGGTGATAGGTTATGTTAATTACAAGAGAAACGGATTATGCTTTACGTATCCTTAGGACACTGCAAAATGAAAAGCAACTAACAGCTGCAGAAATAGCCAAGGAAGAGCAGATTCCACAGCAGTTTGCCTATAAAATTCTCAAGAAACTTAAAACCGGACATTTGGTGAATATCTATCGTGGCGTTACAGGTGGTTATGCTTTGGCGGTGGATTTACGAAAAGTTTCTTTATATGATTTGATCGAACTTGTGGATGGGGGAGAAAAGCTGGCACATTGCATGCAGCCGGGGTATCAGTGCCAGTGGCGTAAGGCTAGGGGCAACGCTACCTGTAAGGCTCATGTAAATTTGCTGCATATTCAACAAGAATTCGTTAAAAAAATGCAAGGATATAATTTGTATGATATTTTGTTTAAATGATTTTTTTCGGAGTTAAACTAGACAAAAAAAGTCCAGTAAAGATTTAATAACAAAGGAGGTCAGTAGTATGCAATTTACGACTAGTGCAGAACAAGAAGCTTTACGAAAAAAGGTACGTGCTTGGGCCGAGGAGGTTGTGAAACCACATGCGTTCCTCAACGATCAACAAAATATTTTCCCCAAGGAGGCTGTTAAAGAACTTGGGAGTATGGGACTAATGGGTATACCCTATCCCAAGGAATATGGTGGGGCAGGCTTGGATGTTTTGAGCTACGCTATTGCCGTTGAAGAACTGGCACGAGTGGATGGTGGCGTAGGAGTTATCCTTTCCGCACATACCAGCTTGGGCACTTATCCTATTGCTGCCTTTGGTACAGAGGAACAGAAAAAGAAATATTTGGTACCCTTGTGCAATGGTCAGCATTTAGGTGCTTTTGGCTTGACTGAAATCAATGCCGGTTCCGATGCCGGTGGTACAGAAACTACTGCCGTGGATAAGGGCGACTATTATCTTCTTAATGGCAACAAGATATTTATCACCAATGGTGGAGAGGCAGACACCTACGTTGTTTTTGCAGTTACTACACCTGACATTGGTACTAAAGGCATTAGTGCCTTCATTGTAGAAAAGGGCTGGAAGGGTTTTAGCTTTGGTGAGCATTATGATAAAATGGGCATTCGTTCCAGTGCTACCTGCGAGTTGATTTTCAATGATGTGAAGGTTCCTAAGGATAATCTTTTGGGCAAGGAAGGTCAGGGCTTTAAGATTGCTATGTCTACCTTAGACGGCGGACGTATTGGTATTGCAGCTCAGGCTTTGGGAATTGCACAAGGAGCTTTTGAGCAGGCTGTAAGTTATGCTAAGGAACGTGTACAATTTGGTAAACCGATAGGTTTCCAGCAAGCTATTTCCTTTAAGATAGCAGATATGGCTACTAAATTACGTACTGCCAGGTTGCTGGTTTATTCTGCTGCCGCTTTGAAGCAAGAGCATGCGCCGTATGGCATGGAGTCTGCCATGGCTAAGCAATATGCTTCCGATATCGCTTTGGAGATAACCAATGACGCTCTCCAGATTTTTGGTGGTACAGGTTATCTGAAGGGTATGGACGTAGAGCGTATGTATAGAGATGCTAAGATTACAACTATTTATGAAGGTACTAACGAAATTCAAAGGGTAGTTATTGCTGCCCATATTTTAGGCAAGCCTCCCAGAGAAGCTGAAGGAACTAAGAGCATACGCAAAAAGGCTGCTCCTATTACCGGTATTCGCAAGCATCATATTTTCAAAGAAGGCACGGCCGAAGAACAAGTTGCCGAGCTGGTTGAGCTGCTAAAGAAGGATGGTTATGACTTTAGCGTAGGCATTCCCCAGGATACTCCTATTGTTAAAGCAGAAAGAGTTGTCTCTGCCGGCAAGGGTATCGGCGAGAAGAAAAACATGAAGCTTATAGTTGAACTGGCTCAGGCTGCAGGTGCTGCAATTGGTTCCAGTCGTCCTGTAGCAGAGACCTTGCAATATGTGCCTTTAAATCGTTATGTGGGAATGTCCGGACAGAAATTCACTGGCAACCTCTATATGGCTTGTGGTATTTCCGGAGCAGTGCAACACCTTAAAGGTATTAAGGAAGCTTCAACTATCGTAGCTATTAATAATAATGCTAATGCGCCAATTTTTAAGAATTGCGACTACGGTATTGTAGGAGATGTCAATGTTATTCTGCCCCTGCTTAGCAAAGCTTTAGGCACGGAGCAAAAACAACCTGCACCACCCATGGTTAAGATTAAGAGACCTAAGATGCCAAAACCTGAACCAATTGGCCCGTCTTATATTTGTGATGGTTGTGGTTATGAATACATTCCGGAGCTCGGTGATAGTGAAAATGATATTCCTCCCGGAACGCTGTTTAAGGATTTGCCGGAAGGATGGACTTGTCCTGAGTGCGCAGAGAGCAAAGATCATTTTCGTAAAGCGTAGACAAATGAAGGAGGCGGAATTTTATGCATTGTGTTAGAAATGTTACGGACAATTTATATTGGGTAGGTGCTAATGACCATAGACTGGCACTTTTTGAAAATTGTTTTCCTATTCCAAGAGGAGTCAGCTATAATGCCTACTTGCTTATTGATAAAAAAACAGTGTTATTCGACACTGTGGATTGGTCTGGTTGTCGTCAGCTAATGGACAACTTGGAATATGTTTTGGGCGATAAACCGCTGGATTATCTGGTAGTTAACCATTTGGAACCTGATCATGCTGCTTCCATAGAGATAGTGCTTAACAAGTACAAAGATGTAAAAATAATCAGCAATGAGAAGGCTTTTATGCTTATGCATCAATTTGGTTTCCCTGTTGGTTCTCATGAGTGCATAGAGGTAAAAGAGGGAGATACCTACAATTTTGGTAAGCATACTGTTACTTTTGTGGCAGCACCTATGGTACATTGGCCGGAGGCCATGGTTACCTTTGATATTACTAACGGTGCCCTGTTCTCTGCAGATGCTTTCGGTACCTTTGGTGCTCTGGATGGCAAGCTTTTTGCCGACGAAGTGAATTTCGATCGGGATTGGCTGGATGATGCCAGACGTTATCTGACCAATATTGTAGGCAAGTACGGAACTCATATTCAGTTCCTGCTGCAAAAAGCCGGCGGCATACTGGACCAGATTAAGTTTATTTGTCCTCTGCATGGACCGGTGTGGCGCAAGGACTTGATGTATTTTATTGGTAAGTATGATACCTGGAGCAAATATTTGCCGGAAACCAAGGGCGTCATGATTGCCTATGCTTCTATGTATGGCAATACGGAAAACGCTGCCCAGGCACTGGCTACTACGCTGTGCGCCAAGGGCATGACCAACGTGGTTCTTTATGACGTGTCCTCAACTCACGTGTCTACGTTGATTTCTGAGGCTTTTAAATATAGTCATATTGTATTGGCTTCTGTGACCTACAATCTGGGAATTTATCCGGCTATGCATAATTTCTTGATGGATATGAAAGCCCTGAATGTACAAAAGAGAACCATGGCCTTTATTGAAAATGGTTCCTGGGCTTGCAAGTCAGGAGACTTAATGCAAGCCTTTGCAGAGAAAGAATTGAAGGATATGAATATTCTAAGTGAAAGACTAAGCTTGGCATCCTCTTTAAGAGAGGACAAGCAAACAGAGCTGGATAATTTAGCTGATGCTTTGCTTGCATCCATGCAATAGCATAATTTAAAACTTTTCTTGAAATAAAAAAGTGGTTGCAGGTTAAAGGCGTGAGCCTTTAACCTGCAACCACTTTAATTTTAAGCATAATATGTACTAAAGCAAGTGCTTGCTTTCTTTCATTTCATAGAGCTTTTCGTCTAACTCATTAGAAGCTTTTCTAAAATCTTTAAAATTATCTACCTGTATTTGTTTTGAACCATAGCTGATGGAAGCAGGATAAGAAAGTGCCATTTGCTTTAAGGTTTCGTTGATTTCTGCAAGCTTCGCATTTACAGCCTCAAGACTCATGTTCTCTACAAAAACAGTGAACTCATCGCCACCGATACGACACACGGTACCGTTGCTACCAAAAGCTTTTTTCAATAAAACAGAAGCGTTAATGATGTAATTATCGCCACTACTATGTCCAAAGTTATCGTTAACACCTTTTAATTTATCCAGGTCTACCATAACCAAAATGAAACTAGCATTATCTTGTACTTTTTGTTCTACCATACTTCTGTAGAACGTACGATTAAAGACACCGGTTAAAGAATCAGTAATGGATAAGCGATAGGTGCGCTCAATGGTTTCGTGTTCAGCTGTTAAATCTGCCAGCATAAGTACGGAGCTCGTTATTTCTCCATCCGTATTACGCAAATGGTGTAAAATGCCACGGAAAACATAGGTCCTATCTGCCATAGGACGAGCGAAGTTGTATTTAATGATATCGTCGCTAACAACTTTTTTCTTGGTGATAACAAGACCGGGCAAAAGCAGACTGCTCTTCTTCAAACCTTGTTTATTCAAGATGCTTTCTTCTTTGATATTAAATGTTTTACAGAAAGACTCATTGGCAGAAGAAACCATTAAATCGCTATTAAATGAAACAACGGGAGTAGGAATGGCATTGAGAACAAGTTTTAGTTCACTGGAAATATTCCAGACATCTGTAATATCATTGGCAAAGCCAACTGTGCCAATGACTTTACCGTTACGGTCAAAAATTGGTGATTTATAAGTGTTTAAATGGTGAAGGTTATTGCCGTATTTGACGGTTTCTTCAAACATGAAAGACTTACCTTGTTTTAAAACAGGTTCTTCAGTTTCCATGCAAATAAATTCACCTTCTGCATATTCTTTGGGATCCAAATCCCAAATATAGCAATGACCGCGGCCCTGAATATCTTCCTTGGTTTTATTTACAACTTGACAAAATTTCTTGTTAACCTTTAGGTGGGCGCCTTTTTTGTCCTTAAACCAAACCATATGGGGCATATTATCTATCAAAGTATCCAGATAGGTTTCGGTAAGATTCTGATCACAGTCTTGCTTTATACGTTCCAAAATCTTTGCGAAACAACCTTCCATAGCCTTATCAGAAAGTGGATAGGGCCAGACAGCATCCATCTTTAAGGGCAAGATACAGTCATTCATCTTTAATTGGTCGATAGGGGCAAGAACTATTCTGTAGGAATACTTATTTTTCTTGTCTGCAGTTAGAAGTTCTATAGTCTCTTCAGTTATGGGACCACCGTAAATGTAAATGTCACTCTGCTCCAAATCTTCAGCAAGCAGTTTAGAAGTGCAAGTAAAAACATGGCTGAAATTATTTTTGGGTGGTACGGATTTTAGTACGCTGATAGTAGCTTCTGATAAACCACAAGTTACTATGCGCAAATCGTAATGGTACATGGTATCCTCACTTTCCTGATAGAGACACGATAAGCTACAAATATTACAAAAATATTAAATATATTATCTAATTATACTTCCAAAAAATAATAAAAAGCAAATACTACTAAAAGACAGCCCTATGATTGTTACAAAGATGTTGTTCATTTTGGTCTTTGTACTGCTTTATTGTGTCCTTTTGGATACAGTTGAGAAAGATATATATAGGCATAAATACTATTCATATGCATTATTTGTTTTTCTTATGATGATAATTTGAGTTCAATATTTTACAAGATGAGAAGTTCAAGTTAAAGTTTTAAATAGATGAAGGATAGAAGAGGAGCATAGAAAAAAGTCGTGGCTACACTGTCAAAAGACAGAAAATTTTGAAAAAGGGGATGAAATTTAAATGCTTAGTTTGATTGGAATTGGAATTATTTCGTTGGTGCTTTATATTGCTATTATTTTGGTTTTAATGACAGGTTTTAAACGGCGTGCATCAGAGTCAATGCTGTGGGCGTATCTGATTATTGTTATGATAGCAGGAGTGTTTTCAAAACACACAGTTACTAATGTATTTACTAAGAGTTTTATATTTGGTATTACTTCAGAAGTTGTGTATGCAGCAATGGCTTTTGTGTTTATGTCTTATTTAATGGAAAAAACAGGGGTAATAGGGCGTTTAGTTAATATTTTGAATAGCTTAATTGGCAGATTCCCAGGTGGTGCTGGCTATGTGTCTACTATTGGTTCTGCTTTGTTTGGTATGGTTTCCGGTTCTGGTTCTGGTAACGCAGCAGCAATCGGTTCTATTACTATTCCTTGGATGATGCAAACTGGTTGGACTAGAGAAAGAGCGACAACTATTTGTGCTGGTAATGCTGGCATGGGAATGATTTTCCCGCCATCTACTTCAATGCTATTGCTATTAGGAATGGATAGCATTGCATCAGAGCTTCCTTCTGGCACTTTATATGTGGGCTTAATGGGGGCCGGTGCAATTGTATTAGTTTATAGGTTAATTGTTATTTATTATTTTGCTAAAAAAGATGGTCTTGGTCCTGTTCCTGCAGATCAAATTATGCCATTTGGTAAAGCAATACGCGAAAATGGTTCTGCTTTACTAATATTTTTGGGAGTTATTGTTCCTCTTTTAGCTACTATGGGACCAACTGGCGCTTGGGTAAAGGCAAACTTAAATGCAGATTTGAAAAATGCTTTTAAGTCTATTTCCATTGTATTTTGGATTCCTATTACCATGACTTTATTTACCATGATTGAAGGGTGGAAGTATCTGCCTCATGATTTTGCAGGTTGGAAAGAAATGATTATGAAGTCCATAGGAAAGTATTCTGAAGTGGGTATGTTGTTATTTACAGCATTTGCAGCTTCTGGAGTGCTTAATATGCTTGGCATGACACAGGAAGTAAAAGCAATTTTTGCTCATTTAGGTGCATATTCACCTATGTTGGTTATCATTGTTATAGCAGTACTGATCACTATGATGGATGGACCATTCTCTGGTACTGCTACTACCAGTGCTTTAGGAGCAGCTGTTTATGCAGCTCTACGTTCCATTGATTTGCCTCCTGTAGTTTGTTGTGTAGCTTTTTTAAACTTAATTTCTAACGAAGGAGCAATTCCTCCTAATGCAGCACCTATTTACATTGCTTCCGGTATTTCCGGTTTAAAAGATCCTTCAACAATTTTTAGACCAATTTTGAAATTCTTTGTTTTCCCATTGGTAATTATTGCTATCTTAATCATGATGAGAATTATACCTATTATTGGGGCGTGAGGTGAAAAAAATGAAAAAAACTTTAAAATCAATTTGCCATATTTGCTTTGGTTTATGCATGCCTGCTTTTATGATTTTTGGAACAATTTTGGTTTTGGTACAATTGTTAAGCTGTTTTACAGGAAATGGCAATTTATGTGTGTATATTCAAAAATTATTGCGTCCCTGGGCTACAGGTGCAGCTGGCGTGGTAGTCTTTGTAGCATTCTTTGATAGCTATCTAAAATTGGAATAATTTCTTGTCATGTAAAAAGGAGAGATGAAGCAATGAAGTTGATTAAAGCAGCTATGGCAGGAACCTTAGAATCAAGTGATGTCATGGTAACCGTAGAACCGGCGGAAGATCTTACCATAGATTTAGAATCAAATGTAGCACAACAATTTGGTGACTCAATTAAAGCTACTGCTTTAAAAGTTGCAAAAGAAATGTCTATTACAGGTGCTTCTATTAGATTGATTGATCATGGTGCCTTGGATTGCACGATTAGGGCTAGAATAGAAACAGCAATTAAACGTGCATTAAAGGAGGAGGTACAATGAATTCGTTATATAGAACAATGATGTTTGTACCAGGCAATGCACCTGCCAAATTAACTAAGGCAGAGATTTATGGTGCTGACTGTGTTATTTTTGACTTGGAAGATGCAGTTTCTGTGAAAGAGAAAGATGCAGCAAGGGATTTGGTACGGACTTTCCTATCTACCTATCGTCCTGATTGCAGAGTTGGAATACGTGTTAATGCTCAGGATACGCCTTATTATGAAGAAGACGTAAAAGCAATGGTACCTTTGAAGCCTGATTTTTTACGCTTACCTAAATCTGAAACAGCCAAAAATATGCGGGATTTAGATACTTTTATGACTAAATGTGAGGAAAAAGCAGGTATTCCGGTGGGAACAGTTAAGATTGTGGCAACGATTGAAACTGCACTTGGAGTGCAGAATGCTTTTGAGGTAGCAACGGCTTCTAAACGTATTATTGGTATTGGACTAGGTGCAGAGGATTTTCGTACTGATATGCGCATGACAAGAAGTGAGGACGGACAGGAGATTTTATATGCACGTAATCGTATTTCTTTAGCAGCCCATGCAGCCGGAGTCATGCCCTTAGACTATGTATATAGCAATTTTAAGAATACGGAAGGCTTCATAGCAGATGTCAAATTCGGTAAAATGCTTGGATTTACTTGTAAATCCGTTATTCATCCAAGTCAGGTTCCGCTAGTACATAGCGTTTATGATCCTACGGACAAAGAAGTTGAGCATGCTAAACAAGTCTTAGCTGTCTACGACGAAGCTGTGAAGAAGGGTTCAGGAGTTATTGCTTTAAATGGTAAGATGATTGATATGCCAATGGTGACCAGAGCTAAAGCTGTTTTGGAATATGCAAAGGCCTCCGGAAAGGAGATATAAGCATGCTTGACACAAAAATACTGGCTGAAATTAACAAAATACCAGGATATGAACATAAAAAGGCTTTTTCAGGTGCTTTTGCAACAAAACCGACTGGATATACGGCAGCGAAACCTATTAAATGCGTAAAACCAGGAACGAAGAAAGTTTATAGTCTGAATGATATTTTAGATGCAGTAGGATTAAAGGACGGAATGACTATATCTTTTCATCATTGTTTGCGCAACGGTGATGCGGTAATGAAATATGTTGTAGATGCGATTGCGAAAAAAGGGATTAAAGATTTGACGCTTTCTGCAAGTTCTTTAAGTAAGGTGCAGGATTGTTTACTACCACATTTTGAAAGTGGCGTTATTACACGAGTAGATACTAGCGGTAGCCGCAGTGAATTGGGAAGATTTATTCAGGAGGGAAAACTTGCTAAACCGGCAATTTTTAGGACTCATGGAGGTAGGGCCAGAGCTATTGAGACTGGTGAGTTGCATATCAATGTAGCTTTTATTGCTGCACCAAGATGTGATAAGTATGGCAATATTAATGGCGTAGAGGGCAAATCTGCTTGCGGGTCACTGGGCTATGCTATGCCGGACGCAGAGTACGCTGATTATGTTGTAGCTGTAACAGACAGCTTATCAGACCTACCGCTTGATTATGTAAGTATCCCGCAAACACAAGTAGATTATATTACAGAGGTAGATTCAATCGGCGATCCCAGTGGTATTGCTACAGGATCTATAAGGGTAAGTAAGAATCCAGCCGAACTTGTTATATCTAAATACGCTGCTGATGTTATTGCAGCTACCGAATATTTTCATGACCAGATGATTTTTCAGTTTGGTACAGGAGGCATGGCAATTGCTACTGCCGGCTATATTAGAGAAAAAATGCTGGCTAAAAAATATGTGGCTTCTGCCGGTGTAGGAGGAGTATCCGGTTTTCATGTACAAATGCTTAACGAAGGCCTGATAAAAACTTTCTATGATCCTCAAGATTTTGACTTAACAGCTATAAAATCCTTAGGCACTAATCCAAAACATCATGAGATTTCAGCTTCTGCTTATGCTAATCCCTTTAATGCTAATCCTTATGTAAATTTACTGGATTTTGCCGTTCTAAGTGCCACGGAAATTGATGTCAATTTCAATGTTAATGTATTAACTGATTCTTATGGCAAATTATTAGGCGCACCTGGTGGACATCCAGATGCAGCAGCAGGCGCAAAAATGACTATAATTACTATGCCACTGTTGCGTGGCCGCTTGCCCATGCTGCTTGATAATGTTACTACTATAGTTACGCCGGGAGAAACGGTAGATGTGCTTGTAACAGAATATGGAATTGCCGTTAATCCCCGTCGTCCGGATATAGCAGATAGCCTAAAAGGGAAAGCTTTGCCAGTAAAATCCATAGAAGAATTAAAGGCTAAAGCAGATGCCTTAGCCGGCAAGAGAACGCCATTGCCAAAGAGCGATAAAATTTGTGGCTTGGTAGAATATAGAGATGGTACTATTATTGACATAGTTAGAGGTATTTAAAATTAAACATTAAAGCCTGTCCAGAGTATGGGCAGGCTTTAGTCTTCGTATTGAAAAAAGAAGATGTTAGATTGAATTAATTTTATAATAAACATAATTTATAGTATAATGCATTAAAGCGTATTATTAGGGCGATGGGTGGTTTATTATGAATGAACGTGATTTGCTAATTCTTAAATACTTACACGAGTTTAAAAATATTACCAAAACTGCTAATGCTTTGTTTATTTCTCAACCCGCTTTGACTGCCAGAATTAAACAATTGGAAAAAGAACTTAACACAACACTTATACATAGCAGTAATAAGGGAATTTTTTTAACAGCAACTGGAATGGAAGCCGCGGTTTATGCTGATGATGTTTTAAAAAGAAATGCCGAGTTCAGAGAGAGAATCCAGGCGATTGATGATGAAAACGCAGGTATGCTGAAGTTAACTGCTCCTATGATTATTTGTCAGTATTATCTTCCTGGACTAATAAAAGCTTTTAAGGTTAAACATCCTCACGTTAAATTTTATGTATCTCAAGAACCGAGCAGTAAAGTAGTTACGATGATGCATGCCAATGAATGTCATTTCGGATTCTTGCGCAATGATTTTGGCTGGGAAGATGAAGGAACATATTTGCTGGGAACTAATTATATTGCTGCCGTTTCACGGCAACATTTCAAAATATCCGACTTAGCAACGATGAAACGAATTTCTTATACAACAGATACGTATTATCAGAAGATGCTTGAAATATGGTGGAATAATAATTTTCCTACTCAGCCAAAGATTGATGTTATGGTAAACAGTTTAAATTTGTGCAAAGAAATGGTTTATAGCGGTTTGGGTTTTGGTCTTTTGCCCTCTGTTTTCTTACCTGAATGTCCTAAAGCACACAGTATTATTTTAAAGGATAAACATGGTAAACCTATTGAACGCAAAACTTATCTTATCTACAAGAAAGAAAATATAAAGAATAAAATTGCAGTTGAGTTTTTAGAATTTGTAAAAAATCACGAATTTTCATCATTTTTGCAATTAATAGAGCACAAATAGAACCTAATTTTTAAATATATGCCAAGTTATATCGCCGTATATTTTAGTAGGCTCTAATATTTTGTGTTATAATATAAAAAATTTGTAGGGCAAAGGGGCTCTTTATATATAAGAGGGTAAACCATCATGCGGGCATATATTGCTAAGAGAATTGAAAAATTGCGGGGAAATATGAAAAAAGAGAACATCCAAACGGTTATCATAGAAAAACCGGAGAATGTTATGTACTATTCTTCTTTTAATCCCATTATTTATTCTATGCCCGTCCTTTTTATCTTTGATGTTGACAAGGAGCCCTGCCTACTTGTTCATGCTTTGAGGGCAGCTCATGCTAGAGAGGAATCTGCCTTGGATAATATCCAAGTGTATGGCCAATGGGGAAATAATAAACCTGTGGCTGTTGACATTATTGATGCTGCCAAAGCTATTCTTGGTGAAACAAAAGTAAATAGATTGGGGTTAGAGTTAGACTATCTTTCGGTAGATACCTATAGAAAGCTTGTTAAAAAGATTGCTCCCAGAGAAATAATATCTGTTACTGATTTAGTTTGTCGTCAAAAAATAGAAAAAGATTCTTGGGAAATTCAACAAATACGCAAAGCTGCAGAGCTGACAGATTATGGTTTTGTGCAAACCTTGGAAGCTTTAACCAAAGGCTGTTCAGAGGCCGAAGCATCTACAGAAGGACAATATGCTATGCGTAAGCTATGGCAGGAAAAGTTTTCTGATGCAGAGGTGGCTGCCTATGGAACGGCAGGAGGCGGAAAAGTGGATAGTCTGCAGGTGTGGTGCTTGTCCAATGAACATATTGCCTATGGCTGTGATTGTCCTCGTAATTATTATCCTAAAAATGGTGATTTAACCTTGCCTATGGTCTGGGCTACTGTTAATGGGTATCACGCTGAAACAGAAAGAACTGTCATGGTTGGCAATATAGATGCTTTTAAGCAACATGCTTATGACAGCATGCTCAAAGCTAGAGAAGCTATTTTTAAAATCTTAAAGCCAGGTATTGCTGCTAAGGATGTTTATAGAGCAGCAGCTAATGTCTATGAACAAAATGGTTTTGGTCAAATATTGCCAGGCAGAGTTGGGCATGGAGTGGGCTGTACAGCTCATGACTTACCATCTTTAACAATGAATAATGAGTTGATATTAGAGCCTGGCATGGTCTTTACTGTAGAGCCGGGCATTATGGATAGCACCTGGGGCGGAGTGAGACATTCGGATACGGTGCTGATGACAGAAACTGGTTATGAAGTGCTTACCAAGGTAGATAGTGGTAGCATAAAAATTAGTATACAATAAAAGCTCGTTGCTAGTTTAAGGACTAGCAACGAGTTTTTTTAATATTTATTGGTTTTTAAAGAGGGCCTTAGTAAGCTTAATAAATTCTTTTATAGCAACAGTTTGATATTTATTAACAAGACGATTAATTCCGATATTGGAATCATCGCTGTTTAAGTGCAAATCGTAAATTACTACATTTTTGGGAGAAGGTTCGAAAAAGTTTTTGGGGTTTCTGTTGTTGTAATGTAAAGAGAAGAAAGAGCGAGGCAATACTAGGCTGCCCAAGCCAGTTTGGCAGAGAGTGATAGCCGTTAATAAATAATCAGTTTCCAAGTAGATGTTGGGACTGAAGGCTTTTTTGGTACAATATTCTTCAAAAATTGCACCTGCTTTAGTAGTGACAGGAATTTTAATAAAGGGAGTTCCAGCCAATTTATGAATATCAATAACGCCATCCTTATCCAATAAAGCCGTTTCTTGGCCATCACCAACAGTGGCAATGATGTTTCTAGGTACAGTCAGCACATAAGGATCATTTAATAAAAGTTCTGTTTTTACATTAGGAATATTTTTAACAAGATATCCTATGGTTAGATCTACTTTGCCATCTAGTAAAGCTTTTTCCAATTGTGGAGTTGAACCTTGATATAGATGAATTTTGATTTGAGGGAAAACGGCACTGTAATTTGATAATAAATAGGGAAGCATTACAGAGCTGCGTACGCTGGTCATGCCTATGGTGATTTCACCTGATTGAAAATCTTTGATGTCTTGTAAACTGCGTTCTGTTTCTTTTTCCAGACTAAGTAATTTTTCTGCATAAATTAATAAGCTTTTACCGGCGGGAGTAAGAGTCATAGGTTGATTTCTATCAAAAAGAATAGTGCCGTAGTAAGATTCTAGTCTGCTTATATGATTAGACAAGGCTTGCTGAGAAATAAAGAGCTTTTTGGCAGCTTGGGAAAAATTTAAGGTATGGGCTAGGAACACAAAATATTTTAGATTGAGAAAATTAATCATGAAGGTTTTATTCCACCTTTCTTTAAAATATATTATACCACTTACTACAATAATAATGTTGTAGATAATAACGAAAAAACTGTTGGATAGGATGTAACTTCTGCTGTTATACTTGCTATGAATTAATAATAAGGGACTATGGTTGTCATTAAAGTTTTCTTATACAAGATAACTTGGGGAGAGGCAAATATGAACAAAATAGAATTAATTAAGGCTACTTTGGCTGGGGAAAAATGCAAGGTCGTACCATATGCCATGTGGAGCCATATGCCGGCGGTTGACAGAGATCCTAAAAAGAATGCAGAAGCGACCTATAATTTTTACAAAGAGTATGATGTGGATATTGTTAAGACCATGAATAATGGTATGTATAGTATTGAAGATTATGGATGTAAAATAGATTATTCTGCAATTCCTACCGGTGGTGTTGCTAAAATTGTTGCTACCCCTATTCACTCTGGTGAAGATTGGAAAAAAATCGCAGAGATTCCTATTAATGAAGGAGCTTTGCTGAGAGAACAGGAATATTTGAGATTATTGCTGGAAAAGCTAAGAAATGAGAATGTTCCTGTTGTTTTCACCATATTTAGTCCTGTAACTACGGCAAACAAATTGTGTGGAAATAAGCTACTCGAATATGTCAAAGAAGGGTATGGGAAAGATATTCACGCTACTTTAGAGAAAATTACAGCAACAACTGTTAAACTGGTAGAAAAGGTTATTGCTATGGGGGCAGATGGTGTGTTCTTCGCTACGCAGATGAGTTCCTTTGCAGTAAGCACTGAAGAATTTTATGCCGAGTACGGTGCACCTTATGATAAGAAAGTTTTAAACGCATCCAAGGGTTGGTGCAATATTCTTCATGCTCATGGCGACGATATTATGTTTGATATCCTAAAGGATTATCCTGTGCAAATATTTAATTGGCATGCTTGGCAGAGTTTGCCGACGATAGAAGAAGGACAAAAGTTCTCTGGGAAAACTATTATGTGTGGAATTGAACGATACGATATTACTGAACATCACAAGAATAAACTACGTAATGAAATCTATAATACGTTAAAAGCTAATAATGGGAAACACCTTATTTTGGCTCCCGGATGCGTTATTCGCTATCCGTTAGATAAAGAGATGCTATCTTATGTTAAACGTGTAAAAGAAGAATCAGAGAAAGTTTTGTTTGGTAATAATTAAAAATTGAAATTGAGGAGGGGTAAATTATGTTTGGAATGCAACCTTTAACAGGTGGTAATATGAACTCCCTGTTTTGGACAGTATCTTTGCTAGGCGTTTTGCTTTTTGTAGCAACTGTTATCAGAGTAAAGTTTCGTTGGTTTAAGCATTATTATATTTCAGCTTCTTTGATTGCTGGGTTTATTGGACTTATTTTAGGACCGGAAGTTTTAGGTGTTATTCCCAAAGAAATTATTAGTTCATGGGGCGCATTTAGTGGTAGCTTAATTACCATTGTATTGGCACCAATGCTTATTACAGGTAATCTTCCTCAATTAGGCAAACTTGGCAGAATTACCGGTGCACAAAGCGTTTGGTCATACCTTGCAACATCTATGCAATATGCAATTCCCTGCTTAATGAGTGCTTTGCTTTTTACACCGATGTTTGGTGTTAGTCCCTTATTTGCCTCTGTAGTAGAGCAAGGCTGGGCCGGCGGACATGGTACTGCCGGAGGCATGAAGGTGGTATTTGATTCATTGAAATATGCAGATGGTGCTTCCCTAAGCATTACTTCTGCTACGGTTGGCTTGATTTTCGGTGTAATTGGTGGCACAATCCTGATTAACTATGCTGCGCGCAAAGGGTATATTGATACAGTTGGACATGCAGATAATAGTGAGGAATTGTTGGATAAAGCGCATCAAACATCTGGCTGTAATGTTACCATCAGCAGAGATGTTATTGATATATTAGCATTTCATGCCAGCTTAGTTGGTATAGCAGTAGCTATTGGTTATCTTTTGATGAAAGCTTTTAAGACATATTTAAATTTCAATCTTTATTGGTTTATTGCTTCCTTGTTAGGTGGCTTAATCGTCCAAGTCTTAATTTTGCATACCAAGTGGAATAAATGCATTGATAGACCGACTATGTCTCGTATACAAGGCCTTGCTTTGGAGTTCTTGGTAGCAGGTGCTATTGCTTCCATGAAATTAACGGTTATTGTTAAATACGCAGGTCCTTTACTTATTCAACAAGGTAGTATGATGATTTTGATGCCTGCTTTAATGCTTTACTTCGGCAGAAGACTTTTTCCTTCTCATTGGTTTGAAAATACTATTATAGTGTTTGGTACAGCCTGCGGTGTTGTGGCTACTGGATACTTACTACTCAGACTGGTTGATCCTGAGTTAAAGACTGAGGCTGGTGAAGCATTTGCAGCCAGCAGACCATTCTGCTCACCATTTATTGCCGGTGGTATTTTAACCAGCTTAATGCCTGGGTTCATCGCTACCTATGGCAATATGACAGTAGGACTTGTTAGTGCAGCAATATTCTTTGCAATTATAGTTTTTGCTAAATTAGTTGGTTGGTTTAGCTTTACTCCGCTAGAACAGCACAATAATTAAATAAAGGTCACAAACAATAGGAGACTAACATTGGTTTGTCTCCTATTGTTTTGAAAATATAAAGGAGTAGTGCTTATGCAATTTACCATATTAGGTATGGGCCGTACAGGACATACTATGGCTTGTTATTTGCTTAGTAAGGGGCAGAAAGTCAAAGTATGGGATAGAAACAAAGCAAAATTAAATAATATAAAACAAAATGGTATTCAAGTAACAGGTGTTCTGGAAGGACATTTTAACCCAGAAACCTATGAAAATATAAATGATGCCATACAAGGTAGCAAGTATATTTTGGTGCATACTGTAGCCACTGGACATAAACCGGTTGCCGAGCTTTTGCGAGACAAGCTGGAGCAAGGGCAGGTAATCATTGTTCTTAACTGTAATTGGGGAGCCTGGGAGTTATCGCAAGTTTTGGGAAGTGAAGTTAAAGAAAAAAATATAGTTATAGGTGAAACAAACGGTATATTTCTTATGTCTCCATGGGTAAAAAACAATCAGTGCTTTTTGAAAACCGAAAAAAAACATATTGGGTTCGCTACTATTCCTGCAGTAGCGGCAAAGAAAATTTGTCATGATCTACAGAAGGTTTTTCCTCAATTCAACGCCCTGCCCAATGTGTTAACCACATCGCTGACAGCTACAAATCCGGTAATTCACGTACCTATCAATCTTTTTAATCTATCTGCAATAGAGAAACACCAAGAATTTTTAATTTATAAAGATGGAGCAACACTGCTCAGTGTGTCATTGGTGGAAAAAGTTGATCAGGAACGTTTGGAAGTACTAAAAAAAATTGGAATTGAAGGAGAAAGTACTCAAAAAATACTCGAAACATCTTGGGGACAACATTTTGATAATCTTTTACAATTGCTTAAAGGAGTCAAAAGCTATCAAGTTGCTAAAGGACCGGATAGCTTTGAACATAGACATTTTACAGAAGACATACCTTTTGGCTTAGTTCCTATTCAAAAATTAGGACAAAAATATAATGTTTCTACCCCTACTATAGATATGCTAATTAATACTTATACTACTATTTTGAGGGTTAACTATGTGGCAGCCGCACCTAATTTGGAAACATTAAACATAGCAGATCTTTTATAAGAAACAGAAATGACTATTGTATTGACATTTTGTTGTAGGGAATTTTATGTTATAAAAAACAGTTTGAATGGGATAAGGAGATAACAATGGATAAAAAAATATACGATAATTACCTAGAAATTCTCAAAGAAGAACTAACTGTTGCTTTAGGCTGTACAGAACCAATTGCTATTGCTTTTGCAGGTGCCAAGGTTCGCGAGGTATTGGGTCAAATGCCGGAACATATTACGGTATATTGCAGTGGTAACATTGTTAAGAATGTTAAAGGAGTAACGGTACCTAATTCTGGTGGACATAAGGGCATTGATACTGCAGCTATTCTGGGTGTTATAGGCGGAGCTGCTGATAAGAAACTGGCAGTTTTGGAATCCGTAACAGAAGAAGATATTACTAAGTGCCAGGAACTCATAAAGCAAAGCTTCTGTGAGTGCGAACTTATCGAAGGAGTGGCTAATCTCTATATTATCATTAGGGCTACAGCAGGCAAGGAAAGTGCCGAAGTTATAATTAAGGATTATCATTCTAATATTGTCAAAATTATGAAAAACGGCCAAACACTTATGACCAAAGAGAATAATCAGGAAAAGCAGGAAGGCAAGATGTTCCCAGATAAAACCTTGCTTAATGTTAAAAGTATTTTGGCGTTTGCTGATAATGTAAAAATTGAGGATGTTAAGGAAATTTTGGATAGACAAATTAAATATAATTCTGCCATTGCTGATGAAGGTCTCAAGAATCACTATGGTGCAGAAGTAGGCAGGACACTCATGGCAGAGTTTGATAGTACTAATGTGAAATTGAGAGCTAAGGCAAGAGCAGCTGCAGGTTCTGATGCTAGAATGAGTGGCTGTCCGCTACCGGTAGTAATTAACTCGGGAAGTGGCAATCAGGGAATGACTGCTTCTCTGCCTGTTATTGAATATGCTAAATTTTTGAAGGTAAGCGATGAGGTACTATACCGCGGACTGGTGGTTAGCAATCTTATTGCCATTCACCAGAAACGTTTTATTGGTAGTCTATCAGCTTATTGTGGAGCAGCTAGTGCTGCTAGCGGTTCTGGAGCAGGTGTTGCATATATGATGAATCTTGGTTATGATAAAATTTGTGATGTTATTACTAATTGTATTGCTACTGTAGGCGGTATGGTGTGCGATGGGGCCAAGCCATCTTGCGCTGCAAAAATCGCTATAGCAGTAGAGACTGCCATGATGGCTCTGCATTTAAGCATGAAAGAGCATGTGTTCCATTCTGGCGAGGGATTGGTTAAAGATGATATAGAAAAGACTATTGCTAGTATTGGTAAGATGGCTAAGGATGGAATGAAAACGGCAGATATAGAAATTTTAAACATTATGTTAGATAAGATTAAGGTAGGTTAATGATTATTTACAGCTGTGCCCCAAAATTAGTACACAAACTCAGCTTTTAAATTTGCAAGTAATTTTATAGAGTGTTAAAATCAAATTACCATAAAGAGTGCGCGAGAGACAAGCTCGTTGACCGCACAGCAACCTGGCAGTAGCCAAGGTGCTAAAGCTTGGATGATGGGAAATGAGACGAATTAGCATTAGAGCCCATCATAACGATGGGCTCTTTCTTTTACACTCTTTTGGTAAAAAACCAAGGGAGCGTAAAAAAAAATGGAAGCATATCAAAATTTAGTTGTAAATATTCCTCATAGTTCTAGGTTTATACCGGATATATTTCAATCCTTATTTTACTTAGACCATGAAAAGCTGAAGCGAGAGCTGCTAAACACGACAGATTTATACACTGATGAGTTATTTCAATCTGTGGCCAGGACATTAATCTTTCCTGTATCGAGACTTATTTGTGATGTTGAGCGATTCAGAAACGAGAAGGAAGAAATAATGAGTAAATTTGGAATGTGGATATGCTACACCAGAACCAGTACGCAGGAAAAACTCAAAAGAGTAGATGCAAAACATAAAAGAGAAATACTTAAAAATTATTATGATGCTTACCATGCAATGTTTACTCGAACCGTTGAAGAAAAGTTATCTAATTATGGTGATTGCCTGATTATAGATGGTCATTCTTTTCCAACAAAAAATTTATATTATAAATCTCTAGATATAAAGAAGTTGCCGGAAATATGTCTAGGCACAGATTCTTTTCATACATCTCAGCGATTGTCTGAATTTACCTACGCATATTTTAAAAGCAGAGGCTTAGAAGTAGCGCTTAATAAGCCTTATGCCGGAGCCATTGTCCCATTAACTCAGTATCAGAGGGATAAAGCAGTGCGGAGTATTATGATAGAGGTAAATAGAAGTATTTACATGGACGAGCGAACAGGAGACAAGAAACAGGATTTTGGTTTGGTTAAGGAAATATTGCACGAATATTTGCAAGAAGTAAGTACTCTTTGATAGTGTTTTAGCCTTACCAAAGCGTACTGCTTTTATCTCCCCCGCTAACAATGATTATCCAACCTGGCAAGTAGAGCCCTGCGAATAGTGCTGTTAGCGGTTTTTCTTTTGTATTAAAAATCAATTGGTCCTACAACAAGATTGGCATTGAAATCTGATATTATTCAGTCAACTTAAATATTTCTTGACAAGAATATGGTATTTGTTATAATTAGCTTACAAAACTTCATAGGCCACGCGGAACTGACGGATAAGTGGAAAAACCACATGGACCGCGGCGCTAGTTTTTCAAGTCGACCGTCTGGGCAGAGAGATTGTACCCAGAGGGCTTTTTTATTTCCCGGTAAAATCTCTCATCAGTATATTATGCTTTAAGCATGAAAAGGAGATCTGACTATGAAAAACAAATGGCTTATTGCCTTAGCTGCCGTAGGAATACATATCTGTATTGGTAGTGTGTACGCCTGGAGCGTGCTAGTGAAACCAATTATGGCGCAAATGGGCTTTACCCTGAAGCAAACTACTTGGACTTTTTCACTGGCTATTTTATTTTTAGGACTAAGCGCCGGATTCTTAGGGGACTATGTTGAGAAATATGGTCCTCGTAAAAGCGGCTTAACTTCTACCTGCTTCTTCGGCCTAGGCATGCTGGGCACAGCTTTGGCCTTGCATTTGCACAGCCTTACCTTACTATATATTTTCTACGGTGTTATAGGTGGTATTGGTTTAGGAACTGGTTACATTACACCTGTTTCCACATTGGTTAAATATTTTCCTAAAAACCGTGGTTTTGCTACGGGCCTTGCCATTATGGGCTTTGGTTTTGCCAGCCTTATTGCCGGTCCTGTTATGCAGCAATTAGTAGCACGTTTTGGTTTGGTACAAAATTTTATCATCTTAGGTTGCGTCTATATGTGCATCATGGCATCCGCTGCCTTATATTTGGCACCACCTCCCAAAGAAGTGGTGGCTGCTCAACAAAAAGCGGATACTTTAGCTGTGCATCCCGTACGTCAATACAGGGCTAGAGAAGCTTTGCGCACTTGGCAGTTTGGTTGCTTGTGGTGGATATTCTTCACTAATATTACTTGTGGCATTGCTCTTTTGGCAGTGGCAAGTCCTATGGCTCAGGAAGTTGTGCACATGAGTCCTGTAGCTGCAGCTTCTATGGTTGGCATCATCGGTCTTATCAATGGGGCAGGACGTATTTTCTGGTCCACTGTTTCTGATTATATTGGCCGGCGCAATGTTTACATTGTTTTCTTCAGCATTGAGATTTTAGCTTTTTATACCTTGGCAACTACCACCACGGCCTTCTTATTTCAAGCTTTGGTATTAGTTATCATCTCTTGCTATGGCGGCGGATTCTCTTGCATGCCTGCCTATTTAAGCGATCTTTTTGGCACCAGGGAACTAAGCGCTATTCATGGCAAGATTTTAACAGCGTGGGGTTTAGCCGGTATTGCAGGACCGTTGCTTTTGTCCTGGATTAAAGAGACTACCGGCAGCTATACTACAACACTCTATTTCTTTGCGGCATGCTTTGTTCTTAGCCTTGCCATCGCCATAGTTTTAAAATGGCGCACTTCCTTGGTTACTCTGAAAGCTAATAATGACATAAAATAGTGGTACAAAGAAAATTATAAAAGAGTATTATATATAGAAGTAAATTGACACGTATGGGAAAAAAGAATATGCTAAATAATAAGGTTAAAGAGCCTCCGGTAATGCTACCGAAGGCTCTTTAAAAAATCTTTACAAAAAGGGGGACAGCATCATTAATATAAAATATCGCCTGGCCCTTCTTTCGACAGCTTTAATATGGGGTTTAGCATTCGTGGCTCAACGTGTCAGTAATGACACTATGGGTCCATTTGCTTTTAATGCCGTGCGTAATCTCTTGGGAGCTTTGTCCATTTTGCCGGTAGTATTCTGGCGACGTGAAAATGCCCTGCGCCCCAAGCCACCTGCTTGGCTGACTTTGCCTAGAGCTTGTATCTTTTTGGGACTTATGCTTTTTGGCGGAACATCTTGTCAGCAGATAGGGATGATTTACACTACGGCTGGCAAGGCAAGTTGCATCACATCACTTTATATCGTGGCAGTGCCAATAGCAGGCTTGCTAATAAGGCAACCTCTTAGGCTGTTGCATGTGTTTGGTTTAGGCATAGCAATGTTGGGCTTATACCTTCTAGCTTTTAAGCCGGAGGGTGGTTTGAACTTTGGAGACTTTTTAGAATTGTGCGGCGTATTCTTCTGGTGCCTGTCTATCCAGGGTGTAGGTATGTTCGTTAAATATTATCCTGGTTTGGTACTCTCGTTTTGCCAATTGCTAATTTGTGCCTTGTGTAATTTTATATGTGTATTCTTTGTGGGTGAAACCTTGAGCTGGTCTATGCTTCAGCAGACGGCGGTGCCAATTTTATATAGTGGCATTATGAGCAGTGGCGTGGCCTACACGTTGCAGATTTTAGGTCAGGAGCATGTGCCACCTACGGAAGCTTCGCTATTGTTGAGTATGGAGATGGTTTTTGGGGCGTTGTCTGGGTACATATTATTAGATGAGCTTATGACGACGCGTGAGTTACTGGGCTGTGTCATCATGGCCTGCGGTATCTTTACGGCACAGCTTCCCAGCCGGATTATTTGGCAGCGTGGCCCCAGCACGGAAGGTTAATTTGTTAGATGATATGAATAATCTGTAGATCTAAAGTCACACAAGCTGGCCATTATCCGTTTTATTGTTTAGAAAGAAAGGACACGTTTTATGCCGCTGGAAAGGAAAGCACTTTTGCAAATAGAAGGCGTGAAATTTTCTTTGCTATAAATATAAAAACAAGACAATGTAATGATAATTATTTAAGATTTATTGACGCTGCATAGAATTATTATATAGCGATTTATTTTAAGTATAGAAAAACCTCGGAAATTATTTTCCAGAGGTTTTTTTTCTGCTTGTTTTAGTTTTATTGATTTCGAAATCCTTTTTGATTACTTCATTATAAACGCCTATAACCTTATAGAAAGTATCGATTTCTTCTGGGGAACATTTCTCTTGCAACTCTGACATGGTCTTGGCAATATCATTAATATCATACATCTTGTGAGCTTTACTTGTTTTAGCTCCCTCCGCTGTCACATAGAGATGGAGGTTCTTGGCATTGCCGGCTTCTTTTCTCTTTTCAATTAATCCCATATCAGTAAGGCGAGTCAAAATTTGAGAAATAGATCCTTTAGTCTTATCCCAATAAACAATAAGCTCTTGAGGGGTAGTGCCGGGATTATCTTCTATATAGCTTAAAGTGTGTACATCCAACATAGAGAGGGGATGCACATTGTCATATTCGTGTGAAGAGTAGATGTAATCATTATAGTGCATTACGAAGAAATAAATGTTGTAATATCTATCGTTTAAAGTTTTATAAAGCTTATCTACCATGGTCTGTTTTTTGACTGCTTTTTCCTTAGGCACGGCTTAAAATCTCCTTTACTTTCGAGGTCTTCTGAACTCAAAGAATAACATACTTTTAGAAATCTTTCAAATATAATATGGCTTTTTGCATTAGTCGAAAAATTGTAGTCAAAAACAAGAAAGTTTAATCGTTAAACAAAAAAATATTGACAAATAACGATAAACAGGGGTATTATGACAATGAAAATTGTTTAAGCGCTAAACAATAAAAACAAGCTTTAATAATAAGGGGAGGCATTATCGTGGGAAAATATGATTTTAATGCAGTTGTGAATCGTCATGGAACAAGTTGCTTGAAGTATGATTTTGGTATGCAACGCAAGGGCAGGACGGATTTGTTGCCATTGTGGGTAGCAGATATGGATTTTAAGCTACCTGAGGAAATCCTGGCTGATTTTCACAAACGTATTGACCATGGCATTTTTGGTTATACTGATCCAGATCAAGAATATTACGCAGCTTTGGATGGTTGGTTCTCTCGTCGTCATGGGTATCATATTGATCCCAAGACAGTGACTGTTGGCTGCGGTGTTGTATATGGCCTGGCAACAGGCGTAAAAGCCTTTACCCAATCAGGCGATGCTATTTTGATTCAACAACCTGTATATTATCCCTTTAGGGAAGTTATTGAAGATAATGGCAGAAAGTTTATTAATAATCAACTGGTTTATAAAGACGGAAAATATAGCATAGATTTTGCTGATTTTGAAGCAAAGATTGTTGCTAATAAGGTTAAAGTATTTATTTTGTGCAATCCTCATAACCCTGTAGGCAGAGTATGGTCCAAAGCAGAATTGGAAAAAATGGGTGATATTTGTTTGAAACACAATGTTGTTATCATGGATGACGAAATTCACTGTGACTTCGTGTTTCCAGGCCATAAATTTACCAGCTTTATGACCTTGGATGCCAAGTATCAAGATAATCTAGTTCTTTATAATTCTCCCAGCAAAACATTTAATGTAGCCGGTTTACAACCTGCCAATATCATTATTAAAAACGATAAGCTTCGCACCATGTATCGCAAAGCCAATGCTGCTTCTGGTTATAGCCAGGGCAATATCATGGGGATGGTAGCTGTTAAATCAGTTTATACCAAAGGCGATGCCTGGGTTGATGAATTAGTGCAATACATTACCGGCAATATGGAATATGTAAGAGATTTTGTAAAAAAGAATTTGCCTAAAGCTTATTTTGTTGAACCAGAAGGAACATATTTAATCTGGATAGATTTTTCCGGTTATGGTTTTACCAGTGCTGAACTAGAACATGTTATGGTTGATGAAGCTAAGCTGTGGCTGGATTCTGGCAAGGTGTTTGGCCCTGCTACAGAACAATTTGAGCGTTTCAACCTGGCTTGTCCTCGCAGTACAGTAGAACAAGCGATGAAGCAGTTAAAAGCAGCGTTAGATATGCATAAATAACAAAGGAGAAAACCATGAAAACATTGTGGACGACCTATAAATCATCCGTTTTGCTTTTGGCTTCGATGATTGTTGGTGGGGTAATTGGTTATTTTTGGGGACCCGGTGCAGCAATTTTGCAACCTGTTGCTGATACGTTTTTAAATCTTTTGTACTGCTGTGTAGTTCCCTTGATTTTCTGTTCTTTAACAGCAGCTATTGCTAAGATGAAGGATCTTTCCAAGTTAAAAAAAATAATGAGTATATTTTTAGCAGGTACGTTTATCACCGGTATTATTTCTTGCATATTCATGATAGTTCCTTGCTTGTTTATTGATCCGGCTAAAGGATCTACCATAAAACTGGCAGAAACTGTTAAGGATGCTTCCGGCAGCATGAACGTACTGGGCATGTTTACAGTTGGAGATTTTCCTCTCTTATTTTCTAAGGCCCATCTTATGGCGTTGATTGTTTTTACGGTTATTTTTGCCATTGCTGTTATTCAGGCAGGCGAAAAAGGCGAGAAAATTGTTGATGCCATGGAAGCGCTGACTGCTGTTGTAGTAAAGATCATAGGTATTGTCATGAAATTGGCTCCACTAGGATTAGGCTGTTATTTTGCTATCCTAATTGGTACTAATGGTAGCGAGGTTATTGGACCGTTGTCTAAGGCTATTGGCATGTATATGGTAGTAATTGTTGTTTACTATGTCGTTTCCCAAACAGTGGAAGCCTATATTGGTGCTGGCACAGAGGGAGTAAGGACTTGGTGGGCTACTGCAGTACCTCCAACTTTGACTGCCCTTGGAACCTGTTCTTCAGCTGCGACATTGCCGATTAACATCCAACAAGCCAAAGAAATTGGTATACCTGATGAAATAGCTGATTTGGTTATTCCCCTGGGGGCCAATCTTCACAAAGATGGCGCTTGCGTTATTCAAATTATTAAGATTGCTTTTCTTTGCTCCGTTTTTGGCATGAATTTCGCTACGCCCAAGAATATTTTCTTATCCATTGTGGTTGCTGTTATAGCGTCTATAGTTATGGGCGGTATTCCGGCCGGTGGTTATGTAGCTGAAATATTCATTCTTTCTGCTTTTGGATTCCCAACTGTTGCTATACCCATCATGGTTCTTATTGGAACAATTACAGATGCACCTGCTACAGCTGTAAACGTTACCGGTGATACAGGCTTGGCTATGATTATAGCAAGGTTTGTAGAGGGTAAAGACTGGTTGAAAAAAGCACAGGAAAAGAAAGCTCAAGTTTCTATGTAAAAAGATATTAATCAGATGAAAAGAGGAGTTTTAAATGAATATTATTGAAACAAAAGAAGCACCAAGTGCTATTGGACCATATTCTCAAGGCTATATTGTTAATGGATTTGCCTACACTTCAGGGCAAATTCCCGTTGATCCTGCTACCGGGAATGTACCGGCAGGAATCGAAGCTCAGGCAGAACAAAGCTGCAAAAATGTAGGAGCTACCTTAAAGGCAGCCGGCAGTAGCTTCGCAAAGGTGTTTAAAACAACATGTTTTTTGGCAGACATGGGAGACTTTGCAGCCTTCAATAAAGTTTATGCTAAATATTTCACATCTAAACCTGCCAGGAGCTGTGTTGCTGTTAAAGCCCTTCCTAAAAGCGTACTTTGTGAAATAGAAGCTATTGCTGTTATAAAATAGCATTTTTATAGGGGGGGAAAATGTATGAAAGTTACAATGATTGGTAGCCATCTCTGCCCAGACACTTTTGCTGCTATGAGTGCACTTTTGGCAGCTGGTGCAGAAGTAAGTTATAAAGACATCTTGTCCTGCCATGCTGATTTAAAAGCATATTTAAAATTACGTGATACAAATAAGGCCTATGCGGATATTCGTGGTACTGATATGCTGGGCATACCTTGCTTTATTTTAGAGGATGGCTGTATAACCTTGAATTTAGCAGAAGTTTTAAAATTAGCAAAATAAAATATATCTATAAATATCGAAAGCCTCCGGTACGATACCGGAGGCTTTTTCGTTTGTAGATTTTGCTTAAGCGATGGATTTCGGGAACGAAGTGGACGAAATCAATAAACCACCGGCTATGCCGGTGAGATTGAACAGCTTATAGCGAAAAAAACCTCCCATGTTAAAATGATGATGGTCCGTCAAAACCACATCGAATAACAAGGGAGGCATCCAATTGGATAGTCAAAGTTTATCACACACATATTGGAACTGCAAATACCATATTGTTTTTACACCTAAGTACAGGAGGCGGGAGATATATGGAAGCCTGAGGGTAGATATCGGCAAAATACTGCGTATGTTATGCCAACGGAAAGAAGTAGAGATAATAGAAGCAGAATGCTGTATTGACCACGTACATATGCTAGTCAAGATTCCACCCAAGTACAGCGTATCACAAATAATGGGATTTCTGAAAGGCAAAAGCTCACTTATAATCTTCGACCGACATGCCAATTTAAAATATAAATATGGCAACAGGCACTTCTGGTGCAGGGGATACTATGTAGATACAGTTGGCAAAAACAGCAAACGGATTGAAGAGTATGTCAGGAATCAGTTGCAAGAAGATATCACAGAAGACAGTATAAATTCTAAAGAATATGTTGATCCGTTTGCCAAAGGATCAGAAACCAAGAAATAAAAAAGGCCCGTGAGGGCCTAGTTGAAAAAGTGGTGCAAATGACGGATTTTAATTCGGCACGGCTTAAGCCGTGGCCGGTAAGAGCCCCTTCTAGGGGCGGACCAAACCGCCGGTTCTACCGGCGGTTATGATTGCAGATAGCAGTATCTGCTGATTTGTATGTGCTTTGCGTGTTATAATTCTAATAAGCAACATGAGTAAGGCAATTGCTAATCTTCAAATGATTATGTTAGTTTATTAATTAGAAAGAAGTGATAAATTATGCAATATACTACACAATTTGATTCTCCGTTAGGCAAGATGCTACTTGCTGCTGATGAGAAGGGAATAACAGGGGTCTGGTTTTATGGCGAAAAATATTTTGCTGATGGTCTTGCCAAGGAACATAAAGAAGAAATTACCCCTGCACTTAAGAAGGCTTTACAATGGCTGAAGCTTTATTTTGAAGGGAAAAAACCACAGTTTATGCCGCCGATTCATATGATGGGAACGGTTTTCCAAATGTCTGTGTGGAACATATTGCAAACTATACCTTATGGGAAAACTACGACCTATGGAGCAATCGCGAAGAAAATTGCTGCCAAGCGAGGCACTAAACAAATGTCAGCTCAGGCAGTGGGCGGGGCTGTAGGTCATAATAAAATATCAATTTTGATTCCTTGCCACCGGGTACTTGGAAGTAATGGTGACTTGACCGGTTATGCCGCTGGAATTGATAAAAAGAAAGCGCTTTTGCAAATAGAAGGCGTGAAATTTTCTTTGCTATAAATATAAAAGCAAGACAATGTAATGATAATTACTTAAGATTTATTGACGCTGTATAGAATTGCGATATAATGTCAATAGGGGTGATTATCATGAGTCAAAGTACAAATCTTAATATAAGAATAGATAGCGATTTAAAAAAGGCTATGGAAAGTATTTTTGCGGATCTTGGTTTAACAACTACGGCAGCTTTTAATATTTTTGCCAAAGCTGTTGTTCGTGAACGCAGAATACCTTTTGCTTTGGATTTAAATAATACTCCCAACAAATTAACGCTACAGGCTATGGATGATGTTATAAATCATAGGCATATGCATGGGCCGTACAATAACGTTGATGAATTGATAGAGGATTTGCATGCTGAAGATTGAGTTTTATGTGCAGTTTAAAAAAGACCTAAAAAGAGCTATTGCCAGAGGCTTAGATGAGAATTTACTGAGAGCGGTAATTGTTCTTTTAGCGAATGAAGAAAAACTGCCGGCTAAATACAGAGACCATCAACTAACGACTTCACGGAAATACAGGGCAATGCGCGAGTGTCATATACAACCGGATTGGTTATTGATTTATTGTGTTGATAGAGAAAAGCTAATTCTGGTATTGGTACGAACAGGAATACATAGCGATTTATTTTAAGTATAGAAAAACATCTGGAAATTATTTTCCAGATGTTTTTTTTCTGATTGCTTTGCCATATACCTTGTTTTATAGAACCTTTGGTAACATACCAAGGGTTCTTTTGTGTGAAGGTGGGCAGCTTGTAGGCTGATTAACGCACAAAAGGAAAAGCCCTTGCTACTATTACATAGCCTATAAAAGCACAGGTGATTAAAAAAGAGGGCCAAAATACTAGTTTTTCCATGTAACCTTTGTCAATGAGCTTTTCATTCAAAGGATCTGGACCATACTTATTGTCACCAACGGTTCCTTTCTTAAATAGAAGAAAGCAAAAAATTACCAAGTGAATTACTATTAAGCTGGTAGCAATAGCCGGACTTATTGTTTTAAACCGAGCGGCAATAAAGGGTATCAGTAAAAGGATTATGGCACAAGCGCCTGGCAGGTTCAAATCCTTAAAGCGTCGCCAATCTACGCAAAGAAAAATAATCGTTTTAATGAAGGCAAAGATGCCAAAGAAAATAAAACCTAAAATTGTACGGCCCCAATTGTTTGATCCGAAAAGGCTGATACATAAAATAGGAATCCATGCGTAAGCAAAGACGAGTAATAATAAATATATTGAACGCATGAAGTAAGCCTTACGTCCAATCCTACCGGAGAAGGATAAATATTTTTCTCTAAAGGTAATTACTCTTTCAATCTTCTGCTGTTCTTCCGCTGGGGGCATAGTGTTGTCTCCTGTGAAAATGCTATAACTTATTATAGCATATAAAACAAAACAACCACAATTCATGAATTGTGGTTGTTTTGTTATTACTGATGTTTTTTTACTACCGTATAAATACCATATATGATAGCTGCTACTAGAAGATAAGGCCAAAAACTGGTAAATACCATCATAATGATAGCGGTAAGTACAAAAGCCTTAAGAAAGCTGGAAATAGCGGCACTAAAGTAGCACTGCCATTCTCCATCTACGCTGTTACTAATCACTATGTGAGAGTTGTACCAGCTCCGAAAAAAAACAACTGTTAAAATTACGACGAGAACAAAGTAACCAATACCTAAGAGAGCTTCCAAAAGTGACACCTCCTGTAAAGTTCAAAAATTTTTAGGCTAAGGGTTCGGGACCGTATTTATTAGGACCGGTTGTTCCCTTTGAGAAAAGCATGACAAAGGCATAAAAAGGAATTATTTGGAACCAGCCAGAGTGATTTAAATCATGGCAGCGACGGGCGCCAATACTGATAGAGCTTATAAAAAGCATGAACATGATAGCTGCTACAATAATAAGTACAACTAGTGATCCATCAGCTAATTCACCTGCTAACTCAATAAGAAAAGATAAAGGCAGGCCAACAATAAGACTTCTAATTATGAAAGGCTTACGGTTTAAGCGTCCGTTAAAGTTAAAAAATTTTGCTTTAAAACCATCCTGTTGAAGTGGAATTTCTTTACTGGCTTGTACAGTACTTAATGGTGTGGCTGCTGGTTGCTGCACGGTGTCTTGAGCAGCTCCACACTTGGGACAGAATTTAGCATTTTCTTCCATTTGGGCACCACATTTTTTACAGAACACATTATTACCACCTTTCAAATTTTATTAAGTGCAATTTTCTTACTTTGAGGATAATAATTTATCAATTGTAACATCAAGACCGTAGGCTATAGCTATGATGGTAGTTAAGGATACACTTTTGTGATAATTGCCACATTCAATTTTGCTTAAGTAACTGGGACTTATATGAATCTTTTCTGCCAGTTGAGTTTGAGTCAGGCCGCGTAATCGTCTGTAATAAGAAATGTTCAGGCCGATAAGCTTGTAGTCTTTCTCAAAACTTTCTTCCATTTTTGTACTCCTTAATTGGTATAAATTAATTATCTCATATTATTTTTGCTTGAGTTTTCATAAATAATGCTATTTTTATCACAAATAGAACTAATATTAGCAACTTGACTTATTTTGATTATAAATAATTAGTAGAGAAAAAGTTTGCCTGCCAAGCGAATAAATATGTCAATTGGGGCCGGTTCCATTTTGACTCGGAATTCCGAGCCCAAATGGAACCGGCCCCAATTGCTTTTTTAGAAAGTCTAAATAATATTAACTCTGAAAATGTTATATAATATGAATATATGGGGTGGATAGATATGACCGAGAAAGAAAAGATGCTAAAGCAAAAACTATATGATGCAGGCAACGACAAAGAACTTGTTGCAGAAAGAATGAAGGCCAAGGATTTATGCTATGCCTTTAATCAGCTACGTCCTTCTGAAGTTAAACAACAAAGAGCTTTGCTGAAGCAGCTGTTGGGCCAAACCAAGGAAAACCCTTGCATCCTAGCTCCGTTTTGGTGTGACTATGGTTACAATATAGAAATAGGTGCAAACTTCTTTGCTAACCATGATTTGGTCATTCTTGATTGTGCCAAAGTTCAGTTTGGGGATAATGTGTTTATAGGGCCACATTGTGGTTTTTATACAGCGGGTCATCCGCTAGATGTGGAAAGACGTAATAAGGGACTTGAATATGCTTATCCCATTAAGGTAGGCAATAATGTCTGGATAGGAGCCGGCGTACATGTCATGCCGGGAGTTTCCATTGGCAATAATGTGGTAATTGGCAGTGGCAGTATTGTTGTTAAAGATATTCCGGATAATGTGGTAGCATTAGGTAATCCTTGCCGTATTATCAGAAGTATTACGGATGAGGATAAACTAACAAACTTTGCTAGGACATAACAAAATGTGCTAAGGAGGCGGTATAAGTGAAGAGCATCAGAATTGGTATGGTAGGGAAGGGGTTTATTGCTGATCTGCATTGCAGGGCTTATCAGAAAATATATGGATATGAAGTGATTTTAGCCGGACTTTATTCCAAGCACGAAGCTGGTACTAAGCAATTTGCAGACAAATATGGCTTTAAGAAAATATATAAGTCTATGGAAGAAATGTTGGCTGATCCTACCTTGGATATCATAGATGTTTGCACACCGCCGTTTTTACATATACCCATGGCTCGTCAGGTTCTGTCGGCAGGTAAGCATGTTATTCTCGAAAAACCTTTAACGGGATATTTTGGAGACGAGAAGGCCGTCGAGGTAGGTAAAACAGGAGATCGGCAGAAGATGTTGGATGAGGTAATCCAACAAATGGATGATTTTAAGGAATTCCTGCAGAAATGTGATAAGCAGCTATTCTATGCCGAAAACTATGTTTATGCACCAAGTGTAGTAAAAAGTAAAGAAATGCTGGAGAAAACCAAGAGTAAGATTTTGTTGCTTAAAGCAGAGGAAGCTCATAGTGGTTCTCATGCTTTCCATGCAGCTAATTGGAAATATACCGGCGGTGGTGCCCTTATTCGCCAAGGCTGTCATCCGTTATCAGCAGTACTATATTTAAAAATGGTGGAAAATAGGGCGCGGGGAGAGCAGTTTAAGGTTGCATCTGTCATTGGTGATATGGGCAATACCATTGCTCAACTGCCTGAAGAAGAGCTTAAGTATATTGAGGCTCGTCCTAAGGATGTAGAGGATTGTGCCAATGTGATAATTACCTTTGGTGATGGTACCAAGGCTAATATTATTGCTTGCGACATGGTTGTAGGTGGGTCCAGGAACTGTGTGGAGGTCTATACGCCAAGTAGTGTACATATGTGTAATATTTCTCCTAATGATGCTATGAAGGTTTACCATCCCTCGGCAGAGGCTGCCCAAGGCCTGTATTTGACAGAAAAGGTAGAAACTAATGCCGGCTGGCAGGATGTTTTTCTGGAAGAAATCTTTATGAGGGGTTATGTAGGTGAGCTGCAGGACTTTATAGAATGTGCAGAGACAGGGCGCAAACCTCAGGCCGGTTTTGAAATTGGCTACGAAAGCACGAAAATAATTTATGCGGCTTATTTGTCTGCTGCCCAAGGAAAACGTATTGACCTATAAACATATAAAAAAATGAGACAAAGGGACGCGTCCCTTTGTCTCATTTAATCTTTAAAAAAATCTTCTATACTAACGCCCAGCTCGTCAGACAGTCTGAATAATATTAGCAGGGTAAGACCGGTAGGCTGACGACCTCTTTCTACTCTGGAAAGATATTGCTCGCTTATTCCTACATTGTACGCCAGGTCAATTTGCCTGATTTGCCGGATGCGCCTATAATAAGTAATTTTTGCGCCTAACCGATTAAAACGGTCTGCAATTAATTTGCTGTCTTTCATGAAATATCCCCCAATAGTGTGGCTTTGTTCACTAATATTATCTCATGTTTTATCTATTGTAATTTTCGTATTTAGTGACAGTATTATCGTAAATAGTGATTGTTTTCCTTGGCAAAAAAGGCACTCTCTTTAGAGAGTGCCTTTTCCGTGCCTGTAAAATTAGAAGGTAATGATTAGTTGAGACCAAAGAGTTTTTCTCTTGAAGTCTTTGTTATTATCATTTTTATCCTTCAAATCAAAGTACTGAATACCGGCAACCATGTTCTTTGCTACAGTGTAATCTACGCCAACGCCATATCCCTTGTAGCCATTAGCTTTGCTGTAGTTAGCGTTAAAGGTATTATTGATGTAAGATGCAGCAGGTTGGTTGTAGTAGTTAGCCCAGAAGCCGACAGAACCAACCTTGCTAGCTTTAGCATTGCCAACACCTAACATAATAACATAACCATTCTTGCCACCGCTTAATTGATCAGCACAATGTCCGTCACCAAGAATGTAGTCAGCACCCAACTTCCATTGATCAGCGGTGTACATAGCCTTGAAAGCCTTTAAGGTCATATCAGGAGTATAGCTGGCGCTCTTGCACCAAGCATCACTAATTCTGATGTAGTCAAAGCCCAGGTTGAAGTTTTTACCAAGCTTGCCATCCAAGCCTACTCTCCAATATCTGCCGGCATCAGAATAGCCATCATAATTATCTTCTGTGACAGTAGTTTTTACTTGAGAATCAAAGGCACCATCTCTATTAGCCATCTTGCCTACAGCACCTGTGAATTTGATCTTATCGCCATATTCCAATTTAGCAGCATCAACACGGTCGGAATAAACATTGCCATCTACCAGGTCTGATTGTTGACGACCAAGAGTAGCCTTGAAGTTGCCATACTTACCGGTTAAGAAAGCACGTTGGAAACGAGTGGTGCTATTACCATTGTTGTCATTTAAAGCCTGATCATTTTGTAGCATACCGGTGTAGGTCCAGTTGTCGTTGATGGCGCCGTTTAAGAACAAACGAGAACGAATTTGAGAGCTGGAGCTCTTAACATCTTCTTGTTTAACGCTGTTGTAGCTGGCACGAACATAGCCGGCAATCTTTACATTGTCAGATTTCTTTTCTAGTTTAGCAACGCGAACGCCCAGGTTGTCCAATTCGTCAGCGAATTCGCCAACTAATTTGTCATCAGCACCGATAGCGCCTTTTGCCAAAGCCTTTGCAACGATTTGTGCCATCTCATAACGAGTCATGGTACGGTCGCCTTTAAAGCTTCCATCAGGATAACCATCAACAATGCCGGCAGCAGCGAGTTTTGCTACGGAAGCATATGCCCAGTGTCCGGCTGGCAAATCAGAGAATGGATTGGCTGCGAAGGCAGTTGCAGAAACGCCCAAGGCCATTGCCATTGCAAAAACTAAAGTCTTTTTCATTATAAAAATCCCCCTTTTGTGGTTAAATTAACATCTTTATTATCTCATTTAAGCCGATTAAATATTTCGTTGGGGGGATAAAGACTTGTTATCTAGTTTAAGTGAGCAAAAATGGAGACGCCTCCCAATATGTTTATTTGGCATTAATTATATTTGTGCTATAATTAATAATATATATTAATTGCTTACATTATTTTTCTAATAAATAATTATTAGGGGAGAAAATCATGAAAAACAAGGCACGGGAAAGATTAGAGAAGAGGTTGGCTTTTGGTATGGCGTTGGTTAATGGTGCCAATACCATAGCTCCGGTAGGCTTGTTATATACGCAACCTAATCAATTGTTGGGGCAACAAATGCCTGCTACAGATCTGAAAGGTAAGCCTGTGGCTATGCGTATGTCAGCTAATGCAGACCGCAAGCCATATTCCTGTGCTAACTTGCAAAGCCTGGCCTATGCGGCTATGAGTGCAGTGGATGATACCTTGTTTGGCAAGGCGGAAGCTTTTACCTCGGTGGTTGGCGCCGGTGGTACTACTAACTATGTTTCCGGTGAAACTGTTAGCAGGGGTTTTTTAGGATGGGGTGGCAATACACAAGATATTAACAATGGTGGTACAGCTGTTAGCGTTTTTATATGCGATAGCGGTACGCAAAATGTTAATAGTGGTGGTACAGCAATTGGTGTTAGTGTATATGCAGAAGGAGCCATACAGAACGTTTATGGTGGCGGCACTGATCTAAAGGCAGAGGTATATAACTCTGGCACGATTAATGTTTATGGTGGCGTTGCTCAGATCGAAAATATTGGCTACAGGGGTACTCTTAATGTTTATAGTGGTGTTTCAGTATCAGTTACTCATGAAGGAGAAGGTACGATTTTAAATAGTGGCGGTTCTGTACAGGTTTCCGAAACTATCGGTGGGTATATGGTAGTTACGGACAAAGGTACTCTTAACGTTGCTACTGTTTCCAATTGTAATATAAATGCTTCAGGAAGCAGTAAAGTTTCTGTTGGCAAGCAGACCGGTATGCGCTGCTTCAAAAAATGCGACACTGTCCCTAATGGTGTTTTCGTCAGTTTTTAAAATTTTCTAAACGGTATTATACTGGTGGATAATTGCCAAGCCGCTTCTGTAAGCGGTATTTGTTGTAATATTCCAGATAGGCTTCCGTTACATCTATCACGTCTTCCAGACTGTGGATAGACTTGCGGCGTGGCTTCAGCCACTCGTTTTTGTAGTTCCCGAAGAAGTTCTCAATAATGGCGTTGTCCCAACAGTTGCCTTTTCTTGACATGCTGGCCACAATGCCATTTTTTCTTAATGTTTCTGTATATGCCTTGTTGGTGTAATGTACGCCCTGGTCGCTGTGCCAACAGTGCGCCATGCAAATCCCTTTTCTTTCGGAGTGCTTTTACTACGTCAACGGACAGTGAGGCATCGCCGAGCGTGCTGATCTTGTGGGCTACTATTTCCCGGTTGTACAAGTCCATTATTACCGAAAGGTAAGCCATGGCGCCCCGTATCGGAACGTATGTTATGTCAGTGACATACTTCATGTTGGGCGCGGCAGCAGAGAATTCCCTGTTCAGCAAATTGGGGGCCACTGCGGCTTCCTTTGCCCTTACGAGGCAGTTTTTCCTGCGTTTCCTGTGGACAGAAGACTGCAGGTTGCTGCCCTGCATCAAAAGGCGCAGCCTGTTGTAGCTGATGCTGATGTTTAAATAACGGCGCAAATAGTTGCGCATGGTTCTGTAGCCAAGGTTAAGGCCTATGCTCCTCTGGATGTGTCTGACAACCTCGACCGTTTCAGAAAACGAGGATGGCTTTTGGTGCAGCCATCTGTAGAAGGAGCTCCTGCTGACTTTGGCTATGGAACAGAGCAGTTTTACCGTGTACTTGGTGCTGAGCTCTGAAATGGCACGGTAAACTACTTCTTTCGCTGGCTTTCCTTTTCCAGAGCGTCCAATTTTTTTAGGAAATCGTTTTCGGCCTGTAGCCTCAGGACTTCCTCAGAGAGCTGTTTCTCCAGCGGTGTCATACCGGCTGTGCTCTGTATGGGAGAATCCGGCTTGATGGAAGACTTTGCCTTTACCTTGGCTAGATCTTCCTGAGACAAAAGGCCTTCTTTTTTCAGTTCCTGAATCCACTTGGTTACGTAGTTCTTGGAAGGCAGACCGAATTCCCTGGCAGTTCTTCTGACGCCGTAGGGCGAGATGAGATATGTTTTAACGACATGAAGCTTAAACTCAGTAGAATAAATGTGAGGCATGGTGAATCACTCCTTTTAGATATTGTATCCGACTTATGGTGCCAGTGTCCAATATCTTGAAGCAGTGCAGTTCCAAATTGGCTCGACACCACTTTTCTTAGTCCCAAAAGCCAAAATAACAAAGGCAATTCGATATTTAATGTCGTATTGCCTTTGTTATTTTCCAAATTACTATCTTTGCCGCCTCAATTCCACACCAACAGCCACTCCAGTACAAAATCATGTCTGTCTTATTATTACAAAAAGTTTATGTTTGCCATGTTAGCATATCGATAAATTGTTTACAATTTATCAATCCAGAAAAAAGTTTTTGCAAATCCTCATCAGAAACATCTATAAGTGGACCATTTTCAATTTTCCCCTGAAATTCATATTTATCACCAAGTCTTTGTAGCATATCATTATATTTGCTTAACAAATATTTTAACATTTGCTTTTTTAAATCATACAGCTTATATGCTCTATATACTAAATATACATCAGAAAAATGGTCATTACAAAAACCCATGATACCCCAATAGGATTTACCTGTATCATTTATTAACTTGATTTCGCTTTGTCGTTTTAATTCACCGAACTTATTGTTTAGTGCATTGTTCAAATTTAGATTGGCAGTGTCATTCAAACTATCTTTGTATAAATTATTTAAAATATTTTTAAAAAATTCTCTTGAAATATTCAAATCAAGTAAATCTAGCTCAATTAAATTTTTCTTAGGAATCTTAAATACTTTATATCCCCCATGACATTTTTTAGCGATAAAGTAGACATCATTGCATAAAGAAAATGCATATGAAAAATTGATATCTTGAAAACAAATTTCTTGTAGCTCCTCTTTATTGTCAAAGCCAAGATTAACAAGCACATAAGATTTTCCCATTGTCATCAAAGAAATTATATTATCAGTTAAAAGTTCGTCAAAAGAGTATGATAAAAAATCTTGTTTACGATGATTCAACAATTTCTTTAGCTTTAAATTTTCCGGGGTAAGATAAAAGAAATGATTATAGTTACCGCCCTTAGCCAAGCATATGGACAACGTCATAGACATATCCTGTAAAAATCTGCTTGAATAACGCTGTGCATAATACTTAGAGCACATTTTATTTTCACATTGTTCAACATAATCTATAGCATAATGTAAAGTCTCTCGGTTATCATTATTCATCATCATTTAATCTTTGCTCCCATTTTGAATTACTTTCAAATTTTTTATCACTTTGTACCTTTTTATTAATACACATTATAAGGAATGCCTCATATGCACTATTTTGAAAAAACAGCTCTTTACTGTTACCCAAAAAAGCTTTTAGAAAATTGTTTTTTGTATCAAGTTCTTCTACTGGGAATGAATAATCATTACTAATTTTATATTTCAGCAGTTTTTTTCGCATAATTGCTTGCCATATTCTTGTCTTCCACCCTGTTTCGATTATATCTCTATTGAAAATTCCCCCCATTCTTTCTCGTGCAAATGTACCAATATCAATCAATCTTAAATAAAATTGATTAGCCGAACTTGTCAAGTTTTCATCAATGTTTTTCAAAGAATCCATCACTAATTGTTTCCATCTTTCGTCAACTAATTCTCCAAAAACATATGCATAACCACTAATTTCCAAATATTCAAGTATAGGCTTTGTTAATACATTTGCAACAGAAATACGTCTAAAATCCCCCTTAATTTTATCTGTATCATTTTTAATGAACGGTTGATATACCATTACAATACGAAGTAGCTTGTTATACTTACTTTCAAAGTCTTTAAAATCCAATTCGCACAAAGAAGTAATCAAATCGTCGCAAACGTAATTATAGCAACCTCCAAGCAAATCAGGTTGCTTATCATCTTTTTGTACCCCTGCACCATAATACCTAATAGCACAGTTAGCCCACCCATCTATAGAATCTTGATATTTACTTGAAATATTACTTCCTAGTAACTCAATGCCATTATCTTCCCAAACAACATCGGTTTCAATGTGTTTGCTTTGCAATAATAACATCAAATCACTAAGTTGCTTATAAAAGTTTTTAATTTTATTGTCCATTTGTATAATACTAGAATAAGAACACATCGCTTCTATAAGCAAATCCTTTGTTGCCAATCTACCAGCATAATCAAAAGATACATTAAGCATAATATCCAAGCAAAATACAAGCTCACATAAATAATCATATACCTTATGTGCAACAATCTCCTCAATGTACCAATCGCTAGTAATGCGTTTCCCTTCAATGCTACATTCTATTTCTATTTCGCTCAGTAGTTTCTCGCCTTCCGCATTATTTAGAGCACCAGCTTTCAAAAGAGTTTTCTTATCATATTTTGTATATTTTATTGCTGTATTCACGAGTTGAGAATAATCAAAAGAATCGAGAAACTTATTAACAGAAACTATAATATTTAGATAATTTTCAAATATTTTTTGTATAATAGCAGCTACAGACTCAGTATTTTCAGGCTTATCTTTTGTCGTTAAATATTTTAAACACAGATTAAAGGTTTCATGATGATAATTATTCATAATATTTAAATAATACTTTAAAGTCTTAATCATTATAGCCTTATAAGATAGTGTATCTAGATTGTCTAAGAAAATAATTATGTCATGCCATTTTTGATTCTTTATCAAAAAATCAAAAATGTTGGTATTAATCTGTAACAGTTCGTCTTCCAACCAGTATACATTCAATTTCCCTTCTGGTTGTAAAAATGTTCCGCTTCGCAATGCCATTGATATTTCCATATCTCCAGCAAAATGCCATTTTCTATATTCCCAAGTATTACGATACCACTTGGAGTTATATGGTATCATAATTTTTTTAGCCCAATACTGGGCAATTAAGTAATTGTTTTCTTCAACGAAGTTAATCAATGAAGACACATTCACATTAGAATTTATATTAAACAGTGCAATTTCTTCTATTGTTTTAGCATCATAAAAGCTCTTGTCGCTAAAACTATGTTGAAATATAGAATCACAATAAACCGGCCCTTCACAGGTTGCTTGTTGTATATTATATAAAATATCTTGACGAGGTTTTAGTGCTATCCGATTTGTATCAGACAACCTGTTTCTACTATAGCCAAATAAGCCAAATGAAATAATGACTGAAATTGTAAAAAGGATGAAGCATATAGTCAAAATAACGCCTATCGCATGATCAAAAGATACAAAGATTAGCAATATAAAGGAAAATACTATGTATACACTAATAAAATTTATTGCTCCTTTAGTTATAGGATCACTCTCAAATAAAGATACAACTAAGCTTGGTGCATTAGCATATTTAGAAGAATAAACCGAAGCAAGCGTATCACAAAATAAAGCAATAAAAATACCTGCAACACTAATACCAAGAATAATTATATTCATCATGTTTTCATTTTTTATAACAAACCCATCGTTTATATGTATAGATAAAACCATGTTATCTATATAAGAAATTGCAAGCACAAGAAAAAAGGCAAAAGCTCCCTTTTTTATTAACGTTTGCAAAAGTAACAAAAAAATATCTCGTAACAAAGAATTTTCATGCAGATGGTTGAAAGCCAAATATTTTTTTACTCTTAGCCAAAAATAAAACTTTTCAAGGTGTTTGCGTCTAAATTCAGCTATTTTCATTTTTTCTCCAAAAAAATATATTTTATTTAGCTTATAGAACATCATACGTTCTAATATAAGTTATTATAAATTCATTGAAATCTACAGTGAAACAATTCAACATTAGTATTAAACTATGTAAGGCAAATAATATATATTTATTTGCCTTACACCAATCTAATTTCCCCACAAAGCCTTAATATCATTAAATTCTTCCGGCGAATTGCAATTTGCTTGCCACTCTCTTAATGTTTGAGGTACTTCAATTTTTCTGTCGTTATAATATTCATATAAACAATATGCCAGCCTTGTCGCTTTAGATTTAACAAGCAATTTTTCACTTATTATTGCTTCATCTTCATCTATGGTATACCTTGTTTCTTCTTTCAAAAAATCTAATTTGTTTAACAAGTCGTTTAACACTTTCTCGTCTAATACATCAGCTCTATTTTCGACAATGTATCGCCAAAGCGATAAAAGCCATGAAACTTTGTTCCGTGGACACATTAATAAAGCAAATGTAAACAGTTGAATAGTATTAGTTATTTCAATTTTATTATACTTTATTAGAATATAATACGATTCAACAGCATCATACGATGACAATTCGTCATTGCTCATCAAAGAATTCTTCCAAATTGATAAATCAACTTTTCCTTGCAACAAGTACTTAAGTAAAATTGATTGCATTTGATTTTTAGTCATTATATCAAATATGGTTATTAAATCTTTATATTCTGCAGAATTTTTATCAAGTATAATACTATTTTTAAGTATTACTTTAGCAATCAACTCAATTACCATATATACTTGCTTAGCAAATGTATTAATATCAAAATAAGCAGGTGAGCTTTTATGTGATAAATAGCCATCTAATTCTTTTCTCAATATTCTTATTAACAGGATTAAAAAAGCACGGCATTTGTCTTGTCCTATATCCGTTTTTTCAATCATTTTATCTGCTTCATAAAGAATCCATCCAATATCCTTATATGTATTTTTTTGAGTAGCATAACCGTTTAATGAGTCTTCAATAAACGCATTTAAATTCCCTATAACAGTAATAATATCATCACTCGGTAAATCTAAAATTACTGTTTTCAAAAATCCCGGTATTATTGGCAGACTAAATTTATCACAATTATTCCATAAAGCTTGTTTTAACGCGCTCTTATGTTCAGCACTAAATTTCACCATGAAATATAATATCACGACAGCATTGATAGCTTTTTCATATGTGTCTTTACTATTACAAAGAGATAACAGTCCATCTATTTTTTTACTAACAAAGCCATCGTCTTCCCTCTTTATCTTAAAAGCTTCATTGGCATACCATCTTATTGGATATAAATAATTTGTAATTCTTTCAATCAGTTCATTCAAATATAATGGATAATTCAAAAACAGGTCCAAATGTTTTAAAAGATCTTCTTCTCGCATAGAATTTACAATACGTTTTAATATATCACTTATATTTCTAAAACTTTCTATTTTGTTACTTGTACATATTTTTAAGAAAAGATTTATTACCTCATCGATCTTATTAATTGAACATTTTGTAACCAACCTAGATATTGCCTCTGGAAGAACATATGCACAAAACTCATATATGTTATTTTGTTCATATATTTTTTGAGGCTCAATACAATTAAAAACTCTATTAAGTATTTTTATATAATTGTCGCAAATACTATCAGCCTCAGAGTTGTTTATACTAGCTAATGAAGACCTATTATACACATCATCTATTAGCTTATCGTCTTCAGCCATTATTAAAGTCAACATTGCCCAATATGAATTTCTTTGTTTTATTCTTTTAACAGTCCCTTTTACTCCCTTATTAGACACAACATTCCTGATTCGGAAAGGATGACCTGTTTCTTCTCGAAACCTTAGAAAAGAAAAAGCAGTGTTAACTTCTCCATTATCACTTCCAAATGATGTTGTATTAATCTCTATACCAATGTCAAAGCCCGGCCTTTTACTTACTACCTTTTTAGGCATATAACTTTCCGATAATAACATTTCGTATGATTCATTTTCAGTGTCAAATTTCCAAAAAAAGCCATTACCGTTATCTCTTTTTAACACTTTTTCATAATTCACTTTCTCTTCAGTCCCAAATGTCAGCTGTGCATGTCGAATATAGTTTATTAAAGATACTAAACAGCTCTCTAATGATTGTAGGTAACACTTGTCATTCGGCGTTTTTTTAATTAGTTGTTGTCTTGCAGTCTCCAGTGCTTCTTTAGCAATAAATTCACTTTTATCCAATTCTCCTATTTCTGCTAAAATATAACTTTGTTTTAAGCACCATTGTAGATCATTCTTAGAAATTTTCCATGAAAGAAGTAAGCTTTTTAGCTCAACATGGTCAAATTGGAACATTGCATACATACAAAGCTCATACATATATTCATTAGCCTGTTCTCTACTCAATTCCTCTTTCTTAATTTCCGTACTTAATTCTTTCCATTTATCATTCCAATTGCTTTCACGGTAAAACCTTAACAATGATAATTCCATATTCTTGTATTCTTTAGTATTTGCTTTTGCCTTGTTTTCTTTTAGAGTAACTTCTAATTTTTGTGCTTCATAAGGCAACAATGGCATTGCTGCTTTTTTATGTAGCCAATCATATTCATAAAATAATTGTAGAGAAATACTTTCATCTATTTTTTTAGAAAAAATTTTATTTCTAACCAAATAAATAACATATGATAAAGTATCACGATTCTTCTTAGGTGCTATGACCCAACCAGGATAACTTGTATGTATATCTTTTAATAATTCTATTAATTCTTCTGCACTAAGTTCTGATTTCTCGAAGAATTTCTTTAATCCTATCCAAGTATCATTTTCTTCATCTTTACTATTAATTTTGTTGTGTAAAGCATCAAAGAATTTTGCTAAAACAACTTGCATTGTTTCTCCAGCATTACCATCTGATAAAGCAATTGTTTCAATATTTTTTTCCTCTAACATTTTTACTTTACCCACTACTGGAGGCTTGCCTGTAATAAAATAAATCTTTTTAGCATTGTCTAATCCTAAATTATCTTTAATCCATCCTATCCAGTTTAAAAAATTTGGATCAGAAGCAGAAAAGCCAATCAAACATAACGTATTTTCAACTAGAGCCTGTCGAATAGTATTAACAAAGAGAGCATGTTCACTTGAATATGTTCTGTAATCCTCCTCTGTTATAATAAGTTTAGTATTTGAGTTTAATGTGCCGTGTAACTTTATAATACGAGCCGTTTCCGCACTATAAGGCAAGTCTTTTTCACTTAATACAATATTGTATCTTCTACTAGTAACATGAGCGCAAGTTCTTTCGAGTAATGTATCATAATTCGTGGAAAAAACATCCTTCCAAGGTAACTCTAACAGTCTTATATGTAAATTTGACGGCAAATAGTCATCATCTGGTATATGTTCGATAAACAAATTTTCAAGGGCATCGCGTCCAAATGTATTTTCAAACTCTTGAAATACTGATAACGGATTTCCAAAGTACGGTTTTGTTTCATCGTAATTAGGATCAATCTTTTTTAGACATATTTTTGCTAAATCATTCCAAGAGGCAAATGATTTTATATTCTCAGCATCGTTATTTTTAACAGCATTTTTACTAAATCCCGCCCCAATCATAACAACAGCGTGATTATTAACTAGACTATCTGCAATCATATCAATATGCTGCTTTGCCTGACTCTGCATTAACATCTACCCCCATCTTTTACAATTCTCTATTTCTTAAGTGTGACATCATTCCTGTCCAACATTAATAATATAGAATTTATCAAAAAATTGTGTCACCCCAACCTCTGTCAAGATGTTTTACAACTCTTTTTTAATAATATAATAATTATATACAGTTAAGAATTGCTGAGCAAAACGACTTGTTTTTTTGTTATCATTATCATATACATATAATATCGAGTCAGCATATCATTTTGAAAAGCATAGATACATTTGTCATAAAGCATCTGTGACCAAGCTAAAGCAACAAAAGACGTTACAGCTTGGTCACAGATATTATTAAATATCAACCACAGAATATTGAAACGATAAAAATAGCCATTTTTTCATAAATACTGTTTCTCAATAATCATAATGTCTTATCTAATTCTTTAACTATCAAAACATTATCAATACTAAGAACATCTGTTTTAGGATTATTAGTACATATAGCCATTTTTTTATCATCCTTAGTACACAATCCACTCTTATAAAAATTATGGGCTACATTGCAAAAACAAATATCTGCATTTTTATATGTAGCAGTAATTTTATAACGATCTCTTCGCCCTTTTCCTTGAACTATAATACAAGTTTTCTCCCTCGAAAGGCCATATAATTCTTGCTTGGAATATTCCTTGCCTAGTTCCTCTTCTGTTAATCCCATTTCATTTACCATTACATTTATTCCTTTCATCATTTTTCACTCACATTCTAAACAACTATTTAAGTCATTTTATCATAAATCATTACAGAAACAAAAGTAGCAAAATCTCAATTTTAGCACTTTTACAATTCATTATTCAGTAATTTAATTTCATCATATAGTACTCTTTGATCATTAATAAAATTCTTTGGTAGCATATCAAATATTATATGCTCTCCAGGATTAGAATAAAACTCGTCTAGCTTACAGAATAATAAATCCATCAAATTAGCTATAATGCTTAATATAAAATGGCCATTTTCAATATTATCAAGATTATTTAATGATAACTGATTACCATTAATTTTAATATTACTAATAACGTCTCCACCATGAGTAATTTGTGAAAGCTTTCCGTATAAAAGTTCTATATAAAAGCCAGCTTTTACTCGATAAATCAAAGCTCGTATTGAGCTAAGCTTTTTATCATATAATGAAAACCAAAAATTAAGATACCCTGGCTTTTTTAGAATATTCTGCAGTTCGCTTTGTTTCTTTTTGACATAATCATTTCTAGATTCTGTTTCAAATTTTTTGTATTTTTGATATTCTACATTTTTCGATAGATCTTGTTTATGTATATCGTGCTCCATCGCCGTACGAGATTTATAAATAGTAAACAATTTGTAACAACTGTCCTTTTCATCAACAGTATCACGATCGTCACACAGAAAAATGATTTGTAGTGTTAGTTCTATTAAACTACGTACCAATGTAATCGTAGCACGAAATCGTTTGCATTCAATCAATACTAGGACACCATCAAGTATTTTTAAAAATTCAAACAACATTAATACAATGGTTATATTGGCACCATATAATTTGGGATCTTTATTATTTTGTATTTTATGAATAATATCTTCTAATACATCTAAATAACAGTCTAAAAATTCAACAGATTTTTTAATATACTCCTTCTTAGCTTCTTCCCCCATATGTTATACTCCTCCCAGCACAACCATTTTCATAAGTACAATATCTAAAAGCTTTTTGCAATTATTTGTAATTTTATTTTTTCTCAAACTATTTTAATTTACTATTTTTCTTTGTTCCTGACGGTATTATTTCAATATTATTTTACCACTTCTTAACACGTCAGTTGCAATTTTCTAAGTTCAAATGGAACCACCCACAATTAGCTATCCCCCTTTAATCTAATCAAATATCGCCTTCCTTCCCCTTCCAGGCAATTCGATATTCATATCGAATTGCCTGTTCTTTTCTCATTCCCCATTTCCATTTACCACTTTTCTTCGTCCCCAATGGTAAATTCTCCCGGCGTCCCCTTGTCCCTCCACCGGTAAAATATTCAACTTTTTTCCAACAAACACACCTCATAAAACACTTATTAAGTGAACGCCAAGAAAGGAGGTAAACAAATAGTTGTTTTATCAACTACTGAAAGCGTTGGTTTATAAAGTACTACAGGAAATGGTACGGATATTAAAAGAAACATTATCCCTGGGAAATGTAGCTTTGCAGGAGTTCATCCGCAAGCTCTTCCAGAAATAATGTTCATGAGCGGGAACTCATCAACCACAGTATCCATTAAACCAGCCAAGGCGAACCACACTAGGCAAAAGTATTTGCCAATAAAGCCCTAAGACTCATCGCCCAGATGAGCTTAGGAGAAAGGAGGTGAAGCCTTAATGGCAAGAACCTTAAAACTCATTTTTAAGGATGAGCAGAACAAGCTCAAAACAATTGCTCTCAAAAATCCTAAAGATAACTTGAAAGGAAGTGAAGTAAGACCCTTAATGGAACAAATAATAGCTGATGACGTATTTTTAAACCGCGCCAACAAGCTAAAAGCCGTAGGCGGCATGAAAATAGCCTATGTAGAAGATTTACCTGAATAAATAGAATTCCCTCGGTACTTGCAGCTAAGGTTGCAATCTACCGAGGGAATTTTTTTGTATTGATTCATCTTCATTTACCACTTTTCGACCTCCCCAGTGGTAAATCTAACTAGCCACCCTACCATTATCCCGCCCCAGCAGCCGGCCCAATCCAGAAACACATCTGCCACCTGGCTGCCACGACCGGGGACGATGATCTGAATGGTCTCGTCTATCATACCAGTAACCAGGCCTACAAGTGCCGCCCATTTCCAATTTAGCTTAGTTCCCATAAGTCCCAAGTAAACAAAGAACCCCTGAGCTGCAAACTCTGAGAAATGGGCCAGTTTGCGAATAATATGATCCAGCTCTGCCATGGTCAAAGTAATACCCAGTGACTTAACAAAACCAGCCACACGATACACTACCCCCATGCTAAGCTCCTGGGACTCTTGTACCGGCAACATGGAATTGCCCCAGATGAAGCAGGTTATGAAGATGGCTACTGCGAAGAAAAATGATTTTTTCATGTAGACCTCTAAATCTTCTTGAATAATACTATGCATAAAATGCTTTTTAACGGCAGAAGAAAACTAACAATCATTCCTATTAAAGCATTTTTTTGCATGCCTCAATGATCTCTTCATAATCTTTAACACCAACATATGTTTTCCATGTTTTAAAATTTTTCTCGTTTCTAAATTTCACTTTATCATTTTTATCAAGGCCTTGAACCAGGCCCAGCGCATACATTTTTCTTCCTAAATCAAATTTGATTTGAGCAAATCTTGTTATAATTTTATCTTGTGGATTCTTATAAACCCGCATTAGTGTGCAACCAATAATATTATCCTCTTTGGAGACACTCTTCTTATAAAGAGATTCGACAGTACCATCTTTATAAGTGCCAAGAGTCAACCACTCTGATTCATCCCAACCGGGAGTAGTATGTATTTGACTGGGCTTAGGAGACGACTTAGCAATTTCACTGGTTTCGCTAGTTAACGGAAGCAAAATATTAATCATTTCTGGATTATTTCTAGCAATAGCATAATCTACAGCCTTAACATACTTATTAGATTGCTGATCCCACCTTTTAGCATTTGAATCTGCCCCATACCTTAACAGCATTTCTGCCATCGGCAAATCCATTCTTGGTTTAGTAGCTAAAAAATACAAAGTATTTGCTGCATGCATTAAAGGTGTATAGCCATCCTTATTAGGAAGATTAACATTGGCACCATGATCAAGTAAAAATTTAACATATTCACTAGCTCCACGCGTATTTACCATTCCTATTGCGTATGTTAAAAGTGGTACGTTTTGCTTTTCCATCATTACGTTTACATCAGCACCATTTAAAACTAGTGTTTCCGCTATATTCCATTTAGACATTATAGTGGCGTATTCAAGTGCATTAATATTTCCATATGCCCAGTGTTTGCCCTTTAAATTAACATCTGCTCCCTTAGAAATCAGATAGTTTAATAGTTGTTCATTATTTTTTGAAACAGCAGAAAATAGAGCAATTTCACCTTCTTGTGTTTTGCCATTTACATCAACGCCATTATTTAAGGCCATGTCCATCATTTTGTAATCAACTCTGGCTACCGCTCCCCAGAAAATGCCTTCCATTCTACTATCGGCAGCCAACCCGTAATTTGATTCTAAAAGAATAATAAGAAAAATGAAACCACAGAATACCTTTTTCAATACTCTTTTTAGCATAAACAATCCCCCTTGGTCATAATTATAAACAACTTCAAAATAATTATATCATAATTATTAATAAAATGATTTTGACCTACTTTGTTATATTGCATAAAATTAAAAAGCATCAATAAAATGGGCTCGTTCTGGGCCACTAGCGTAAATGACGGCCCAAAAATTGGTGAGCGCAATGGCTCATTTTTTTGTTGCCATTTACAGGCAGAAATTACCTACAGATTTGTAGATTCAAACATATGTGAATATGACGAGTTCTACGCCTTTCTTACCAATTGGAAAGCAGAGATTGTTATTTTCTTTATTGAGATACATACTACCAGAATTAACAGCAGCTACATATACTCTAAAAAACAGACAATTGGAGAAAATCCTCTACAACACAAATGGTTTTACCAATTTCAAGAGGACCAGAAACAGAATCTTGTATTGCCTGAACAAAGCCGACAGTTACACGATTTGAAAAACACTTAAGGGGAGAAAGAGTGACTTTTGCCACTCTTTCTCCCCTTAACCACAATGTTGTAACAGCCAAACCACACAAATGTAATAGAGTCGACCACAGCATTATTTACAATCCCCTTTATTGCACTTAACCACAGTATTTGTTACAGGTACCACCACAGCATTGTTACAGGGGTCACCACAGCATTTGTTAAAGCCTGACCACAAAAGATGGGAGAGGTCAACCACAGCATTTGTTAAAGGTATTACCACCGTTTGTTTAAAGGGTCGACCACAGCATTATTTACGATCCCATCATTAATAGCTATGCCATTATTCCTTCAGTAGTTCCAGCCATTATTTAAGTCACTAATAATAAAATATATCACACAGCTTAATGTAATGGTCAAGCATTTTCTAACGCCACGGCCTAATTAGCCCAATCCATATCTTTTTTCAAACAGTCTTTAATAATCATTGTAAGAGTGTGGATGCATCTGATTAAACTCGTTGTATGCAAACTTAATCTGCTTTGTTAATAACTTCCTTCAAATAAGTCAGAAACTTATCTCGTAACTCAGGCCTTCTTAAAGCATATTCTATCGTAGCTTCTAAGAATCCTTCTTTATCACCCACATCATATCTTCTTCCAACAAAATTATACGCATACATAGGTTGCAGCTTAATTAACTCTTTTAATGCATCTGTCAGTTGTATTTCTCCGCCTTTTCCCGGCTTTGTTCGTTCTAGTATAGGGAAAATATCAGGAGTAATAATATACCTGCCCAATACAGCTAATCTTGATGGTGCATCTTTTTGTTCTGGCTTTTCCACCATATCATTTACTTTAAAGGTGGAACTATCTTTCGTAGGTGAAATTGCAACAATCCCATAGGAAGAAACTTTTTCCAAAGGAACTTCTTGGCACCCCAACACAGAATATTGAGTCTTATAATAAACATCAATCAGCTGTTTTAAAGCTGGATATTCATCATTGTAAACAACATCATCACCTAATAATACTGCAAAAGGTTCATTGCCAATAAAATCTTTGGCACATAAGACAGCATGGCCTAAACCGTTTGGTTCCTTTTGGCGAATATAATGCATTGTAATATCACCAATTTCACGAACCATGGTTAATAGTTCTGCCTTACCATTTTGTTCTAACTCATATTCCAATTCTAAGCTTCTATCAAAATGATCCTCAATGGAGCGTTTAGTGCGTCCTGTAATAATTAAAAAATCTGTGATGCCTGATGCAATAGCTTCTTCCACAATATATTGAATCGTTGGTTTATCTACTATTGGGAGCATTTCTTTTGGAGTTGCTTTAGTAGCCGGAAGGAATCTTGTTCCTAATCCTGCTGCTGGAATGACTGCCTTCCTAACTTTTTTCACCACAAGTTCCTCCTGTTATATTATTGAGAATTACTTTCGTTATAACAAATATTTGTCCATATCAGCAATATAATTTATACATAATGCGTTAAAAGCAAAAGCTTAAATGTCACTATTCCCATATACTCTTTTATTGACGCTGCGGAATCAGCTAAATTAGTAGCATCAGGCAATAAATCCAGTGTCAATTGAAAATGCCATTCTCCAGCTCGCCTAAAATTAGTAGGATAAATTGTGCAGTCAATACCTTCTTTTTGAAAGATCATTGCTGTTCTCGGTGCTTGTAAAGCTACAACTAACAAAAGAGGATGTTTCCATCCATTTTTATTACAAATAGCACGAGAAAGCTTTGCATTTTCAAAAGTATTTATGCTTTTATTTTCAGCAAATAAAATATTTTTAGAAATACCCAATGAAGAAAATTCTCTAAGGGCTATATCCGCCTCATTGCCCATATCATGATATACCTCTCCACCAGAAACTAGTATAGGTAATCCTGTTTTATGTTGAATTCGTAATGCAGTTAACATGCTGTTTGCCATGGTACCTGCAGGTTGACCTGTTCCATCTACATCTGGAACTGACGCTACCGAACCATTTCCTAGCATTAGAATAACATCATTATTATGTATAATACTTGGCGGAATATAATAATTTTCTAGTGGTTTTGATAAAAAATCGGCACCAATACGTGTGGATAAAAAATAAAACAAGAATAATATAATACTAAGAAAATACCTACCAATTGCTTTCTTTCTGTACATATAAGCATTTAAAATACATAAAAGCACGAAAATACATGCAGGCGGCAAAAGCATCTGATATAAAAATTTAATTAAATAAAACATAAGCGGGCTCCTATTTAATTTTGCATAAATTAAATATCATACGCCAATTAATTAGTCTATCTTTTTCAATAGACATAATAGTTCAAATGTGTATCTTACAATAGTAAAATAACATTTATTAAATGATGTTTAGAAAACATAAGAACCTACAAAAAGTTTATTTTTTACTTTCAGGTATTTGATAATCTATTTTGTCAACTTTATAACGCTTTCAACAACATATTCTTGTTTTCTAAAAATTAAGTTCAATATTACGGACAGATACTTAATTATTATACTTAAAACAGCAAATAGTCCAAATAAACCAAGAGCAATTAAAAGCACCATTGAAGTCCATCCTTCAATTGGTTTACGATCAAAAAACATTGCTAATGCATAGAAAACAGTTACTAAAGATATACCCATCATCGTCACAGTAAAAGTTATCGCAAGTCTATATGCCACATCAGTAAATAATACAATCGCATCTATGGCCAGATTCATTCTATTACTGTCTTTGTGTTCTTCTACAACATTAGCCATTCTATCATAAAAAACAGTAGTCGTTTTTAAACCGCACTCTGCATATATAGCTTTTCTATATGGTATTGTCTTACTTATGGATTGAATCCGATTAATAACACGCCTTGATAATATTCTAAAAGTTTCTGTAAATAATTTGTTAGGTACATGAGAATATCTATTAAATATCTTATAAAACAGATTAGAGCTTAATTTATTAATTTTACGAGGAGCAGCTGAAACAATATCAAACCCCTCTAAAGATTTTTTATATATTTTCATAACAAGTTCAGTTTGAAAATCAATCGCAGTTGTGTCAAATTCAAACACAAAATCACCAATGGCAATATCAACGCCTGCATTCATAGCAATTTCCAATCCTTGATAATAGCTCATATTGACAATAGATGTAACGGAACTATCAAAGAGCTTTGAACTATCCTTAATTATATTTACACTGTTATCAGTACTAGCATCATTTACAAAAACAAGCTCATACTTTAAAAAGTTGTTTTTTAGGACCGTATTAATTTCTTTTATAAAATTTGCAATTTCCATTTCATTGTTACGAACATAAACTACTGCTGAGACAAAGTTTTTCTCTTTACTATCTATCATTTGAGCACCTCATCTAAATCATACACTGTATTAATTTTACCAGAAAGCACACTAATTAATTTGGATTTTGTAGATAACTCACGAATAACAGTAGGTCGTGAATCATCTATTTCCGAAGCTTGTAAAATTGGCTTCATTGAAAATAATGACTTAACATAATCAAATTTATAGCAATCCTTTAAATATTTTCTAGCCATGCTTGACATATATATCCATGCACTCTCTGGTTTTGCAATACAATCATTACAGTTTCCTAGTTGATTATAAGTACAATACCCATTACTTTTTTCTTGGCATTCAAACCTTGGCAGCATCTCATAACTTGTCACATGTGGTGTAAATGTAACAGCCGTCAATGAATGATATCCGGTCTTACCAAATGGCATTATTGAAAAAAAAGGCCCATCCATAACAGTAATACCCAGGTTTTTAAGTTCATCACTAACCTTACAAAGTATAATTTCACATAACTCATATTTAATATTAAACGGCTTATAATTAATTTTTTGCCCTTTGCTGTCTTCTATTTTATTTAATATTTGGTTAGTTGAAGCATATGTAGCATTCAAAACAAAGTCACTTGAAAGTTTAAGTCCAGAACTTAAAAATATGTCAAAGCAATCATTTTGTTGCACAATTTTATCTATGCGAACACAATATTTTATTTCGACATTAGGATAAGACGCAATTTTTTTTAGTAAATATTCTTCAAGAAGTTTTGCATCATAAGTATATTCTTTCGTTAAAAAAGCTCCATCACACATACCATCTTTAAAATAGCGTTCCTCATTAATAGGCTCACATGGAATATTGCTTGTAGTACAAAATTTATTGAATTGTTTAGCATTGGTCCAAGAGAACATTGCAGAGGTTGCATATATTTTTTTAAACTCTGTATGTATACAAAACGAATAATCTCTATTAAATCGTTCAAAATATCCTGCAGATTTAATAGCGGTAGAATAACTTCTTGGATAATGATACCCCATGTGTACACGAGCTTGATTAATGTAAGTTGCTCTTTTAAATGAAGCATCATCATATTCTAGTACAATAATATTCTCTCCACGGCTTCCGCATTTTTCTGCTGCATATAAGCCATACAAGCCAGCACCAATAATAATCTTATCGTAAGTTACCATATTTACCCTTTCCATCACATTCTTATTCTTTTGCAAGTTCTTCTAAAATATTTGTCACCATTCTAGATATATTCATGTTTTCAAGCAGTAAAGAGCTATCCCACATAACAACTTCTTTAAAATTATGTAATGCTGAGGACAAGTTATTAGTCTCATCATAAAATACTTCTTTTGTATTACTTATTTTAAATCCTTTGTCCTCTTGTTCTTGTTCTTGCAGTAAAACAGTTGGGTTCCCTAACATATCAAATAGGATAATTCCTTTCTCGCCATCTATCTCAATTGTCCTTTCTTTCTTAATTGCTGTTAAACTACTTTCTAATGAAATGTTAATTGAATCATTAAGCTCTAGTATTAATGATGAACTTATAATAAGCTCGTTAAACTTTTTATAAACAAGTTCTTCAAGTACTTGTATTTTAGTTAAGTTCTTAATCTTCAATATATATAATATGGCAGAAAACAGGTGCACGCTCAAAACAGAATACACATCATCATTCGCATAAAAATTCCCAAACTGTTTTATTTTTCCCTTTATGCCTGTAACTTTTCCTATTGTGTGTAAGTTTTCCTGTATAAACTGAATTGACTTAGAAACAGTATAAATATAATCAGTATATAAACTTAAATGATTTTCTTTTGCCAGGCACATCAATGAATCAATTTCGCTATTCCTTTTGCTTAACGGTTTTTCACAAAAAACATGCTTATTGTGCAATAAAAAAAATCTGGCAAGATCATAGTGAGTTTCTATCGGCGTGCAGATAAATACACAAGATATATCTTTATCCTTAGCTATATATTCTATTTCTATCCCATTTTTTAAAGAAGGAGCATAAATGTATTTTAAGGAAAGTTCATTATCTGCATCTATATACTTTTCTAAAATTCTTCCCCAATACCCATACCCTATAAGTGCACAAGTCAACATTCTAATCTCCTATTTATTGTTTAGGATTATATTTTTTCATAGCCAAATTAAATAATATTTTTAACAAGTCAAAATTACCTTTAAAAAAGCTTATTTTTGTCGGTGTTTTTCCCTTAGGAGGATATTGTCTCAATACTGGCACTTCTGTAACCCGATATCCTAATTGTGGAACAATGACGGTCAAATAATGAATTAATGCATAAGTAGGAAAACTTCCATATCGAAACGGATTAATTCTTTCATCTTTAAATACTCTAGTACTATGTGCCCGAAATCCATTTGTTGTATCTGTATAATTAAAACCTGAAAGAAAATTAATAATCGGCACATGTATTAACTTTATTGCATATTCCCTAAGCTTAGGGGTATTTATGGCAATACCACCTTGTAAATACCTAGAACCCTGAACTAAATCGTACCCATTATCCAAAGCTTTTATAAATTTAAAGATACCATCAATTCCATCTTTACCATTACCATCCATGGTTATAGTACCATCATAACATTTTTCAACGGCATACCAATAACCAAGCATAAGTTGATCACTCATATGCCCTGGTGAAACACGAATAATTAATGCTGTTACATCATTAGCAATCAAAATATCGTCAGCAATGCTACCATCTGTACTTCCCCCATCACAAATAATAATATCAACATATTGTGATATGTTTTGCCTTTTCATTTCAACTAACTGATTTATAAACTTTTGTCCTTCATTTAAGACTGGTATACATATTGCATACTTATTCATTTTATTTTTATATTTTTTTAGCAAATATTTCGGTAAAATATATTCCAAAATAGCTTTCACCACCAGTTATTTTTATTAAATTTCTTAGTCTAAGCAGAAATAGCCTTTCGCTTCATTACATAATTCCATAATGTAACTATCGCTGTAGCTACTATTTTAGCTATCATATAATACATACCTACTTTTTCTACAAGAAACCACATACAAATCTGATTAATTCCTAAACCAATTATACTGGAACCTATAAACAATACAGCTTGCATTGTAGTTTGTGGTAACGTATGCGTAAATACATATCTAACACACAAAAAATAGTTTATAATTACCGCAATACTAAAAGAAAAAGCAGCTGAATAAAAGTACCCTACATTAAGATATTCCGTACAAAAATATAATAAGCCATAATCTACAACAAATGTAACCGCTCCTACAATACAAAAGCTAATGACTTCATATAAACGCCTGCCAGTATTTTTCATCTTTTAGTACCATAAAACATTCTCACAGCAACGAAAAAATCCTTTCGTAATAAAAATTCAATTTATAATTCAGATTGTAAACATGAAACCAATTTTTCTTAAAAGCCAAGGATAAATTAAAGCTCATTTTTGAATACTTGATAAATCTTGCATAGGGGACAATATGTCTAATTTTTAATGCTTTTAAAATTTCGTTATTAAAATAATCTGGAAAAAAAGAGTGGAATTAAGTCTTACTTCTAAGTTTTGCATCTATAATAAGCATATCTAGTATAAGTTTCTTCATTCTTTCTAGCTTTATCTAATAAATATCATTTTTCTGAACAATATTGCTAAAATAGGCAAAATTATTATAATATTAAGAGAAAGCTAACGACATATTAACTACTCACCCATCAGTTCTACTTGGTCAATTATGGCAAAACACTTTTATATTTATAACATGCAATACACCTGAATATATTTCATTTGAAGAACAATGAAGCCCAAGTAACACGAAAACAAATAGAAGTACAATTCCAACATTCTATCTATACATAAAAAAGCTGGATATGCTTTTCTTCATAAACCGCTTCTACGAATTCAGTCTATAACATTTTTCCATACATCTTTTCATAATAATCCTGATAGTTGCCGCTAATAATATGCTCCCACCAGGGTTTGTTGTATAAATACCAGGCAATAGTCTTTTTAATACCATCTTCAAACCTGGTAGTAGGCTCCCATCCTAAATCTCTTTTGATCTTAGTAGGATCAATAGCATAGCGTCTATCGTGACCTGGCCTATCAGTTACATAGTGAATCAGGTCTTCACTCTTGCCTAATTCTTTAATAATAGTCTTAACTACATCTATATTTTTACGCTCGTTATGACCGCCAATATTGTAGACTTCACCAACTTTGCCATTACGCACAATCAAATCAATGGCACTACAGTGGTCCTCTACATATAGCCAATCACGAACATTCTCACCTTTGCCATACACTGGCAATGGTTTATCATGCAGAGCATTAATAATCATCAGCGGAATCAACTTCTCAGGGAAATGATATGGTCCATAGTTGTTGGAACAACGAGAAATAGTTACCGGCAAGCCAAATGTTCTGTGATAAGCCAATACTAATAAATCAGCAGAAGCCTTAGAAGAAGAATAAGGGCTGCTGGTATGTAACGGGGTTTCTTCTGTAAAGAATAAATCTGTTCTATCTAATGGCAAATCACCATAAACTTCATCGGTAGATACTTGATGGTAACGCTTAATATCATATTTGCGGCAAGCATCCATTAGAACGCTGGTACCAATTATATTTGTTTGCAAAAACAACTCCGGATTAACCAAAGAACGATCTACATGGCTCTCTGCAGCAAAGTTGATAATAATATCCGGTTTCTCTTTTTCAAATAGATCGTATACCCCTTCTCTATCTCTAATATCCAATTTCACAAACTTAAAATTAGGAGCATCCATTACAGGTGCCAGTGTTTCCATATTGCCTGCATAAGTTAAAGCATCCAAACAAATAATGGTATCCTCCGGATGTTTCTTTAACATTAAATGTACATAGTTACCACCTATAAACCCAGCACCGCCG
>Ga0183095_10112_pt2 | contig 195120 bp, 177 predicted proteins | sample BioMet4_FD_130346 | JGI IMG/M metagenome (GOLD analysis project Ga0183095, IMG submission 130346) | Microbial communities from bioreactor (seeded with sewage sludge) at LBNL, California, USA - Biofuel metagenome 4 (v2) (version 3) | ecosystem: Engineered > Bioreactor > Anaerobic > Unclassified ...
TCTTAACTTCCAGAGATTTTGACACTCAAAGTTAAAACCAGGCTAAAATCCAGTATGGATCCTTGCCTGGTTCTTTGTTTACTTTACGTCCAGAAATGTCAGTATCTCGTCGTATGATCTGCCACTTCTGGAGAAGGCATCCAGCAGTTCTGAGTTCTGCATCTCCTCCTTCTTCTTCATGAGTTTTTCCAGTTCATCGACTGCGGCGTCATATTTCTTCTTGGTGCGGCTGACCGTTTCCTTCGCGCTTTCGATCTTTTCATCGATGGATATTTTTCGCCTTGCCATTTGTTCGCTCCTTTTCGTCATAATATGCGATAGTGTCTCGTATGATACCGACTTTGTCTTTTATGTATCCCATGTCGATATCGAATGCCTTCAGTATTTTTTTCTGTGTTGCCGTAACAGCATGATCCAGCCTGTATTTCCCATCAAACTGACGGATCATCTCGATTTTTTCGAGCTCTCTTATGGCTGCCGGTACATTCATATAGTTCGGCTTCTGATCGCGTCTCTCCGTTTCATCCTTAAGGCATGTATATATTCGGTTACGGATAATGAGTGCCACGAATTCTATGAATATCTTAGCATCTACAGATTCGCTTGAATGTACTCTCATACACCTGTTCCCAAGGTATGATTTATCTCCACGGAAGAGTTTCTCTGAACCGTCTCGGCTCTTGTATAGTTCCAAAGCGTCTTTCGCTGTCATCTGCTTCGATGTTATGATAACGAAATATCCGCACTGGCTTATCTCAAGGTCTATCACATCGTCACGTACTATCCCATACATGAATTTCTCATCTTCTTCGCCTTCATGAAAGTAGACCAGATCGAAGTACCTGCTGAAGCTGTCATCTATCCTCACGGGTTTTCCTTCGTGCTTTTCAAGGAGCCTGGTCATCCTCTCTATCTTTGCTTCTATCGCTTCCTTCTCTGAAGCATATCTTACGCTGCTGTAGTAGATATGAAAATACCGGTCCTCTTTGTCCGACGGGAACAGCTGCTTTTTGATGGTCGTACCGTTTACACGATATTTCCTTATGCTGTATGCATGCTTATCCTCAAATGAGTTCTTCTTTTCAAGTACCAGTTCGTTTACCAGGCTCTTCATGCCCTTCATCATGATAACGAAATCATATCCGTACCTGTCCATGTAGTGTATGTTCTCTCTGCTGAAGTACCCGCGATCCAGTATGAATCCTATCTGTCTGTATCCATAACTCCCGGCTTTCTCTATCATGTATTGCAACTGCGATACATCGACGATGCTTCCGGGGTATTCCTCATAGAACAGAGGCTCTCTGTTGTTCCTGTCATAGGCGACAGAGTAATTGAATACCGGCTTGCCCTGATCGTCCTTGGCATGACCGAATTCAACGACATCTATGTCTCCGGCCTGACAGTTCTTGTTTGTAGAATCATATGATATGTATATACGTTCGCGATGGTCTCTGGATACGTTCCATTCGTTCAGGAAACCTATGCTTTGGTTCTCTGTGATAGTATTCAGGAATTCAGAGACTTTGGAGTCGCTGTATATCTTCATCCCAGCCGTGAAAAGCGGATGACTGTAGGCATAATCCGGATAATACTGGCCTGCGTTCCCCTCTGTCACTATGGAATATGTGGCAAGATCAAGAAACAATCCGCTGTCTTTGCCTATGATCCTTGAAAGCATCTCGTCAAGTCTGTAGCTTTCTATCACTTTGCGTATGGCAAGATATGAACCTATGCGCAGGCAGCTGCTCCTGCTTGTGCGGGATCTTTCCTCCGGCAGCTCTTCTTCAGGGAAGAACTTCAGGTAGTTCTGATTCGGATACATCATGGAAGGATCATCCGAGCACTGCTTCCCTATGGTGGTTCGCTTAGGGATATTGTACTGCTTTTCAGCTTTGTAGATACGGTCATATTCATATTGGATATATGTCGTGTCCTTCACTGAATGAGGGTATATTTTTCCGGGAATATCCGGTACTTTTATCTTGAAATCCAGGTACATTTCGTCCCCCTTTTCTGCGTAATTATTACTACTCAATAATCATACCAGGAAACCGCCTGAAAGTCAAGCACATTGTTGAAATTTCAAGCGTCTTATCGATTATTTATATTCACTTTTTATTTGAGTGTCAAAATCTCTGGAAGTTAAGATTGATGTTCAAGGTAATCCCCCTTTATTGCTTGAAATTTATAGGTTCTGCGGAGTCGGTCGGTTGGCTAACTCTCTATAAGGATATTCTATCATATTTTAATAAGATGTCAAATAAATCAGACAAAATGCGCAGGTAACCGTCGCATACCGGAGCCTGCCGCAAAAAAATCAGGCTATTCAGCGTGTCGCTGAACAGCCCGTTCTGCTACTTGGTTATGGTGATTTTTTTCAGCCTTCTTGGATGATCCGGATCTAAACCTCTCGCTTCAGCAATGCGAAAAGCCAGCATTTGTATGACTGGCATGATGCAGAAAGCTGATGCCGGACCTGAACATTGCTCTGGCAGCACAATTGCATCGTCGAATCTGCCTGCTTCTGCTGAATCTGACGTGATGCCAATGGTTCTGGCGCCTGAATCGGATAGTTTGTCCAATATTATGCCTGTATCTGCTGCAGTTTCCTTATCAGCTGAAATGATGAGGACTGGAGTATTCTCGTTGACCGCTGCAATTGGTCCATGCTGGAAGTCGCTGATTGGATATGGTATGGCACTTACATAGGAAGTTTCGCTGAGCTTAAGTGCTGTCTCTCTTGCCATAGGAAAATTGATGCCCCTGGCTAGAACGAATACTTCGCTGATGTCGACACTTTTGGCCGCAAGCTTAGTTACATCAGCGCTGCATCTGAGTGCGTCTTCTATATATTCCGGGATATGCGGCAACTGTGAAAGCAGTGCGCTGGAGGATGACCATCTGGCTGCAAACAGATAGAGCAGAAAGATTTCCGCGGCAAAAGTTTTGGTTGCGGCTAAGGCAAGTTCCGGTCCTGCCGAGCAGTCAAGCCTGAATTCTGAAGCCATGGCAACGGGTGAAGCTGCATCGTTGGTAATGCTGCAGGTCACAGCTCCGCATCTGGCGGCACGATTGGTCACAGCGAGTATGTCATCGCCCATTCCTGACTGGGATACGGCGATAAGAAGGCATCCCGACATGTCGTATTTTCCGCCATACTCGGTGATGACTGAAGGCGAGGCCAGAGAAACCGGCACACCCTTGAATATTTCTATCAGGTACTTGGCATATTGGCCGGCAAAGTCGGATGTTCCCCTGCCGCACATGATTACCGTATGAGGCTTGAAAGATTCTAGTTTTTCAACTAGCCTGCAGATTTCCGCCTCATTGTTTTCCATGCATTTTCTGATTACTTCAGGTTCTGAATTGATTTCGTCCCACATATAAGACATAATTGGAGTACCTTCTTTCTGCTGTTACTTATCTGAGCAGGCCGAATGCTTCTGCCGTTTCAGACAATCTGATGTCAATATTGCTTTCGTTTCCCAAATACAGACCGCTTTTCTTCAGGCCGAGCACGCCCGCACCAACCACAGGCTCGAACTTTGCCGAAACGATCTTTGCCATCGGAAGCTGGTCGCAGATCCTGGTGACGACTAGCTCTGTCAAGATGTTTCTGTCGCTCTGCCCTGTCTGAACAGCAGGCAGAGGCTTGAACAGACTGCCTGTAAGAACTGTTTCAACTTCGCAGTCCGTCATGCCGCATTTTTTTACCGCAGCGATAACGTACTTGGCAAGATCCGCTGCAAAGTCGCTGACGAGTGTCAAAGCAGCCGTATCTCTGTCTGCGGCGGCGCGTATTATCTCCGGCGCCATGTCTTTGATGCGGTAAGGCAGCTTCGATGTTTCGTAGAGGTGCAGCAGTTCCCATACGCTGTCTGTGTCCGCTGGCTTTAGGAACAGGTCCGTCAGTGCGGTCGGTTCGCAGAGGCCGAGCTCGCTGTCGAAGACTTTTCTGATTGCACGCTGTGCCAATGCTCTGCCGCCCATGTCGCGGTCGGCAACATAGAAGCCTAGAACAAAAGGCGGGCTGCCAGCTTTGCTGACTGCGGCGTTGAGTTCCGTCCCTGCGCACAGAACGGCACAGTTATCGGATCGTGCGGCGCTGAACATGGCGATCACACAGTCATTGTAAAGGTATATTGGCGGAAGCGGCAGCTGAAAACCTGATTTGAATAAAGCGTCGCTGAGTGCGCCGTGAAGCAGTTCTTCCTGTTCCGGCCAGTCGAAGCCCGTTGCTCCGCAGCAGACCATTGAGATCTGGGATGGCGCAATGGATGCGCTGGCAATGGTTTTCGCGATTGCCTCGCTGAAAGCACGCCTGGATGCATCGATTCCGTCGACTGTATGGTAGGCGCCGGGCCCTGAGGAGGCGCCTTTGATGCTGCCGTCAATATCGAAAACGGCAGCGGCTGTTTTGCTGCCGCCCTGATCGATCCCTAGGATATATGACATGTGTTCACCTCCAGAATATTGTATACTGATATTATAACGCAAGTCGGCGAGAATTTGGTGATAGGTTTATGCAAAACTATGTATTAAAAATGTTCTGCAACTTGACACTATCAAGCTGAAATTATATTATTTGAAAATAGCGACGGTTAATGTATAATAAAAACAAGTTAATCATTTTATAAGGATGGTAATAATATGGCGGCACCCCACAATGACAATATCAGAGAAAAGATCCTAAAGTGTGCAACTGAACTGCTGCGCGAAAAATCATTCAACGAGATCTCACTGTCTGAGATAGCAGCAAGAGCAGGCGTTACCAAGGGCAGCGTCTATTATTACTATAAGAATAAGGACGACATACTTTATGAAATTGCTGACGGTTATCTGCAGCAGATGTATGACGAACTTATCGCCTGGGTCGAGAATAAGGATAAGGATACATCACTGCCGAGGCTGTTGTATTTCGTGCTGAAGCGCGGTTACGACGATCCGGGAAAGAGCCTGAGACTGCATTTGACGGCGGACGCCGTTGACGGAAACGATGAACTGAGAAAACGGCTTATCAACAGATACAGCCTTTTCAGAAAGATGATCGGTGACAAGATTGCTGAGAGAAAGCCGGAAGCAGACAGCGAATATTGCGGTTGGCTGGTGCTCACGGTCATAGACGGACTAATGATGCAGAATCTTCTGGACAACCAGGATATTGACATTGAAAGATTTATTGGAGATTTTATTAGCGATATGGTATAAAAGTAGAACGGTTATCAGGTAATGCTTCGAATCACAGTTCCATTCAATAGGTGAAGTTATGAGAAAAAGAAAAGTCCTGATCATCATACTCATTTCGGCTGCAGTTTTCATCTGCGCCAAACAAATTGATTCAGAATTAAAGTATGATCTAAACATAGTAGATTATTATCGTTACAGCAGCGTTACCATGGGACAGATATCTGACATTATCGACCAGGGTTCGCTTCAGGTGGGCGTCACTCACTATCCCCCTCTGGCATTTGTCAATAAGTACAGCAATAATAATATCGGCATGATGGCAGATTGTCTTCATTTTCTTGGTATCGAGCTAGGCTGCGATATCTTTTCTGTTACGGGTTCCCAGGAATACATTTCAGACCTCTTTAAAGATGATTCTTTAAATGCAGTCATGGTTGAGAAAAACGATTTCACGGCAGGCGAATACGATTTTACGCAGCCTCTTTTTACCTCCAGAGGAAGAATAATGGTTAGGTCAGCGTCCGGCATTGAGTCGTTAGATGACCTGAAAGGTCAAGCCCTGGTGGCAGTCAAGAGTGATGATGTTTTAGATTCGGTTAATCGTAATGAAGATTTTATGGAAAAGGTTAATATCATTGAAGTCGACAATATGTACCAGTGTTTTGCATTGATACGTAAAAACGTCGTGTCTGGATTCATTGGCAGCGACCTTGAAGCTGCATACTTTGTGAGATCGATCAGCGCAGAGAGCAGCTATCAGTTTATCGGCCCGGATTTCTATGAAAAGGAAATATGCCTTGGAGTGAAAAAAGGAGATGCAGAACTGCTGAAGGCTTTGAATAAGGGGATCCTGGACATGAAAAAGCAGGATTTTGTTTATCAGACTCAGCAGAAGTGGCTTGGCGACTATGACAGAGGTGCCAGGGGAACCAAGCAGATCGAACTAATCTATAAAATACTGCTTGCAATACTGTTGATAATAGTTGCATTTTCTGTCTGGAATTATGTGATCACACAGCGTGTCAACACAAAGACTCGTGAGCTGTTCGAAAGTAAAGAAGAACTGCGCAGCATAATAGATACTATGAAAAGCGGAATGATAGTAATTGAGAATGGGTCTGATATTGTAGAATGCAACAATGCGGCAAGCATCATAACCGGACTGCCACGGGATGCGCTTATAGGGCACAAATGCGATGATATTGAGCAGGTAAAGCCGTTTATCGAAGAGAGCAATGAAAACAAGATTATGAATATAGGCAATTCATATTACTATATTACAAGGCAGAAGTTTGGAGAAAACAAGAGCCTTCTGATCATTGGAGATGAGACAAATAAGTATCTTGTTGAACGACGTGCAAGGCAGGAATCGAAGATGATTGCGGTTGGGCAGCTTTCCGCAGGGCTCGCCCATGAAATCAGAAATCCGCTGGGGCTGATCAAGAGCTACAGTTATGTATTTCAGAGATACTGTATAGATGAAACCAGCAATCATGCAATTACTGTAATCAATGATTCTGTGGGGAGAATTAATAAGCTGGTTGAAAATCTCCTGCGATTTTCCAGACTTTCCAACGATGAGAACAAGCTGGTAGATGTTGCCGGGATAGTAGCAGACGTTATGGTGTTAGAGGAAAGCAATATTCAGCATCGCAGCATTGTAATGACAAGCAGCGTAAAGGGCGGCAGCCAGGTTTGTGTAAATGAAGATGTCCTCAGACTTATTCTGCTGAATCTTATCAATAACAGCATTGAGTCATTTGAAACCATTACATCAGATAGCAAAAGGATCGATATTAACATTGTGATCTCTGAGGAAAAGCTCAAGCTCGTGCTGAGTGACAACGGCTGCGGCATTGAGAAAAATGATATAGAAAAAATTTTCAATCCGTTTTATTCAACAAAGGAAAAAGGTACTGGACTTGGCCTCTATCTGATCAGTACGGAAATTGCAAACAACGACGGAAGCATCAATGTTGATAGTTCACCTGAAGGCGGAACGACGATGACAGTAATTCTGCCAATCAAGCGCATGGACGCAAGGAGTAGCAATAATGCAGGGCAAGAAAAATTATAGAATACTGATAGTAGATGATGAAATAGAATACCAGAAGGTCCTTTCGCTGATACTTTCAGAAATTGGATATGATGTTTCCGTATGCTCTGACGGGTTTGCTGCACTAAAGCATATCAGCAGAAACACTACTGATCTGGTGATTACAGATTTAAAAATGCCGGTGATGGATGGAAGCGAACTGATAATGAAAATAAGAGAAAACGGAGCCGGGCCTGATGTTATCGTAATGACAGCCTATGGCAGTATTGAAAGTGCCGTGGATTCAATGAAATACGGAGCCATTGATTATTTTGTCAAGAGCAATGATATTGATGATCTGGTGATACGCGTGGGACGAATCTTTAATATGAGGATGCTGGAGAGAAAAAGTGAGATACTTATCAGCAATCAGAATGACAGTGACGTCTTTCTGGAAACAAAGTGCGATAGTTTCATGAAGCTTCTGGATTCCTGCCGGATCACTGCGGATTCTGGTATCAATATTCTGCTTCTAGGCGAGTCAGGGGTAGGAAAAGAAGTCATTGCCCACTATATACATAATTTAAGTTCCAGAAGAACCGAACCTTTTGTTGCGGTGAACTGCCAGACATTTCCTACCGGAGTTATTGAATCAGAACTGTTTGGCCACGAGAAAGGATCTTTTACTGGGGCAACAGAAAAGAGGATAGGCAAGTTTGAACAGGCAAATTACGGCACATTATTTCTGGATGAAATCGGGGATTTGCCGCTGGAGACTCAAGGTAAACTGCTGCGAGCAATTGAGAGCAGAAGTATAGAAAGAATCGGAAGCAACGGTCAGATCAAGCTTGATGTGAAATTTATTTCTGCAACCAATAAGGACCTGACCAAAATGGTTTCAGAGGGCACTTTCCGTGAAGACCTGCTGTACAGGATCAATACACTAACCTTGAGAATACCTTCTCTGAGAGAAAGACGAAAAGACATTCCAGCGCTGGTGGAATTCTTTATTGTCAAGACAGAGAGGGAGCAGAAGAAGAAAATCATCAGTATTGATGACAGCGTGGTCGATTTTCTGTATAACTACAGCTACCCGGGGAACATAAGGGAATTGCGCAACATAATTGAGAGAATGACCGCCCTTAGCCGTGATGGACGCATAACCATGAATGAGATGCTGATGCCAGTTGATTCCGAGGCAGTTTCCGCTGCCAGGAGTGTAAGCGATACTTGCTCACTCAAGCAGGCTCGGACGGATTTTGAGCGCAGTTTTATCATTGACAAGCTGAAAGCCAGCAACTGGAACGTTGCCAAGGCTGCGGCAGATATGGAGATAAGCAGCCGTCAGCTGTGGAATAAGATCAGTCAGTACAACATTGAGATAAGTAAGCGCGAATAAAAGTTCACGGTTTAAGCAAAAGTGCGAATAATATTTCGCACTTTTTTTGATATAACGCTTGGCAGAAAAAGAATAATAACGTGAGATGACTGCAATTGGCGGCTGTCGCTGATTGTGAAATCTTTGGCATATTTATTGCTCATACTATGACAACACGTTAATTCAATTGCATTGATATTGATCGGAAAGGAACAGAACGATGAAAAAGAAAAAAGTATTAGTACTGCTCTTATCACTGGCCATGGCAGTTACCGTATTCGCTGGTTGCGGAAAGTCCAGCAGCGGAAGTGCAGGATCAGATGCCAATGAAGTTATCACCATCAAAATAGGCGATACAGATTCGCCTAACAGATCGACCAACAAATGGAGTGAAAAACTTCAGGATTATCTGGATAAAGAGGCTCCGGGCAGATTCAAAATCGAAGTGTACCCAAATGGACAGCTGGGAGATACGCCTGATCTAGTATCAGGAATCAAGACTGGAACAGTAACAATGATGTTTGACCTTTCTTCAGTTGTTACGGCAGCTGCCAGCAAAGAATCAACATGCATAGACCTTCCTTACCTTTACCCGTCATTTGAAGCTTGGGAAAAGGGCACATTTGAAAACGGCGGACTTGAGTTGTTCAATGAAACACTGAAAGATTCCGGTTTCTACTGCATCGACATGTACTATAACGGCATGAGACAGGTTATAAGCAGGGATAAGGTATACCACAATCCTTCGGACTTTAAGGGACAGAAGATAAGAATCGCACAGAATGACCTGAATATTAAGATATGGAAGGCAATGGGCGCCAATCCTACTCCAATGGCTTGGGGCGAGGTAGTAACATCACTGTCACAGGGACAGATTGACGCGCTGGACCACTCTCTTGGAGTATTCAACGACTTCAATCTAACTGAGATCGCACCATATGTGACGATCACAAATCACTGCAGTTCACCATTCCCTATCATTTGCTCAAGAGAATGGATAGAATCACTGGATAAGTCAGACAGAGACGCACTGGAAAAGTGTGTTAAAGAAGTTGCAGCTGCTCAGAGAAGTGAAGAGTATAAAAATGAGCAGGGATATCTGGAGAAGTTCAAGAAGAACGGCGCAACGGTTTATAAACTGACGGATGCAGAAATGGCAGTATTTGAGAAATCCTGCAAACCTGTATACGAATATCAGCGTAAACTCGTTGGTGACGAAATGGTTGACAAGTGGCTTGCAACAAGGCCTAAATAAGGACTTAAAACAGCCTGATAGAAGGGATGGATTATGTTAAAGAAATTAGGAAAGCTATTTGACAGGATAGAAGATGAAGTTCTGGTAACCATGTTTATCGTCATGGTTGGAGTTATTTTTCTCCAGGTCATCATGAGATATGTGTTCAACAATTCTCTCACATGGTCAGAAGAGCTGGGTAAATTCATATTCGTATGGATTTCATGGCTTGGAATTAGTATAGGGCACAGAAGAAGAGAACATATTGCTATCACAATGGTAGTAGATAAGCTTGGCTACAGGGCACAGAAAACTGCAGAAGTAATCACAGAACTGATTTTGGCAGTGATCTGTGGGGTCACCGTTTATTATGGCATACTGATGATGCAGGTTCAGGTACCGGTACCGTACGCTGCTATCAAAATCAGCACCTCCTGGGGATATCTGTCACTGGTATTGGGCTGTTCGTTATGTTTGATCAGAGCTCTGATGCATATGGCTGAAGCAGTGAAATGCGTGATCAGCGGCAAGCCGGTTCAGGAAGGAGGCGACGCATAATGGCATTAGCAGTATTGTTTATTGCATTATTTGTAATGCTTCTTATAGGGGTACCTGTTGGATTCGCCATTGGCGGCGCAACAATGATTTCTATTTTTACGAGTTCCGACCTGAACATGATAATAAATGCCCAGTATTGTTACAGCAGCATTTTTTCATTCACGGTAATGGCAATACCATTCTTCATGCTTGCAGGATTGATCATGTCAACGGGAGGCATAGCAAGAAAAATTGTAAACTTTGCGTCATCGCTGATCAGTTTTGTAAATGGGGCTATCGGCTGCGTTACGGTCATTGCCTGCATGTTCTTTGGAGCGCTGTCTGGCTCTGGAATGGCTACAACCTCCGCCATAGGCGGCATGATGATACCGGAGATGAAGAAAAACGGCTACGATCCTGCATATGCGGCGACAATCGTTTGCTTTGGGGGCATAGTCGGACCAATAATTCCGCCGAGCCTGTCATTCGTACTTTACGGAGCGGCCACGGGAGTTTCAGTGTCGCAGCTTTTCCTGGCGGGCATACTGCCAGGCATACTCATTGGAGTTATTTTCGTAGCGGCAAACATATTAATGTGCACCAGGTCTGGAACAGATCTGGTCAGAAACAAAATTGCCGCATCTGAAGAAAAAGCACCGATGAACGTAGTAATGAAAGAACGGTTTGCTGCAATAGGCAAAAGCGTAAAGGACGGATTCTGGGCGCTGCTCTCGCCGGTCATCATACTAGGGGGCATATACAGCGGAATATTCACGCCAACAGAAGCGGCATGCGTATCGGTAGTATACTCGATCATCATCAGCATGTTCGTATATAAAGAGATGAGCTGGAAGGACATGAAGAACGTCTTCCTCGATACGGCTGTACTAAACGGCATTACTTCTTTTCTGCTTGGCTATTCCACAGTGTTCTCAACGTTTATGACTTACGAAGGAGTACCGCAGAACATCACCAAGTTCCTGACCAGTGTGTCGGACAACCCTTTGGTTGTGCTTATGTTTATTAATATCATTCTACTGGCAGTAGGCTGTTTCCTGGACACGGTACCGGCGATCATAGTAATGGCACCTTTGCTGCTGCCGACAGTTAATGCCTTAGGAATAAATCCGATACATTTCGGCGTCATAATGGGTGTTAATCTGGCAATCGGACTATGCACGCCTCCTTACGGATGCAATCTATTCGTAGGAGCTGCCGTTGCCAAAATAAAGATGGACAGTATGTTCAGATATGTATTTCCTATGCTGGCAGTAGCAATAGTATCATTGGTTATCATAACTTATGTGCCATGGCTTTCGCTGGTATTCATAAAATAATACAAAAGGGATTGATACTTTCTACATTTCAGCGCGCGGCGTATTTCTGCAGTTACATTTCTGCATGGAAGCGCCGGCGCGCTTTTTTATTCTTGAAAGATTTTTCCAAACAAGCTATGATATTGGGAGAGAAGTTTTGAAGTTTATTGGAAGGACACTAACAAGAATGGAATCGCAAGATATGGGCAAGAGAACGTACAAATCCGGCGTTTTGATCAAGCGCTTTATGCCGTATCTCTTAAAATACAAGAAAATAATGTTTCTGGATCTGACCTGCGCAGCGCTGACAACGCTCTGCGACATAGTACTGCCAAAGATCATGAGCTATCTGACCAATGCTGCGACGGATCCGACGATCCCCCTCACTACCGAGATAGTACTGAAGATGGCAGGAATATACGCGGTGCTTAGGGTCATCGACGCCTGTGCCAATTACTATATGGCCTCCCATGGCCACATTATGGGCGTTTACATTGAGACTGACATGAGGCGCGACGCCTTTGATCATCTGCAGCGCATGAGCTATACATATTACTCTAATACCAAGATCGGGCAAATTATGGGCCGCATAACCAATGACCTTTTCGATGTGACGGAGTTCGCTCACCACTGTCCAGAGGAATTTTTCATTGCGGCTATCAAAATCACTGCTTCGTTCATCATCCTCTGCTATTCAAGCGTGTCACTCACGCTTATCGTTTTCGCATGCGTGCCAATCATGGGAGTGGTTTCTGTCAAACTGAACCTCAAGCTGAGGAACGCTTTCAAAATGCAGCGATACCAGATAGGCGAACTAAATGCGTCCATTGAAGACAGCCTGCTTGGCGAACGTGTCGTCAAAGCTTTTGCGGCGGAAGAAGAAGAAAAGAGAAAGTTTGAAGAAGGCAATCAGCAGTTTCAGAAGATCAAGAAGAAGACATATTTTTCCATGGCGGCGTTTTCAACATCGACACGTCTTTTTGACGGACTGATGTATCTGGTCGTTATTACGGCTGGGGGCATGTTCCTGGTTAAGGGGAAAATCAACGCCGGCGATCTTGTCGCCTATGTTTTGTACGTGACGACGCTGATTGCTACGATCAGGAGAATCGTTGAGTTTGCGGAACAGTTCCAGCGGGGCATGACGGGAATCGAAAGATTTCTGGAGATCATGGACACGCCGGAGGACATCGTTGATGCTGACGACGCGACGCAGATAGACATCAAGACCGGAGAGATAGAATTCAGAAAAGTGAGCTTTGAATATCCTGACGATCACAACAAGGTGCTCCATAACGTCGACCTGACCATCAAAGCCGGCGAAAATCTGGCTCTTGTCGGACCGAGCGGCGGCGGCAAGACCACTCTCTGCAACTTGATCCCAAGGTTTTACGACGTGACCAGCGGCACGATACTTATCGACGGACAGGACATCAGGCACGTGACGCTGAAGAGCCTGAGGGAGGCTATAGGAGTAGTTCAGCAGGATGTGTATCTGTTCAGCGGCACTGTTGCCGAAAATATTGCCTACGGAAAACCAGAGGCATCAAGAGAGGAAATCATTGAGGCGGCTAAGATGGCTGGAGCAGATTCATTTATCAGTGAATTGAAGGACGGCTACGACAGCTATGTTGGAGAGAGAGGAATAAAATTATCTGGCGGACAGAAACAGCGCATCTCTATAGCTAGGGTTTTCTTGAAGAATCCGCCGATTCTGCTGCTTGATGAGGCTACCAGCGCTCTGGACAATGAGAGTGAGATCATGGTCGAGCAGAGCCTGGACAAGCTGTCGGTTGGCCGGACGACGCTGACTATTGCCCACAGGCTGACGACGATTCAGAACGCCGACAGGATACTGGTCCTTGGCAAGGAAGGAATCGAAGAAGAAGGAAATCATGAAGACCTGCTGAAGAAGAAAGGTGTATATTACAGACTTTGGAACGGTTTATTATCTGGCGAGAGCCTGTAAAAGAAGACGTTATCATTTACTGGCCGTGATGTGTTATGCGGCGGGCAAGTAAACTTGCTATTGTATGATTGATAGGACAGGTACGACGATAAATGTTTAAAATAAAGGAAAACTTAAATTCAGATGATTACAGGTGGAGCAAAGCACGAATGGTCTGGATATTTATCATATCCGTGATACTGGTCACCGCAGTCATCGCCGGGTATACTGCGTGGACTAAATATCAGAAGAACCAGATGAAGCAGATAATTGAAGAATACGCGCCGGACGGGGTGCTGACCTATGGGGCTGACGACAGTTCGCCTCCCCTGCGCTTTGCAGACAAAGACGGCACCTATAAAGGAGTCACCATTGATCTGATGAGTCAGCTGTCCCTGGAGATGGGAGTCGAGATCAAGTGCAAGCCATATAAGTTTTCTGACGGCGTCAAAGCCGTAGAAAAAGGCGATACCGACATGATGGACCTGTTTGAAAACAGTGAGAGAGCCAAATATCTGGTCTTTTCAGACCCTATATATACACTTAGAACGATCATCGTCTGTGGAGCGGGAACGGATTACGACCTCAATGACATCGATCACCTGACGGTGGCGACACAGGAAGGCGATTATGCCAACGGCTATATGAAGGAGCACTATGGAGGAGCCGACCTGGTATATGTACACGATGTTGGCGAGGGTCTAAGTCTGCTTGTAGACGGAAAAGTTGACGCTGTGGTTGGCGACGAGCCAGTCGTACAGTATTATGCAACTACCCTCAATGTCAAAGACAAGATATCGACGATCGATACGTCACTGTATGAACAACCCGTAAAGATAGCAGTACCGAAGAGCGAGGCTGCTTTGATCAAGCCGCTAAACGTGGCTATAGCAAAAGTTCGCAAGAGCGGCCAGCTGGAGAAGATACAGCAGAAGTGGTTCGGCATATCCACACCGCTGATCAGCACCAATAACGGTTCGGAGATACTGAAGTACTTTTTCATCATACTGCTGTTTGCTATATGCGCTGTTCTATTCAAGCGTATTGAGAATGCGACTTTGAGACGGCAGGTAAAGATAAGAACAGTCCAGCTGGAACAGAGCCGAAACGAGCTGAAACTCATGTTTAACGAAATGCCCGAAGGGGTTTTGATGCTAAACAAGGACAAGATCATCATGAACATCAACGACCCGGCGGCGGCTATTTTCCATGCTGACATAGGCAGCGCCAAGGGTAAAGTCTGCAAAGTCTATCTTGCCGGAATCTGTGGCGGCTGCGAAGAATGCATAATAAGAGAATGCCTGACAACCGGGCAGGAACAGAGGAAGAAAACTGCCAAGGGCAGGTCTATCTACGAATTGAGGACATTCTTGATAAACACAGAAGACGACAGTACGGACAACGTGATGATGACTATAAACGATGTTACCGTAGATGAGATCAAGAACAAGCAGCTTCTGCAGTCTTCCAAGATGATGGCTGTAGGCGAGCTTGCAGCGGGAATGGCACATCAGCTGAGGAACCCGCTGGGCGTTATCAGGACTCAGAGTTATATCCTGAGAAAGAACGCCGGAGATGCCGATAAGGCGAAGATCGCGCTGAACTATATCGACGACAATGTTAAGCGTGCAGGCGGCATAATAGACAATGTAATGAATTTCTGGAGGATATCCGATGTAGCAATAGAGCCAATAGAACTGAAGAAATTCATTGAATCTATCATCAGCCTCAATGGCGATGCAGTTAAGAAAAATGGGACAAGTGTAAGTCTCTCCTGCAGAGACGATCTGGTTCTGCACAGCAGTCAGGAATCGCTGAAACATATACTGCTCAACGTAGTCCAGAACGCCATTGAAGCCGTTGAACCGGGACATGGAGTCATCAACATTTCTGTTGACGAAATTGGAAATTCGGTAGTGATAGACTGCAGAGACAATGGCTGCGGCATCTCAGAAGACAATCTGGCCAACCTTTACGATCCATTCTTCACGACTAAACCGCCGGGAAAGGGAACTGGACTTGGCATGTTTATCGCATATACTGAGATAGAGAACCTTGGAGGGGATATTGCTGTAGAAAGTGCAGTCGGCCAGGGAACAACATTCAGAATAACCATACCAGACGCAGTGCAACAGGTTCAGGAGGACAACAATGATCAATAAAGTTTTTAACATACTGGTTGTAGACGATGAGGAGGACTATAGGGAAACGCTGAAGTACCTCTTTGAATCTGAAGGATATATGGCAAAGACTGCAGCCTCCGCTGAAGAGGCCTTGACCATGATGATGGCTGAGTACTTCCCGATCGTTGTCACCGACATAATGATGGAGGGTACCGACGGAATAGAATTCCTGCAGAAGATCAAAAGTCAGTTTCGCGATGAGGTAGAGGTCATCATGGTCACCGGCTACGGCAGCATTGAGACAGCCGTAGAAACCATGAAGAAAGGCGCGTTTGGCTATTTCATAAAAAGCAGCGATCCGGAGGACCTGCTGAAGGAGATCAAAAAAGCCACCGCCGCGGTCAGCGCAACCAAGGAGCAGTACTATAAGGACGAGAGTGAAGGCGGTGCGCTGGTCACGAGCCAGAATCCGGCGATGCAGGCTGTTTGGGACATGGTGGCGAAAGTTGCAGACTCCAACGCCAGCGTTTTGATCACTGGAGAGAGCGGAACTGGTAAAGAAATCGTAGCAAACCGCCTCCATAGGCTAAGCAGCAGAAAAAATCTGCCTTTTATCGCCATAAACTGCCAGAGCTACCCTTCCAACCTCATTGAGTCTGAGCTTTTCGGCCATGAGAAAGGCGCATTTACCGGAGCTATTGACAAGCGTATCGGAAAACTGGAGCAGTGCGGCGGCGGAACTATCTTCTTTGACGAGATCGGAGACATGAGTCTGGATACCCAGACCAAGCTGCTGCGCGTCATTGAGACGAAAAAAATAGAAAGACTTGGTTCCAACAAGATGATAAATGTTGATTTCCGCGCGGTTTTTGCAACAAATAAAGATATTTACCAGGAAGTACGCAGCAAGCTTTTCCGGGAGGATTTTCTCTATAGGATAAATACCATTGAGATTAAGATTCCGCCGCTGAGAGAACGGCGCGAAGACATTCCGGCCTTTGTTGATTTCTTTGTGCACAAGTATTCTGAGGAAACCGGACGGGGCATCACTGGAATCGACGATATGACCAAATCATATCTAAAGGATTATGATTATCCGGGCAACATCAGAGAACTGAAAAACATCATTGAACGATTAGTCATTCTGGCAAAGCAGGACGGTGTTATCAGCCTGGATACCGAAGGAATGAGCTCTCAGGCTGTAACGCCAGAAGGTGCAAACCGTTCAGTTGAGCCGTACAAGCAGGCCAAGATGGAGTTTGAGAAGAAGTACATCATGGATGTGCTTGCAGTGACTGGCGGAAACATCACTCAGGCAGCAGAAAAAATGGGCATCAGCCGCAGACAGCTGTTCAACAAGATCAAGGAACTGGGCATTGAGTGACTGTAAGTAAGGACCACGATCCTGGCTTCATGGAATTTAAATATCAAGTAAAATGCTATGCAATTTTTTTCCATATGGAAAAATAATGCATAGCATTTTTTGTCACAGACATGAATATTTAACCATAAAAATGTGGAATTTTAAAGGACTTGTCTATTATTTCACGATGGCACAGGATTTGCTAATTAATATGACATGGAATTTTCTTATTATTTTTAGGAGGTAAAGACATGGAAGAGAAAAAGAAACTGGAATTCTATGGCGGCGACTGGGTATCGTTCCTGCCGTTCATAATTTTCCTCGTACTCATCATTCTAACAACATTCATCTGGAGATCCATTTCTGATGGAGCACTCTGGGTACCGGCTTTCGTAGCCATCCTGCTTCCGTTCTTCTTAGCTAAGGACAAGAAGTACTATTCAGAAACTGTTATCGATGGTATGGCAAGCAAGGAAGCACTGATTCCTATCGTATGCTGGATATTCGCAGGAGTATTCTCAAGAGTATTGAGACTGTCAGGTCTGGCAGGCGGCATCGCAGGACTTGCAGCCAACGCAGGCGTTGGACCTACAGCTTTCATCATCATCACATTTATAGCCGCAGCAATATTCGCTACAGCAACAGGAACAGGATTCGGAACCATCGCCGCTGGCATGGGCGTCCTCTATCCTGCAGGCGTAGCTCTTGGATGCTACAATCCACTGCTGGCTGGCGCCATTATTTCCGGAGCCGCTTTCGGCGACAACCTGGCACCGATTTCAGATACCACTATTTGTTCAGCAACGACTCAGGGCGTTGATGTACCAGGCGTTGTAAGAACAAGACTAAAGTATACAATCGCAGCTACATGCATAACCATTCCTGCATTTATAATTTACTGCGCAGTTACACACTGCAATTCAACGGGTGCAGCTGCAGGGGCTCTCTCATATGATCCGCTGACACTGATCATGCTGATACCAGTAATCCTGACGATATGGGTATCAGTCAGAACAGGCGACATCATTGTAGCTACCACTATCGGAACGGTAGTCGGAACGATTTTTGCAGTTGTCTGCGGATTCTTTGATTTCGTTCAGATCGACCAGCAGTCAGATACACCGGCAGTCATTTCTGTTTACGGCGAAGGCCTTGACAGAACCGTTGATGGCGTTCTTTATCAGGGCATCAGCAGCATGCTTCAGGTAATCATTCTGGCACTGCTCCTCTTCGGATCAATAAGCATCATGAGAAGAGGTCAGGGAGACGTTCTCCTTCTTAGAGCACTTGGCAAGATCGCTAAGACTGCAAAAGGCGCAGAACTAACTATTTCACTGATGGTCATCGTTCTTTCAGGAATGATGGGACTTAACGCTCCTGCTATCCTGGCAGTTGGAGCATCATTTGCAAAGCCGCTGTCAAAGCAGCACGGCATCTCACCGTACAGAACAGCAAACCTGATGGACGCACAGTCAAACACACTGGCATACGTTCTGCCTTGGTCACCAGCCATGGTTTACACTATGAGTTTTGCAACTGATTCAAATGCACCTCTTACAGGAACACAGGTAATGCCTATGGTATTCTACTGCTTCGCAATGTTCGTAGTAATGATGGTTTCCATCTTCTTCAAGATCGGAACTAAGGACTTCATGGACAAGCTTTCTCCAGAGATGAGAGCAGAGTATGATCACGAAGATTACGTTACAGGAAAGAAAGCAGCACAGAAAGAAGCATAAATTACAAACACTGTAAGTTAAATTCGAAGGGAGATAATTTAAATGGCAAAAGCAAAAAAAGGAGACTGGGTGCAGGTTCAGAACGTTGTTCTGAAAGCTGGTCACAGAGCTCCGCAGGTGCCAGAAGACACTCAGAAATGCGACCTTAAGCTCTGGGTCAAGGGAATTGCACAGCACGACGGTGAAATCGGAGAAGAGATGGAGATAGTAACTGTCACCGGCAGGAAAGCTAAAGGCATACTGACCGAGATCAATCCAAGGTATATCCATGATTATGGTGATTTTCAGCCAGAGCTGCTGAAGGTAGAACTCCAGCTGAAAGATATTATGTTCGGAGGCGATAAATAATGGGACTCGATAAATCATATGAAGCGATCAACGCCAGAAAGAATGAAATAATCAAAAACGCCATGAGGATGGACTATGAGCAGTTCGAAAACGAAGGCATCGGTTTTGACTATGAAGCCATGATGAAGAAGACCGGATACTCAATGGAAGAGATGAGAGCAATCCAGCTGGAGCATGGCGTAGGCAACACTCCGCTGATAGAACTGAAAAACATCACCGAGCTGGCAAGGAAATACGCACCGGCAGGGAAAGGCGCAAGAATATTCGTCAAGGATGAAGCAGCAAATGCATCAGGCAGTTTCAAGGCTCGCCGTGCATCAATCGCAGTTTATCATGCTAAGAAGCTGGGATATAAAGGCGTTATCGCCGCTACATCAGGCAACTACGGTGCAGCAGTAGCCTCACAGGCAGCAATGCACGGACTGAAATGCATTATCGTGCAGGAATGCTATGACAATGACAAGGTAGGTCAGCCGGAGATCCTGGAGAAACAGAGGATATGTGAAGCTTACGGCGCTGAAGTAGTTCAGCTAACTGTAGGTCCAGAGCTGTTCACAACTCATCTCAGTCTTCTTGAAGACACGGGATACTTCAACGCATCCCTTTACACTCCGTTCGGTATTGCCGGAGTTGAAACTCTTGGTTATGAAATAGCTGAGCAGTGCAAGGAAAGATTCGGCAAATATCCTGATGCTGTGCTCTGCACAGACGCCGGAGGAGGAAATCTGACCGGTACAGCCAGAGGAGTTAAGATGGCAGGAGCCGCTGACACTAAGATCATTGGTGCATGCATAGACCTTCACGGACTGCACATGGCATCCAATCACGATTTCAACAGAAAGTCATGCACGACAGGACATACTGGTTTCAGCTTCCCGTTCGTAACTTGGCCAGACAGATCAGATACACCGAGGAATGCAGCCAGAGTACTGAGATATATGGACCGCATGGTAACGGTAAAACAGGGAGAGGTATTCTACATCACACAGGCATTAGCAGTGCTGGAAGGATACGAAAGAGGACCTGCTGGCAACACTTCGCTTACGGCAGCCTTTGCTCTTGCCCAGCAGATGGACAAGGACCAGATCCTGGTCGTTAACGAGACAGAATATACCAGTGCAGGAAAGCATCCTATGCCGCAGCTTACATTTGCTAAGCAGCACGGCGTAGAAGTATTCTTTGGAAATCCGGAAGACGAAGTACCAGGCAAGAACCTGATCTTCCCTAAGGATCCGTCAATGATCAAAGCTAGAGAATATGACATGCTTCATGCAAAGAAGTCATACGTCAAGAACTGCGTAAAGAACTATGGCATGAAGTCGGCTTCCGAGGCAGACATCCAGTTTATCATGGACGAAATCAGGGAAAGCAGAGATTTCGTAGTCAAAGAACTGGCTGAAAACGGAGTTAAGTAAGATAAAATAAATAAATCCAAAACGCAGCAGCAATGCTGTGTCCGCAAGATCCGGCCGAATAATATTCGGCCGGATCTTGTATTGTTGATTTCCTGCGGGAAAAGGGATATATTTGATATGAGGGGGCGGTAATATGCAGATACTGCACTTTAAAGAGTTATTATACGGAAATTTGCTGCTGCTGGGCTGCTGTGCTTTCTATCTGCTCTGGTGGATCATAGCCTTCAAACCTGGCGGGCCTCATGAGTCAGGCCGCACAGGTCTCATTTTGGTGCCGGCGTTTCTGACTGGCATAGCAGCAATTTATTTTACTATCAGGAGCATGGGAACCATTCCGGTCACAAGGGCCCTGTTTGCCTCTAAGACGCTCCTTATTGGAGGAGTTGCAATATATATCATTCTGCTGCTCATAACGTCTCTCGCCTTCAAACGGCAAGTGACGACGGAGCTGCTGCTCATCATCGGCTGGGCAGTCATGGCAATGTCAGAAGTCAATGTGATCTACGGAGCCGGGCAGTACGGCCTGCGCGAAGCTTTGATCGTGATTGTGGTTATCGCCGCAGCAGCGGCAGCGGCAATGGTCTGCTATATGCTCTACTATGGTCTGCCAGAAAAAAGCGGCTACATAGATGGCATGCTGCCTTTGATAATCGTTGCTGTGATAACTGTCTGGCTGGCTATCAGCATCCGTCCGGCGGCATAGATCGTGAAACATCAAAAAATCCTGCGCCTTTATAGGAACGCAGGATTTTGTTCATGCATCAAAACTTACAGTCCAAGCTGCTGGATGAGCTCAGCTTTTGGATAAGCGCCAAGAGTCTTTGCTTTGATCTCTCCGCTTTCGATCTTCAGGCATACAGGAATGCTCATAACGCCGAATTTGCCGGCAAGTTCAGGCTCATCGTCGATATTGATCTTGCAGACCTTCAGTTTTCCTTCATTCTCTGCAGCGATCTCGTCGATAGTCGGTGACAGCTGAGTGCAGTATCCGCACCAAGGTGCCCAGAAATCGATGAGGACAGTTTTATCGGATTCCATGACTTCCTTCTGGAAGTTCTCTTTAGTCAGTGTTGTAATCATAATCTTCTACTCCTTTTTATCATTTATTTTCATTATCTTTGGCAACAAGTTCCGCCAGACCGTCTCTGATTATCTTTTCGACCACGATAGGAAGATCAGCAATCTGTTTCCTGTCAAGATCAGCTGTTGGAATAGGGTCATGGAACATTAGTTCAGCATGGCATCCCTTGGTTATCACCTCGCGCTCCTCAAACATCTTGTAGCTTCCGTTTATTGAAACCGGTATGATAACAGCCTTGGCCTTGGTGGCCAGCTTGAAGCTTCCGTGCTTGAATTCGTTCATGACAGGTCCGCGGCTTCTGGTGCCTTCAGGGAAGATCACCAGGTTGTAGCCCTTCTTGATCAGATCAACCCCGTCTTGTATGGACTTTACCGCCTCACGTGCATCGCCTCTCTTAATGAAGACGCCGCGGGTCAGACCTATCCATTTGCCTATGCAAGGGACCTTCTCCAGGTTTTCCTTGGCTACGAAACTGATCTGCATACCGTCTGTTGCCTTGAACAGCAGGATAATATCTGCATACCCCTGATGATTGGATATAAACACACAAGGTGCATCTTTTGGAATTTTTTCCTTGCCTGTGACCGTGAGATCAATGTCATATATGTCAAAGACCGCGTCAGTCCAGACAGAAGTAGCATGAGCTATTAGCTCCTGTTCTTTCTTGCAGTCACCGGCATCACGGGCAATCTTGATGTCTTTATCGAAGTAATCGTAGCGCCTAACCGAACCGAATAGTTTCAGGCCCAAAGGTATGTTTTTAAATATATTCACAGCATCGCCTCCCTGCTATTGCTCACTCACTAAATCTCAATATAATATACCACAAAACAGGTGGCAATATCCATATAAAAAGTGTATAATTACCATTAAGGCTAAGACTATTATTTATGCTGCTGATTTTGGATAGGAATGTAACCAGGATCGGAGCGTACGCATGAAAGGAGAAATGAATATGGATATTTACGAATGTGGAGCTTGCGGTTATAAATATGATCCGGCAAAAGGAGATCCGGAGCATGGAATTGAACCGGGAACAGCATTTGAAGACCTTCCTGATGACTGGGAGTGCCCTGTTTGCGGAATGGGCAAAGACGTATTTGAGAAGAAGTAAAGGAGCTGAAAATGAGTGCAATATTTAAGTTCAGCTACGGACTATTCGTACTGAGCGCTAAAGACGGCAGCAAGGACAACGGATGCATTATCAACACCGCCATCCAGGTTACCAGTACGCCGCTGCAGATCTCTATCTGTGTGAATAAGGCGAACTATACCCATGATCTTATCATGAAGAGCGGCGAATACAATCTGTCGTTCCTGACTCAGCAAACGCCATTTGACGTGTTCAAACGCTTTGGATTCCAATGCGGAAAGGATGCTGATAAGTTTGCGGGATATGAGGACAGTGTTGCAAGGTCGGAGAACGGAATCTATTATCTGACCAAAGACGCTAATGCGATGATATCGGTGAAGGTCAGCAAGACTGTTGATCTGGGAACACACACGATGTTTATTGGAGAGATCACAGAAGAGAAAGACATCTCTGATATTCCATCGGCAACATATCAGTATTACTTTGACAACATCAAGCCTAAACCGGAAGCACCTAAGAAAAAGGGCTGGGTATGCAAGATTTGCGGCTACGTTTATGAAGGCGAGGAACTACCGCCTGACTTCGTATGTCCGATATGCAAGCATGGCCCGGAGGATTTCGAGCCTATCGGTTAACAGAAAATATCTCAGGGAGATTTCATCTCCCTGATTTTTTATTGTCGTAGACAATAAGGTTAGATGTTAAGCGGGTTATTAATACACTTTGTTATTTTTATGTAAAAAGGTGAAAAAATATTTAGTTTATTGCATAAAAACAGTTGATTAGTAATAATTATGTGGTATACTTTTCATAGGGAAACCATAATTAATCCTTAAAATTAAATTCCAGGGTGCCCGGAGAGATCCGGACAGTAAAAAACCGGTCGTCGCCGGTTTTTTACTTTTTTGTTTAATTCTTTTGTCTGGCAGATGTCAGCGCAGTACTGCGCCAGGACCTCTGTCAAAATATATGCTTTTAGATCCGGTAAACAGCGGAATGCCGAAACAGACCCTGACGTCATGTGGCATGAAGCCGGCTTTGATCGCCCCTCTGCCCACTGAGTACATGACTCTGTTGTCTATGCGATGATCTGCTGCTACTGATACGGCAGAACCAATTGCTATGCCCAGATCAGTAATGTTGAATGCGCAGTTTGCACCTGCATTCACCGTGTCGCGGCAGCCAGGAAAACCGCACATGCTGCAGTTGGTCAGGCCGAAAGGCGCTGAATGCACTCCAATCAGTACAACGGCAACACTGTTTTCCACATTGCCCGCATCTCTTTCAATGAACTGCTCGTTGTAATCCTTTGCCAGTTCATGCATCTTTTCTGAAAGGCGATCCTTGTCTTCTCCTGTTACTATCATTGATACGACCTTATCTTTGCCGCTGCCCTTAGGTGCTGTTCTTGCCGCAGCCACCATCTGGTCTGCAACGCGGATTATGGCGCTGTTTTCTGCTTCTTCCATGGTTCTGATCATTGTCTTAGCTCCTTTACTGATATTTGCCGGCGGTGCTGTTTCGCCTGCCACTATGTAATCTGATTATAACATCCGCTGACAGAAAAGTCGACTGTCTGAGGTGCTGTCTTCTTAAGGATGCCTGCCGCTGAAGCCTTTCATGAACAGCAAAACCGCCGCGTCTTGCGGCGCAGCGGTCTCATTGATATTGACTGATATTGTATGAACAAAAGAGGTATTTTACTTATTGCCGTAGTCACGGTCTGCTTCGTTAGCATCTTTAGTTTTGAGCATTGTGCACATTGTGATGATGCCTATAACAAGAACGACGAGCAGGATCGTATATGCCTGAGTAGCTTTGCCTGTAACCATCATGTTCTGCATCATCTGACCAGCAAATGCTGATGGGATCAGCTGGATGGCCATTATGATACGGTTTGCTGACTGGTATTCTCTACGTCCATAGCAGTATGCGGTGATGCATGGGTGCATTGTAGGAACGCCGCCTGTCATGCAGGCAACTCCGAATCCCCAGAGAACCATTAATGGAATGCTGCCGCCATGTGGCTGGAGCATGAGTCCTAAAATTGGAAGGAACTCAGTAAGTCCAAGGATTATGGAAGCTTTTACTGAACCAAGTTTATCATCGAAGATACCGAAGATGTATGACATCGGGATACCTAAGATAGCGCCTAATGACAGCCATTTAACGGCTACCAGCCATACTGAAAGGTCTCCCATACCGCCGTCTGACAATGTCATATAACGTACTACCATGGAGCCCATGCAGGCGTTGATGATAAATGTGAATGCGCCGAAAGCGATGATAAGCTGCCAGCCTTTCTTAGAAGCCAGTACCTGACCAACTGTCAGCCGAACTTCAGGCTCGCCGGTTTCTGATTTAGGAGGCTGTTCTGCACCGTCTGGATAAAGACCAGCTTCTTCTGGAGTATCTCTTAAGCCAAACCATGTTACGATGGCCATGACTACGATAACGATAGCGATGCCGATATAGAACGGTCTGTAGTCGCCGCCCAGATGCTTAGAGATGTAAGTAGTCATAACGCCAGTTCCGATTACTGAGAACAGTGGTGAACCAAGTGTGATGATTCCCATGATACGTCCTCTGTATCTGATGAACCAGTTAGCGCAGAGCATGAAACCGCCCATCTGGAAGATCATGCATGTGCAGCGTACTACCAGCAGTGATATGAAGTATAAACCATAGTTGCCGGATCCGCCTGTTGCAGTAAGGCCGTTAGCGGCAGCAATGCCGATGCAGCCGAGTGCTGCAAGGACGAAGCAAGGCATCATAGTCTTTCTAACTCCGTACTTGATGAATAATGTACCGTAGAGGAATGTAAGTGCGATACAAATGAAGTTACCTATTGTCATAGGTGACATCGTCTTGTTGGTGTCCCAGGCACTGAAGCCCTTGATGATGTTGATCTGGTCGTTCTGCAGACCTGAATACATGAACATGTAAACGATACCGAGTATCATGAACAGGATCGCGTAATGGCCGAACTTCTTGTTCTTAAACATTTTTTTTCTCCCTTCAAATCTTTGAATAATTGCGTTGCCGGCAGTCCCCATCGGCTGCCGGACATATATTAAGGCTTGAAGTGCCTCATATACTTTATAATAGTAATGCAGGACTAATGGTTCTGTATGAGTTCAATGAGAACTCCTGAGTTGTCACGAATGAACATGACGCTGTTTCCTTCCATTGTAACCTCATGAGCGATGTCAACATTGTTGGCAAGGAACTTCTCTTTAAGTGAAGCCATATCATCGACTTCAAATGCCACGTGCTTGGTGCCGGCTGTCTGAAGATCGCTGTTTGGAGTCAGCCTCTCTGGAGGAACAGGATTGGGTTCATCATACTGAAAAAGTTCTATCTGATAATCAATGGCTTTGTTCTCGATGAATACCAGTCTTGCCTTTAGCGGCGGGACATAATCATCTTTGATTTTTACAAAGTCCAGATTTTTCTCATACCATGCAATAGCTTCTTCCATATTGACGACGCTGATGCCTGTATGGAGCGCCTTGATCAGTTTTCCCATTATTTTCACCTACTTTGTTTTGACTATAAGTTTGCCGCCGCTTGCCAGAGTGTACTCTGCATTTTCGCTGGCGATGGCTTTGATCGTTATGCCCTTAGGAGCATCGATCTGTGCCGGATTTACATCTGATGTGAATGTTACGTTTGAATTCTTGGAAGCGATCCATTTGCTGCCGCCATCCATTGAAAGCATTACGTTTTTCATTTTGCCGATCAAAGTTGTCGACTTGAGGCTGACCCACATATCTCTTTCTTTATTATCGTCATGGATCAGGTCTCCGGTAACGTTCATATCTGTCAGATTTACGTTGACTCCGTATGGAGGCTCAGTGACCTTAGTTGCGCAAGGGTCGTCGTTCACGATCGTGTGCACGATCACGTCTTTGCCTGACTTCAGGTCTACGTCTGTCAGATCGATCTGAGCGTTGTGGCTCTTGATCAGGAATGCTTCCTGTCCGCAGCTGATGCTGCCTCCAGTTACTGAGATAGCTCCGACTTCTTCCTGCCATCCGTTGACGCAGTGCATAAGTCCGAAGTAAGTTCCGCATTTAGCTTCGCAGTCGGTGAATGTCATATCACTGTTGCCTGCGCAGATAGCCATCATGCAGCTTGTGTCGATGAAGCATCTGTTGAAGTAATCATGGCATCCAGGATCTGCATATGCGCCGTATCCGCTCTTAGTGCAGATGATGTCGCAGTCGTTGGCTTCCAAGTATACATAGCCTTCGGAGGACTCTGTTGAAAGTGCAGCCCAGCCGTCACAGATGATCTTGCTGTTGTAGAAGAATGACTGTGAATTGCTCATCGTGCAGTGAGTTCTCGTATTGCCCTGGATTTCCAGCGGTGGCGGTGGTGTTGACATTAAGGCTGTTGGTGCCGGGATGTTGTCTCCGTATGGCAGACCATGTGACCAGATAACTGAATCATATACCCTTAATATGGAATGTTCTTCGGCAGCAGTTGAATATCTCGTTCTGCCGGTAGTGTCGATAACTGCATTCTTCAAGGTAAGGTCTGCACCGTACTTGACGGCGACTCCGCTTGAAGGTCCGCCGATGCCGCTTCCGTCACCTTGAGTACTGATATATGCGCCGTCAACAGTGACTCTGGATCCTTTGCCCTCGGCATAAACACCACCCTCGGTGCCTTCATAGGCTACGACTTTGATGTCTTTGATCTCGCTGTCTGTAACTTCTCCTCCGTATAAGACTGACGGATTGGAAGTGGACTTTTCATACTTGCCGTTATTGATGTGAACAGCAGCTACGGCTTTAGGATCTGGAGCGAACCAGTTGATCTTAGGTTTGCCAGGATTCAGTACCGCATTTACGCCTTCGATGATGTCTGCCATTGACAGCATGTTTTCGGAAGGTTTTCTTTCAGGCTTCTCTATTGAGATACCCTTGATGTTCTTTTTCATTTTTTCTCCTCTTTAACCGTTTCCGAATGATTCCCTTTTCGATACCTAGAATATACTCTGCCTAGAGTCAAGAGTAAAATTAATAATTTGGTATATTAATCATAACCAAAAATGCATTATTATCAGAAGTGTGAAAATTTAAACATTTTGAGGTTACTAAAAATATTAATATGTACTTTTGCATTATTTTTTGGTATCATTAATAGGAGAAAAGATATCTTTTTTTGTGGTATTCTGTATGAAAAACCGCTGGAGGTGTGATAAATGAACGATTTGCAGATAGACTATTTCATAGCGGTAGCCAGAAACCTGAGCTTCACAAAGACTGCTGAGGAGATGTATGTATCTCAGCCAGCCATAAGCAGACAGATATCGCATTTGGAAGAAGAACTGGGTTATCCTCTCTTTGACCGCAGCAAGAAGACGACTCAACTGACCCCTGCAGGCGGCCTATTCTACGATTTTTTTGTAAAGTATAAGCAGGAGCTTATATATGCCAAGGATAGAGCAAGCAAACTTGCCCATGAACAGGTCGGCAGCATCCGTCTGGCCTGCCTTGACGGATGGAACGGCGTGGAAGCAGTACCAGAGGCGCTGTCCAATTTCCACGAGAACTTTAAGAACGTGGATGTGACGCTGAGCAGTTATGGCTTCAAGGGGCTGCTGAAGGCTCTCGGATCTGATAAAGTCGACATCATCCTGACTCTTGACGGCATGCTAGAGGACTATGGAGACATCATGATCAAAAAAATCTACAGCCTTCCTAAGAAGATCATCTATTCTAAACATCACAGGCTTGCAGGATATGCCAACATGGCGCCAAAGGATTTCCGCGAAGAGAAGTTCTTCGTCCCATGTGCTGATGAGTCTACTGATGCAGAGAGCAAGGTCAAGTCATATATGCACGCTTATGGCGTTGAGCCTAAACTTGTAAAGGTCGACAACATTGAGTCGATGCTGATCAATGTGCAGAACGGTCTTGGCGTTGCCGTCGTCGATGACTGGACCCTTAAGTCGGCGGGCGGGGAACTTATGAGTGTTGAACTGGGCATGATGGACGACGTGGTCCTGGCCTGGAAAGAAACCAACCTGAACCCGGCAATCGGCGTACTGGTAAGCGAGATGATATTCATATTGGGAAAACAGTAGAAAACATTAGCTTCTCAATACATGCAGTATAACAGAATTATTCTTTAAAATAAACCCGGCAGTTGGTCAATGGACTAGCTGTCGGGTTTGCTGTATTGATATTCAGATGTTTATTTCCATTTAATGACGCCGCCAACAAGGGTCGGGTCTTTCTTCCATACCAGCTCATAAGCCTGCGGAATCTCTTCATATGTGAATCTATGGCTGATCAGCGGTGCAATGTTGATCTTTCCGTAGAAGATAAGGTTCAGGAATACCCTGATATCTTCATCGCAGGTCCATACTTCAGTACCTGTGTAACGGCGCAGATTCGAATCCATAACCGGTGGCCATGTGCCTTTGATGACCAGGTCAGCTCTCTTCAGAGCAAATGGCTTGGAGTTGACATATGTTCCAATCAGGCTGGCACCCTTCTGCATCAGATTGTCGTCGTAGTTAGGCATGGTCTCGCCGTGTACCTGAGAGATCATTACTACTCTGCCTCTTTCTGAAACCAGCTCAAATGCCTGTTCCAGAGGCTGTCTGGAACCAGTAGCTTCGAAAATAACAGGGCATCCGCCTCTGTCAAGACTGTTGACTACCTTCTGGAGCTTTTCAGGTTCTTCTGAAGGATTGATGGCGTAATCTACGCCCATCTTCTTGGCAACTTCCAGTCTGCCGTCATCAAGGTCAGTAACGATGATAGGCAGTGCACCGGCGCATCTTGCGCACTGTGCGGTGATTGCTCCAACAAAACCCTGGCCCATTACGATAGCCGGCTCTCCAAGCTGGAGATTGGCTCTTCTCAGGGCATACATGCCTGTATGACCAAGATTGAAGAATGCTGCCTGTTCCATGTCGATTCCGGCAGGAGCAGGAGTGCAGTTGTACTGGTCCATGAGCAGGTACTGTGCATGTTCACCAGTAGTTACTACGTTGTCGCCGACCTTAAGATCAGTGACGCCCTCGCCTACTTCAATTACCTTTGCAGCCATGCTGTAGCCGATGCTGGTAGGAAGAGGTACGATGTGCTCTCCCATGAGTGCCCATTCAGTTCCAGGACTCATAGTGCTGTATTCTGCTTCCAGGAGGACCTGTCCAGGTCCAGGTGCTGCAAGCTCTTTTTCTTTAAGGACGACTTTTCCAAGTTCGACCTGTGCAAATTTCGTCTTCATATCATAATCTCCTTACTGTTTGGGAATCATTTCGGAAATTATTACTAACGAATTATCGCTATTTTATGTCGCTTTATCTCGCAAGATTATTGTTGCACATTTCTCTGAAAATTTCAAGAATAAACCGTTGCCAAGGCAATACCTAATCAGATATGGGAGTCATAACCAAATGGTGATGGAATGGACAAAAGACCGCCGATAGTCTATAATTGAAACCAGATGTCCCCCGCCTCAACGAAGCAGACGGCGGGTTCCATGCAAGAATTTCAGCAGGAGGCAGTGCAATGAATAAACCAGCTTTAGTAATAATGGCCGCAGGAATGGGAAGCAGATACGGCGGCCTTAAACAGATAGATCCGGTCAGCGACAAGGGAGAGATCATTCTTGATTTTTCACTGTATGACGCCATGATGGCCGGTTTTGAAAAGGTGATCTTCATCATCAAAAGAGAAAACGAACAGGACTTCCGTGACCTGATCGATGGCCGCGCAGGCAAGCATATGGAAGTAGAGTATGCATTCCAGGAGCTGACAGACATCCCGGAGGGTTTTGATATCCCAGAAGGAAGGGTCAAACCCTGGGGTACGGGCCACGCAGTGCTTGCAGCGCGTAAGCTGATCGATGGACCTTTTGCAGTTATCAACGCCGACGACTATTATGGCGCCGACGCTTTTCATAAGATCTACGACCATCTTGAAAAGGCAAAAGATGGTGCCAAATACGATTTTTCAATGGTTGCTTATCAGCTGTCAAAGACGGTGACAGAGAACGGTTCTGTATCCCGCGGAATCTGCAGCGTGACGCCTGACGGCCTGCTGGCAGATGTAACGGAACGCACCAACATCGTACAGCGAGAGGACGGTATTGCCTATTCTGAGGACGACGGCGCGTCGTGGACTGATGTCAGCGGCGACACCATGGTCTCCATGAATTTCTGGGGCTTCACGCCGGCAATCATCCGCGAAATGGAAGACGGGTTCCCGGCATTCCTCAGAGAGGCAGAAGCCAGCAACCCGCTGAAAGGTGAATATCTGCTGCCGAAGATGGTCGACAGACTGATCAAAGCAGACAAAGCGCAGGTCACTGTGCTGACATCGGCTGATAAGTGGCACGGCGTCACTTACAAAGAAGACAAACAGGAAGTCGTTGATGCGCTCCAGTCACTGAAGGACAAGGGACTGTATCCTGACGTCCTCTGGAAGTAGTTACATTACGGAGCGGTATGCCTCTTCCGGTATGCCGATATCAACGATTTTAATATCGCCTGCGAATGCCGGCCCATCATTTATGGTGAGGCCGGTTTTGTTTATGCCGAAGGTGACTGTAAGGTCGGCCTTGATGCCGCAGCCCATGAGCTCGCCGGTGTCGGCGTCGATGCCGGACGGGATGTCGACTGCAACAGTCTTTGATTTTGATGTGGCGCTGGCGGCCTTGATAAAGTCTGCATAGCGGCCTTCCACTGTCCGGTGAAGTCCAATGCCAAAGACTGCGTCAACAATGAGATCACAGCTGTCAAAGCGTTCCTCGCCGGCATATCTATGGGCTCTGCCTCCGCGACTGGCGAAACCGTTTAGCTGAAAGCAGAATTCGTCTGTCTGTTTCTCTTCGCTGCCGCATATCACGACTTCTGGATCGCAGCCGTGTTCGAGAAGAATCCGGCCGATGCAGACGCCGTCGGCACCATTGTTTCCAACTCCGCAGCAGATAAGTATACGGGCATCAGTGTCACAGCCAGCCAATATTTCCTTGGCGACCTTCTGAGACGCGTTTTCCATAAGGTCAAGGGAAGGGATCCCCATCGTGTTTATTGCATAGCCGTCGGCTGCCTTAGATTGTGTGCCTGTTATTATTGTTTCTATCATTAGCATGATAATGCCTCCTTTAAGGGGAGCGAATTTCGCTTCAGTTATAAAAAAATCCCCAGATCCTGAAATTATCAGTGATTTAGGGATTTTATTGCAAACTTGATTAGTCAGCTACATATGGGAGCAGTGCAACGATTCTTGCTCTCTTAATAGCAGTCGTTACCTCTCTCTGATGCTTAGCGCATGTTCCTGTGATTCTCTTAGGCAGGATCTTGCCTCTCTCAGTAACATACTTCTTTAATTTATCTACATCTTTGTAGTCGATAGTTTCAGTCTTATCGGCGCAGAACTGGCAAACTTTTTCTCTTCTCATGCCGCCGCCGCGTCTTCTGTTGTTGTTATCCATCATGATACTGTTCTCCTTTCTTTAGAATGGCACGTCTTCATCGATGGCCTGGAATGAATCAGGCATTTCGTCAGAAACATTGTTCTGAGGATGCTGGTTCTGCTGGCCTGAAGGTGCGTACCTCTGGGACTGTCCGCCCTGCGGTCTGTCGCCCCATTCCAAAAACTCTACTCTGTCGGCAACCACATCAGTGGTGTAGACAGTAACGCCATCCTTGTTCTGGTAGCTGCCAGTCTGGATCCTTCCCTGAACCCCGACGAGTCTGCCCTTTACAAGGTACTTCTCGCAGTTTTCAGCCTGTTTGCCGAAAACGGTGATTCTTGGGAAGTCAGTCTTCTTATCTTCTCCGCTTCTGACAGGTCTGTCGATAGCTATTGTAAAGCTTGCGACTGCCATCTGCGAAGGAGTATATCTGACTTCAGGATCTCTGGTGAGCCTTCCAATCAGTGATACACTGTTCATTGCTCCACCTCTTCCTATTTAGCGTCTTTGTTGATGATTATGTGTCTCATTACATTGTCTGAAATCTTGAGTCGTCTGTCTAATTCCTTAGGCATATCAGTTTCAGCCTGGAACTGCATAACTACATAATATCCTTCGTTTTTCTTCTCGATAGGATACGCAAGCTTTCTAGTTCCCCAGACGTCAACATCACCGACAACTCCACCGTTACCAATGATTTCCTTAACCATCTCAACAGTAGCGTCCTTCTTTTCTTCTTCTAAAGCAGGATCGATTACGAACATTACTTCATAATTTGTCATATGTTTCACCTCCCCACGGTCTTAATGGCGCCCCACCAACGAGGCGCAGAGATTGCATGGCGAAATCCATGCCTAACTATTATACAACAGCCACAGCAAAAAGCAAGGATTAATCTCTTGTTTTTTGGCGGTTTTTGACTTATCATAGTGAAAGCAGATACGAAAGAGGTGTAAACCATCATGAGCAACAAAAAATACAGCAAAAGAAAGACACAGAAAAAGTCCGTAGCGCAGATGAAAGCAAACACCGGCAAAGGCGACAGAGTCGGACGTTTTGATGAAAGCAAAGACAAGAAAGACGTCCAGCTGCAGTTCTCCTGGAAATGGATGCTGGTCATATTAGCCGTAGCCGTCGGAGCATGGCTTTTCACAGTATATGTGCTATAGCAGTCAAGCATGCAGAGAGTGTCCCAGATAGGACATCAGATACATTTTTTCGCCTTTGACATGGAAGCTGAAGCCCAGGTTGTTGCCGGAGTCGGTGGTGTATCCGCAGACTTTGCGGCTTTCCACAGGGCAGCCAGACTTGGCCGTTTCTTCCATGAAGTATGGCAGTGAGAAATTGTTTGCCGAGCATTCCGGATATGAACCCAGCAGGGACTTCATGGAGCGCCTGCCGTTTTCAAAATAGAAATAAGTACCCAGAAGTGCTGCATTTTCCTTGAGATATGGTTTGATTTCTTCGAAAAGGAAGGTGTCATGATAGAAATTGTGTTCGTTGACCGCGAAAAAGTCCAGATTCAGGTCAACGCAGCCTTTTGTTATAGGGAAATTCGTCGATGCATCTGCAATGTAGAGTATGTCAAGATCGTAGTTTTCCTTTTCAATGAGTTCCTTGTACATTCTGAGGGTTTCGGGATATTTGTCCACAATTATGTAGCGGCCGGTTTTGCTAAAATACTGCTGATGATTGTGGAAAAAGAACCAGGCGTTGATATAGGTTTCCATTACCACCTTATTTTCTAGATCCATTCCGCTGAGCTGGTCCTTCATCCAGTTGTATGAACGCTGGAAAAGGCTGATAAGCGCCGGAGGCAGATCTTTGTACAGTTCTCTGCTGACATCTGGCTTGTCGTGCTCCCCTTCATAGCCGTTTGGCGTGATCAGAATGCCGTCGTCAACGACAGCAGTATAGCCGCAGGTGCAGGTAAATTTACCGCTGTATATGTAGCGCATGTCCATGCTGACGTCGCTGATTGACAAAGCTTCTCCGCAGACAGGGCATCTGAGCAGATTAAGCATGTTGAGAGGCAGTCCGGTTTTGGCCGCTGGCGTCTCATCAGTCCTGGAAAGTTCCATGATTTTTTCGTCCAGATTTTCGATTATGCTTTCGCAGTGGCGGATCTGATCGATGCACTCGCTCCTTTTGGCAGTGTACATGTCGCGGAGGTCGCTGCGGTCTTCTGGATTTTCCAGATTGGAGATCCTCCGAAGTGATATCATCTTATGTATGTCCTGCAGAGGATAGTCCATGTCCTTCAATTCCATGATCCACTCCAGGTCTCTGATGGTCTCATCGTCAAATACGTATTGGCTGTTGAGTTTTGGCGGCACAAGCAGGCCGTAGTTGATATAGTAATAAAGGTTGTCCTTGGAAATACCATATTTCCTGGAAATCTGACCTATTTTCATAGCGGTTCACCTCCGATATTTACGCATATTATAGCAAAAACGTTGAGTTAACTCAATGTTTTTCTTTTATTTTATGGAATTATCTACTTGACATTGAGCATGCACCATGAGATATCATGGTAATACAGTAAAGAATGAAAGCGAGGTTTCGTAGATGAAAATAATCAAAAAAGCTAAAGAACGGACCGCGGAGGATAACCGCGCCTTGAGAAATACAGTTTCAGAGATAATCGATACCGTCTGTGAAAGAGGCGACGAGGCGCTGAAGGAATACGGAGAAAAATTCGATGGCTGCAGAAGAGAGACTCTGCGCGTCACCAGAGAAGAGATAGAAGCGGCATACGCTAAGCTTTCTGAGCAGGAAATCAGCGACATGCAGGAGGCCAGAGGCAATATTGAAGCTTTTGCCAGGGCTCAGCGAGGATCTATGACTGAAATCAAGGACTTCAGTCCTAAACCGGGCATCTTCCTTGGTCAGAGGATAATCCCAGTTTCATCGTGCTGCTGCTACGTGCCGGGAGGAAGCTATCCTCTCTATTCCACCGCCCTGATGCTGATAACTCCGGCCAAGGTCGCAGGAGTCAAGAGAGTTGCAGCCTGTGCTCCGGTAGTAAAAGGCACAACACAGATCCACTATAAAACGCTGGCGGCAATGGATATGGCGGGGGCTGACGAGATATACGCTGTAGGCGGAGCTCAGGCCATTGCGGCATTTTCTTACGGCACCAAGGAGATAAAGGCCGTTGATATGATCGTCGGTCCTGGAAACAGATACGTGGCAGAAGCCAAGCGCCAGTGCTACGGTCAAATAGGCATAGACTTTGTTGCCGGACCAAGCGAAGTGCTGATCATTGCAGACGACAGTGCCGAGAGCAAAATAGTGGCTGCCGATATGCTGGCTCAGGCGGAACACGACCCGAACGCAAAGGCTTTTCTCATCACGACCAGCGAGGATTTTGCCAACAAAGTGATCAAAGACGTGGAGGCGGAGCTTGACGTTCTCTCTACGGCTGGCATTGCACGACAGTCGTGGAATGATTACGGCGAGGTAGTCGTAGTAGACAGCCTTGACGAAGCCGCAGACATTGCCAATGAATTAGCTCCGGAACATTTGGAAGTTAATACCCGCGGAGCGGAAGTTTTGATCGACAAACTGCTGAATTACGGCTCACTGTTCATCGGCGGCAATACCGCGGAAGTGTTCGGCGACTATGCGTCAGGCACCAATCACACGCTGCCGACGGTCAGGGCGTCAAGATACACTGGAGGCGTCTGGGTGGGAACATTCCTTAAGGTGTGCACACACCAGAGCATGACGGAGGAAGCGTCCCAGGCGATTGCACCGCTGGTTTCACGAATGGCTCACGGCGAAGGGCTTGAAGGACACGCTAGAGCTGCAGAAATAAGAATGAAAAAATAAATACTCTGCATAACCAAAGAGACTGGCCAAATGGCCAGCCTCTCTTTTAAATCCTAATTAATATTATTTCTATTTCGCCAGTTTGTATAAAGCATCTGCAAATATCTTTGCCGAGGTAACGATATCGTCCACTCTCATGTACTCGTCTGGCATATGGCATACATCATCGGCACCCGGCATTACCGGTCCGAATGCTACAGTATTAGGAACGGCTCTCGCATAAGTCGCTCCGCCTATCAGCAGCGGTTTAGCGTCTACATCGCCAGTGTAGTCCTTATATGTATCCATCAGAGTCTTTATAAGCGGATCGTCAACTGGTTTGTAAAGAGGAGCAAGATAATCAAGCTTCTCTACTTCCAGCGCGTGCTCTGCAGCAAATGCATATATGCCTTTGTAAATATCTTCAACATCGATAGTTACAGGGCATCTTGAGTCTATAGAAAGTGTGAATTCCTTCTCGTTGATGGAAACCAGGCCAACGTTGTAGCTCAGCTTGCCGGAAGGTTCATCTTCAACTGCGCATCCGGCTTTCTCGCCGTGTACGTTGAATCCTATATACTCGTTATATAATGATATCGCATCATTTACGTCCAGGCTTCCGAATTCGATACTTCCCAGAAGATCGAATAAAATCGAAATGGCGTTAACGCCGAGTTCAGGCTGTGCAGCGTGGGAGGAAACTCCCTTGGTAATTATCTCGGATTTGGTTCCGTTTATGTTGAGCTTGATTTCACACTTGTGAGTCTGAAGGTAAGCATCAACAATGGATTTAATATATTCTGGTTCCACTCCGCTGATAACCGCTATTGCGCTGTCGGCTACCGCGTTGATCACGCTGCCGCCAGTCATGGACTCAAGCATTGGGCCCTTGAAGCCTTCGCCGTTATCGATATTCTTTTTCAGCCTGTACTCGATCAGTCCCTTCTCTGCATAGATTGCAGGGAAGTCGGCGTCAGGTGAGAAGCCAGCAACTGGAGCTTTTTCCCTCTCCAGATAATAGTTCATGCCGCTCCATGCCGTCTCCTCGTCACAGCCGATAATGATTCGAATTGTTTTATTTGGTTTGAATCCGGCATCTCTCAATGCTTTCATCGCGTAGTATCCAATCATCAGAGGCCCCTTATCGTCAAGAACGCCTCTGCCGAACATTTTGCCGTCTCTGATCTCAACTTTGAAAGGATCTCCGGTCCAATTGGCCGTGTCTCCCTCAGGGACGATGTCAATGTGTCCGACCATGGCAACGATGTCATCAGTTTCTCCTCTGAAGTCGATGTGTGCGCCGTAGTTGTCGACGTTTTTTACCTCAAAACCGTCTGCGACGGCCTTTTTCAGGAGATGATCCAGTGCGTCCTGGACACCCTTGCCGAAAGGCATATTGCCTTCAGGTTCACCAGCGACGCTTCTGATTGCAACTATGTCGCCGATTGCCTGGAAAAGCTCTTCTTTTTTATTTTCGATAATATCAATGTAGTTTTCCATTTTTAAACCTCTGTTTGTATATGATCAGTTGATTGATATCATATGATATCTTATATTTCTTACATGTAGATCTGAACGACCAGCATTACGCCGCCGAGTACTAACAGATATCCCATAAGCGGAGTGATGAACTTCAGCCATTTATCAAATGTTACATCTACAAGTTCGAGGGAAGCGAGTACAAGTCCCGTAGGAGTGATGTATCCGATAAGACCGAGTCCATAGATATATGCTGAAATTACGACCTCTCTTGGAAGACCAACTGTGTCTGCCAGAGGAGCCATGATAGGAATTGACAGTACTGCCAGTCCTGATGATGAGTTGATGAAGAATCCAAGTATGATGAATACTACCATCATGATCAGGATGAAGAGTACAGGGTTCATTCCGTCTACCCAGCCTGACATTGTCTTCAGCAGTGTGTCTGAAATGAGTCCGTTTTCCAGGATCATGTTTACGGCTCTAGCAACACCGATGATAAGTGCTACGCCGATGAGCTCTGAAGCTCCGTGTACGAATTCTCTTGCGATGTCTTTCTCGTTAAGTCCGCCAACGATACCGATAATGATACCGGAGCAGAGGAACAGAGTACTCATCTGATCGAACCACCAATCCCAGCTGGAAACGCCGGCGATCATGATTACGAAAGTGATGAAGAACAGACCGAGAACCAGCTTGTATCTAAATGTAAGAGGAGGAGCATCGTCGTGGTTAGTGTCCTCTGTTACATTGAATTTGGCAGCTATATGATCTCTGTCAGCGTAGATAAGGGACTTAGTTGGGTCGTTCTTGATTCTCTTAGCATATCTTAAGATGTAGATAAGAGTCAGAACCAATCCGATGATCAGTCCGATAAGTCTCAGTACCAGGCCGCTCTTGAAGCTTACGCCTGCAGCATTAGATGCGATTACAACTGAGAAAGCATTGACCGTCGAGAACATGCATCCGATGGAGGAACCGGCATATATTGCCGCTATTCCGACCATCGCGTCGTACCCGGCGGACAAGAATATTGGAATTAGTATGGGATAGAATGCTATCGTTTCCTCCGCCATACCAAAAGTAGTTCCGCCTAAAGCGATGAGTGAGCAGACAACAACTATGATCAGTTCTTCTCTGCCTTTGCTTACACGCGCCAACGCCGCTATACCAGCGTTGAACGCACCAAGGTAGTTGACGATTCCAATACAGCCTCCTATCATGAATACGAATAAGATGATGTCGATGGAGTCGTAGATACCAAGTATTGGTGACTGTACAACCTGCAGTGGACCCTGTCCGTTCTGAGGAAGCTGTACGTAAGTACCGGATACAGCCATTGGTTTGTAGATAGTGCCGTTGAGGAACTTGTCCAGATCAGCATTGATTCCAAGTTTGTCGAGTGTTGCCTGAGTTGCCGGAAGCTCCAGGGTGGATTCATCCGGATTAGTTACTACGAATACCTGATTGTCAGCATCGTATACTAATGTTGAATATTTACCTGCTGGAATAATAAAAGTTAAAATAGCAGCGAAAATAAGAACGATAAACAGTACGGTAAACGCACTTGGGAATCCGTTCTTCTTCTTGGTTTTGTTTCCCATGTTAAAATCCTCCTAATAATATTGTGGAACAAATACAATATTCCACAAATTCTAAAATTAAATCCGCGCATATTATAGCACAAGGTACAAATTTTGAAAGAGTTTTTTGAAAATGGATAAATAATCTGAAAACATAATATTTTTTCAGATTATATAATTTTTTTTTAGATAACCAGGGTAGAGATAAATGATATGTAATTAGGTGAATATTTATTAAATAAGTGGACAGAAAAATCCGTCTCTTATAATTATTCATAATAAAGTGGTAAAACGTTAATGAAATAAAGCGAAAAAATATAAACATATTTTGGAAGAAATACTTAATAAAATAAAGCAAAATCTCTTGAAAACGTTGAAAAAATGCAAAAAAACTATGGAATTGCCGATGAAATTAAAGTATAATGGAGATAAAGAAATGAAACCGAAGCATGTTTCATAAATATGCAAACTAATGTATAAAATTCTAATTGAGAAATGGGGAGAATTATTATGGCAGTTATTATTAATGGACGTGATCTTACAGTAGAAGAAGTTATTCGCGTATGCCGCGGCATGGAAAAAGTAGAAATTGCAGAGGATGCAAAGAAGAACATCCAGAAAGCAAGAGACTATATCGAGAAGAAGCTTGAAGAGGGTGCAGTAATCTATGGACTTACTACAGGCTTTGGCAAATTCGCAAACGTTACGATCTCAGAAGATGAGACCGCTGACCTTCAGAGAAATCTTATTATCAGCCACACATGCGCATTAGGCGAGCCGTATGAGCAGAAATATGTAAGAGCTGCAATGCTTCTTCGCTGCAACGCTCTTTCAAGAGGATTTTCAGGAATCAGACTGTCAACAGTTCAGACTCTTGTAGATATGCTGAACGCAGGAATCCATCCGGTAGTACCATGCAAAGGAAGCGTAGGATCTTCAGGAGACCTGGCGCCGCTTTCATGCATCGCTCTTGGTCTTATCGGACTTGGCAACGTTGAGTATAAAGGCGAAACAATGCCGGCTAAAGACGCAATGGCTAAAGAAGGTATCACACCTGTTGAACTGGTAGCCAAAGAAGGACTTGCACTGAACAACGGTACTCAGATGATGACAGCCGTAGGCGTAAACGTACTGTGGGATGCAATGCATCTTCAGAAGGTTGCAGATATTGCATGTGCACTTACTGCTGAAGCACTTCATGGAATCACTAAGGCTTATGACCATAAAGTACATGATCTGAGAGGACATCAGGGACAGAAAGACGCAGCAGAAAACCTGCTGACACTGCTTGACGGAAGCAAGAATGCCCTTCCTGTACAGCCTACTAAGGTTCAGGATGCTTACACTCTGAGATGTGCACCGCAGGTTCACGGAGCTTCAAGAGATGCCATCAAATATGTATATGATGCAGTTTCCAAGGAAATCAACGCAGTTACTGATAATCCTATCGTATTCCCGGATGATGATGAAGTAATCTCAGGAGGAAACTTCCATGGTCAGCCAATGGCTCTGGCATTTGACTTCCTTAAGATAGCTATCTCAGAACTGGGCAGCATTTCAGAAAGAAGAGCTGAGAGACTGGTTAACCCTGCACTTTGCGAAGGACTTCCAGGATTCCTTACTAAGCACGGCGGAGTTTGCTCTGGTTTCATGATCGCTCAGTATGCTGCAGCTTCAATGGCATCAGAAAACAAGATTTATGACCACCCTGCATGCGTTGACTCAATTCCTACTTCAGGAAACCAGGAAGACCATGTATCAATGGGAACTACTGCAGCCAGAACAGCAGCTATGGTTCTTGACAACACTGAGAAGATCCTCGGAATCGAAATCATCGAAGCAGCTCAGGGAATCTGGTTAAGACAGGAGATCGGCGAGAGCAAGATCGAGAACCTGGCGCCTGCAACTAAGGCAGCATACGATTTCATCAGAACTAAGTCAGATCCGGTTGACCAGGATGTCATCCTGCACGATGAGCTGGTTAAGTTCGACGAGATGATAAAGGACAACAGCCTTCTTGAGGCAGTTGAAAAGGTCGTAACGCTGAAGTAGTCAGCACTGCTTAATATTAGCAGGCAAAAGGGCGAAAGACCTTTGATAATTAATCTGTAATCGGCAATACGGTTCATTTATTAAGCACTTGAACGCGGTATTGTGATAAAATATCTATATATAATATGGAAGACAAGTTATAACAGGAGGATTTCATTATGATTGACAATAAAGCAATTGACGGCGCAATGACGATCAAACTGGGCAACGAATATCCGGAATATCCGAAGTTCGTTGAAGGCATCAGGAGAGCCCCGGACAGAGGCTTCAGACTGACTAAGGCTCAGACTAAGATCGCTCTGAAGAACGCGCTTCGTTATGTACCAGAAGAACTTCATGAGAAGCTGGCCCCAGAGTTCATGGAAGAGCTTACTACTCGCGGCAGGATCTACGCTTACAGATACAGACCTGAAGGCAGATTATATGGAAAACCGATCAACGAGTATAAAGGCAAGTGCCTTGCAGGCAAGGCATTCCAGGTAATGATCGAGAACAACCTGGACTTTGAAGTTGCCCTCTATCCATATGAGCTGGTTACATACGGTGAAACTGGATCCGTATGCCAGAACTGGCTGCAGTACAGACTGATCAAGAGATATCTGGAAGAGCTGACTGAAGATCAGACTCTGGTAGTTGAATCAGGAAATCCGCTGGGCCTCTTCCCTTCCAAGCCGACGGCTCCAAGGGTAATAATCACCAACTCAATGATGATAGGTGAATACGACAACCTGGAAGACTGGGAAGTTGCAGAAGAAATGGGAGTTGCCAACTATGGACAGATGACTGCAGGCGGATGGATGTACATCGGACCTCAGGGAATCGTACACGGCACATTCAATACTATTTTGAATGCAGGCAGAAAATATCTGGGCGTTCCTGAACAGGGCGACCTTGCTGGACATACATTCGTATCATCAGGTCTTGGCGGAATGAGCGGCGCTCAGCCTAAGGCTGCCAACATCGCTAATGCGGTAGGCATCTTTGCTGAAGTTGACCTCTCCAGAATTGAGACTAGACATGATCAGGGATGGGTTGACGTCATTCTTGACGACATTGATGAGGTATTCAAGCTTGCTAACGAGAAGCTGGCTGCCAAGGAGACTATCTCAATCGCATATCACGGCAATATCGTAGATCTTTTGGAAGCCGCTGTTAAGAAGAACTTCCACATCGATCTGCTTTCAGACCAGACTTCATGCCACAACGTTTACAACGGCGGCTACTGCCCGGCTGGCATGACTTTCGATGAGAGAACTAAGATGCTGCATGACGACAGAGATCAGTTCTGCAAGGAAGTTGACAAGACTCTCCGCAGACATTATGAAGCTATCAAAGCCCTCACAAAGGCTGGAAGCTATTTCTTCGACTACGGCAATTCATTCATGAAGGCAATGTACGACTCCGGAATCCAGGAGATATCCAAGAACGGCGTTGACGATAAAGACGGATTCATCTGGCCTTCATACGTTGAAGATATCATGGGACCTGTACTGTTTGACTATGGATATGGACCTTTCAGATGGGTTTGCCTGTCAGGAAAACCGGAAGACCTGGACGCAACAGATCAGGCTGCTATGGATACGATCGATCCAAACAGAAGAGCTCAGGACAGAGACAACTGGGTATGGATCAGAGATGCAAAGAAGAACAAACTTGTCGTAGGAACACAGGCCAGAATACTTTATCAGGATGCTGAAGGCAGAAGAGATATCGCTCTTGCATTCAACAAGCTGGTAAGAGACGGCAAATGCGGCCCTATCATGATGGGACGTGACCACCATGACGTATCCGGAACAGATTCACCATTCCGTGAGACTTCAAACATAAAAGACGGATCAAACGTAATGGCTGACATGGCTGTTCAGTGCTATGCTGGAAATGCTGCCAGAGGAATGTCTCTCTGTGCACTGCATAACGGCGGAGGCGTTGGAATCGGCAAGGCTATCAACGGCGGATTCGGACTACTGCTCGACGGTTCAGAGAGAGTTGACGAGATCATCAAGTCAGCAATCATGTGGGACGTTATGGGCGGCGTAGCAAGAAGAAGCTGGGCAAGAAATGAACATGCCCTTTCAACTGCTGCTGAATACAACAAGAACTATGCTGGCAAGGGTCATATCACACTCCCTTACATTGCAGAAGATTCACTTATCGACAAGACTGTTGATAAATACGTAAAGTAATTCAATTATGATATTTGCTGGGCTGTGGCTGAAAAATTACCGCAGTCCAGTATTTTGTCAGTAATATTCTTAACAGGAGAATAATATGGCAACTTTATTAGTAAAAAACATCGGCATTCTCCAGACACCAGTGGGAAGCCACAGTCATAAGGGCGCCGAGCAGGGTGAGAATCTTAAACTCCGCAACGCGGCTGTTTTGATCGAAGACGGACTTATCAGCGAGATCACTTCGGATGGAAAACTGCCTGAGGGCGGTGAAAAAGCCGACACGATCATAGACGCTGAGGGAAAGCTGGTTACTCCAGGCCTTGTTGACGGACATACGCACATGGTTTTCGGCGGTTACAGGCAGCATGAAATACCGATGAAGCTTAAGGGGGCAACATACCTTGACATACTGCGTGCTGGCGGCGGCATTCTAGATACAGTTAGAAAAACCAGAGAAGCTAGCTTTGATGAACTCTACGACAAGACGGAAGAGTTCCTGGATGAGATGATGGGCTTCGGAGTGACGACCTGCGAGGCGAAGAGCGGCTACGGCCTTGATTTTGATACTGAAATGAAAATGCTGAAGGTCATCAACAAGCTCAACGAAGATCATCCGATGGATGTGGTTGCAACTTTCATGGGCGCTCATGCAACGCCGGACGAATACAAGGGCAGAGAAGATGAATACATCGACATGCTCTGCAATGAGATGCTGCCGTATGTAAAGGAACACGGACTGGCAGAGTTTGCGGACATTTTCACCGAGGATTCTGTCTTCAATTATGAGCAAAGCAGAAAATACCTGCAGAAAGCGAAAGATCTTGGCTTCCTGCTGAAGATACACGCCGACGAGATCGAAGCCATAGGCGGATCCGTTCTGGCGGGAGAAATCGGAGCCATGAGTGCCGAGCACCTGATATCGATCAACGAGGAAGGGCTGGCTTCAATGGCAAAAGGCGGCACCACAGCAATGTGTCTGCCAGCAACATCATTCTATCTGGGAGCAAACTTTGCACCGGCAAGAAGAATGGTAGAACTGGGAATACCGGTAGCGGCGGCTTCGGACTTCAATCCGGGCTCATGCCCATCGCTGAATCTCCAGTTCGTCATGAATCTGGCATGCATCAAGTACAGACTGCTGCCGGAAGAAGTGCTGACTGCGGTGACGATCAATCCGGCATGCGCAATCAACAGAGGCGATAAAGTTGGAACTCTGGAAGTCGGCAAGCAGGGAGACCTGGTTGTCTGGGACGCTCCTGACATGGAGATGCTCTGCTACAGATTCTGCTCCAACATGGCATTGCAAGTAATAAAGAAAGGAAACTTAGTATAATGAAATTAATAGACATGAAAATGACAGAGTACCTGGACGTACTTAAATCAAACGCTCCTGCACCAGGAGGCGGATCAGTCAGCGCACTGGCTGGCGCACAGGGCGCAGGCCTGTTCATGATGGTTGCTGACCTGACGATCGGCAGAGAAAAATATGCAGATTTCCAGGATGTTTGCGTCAATGCAAAGGAAAAGGGAACTGCTATCTATGAAGAACTGCTTGCAGGAATCGACAAAGATACAGATGCGTTCAATCTGGTTGCAGCCGCTTTCAAGATGCCGAAAGACACCGATGAAGAGAAGGCAGCAAGGAAAAAGGCTATCGCTGACGGAACACTGGTTTCAACAGAAGTTCCTTTCAGAACTATGCAGCTTGGAGCTGAAGGTCTGAAACTTGCCGAGACGCTTATTGGAAAATCAAATCCAAACGCTGCATCAGATCTGGGAGTTTCCATCCTGAATCTGTCAGCATGCATCAAAGGCGCATGGCTGAACGTAAGAATCAATCTGCCAGGAGTAAAAGACGAGGCTAAGGCTAAGTATTTTGCTGAAGAAGGACAGAAGATGGCAGATGCCGCAGACGCTGCGGAAAAGCTGTACAAGCAGGTCGCTGAATCTCTGTAGAAGAGACAACGGTGACTGCCAGCATCAATTTACGGTAGGGAAATTTTAATAATAAATCAAAGGAGAAACAAAATGGCACAGATTATTGAAAGCATTCCTAACATTAGTGAAGGAAGAAGACCTGAAGTTATCAACGCCTGTGTAGATGAGATCAGAAACACAGCGGGCTGCACACTGCTGAACGTATCATCAGACGAAAGCCATAACAGAACGGTCATTACTTATATCGGAGACGCCAAAGGCGTTGAAGAAGCTAGTGTTAAGCTTGTTAAGAAGGCGGCTGAACTGATCGACCTCAACCATCACACGGGTGAGCACCCAAGAATGGGAGCTGTTGACGTAATGCCTTTCCTTCCGATCAAAGACTGCACTACAGAAGACTGCGTTGAGCTTTCCAAAGTAGTTGGAAAGAGAATCGCTGACGAGGCTGGAGTTCCGGTATTCCTTTATGAGGAATCAGCAACAAAGCCTGAAAGACACAATCTGGTTACTATCAGAAAGGGGCAGTTTGAAGGCATGGCTGAGAAAGTTCAGCAGCCTGACTGGGAACCTGATTTCGGCGGAAGAAAGATCCACCCGACTGCAGGAGTCATGGCAGTTGGCGCTAGACCTCCATTAATCGCCTTCAACCTCAACCTCAACACTGAGGATGTTCAGATCGCCAAGAATATCGCTAAGATCATCAGAGAGAAAGACGGCGGACTGAAGTGCGTTAAAGCTATGGGATTTGAAATCGAAAATGAAGAGACTGGCAAGAAATATGCTCAGGTTTCAATCAACATGACAAACTTTGAGGTTACTCCGCTTTACAGGGTAACGGAATTAGTAAAGGCTGAAGCAAAGAGATACGGCGTTTCCGTAATGGAAACTGAGATCATCGGACTTACTCCAATGAAGGCTCTCATTGATTCAGCAGTATACTATCTGCAGACTAACGGATTCGACTACGATGTTCAGGTGCTTGAAAACCACATAATTTAGTGGTAGAATTACAACACAGGATAACGAAATAACGACATCCGCCGCTTCGATATCAGGGGCGGCGGATTTTGTCACATTTACAGCGATACTATTAAAAACGGGAGCATGTCATGACTGTATCTGAAGAATATTCCAGTTCTTTTTCACTGACGGATGAGATAGCTGATATTATCAGGGAACGCATTCTGAAGGGTGAATATCACATTGGAGAAAAAATCAAGGAAAATCAAATTGCACAGGAGCTGAGAGTCAGCCGCACGCCAATACGCGAGGCGTTCAAACAGCTTGAGAACGAAGGACTTATCGATTACATACCAAACCGCGGATGCTTCGCCAAGGGCTTTACAAGACAGGATATTGAAGATATCTATGCTGTAAGAAAAGCTCTGGAGGTGCTTTCTGTGGAGTGGGCCGTAAAAAGGATAACCCCTGCTGATATAAAGAAGCTTCACGATCAGTGTGACCTGATGGAATTCTATACTGCCAGAAAAGACAGCAAGAAGGTACTGGAAACCAACACTGATTTCCATGACATTATTTACAATGCAACCGGAAGCAGGTTCATGGCTCAGGTCCTACGATCATATAAGGAGTATATCGAGCAGACTAGAAAAGTGATTTTCTACGAACAGCAATATCTTGAGGAGATACTCACAGAGCATAAGGCAATATTGGCGGCGCTTGAAAGCGGCGATAAGGACAGAGCTACTAAGGCCATGGCTGACCACCTCGACGGTTCCAGAAGAAGAGCAGAGACCATCTATAAAGTCAACGGCTGATCACAGGAGGCAGAGATGGATATAGAAAAATTACGGGTAAATCTGAAGTCAAGAGGCATTGATATGTCATACTTTGAGACGGCTGAAGAGGCTGTTGCATACCTGACAGATGCACTTAAGGGCAAAACAGTAGGCATCGGCGGCAGCATGACTGTTGACGCCATCGGACTTTACGACGAGCTGGTCAAAGGCTCCAAAGTCGCATGGCACTGGAAGCAGGATCCCGACGAAGCCCGGGATGAAGCGACCAATGCAGAGGCTTATGTGAGCAGCGTCAACGGCATTTCCGAGACCGGTGAGATCGTCAACATAGACGGAGCCGGCAACAGAGTGGCGGCAACGGTTTATCCGACCAAAGAAGTATACTATGTTATCGGAGTCAACAAAATAAGGCCGACGCTGGAGGAAGCGCTATGGCGCGCAAGGAATATTGCCTCACCCCTCAATGCCCGTCGCCTGAACTGCAAGACGCCTTGCGCTCAAGGTGAACTCAAGTGCTGGGACTGCAGGACGGAAGGAAGAATATGCAGAGAGATTCTGATCACCTGCGGCAAGCCCCTGCCAATGAAGAAGATGGAAGTCGTCGTGATCAACAGCGAACTGGGATTTTAAACTGAAATATAAAAAGACATTAAAATCGCGTATCAGCAATAATAGTGATACGCGATTTTTTGATGCAATATTATGTTGTTGTGATCAGAAACCCATGCCTTCGCTGCCGCCTATAAGCTGAACCAAGGCAGCTCCAGTTGCGTTTGACTGTGTCCTTACGACCTTCAGATAATAAGTGCCTTTAGGTTCTTTTGCGGTGTGTATGTAGCCGCCGGCTCTAGCAGTTTTGTCACTGGCAAGAAGCTTGCCGGAAGAATTATACAGGTAGGCTTTGAAATTGCCATGAAGCCCTAAGCCGGTAGTGAGCATATATATTTTGTCTGCGCTTGATAACTTCAGTTTGATCCACTGAGTGTTGCCGGAAGTACCGGAAATGAATCCAATAGATGCATTTGAAGTATACTTGTGCTTAATTGTTATTGGTTTGAGGCTGCCAGCTATTTTCATAGTCAATGCAGTTTGATTTATTGTGATGCTTTCAGGCTTTATCGGATATATCATGGCATAACTGTCTGCAAAGCCTTTACCATATTTGAAATAGTAAGTCACATTACCCTTCAGACCGTAACTGTTGCCTTTGCCATCAGGCATAATGGACTCTTTGCTTGCGTTGCATATTGTAGGTGATCCGGGAATTGAATATACGCCTGTTTTTGACGGCGTATACTGAACATAAGTCGTTTCATCCATTCCAAGAGCGTAGAGCCGGTTGTCATTATCAGTTATTGTAATATCCGAAGCAGTGGCAAAGGAAGCGGTCACGCTGACGGATTCCTTATCCATTGCATCATCGGCGCCGTGTCCCTTCATGGCTATGTGAAGGTAATAGACAGTTCCTGCTTTTGTTTTCCATAATCCTGCAGGATCCTCACTGTTGAGATCTTTTACAGCAGAAGTACATTCAGGATCAGTATAGAGTTTTGGAACAAAATACCACGCGTCTGAACTTACATCCAATAGACCGTCAGAAGGAGCAGTCACACACGCCGTCACCTTTAAAGGGTCGGTGCATGGAATCACTGTCTTAACTTTGGCAGTTGAAGTCGTGTTCAGAGTCAGCTGAGTCATAGCGCCTTCAGCAGTATCGCCGAATGCAAACACTGGCAGTGACATGCACAAGGTCATAGTCAAGGCCAGGATAATAGTTAATGTTTTACTTTTCATGTAATAACCTCCTAATATAGAATTATATATTTTAATCGCTATATTAAGAAAGATGCACGCCGCCGCTTTCGGTCGTTTTTTTCTGCCTTTGGGTTTTCCATCGTAAAAACGATGTTATTATTTGTCGGTAATAGCTTCCGTCAAAGTCTGCAGAAGCTTCCTCTTGTCGATTGGTTTGGTGACATAATCATTGAGACCTGACTCTAATCCCTTCCTGATATCTGAATCAAAGGCATCAGCGGTCATGGCAATGATCGGTATCTCCGGTGCATCTGGACGCGTCAGTGCTCTAATGGAGCGGGTCGCCTCATAGCCGTCCATGACTGGCATTCTGATATCCATCAGTATGGCGGAATAATAGCCGGGCTGAGAGTTCTTAAACATCTGCAGACCTTCGCTGCCGTTGACTGCGCATTCTGTAATCAGGCCTGCGCTGGACAAGATGAGGACAGCGATATCCGTATTGAGGTAATTGTCCTCGCAGAGCAGTACTCTTTTGCCAGCCAAAACAGCAGTGTCTAAAGATTTTTCTGAAGGGGTCTCAGCAGGCGCATGAGCGATTTCTACAGGAAATTCAACTGTAAAGCAAGTGCCTTCTCCAACAGAGGTCTTCACGTCTATAGTACCTTCCATGAGTTCGACGATCCTCTTGACTATGGCAAGTCCAAGACCGGTGCCGGCAGTGTTCTTGGTTTCAGCACGCTGCTCTTGGGCAAAAGGTTCAAAGAGCCGAGGCAAGAACTGTGAAGTTATGCCAATGCCGTTGTCTTCCACTGTTATGCGGATACGGCAGCCATTTTTTTCCGCTGCAAAGCATTCCTCTGAGAATCTGACAGTGCCGCCGCGCGGTGTGAATTTGATGGCGTTAGACATTAGATTCAGCAGGACTTTCTGCACTTTGAGCTTGTCTATGAGAAAGACTTCGGCAGGACAGCCGCTTATGCAGGTCTCAAGTCTGATATTTTTCAGATCTGCAGAAGCCTGAAGCGATTCAAGCACCGGGTCGATAAGCTCACTGGCGCTTACCGGGCCGGGTTCCAGCACCATCTTGCCGCTTTCTATGCGGGAAAGTTCCAGAGTATCGCTAACCAGGCCGAGGAGCAGATCGCCTGAATACTTTATCTTCTGCAGGTATTCCCGAATGACCTGAGGGTCGTTTTCTTCCAGAGCAAGTTCTGTGAATCCTATTATGCCGTTTAGCGGTGTCCGAAGGTCGTGACTCATGCCGGAAAGGAACACCGACTTAGCTTCATTAGCTCTATCTGCTTCAAGCTTAGCTTCTCTCAGTGCCTCTATCTGTTTATGTTCTGTCTTGTATTGCAGTGTGATGTCGTTGAGGCAGAAGAATATTGTGTTTCTGCTGTCGTCTATATATGAATACTGGCACTGCTTGTAGCGACGCTCCCCGCTATAAGTGGCAGGGAATGAGTAAGAGAATACTTTCTTATTCTCAAGTTCACGGATAATGTTTTCCAGACATAACGCCTTAAGGGCTTCAGACATGATATCAGCATCGAGCTTGACAGCCAGGAGCCTTTGCATGGTTTTGTCATAGTCGTCGGTAGTGTAGCAGGCAGGCACGCCGCTGGGTTGGTCAAGTACATATGCGGTGCATCCGCCGTTGTCAGTGTATATGAAACAGAGGTCGTTGTAGCCAAGATCTGTCAGCTGATAGATGACCTGCTCTTTCAGGATTTTTTCTGTAATATCATATGTATATACGAAACATTCAATGTCGCCTGATATAGGTTCCTTGAAAGTGTTTATTACAATAGATGCCCAGCCGGGAATCAGACCGTTGGCCGATCTGCGGAACTGCATGGCAAAATGAGTTTCGCCAAGCAGAAATTTACGCATCAGGTTTTCGCGGGCGAACATATCATTCAGTGCTTCTTTGTCTTCTTGTCTTTCTGGAACCATGGAAAAGCACTGGCAGGCTTCATCGTAGGAACATCCAGGAGGCAGGGGCACTGCAGCATTCTGCAGGTTATCATAGTCGATGACCTTGTTTTGCGTGAGATTATGATGTCCTTTGTATGTCAGTCTGGAGTCGTCTGTCTGTCCTGCCTGTCTGAGGTTGGTCAGCTCTTGTTCGTATCTTTCCTCAGCCTTTTTCTGATTAGTCACATCTATGGAATAGCAAAGAGCTTTGAATACTTCGCCAGAGGCGGCTTTGATAGACGTCATGTGGATATATAGCCAGCGCAAGACATCCTGATATTGTACGCGTACAGTACAGGATGATTCAGCTGCACCATCGTCTATTTCTTTTACCATAGTGCTGTAAAGTTTCTGGTCTTCTTCAGGTATCCCTGCGAAGTTCATGAAAGAATTGGGATAGTCGTTCCAGATCGTCGGCAGTTTGGCGTATCTGTCATTAAGAGCATATATCTCTATGGAGTGACTGGCAAGGAAATATGTGAAGTATTGAACATCGGAATTATTAATTGAGCTGCGCAGGGTATCTTCACTGTTTCTAAGTCTCAGCTCAGTTTCCTTTTGTTCTTGTATGTCGGTAAATGAGATATAGTAATAGGCAATGGAGTTCTTAGTATAAGCATATTTAAATTGGGAATTGACCCAGCGAAGCATACCGTCGTCACCGGTGACGCGGTAGGACACATTTTGCATAGGCCCCTCGCTATCCAGCGAAAGAAACAGTTCAGTAAAGTGCTGTCGGTCTTCAGGGCAGATAAGATCGATAAAACCTGAGCCAAGCAGTCTGCTGCCCGTGGATGGGCTGATATGTATCGACTGATAGAATCCGTCATTTGCATAGTCAAGATGCAGGATGTCTGACAGGGCATGGATCATGCCAATGCCGACCGGGATGTTGTTGACAAGTTCAAAGTAGCTGCTGCTGTCAGGAACTCCTTCAGCTAAAGAAACAAGACCTGAGACATCAATGCTATATCCGTAGATGCCGATGACGCGTCCAGCCTCATTGGTAATAGGATATTTCCACGTCTGGGCCCATTTCTCAGAATTGCCGCCTTCTGCAGTCCGCACGATCTTGCCGATGATAGGCGTCCCGCTTTTCAGTACCTTCCTGTCGTTTTCTACATATCCGTCTGCTAAATATGCTGGGAAAATGTCGTAATCTGATTTTCCAATTACATCCAGGGCAGAGGAAAGACCGGCTGCCGCTGCCACGGATAGAGTGGCCTCACGGTAAACCAGGTCGGAATCCTTTATAAACATGTTTTCTTCGCTGTTTGCGAAGATCTCGTGGAGTGCTCCGCTAAGCAGTTCCAGCTCATTGCCATTATTGGACATATTCTCATTCATGGCCTGCCCGCCTTTCAGGATCATCATACTAAATCTGTGATATTAACATATCACGATTTTAATGGTTTTTCAAGGATTATCAGTGACATTGCAAGGAGGGTAAAAAAGACTGCAGGCGTGGTTGCTCCATGACCTGCAGTCTAATGAATTTAAAGGTGGATACATACTAAACGAAGGTGCGTTCAGACAGTTTCTGATCAAGTTCCGAGTTAAGTATGTCGGTAATGAACATGTGCCCTGGCGAGTGAGTGATCACGATCGGCGGCTTTGCATTTTCCACCGCTGCCTGAGGCGTTACTCCGCACGCCCAGAACACTGGCACTTCATCTTCGCCGATAGGAACGGAATCGCCGTAGTCGGGCTTCATGACATTCTGTATGCCTATCTTTGCCGGGTCGCCGGCGAAGATGGGTTCACCGTGGACATGAGGAAACTTAGCCGTGATATCCCAGGCTTTCTGCACCAGGTCCTTGCGGACAGGCCGCATGCTGACGACCAGCGGACCGTGAAAATGGCCGGCCGGCGTGGTTTGAATGTTAGTCTTGAACATAGGAACGTTGCAGCCAAGAGTTATGTGGCGCACCTCGATGCCGCCCTTGATCAGGGCTTCTTCAAAGGAGAAGCTGCAGCCGATCAGAAAGCTGTACATATCATCTAGCCAAAATCTTTCCGCATTGATAAAGCTTCCTGCCAACTTGCCATCGCGGTAAACTCTGTATATTGGAATGTCGGTCAGCAGATTTGCTCTGCCGCAGAACTCTGAATGATAGTCGTTTGGGATCATTTCCAGCAAAGGACACGGTTTTGGATTTTTTATAACGTATTCCATAAACTCCAATGCATAGTCTTTCGGCAGTATGACAAGATTCGCCTGTGCATAGCCGCTGCACATTCCGCTTGTCGGACCGGTGATCTTCTGTGCCCTGATCAGACAGCGCACCGCCTGAGGAGAAGCAGCGGAAAGATCTGTGGGTTTGTTCTGATTTATGATACTCATTGGTTTATCCTTTCACAATTCGGTTTACCAGGGACCTGATTTCGTTGAACTGCCTGATCGTACCGACGAGTTCACGCTGAGCTGCATCGACGCGTACGGAAGTGAATTTCACCCTTGTGCCAGGTGCACTTTGCGCCAGTTTCGGCAGATCACAGCTGATGACGTTGGCGATCCTCGTGTATCCTCCAGTCGTCTGATGGTCGGCCATCATGATTATCGGGTCTCCGGAAACCGGGACCTGAACAGAGCCGAAGACGATGCCGTCGGTTATTATGTCTGCTGAGCCGGTATGCTCGATATACGGTCCGTCCAGCCTGTATCCCATGCGGTCACAAGACGATGTCAGCAGAAAGGTTGCGGCGTAGAAGGTACGGAGTCCGTCCTTGGTAAACGCGCCCTCCTGCCTGTCCGGAATCACTCTCAGCGTTATGTCAGAAGACCAGTATGGCCTGATGTTCAGCTTTATGTCTTTAGAGTTTATAGAAGGATTCTCCGGTTCGCCAACAGGTACGACGTCGCCGCGTTTCAGCTGTCGGCCATCAAAACCGCCAAGGCGGGAATGCAGATGTGTCGAACGGCTGCCCAGCTGCGGCACGGTGTCGATACCGCCAGAAAAGGCGATATAGGCAAACATACCGTTGCGCAGGCCTTTGAACCTCAGCATGTCACCGGCTTTTGCATGTATCAGCGTGTAGGCTGGTATTCTGATGCCGTTGAACAGAGGCGCGAAATCGGCGCCGGTTATGACGAATGATGTTTTATCGTTAAAGTTGATTTCTGGTCCGCTCATCATGCACTCAAGCAAGGCACAGTCCGGATCGTTGCCGGCAATGAGGTTAGCCAGGGCTGCACTGGACGTATCCATGCAGCCCGAGGGCGAGATGCCATATTGCTGGTAACCCCATCTTCCTGTATCCTGCACCGTGGTCATGATGCCTGGATCGATTACTGTGAAAGTCATTTTATCACCTCCGCTGTGCCGCTATCCGCTGTCAGCGTTTTGCTGCAGCTGGCGTTTGCCGTTGCGGTATCACCATATGCCGCTGCTGCTATGTCAGATGCTGAAGAAAGCTCCTGAAATTCGGATGATGTTATAGGCTGGAAGTGAATCATGTCTCCAGCTGCCAGCAGTGATGGCTTGTCGCTCGTTGGATCGTAAAGCTTAAGCGGAGTCCTGCCGATTAGCTGCCAGCCGCCAGGTGACGAGATCGAATAGACGCCGGTCTGCATGCCGGCAATGCCCACACTGCCTGCCTCAATGGAAAGCCGCGGCTTGGCCAGACGCGGAGTTGCCAACCGTTTGTCGAGACCGCCCAGATAAGGAAATCCGGCAAGGAAACCAAGCATATAAACTCGGTAACTGACTGAGGAGTGAAGGCTGATTATTTCATCAGGGTTGAGCCCTGTGTGATCTGCAACATTTTTCATATCAGGTCCGTAGTCACCGCCGTAGCATACAGGTATCGTGACCTGTCGGCCTTTGGCCTTTGGCACGTCCTTCACGTTGCGAAGGAGCATGTTGATCATCATTTCCAGATATTCGCAGTCGCTTATCTCAGGACTGTAGACGACCGTCAGCGTGCAGTAGGCCGGAATAAGTTCAATAATGCTTTTGTAGCCGGCGTCTGCAATGAGCTGGGCAGCATAGAGAACCTGATCATTGATCAGCGGGTCTATGGCGTTGCCGAAACTGATGCTGAGTGCAGAGTCGCCGACTGGCGATATATTATATTTCATTATTTTATCTCCCTCAGTTTTAGCTGAAGATTAACGGCTTCGATCCCGTTATTCTGAAAAGCTTCGCGGATAGTCTCCACTATTTCCAGAGCTTCCGGTGTGTCGCCATGAACACAGATGGTATCTGCCTCAAGGTCTATGACATTGCCGCTTATGGTCGTCACTTTGCCTTCATTGGCCATGATAACGGCACGTTCGGCGACCTGTTTGGCGTCGGTGATCACAGCACCAGGCAGTGACCGAGAAACCAGCGAACCGTCATCATTGTATGCTCTGTCAGCAAAAACCTCGCTGGCAACAGTAAGACCATCTGCCTTGGCGGCTTTGATCATCTCACTGCCGGAAAGAGCCACTAGAATAAGGTGAGAGTCGCAGGCTTTGACTGCCGAAACTATAGCTTTGGCTATTTCAGGGTCTTTGGCACCCATGTTGTATAGTGCGCCGTGAGGCTTAACATGCGAAAGAGAAACGCCGTCACATTTAGCAAAGGCGGAAAGTGCGCCGATCTGGTATATCATATAGTCGCGTATCTCATTGGGAGAGACTTTCATCTCTCTGCGGCCGAAACCCAGCCTGTCTGGAAACCCAGGGTGTGCGCCAATGCCAGTACCGGAACAGGCGCAGGCTTCTACAGTCTTGCGCATCAGTGTCGGATCTCCGGCGTGCCAGCCGCAGGCAATGTTTGCTGATGTCACCAGATTGATGATGTCACGGTCGCCAGGCAGAGTCCATCTGCCGTAACCTTCTCCAATATCGGAGTTAATGTCTATAGTCTTTATCATTGCACTGCACATCCTTTCTGCTGAAATATCCGAGGCGCGAGACGGCGTCGAACTGCTTGCTGCTCTGCTCAGCCTGGGCCTGGCTGCCGGAGACAAGCTTCCACATGAGGCCGGCAATCATTTTGTTGAGATCAAGGTCGCAGCCGTCTACTGCAGGGATCTCACGACCCGTCATATCGATGAGGCCATGGGTACTGGCCGCCGTCAAAGCATCTGCGATGCGGTTTTCGGATGGCATTAGGCTAATGTCATCTTTCAGCCAGGCCAATGCGCCGCAAAGGGCATAGGCGCCCCAGTCGCTGACGGTTGCGGTCAAAATGGAATCTGCCTTCGTCTCGGCAACGATGCTGCCGCCGCATCCGCAGCTGCAGCTTCCCGGAGCGGCACCCGGAACGTAGTCGCGGATCGCTGACTCTAGAACTCCAAGGCCGATTTCATTTCCTAAGTCGCCGATGGAAACCGTATAGACTCCCTTCAGCTGGAGTGCGGCAAAGAGTATGTCAAGCTTGGCTTCATAAGAAGTGACGCTTTTTCCTGTTGAGTTGTGGTAGGCACCCTTAGTATTTGCACCAGGCGCTTCTATTGAAATGCAGGCCTTTGGCAGAGCGGCAGTAATCAGGGACGTTGCGCGTTCAGCTGCTTCCCAGCAGTCCTTTGGAAATTCAACAATGCACAGTCTGCCAGCTGCAGATTTAGAAGGATCATCAGTTATCAGAGGCTCCATGTCGAAAACTTTGGCAATGGCGGCAATGCCGCTTACAGCTTCTGATGGGCAGAATACAGTTGGTTTTATTCCAAAGGCTGTGGAAAGGGCATGGATAACGGCAACTGTCCCAGTTATGCCGTCTGTCTCTGCCTTGCCATAAGGTATGAGTACGAATCCGGTGAGGAAGAAGACGCTGTCACCTTCCTGAAGTCTTGAGGAAAGTTCTTTGGCACAATGCATAGCGGCAGAACCCCCATATAATTTCCTTGTGGCATCTTGGAGAATGCGGCAGACGCCGTAGCCTCTTGGATCAAGACAGCAGATTTCGTCCAGATCCCTGCCAAAATTTAGTTCAGCTAGGTCTTTATTGATCATGTGTGGCTTCCTCCTAAACAAAAAAACTGAAATCAGGCCTTCCCGCTGGAAGGTAGATTTCAGTCTTTGATATCGACGGCCGCGGAGGCTTTCCGCGGCAAAATATTAACGACTTTATTTAGTTTTAACTACTTGGACTTCTTTTCTGGAAATTCCAGAAAGTAGCGGTTCTGAGCATCTTTCAGCGCTGCTATCAGTGGTTTCTGCATCAGGGCGAAGAATCTCGTCTGAATTGCATCGATCATCTCGTCAAGTTCCAGGACGAGATCTTTACCGGTAAGCAGCTGAGAAACGAAATCGCCGGTCATCGGCATGACCGCGTTGCAGCTTACGTCCGCTATCATATCAGTATCTTTGTCTATCACCAGACACAAGGAGAAGACTTCGTAGGTATGTGTGATCACGTCATCCTTCCCCGGCCTTGCCTGGCCCGTGACAAATACTGTATTTCTATTATATATCATTTTCGCAAACTCCCTGATTACTTCTGAACAGGCTTATAAAACCATTCCAGAGAATCGTTTGCCTTAAGCTTGATGTCATCCGGCGAACCAGTATACAGCTTGCCGTTTATCTTGAACTGCCATACGCGTTTTCCCATGTCGCCGTTTTTCACGCAGTTTATCCCCTCAACGGTGGAGCCAGTGGTTTCAACAAGGATCGGAACACTGTTGACTGCTCCGTAAATCTGAATCGCATCGAAGGCGGTGGAATCTTCCTCTACCTTGAATGATTCATTGACAAGATCAGGTATTTTGGACTTATCCGGGTAGTCGATGCTCATGGTGATGCTGATTGGATGAACGATCACGGCATCATCTTTATCTTCATTGCTGCCGCACGAACACAAGGCCAAAACAGAAGCCAAGACCATTGCTGCTATTAAAATAACTGATATTGCTCTTTTTTTCACTGTTATTCCCCCACGTCTCTAAACCAGAATTATTGTGAATACATTATAGCACACTTTGTAAGTATAATCAAAGACTTAAAGAGTCTGGCTGATCAACATATCGTACATTTCTGACATGGCAGCATCGTCTGCATCATAGGCCTTTTCGCCGTTTATAAATGTCATTGCTGCGTGGGCCCAGCTGAAGAATTTCAGGTTGTCCAGCAGCGGGTTTTCATCAAAGACGACAAAGTCTGCGGCAGCGCCGGTTTTGATCGTTCCGGTCAGACCGCAGCCTGCTTTTGCGGCTGCCTTGACGGTCAGGTTGGCTATAGCCTCGCGTACGCTTTCGCTGTCGTCGAAGACAGGGCGGAAGATCAGGTCGCTGCTTTTAGGGCTGAAGAACGTATTTTCAAAGGCGTAGTCCGGCAGCATGTCATCTTCGGACAGCCATGAAGTGTCTGTCAAAACAGTCAGCCTGACGGGCCGCTGATCATTTTGTTCGGCGATCTCTGCGGCGATCCGCGCAAAGGCTCCGCCGAAGCCGTCGTCTGCCGGCAGCAGGCAAAGGGTAGTTACACCCTTGTCTGTGACCACGTCCAGGCAGTCGCCGACCCACTGTCTCATGTCGTTGTCGTCAAAATCTTCTTCCGACGGTGCCTTTTGGTTGAAGAGGTCAATTGCCGGCGCGGTGTAGGTGTCGATGAATCCCGGGAAGACGAACCGGCCTTTCAGATCGGTGATTTCGGCATCTTCCGGAATCGCGGAATTATCTCCAGCTGAGATGATGATGCCGTCTTTGGCAGTAACGGTAGAAACTACTGGGATTTCAGGGTTATTGGTATATATTGTACCGTTGGTCAGAACGGTTATCTTATCATTTGACATTTGAAAACCTCCTTATAATAAAGACATCTTACCACATTTGTGGTATATTTGCATTATGGGGGGCGACATTTTTTGACGCTGCCATGAAAGTATGCTGGAGGAGTGCAATGAAAATCGAGAAGTATGAGAACGAAATATCGACTGCAGAATACGTGCGGGAGTACGTAAATGTTGAAGAATTTCTGGTAAAGTGCAGTGAATGTGAGAACTACGACAGGAAGTGGTCCTGTCCGTCTTTTGACTTTGACTCGCTGAAATATTGGCGGTCGCGGGAGATGTTCAAGGTATTTGCCAGGAAGATCATCTTTGAGACTGATGAAGAACGAGGCAACTGGGAGGAACTGCTCTGGTGCGTGAAGAAAGAAACGTCTTTGGAACTTGAGGAACTGGAGAAGTCGATACCGGGAAGCATAGCCCTTAGCGCTGGCAGCTGCCAGCTCTGCGGAGAGGATAACTGCACACGAAAAAATGGGCTACCTTGCAGATACCCCGATAAATTGAGATATTCAATTGAAGCCTTAGGTGGGAATGTCGGGCTGACGATATCCAGGCTGCTTGGCATTGAACTTCAGTGGATAACTGAAAACAACATGCCTGATTACTTCGTGCTGGTCCTGGGGCTGCTATACTGATAAAGGCTGAACGCCAGTGCTGTCAGAAACGGTGTGCCGCAGGGCATGAATCTTACTGGAGGCCTGGAATATCGCCTACCCCGTTGAGTACCAGTCTTGGTCTGTATGGGAATTTCTGCATGGTTTCCATCGTCGTTACGCCTGATAATACCAGAGCTGTATCAAGGCCGGATTCTATGCCGGCTACAATGTCAGTGTCCATTCTGTCACCGATGATCCCTGCTTCTTCTGAGTGAACGCCAAGGATATGGAGTCCGGTCCTCATCATGAGCGGATTAGGTTTGCCTATGAAGTAGGCAGTGCTGCCGGTGGCAAGTTCAACTGGTGCGACTAAAGCTCTGCAGGCAGGCATGATGCCGTGTTTGCCAGGACCGGTCAGGTCTGTGTTGGTGCCGATAAGTCTGGCGCCGTTCTGAACCAGAGTGACAGCTTTGCAGATAGTGTCGTAATTGTACTGTGCGCTTTCGCCGATGATCACGTAGTCAGGTGATTTGTCCGTGATGGCAACGCCTTCCTGATAGAGAGCGCCAACAAGTCCCGGATCTCCAATCACATAGGCCTTGCAGTTTGGCGTCTGCTGGCTGACGAACTTAGCGGTTGCAAGCGCGCTGGTGTAGAAATGACTTTCATCAACATCCAATCCCATTCCTGCAAGCTTGAGTTTCAGTTCCAGCGGTGACATGCTGCTGTTGTTGGTCAGAAAAAGGAATTCCTTTTCTTCCTTATACAGCCAGTCGACGAACTCCTTTACTCCTGGCAGCAGTTTGTTGCCGTAGTAGATGACGCCATCCATATCGCACAGGTAACCTTTCTTTTCTTTGAATTGATCCATAAATTTCCTCCTTTCTTGTGATGTTTTCGGTATGCAGCGGTTAACCGCATCCCATAAAATACTATAACACAAAAACAATAATAAATGTGTAAAATTAATGTAAAGATAAAGAAGAACCCATCTGTCCGGAATGCTCAGGATCAGATGGGTTCCTTGATTTTTTATTCTATTGTGCGCAGAAATGGTTACTTGCCTTTTCTGGCATTCTTTACGAGTTCTGCACCCAGGCGTGCAGCCTTAAGGTTCAGTTCTTCAGTTCCCTTAGGAATGTGATTTACAACTGCCTCTTCAAGTGATTTGGCAGATGCAATGCGGAGAGCCTCGTTTACTGCTCCAACTGCAATGATATTTGCAGATACAGGGGCATGAAGCACTTCGTGGGATGATCTCAGGATAGGAAGTGAGAGGACCTCATGCTTGGCTGCAATCCTGTCAGGTACCTGAATCTCTTCGTCTACGATGATCACAGTATCTTTATCAATCGTCTTAACATACTTGTCGAACGAAATCTGTGTCAGTGAAAGAAGAAGTGTAGGAACTTCGACTTTAGTATATGTTATTTTCTTAGTGTCGATTATAGTTTCGGCCTTGCACATTCCGCCTCTGGCCTCAGGGCCATAGGACTGTGACTGTACGACCTGCTTTCCGTCCAGGAAGGCAGCTTCAGCAATGATGATGGTGCCAAGGATGACTCCCTGACCGCCGGACCCTGTAAATCTCAGTTGTTCCTTAGCCATTATTTGTCACCTCCAGCTTTGTGAATGATCTTGTCGTATTCTGCTGTATATTCAGGGCGTTTGCACTGTGACATAACGCCGGTGATGATTTTTCCTTCTAGTTCTTCAGGAGTCATCTTTGCAGCTTTCTTAATATCTACACAGTTATCCTGCTGCCACTGCATCATCTGAACGGCGCCGCCCTTCTTATTCTTTCTGCCATAGTACGTTGGACAGATGCTGACGCCTTCGATTACTGAGAAGCCCGGATTTTTGATGCCGTCTTCAATAAGCTTGATCATCTGCTGAACATGCCAGCAGTCGCCTCTTGCGGTGAATGTGGCACCTGCGGCTTCACTGAGCCTAGGTATGTCGAAATCTCCGTCGATGTTTCCGTAAGGAGCGGTAGTTCCCCTTTCTCCTGTTGGAGTGGTTGGTGAGTACTGTCCGCCGGTCATGCCGTAGATGCTGTTGTTGAATACAACGACTGTCAGATCTATGTTTCTCCTTGCAGCATGGATCAGATGATTTCCGCCGATAGCTGTTGCATCGCCGTCACCAGTGATGACGATGACATGCATGTTCGGCTTGGCCATTTTGATGCCTGTTGCAAAAGCGATGGCTCTGCCGTGAGTCGTGTGAAGTGTGTTATAGTTCATATATCCTGCGGCACGTGATGAACATCCGATACCGCTTACGATGCTGACTTCTTCTCTTGGGAGACCCAGATTTTCAATGGCCTGGCAGACGTCTCTCATCAGAATTCCGTGGCCGCAGCCAGGACACCAGATATGAGGAAGTCTTTTTGTACGCATTGTGTTTTCTACTAATTGGCTTGGCATATCATTATTCCTCCTCTTCTATTTTCTTTATGATCTCGCGAGGCGTGATGGTAGTGCCGTCGACTTTGCCGATGAACTCGACCTTCGTGTCGCCTTTGATGATGCCCTGAACAGTCAGGAGCACCTGGCCGTAGTTGTGCTCAACCACGATGATCCTCTTAAGCTGCTTAGCGCGTTCAACCAGTTCGTATTCTGGGAATGGCCATAATGTTACAGGACGGAACATGCCGACCTTGTAACCCATTTCTCTGGCCTGCTCGACTGCTCCCTGTACGGCTCTGGTAGTGCCGCCGTAGCAGACGATTCCTATTTCTGCATCGTCCATTTCCTCTTCTTCGTATTCGAGAATGCCGCTGTACTTGTACACCTTGATCTTCTCCATCAGACGGCTGCCTTCCTGAGCTGCGATCTTATTGTCGTTGGTCGGGAAGCCTGCTTCGTCGTGGAACAGACCGGTTATATTGTAAAGGTTGCCGTCACCGAATGACGTCATGTGAGGAACGTATTGGCCCTCACCGAAAGCGTATGGCATAGAATTGATCATGTGCTGGTTCCTGTCATGGATCTCCAGTTCCTCAGTAGGAATAAGCTCGCAGCCCTCTCTCATGTGACCGACGATTTCGTCCATCAGCAGGATGACTGGAGTTCTGAATCTCTCGGAGAGATTGAATGCCCTTACTGTCTGGTTGTATGTATCCTGAACCGAGCATGGGCAGATCGCAATAACCGGATGATCTCCGTGAGTGCCCCACTTAGCCTGCATTACGTCTCCCTGTGAAGGTGACGTAGGAAGGCCTGTGGAAGGACCTGCTCTCATTACGTCTACTACTACGATAGGAATTTCTGCAATCGTAGCATAGCCGATGTTTTCCTGTTTAAGTGAGAATCCCGGGCCTGACGTTGCCGTCATAGCCTTCATGCCTGCGACTGAAGCGCCCAGGGCTGCGGCGATGCCGGAAATCTCGTCTTCCATCTGCATGAACTTGCCGCCTACCTGCGGAAGTCTTACAGCGCTTCTTTCTGCAATTTCTGTTGAAGGAGTGATAGGATAACCGGCATAGAATCTCATTCCAGCGGCGATAGCGCCTTCAACGCATGCTTCGTTTCCTTGAAGCAGCTGAAATCTTTTCTGTTGTTCAGCCATATTACTTATCCTCCTTTTCTACCCAGATCGCATAGTCAGGGCAGTGCAGCTCACATATAGCGCAGCAGATGCACTGATCCGGGTTCTTGATTACGACTTTCTCGTGCTCCAGCACGAGGACTTTCTTTGGACAAAACTCTACACAGTATCCGCAGCCTTTGCACCAGCTTGGTTCTGTGACCAGTTTCTTACCATTTGCCATATTTTTCACCTCTTATGTTAATTTAAAAAATAATTATCCCTTAAAGAATATAACACATATTTTCTGCAAATCTAACGAAATACAATTTATGTACGATTATACATTAAACTTTAAAAATAAAGTGCTTCAACCGCTTAAAGCGTTGCAATAGCAATGTTTCAAAGTATTGTATACCATTTTTCCGCAACATGTGATATACTCAGCATATCAGAAGAAGGAACGGTGAGCCTGCAGATCAACCAAAACAGATAAGCTCCGCACTGACAGGCATTGGGGCGGACAAAGGGGGTCAATATGAACAGAAACGACGAATTATATACCATATATATGAGCATTCTGGAGAAAGAGCTTATCACAGCGATGGGCTGCACTGAACCGATTGCAGTGGCATACTGCGCAGCTAAGGCTAGGGATGTTCTGGGGTCAGAACCTGACAGAGTACTGGCAGAGGTCAGCGGCAACATAGTAAAAAATGTGAAGAGCGTTATCGTGCCGAATACTGGCGGTTCCAAGGGCATAGAGACGGCAGTCGCCATAGGCATAGTCGGCGGCGACGCATCCAGGGAACTTGAGGTCATTGCGGATGTTACGGAAGAACAGAAACAGGCAATGAGGGACTATCTTGCCCGCGGCATCATCAAAATGCTTCCGATGGACACGGTTCATCCGCTGGACATTAAGATCACCGAATACAGTGGCGACGAGTCGGCAATGGTCCATATTGTTGACGACCATACCAATATCGTGGACATTGAGAAAAACGGCGAGGTGATTTTCCACCGCGACATCGAGGCATCCGTCAGCGACGAAAAAGAAGAGTACAACAAGCTGGATATGGAGCATATATATGACTTTGCCCTTACGGCAGACATCGACGACGTTAGAGAAATACTTGACCGCCAGATCCAGTTCAATAAAGCGATTTCAGCCGAAGGAATGCACGGCGACTACGGCGCTAACATAGGAAAAGTAATCAACAAAGAAAATGCCAGCGACACAAGGGGCAGAGCCAAGGCCCGTGCGGCAGCCGGCAGCGACGCCAGAATGAACGGCTGTGAATTGCCGGTAGTCATCAACTCGGGCAGCGGAAATCAGGGCCTTACGGTTTCTATTCCGGTGATCACCTATGGTGAAGAACTGGGAGCCTCGCAGGAACAGATATACAGGGCACTCCTTATTTCCAATCTTTCGGCCATACACCTGAAGACAGAAATAGGCAGGCTCTCTGCATATTGCGGTGCCGTAAGCGCTGGAGCAAGCGCCGGAGCAGGAATAGCTTTTCTGAAAGGCGGCGATCTGGAGCCCATCTCCCATACGATCGTCAATGCCCTGGCGATAACATCAGGCATAATCTGCGATGGAGCTAAAGCTTCATGTGCGGCAAAAATCGCCATTTCTGTAGAAGCAGGAATACTCGGATACGACATGTTCATGAACGGTCAGCAGTTTTACGGCGGAGACGGCATAATTACCACAGGAATAGAGAATACGATACACAACATCGGCATTCTCGGCAGCAAAGGTATGTACGATACAGACAAGGAAATCATCAGAATAATGACATGCGTCGACTAAAATAAAATCCAATGCATAGGCGGAGGTTCATAACGAACTTCCGCTTTTGGATTGGGAAGATGCAGCGCCGTGGATACCAGGTACTTTGCTGATCAATATGATTTTCGTCTGACCAGATGATCAGGTTTACCGTAATCCAATGATACCGGCCATTTCTGTCTGAAAATGTGCCGAATTCGTCAAATGTTCCCATTCTGAAAAATAATGCTCCTTTTGGGAACATATGAATAGGCATGCATAGAATGATCTCATGAAATCAGTTGCCGACATAGCTGATGTGAAGAATTAGCTGACAATTAATGTAACATTATTCCAATATGCTGAGCCATAGCCGCATATATGAAAGATACTCCCATCTTAAACGGCCTTATAGCATTGATTCTGGTTGACATAAAATATTCCTGGTGATAATAATGTTCCCATATTAACTATTTTTATTTGGATTTGGGAACATTTCAAAAAACCTCGTTATTCTTATGAATAATGATGAATAATATACGCTGCAAGTGAATATAACTGAAGCCATGTGTCCACCGACTCAATGAAGTATGCGGAGAACTCTATGATTGGGAGGCAATAATGAAACAATGGCAATGCAATTGCTGAACCAACCGAAGAGGATAAATGAGAATCAGGCAATAATGGTGCAGTATGTTTGCATTGCCGCGTTCAAAATGTTATATTTATCTAAACAGAAAAAGCAATGTCAAGTATAGTATGCGGAGCAAGGAGGCGTCACATGAAGATCAAAGTCAAGAACTACAGGATCGGCGAAATCGCCTCTTTCTACGGCATCTCTCTCGACGCCGCCAGGCTTTATGACAAAAAAGGCATACTTTCACCTGTCAAAGACACGAGCAACAACTACAGGAGCTACAGCCGCGAGGATCTGGTGACCATGGACTACATAATCAAAATGAGGAAGATGGAGTTTTCTCTCGATGAAATAAACGCCATGCTAAACGAGGATTCATTAAGCGACATGAGGGATGCGGTAACGGCCAGAGCAAGTGAGATCGGTGAAAGGATAGAAGAACTTCAGTTGAAGCTGGCCCTTCTCCGAGACTACAGAGACAAGCTGGATTACTGCGTTGATCACCAGCATAGAATCGAAGTCGTAGAAGCGCCGCCTTTCATCTGCAGCGAAATAGATGACAGCATGGACATAGTGCTGAGCCGATTTGAAGAGGCTGCTCCGGGAGCCCTGCCGCTGCTGACAGTCTTTCCAGAAAAAGATTTCATGTTCAGCAGGGATAATCTGCAGATGCTTACAGATATCGCCTGCAGAGAAGAGTACTTTGACTACATGGTGACTCTTGAAGACAAGAACAGGCTGTCGGAAAAGCCCGGATTCGATCCCGAGGGCTGGTTTACAGTCATACCTGGCAGGAGGTACATATACACCGTAGGCCACGATGTCACCGACAAGGATTACACCGACTTTGTCAAGGTGCTTGACTTTGTCGACGAGCAGCAGCTGAAGCCGAAAGGACCGCCGTTCTTCAGAATGATCGCCAATGAATTCAGCTCAAGCAGGAGCAATGAGTATATGGAGATGTTTCAGCTGGTTGAATAGCCGGAGGTGCGAACCTGCAGCCTACGCAGCGGATATCAAAACCCGCAGCGGCAAAGGCCGGCAGCAGCACACAGCGACATCGGCAGTCGGTACAAAAAAATACATAGTAGATTTTTTCGTAAACCCTTGACGTTAGACTAAGTCAAGGGTTTATTATGTTAATTAGATAAAGTGAACCGCCATAACAGCTGAAAGAAAGGAAGAGAAAAATGACTTTTCAACAAGTATCTGACAGCTCGCTGCTGTATATCCTTGTAGCTGCAGGGATACTGCTCGTAGCAGCCGCGTCTGTTTACTACCTGATCGTGTGCTATAAGCATGCACTGGCAGTAGGAGTATCCAAAGAGGACATGCACAATGTGATCAAATCCTCTGTTTCGTTCTCCATCGTTCCGTCCATCGCCATAGTGGCTGGACTGGTTTCGCTGGTAGCCGTGATCGGCATACCTTATGCCTGGCTGAGACTTTCCGTCATCGGTTCAGTAGCATATGAACTCATGGCATCAAGCATGGCGATGTCTGCTCTCGGCGTCAATGTAGGCGACGCTACGGCACAGACCTTCGGCCTCATGATGTGGGCAATGTGCCTGCCTATGACTCTGGGCATTATATTCAATATTTTCTTCGTCAAACCTATTCATCTGGGAACAGTAAAGCTGGGCGCAGGCGACAAGAGATGGGGCCCGCTGGCGCAGACAGTCTTTATGACAACTTTGCTGGTGACACTGATCGTGCCGATGTTCGGCAAAGGACTTGCATACATGCTGACCTTTGCAACTAGCGCAGTCATAGCAATCATCATCAGCACTCTTGCATCAAAGCTGAAAGCAGACTGGCTCAACAGCTTTACCCTGGCATTCAGCCTGATTGGAGCAATGGCAGCTTCGATCTGGTTCGATGGGATCTTTAACTAAGGAGGCGGCAGAAATGGCAAAAGAAAAGAAGTTAAATCCTGCATATCAGAATCCTTATTATAAAAAAATGCATAGTGTCGGCAGGTGGATGACTGTAGTCGCAGTTGCGATCTTTGTTGGCGTACCTCTGATTACCTGTCTGCACTTTGGCATCATGCCGAAGTTCAGCGACGTGATGCTGGCATCAGGCGGCCTCTGCGCAATCTTCATACCGGTCAGCATCGCTGAGAGTATAGCCGAGACACCGCTGATGGGTTCGTCATATTATCTGACCTGCATCACCGGAAACGTGCTGAATCTGAAGCTGCCAGCTACGCTGAACGCTCTTAAGATAACCAACCCCAAACAGGGAACTGAGGCTGCAGACGCAGTAACAGGAGTGGCTGTTGCCGTAGCGTCACTTGTCACGATGACGATGATCTTCATCGGAGTGCTGCTGCTGGCGCCGCTGAAGCCAATGCTCGGATCAGCGGCAGTGCAGACGGCTGCACAGTACGTGCTGCCGGCTTTGTTCGGCTGTCTGGTATTAACGATGTTCGTGCCGGACGTAGGCGGAGGCGTGAGGATCTATGGCAGGCTGAAGGCGGCCATCGTGCCGTTCATAGCGGCACTTGTACTGTTCTTTATTATTCCGAAGTACTATGAGGTCGTTGAAGGCTTCGTCATGATAATCTTCATACCTATCATTTACGTGACGACCAAGAAGATGTATCACAAGGGCATGATCAAGGTCGTGCTGCCTGAGGACGATGAAGCGGCTGACGCGGAGGTGAAATAATGGATGATATAAAAATGGCGGCCCATGAGGTCGATGCAATAAGAGATGAAATGAAACAGATGTCCCGTTACATTTACGACAACCCGGAGCTGGGACTTGCGGAGGAGAAGGCCTGCAAGGTGCAGACCGACATTCTGACAAAGTATGGCTTCAGCGTGGAGCCTGACTTTTGCGGTTTTCCAACGGCGTATAAGGCGGTCTACAAGGGATCAAAACCGGGGCCGACGATCGCCATGCTGTCTGAGTACGACGCCCTGCCGGAGTTGGGACACGGCTGCGGACACAATCTGATCGCCCTGATCAGCGTTGGCGCGGGTATCGCCATGCGCAAGGCGGCGGACGAATACGGCGGAACGATATGGGTCATTGGAACGCCGGCGGAAGAGACCCTTGGCGCAAAGGTGGAGATGACCAAAGCTGGCGCTTTTGATGAGGCTGACGTGGTGATGATGTCCCACCCTGCCTTCATCGATGCGGAATCGCCGGACCTGACGGCCATCAATTCATACAAGTTCAGCTTCTACGGCGTGCCTGCCCACGCGGCGGCGGCACCGGAAATGGGGGTCAACGCCCTGGACGCGATGATCAATTTCTTCAATCTGGTCAACGCCCTGAGGCAGCAGACAAAGCCGGATGCTAGGATCCATGGTATCATTACCAAGGGCGGCACGGCGCCGAACATCATCCCGGACTACACTGAGGCGATATTCTATGTCAGGGCAAACCGCTGCGCTTATCTGGAAGAGCTTTCGCAGAAGGTAATCAACTGTGCCAAAGGCGCGGCCCTGGGCACCGGTGCGCGGCTTGAATACGATTTCGTAGACGGGAATTTCAAGGATGTCCACAGCAACAGGACGTTGAGAGAGTTGAACAACCAGCAGATGGAAAAGCTGGGGCTTAAGATCATGAGGCTTGGCGATTACGTGGCACCGGGTTCATCGGATATTGGCGATGTCAGCTACGCCTGCCCTTCCATTCAGAATGGTTTCGATATCACCGGCGGCAAAGGCTACGGCGCCCACACGCCGGAATTTGCAAAGTGCGCCGGCACCGACGAGGCCATGGAACGGGCCCTTCTCTATGCAGAGGGACACGTGCTGACGGCAATTGAGCTGATTAAGGATCCATCAAAGCTTGCAGCTATCAAAGAGGAGCATGCGCACATCAGCGATGCTTCCATTGGGGCGATATAATATAAGACAGCATAAAAAAGAAGTACATTGCGCTTATGCTTTGTACTTCTTTTCTTTGCTTTTCAGATGGTTATCCGCGTTATATGAATTTATTTGTTATAGTAAGTATTGTTGTTAATAAAATAATCAGGATTGAAAAGTAGAAATACTTCTTATTGCTGCAGGTAAAATAATAAATGACTAATAAACAGATAAACCCAATAGTGAGTATTATTGCCGGCAACAATATATGCTGGGGAGAAAAATGCCTCAGCAAATATGCAGTTATGTTTATGCCTATAATACCGATAATAAGAATTATCAACCAATAATTTCTCTTCTTTTCATTCAGCTGTTTCATAATTACCTCTCAAGCTTGCAATGACTGCGAGTGTTATTTTACTATTATTATCTCTATAGTAACATGACCTATATCAAATATATCATGTTATATATTAATAAGCCACATAAATATCCTAAACAAAAGACAAAGAAAAGACGGTTCAGGCATTTGCCGAACCGTCTTTCCCTGTTTTTATTAAGGCTGTAGTATTCGTAAATAACTTAATTATTTACCACTCTGTTAAATGTATAACATACCCAGCCATTTAAGTCAATAGATTCTGATAATATTTTCACAGAAATGCGATATTAATCATAAATTAATTGTGTGTTACTTATTATTTGACATATACCTTAGGCAGTCTCTGTCCGAATGCGCAGGTGATCTCATAATTGATCGTGCCTGTTGCATCAGCGATGTCGTCAGCAGTGATGCTGTTTATGCCGTCTGAACCCATGACGATGACTTCGTCGCCGACTTTAACGTCAGGAACGTTGGATACGTCGATCATGCACTGGTCCATGCAGATGTTTCCGGCTATCGGGCAAACGATTCCGTTTACGATGACCTTAGCATTTGGTGAATATGGACGAGGATAACCGTCAGCATAGCCAAGACCTATTGTAGCGATCCTTGCAGGTTTCTCGGAGATGTATTTTCTGCCGTATCCTACAGAGAAATCAGCTGGAACATTCTTCAGGTGAACGATGTTTGCCTTAACTGACATAACAGGTTTCAGTGAAAGCTGTGCAGGATCGACCTCGTGGGACGGATAAAGTCCGTAGAGGATGATTCCAGGACGGCAGCCGTCAAAGAGAACCGATGGGATCTCCATGATGGAAGCACTGTTGGCCAGAGTCTCGAACGGGATCTCAATACCAGCCTTGGTCATTGTCTCGTAGAATTTATTGAACTTGGCTTCCTGCTGATGTGAGTAAGTCTTGTCATAAGTGTCAGCTGTGGACATGTGTGAGAACATTCCTCTGATCTTGAAGTTAGGAAGAGCTGCAATCTTCTTTACGTCTTCCAGAGCTACGTCCAGCTCGTCAGCCAGATAGCCGATTCTGCCCATTCCTGTATCTACGGCCAGAAGGCCTTTGACAACTTTGCCCTTTGCTGCGGCCGCATCGCTGAATGCCTTGGCATTGTCGGAATTGCAGACAACAGGAGTGATATCGTAATCAACGATGGTGTCAGCATACATGTCAGGAGTAAGTCCAAGGATGATGATTTCTTCCTTAGCGCCTGATTCTCTCAGCGTGATTGCTTCCTGAAGAGTTGCAATGGCGAATATCTTGACGCCGTTGTTTCTCAGGACCTCAGCACACTTAACACTGCCGTGGCCATAAGCGTCTGCTTTGATGACTCCAATAAATTCTCTGCCCTCTCCCATTTTTGCCTGGATGCTCTTAATGTTGTAGTCGAAATTAGTGAGGTTGATTTCGGCCCATACAGGCCTTAATGCTTCTTTGTACATGGTTGGAACTACCTTCTTTCTATTAATTGATCTGCACCCGGAGTGCCGCTCCAGGTGCCGCAGGCTGCTTTAGATTAGCGGCTTGCGCATAATTAAGTCTTCTCTGGATGGTCCGTTGGAGACCATGGTAATTGGGAAACCGATCTGCCTTTCTATTTCATTGACGTAGTTCTGGCATTCTTTCGGCAGGTCTTCCCACTTCTTGATGCCCTGAACATCACATTTCCAGCCTGGCATTGTCTTCAGGATCGGTTTTGCTTTGTAGAGGTAGGTGGTGTTCGGGAAGTTCTGATGCTCTTCCCCGTCTATTTCATATCCTACACAGATAGGAATTTCGTCAAGATAGCCCAGCGGGTCGATGACTGTAAGCGCTACTTCTGTTGCACCCTGCATCTCGCAGCCGTATCTCGTTGCTACTGCGTCGAACCAGCCGACACGGCGAGGTCTTCCTGTAGTTGCACCGAATTCGCCGCCGTCTCCGCCGCGTCTTCTCAGTTCATCAGCCTCATCACCAAACAGTTCGCTGACAAAGGCGCCAGCGCCTACTGCTGAAGAGTAAGCTTTAGCCACTGCAATGACATCTTTGATCTCGTATGGCGGTACGCCTGCGCCAACCGCGCCGAAGCCGGAAAGCGTTGACGATGAAGTGACCATTGGGTAGATGCCGTGGTCTGTGTCCTTAAGTGAACCCAGCTGCCCTTCCAACAGGATGGTCTTGCCTTCTTTGATGGCCTTATGAAGGAAAGCTGACGTATTGGCTACGTATGGCTTGATCATTTCCTTGTATTCCATCATGGTATTGTAGATTTCGTCAGGTACAAGTTCAGGCTGATGATAAAGGTTCTTTATCATGACATTCTTCAGAGTGCAGACGTTTTCAATCTTTTCTCTGAGCTCCTTCTCCGGCATGAACAGTTCGTTTACCTGGAAACCGATTTTTGCATATTTGTCTGAGTAACATGGCGCAATGCCTGCCTTGGTCGAACCAAAGGACTTGCCTGCAAGACGCGCTTCTTCGTAAGTGTCAAGCAGTATGTGGTAAGGCATCACGATGTGTGCCCTGTCTGATACCAAAAGCTTTGGTGCCGGAACGCCCTGATCCTCAATGGACTTCAATTCGTTCATCAGTGACGGGATGTTCAGCGCTACGCCGTTGCCCAGTACGCTGGTGGTGTGACTGTAGAAAACTCCTGACGGCAGCATGTGAAGTGCAAACTTGCCGTAGTCGTTTTTGATGGTGTGTCCTGCATTGCTTCCGCCCTGGAACCTGACGATGATGTCTGAGTTCTGGGCAAGGGTGTCTGTGATTTTGCCTTTACCTTCGTCGCCCCAGTTGGCGCCGACAATTGCTTTGATCATAATTATTCCTCCTATACATTGATTTCAGCCTTCATGCCGAGTACGTCAGCATTGGCTGAAAGAATAGGCTTTATGACCCCGTTTAGAAACTCAGTTGTCTGTTCAATAGATCTTCCAACATAATTTTCTGGCTTCATAACCTTCTGTAAAGCCTCTTTGCTTATATTAAAGGCCGGGTCGGCTGCAATACGGTCAAGGAGATCGTTAGGCAGTCCCTGCTCTTTAACGGCTTTGCCTGCTTCCATGGAATGAACGCGGATGCGCTCATGAAGTTCCTGTCTGTCTCCGCCTGCCTTGACTGCATCCATCATGATGTTTTCAGTGGCCATGAATGGCAGTTCGGCCATGAGATGTGCCTCGATGACCTTAGGATATACGACGAGTCCCGTGGAAACGTTGATATATAACTCAAGGATGCTGTCTGTAGCAAGGAAGGCCTCGCTGACGCTGATCCTCTTGTTGGCTGAATCGTCCAGGGTCCTCTCGAACCACTGGGTTGCCGCTGTGATCTGAGGGTTCATGGCATCAGCCATTACATAGTTGGCCAGTGAGGCCATCCTCTCGGATCTCATCGGGTTTCTCTTATATGCCATTGCGGAAGAACCGATCTGGTGCTTTTCGAATGGCTCTTCGACTTCCTTCATATGCTGAAGCAGTCTGATATCGTTGCTGAATTTATGGGCGGACTGCGCGATGCCTGCAAGAATATTGAGGACGCGGCTGTCTACCTTTCTTGAATAAGTCTGGCCGGAAACCGGATAGCATCCCGGGAATCCCATCTTCTCTGCGATTTTCTGGTCTAGAGCCTTGCACTTCTCGTGGTCGCCATTGAACAGTTCGAGGAATGAGGCCTGAGTGCCTGTAGTTCCCTTGGAACCGAGAAGCTTCATGGTGCTGAGCAGATAATCAAGATCTTCTAAGTCCATGACCAGGTCGTTGAGCCACAGGGTAGCCCTTTTGCCAACGGTCGTCGGCTGAGCAGCCTGATAATGTGTGTAAGCCAGAGTTGGAAGTGCCTTATACTCTTCGGCAAAGTCAGCAAGGGCTGCGATAGCGTTGATGAGTTTGCTTCTGATGAGCTTCAGACCTTCTGTCATTATGATAATATCTGTATTGTCACCGACATAGCAGGAAGTGGCGCCAAGATGGATTATTCCCTTGGCTTTAGGGCATTGTACGCCGTAAGCGTAAACGTGAGACATGACGTCATGTCTTACTTCAGCCTCTCTCTTCTTGGCAACGTCGTAGTTGATGTCGTCTTTATGTGCAATGAGCTCGTCTATCTGTTCCTGAGTAATATCCAGGCCCAGTTCTTTTTCTGATTCTGCCAGAGCGATCCAAAGCCTTCTCCATGTGCGGAACTTCATGTCCGGTGAGAAGAGAAACTTCATTTCTTTGCTTGGGTATCTTTCTGAAAGGGGGCTCGTGTAGCTGTCGTTCATAAAAATCCTCCTTATATTCTATGGATCAAACACAACTAAATATTATAGCACCCCGGTTGGAATTAATCAAGGCGGCGATGCCATGAAATGCTAGGAATGTGTGCGGTGAAATGAAAGTAAATGTACGGGCAGTACAATAATATGGATGACATTTAGCATTGTATTTCTCTTCATTATTATGTAAAATAGATACAAATACAGAAAGGCCGCTGACAAATGCAAATATTATTCTTTACTTCAATGTACATTATATCTCTTCTATATGTGGCATCACAGACCTGGCGTCTGGTGAGACAAGCTGCCGGAGGATCGTCCTCTGCCATTCAGATGCGCAAGAGCGGCGGAAGGAACTCATCCCATAAAGGCGGCGTTAGGCACATCAGCCGGTCGGGCTGGGAACTGAGCGGGTTCAGCAGCGCGACTGGCAGCAGGCTCAGGACGGCGCGGGTCATCCACAGCATTTTATGGGCAGCGGCAGGCTCCCTGCCGATTTTCGGCGCTTTTCTGCCAGAGAGCAGCGCAGGATTTGCCTTCCAGGCTGCGGGCAACATATGGCTTGGCTGGTACATGCTGCTGGCTGCCTGCATGCTGACTCTTCATCTCATCAGAGGATTGAAGAAGCTTGGCAGATGGATTGCTGCAAATCACAGAAACGCCAAGATGCGCCGGCGCAGGGCCAGGGCCAACGGCGGGATCTTTATGAAATATGAATCATACTCAGTAAAAAGACCCGTCAGGGAACTTTCGGCCAGAGCCGCCGTCGTTATGCTTATCGTCTGCCTGGCGCTGCCGACAGCGGGCTGCGCATATGGCTTTGCAAATGCTAAGGACATCCGAGTGACACAGCGGACAATTACCATAGACAAGAATGCCGGAAATCTGCAGGGAATGAAGATCGTGCTGGTAACCGACCTTCATCTGGGTGTAAATTCAAACATTGCTATGACGCGGGATATGGTGGCAAAGATAAATGCACAGGATCCGGATTTGGTTCTGGTTGGAGGCGATATCTTTACCAGCACATATGATGGACTTAAGGATCCGGAAGCCTATGAAGAGGCTCTTAGGAAAATAAATGCCAAATACGGAGTCTATGCAGTCTACGGCAACCACGATGTTGTGGAAACGCTGTTTGGAGGTTTTGCGGTATCGGCACCGTCAAAGGCGTTCCGCAGCACAGAAATGGCTGAGTTCATGGCAGCCTCGGGGTTTACCGTACTTGAAGACAACGTGGTCTCCATTGCAGATGGAAATGTTGAGCTGATCGGACGGCTGGACGGAGAGAAAGCCGGAGACGGCACAGCCAACAGAGCCGGGGCAGAAGCTTTGATCGCTGAAGCAAAGGCTGAAAGTGACGGGCTGAAACCAATAATAGTGCTGGAGCACGAGCCGATGGATCTGGCGGCGCTTGGTAAGGCTGGCGCTGATCTGGTGCTGAGCGGTCACACCCACGACGGGCAGATCTTCCCGGGGAATCTGGTGGTGCGCGTTTTAAGCAGCAATGCATATGGCGTGAAGTACGTAGACGGAGCATGTTCCCTCGTTTCGTCGGGAGTCGGCTATTACGGGCCGCCGATGAGGATCGGGACACACAGCGAAATTGCGGTCATCAATCTGAAGTTCAGATAAACCACTGATATATGGAAATTGAAAGGGACAGGGATAAAGCATGACGAGAAAAGAGATGAAAAAGCGGGCAAAGAAGACCGTGAAGAGCCACTATCTGCTGCTGCTGATAATATGTCTTATCTGCGCGTTCTGGGGCACTGAGTTCAACGATTCGTCGGATCTGATGACCAGGATCAGCAACGTGACATCGACGACACAGAGTTCGTCCACCATGGCGAAGAGCGGGGCCGGCGATGTGTACAGAGACATTTTGAACAACAACATAAAAGCCGGCAGCAAGACTGCGGCCAAGCTGATGGACAAGTACGAGGCAGGCCACGACCAGACCAAGATCTTAGGCAGGACACGAGGCTCGCTTGCATCGTTTATGAATAAGCTGACATCTGGCGACATCTTCATCAAGATCGTTCAGTCGCTGAACTCCGTGTTCAACTCAAAGAGCGCCGGAGCCGTGATTTTTATTGGACTGAGTTTCATCTTCTACCTGATGGTCTGGATATTCCTGATGAATGTCTTCAAGGTCATAGTGCGGAGAATGTTCCTGGAAGCCAGGACCTATGAGAAAGTCCCGTTCCAGCACGTCCTCCACTTCAATATAGTAGGCAGATGGCGCAAGGTATGCCTGTCGCTGATGGTGCAGTACATATTTCAGGCACTTTGGAACCTCACTGTTATCGGCGGCGTCATCAAATACTACTCATATTTTCTAACGCCTTTCATATTGGCTGAGAATCCGGACATCGGCGGCCGCAGAGCAATCACTCTGTCGCGTAAGATGATGTACGGTCATAAGATAGAATGCTTCAAGCTTCAGCTGTCATTCGCCGGATGGTATGCTCTTTCGTGGCTTACCGGCGGACTTGTGGGTATGCTGTTCCTGAATATGTATCTGATGGCGGCATACAGCGAGTTCTATGTGGAAATGCGCAAAGCGGCCATCGAGGCACAGATTCCGGATGCGGACCTTCTCAACGACAAGTACCTCTACGAACCGGCTGACAGGTGTCTGCTGTCAATGAAGTACAGCGACGTTGTCGAGGAAGAAGAATTCATCAAAACTCACGAAGTCAGGCTGCCGCTTCTGCAGAGGCTTTTTGCAGAGTATCTGGGCGTGTGGTTCGGCAGCATGCAGCATAAACTGAATTACCAGGAAGTTGAAGAAACCAAAGTCCAGATCAGCGACGATCAGGACGCTCTGGGCGGCGAGGCGTATCCGGCAAGGCTCAATCCTCTGTGGGTACCGAAAGAAGACCATATCATTGGCCAGCTGATGTTCATGAGAAGTTATACGATATGGTGTCTTCTGATCATGTTTTTCTGTCTGTCGTTCCTGGGATGGTGCTGGGAAGTAAGCCTCCATTTGATCAACGATGGAGTTTTTGTCAACCGCGGAACGATGCAGGGACCGTGGCTGCCGATATACGGCACCGGCGGGCTAATAGTTCTAATGCTTCTCAGCAAGCTCAGGGCACATCCGGTGGCGGAGTTCTTTGGAGCTATACTGCTCTGCGGCGTTGTGGAATATGGTACTTCTGTTTATCTGGAGAAGACCTACAACGCACGCTGGTGGGACTATACCGGCTACTTTTTCAACATCGACGGCCGCATCTGCGCTGAAGGCCTTCTGGTCTTTGCCATTGGCGGCATGGTGATGGTCTATGTAATCGCGCCGATGATCGACACGATGATATCTAAGATAAAAATGCCAGTGCTGATTTCGGTCTGCATGTGTCTGCTGATCCTGTTTACAATTGATTCGGTCTACTCGCACAAGCATCCGAATATGGGCAACGGAATCACAAGCTATAAGGCGTACAAGACAGAGGAGGCCATGCTGGATAACATGAGCACCGGACTACCGGCGGACATGCCGGCGTTAGCTGATCTGCCGCTGATAGAGGAGGGCTGAGGAACATCAAAATGGACAATCAAGAATTCGGGCGTCAGCTTGAAAGGCTGCTGTTTGCGGCAAACGTAAAAAACAGGACAATTGCACAGGTGCTGCGCTATGACGTGTCATACATCAGCAAGTGGATATCAGGGAAGGCAGTTCCTTCCCGCAAAAATGCTTCCGACATATGCACAGCCATTGTGTCGGCCATTACGGAAAACGCAAACAGTGAGACAACTGATAAACTTGTGAAGGCATACGGGGTCAGTGACCCTTCACATCTGGAAGAGACCATCGAGAAGGCACTTCTGGATGCCTATTATGATTCCATTGGTGAGTCTGCTGACGAGAGATACATTAACAATGCCTATCTGGCACTTGATCCAGATGAAAGTCTGGCAATACTGAAGGAATACTGCAACAGCACTGATTTCTCCGGTCAAATAGACATTGCCATTATGGCGGATCTATTCGCCATAAGTCATATGGGGAAGCTCATGCTGTCGGGAATTGAAAACAACCACTTTAAAGTTAAGGAGCCGCGCCCTGACATACATCTGCACTTCGTGATAGATATCAGCAGGCTGGATGGACGCAGCGTTTACGATGTGATCCTGCTGATCCATATGCTGACAGGATATTCGCCTGTAGATTTCAGTCTGTCGCAGAACGAGATAGCAGCAGGCAAGATCATGGTTGCTGTCAAGGAGGACTTTGGCGGAATCAGCCTGCTTGATGGAAAAGGCGGTTTTCTAGCCACTTCTGTTGCACGGGACAATAGGATGATAAAGAGACTTTACGACGAGATATTAGGATTTGAGAACCCAGAGCGGTTCATCTTCTCCGAAAGCTCTATTGATCAGCTGCTAAGCAATCACGATTACATTCAGTCGCTGCTTTCGCAGAACGTGAGATGGCTGGTCGGCAAGATGACTGAACAGTTCATCACCGACGATCTGTTCGAACAGCTGTCAGCTCAGGTGTTTGGCGATTGCGACTATCTCCGTGACGAAGCGCGGAAGGCGCACATGCTGTCTAACAGGATACTTGAAGAGGGAGAGACCCGCGTCATGATATATGAGTCGGCATTGACGGGGCTTATGCTTTTCGGCGAGCTGGATTTCTTCAACAATAAGGTGATCCTGACGCCGGAACAGAGAAAGGTACAGCTGGAGCACATAGCCGTACTGCTGAGTTCGGAAAAACTTGCCGTTAGGCTGGTTGACGGAGGATTCAGCGATGACTTCAGGTTCATAACCAATCCATGCGTCTTCCTGGCAGATTCTATAGACTACCTGAGGCTGGACAACAACTACTACGAGAAAAACATCCTGCTGGTGAGAGACAGAAAGATGAAAGACGTGTTTGATACCTTCTTTGAACAGATCTGGACAAAGAGAGAAGACGTGGTCATAGAAGATAAAGACATTATTGCAGGCAAAATGGAAAAACTCATCGAGGCGGCAGCGCTGCTTAAGAAAGTAGAATAGCGGTCTGCAGCAATTTAAAAAACAGAAACGGTGAATAAATTGATTAATTGGAATCAATTTATTCACCGTTTTTCATATTCAAGCATCCCTTGAAAGGCTGGAGTTTGGTATTATTAGTCTATGCGAATGTTAGTTTATAGATATATTCGTTATTTTTTTTATTTTACAGGAGGAATCATATTATATGAACAGTTTTATGGTTGCTTTCGGACTCTCCAGCATTGCGCTTCTAATTGGAGTTGCCCTGAGGGCTAAAGTCGGATTCCTTCGCAATATGCTAGTACCTTCCAGTGTAATTGCGGGAATTATTGGATTTATCTTTATGAATGTTGTGACCAGCGCCAATCTGAAAATCGGCACTGACTACAGTATGTTTACTACCATCGTAAACAATCTGTTTACTATTTCATTTATTTCAATTTCTTTAACTGGGTCAAGCAGAAGAAAAGACAATACCGCCAAGAATATAGCCAATGGCTCCTTTGGCATGGGTCTCATCTGGGACTTCCTTTATGCGCTGACTCCGCTTCTTGGCTTCGGCATTATACTGGTGATCGGAAAGGCTTTCGGCATGGATGCAATCTACGGCACGCTGATACCGTTTGCATTCTGTCAGGGTCCTGGACAGGCGGCTGCCTTCGGAACCCTTTACGAGCAGTTCGGCTGGGACAATGCAGTAATGGTTGCCGTTACCTTCGCCGCTATAGGCTTTGTTGCAGCTTTCGGCATAGGAATCCCTATCGCTAAGGCGGGAATCAGAAAAGGCATAGCCAAAAACTGCGGAGAGCTTGACAGTTCAATACTGAAAGGTTATCTGACCAAGGAAGAGCAGACCAACTACATGGTCAAGGATACGACTTGCAACAGCAATATCGAGACTTTGACATATCACTTTGCAGTCATCGGTATCTGCTATGTCGGTGCTATTGGCATTTCCAAGCTTTTCGCACTTATCCCGGGCTTCTTCGGAACGTCGATGAGCGGTCTGATGTTCATGAATGGAATGTTTGCTGCATATATTATTAAATTTATTATGAAAAAACTTCACATAGACTTCCTGCTGGAGGACGTGCTTCAGACTAAGATCACCGGCTGGACTGCCGATTATCTGGTTGTCTGCGCATTTATGGCCATCAACTTCCAGGTAATTGCCAAGTGGTCAGTTCCGATCATCGTTGAGTGCGTGATCATGACTGTCGTTACTTACTTCGTATGTCTTTACTTTGGACGCCGCATCGGCGGAAGCAACGACTTCGAAAGAACTCTGGGCATCTACGGTACATGCACCGGAACAGTTCCAAGCGGAATTGCACTGGTCAGGATCGTCGATCCAGAATTCAAAACAACGACTTCTATAGAACTGGGACTCTGCAATCTGGTAATGATGTTCAGCACACCGGTATACATCGTTCTGCTGGGATACGCTTCGGGAAGCATGTCGACAACCATTACGCTTCTGATACTTGCTGCACTGGTGCCGGTTTACATGATACTCATGAAGGTATTCCGCTGCTGGGGCAAGCCTACTTACAGCTGGAAGAAAGCGGAATGAGGAGATAAAAAATGAGGACGATTTATTTTGGCGGTCCGATAATTACCATGGAAGGGGAAAATGACAGACCGGAAGCCGTACTTGTAGAAGACGGCAAGATCAAAAAAGCCGGCACCCTGGATGAAGTGTGCAAGGCTGTCAGCGGAAGAGTTGAGATGCGCAATCTGGACGGCCGCTGCCTGATGCCGGGTTTCGTTGATCCCCACGGACACATCACAATGAACGGACAGATGTCGCTCTGCGCGGACCTGTCTGAATGCGTAAACTTTGATGAGATCGTTGCCGTTCTGAAGAAGTTCATTACCGACAATAAGATCACAGCCAAGAATGCCGTAGTCGGCTACGGTTATGACCACAATTTCCTGGAAGAGAAAAGCCATCCGACTCGCGCGGTACTGGACAAAGCCAGTACTGAGATCCCGATCATGGCGATGCATATTTCCGGACATCTAGGCTGCGCCAACAGTCCGGCGATCAAAGCTGCCGGCATCTCGGCGGAAACGCCTGACATTGAAGGCGGCAAGATAGGCAGGATTCCGGGAACGATGGAACCTGACGGATACTTCGAAGAAGGCGGATTGATGATGCTGCAGCCGGCGGTCAGGAAACTTGTAAAAGTTGATATCAACAAGATGCTTAGCACTATGGAGGACATATACATTAAGAACGGTGTGACGACCGTTCAGGATGGAGCTACTACGGCACCTGATCTTAAGATGCTAAAAGCTGCCAATACCCTGGGTAAACTTAAAATAGATGTAGTAGCTTATCCCCTGCTGTCAAGCGACGGCAGGAAACTTGCCAAGAAAAACAAGAGTTTTGTCCGCAAATACCGCAAGCACCTGAAGATAGGCGGCTACAAACTGGTGCTCGACGGGTCGCCTCAGGGCAGATCCGCCTGGGTAACCAAACCATACCTTGGCGGCGAGGAAGGATACTGCGGCTATCCGTGGATGAAAGATGAAGAGGTTGAGAAGTACATCACTCAGACACTTAAGGACGGACAGCAGCTTCTTGCTCACTGCAATGGCGATGCTGCCGGAGATCAGCTGCTTAGCTTATACAAGAAGGCCTATGACGCCAGCGATAACCCTGATAAGGACAAGCTGCGGCCAACGATGATACACTGCCAGCTGGCTAGAAACGACCAGCTCGACAAAATGGCCGAACTGAACATGATCGCTTCGATCTTCGTCAGCCATGTTTATTACTGGGGCAACATCCACCTGATGAATTTCGGACCTGAAAGAGGCGAACACATCAGTCCTGTCAAGGATGCCCTGGACAGAGGACTGATCGTTAACTTCCATACAGATACTCCGGTAACAAAGCCGAAGATGCTTCATTCAGTATGGTGTGCAGTAAACAGGATCAACCGCGACGGCAACGTCATCGGCGCAGACCAGGCAATTTCAGTCTATGAGGCACTGAAAGCCATCACCATAAATGGCGCATATGAGTACTTTGAAGAGGATTCCAAGGGATCTATCAAGGAAGGCAAGCGCGCGGATATGGTCATCCTGGACAGATGCCCTCTCGACGTTGACAAGATGGAGATCAAGGATATTGAGGTCCTGGAGACCATCAAAGACGGCAGGACGATCTACAAGGCCTAAGATGAAAAGACGGCTGTCCTGAAAAATATGATCAGCCATAACTAATAAAAAACGAGCGATATTTGGAAATGGATCTGCTGCTGCGCAGCAGTTTTCCGACCATATTTGGAGAAGTATGAATCAGCAAATGAGGCGTACTTCTCTTTTAATATTGGCATCTGGCACCAGCATTTTTATAAAAATGCAATATTAATTGTAATTTATACACATTTTAGTTGAAATTTCTTTGTTGCTTTAATATAATTGAAGCCAGATGCACCCCGCCTCAACGATATGGGTGGCGGGTTCCATGCCCGTGCTGCAGTGGGAGGTTTCTCCCCCACGTCAGCACGGCCGAGCTGAAGCTCCTGGCTTCAGTTGCAGGCCTTCGCTGCGCTCTGCCTTAAATTGAAGCCAGATGTACCCCGCCTCAACAGAGTGGGTGGCGGGCTACACTCGGCCTTAAATATAGTGCGTGATAAGAGATCAAGAGTAAATCACAGAAAAGAGGAATAATCAATGACGGCTTCTGAAAAAATTTATGTTATAGGACATAAAAATCCAGATACGGATTCCATATGCTCCGCAATATGTTACGCTGCCCTCAAACACCAGATCGACGGCAGGGAGTATATTGCGTCAAGAGCTGGACAGATCAACAATGAGACTCAGTTCGTTTTGGACATGTTTGGCGCGCAGGCACCAAAACTCATAGAGAACATTACGACTCAGGTCAGAGATATAGAAATAAGAAAGACTAAAGGCGTCAACCGCGACCTTTCAATAAAGAGAGCGTGGAACATGATGCAGGAAAACGACGTAGTCACCATACCGGTAATCACCGACAACGGCATGCTGGAGGGACTCATTACGGTAACCGACATCGCCACATCGTATATGAACGTATACGACAGTACGACCCTGTCAGCTGCCAAGACGCTGTATTCCAACATCATCGAGACCTTAAGCGGCCAGATGCTCGTAGGCGACAGCAGTGACATCTGTGAGGAAGGCAAGATCCTCATCGCCGCCGCCAATCCCGACATGATGGAAAGCTACATAGAGAAAAACGATATCGTGATCCTGGGCAACCGCTACGAATCACAGCTCTGCGCCATAGAAATGGAGGCAGGCTGCCTTATCGTCTGCGAGGGCGCGCAGGTTTCCATGACCATCCGCAAGCTGGCAACGGAGAAAGGCTGCAAGATCATTACGACCCCATATGATGCCTTCACCGCCGCCCGTCTGATCAACCAGAGCATTTCCATCGGATACTTCATGAAGAGGAACAGGCTCACAGTCTTTGACGACACCGACAGAATCGATGAAGTCGGAGATGTCATGAGGACTAAGCGCTATAGAGACTTCCCTATCCTCAACGAGGAAGGCAAATATATCGGCATGATTTCCAGACGTAACCTGCTGGGTGCCAAAGGCAAGAAGGTCATACTCATCGACCACAATGAACGCAGTCAGAGTGTTAACGGCATAGAACATGCTGAAATCGAAGAGATAATAGATCACCACCGCATCGGCGCAGTAGAGACGATGGCGCCGGTCTTTTTCCGCAATCAGCCTCTTGGCTGCACGGCGACGATCGTCTATCAGATGTACTGCGAAGCCGGAGTCGAATTCAACAAAATGACTGCCGGCCTGCTCTGCAGTGCAATCATCTCTGACACTCTGATGTTCCGCTCGCCGACATGCACGGAAGTTGACAAACGTGCAGTTGCCGACCTTGCACCAAAAGCCGGCATAGAATCCATTGAGGATTTTGCCGAGGAGATGTTCTCCGCAGCCGGCAACCTGAAGGGAAAGTCGGTAGAAGAAATCTTCTATCAGGACTTCAAGAGGTTCACCGCCGGCAAAGTAACCTTCGGCGTGGGACAGATCGTCTCCATGAACAAAACCGAGCTTCAGGAGCTGAAGGACCGCATGCTGCCATATCTGAAAGAGGCACGCGCAGCCCACAACATAGACATGATGTTCTTTATGATGACCAACGTGCTGACAGAGACAACGGGCCTGATCTGCGACGGCGACGGCGCCAGACAGACAATATTCAGCGCCATGGAGGGCATAGCTGTTGAAGAGGACGGCGACAGCGATGTCATCAAGCTGCCGGGAGTTCTCTCCCGCAAGAAGCAGCTGGTACCGAAGATAATACAGGTGCTGCAGGATAAATAACTGAAGCCATATACACCCGCCTGCAATGAGCGAGCTCGCTGTGAGCTGCGCTCGGCCTTAAATATGCAAAAAAATGATCATGACCATCAGCATTAGCTGAGGTCATGATTTTTTATCGCACTATATTTGAATGGAGATTACCCTGAATAGCTGCCGGGCTCACCTTCCCGGCAGTATTACAGAGTGTTGTTACTCGGATCTTCATTTGGGGATGAAGATGTTTACTTGAAGTAAATATAATATACCACATAATTATGCAAAATGCAATATGCAATCTGCATAAAAATGATTTATTATTTTCTAACAAAAACGCAGTGCAATCCAACGAGAAAGAATATTTAACATATTGCATTTTGCAAAATAAAATGCTATAATTCTCATATATTCAAATTATTGTTAAACGATTTAGCAAGGAGGCTGTCATGGCAGCAAATAAAGTTTTAAATACTGAAGTTCCAATTGAAAAGTATTTCGAATTGATATCAGCAATTCCTAGAGAGAGTGAAAATGAGAAAGCAATCAGCGATTATCTGGTACTATTTGCCAAGGAGCGCGGGCTGTGGGTCACACAGGATGATTCATGGAATGTAATAATAAAGAAGAAAGGCAGTGCAGGATATGAGGATTCTGAACCGCTGATTCTTCAGGCACATATTGATATGGTCTGTGCCAAACTGCCTGAAACTAACCACGATTTCAGCAAAGACCCTATTGAATTGATACTTGACGGCAGTATTCTGAGAGCAAAGGGCACTTCACTTGGTGCTGATGATGGTTTCGGAGTTGCATATATGCTGGCAATACTTGATGATGATGATCTGAAGCATCCCCCACTTGAATGTGTGTTCACAACTCAGGAAGAAACCTGCATGGGCGGAACGAAAGCCTTGGATTTCACTCAGCTGTCAGGAAAACGTATGATAAGCCTTGATGGAGACGAAGAGGACGAGACATTTGTCGCAACAGTAGCCAGCGATAGGATCGTCCTGCGCAAAAGTTATGAGCGAAGCGAAGCACAGGGCCCTGCATACAAGCTTATTGTGAAGGATGTTACAGGCAGCAGCTACACTGATGTAATAAATCCTGAATGCTGCAATTCCATTAAGATTGCAGCAAGAATGATCAGACTTCTTATTTCTGAAGGATATCCTGTACGCATTATTTCATATGACGGAGGAAAGGCAGAGAACTTCAATCCGCTGACATGTGAGGTGGTTTTCTACTGCGTCGGGATCCGCCAGGAAGAACTGCAGAGCAAGCTTGATGCAGAAACTGAGGCAATGTGCGAAGAGTTCTATAATGAAGGTTTCAGCGCGGTTACGGCTGCTGAAGAAACCAGCGGAGGGATGGCGCTGAGCAGTGAAGATACAAAAGCTCTGGTTGGCGCAATAGAATTGCTGCCAAATAATACTGTTAAATTAAAAGCAAAAGGGAACGACTTTATTGCTGTAGCTAACATTGGCAGGATACACCTTGACCACGAAGTGGAAATAGTCATGTCGACGAGAAGCAGGATGCTGAGTGCTGCGAATCAGCTGGCAGAACAGTGCAAGATCGTGTCAGAATTTGCAGGATTTGAATATTCATCAGCCGTAAGATTTCTGTCATGGCCATATGACAAGAATTCCAAACTCCGAAAAATGGCTAAAGAATTGTACAGGGATATCAGCGGCAGTGAAATGAAAGAAGCTGTCTGCCCAGGCGGCTTGGAAATCTCAATTTTTATAAACAAGATAAAGGATCTTGACGCATTTGAAATGGGTGTGACCCATGACAACCCTCATTCTACTGATGAAATGATGGACATGGATTCTTTCCATAGGATTTATGGTATGCTGACAAGAATGATGGCAGAAATGAAGTAGAATATTGACTAAACTCCGTTTAGTAGAAAGAGATACAAATGATAAAAGAATTACAAGGCCTTTTGACATTTGCTGGCGTTTCAGAGAATGGAAGCAGCAAATATCCATATGGCGAAGAACTGGCAAAATCACTTGACTACGTGTTGGAATTATGCGATTCGTTTGGATTCAAAACAAAGAATCACGATTATCAGTACGGGTATGCAGAAATTGGATCAGGCAAGGAGATCCTGGGCATATTGGTTCACCTGGATGTAGTCGAAGCTGGTGATGGATGGGATACTCCTCCATTTTCAGGAGTTGTTGCAGACGATAAAATATTTGGACGCGGGTCTGTTGACGACAAAGGGCCCGCAATAGCTTCAATATATGCCATGAAGGAACTTAATGAAAGCGGAATCCCGCTTAACAAGAGAATAAGGATCATATTTGGTCAGAGCGAAGAAACAGGAGACTGGGACGATATTGCGCTTTACTGCAAAAATGAAGAGCCCGTAACCTGCGGATATGTACCAGATGCCTGCTTCCCGGTGGTCTGCGGAGAAAAAGGTATTGTAATAGCCAGCGTGTCTATGCCGCTGTCTGAAAGCGGCATCAAGTCTATAAGCGGAGGAACCGCTCCCAACATTGTACCGGAAAAGTGCAGCGCTGAAATCTTTGATGCTGAGGGAAGCGTTCAGATATTAGAGACTGCGGGCGTGGCAGCACACGGAAGCACGCCGTGGGAAGGAAAGAACGCTATTACACTGATGATGGCAAAAGTTGAAGAGCAATTTCCAGGGGCGTCTCGCTTTGCTGAGGCATATAATAAGCTGGTCGGTCAGGCATTTCACGGTGAAAAATGCGGCTCCGGCATTGAAGATGCTGAAAGCGGCAAACTGTCAATGAATGCCGGAGTAATAGAATGCATAGAAGACAGACTGGTACTGACACTGGATATCAGATTTCCTGTGACTTATAGTTCATCAGATGTCCTGAGCAGATTAAAAACTTCATTCGGAGAATATGGCCTTTCTGTTGAAGGACGCTACTGCGTTGAGCCGATGTATGTGGACTGCAATAGTGATTTTATCAGGGCTCTTGTGGATGCTTATGAAACTGTAACAGGGGAACATGCAAGTCCTGTAGTTCTTGGCGGTGGTACATATGCGAAAGCTATGAAAAATCTTGTGGCATTTGGACCGGAATTTCCGGGCAAACCTAACAACGAACATCAGTCGAATGAATATGTGCTAATAGACGATCTGAATACAATGAAGAATATATATCGGACAGCATTAGAAAGACTTCTGAAAATATAGCGAGAGTAAGTTAAAAAGTCAATAATAAGAACCCCACCCTGCCACGAAGCTAAAGCTTCGGGTGGGTCCCCGGGAACCTTGTTGTCTACGACAATAAGAACCCCACCCTGCCACGAAGCTAAAGCTTCGGGTGGGTCCCCGGGAACCTTGTTGTCTACGACAATAAGAGCCCTATGCAGAATAACAAAATGCATATTGCATTTACGGAATACAACTTGATTTTAACCTCTATGAACGATATAATGAGTCTATAAATACCCTGGAGGAGAGAAAATCATGGGAAATACGGTAAGCACAGTAACTGAGCAAATATATAGACAAATAAGGTTGGGAATCATCAACGGTGAATTGCCGGCAGGCGAGAAACTGACAATCAAACTGCTGAATGAAATGTATGGGGTCAGTTCTTCCCCTATTCGTGAGGCACTGACAAGACTGCAGGAAGATGGACTGATTGAGTATAAGCCAAATGTTGGGATGCGAGTCATAACTTTAAATGAGCAGGACTGCAAGGAGATATTCCTGCTGCTGGGCGAGTTTGATATCATTGCAATGAGATTTGCTATGCTGGATGAACGCCGTGATGAGCTGATCAGTGAACTGGAAAGTACGCAGAAAAAGTGCGTAGACTTTGTGAATACTGACGATTGGGAACAGGCCAGTTTTGATTTCCATCTTATTTTCTATAAATATGCTGACAACAAGCGTCTGGATGATGCGGCAAGGAAGATCAGATCGCAATTCTCAATGCTGGCAACCTCATATGAGAACATACCTGAATACAGAGTGGAGCTGAACCGGCAGCATGGCGAGATCCTGGATGCTTTAAAGGCAGATGATATTCAGAAGGCTGAAGGCCTGCTGCGAGCTCACTTGGAATCTTCATTCAATGAAACTCTGAATGTCGGTTACAATAAGTAGATATAATAAAATCTCTAACCAAATCAATGGTTAGAGATTTTTTTTGACTGTATCAGATAGTGCGGAATATGCTTTACGGCTGCTTATGCAAACTCCATTTCCGCTTTAGTTTTATGCACGCTCTTTTCTCGGATATTGTCGCAGTCCTTCCGGGTAAGCATGACGTTATCCTTGATCACTGCTGCAAATTCATGTACGCAGCTGATGTCCTGCAGAGGATCTCCGTCGGTAAGAATGAGCCTTGCACGTTTGCCTGTCTCGACCGTTCCGTCTGACTTATTGGTACCCAGAAATTCTGACGCATTTCTAGTTGATGTCAGGAGAGTTTCATATGGAGTGAGACCGATGCCTATATACTGATCTAATTCCAAATGGAGTGAATACCCAGTCATAAGGTAATCCATAGCTCCGTCTGTGCCGGATATTATTTTTCCGCCCATCTCAATATATTTGCGAATGACTTTGCCATAGTATTCTGTGCCGCGGCGGATTACTTTAACTCCGCGAGGATGTTCTTTGTACGCTGCCATGTGTTTGTCTTTCCCGGCTTCCCACGATTCGATCAGCGAATGGTTAAGTTCTGAGATCCTCTTCTGATAAGCAGGACTTTCAAATGTGCCGTCAAAGAACACGCTTTCTACAGCTAGGGTAGGATCCATCCATGCATCGACATTCTTCAGCTTCGGCAGATCTCCAATGTTGATAGAGCTGACGTGATCTACGCTGTACTGATATAAATCGCCACGGGGACCAAGTTCAGGGTAATCCATGCTGACACAGTCAGGGAAATGTCCGATCACGCGTATCGACTGTAGCCTCGCTTCTTCGGCGATGGCACGGTATACGGGGATGCCTATATTGTTGTATATTTTTACAAAATCAAAGCCGGCGGCTTTGGTGTAACGTACTGCGCGTCTGGCCTCATCCGGTGTAGCTGCCGGGGCTACGCCCTGCTGATACAGCACTCCGGGATAGAGTTCTTTTTCCAATGGCCCGTCATGAGAATTTTCGAATTCCATGAAAGAAACATAATATGGTACGCCGTCAATGATTGGACCAGAAGTGAAAATATCGCATCCCAGACGCTTGCCGCTTCTTACTTCTTCACGCCATTTCAGATGACTGGCAGCACCCATCATATTGAGCACCGTTGTGATGCCGTAAGACAGAAAAACCTCCAGATCATCGCCGCAGCCTACATGAACGTGGCAGTCGTGAAGGCTTGGCATCAGATACCTCCCTTCACAGTCAACGATTTCCATAGTGTGACCTTCGTCATGAAAAGCCACAGTGTCAGAGGGACCTATGAATCGTATGGTTTCGTCTTCGATCAGCACATCCTGATCATAAAGTATATGCTCTTTATCCATGGGAACTACGTTTACATGGCGAAGAAGCATCTTATTAAATTTCAACATTATTCTACTCCTTGCATTGTTGATCAGTATTGATGACAAGAGGCAATGGCGTATGCCATTGCCTCTATTATTAACATAGCTGTTATCCGTATTAGATTATTCCAATGATAATTCCTGCAATGATGCCGGTCTCGATTGAAATCGTTACTACGCCTGAAATAACGATCTGAGGCTGATAGTAATCAACGATTGACTTAGCTTTCTCAGCATCAAGCTGTCCGCTCATTACCAGAGCAGAGGTTGCAGATTCAGCAACCAGCAGGCTTGGAGGGAAGCCAACCATGCATCCAAGTGAAACGGAGAAGGTTTCCCAGAAATTCTTCTTCATGATCTTGCCAAAGATAAATCCGCAAAGTGCACAGCCGATTACTCCGACTGCAAAGAACAGAAGCACCTGAGGAAGAAGAACAACGATCTCTTTCCATGTCATGGAACACATCTGTGCGCATATAGTTGCGTACATGCATCCGAATATCAGACCGCCGGCTCCAACTCTGTTAAGAGCACCTTTAGGCAAGATGCCTACCTGAACTACTATGAAACCAAAGATGATCTCCCAAACATAGTGACTGATCGTAGTCTTTTGTCCGATCCAGAATGCGGCAAGCGCAATCAGACCAAATATCAGAAATACATAGTAGAAAGAATCGTTTAAGAAATCAGGAACATGTATCTTGTGCGACTTCTTTCCTGAATCTGCATTGGCAGCATTCATACTCTGGAGATTAGCATCACAAATCGTCATCATATCTCCAACATCCAGATGCTTCTTAATGCCTCTGCGTAAAGCATAAATGCTTAGAGGATATCCAACGCATACCTGCAGGTTCATGAGCAGAAGGATCAAAGCTGCAAGAGAATTGTCTCCGTCCTGCTGGGCCTTAGTCAGGAAGATAAGTCCAGCCTGACCGCCGCCTGCGATCTCAACAGCACTGTAAAGTGCTGTTCTTAATCCAACTATTGGAGTACCGATGACCAGGCCTGACAGAATGATCGTTGCCACAGCGGCAGTACCGATAATAAACGTCTTGTACTGACCTTTGAATTCCTGAATAGAAACGCTGGCACCGAAACTGATGATTGCAAAAGGAAGGCCAAAGCCGTATGTAATAGTGCTGAATAAACTTGCGTCAAAGTCTTTTTCAGTTATCCATCCAAGGATAGAACCGAAAATAACCAGATAAATCATGAAAAATAAAAGACTGTCGATTTTGTTCTTGATCAATCTGCTGCTAAGTTCAGACAGAACAAATATTGCGCAGATTGCAATCAGTGGGATATATACCGTGGGACTCATAAATACACCTACTTTCTTTCTGATAAGAGCTCTCCATAAATAATATAGTTTTATTATATAACGGATTTTGCAAAATGCAATACCCAAAATGCAAAATTTATGCATTTTTCGGAAATTACTTACAACAGAGAGAAATCGTATAGGACCACAAAGGATAAAATGCATATTGCAAAATGCAAAATGATATGATATACTTTCCATATCAATTCAAATATCAATTATATTATATTCTTTGATTAAAAAATAATCATATGGAATATTGTAGAAGAAAGGTGATAATATGAGTCAGTATAAATGGCCATACAAGAATGAAATTGGTGAGGAAAAGCATTACAGTTGTGATGTGCTGGTTCTTGGCGGAGGATTGGCTGGATGCTTTGCCGCAATTGCAGCAGCTAGGAAAGGTCAGTCAGTCATCCTGATGGAAAAGGCAGCAACTAAGCGGGCAGGTTCAGCGGGCAGCGGTTTTGACCACTGGGAAGGCGCATGTACTAATCCATGCTGTCAGATCACGCCGAAGGAGTTAACGGAAGCATATATAGACGAACAGGATCATTACAGCAACGGAATCGCTCATTATATAGAAGCAAGAGAAGGCTGGGACCGTCTTTTGGATGTAGAGAGCTTTGGCGGCAAGATCCGTGACACTGAAGACGAATTTGCAGGAGCGGATTTCCGCGATGATAAGACAAAACTGATGTTTGCCTACGACTATACTAACAGATACACGGTCAGGATCTGGGGAGCGGGATTCAAGCCTGCACTTTATAAAGAATGCCAGAGACTTGGAGTTAAGATACTAGACAGAACCGAAGCGACTTCCCTGCTTACTAAGCAGGATGGTGAAAAGATCATCGGCATAGGTGCTTGCGGCATGGATGTTCACACGGGAGCATTTATCAGTGTATCATCAAAGTCTACAATTATGGCCATGTCAAGACCTGCCCGCGTATGGCTCTTTGATTCGGATCTCACAGGCCTCTGCGAGTTCCGTCCAATGAACAGCATAGGCAGCGGCCATGCAATGGGGTACCGTGCTGGCATGGAATTTACGATGATGGAAAAATCAGTGCGAGCAGAATTTTCTGCAGCTGGCAGAGGTTATCCTCCTTACAGCACAGGCAATAATCACAATACATGGTATGGAGCTACGATGGTCGATGCCAGAGGTGTTGAGATCCCATACCTTGATAGGGACGGCAATGAACTGAAAGATGTCAGAGACCGTTTCCATCCGGCTAAGGGACAGAAATTCTTCCTGAAAGGCGGAGTCATAGACGAGGCTAAGTACGAATACAGAGGGCCAGAGACAATGCCTTTTGAAGAACTTGACAAGCGAGGCTACAAATTGCCTTTTTATGCGGATCTTTCCCGCATGCCTGAATCAGAGAGAAAAGTCATCTGGGGCATGATGGTAGGACAGGAAGGCCGTACGCAGATCCCGGTACTGAAGTATTACTCTGATAAGGGGTTCGATCCGGAGAAGGATATGCTGCAGAGTTATGGCACAGGATGGAAGTCGGCTTCGTTTCTTGGTCAGGAAAGGCAGCTGTTTGGTGCTCCTGGCGGGATAATAACGGACTGGAATCTGATGACTAACGTAGAGGGCATCTATGCCGCAGGCGATCAGCTATACGCCATGGATTGCGGAGGAGCGGCTGCTGCAACAGGATATTATGCAGGCCGAAAAGCTTCTGACTATGCCGCTTCAGCAGAACTTTCAGAATGCCCAGCTGATCAGGCGGCAGATGAAAAGAAGCGTCTTCTTGCGCCGTACTTCAATCAGGATCGCGACAACAGCATTGAATGGAAGGAACTTAACCATGCAATCGCAAAATGCATGCAATACTATTGCGGTGAATTCAAGAGCGACGTGCTGCTGGATGAAGGCCTTAATCTGCTGCGTGAATATGAGGAAAAGTCAGTACCTAGACTATTATGTGAGAATCCTCACGATTTGATGCGTGCACATGAGGTACTCGACATTCTTGACGTATCTAAGATGATCCTTGAAGCATGCAAAATGAGGCGTTCAAGTTCCACGCCCCTTTGTTTTGACCGCAGCGACAGTGCGGATAAAGACACAGATGATGAGAAGGGATTCATTACGATCAGCCTCAAGGATGGAAAACCGGTCAAAAGATTTATTCCTCATGATTATTACGGTGATGTAGAGCAAAAATACGAGGAATACAATCAGGATTATATCAGTGGAGAGGCGGTAAAGTACTATGAGTAATAACGAACTGTTTGCAGAAGAAGTAAAATGCAGCGCTAATCCAATCATATACGATCCGGAGAAATGCATAGGCTGCAACCGATGTGCAGGCGCATGTCCCTCAGACGTTCTTGTACCAAGCACGGAAAAAGGCAAGCATCCTATAGTCATGTATCCCGGTGAATGCATATACTGTGGAGCATGCGTGATGGAATGCCCAGTAGAAGATGCCATACGGTTTCAGCATCCGCTTATGAATCAGACTAAATTCGTGCCAGTCATAGCTGCGAAATAACAGAGGGTGTCGGCAATTATTATGCGGTGCATAGACAAAACAATATTTGATATCACATAAGAATTCCCAGGCAAATAAGTCATACAAATCACTTATATGCCTGGGAATTTTATAATCGTCTGTCTGCTACTGTAATATTGTTTCAGACATCAAAGAATATTATTCGTCAGTCTTTTCAAAGCGGTATAGTAAACCTGCTCTGCTTTGTTTAAACTTTCAATGCTTTGATATTCATTGGGCTCGTGCGCCAGTTCTTCCTCATAAGGGAACAGCGCGCCGAACGATATTGCATTTGGTATCGCTCTGGCATATGTTGCGCCTCCCATGGCAATCGGCTGGCTGTCATAGTCGCCCGTAACACTCTGATAAGCGTCCATCAGCATCATGACCAGATCGCTGTCCCTTTCGAAATGAACAGGCGGCAGTGAATCTACGCTTTCTACTGTGAAACCGCCCGCCTCCAGACCGGCAGAGATTTTACCATAGATCATATTGTGATCCAGACTGGCGGGATATCTAATGTTGGAAATAAGACTAATGCATTCGCCGGACATTTCAGCCATTCCAATGTTGAATGTCAAAACCCCTGAATCGGCATCTTCGCAGTCGAAACCTGCTTCCTTCCCTGAATAGCCAAGACCTATGCATCTGCTGTAAGCTTTGATGAAATCACTATGGCTGAAGTCAGTCATGGTGTGTGCCAGCATGTCAATCAGCTGGGAAATGGCATTTATGCCCTTTTCTGGTGACATGGCATGCGAACTTTTGCCGTTGACTCTGACCGTTATATCATGGTCAGATGATATGACTTCCGCATTATAGCCTGAAGCCTTTGAATATTTTTCAAGGGCCGACTTCGTTTCTTTGGCATCGGGTACATTTATTATTGCCTCAGCCCACGGTGCAACGATGTTCCTTCCGTCTCCGCCGCTGATCGACATAAGTGTTTCCGTCGCGTTTGCTTTCGGTACGGCGTCGAACTTGATGTCGATGTCAATCAATCCCTTTTCACAGAAGATCAAAGGGAATGCCCCGTCAGGCACTATTGAAACGTCTGGCAGCGACGGGACTTTTCTGATGTAATAATTGATGCCTTCCCACAGTTCTTCTTCATTGGTACCTACGATGATCCTTATGGTAACATCTTCGGGTATGGCATTTTCATCTGCCAGCCGTTTCACAGCTGACATGACAGCCATGACCGGCCCTTTGTCGTCTGAACTGCCGCGGCCGCAGATTTTGTCGCCGACGATCCGTGCTTTGAAAGCGTCTTCATCCCAGCCAGTACCCTCCGGCACAACGTCGATGTGGCAGAGGATGCCGACGACGTGTTCGCCGTGTCCGACATTGATTTCCCCCGCATAGCCGTCATAATTTGCCGTATCAAAACCGAGGCTGTCCGCAAATCTGAGGATCTCGTCCAGAGCTGCCTTTACACCAGCGCCAAACGGTCCGCCAGGGACAGAGACTTCACTGAAAACTGAAGGAATCTCAATAAGCCGGCATAATTCGTCGATATATTTCTTTTCCATTTGCATACCCGCTATTCCATGCCGGGCTCGTTAATGCTGTCCGCAACTGTTTTAGTTTCGCTGCCTGGCATAACAAGCTTGAGAATCCAGTAAATTGCCATTGATGCAAAGAATCCAAGGAACAGTCCCCATGTAGGCATGAAATATGTGATAAGGCCGCCTGCTACCCAGGCGATTATTCCGCTCCATGAGAATCCGTCGCAATATGCCCATTTATTAGGGTCACCTTTTCTGATGATCCAGTAATCTACGAGCATGACGCCTGCAACTGGCATGAAAAAGGTACCGAGCATGTTGACGAAATTGTTAAAGTAATTGGAGAATCCTGCAACAGCAAGGATAGTACCGATAACGCCGGCGACCATAGTGGTCATAGCTCTCTTATCGTCCTTAAGTTTGAACAGCATGACGAAATCGATGCCGGCACTGTATGCGTTGGTCGTGTTGGTGGTCCAGGTAGCCAGAATAAGGATTAATGCTCCAAGGATCGGAAGTCCGATATCGGCAAGGACAATACTGAGGTCATTCTGCCCTGTGAGTTTGGTCAGGACTGCTCCCATGACTAAGAGTATGCCGCCAGGAACCATTATGCCAAGGAAACTGGATGTCCAGACGCCGCCTCTTGTCTTTTGATATCTGGTGAAGTCAGATGCACAGGTCATACCTACTGAAAGGAAGCTTGCAGTAAGCACAACGCCGCCTAAGACGGTCATGCTTTCAGTTCCTGATGTATTAAGCGCGTCTGTACCATATTTATTAACAGCCATAGCACAGCCGACTGTGATGATAACAGCCAAAGCCGGTACAGAGATCTGATTCAGTATCTTAAGTCCGTCTATTCCGTATACTGCAGTAAGAAGCATGATAATGCCCCAGATCGCTATTGAAACTCCAGCCGGAAGATTGATACCTACCTGATTCATCAGGGTTGAGAATGCTGATCCGCAGACTGCATTCTGCACTGAAAACCATCCTATCATAGCAATAGCGAAGATCAGTGAAATAATGATACGGGCGCCCTGCTTGCCGAATGACGACATCGTTACTACACATGTAGGTACGCCTATGTCTTCTCCGATAATTCCGATTGCTGCGGTTATGACTACTGAAATCAGGTATCCGAGCATACCTGCGATTATTGCGTGGGTCATTGACATGCTGCTGATCAGCAGCCCTCCAAGCAGAAGGCTTGGTACACAGATGTAAACACCTGCCTGAATCAAGGATACGTCCAGCCAGGATTTTCTTTTATCCTGCGGCACTATATTTAATGTTATTTTCTCGATCTTTGATTCTTTGGTTTGATTTTCCGCCATCTTAATAAACCTCCTTAGTCTATTATAAATATTTATCCATAGTATATAAAATTCTGAACTCTAATCATTTAAAATAATTTCAAAAAAGAGGTCGTAATTTTCAGTCTTTTTTCAAAGTTTATTCCAGCGGATTATCATACAATATCCCCAACAACTTAAAATGGCTGTCGAATAATAGCACATTGAGAAAGGAGCTAACTATTAATGTATAGTATTGAATTGCAAAAGTCCGCCGATACGCTTATCAGAGATATCTTCGGCGTAAAGAAGGGAGAATCGGTAGTAATTACAGCCGACACTCTGTCAAGTATGCCTGTAGTAGAAGCAGTTGCAGCCAGCGCATATGCAGCAGGAGGAATTCCTATGGTATGCATAATGCCGACACCAGAAGGTTTTGGTGAAGCAGCTGACCCGGAGCTTCCGGTAGAGCCGCTGTCAGGCGCATTGGTAAATGCCGATGTATGGATCGAGTTTAACTACACAGGGTTGCTTTATTCAACTCCTTTCATCAGAGCTGAAGCGCAGAATAAGAAAATCCGTTATATGGACCTTCAGGGCTATGATGAAGAGCTGATGATAAGAACAGTCGGCAAGCTGGATATCGTTCCTCTGAAAGCATTCATGAAGCGTGTTTCAGAAATGACCAGAAATTCCAAGGGGATGAGAGTTACTACGCCAGCAGGCACTGATGTTTCGTTCCTCATTGAGCCAAAGCATCTTGTAAGCTGTGATTGCGGAGAAGCCAACGTGCCAGGAATCCATATGATGATCGGACAGATCAACGTGGTTCCGCGTTTCGGTTCCATCAACGGTATTATCGTATTTGACGGAACGCTGACACCACCTTACGGACGCCAGGTTACAGAACCTGTCGTTCTTACAATTGAAAACAGCGTCATCACAAAGATTGACGGAGGCCGTGATGCCGCAGGATTAGAGAAGTGGCTCAGGTCCTTTGATGATGAAGGCATGTTTAAGCTGGCTCATATCGCCTATGGATTCAATCCGGGAGCAAAGCTGACCGGAAATATCGTAGAAGATGAAAGAGTCTGGGGTTCAACTGAATGGGGCATTGGCTATGTCAGCCCATATGATGCTCCTCCGGCAGGCCAGGAAGCAAAATCACACTGCGACGGCATCTGCCTGAATTCATCAGTATGGCTTGATGGAAAGCAGATCATGGATAAGGGCGTAGTCATTGATGACGAATTAAATAAGCTGTATGTAAACAAATAGTAACCAATAATGCACAATCACCGGTTTCAATATGAAGCCGGTGATTGTGCATTCCATGGAGATTATTCATTCTGCAGCCGGTCAATGGCTACAAAAATAGAAATTATCTCATTGAACTTGATTGTATCGTCTTCGTAACCCAGCAGGGTTTTGATCTTGTTTATCCTATATCGCATGGTGTTTTCATGCTGATAAAGATTTTTCGCCATAATGGAATAGTCGCCCTTTGATGCAACATATTCTCTTATGCAGTTGATATAATCCATTTTGCCTGATGAATCCACTTCGTTCAGCGTATCCATAAATTTATTATAGAACATTGCGATCTCTTCAGAATTCTGTGCTGCCAGCAGCAAGGCATAATCAGAGAAATCATCGTATTTCTCATATGCAGCATGCTTTAGTCCGGCTATGCGCAGAGCCATAAGAGCACTCTTGATGCCTTTGTCGATATCTATCTGGTCGTAACCTTTGCTCTCGCCGATGACTGCACTCTCGAAGTATGGAATGATTATTTTCCGGAGAGACGTGATTTTCCGTTCGCATGCAGCCTCAGCATCGCCGCTGACGATCACCAGCCGCATTTCATCCATAGGAACAAAAATGCATTCACCGTCTTTGTTCACTATATTGCTCAATTCTCTTTCATACATGTCTGACTGCAGATTACCTCTTACAGCCAAAACCATTACGCTGCTTTTTACTTTCGGGCATAAAGCCAGGAGAGTATCGATCTTTTCCTTATTGGAAATCTTGTCATATATAATATGTTTGACACGTTCCTCCTGTTTGATATACAGGTTATTGAAGAAAAGAAGAACGCTGACGTGCTCAATGATCTCAGCATAGGTCACGTCGTTGTCAATGACGACGACCGGGAAATTCTCTTTGTTGCAGTATGCAATCGTTTCATCATCAAGAAACTGCAGTGCTTCCTCAACCAGGATGAGTCCGCACGCTCCGGATTCGTAAAGGCGCTTAAACCATTCAAGCGTCGTAGTTTTAGAATTCTTCAGGTGCACAAGAGTTGAAAGATAAAGAACGCCCTGATTGTCATAAAAGTCATCGACAAAGTCTCTGTCATAGGCAGAGATATGAGAAATCGGGCGATTAAGACCGTTGATTCCAGCTATTGCTCTGGCACTCTTCAATCCCGAATATGAAAGTATGTCAATCAATTTGATCTGCATTAAAAACTATCTCCTTGTATCATACGCGGTTTAGAAACCAGCATGGCATATGTTTATATTGTTGTAATTATACCATATTTTGAGTAATTATCTATAGAAATTCCTTTGGACACAGAAAAACCCGCCGTAAGATTTGCTAGCAATGTTATTCATTAAGGTAAATCACGGCTATCATGCGTAAAATTTCAGAACAAAAAAACGATGTTTACAATGTGGTAATGGATGCTAGAACGAAATATTACACTTGCTTTGCCAGAAATTAAATTATAGTCAAATTATCAATAAAAGAGATGGTGTGAATATTGTTCATAGGATATAATTAATTAGATAAGTCTGAAAAGAATCTGTGGTGATTTCAGACAAATAAAAAACTCGCCGAAGCGAGTGTCCACGTCATGTGGAGTCCGAAACCGGACGATTTGAATAAATTTTTATTTGAACTCATGGTGTGATCTTGAATGGAAATCAAGATTAACATTATAGTACATTAGGAAGGAGCGTTTGTCAATATGAAAAAGAAAAAAGAATTTGGAGAATATTATCTGGGCCTTGATATGGGGACATCTTCAGTAGGTTGGGCAGTAACAGATCTGGATTATAACGTGCTGAAATTTCATGGAAAAGGTATGTGGGGAGCAAGGCTGTTTGATGAAGCGCAGACAGCAGAGGAGCGGAGACAATTTAGAACTGCGCGCAGACGCAATGACAGAGAAACACAGAGAATCAAACTTCTTCAGGAACTATTCTCAGAAGAAATAGCCAAAATCGACTATGGATTTTTTATGAGGCTTAGAGACAGCAAATATTATGAGGAAGATAAAGAAGAATTCCAGTCAAATACCTTGTTTAACGATAAAGAATTTAAGGACAGCGACTATAGCAAATTATATCCAACAATCTACCACCTGCGTAAAGAACTGATGGATAATTGTGAGCCTCATGACGTGCGTCTGGTTTATTTAGCACTGCATCACATTCTAAAGCATAGGGGTCATTTCCTATATGCGGGACAATTCAGCAATGTATCTGAAATGGCATTGGAACCACTTCTTCAGGAACTGGAATTGGCAGTTGCTGACACCTGCGAGTATTCGATTAGATGCACAGATATTGAAAGTGTTAAGGGTGGACTTGCAAATTCTAATCTAAATATTAGTGCTAAAAAGTCTATATTTGGAAAGGCATTTGATTTTCCAAAAGAAAACAATAAATCTGTGAAGGCAATAGTAACGCTGATGTCTGGAGGAAAAGCATCATTGACCGATATTTTCAGCGATGATTCATATGATGACTGTGAACAGAAATCAGTATCCTTCAAAGACAGCTCATACGAGGAAAATGAAGATGCCTACAGATCGATTTTGCTTGACAGAATACAGCTGATTGAATCGCTGAAAAAAATATATGACTGGGGAGTTCTTCAGGATATATTGGATGGAGAAAAATATATTTCATATGCTAAGGTAAGGGCATATGCCGAACATCAGTCAGATTTAAATATGCTGAAGGCAGCCATCAGAGAATACTGTCCAAACAAGTACAATGAAGTATTTCGAAAACAGGATGGAAAGGATCCAAATTACAGTGCATATATTGGAAATTATGTGGACCATGGAAAACATCATGTTATTGAAAAAACATGCACTCAGGAAGAATTATGCCAGTATTTGAAAAAAGAAGTGTTTAAGGGAATCAACATTGATGATGCCAGATACCCTGGACTTTCAGAGAAAATTGAGAACACTTCCCTGCTGCCAAAGCAAAAGGTTAAGGATAATGGCGTGATACCTTATCAGGTACATGAACAAGAACTAAAAACAATATTGAAAAATGCTGAAGGATACTTGCCATTCTTAAGTGAGAAAGATGATAATGGGATAACCATAAGCGAAAAAATCCAGAAAATATTTACCTTTAGGATCCCATATTACGTAGGACCGCTTAATGATGCACACAGAAAGGATAACGGTGAAGGGTTCTGCTGGATAGAGAAAAAAACAGATGATCAGATACGTCCTTGGAATTTTGAAGAGGTTGTCGATCTGGAAAAATCCGCAGAGAATTTTATCAGAAGAATGACTAACAAATGCACATATTTGATTGGTGAAGATGTTATCCCTAAAGACTCTTTGCTGTACAGCAAATTTACTGTACTCAACGAACTTAACAATATTCGCATAAACAACGAGAAGATAAGTGTTGATTTAAAGCAGCACATATATGAAGACTTGTTCAAGCGGCAGCGGAAAATAACAGGGAAAAAAGTCAGGGATTATTTGATACGTGAAGGCGTTGTCGGCAAAAGTGACCCATTGGAACTAAGTGGATTTGATATGAATTTTAAGTCTTCCCTGAAATCTTATCTTGATTTTGCTGATATCCTTGGTAAGACGGATTTCTCAGATGAAGAAACAGCAATGATAGAAGAAATCATCAAGTACATTGTTTTATTTGGTGATGACAAGAAAATACTGAAACGGAAGATTACAAGAGAATATGGCAGCAAATTGACCGAAGAGCAATTGAGCAGGATATGGAAACTGAAATACAGCGACTGGGGAAGATTTTCCAGAGAACTTTTGGAAAATATTGTGGAAATAGATCCATCTACAGGAGAAGTAAAAGACAGTTCTATCATCTTTGCCTTATATAATTACGATGGGAATCCTAATTTCATGGAACTTCTGAGCAATAATTACGGATTCAGCACGGCAATAGAGAACTATAACAGTGGCAAAGATATGAAGAAAGACAATCTTGTCTATTCTGATCTTGACAAACTGTATGTTTCCGTGCCTGTTAAGCGTTCTATTTGGCAGACAGTGACGATTGTAAAAGAACTAAATAAGATTCTTGGCCACGCACCTAAGAAAGTATTTGTGGAAATGGCAAAGGGTCCAGGCAAGGATGACAAAGGAAGAAAAGCATCAAGGAAAGATCAGCTGATTGAGCTATATAAAAATTGCAAAGAGGATACCGGGAAGCTGTTTGATGCACTGTGTGAGACTGAGGAAAACAGGTTGAGGGCTGACAAATTATATCTGTATTACACGCAGTTTGGAAAATGTATGTATAGCGGAGAAATAATCGATCTTAGTGAATTGAACGACTATGATATTGATCATATCTACCCGCAGTCAAAGGTAATGGATGACAGCCTGGATAATCGTGTACTCGTAAAAAGAGAATTGAATAGCATAAAGAGTGACAATTATCCTATCCCGTTTGAATGGCAGGATAATATGAAATCATTCTGGTTCATGCTGAAAGAAAAGAAGATGATCAGTGAAACTAAGTATAAACGACTGGTGAGGAAAGAAACATTTTCAGAGGGAGAGTTAGTTGGGTTTGTTAGCCGTCAGATAGTTGAGACACGACAGAGCACTAAAGCTGTTGCTCATCTGTTTGAAGAGATGTATCCAGATACTGAAATCGTTTATGTGAAAGCTGGCAATGTTTCACGCTTTAGACATGGAGTTGACGATTACGCTAAAGGCAGAAAGAAATATGAGATTGATGAGAGAATGAAAGAAAACGAATTTATTAAAGTTCGTGAAATCAATGATTACCATCATGCAAAAGATGCATATCTCAATATTGTAGTCGGCAATGTGTTCAACAGTAAGTTTACGAGTAACCCATATAACTTCTTCAAGCAGAAAGACAACACTTACAGTATGAATGCCATGTATAAATTCCCAGTTACACGCAATGGAATTACTGCATGGACGCCAACGACTCCTGAACAAGAAGGCACGATGGCAACGGTTCGCAAGATGATGCAGAAAAACAATATTCAGTTTACCAGATATTCCAAAGAGGTACATGGTGGCTTTTATGATCAGATGATAATGAAAAAAGGCAAAGGCCAGGTACCGCTAAAAGGCGATGGAGCGATCAGTTCAATTGAAAAATATGGCGGATATAATAAGGCTGCAGGCGCTTACTTTTTCTTAGTTGAGCATACAAATAAAGGCAAAAGAATACGTACTATTGAGTTTATGCCAGTATACTATGCTGCAAAAGTAAGAAATGATGAAAATGCCCTAATGTTATATTGCAAAGATGTTTTAAAACTAGATGAACCAAGGATTTTGATGGGCAAAATAAAATTTGGTACGCTGTTTGAATATAATGGCTTCAGAATGCATTTATCAGGTCGAACAGGAGATCAGTTGGTGATGATAAATGCAAACCAGTTAATTCTAAACGAATCGTATGCGACATATGTAAAAAAACTGAGTAATTTCATTGCCAGAAAGCAAAATAATAATGGTGCTGAGGTAGATGAACTTCATGACGGAATATATATGAATAATAATATAGAATTATATGATGAATTAATTGATGTCATATCTAATTCAGTTTTGAAAGTTAAACTTGATACGCAAATACAGAATTTAATTGAGGGTAGACAGGCTTTTGAGTTGCTGAGTGCAGAAAATCAGTCTTTGGTGTTATTGCAGATTTTGCACATGTTACAGTGTAACAAAACAAATACGGATTTGAGTATGATTGGAAAAGGGAGCTTAGTTGGTAGAGTTAATATGCCGAAAAATATAAGTAAACTTGGCAAATTGTATATTATTAATCAGTCGGTTACGGGATTGTTTGAAACAAAAGTAAATTTGCTTGAATTATGAGTTGGAGAATAGTAGTAATCTCAAGCCGTGCAAAACTGGACTTGAAAATGAATTATCTGGTTGTAAGGGGGGAAACGCTGACAAAGGTTCATCTCAGTGAAATATCTATTTTGATGATTGAATCTACGGCGGTTTCCCTTACTGCCAGTCTATTGGCGGAAATGAGCAGGCGTAAAATAAAAGTGATATTCTGTGATGAGAAGAGAAATCCTTCAGCTGAGCTAGTACCTTACTATGGAAGCCATGATACAAGCGGAAAGATCAGAGAACAAATATGCTGGACTGATTCGATCAAAGGAGCAGTCTGGACAGAAATCATTTCGGAGAAAATCAGGATGCAAAGCGCAGTCCTTAAATCGAAGAAAAAAAGTGAAGCTGAACTGCTCGATAGGTATATCAATGAAATGGAGTTTGCAGATACCACTAACCGTGAAGGGCACGCAGCAAAAGTATATTTTAATGCGATTTTCGGAATGGGATTTACAAGGACTGCAGATACGAACATCAATGCAGCTTTGAACTATGGATATAGCATTATTATGTCAGCATTCAGCAGAGAAATATCGGCGCTCGGTTATATCACCCAATTAGGGTTGTGGCACAATAATCAGTTCAATCAGTTCAACTTAGCGTCTGATTTGATGGAACCATTTAGGCCTATCGTGGATGCACGCGTAATCAAGCTTAAACCGGAAAAGTTTGAACATGAAGAAAAAATGCAGGTTCTAGAGATAATGAACCATGAAGTTATTATTGAAGACAGAAAGCAGCAAGTGGACAATGCCATAAAAATATATACGAAAAGTATTTTTAATGCGTTGTCGGAAAATGATGTATCGCTGATAAGGTTTTATAGAAATGAGTTATAGATTTATGAGAATAATGGTATTTTTTGACTTACCTACCATCACATTGGATGATAAAAGGGAATATAGAAAGTTCCGCAAATTCCTGATCAAGGCTGGATTTATTATGATTCAGGAGTCTGTTTATAGCAAGTTAGTTCTCAATTCAACAGTAGCAAATATACTGATAGATAATGTTCGTAAGCATAAACCGACTTCTGGTTTAGTGCAGTTGCTAATGATTACTGAAAAGCAGTATGGCAAGATGGAGTTTATCGTTGGAGAAAAGCATAGTGATGTTGTAGATTCAGCTGAAAGGGTAATTGTAATATGAAACTGGTTAATAGTAATTGGACATTTTCAGTTGATTTTTATGAAGGCGTTATTGAGCAACTAGTGATTGAATCTCCCACGACAATGTGTGAAGTTTTATCGGAAATAAAAAAACAATGCGCAGGTGAGGAAGGTCAATTTGTGTTATCTGATTGCGGAAAAGAGCTTTCTGTTTCCCAAAAGGTGGATTTAATAGTGGATCCATTTTCAATTGATATCAACAATAAAAAAGTAATTAAACAATTATACGATGAGCTATCCCATGTGGCATATGAGGAAGATAATTATTTAAATACGCAAGGAGCGTTAAGTGGTATATTAAATATGATAGAGGATATTACTGAGGATTCCAGATATTCTCTATCATATTCAATGGATGTTAATCTGCAAACCTTATTTAAAGACTATGAAGTAAAAATAGATGTCGAGTCTAGTTCCTTTGAAGAATATATTATTGAATATACAAATGCTATGAAGGACTACTGTGACATAAAATTGTTTATTCTTGTCAACCTTAAGAATTATGTTGAAAAAGAAAAAATGATAGATTTATATTCAACATGGATTTACAATAAAATAAACGTATTGCTAATTGAAAGTTCCCAAAATGAAATATTGGATCATGAGGAAACTTGGATCATCGACAAAGATATGTGTGAAATACATATCTAATCTATGTTCCTTTCAGGATTACAGATGTTGTGGTGGCATTAATTCCCAATTTTGAGGTTTGAGGTTTGAGAATGGTGTAATCTTGAATGGAAATCAAACGTCCGTTGCTAGTGTTAAATAGCCTTCCGCGTTTGAGAATGGTGTAATCTTGAATGGAAATCAAACTTGCAAACTCGCCAATAATAGCATGGGATAGTTTGAGAATGGTGTAATCTTGAATGGAAATCAAACTTAGTTTTCCAGCAACTTCGTCTATGAGGTGTTTGAGAATGGTGTAATCTTGAATGGAAATCAAACTTCGTTCTGAGTCTTCAGGAAGCTGTGCTTGTTTGAGAATGGTGTAATCTTGAATGGAAATCAAACACAAGCGGCGGTCTGTATACTTACATTGCAGTTTGAGAATGGTGTAATCTTGAATGGAAATCAAACTAGTGTATGAAGCTATTGATGAAACTATTAGTTTGAGAATGGTGTAATCTTGAATGGAAATCAAACAGATGATTACAGCATAATCTTTACCTTCTTGTTTGAGAATGGTGTAATCTTGAATGGAAATCAAACTAAGCAAATGTAATTCGCGTTGATAAACAGGTTTGAGAATGGTGTAATCTTGAATGGAAATCAAACACCAAGCCTTGTCAGTTCCTCTATCGGAGCGTTTGAGAATGGTGTAATCTTGAATGGAAATCAAACTCTCTGCTACGGTCTTGGACAGTTCTACGAGTTTGAGAATGGTGTAATCTTGAATGGAAATCAAACAACTTTAATGTGATATATCCATAATCGTTCGTTTGAGAATGGTGTAATCTTGAATGGAAATCAAACTCACACATATGCATGGAGACATGCCTAAGCGTTTGAGAATGGTGTAATCTTGAATGGAAATCAAACACAACATTCAATGATCCATATGTTCTGTTCGTTTGAGAATGGTGTAATCTTGAATGGAAATCAAACTAGTTTCAGACTGCTACAGTATCTTTTTAAGTTTGAGAATGGTGTAATCTTGAATGGAAATCAAACTCATCCAATCCGCAGCAGGCTCTGACAGGAGTTTGAGAATGGTGTAATCTTGAATGGAAATCAAACGTTTTCCTTTCTGTTAAGCGATTATATAGTGTTTGAGAATGGTGTAATCTTGAATGGAAATCAAACCATTATGTGCAAGGCCCGGAGATGACCGGCGTTTGAGAATGGTGTAATCTTGAATGGAAATCAAACTTTCGAAGTAACGGATCACATACCATTTGCGTTTGAGAATGGTGTAATCTTGAATGGAAATCAAACGGAACTACTCACACGCTTGCTCCGGTTAATGTTTGAGAATGGTGTAATCTTGAATGGAAATCAAACATATGACCAAACGATAACGTTCCATCTTCCGTTTGAGAATGGTGTAATCTTGAATGGAAATCAAACCGACTCTGTTTATAATCTCCTCGGCCTGCAGTTTGAGAATGGTGTAATCTTGAATGGAAATCAAACGAGCTCATATGCTTCGCTGTTAGGGATCATGTTTGAGAATGGTGTAATCTTGAATGGAAATCAAACTCAGTGTGAATCCATCTTTTGCTGTGTAGCGTTTGAGAATGGTGTAATCTTGAATGGAAATCAAACTGATAAGAGAATTGAATATAGATTACCTAGTTTGAGAATGGTGTAATCTTGAATGGAAATCAAACGTGTTTCATAATTACCTCCTTTCTTATATCGTTTGAGAATGGTGTAATCTTGAATGGAAATCAAACCGGTTAGGGAAATATCACTGTGTCCCATAAGTTTGAGAATGGTGTAATCTTGAATGGAAATCAAACTGTATCATTCAATTCAGCACCCGATGATACGTTTGAGAATGGTGTAATCTTGAATGGAAATCAAACGCCACTGATTTTACAGCATGGTTCTTTTCAGTTTGAGAATGGTGTAATCTTGAATGGAAATCAAACCTTTTGCATTAGGCTTGATGCATTCTTCCAGTTTGAGAATGGTGTAATCTTGAATGGAAATCAAACCGGTTAGGGAAATATCACTGTGTCCCATAAGTTTGAGAATGGTGTAATCTTGAATGGAAATCAAACTAGATTTTTTGTTAAACATTACTACGCTTTGTTTGAGAATGGTGTAATCTTGAATGGAAATCAAACATTCCGTAAAATTCCACCCTGTTCCTTCGGGTTTGAGAATGGTGTAATCTTGAATGGAAATCAAACTAGATTTTTTGTTAAACATTACTACGCTTTGTTTGAGAATGGTGTAATCTTGAATGGAAATCAAACGATACAGAGCCTCAACGGGTTCGATGAGACGTTTGAGAATGGTGTAATCTTGAATGGAAATCAAACACTGTCACTATATGGCCTATAGGCGCTATGGTTTGAGAATGGTGTAATCTTGAATGGAAATCAAACGAAAGAAAGAAAGAGGTAAACACAATGGAAGTTTGAGAATGGTGTAATCTTGAATGGAAATCAAACGAGGAAACCTGTGATAGTCACTGTTCCGTCGTTTGAGAATGGTGTAATCTTGAATGGAAATCAAACTTAAATGTTGCAGTTTCCAACAATGGACATGTTTGAGAATGGTGTAATCTTGAATGGAAATCAAACTTCTCTTCTTGTTCCGCACGCTTCACACAAGTTTGAGAATGGTGTAATCTTGAATGGAAATCAAACCTGACCCGAAATTCATGTCAACGCAGGATAGTTTGAGAATGGTGTAATCTTGAATGGAAATCAAACTGATGCCATCAACTATTGCTTTCTTGTTGCGTTTGAGAATGGTGTAATCTTGAATGGAAATCAAACTTGAGGTGATAGCATGGATCTAAATTTGAAGTTTGAGAATGGTGTAATCTTGAATGGAAATCAAACCGTGCTCGATGTCTAAACTAAGGTCGCGCGGTTTGAGAATGGTGTAATCTTGAATGGAAATCAAACGGATCGTTTTCAGTGTTTCATCAGGCACCCGTTTGAGAATGGTGTAATCTTGAATGGAAATCAAACAAGTTTTAAGCGTGTTTAATGCCTTTATGGGTTTGAGAATGATGTAATCTTGAATGGAAATCAAACTTTTATTGCATCCATGTCTCTGTTCCTTTCGTTTGAGAATGGTGTAATCTTGAATGGAAATCAAACCCCGGCAAAAGTAAAAAGATGCTAGCCGATGTTTGAGAATGGTGTAATCTTGAATGGAAATCAAACTTCCGTGACATAGACTCCGTGTTTATAAGCGTTTGAGAATGGTGTAATCTTGAATGGAAATCAAACTTAGATTTTAAGAAGCAGGACCCGACCAAAGTTTGAGAATGGTGTAATCTTGAATGGAAATCAAACATTTAAACCGCATCGAGCAGAATTTGGCAGTTTGAGAATGGTGTAATCTTGAATGGAAATCAAACTCAAGGATAAGAGTTCTGGAAGGCTTGTGAGTTTGAGAATGGTGTAATCTTGAATGGAAATCAAACGCTCAGGCCATCGAGCAGATGATCTGCGGAGTTTGAGAATGGTGTAATCTTGAATGGAAATCAAACTCGCTGCAGCTCCTGAACAACTCACTCGACGTTTGAGAATGGTGTAATCTTGAATGGAAATCAAACGAAAGCTCCACGATATACTCAACGTTTCTTGTTTGAGAATGGTGTAATCTTGAATGGAAATCAAACCTGTGATATATGTCTTTGAGTTTCCTATCGGTTTGAGAATGGTGTAATCTTGAATGGAAATCAAACTCTACGCATAAATGCAATAAACATAATCTAGTTTGAGAATGGTGTAATCCTATGAAAATCGAGTATTGCAGCATGAAAAAAGAGAGCAGCAGTTTCGCTAATTTGAAGCTGTCGCTCTCTTGTTCTATCTTTTGTTATTTCACCGCTTCGCCGATGCCTTCGCTGAAGGTCGGGTGCGGATAGATGGTCTTTGCCATGTCTTCAAGAGTCAGACCGCTTACGATGGCCTGTGAGAACTGGCTGATCATGTCGGTTGCACGTGCGCACATCATCTGGGCGCCGAGGACTTTGTGAGAGTCAGCGTCAGCGACAATTTTGATGAAGCCGCGCTCCTGCATTGAGAGTACCGACTTGCCGTTAGCGCTCATCGGGTATTTGCGGGTGATAACGCTCATGCCCTGCTCTTTGGCTTCGTCTGCCGTGATGCCGATGGAGCCGATTTCAGGACTGGTGTAAACGCAGCCTGGAACTGCTGACATATCGACTGTTGGAGTGAAGCCGCCGATTGCTGCAACTGCGCGTCTTCCTTCGGCTGTAGCTGCGTGAGCAAGCTGGATGCCTCCGATGACGTCGCCGATGGCGTAGATGCCAGGGACGCTGGTCTGGAAGCTGCCGTCAACAGTGATCTTGCCGCGCTCCATGGCCATGGCCTTCACATCTGCGGAAGTTTCGTCGTCGAAAAGACCTTCCGTATATGCGCGTCTGCCAACTGCTACGAGAATAGCTTCAGCAGATACTTCGCATTCTTTGTCCTTTTCTGTGTATCTGCAGATCAGGCCTTCGCCGCCCTGCTCGATCTTGGAAACCATTGCGCTGGTGTGGATGTCGACATCCTTTTTCTTGGCGATCATCTTCAGGTTCTGAGAGATCTCCTTGTCCATGTTGGCCAGGATCCTGTTCAGAGCTTCTACTACGGTGACCTTGCAGCCAAGCGAACAGTAGATGGATGCGAATTCCATGCCGATAACGCCGCCGCCGATGATGATCAGACTCTTCAGCGGTTTTTTGTTGCTCAGCAGGTCATCGCTGTTCATAACGCCTGGCAGGTCTGCGCCTGGAATTGGCGGTACTGAAGGTACTGAACCGGTTGCGATGAGGATGTTTTTGCATTCGATTACTTCTGTGCCGTCAGCTGAAACTACCTTTACGTGATTTTTGTCGGCGATAACGCCGTGGCCGGTGTAGACTGCGACTTTGTCAGCCTTCATCATAGCTGCAATGCCGTCTCTCAGCTGAGCGAGAACCTCTTCCTTACGCTCCTGGATCTTTGCCATATCAAAACCGGCGCCTTCGGAGCCGGTCAGGCCGATTGCGTCGCCCTGGGCTTTGATCTCTGCGTAGAGGTCTGCGGTGTGAAGAATGGTTTTCGTCGGGATGCATCCGCGGTTGAGGCAGGTGCCGCCAAGCTCGCGGCTCTCGATCAAAGCCGTCTTCAGACCATGTGACGCTGCTTCCGCAGCGGCTTCGTAGCCGCCTGGACCAGCGCCGATGATTATTAAATCAAAACTTTCCATGCTATATATTCTCCTTAATGAAGTTTACTATGTCGTCTCTTTCACTTCCAGCAGGAAGTGCATTTCTGACTGCTTCGGCAGCAGCGGCTGCATCCATTTTGATGCCTGTGAGCGCTGACGTGAGAACGTCCGCAATGTCCTGATCCATAGAATCAGAGAACACGCTGACTTCTTTGATCATACCCTCGTTTACGCTGAGCTGGATGGTCAGATCGCCCCACTCGAAGCGCCTGTCGATCTCGAAAGTGAAAGGAATGCGTTTGCCGTACTTCCACTCCCAGGACTCAAACTTAGCCGTGAGGTCAGCAATTTCATCTTCTGGAAGCTGGTCAACGGTCAGCGTCTGATAAGGCAGTCCATAAACTTCGGAAAATGCCTGGGCAAGTGCGCCTCTCAGCATTTCCACCGTTATGTCCGGTCTGAACTCCTTCAGGTTGGCGACTCTTGATTTTACTGAGTCGACGCCCTTGGACTGGAGCTTGCGCATGTCAACGTTAAGGTATTTGGACATGTCTGCTGTGTTGACGTCTATCAAAAGCGTGCCGTGGTGGTAGCAGCAGTCTCCCGCCCTGTAGAAGGCGTTGCCTGAGAACTTGCGTCCCTCAGCGGTTATATCGTTCCTGCCGGTCTTTTCGGCCTGGATGCCCAGGAGGTTGACGGCGCGGAGGATAACGCTGAGCTGTCTGTCCACGTCATAGTCCTGATGTCTCACCATGAAGGTGAAATTCAGATTGCCCATATCGTGGAAAACAGCCCCACCTCCGGAAAGACGGCGGACAAGATATCCGCCGTCTTCTTCCAGAAAATTGACCTTGCATTCCTTCCAGCAGTTTTGATTCTTGCCTATGACCACCGTGTGCCTGTTCTGCCATAGATACAGGATACATTCGCCTTCTGCGGCGTGGGTGGTAAGGTATTCCTCAACTGCTAGATTCTTGTATGGGTAAGTATTGTCAGTGTTTATTAAGGTCAGTTTATCAATCATAAATTATTTTCTCCGGTCAGTCCTAGTCTTCGAAGGTATAACGGAGGATCGGGGTCCTGGCTGCTTTGACTTCGTCAGGTCTGCCGATGACCGTCTTATGAGGGGCCGTGTGCAGTGCATTAGGATCGCTGTCTGCCTGCTTGCGGATCTCAGTAAGAACTTCAATGGCTTCATCCAGGACTTCACGCGGCTCTGTTTCCGTAGGCTCTACCATGAGAGCTTCGTGAACGATGAGCGGGAAGTACATTGTAGGCGGATGGATGCCGTAGTCCAGAAGTCCTTTGGCAACGTCCATGGCGGTAACGCCGGTGTCGTGCTTCAGACCTTCCAGAGTCATTACGAATTCATGCATGCATGTCTCGTCGAAAGCCATGTCGTAAACGCCCGACAGTTTCTTTCTCATGTAGTTGGCGTTGAGCACTGCGTTGGAGGAAGCCTCCGGAACGCCCTCTTTGCCGAGAGTGAGAATGTATGTAAGGGCTCTTACGATAACCAGGAAGTTGCCGTAGAACATCTTTACTGCGCCATAGCTCTGATCCTGCATTACGAATGTATAGGAACCGTCTTTGCCGTTCTTCTCTACCTGATATCCAGGAAGGAATGGCTTGAGGAATTCTTTGCATCCAACAGGGCCGCTGCCTGGACCTCCGCCGCCGTGAGGCGTCGAGAAAGTCTTATGCAGATTGATATGAACAGCATCGAATCCCATGTCGCCAGGTCTTACAATACCCATTACTGCATTGAGGTTAGCTCCGTCGTAATAGCAGAGTCCGCCAGCTTCGTGGACGATCTTCGTGATCTCAAGGATGTTCTTGTCGAACAGGCCAACGGTGTTAGGGTTGGTCAGCATCAGGCCTGCGGTGTCTTCACCAACAGCAGCCTTAAGAGCTTCCAGATCAACGCATCCGTCTTCCTGCGAAGGGATGCTGACTACGTCGTAGCCGCACATTGCAGCACTTGCAGGGTTGGTTCCGTGAGCTGAGTCAGGAACGATGATCTTGGTCCTCTTGGTGTCGCCGCGGCTTACATGGTAAGCTTTGATCAGCAGAAGACCTGTGAATTCGCCGTGAGCGCCTGCAGCAGGCTGCATTGTGAATGCATCCATGCCAGCGATCTCGCCGAGGTATTTCTCTATCAGGTAAAGTACCTGCATAGCGCCCTGTGCTGTGCGTTCAGGCTGCAGCGGGTGCACGCCGGTGAATCCCTTCAGGGATGCGGCCTGGTCGTTTACCTTTGGATTGTATTTCATTGTGCATGAACCCAGCGGATAGAATCCGTTGTTTACGCCGTGGGCGCGGTTCGCCAATTTGGTATAGTGACGGCTGATCTCGTTTTCAGAAACGTGAGGAAGTCTCAGAGCTGTTTTACGAGCCAGAGCCTTAGGTACTTCTGTAACAGGTACGTCGCACTCAGGGAGCAGGGAAAGCTTTCTTCCTTCAGATCCTTCTTCGAAAATGAGTTTCATAGCTTACACCTCCCCTTCCAGAACGTCTTTGACAATTGCCGCAACGTTGTCTATTTCTTTTTTAGTATTCATTTCTGTTGTGCACCAGAGGATGGCGTAATCGTTGAGAGGAAGTCCTCCCAGGATACCGTGAGCCTCCAGAGCTCTCAGAACGTCTCCGCTCCTCATGCCGTCCTGATCTGGGCAGTAGGTAACGAACTCGTTGAAGAACTCGCTGCCGGAGTCTGTCTGCATGCCGGCTTTAACAAGCTGGTCTTTCAGATAGTGTGCCTTGGAAGTTGACTGAACTGCTGCTTCCTTCATGCCTTCAGCACCCATAGCTGCCATATAAACGGAAGCTGTGAGAGCGCAGAGCGCCTGATTGGAGCAGATGTTTGAACTTGCCTTCTCACGTCTGATGTGCTGCTCGCGAGCCTGAAGCGTCAGGACGTAAGCTTTGTTCCCTGCGTCGTCAGTAGTTTCGCCGACGATTCTGCCTGGAAGCTTTCTCATCATTGCAGAAGTTGCTGCCATGAAACCAACGTATGGTCCGCCGTAAGCGATAGGCATGCCCAGAGGCTGGCCATCGCCGACTGCCACATCAGCCCCGCATTCTGCAGGAGTCTTCATGATGGCAAGTGCCATTGGATTGACGCCCATGATGAACTTGGCACCTGCATCGTGTACGATCTGGCCGGCTTTGTCGGCATCCTCGTAGCATCCGTAGAAGTTTGGCTGCTGCAGATAGAAGCAAGCTGCTTCAGGGTCTGCTGCCAGCATCTTTGCCAGTTCGTCAAGATCTGTAACGCCGTTTTTGGCAGGAACGGTGATAAGTTCCGTGTTGCTGCCGAAGCAGTAAGTCTTCATGACCTGGATAACGCCAGGATGAGCTGCTGCTGAAACATAAGCCTTATGACGTTTTCTGTCTTTGCACATTGCGATGGACTCTGCCGCCGCAGTAGCGCCGTCATAAACTGACGCGTTGGAAACGTCCATGCCTGTGAGTTCGCAGATCATGGTCTGATATTCAAAGATCGACTGCAGGATGCCCTGGCTGATCTCTGCCTGATACGGCGTGTAGGCCGTCAGGAATTCTTCCTTGGAGACAACGCTCTTTACAATCGCTGGAATGAAGTGATTGTAAGCGCCTGCGCCGCGGAAGATGTGTTTGAATACAACGTTTTTATCTGAAATTTCCTCCATGCGTCTGGCGACTTCCATTTCGCTCAGGCCTGAAGGAAGATTCAGGGGTTTCTTCAGTTTAACTGAAGCAGGAATGCATGAGAACATGTCGTCGAAGCTCTTGTAACCGGCTTCGTGGAGCATTTCCTCCTGCTCTTTCCTGGTGTTAGGTACATATGATCCCATTTTTACACCTCGAATCAATTACTCTGCAAGTGTAGCAACGAATGCTTTATAGTCTGCTGCGCTGAGCAGTTCTTCTTTATCTGTAATGTTTGCAACTTTAACGAACCATGCTTCATAAGGAGTCTCATTGATTGACTCAGGAGCATCCAGCAGTTCCTCGTTGATTTCTGCAACTGTTCCGGTAACTGGTGAATAAACATCCGATACTGCCTTAACTGATTCAACGTCTGCAAAAGTTTCGCCTGCAGTAACGTCGTCTCCATCTTCAGGAAGGTTAACGAAAACCAGGTTGCCAAGCTCGCTCTGAGCATAATCTGTAAGACCTACAAGAGCAGTTGTGTCGTCGATCATCTTAACCCACTCATGTGACTTTGCATATAATAATTCTTCAGGATAATTCATTTCTCTACCTCCGTAAATTTCATTATTTTTTATAATTTTGATTTAGGTTGTTAATTTAATATATCTGATCCAGGGTGGATCGCTGCGATCTGTGGTCAGCATTATGCAGTCGGCAGTCCCCTGCCGAGTCTGTTACTGCTCGCGTTTGTAGAACTGCGCCTTCACGATCTCTGCAGCTACGCGGCGTCCGCGGACGTCGACTTCTACTGGAGTTCCAATTTCCTTGTACTGAGCTTCAACAAGTGCAGTTGCAACTGCATGTCCCAGATATGGGCAGTATGTTCCTGACGTCGTGTGGCCGATAAGCTTGTCTCCTACATAAACGTCCTGATGTTCTCTGGCGATTCCGCGTCCAGTCATCTTCAGTCCGATCCTTCTTCTCTTGATTGGTCCCATGGCTTCGATCGCTTTCTTGCCGATGAAGTCTTCCTTGTCCATCTTTACGAAGATGCCAAGTCCAGCTTCCTTAGGTGAGATAGTGTCGTCCATTTCGTGTCCGTAAAGAGGCATTCCTGCTTCCAGTCTCAGTGTATCCCTAGCACCAAGTCCGCATGGAATGAGTCCTTCGTCTTTTCCTGCTTCCATCAGCATTTCCCATACCTTTGGAGCGTCAGCTGCCGGCATGTAGATTTCTACTCCGTCTTCTCCAGTATATCCCGTTGTGGAGATGATGCAGTTTACGCCGCCTACGTTTCTGTCAAAGAGGCATGCATAGTATTCAGCAGGAATGTCTTCCGGCTTTACGATCTTCAGCAGGATCTTCTTAGCCAGAGGTCCCTGTAGTGCCAGCTGTCCATATTCTGAAGAATGATCTTCGAATACGACATCGCCGAACTGGTGGTTCTTCATCCAGTTGAAATCCTTGTCTTTGTTTGCTGCGTTTACTACCAGAAGGTAGCACTCGTCGTCGTGCTTGTAAGCGATGAGGTCGTCCACTACTCCGCCCTCTTCGTTGCACATCGGGCTGTATCTGGCCTGCCCGTCCTTCATGCCGGTGTAGTCATTAGTCAGCAGCATGTTGAGGTTTTTCAGAGCATCAGGCCCTTTGCAGAATATCTCTCCCATGTGAGATACGTCGAAAAGTCCGCATTTGGTTCTTACTGCCATATGTTCGGCGATAACGCCGGTCCCATACTGTACAGGAAGTTCCCATCCTGCAAAAGGTACGATTTTCCCGCCATACTTTAGATGTGTTTCGTAAAGTGTCGTCCTTTTAAGTTTTTCTTCAGCCATAAATATTATCCTCCCATTTCTCTGGTCTTGCGCGCTGTAATACAACAAAAAAAGCGCACGAACAATAGTTTCATGCGCTCTGTCTTTTTTACCTGAAAGATTAAGCTTCTTCGGTGCTAACAGCTCTCCAGAGTTTCGTCCGGAATACGGTCCTTCTGCCTGAGAGTTCTTCGATCCCCTTCGGCTCCGCGCATGAACGCGGTCTCTCCCATATCCATCATACGATGTATTTTAATAACATAATAATATTAGCACAACGGTTTAGGTGAGTCAACGGAAAAGCAAACGTTAAAAATTTATCTTTTGGCCAATATTCCAATGCCTTCAGCCTTTTACAGATATGGATACTTCACCGGTGGTGAGATGGTCCGTTTCACCTTGTCTTGGTCCATCGAGGTATTTTATCATCAGTCCGCCGTCTTCGTCGATATCCATTGCAATTGCCCGGACAGACATGTCGTTGAGGTTTGGGTGCACGGTGATCTGTCTGCCGAGGATGAAGCAACGCTTTCTGTATTCATCAAAGAAGCTGCGGGACATGATGTCATCCGCCAGTGCCATGGTATTATCAAAGATTGCAGCTGCCAGTCTGCTCCTTGAGAAACTGTCCGGTTCCATCGAAACCGGTCCGGCGATGTCCTTCAGTTCGTCAGGGAAGTTGCCGGGGAAGCAGTTGATGCCGATGCCGATGATCAGGCTGTCGATCCTGCCCGTCTCAAAGTTGGTTTTCGCTTCAGTCAGAATGCCGCAGACTTTTTTGCCGCCTGCGAAAACGTCGTTGACCCATTTGATCTCACCGCTGACGCCGCAGACGCTTTCTATAGAACGGCACACGGCTACTGCCGCAGCCATCGTCACGAACAAAGCTTTGCTTACGTCAAAGTCAGGGCGAAAGGCGATGCTGAGGTAAAGGCCTGTGCCAGACGGCGAAATAAAAGACCTGCCATTGCGGCCGCGACCAGCTGTCTGCTTGTCTGCAACGACCAGCAGCGGTTTTGATCCTATTTCGGCCTGCATGGCGTAGTTGTTCGTTGAGTCGATTTCGCTGAATACCTTTAGGTCACAGTCTCTGTGAAGATCGGCCCAAATGGCTTCCTCCGTCAGCATGTTGCCGCTGCCTGCCAGCCTGTAACCCACCTTTGGGCTGCTTTCTATGTTGTAACCCTCGTCGCGCAGCTGAGTGACTGCCTTCCATATGGCGTTGCGGGAGACGTTCAGGGTATCGCCGGCATACTGGCCGGAGACGTAGTCCCCCTGGTGCTCGCTGAGCAGTTTGAAAAGATCGTTTTTAGTCGACATGGATGATCCCTCCTCCGTTTTATTTTCATATCAGTTATGAGTATGATATTACTTTTGATGACCTTTTGCAAGGAGAGAGCGCATTGCATATGAGACAGACGGAGGTAAAGACGGCTTTCGGCAGAGCAAAAATCGCTAAAACCCTTTATTTTTCATGAGTTTTATGATAAAATACTTTGTTACTGGCGTAATAGTGCGCTGGTTGTGAAAAAATGCAAAAAAGCATTGAATTATAAGGGGGAATATAACAATTTATGGACAGTCATAGTACGGGGTATTCAATAACGATAATAGTAATACTTCTGCTTTTTTCTGCGTACTTCTCTGCAACAGAGACGGCATTTACGTCGCTGAACCGGATAAGGATAAAGAATCTTGCAAATGACGGAAACAAGAAAGCAAAAAGGGTACTGGATCTGGAAGGAAAGTATGACAACCTGCTTTCGACGATACTAATCGGAAACAACCTTGTCAACATTGGAACTACGGCAATAGCTACGGTTCTGCTTGTTAAACTCTATGGCAGTTACGGTGCAACGATATCAACGATCGCTGTGACAGTAATAGTACTGATATTCGGGGAAATCACGCCAAAGAGCCTTTCCAAGGAGAATCCAGAGAGATTCGCAATGTTTTCAGCGCCGCTGATACATGCAATGATGATAGTGCTGACTCCTGTGAACTGGCTTTTCGCACAGTGGAAGAAGCTGATTTCTAAGATCTTCAGAGTTGCGGAAATGAAATCTATCACAGAAGACGAGCTGATAACCATCGTTGAAGAGGCGGAGACGGAAGGAAGCATAGCGGCCGAACAGAGTGAACTGATACAAAATGCAATAGAGTTCAATGAACTTGAGGCCTGGGATGTGCTTACGCCCAGGGTGGATATAAAGGCAATAGAACTTGGGACAACCAAGAAGGATGTTGCCAAACTTTTTATGGATACGGGATATTCCAGACTGCCGGTATATGAAGGCGATCTGGACAAGATCCTTGGCGTTCTGAATCAGAAAGACTTCCATAATTATATAGCCGGGACCAGAAAGACGATTTCGGATTATGTGAAACCAGTAGTATTCGTAGCCGGATCGATGAAGGCCGCGGATCTGCTGAAAAAACTGCAGGTCAACAAGTGCCACATAGCCATCATCGTCGACGAATACGGCGGTACGGAAGGCCTGGTCACAATGGAAGACATCATTGAGGAACTTGTCGGCGAGATATATGACGAGCACGATGCCGTGGAATCCCAGGAGATCACGGAGCTTCAGGATGGAAGCTATAGAGTGCTTGGCAGTACCAACGTGGATAAGATGTTCGACTTCTTTGGTGAAGAGGTTGAGCTTGACGCTACAACAGTCAACGGATGGGTCGTACTGCTTCTGGACAAGCTGCCGGAAGCTGGCGATACTTTTGAATACAAAACGGCATATAAACAGTTTAAGGGTCGGGTGACTAAGGCCGACTCCAGAAAAGCGATAGAAATAAATCTTCGGGTGGAAAGCAAGCCTGAAGATGAAGAATAGAAAGGGGTAATTACCGAAATGGGACTAATGGAAAAAATCCTTGGTGACCTAAATGTCAAGGAAGTAAAAAAGATTGAAAAAATCGTAGATAAGATAGAAGCGTACGATGAGGCGATGCAGGCTTTGTCCGATGAAGAACTGAAGGCGAAAACGCCGGAGTTCAAGGAGCGTCTTGCTAATGGCGAGACACTGGATGACATCCTGCCGGAAGCCTTTGCGGTTTGCCGTGAAGGATCAATGAGAAGTTTGGGAATGAAACACTTCAGAGTACAGCTTATCGGAGGCGTTGTCCTGCATCAGGGCAGGATCGCTGAGATGAAGACAGGCGAAGGAAAGACTTTGGTCGCTACCCTTGCCGTATACTTGAATGCTCTTGAGGGCAAGGGTGTACATGTTGTAACTGTCAACGACTACCTGGCTAAGCGAGATGCCGAGTGGATGGGCAAACTGTACAACTTCCTCGGACTCACCGTTGGCTGCGTGATCCATGGCATCAGCAACGAGACGAGAAAAGCAGCTTATCAGGCGGACATCACTTACGGAACTAACAATGAATACGGTTTCGACTATCTGAGAGACAACATGGTAACGTACAAAGAGGAACTCACACAGAGAGAACTCAACTACGCCATCGTCGACGAGGTCGACTCGATTTTGATCGATGAAGCGAGAACGCCTCTGATCATTTCTGGCCGCGGCACTAAGTCAACAGACATGTACAAGCTGGCTGACAAATTCGTAATGACTCTGACTAAAGAAGACGACTTCACTGTTGAGGAAAAAGACCAGCAGGCTTCCCTCACTGATGAAGGTATCGTCAAAGCAGAGGAATATTTCAAGGTAGAAAACTTCGGAGATCCTGAGAACATGGAAATCAACCACCACGTTCTGCAGGCTTTGAAGGCCAGATACCTGATGGAACGCGACGTTGACTATATCGTCAAAGACGGCGAGATCATTATCGTAGATGAATTTACCGGACGTCTTATGTTCGGAAGAAGATACAGCAATGGTCTGCACCAGGCAATCGAAGCAAAAGAAGGCATTCAGGTGCGTTCAGAGTCAAAGACTCTTGCCACCATCACTCTGCAGAACTACTTCAGAATGTATGGCAAGCTTGCCGGCATGACTGGTACCGCCAAGACTGAGGAAGAAGAATTCAGGGATATTTACAACATGGACGTTGTAGTCATCCCTACCAATAAACCTATCGTCAGACAGGACCTGCAGGATTCCGTATACAAGACAGAGATGGGCAAGTTCAAGGCCATCGCTGACAGGGTAGCTGAGATCCACGAAACTGGGCAGCCTGTACTGGTCGGCACGATTTCCATCGAGAAATCAGAACTGATCAGTGAATTCCTGAAAAAGCGCGGCATCAAGCACAGCATACTGAATGCCAAGCAGCATGAGAAGGAAGCAGAAATCGTATCAGAAGCCGGACGTCTGGACATGGTTACCATCGCCACTAACATGGCAGGAAGAGGAACAGATATCATCCTGGGAGGAAATCCTGAGTCTGAAGCCAAGCGCGAGATGAAGAAGCTGGGCTACACCGATGAGCAGATATCCTTCGCTGACGGCTACATAAAATCTGACGATGAAGAGCTGATGGAAGCAAGGAAGAAATTTAACGAGCTTCACGAGCAGTTCAAGGCAGAGAGAAAAGAAGAGCAGAAGAAAGTTATCGAACTTGGCGGACTCTGTATCTTAGGTACGGAACGTCACGAGTCAAGACGTATCGACAATCAGCTGCGTGGACGTTCAGGACGTCAGGGAGACCCTGGTATGACTCAGTTCTACATCTCAATGGAAGACGAACTGATGAGGCTCTTCGGCGGTGAGAGAATGCAGAACATCGTCAACAAAATGGGCATTGCCGATGACGAGGCTATCGAAGCCGGCATGCTGTCCAAGTCTATTGAAGGCGCACAGAAGAAGGTCGAGGGCAAGAACTTCGGCATCAGAAAATATGTCCTCCAGTACGATAATGTAATGAACAAACAGAGAGAGGTCATCTACGACGAGCGCCGCAAGGTGCTGTTTGGCGAGGACCTTCGAGAATACATTGAGAACATGACCAACTCGATCATCGACTCTATAGTAGATCCGATAACTGTTGCCTCTAAGTATCCTGAAGAGTGGGATTTCCAGACTCTGAACAAGAATCTGCGCAAGATCACGGAAAACTACATCGGCCATCCGGAATATACCGAAGAAGAAATGGCTGCAATGGATGCAGAATCATTGAAGGACGAAATCAAAGCGGAATTTGCTGACCTCTATGTTGAAAAGGAAAAGGAAATCGGCGAAGAGCGTATGAGAGAGGTCGAGAGAATGATCCTTCTCCGTGTTGTAGACAACCTTTGGATGGATCACATCGACGCTATGGATCAGCTGAAATCCGGAATAGGCCTGCGTGCCCTCGGCCAGCAGGATCCTGCAGCAGCTTATGCTCAGGAAGGTTTCTCCATGTTCGAAGAGATGATCGGAGCTATCCAGGAAGAGACCGTAAGGTTCTGCTACAACGTAACGCTTCAGACTGGAACAGAGAGAAAACAGGTTGTTCAGAGTGAAAGCGAGTCCAAGGCAGAATTCACCGATGACGGAGCTTCCGGAACTCAGGGTTCAGGCTCAATGCCTCAGAAAGGCGCAGTCCCTGAAAGAGATACTCATCAGGAGACAGTCAGAAGAGCTGCTCCAAAGGTAGGAAGAAACGATCCGTGTCCGTGCGGAAGCGGAAAGAAATACAAGAACTGCTGCGGCAAGAATCTTTAGTAACTCACGGGGCGGCCATAAGGCCGCCCCGTTCAAACAGTTAAAGCTTTTGAAATATATTGATGAAAGGAATGATGAACATGATACAGCTGGATCAGGTCAAGATGGATCTTCCTGCAGCTAAAGTCAGACTTAAAGAGGCAGGTGAGTCCCTTTGACGTCGCTGGACTCAGAGGGCAGCTTGCAGAAATAAATAAGCAGACCGAGAAGCCGGGGTTCTGGGAAGATCCGGAGCAGGCGCAGAAGGTCATGAAAAAGAAAAAGAGCGTGGAATCAGTCATCTCAAGGTATGAGAAGCTGGAGAGGGAATTCACGGATGTGGAGGAACTGATACCTCTTGCGGAAGAGATGGAAGATGCTGAAGAGGCAGAATCCATAATCCAGTCATTTAAGACCGCCAGCGAGGAGCTGGAAACTTTGATGCTGGATACGCTGCTGGACGGAAAATACGATCACAACAGCGCGATCATCACCGTGCATTCGGGTGCCGGCGGTGTTGATGCCATGGACTGGGCGCAGATGCTCATGAGGATGTACACAAGATGGGCGGAGAAGAAGGGCTACAGCGTAACCGTTGCAGACCTGCAGGATGACACTGAAGCCGGCATCAAAAGCGCGACTTTGATCATCGAAGGAGAAAACGCCTACGGATACCTGAAGAACGAGAAGGGCGTCCACAGGCTTGTCAGGATATCACCGTTCAACGCGGCGGGCAAGCGTCAGACTTCCTTTGCATCGCTTGAGGTAATGCCGGAGATCGAGGAAGACTTTTCTGTTGAGATAGATCCGGAAGACATAAGGATCGATACTTACAGGAGCAGCGGTGCCGGCGGCCAGCACGTCAACAAGACGGACTCGGCCATCAGGATCACCCATATTCCGACAAATATCGTGGTTACCTGTCAGAACGAGAGGAGTCAGCACCAGAATAAAGAAGTGGCGATGAAGATCCTCTATTCCAGACTGGCAGAACTGAAGGAAGAGGAGCATAAGGAAAGTCTGAAGGAGCTTAAGGGTGACTTTTCGCAGATCACCTGGGGCTCGCAGATCAGATCCTACGTGTTCCAGCCATATACGATGGTTAAGGACCACAGGACAGGAGCCGAAGTCGGCAACGTAAACGCAGTCATGGACGGCGATATTGATTATTTCATTAACGAAAAACTGAAACAGAGGTAAAAATGGACATTATAGAAAAACTGGCAGGCGAATTTAAGGTCAGAAAAGGACAGGTGGAAAATACGGTAAACCTCATTGACGAGGGAAATACCATACCATTCATTGCACGTTACAGAAAAGAAGCAACAGGCGGTCTTTCCGATGTAGTATTGAGAGACATGGACGAGAGACTTACATATCTGAGAAATCTGGAAGCAAGAAAAGAAGAGGTTGCCAGGCTCATTGAAGAACAGGGCAAGCTGACGGATGAACTGAAGGCAGAGATCGATAAGGCAGAAGTTCTGCAGAGGGTCGAAGACCTTTACAAGCCTTACAAGCAGAAGAAGTCAACCAGGGCATCAAAGGCTAAAGAGAGAGGTTTGGAGCCGCTGGCCATGATCGTCTACGCGCAGATGAAGACTGAGGGAGATCCAATGGCCGACGCTGTTGATTTTGTTGATCCGGAGAAGGAAGTGGCAACGCCGGAAGACGCAATGCAGGGCGCCATGGATATCATCGCCGAGATGATTTCTGACGATGCGGACATCGCCAAAGAAGTCAGAGAGCGGACCTGGAACAAAGGTCTCATTGCAACGGAAGCCGTTGATCCTGAAGAGAAGACGGTATACGACATGTACTATGGCAGCAGCGAGGCAATTGCCAAGATGCCGAACCACAGAGTGCTGGCCGTCAACCGCGGAGAAAATGAGAAGAAGCTGAAGGTCAAGGTAGTTATCGAACCAGAAGAGATCACCAGTCTGCTGGAAAGCCACGTTATCAGAAATAAGAAATCCATTTTTACAGATATATTGAAGGCAACAATAGACGATGCATACAAGAGACTGATTGCGCCGTCGGTTGAGCGTGAGATGAGGAACGCTCTGACGGAAAGAGCGGAAGCTGACGCGGTCAAGGTATTCGCCAAGAACACGGAGAAGCTTTTGATGGTGCCGCCGGTTAAGGGCAAGAGGGTGCTGAGCATCGACCCGGGATACAGGACAGGCTGCAAGGTGGCAGTCCTCAATGAGACCGGCAAGCTGTTGGCTTATACGACCATTTATCCGACTGAACCTAAGAAGGACATTGCGGGTACCGAGCGCGTATTTACGAAGATAATCGACAAATTCGGCGTTGACGTCATCGTCATCGGCAACGGCACTGCATCACGTGAGACCGAAGAAGTTGTTGCAAACTATTTGAGAAAAAACAATCTGGACATCCAGTATACTATAGTCAACGAAGCCGGTGCTTCGGTCTATTCAGCATCAAAGCTGGCAACCGAGGAGTATCCGGATCTGGACGTTACGACGAGAGGCGCCATGTCTCTGGGCAGACGTCTGCAGGATCCGCTTGCGGAGCTGGTAAAGATCGATCCTAAGCACATTGGCGTAGGACAGTATCAGCACGATATCAACCAGAAGATGCTGGACGGTGCTCTGACCAACGTAGTCGAAGACTGCGTAAACAGAGTTGGAGTCGACCTTAATACGGCATCGCCTTCGCTTCTTTCATACATTGCAGGCATCAACATGGGCATCGCCAGAAATATCGTTGCCTACAGAGAAGAAAAAGGCAGATTCAATAACAGGAAGGAACTGATGAAGGTTTCCAAGCTTGGCGAAAAGGCCTTCGGACAGTGTGCCGGATTCCTGAGGATAGCTGACGGAACGGAACCTCTGGACGGAACTTCAGTGCATCCTGAATCGTATAAGGTCTGCGAAGAGATGCTGAAGAAGACAGGCATAAGCAAGGAAGAGATAGCCGGCGGAGGAGCCGGGAACATAGACGAGAAGATATGGGAAGCTTATCCGGCAAAGAAGCTGGCTGACAGCGTGAAGCTAATGGCTGCCGATCTTGACATCGGCGAGATGACGCTGACTGACATAATCAGTGAAGTCAAGAAGCCAGCCAGAGACCCAAGAGAGGATGCGCCTCCGGTGATCTTCAGAAACGATGTAAGAAGTTTTGATGACCTGAAAGTCGATATGGAGCTGACCGGAACAGTCAGAAACGTCGTAGACTTTGGTGCTTTTGTTGACATAGGCGTCAAGCACGACGGGCTGGTGCACGTGTCACACATGAGCAAAAACTTTGTCAAACACCCTATGGACGTGGTATCTGTCGGGGATACTGTAAAGGTGAAGATCCTGGACATCGATCACGAAAAGCAGAAGATCTCGCTGACAATGGTATTCTAACTATGGCAATCAACACGGTAATTTTTGATTTTGACGGCACGGTGATAAACACCAATCAGGTCATCATCAATTCATGGCAGTACACATATAAGGCGGTCCGCGGCCGGGAAAAGCCGGTGGAGCACATAATCAGCTCCTTCGGCGAGCCCCTTCACGACACGATGAAGAGGGAATTCCCAGACCATGACACAGATAAGGTGACAAGCATCTACAGAGAATATCAGGCTCATCACTACAAGGATATGATCGAGCTGTTCCCTGGCATGGGTGAGCTGATACGAGGCCTTAGCGGCCACGGCTACAACGTGGGAATCGTCACCTCCAGAATGCGAGGCACTACGCTAAACGGGCTGAACAACTTTGGACTGACCGAATATATAGGAAATATCGTGACCTGCGAGGACACGGACAAGCATAAGCCAGACCCGGAGCCGGCGCTGATCGCTCTGCGGAATTTCGGCGTCACGGCTGACGAGGCGATCATGATCGGCGACAGCATGTACGACATCAAATGTGCACACAACGCAGGAATGCGCGCGGTGCTCGTCGGCTGGGCAGTTGCGGTGAGTGAAGAGGAAAAAGCAGGACCGGATAAGCCGGACTGCATTATCGAAAAGGCGGAAGATCTATGGGCTTACTTAACATCTATTACGGACGGGAAAGCGTAGACAAGGAAAAGTTCATATACGAGAAGGTCGGCGAAAGACAGGGCAGGACTCTGGTCATCGTACCGGATCAGTATACCCTGGAGGCCGAAAAGCAGGCGTTTCGCATGCTGGGCGGCGACTGCCTGATGGATGTTGAGATCATCAGCATGTCACGACTTGGCTATAAGCTTTTGAGCGAACTGGGCGGCGGAAACCGGACTTTTATCGACAAATACGGCCGACATATGCTGCTTACGAGGGTAGCGGCGGAAAATGAAGAGCGTTTCAGGGCGTTTCGCGGCGTCTGCCGCAAAGAGTCGTTCATTGAAATGACCAACAACTTCATTTCTGAGATGAAACAGTACGGCGCTACAGCCGACACGCTGGCAGAACTCATGTCGGGACTGCCTGAAGACAGCCTGCTGTACGAAAAGCTGACAGACCTCCATCTCATTTTCGATGAATACGAGAAGAAAATTGATGGCAGGTATACGGATTCTGAGGATTACATCGATCTGTACATGGACCGCATCGGGCGCTCCAAACTGATCAAAGGTGCGGCTGTCTGGGTCTACGGCTTCGACAGTTTTGCGCCTAAAGCGATGGGCGTGCTGGCCCGCATCATGGCTGCGGCCGACGAGACGAATGTCTTTCTGACCTACGATCGCGACTGCAGAGATGAGGAACTGTTCACTCTGACCGGCGTCGTCATGCACAATCTAATGGAAGAAGCGGCAAAGGCTGGCGTGGCATCAAAACTGGCAAAGGTCGAAAGCAGCGATTACCCGGCTGTTAAACAGTCGCAGGCTATTGCGGCAGTTGAAAGAGAACTGTATGCGGTAGGCCGCCGCAGAGAAGAGGACTGCGAAGGAATCAAGCTGGTCTGCGCTGCCAACATATACAATGAGGCAGAAGCGGCTGCGTCTTTCATACTACATCTTCTGCGCGACGAGGGACTGAGGTACAGAGACATCGTGGTGATCCTCAACGATCAGTCAGAGCGAGGTTCGGCGGTAAGCAGAGTCTTCAGCGAGTACGGGATACCTTTGTTCTACGATAAAAAGCGCGGCATCGACAGTTCGACGATCGCCGTGTTTGTTGAGTCTCTGATTGAGACCGTTGCAATGAAATACAGGACTCCGGACTTTTTCAGAACGCTTAAGACGGGATTTGCCGGACTCTCCGATGAAGAGACGGAGCTTCTGGAGAACTACGCCATCAGCTACAGGATCAAAGGCACAATGTGGAAGAAGCCTTTCACCCGCGGCGAAACTGAATACGGCGCTGATGGCATAGCCGAGATCAATGAGATAAGAGAAAAAGCAATGGCCCTGTTTATGGGCTTTGAGACAATACTTAAGGAAGCCGGCACTGTCCGGGAATTCATAGAAGGCTATTACGACTTTCTGATGGAGAAGGCGGGGCTGGGCGAAAGCATAGCTGCACTTATTGAGGCGCAGCGCGCACAGGAACTGCCGGATCTGGCAGAAGAAACGGCTCAGATATGGGCGCTGGTCGTTGGCATTTTTGATCAGATCGCCGAGCTCATGGGAGAAGAGAAGTTCGACACGGAGGAATTCCTCAGCGTTCTCAACGCCGGCCTTTCGCAGGTGGAAGTTGGCGTTTTGCCGCCGACATCCGACGACATCCTCATGGGCACCATGCAGAGGACACGCTGCGGCGACGTGGCGGCAGTCATCGTACTTGGCGCCAACGAAGGCCTGCTGCCAATGACGGGCAGCGAAGACGGCCTGTTCAACATGGATGAGATCGCCGAGCTGGCCGACGCCGGTCAGGAGATCTGCAAATCCGACAAGATCAAAGATATGGAAGAGCGGCTTGCCATTTACCGCGGGCTCTCCCGCCCGTCAAAATACCTTTGGCTAAGCTACAGCGCCAGCGATGACGACGGCAGGGAAACCAGGCCGTCTGAGATATTTGACGATATACAGAAGATTTTCCCGGGTCTGAAACCGGAGCCAGACATGATCAGCAGAGGCGATGCCAAGGCTATGATCGGCGGGCGCATGAACACGCTGCGCCACCTGACTCAGGCACTTCGCACCGCATCAAAAGGCGAAAAAATTGACGGAATCTGGGAGCCGGTCATGGACTGGTTCAAGGCAAACGATGCTGCGGACTTTACGCGGATCACCAACGGGCTGGCCTTCACCAACGAACAAAACCCGCTGCCGCGTGATCTCGCTGGCGAAATATACAAGCGGGATGCTGACAGGCCATTGACCCTGAGCCCGTCGCGGCTGGAAAAATTCAGCAGATGTCCCTTTGCACACTTTGTTCAGTATGGCCTGAAACCGGATGAGCGCAGGGTGTTCGAGGCGGCAGGACGCGAGATCGGAGACATTTACCACGCCTGCCTGATGGAGATATCAAGACGTCTGACAGAGGAAAAAACCTGGAACACGGTTACTGAGGAGGAGTGCAGGCAGTATGTTGCCGACATCGTCAAAGCCGAGGCTTCCGGCTACCGCGAGGGCGTTTTCACCTTCAGCAATGAGGAAAAATATAAAGCGTCGAGAGTTGAGGACACTTGCTTCTATGTTTGCTGGTCGATGATAGGCCAGGTGCGCAGGGGCGTCATCGCCGAAAGCTACTTCGAGGCGCCATTCGGCCGCGGCCGTTCATTGTCGCCAATCGAGGTAAAGACCGCTTCCGGCAGTGTTTTCATCGAGGGACGTATCGACAGGCTGGACATCCTCAGCAGCGGAAGAGTCAAGATCATCGACTACAAAACCGGCAAAGAGAGTTTCAATGTCGATGAGGCTAAGGCGGGCTACCGGCTGCAGCTGATGCTGTACATGAAGGCTGCTCAGTCAGATGTGCGCAAACCGGCGGGGGCGTTTTACTTCCTGATTTCCGATCCGGACATCGACGTCACCGGCATGGCGCAGGAAGAAATTTTTGAAAAAATTTCTAAAGAAATGATGAAATTTTTTAAACTTAATGGTATAATGGTCAACGACAGTGCCGTTATTGAAGAAATAGCCGGAGATTTTGATGGTTATTCGGACATCGTTCCGCTGCGTTCAACCAAGAATGGCATCATTTCAACTTCCAAGGAATTCCTCATCAGCGATGACGAGTTCGCCGAGCTTCAGGATCAGGTAGACAATCAGGTCAGAAAGCTCTGTTCGGAACTTGAAAATGGCAAAATTGCGATCCGGCCTATGAAATCCGGGGATGAAACCCCGTGCACTTTCTGCCAGTTCCGCGGGATATGCAGGTTTGAACTTGACTTCCCGGGGTGCGGATATGAAGTGGTCAGGCACAGCAGCCAGTCATAACATGAAAGTCAGCACATTCGTAACGTGCAGGTCGGAATTGTTTGACGGCTAGCAGATAAATAAAATAGTAAGCCATGGACGGCGTCATCTGACGACGGCGCCGCCCGTGTAAATATGCTTCTGTGGCTCAGTTGGCAGAGCAGCACATTCGTAACGTGCAGGTCGGCGGTTCGAGCCCGCCCAGGAGCTCCAAATTGAGGAACCGCTTACAGCGTTGAGATATCAATGCGATAAGCGGTTTTTGCTTTCGGAAAAATTCGTTTAGCAGAATACTTGACAAAGATTTTTTATGATGATACAATAAATAATTGCTGGAATATTAGTAAGTGTATTTAAAACTTTAGAGGCGAAGCCGGTGAAAGCCGGTGAAGCAAAGCTTTTAGAACCTAAACCTTATGGCATGGTATTCAGTTGCAGTTTTGTAAGTAGAACTTACGGATTGCATAGGAATGCAGCCTGAAGTTTTTTTATTGCGATTAATATTAATAATATTTTATGAAGAAGGGAGTATTTTGGTGCGAAAAGGCAGCATCAAACAACTAAAATGAAAAAGATGAAAAGTACCAGGAAGAAAATCCTTGTTGCTCTTCTTGCCTCAGCACTTGTGCTGAGTTCACAGATCAGTACAGTTATCGCTGACGACGGGACTGTACAGGGGGCAGCCGGGCAGACACAGGAACAGACAACTGAAGAGCCGACAGTGACAGCCAGGGATCTGAGCAGTTACCTGACTTCAGACACTGTACTGAAGATCGGCGGAACCGCTGTTACAGCAGGACAGAATATCAATGTTAAGAATGGAGACGCATTTCAGATTGAACTTGAATGGGCTTTCCCTAACAGTGACTTCTCTGTAAAAGCGGGAGATGTATTTACATATACTATCCCAGCCGGCCTCGTTTTCAATGATTACAGCGGAGTGATAACCAACGAAGGCGGAAGCGGGAACATAGGCACCTACGTGATCAGCGGTAATACCATTACCATAACATATACACAGGATCAGGGAAGCGACGCGACCGGCCATCTATATGCGGACGGAAAAATCACTATGTCCGGCGGGGAAGATGGCAGCGGCTCAAGTACAAGCTACGAGATCGCTGGAATCAGCTTTACACTGATCATACCTAAAACTGAGACTGCTGCCAGCGTCACCGTTGAAAAGAGCGATGCCAAAGCAGTTGAAGGCAATAAATTTCAGAGAAGATTTGTACTTACGGTAAAATCAACAGGCGAAAACAGCAAAGTGGTCGTAAGCGATGTGATGGGATCATATCTCAGCCTCGATGGCGACAGCCTTGGCGTCTATACTGATGCGGCCTGCACAACAGCTGCAGACAGCGGTTCATATTCCGTGGATCAGACTTCGAAAGGATTCCCGGTCACTATAGACAAAATGGCCAGCGGTCAGACTCTTTACATCAGCTACAAAGTCAATGTTGGCATTTACGCTTATGCAGATGCAAAGCCAGGCAGCAAGCTGAAAAATACGGCTTCCGCAGTAAGTACTGAAGACACTACACCTTCAACGTCAGAAAAATACGTCGGCATCAATTGTGTCACCATATCAAAGAGCGGAAATATGACCGGGGCAGATTCTATCACTTGGAATATAACGATAAACAACAAAGACAACATCGATCTAAAGGGAACTACATTAAAGGACGTACTTGGAACAGCCCTTGAAACTCCAACGGCAGTGACAGTAATGGAAAGCGCTACAGGCAGCAACTATCAGACGTCAGCACTTACAGCAAGCTGGAGCAGCCTGGCAGACGGCACTTTCGCTTTCCCAGAAGGTTCGACCAAGTATTATCAGATAACATATACGACCAAGGCAGACAAGATTCCTAACTATTCTTGGAAGGGCTACACAAATACTGCATATTTGAACGTATTTGGAGATACCTCAGACCAGTGGACAGATAAAACTGTTTATGTCGGAAATACCGTAATAAGCAAGACTGCGCTGCCTAACTTGAGCGCCTCGAGGACCATTACATGGTTAACCACCATAGCAGCGCCAGCAAGCGTTGGTATTCCTGCAGGCACAGTATTAGAGGACACGTTAAGTCAGATCACTGCTAATCCGCTTTTAGGTCAGACTATGATATTTGGTGAGAACGGCAGCGGGATCAAGATATATACAGACAGCAGCTGCACTACAGAGTATAAGGGCAGCTATACTGTTGATACGACATTCGGCACAGTTGCCGGCGGCGGATTCAAGATCACTTTCAACGATGCAATCAGCAGCGGGCAGAAGCTCTATGTCAAATACCAGTCTCAGATAATGGATGGAGTTATTCAGAACGCTCAGTTTAAGAATACTGCCAAACTTATCATAGGGAGCGAATCCCAGAATGCTACAGGAACCTATATCTTCCTTGCAAAGCAGCAGCGTCTTTCTAAGTCAGCTGACGGCAGCGGATCCGGCATCCTGAAGTGGTCCCTTACAATAAACAGAGACGGAACAGAAAATTTAAACGCGACATCATCAGTAGTCACTATTAACGACACACTGCCTGAAAACACGACCTTTGATGCTTCTTCAGTAAAAGCATATAATATCAATACCGGAGCGGCATTAACCGGTGTTACTGCTGCAGCGGACGAGTCAGGCAACGTGGTTTTCACCGTTACTGGTGACGGCATAAAAGCTTTGATCGCCAAAAACCGTGTTCGCATTTCATATTCAACAAAGATCACTGATATGTCTAAAATCGACGGACAAACTGATTTTGTCAATAAGGCAAAGATTACCATTGACGGCGTTACGGACCCTGAGGTGACTGCAACGAATACATATGACGGAGGCGGACTCGTTGACAAAACAGCAGTATACAATCAGGAGACTGCTCCATATGCAAACTATACGATAAAGGTCAATCCTGGCGCGCTGGATCTTGATCCTTCCAGCACCAGTCTGGTACTTACAGATAAGATGGGAACAGCACTTTCACCAGTAAGCAGTTCCATTAAGATCACTACGGCAGACGGAACCATCAGCAATGTTTCCATCAGCGAACTTGGAAGCAAAGGCTATTCTTTCAAAAAGAGCGATGACGGAGTCCTTACTATTACCGTGCCTGACAGCACAGCGTTAACGATCACCTACCAAGCAAGAGTAACTCTGGCTGCAGGAACTGATTTTAACGAGACAAATGGATCAAACACCGTTACACTTAATGGCTACAAGGAAAATCAGGATAAATCAGAGGTCACCTTTACAGGTGCCGTTCAGTCAAGCCGTGCCGGCGGAAAATCCAGCTATGCTTCGATCACAATCGACAAGCAGGATGCGGCGGACAGCGGAAAACTGCTTACAGGTGCAGAATTTAAGCTTGATAAGCTTACGGTGACCAGCGCCAACAGAACAGGCACAACATGGACTTACAGCGATGTAACAACAGTGGCAGACGATCTTAAGACTGCGGGAACAACTGCAGGAAGCTATGAAGCTGCCTCATACGGCAAAATCAACTTTGACAATATATACAGAATTACAGAAACTGCAGCACCGGCTGGCTACAACAAAGATGCCGAACCTCAGTATTTCATTTTCCTCGGCAAGGACAGCGGATCATACGATAATTATAAGGACATCAAAATTTCAGATAACGGCAAGACATATAACCTTACAGTGATCCCTGCGGGAACAGTTTTCAACGCCTTTACGATGAGCGACAGTGCAATACCTACAACAACCAAGGTAAAATTCAGCAAGACAGCTGTCAATGGCACTTCAGAACTGGCAGGCGCAAGCCTTAAAGTCACCGAAGGCGAAAGCAGTGACGGAACACTGGTGAAAGAGTGGAAATCCACAGAAACTCAGCAGGAAATCGAACTCGACCGCGGCAAAACCTATACAATGACTGAAACATCGGCTCCTTCAGGATATATCGTGGCAGATGCCATCACTTTCAGAATTACCGACGACGGCATTGTAGAAATAAAGACAGGTGACAATACCTGGTCTGCTCAGAGCGAGGCACTGGTAAGAATGCAGGATTCTGCCGTTGTATACCCGGTAACGACTGAGGAGAAGATATCTAAGACTGTATCCAAGGTCTGGGCTGACAGCGACAACAAGGACGGCATCAGACCGGAATCTATACAGGTGCAGCTTTATGCCAACGGAGTGGCATACGGGGCTCCGGTAACTCTGACCGCGGCAACTGGGTGGACATGTACATTTACAGAGCTGCCTAAGATAAAAGACAATTCGGAAGTAGTCTATTCTGTTGGTGAATTAACGTCAGCAAGCGGATATACTTCATCTTATTCAGCAGATGGAATGGTTATTACCAATACTCATTTTGTTAAGGTGCCAGACAGTCCGAACAACAACAATAGCGGAAATAATGGCAATAACGGCAGCAATGGCGGCGGAGGCAATATAACTGACAACGGCAGCAACAATAACACCGGAAACGGCGGCGGATCAGACAATCCGCTTCTCCCAGTGACTGGTGACAATAATCCGCTTATGCTCTACGTGCTTCTTGCCCTGACAGCAGGCGCATTGGCATTCACGTTGGCGAGAATCAGAAAGAGTGAAAACAGATAAACACATCTGATAATGGAAGCCCACCGCCTAAACAGGGCGCAGGCTGGTCATTTTGAAATAAAACCGCGTACGACGAGTCATTAAAATATGACTCATTGTACGCGGTTTTTTATTGCAGTTTTATTAATTATGCTTCAATTACCAGATATAGCAGCCGATACAGTTCCCTGGCGTCCTTCTCGGAGAGTGGAACGCAGGCGCCGATCTGACTTGGTACGTCCTTGGCTTTTTCTCGAAGTGACATGCCTTTGTCTGTGATACTGACATTGACGACTCTTTCATCAGTACTGCTGCGCTGTCTGGTCACATGGCCGTCCGCTTCCATGCGCTTTAGCACGGGAGTCAGGGTGCCGGTATCAAGGTGGAGCTTTTTGCCAAGTTCCTTGATCGTGGTTTCGCCTTTTTCCCAAAGAACCATCAGGATGATGTACTGGGTGTATGTCAGGCCAAGAGGTTTCAGCAGCGGAGTGTAGAGAGCCACTACTTTTCTTGCTGCCGCATATAGCGGAAAGCAAAGCTGGTTGTCAAGCTTCAGCTGATCGTATTCGTCTTTCATAGCAGTTGTCCTTACAGCAGGCTAGCCGTGAACTTTTCTACTTCCGCCATGTCGGCAGTTGGCTCAAAACGGGCAACGATGTTGCCTTCTCTGTCGGCGATGAACTTAGTGAAATTCCACTTGATGTTCGGATTGTTCTTGTAATCCTTGTCGACCTTCTTCAGAACGCCGGCCATCATCAGAGCCTTAGGTCCCTTGCCGAAACCTTCGAAACCTTTCTGGCTCTTCAGATATCCGTAGAGCGGAAGGGCGTTCTCGCCATTTACCTCAGACTTTTTCATCTGCGGGAATTCTGTATTGTAGTGAAGGGTGCAGAAATTGTGGATCTCCTCGTCTGTGCCAGGAGCCTGACCGGCAAACTGGTTGCAAGGGATGTCCAGGATCTCCAGACCCTGCTCGTGGTATTTGCGGTACATAGCCTCGAGGTCTTCGTACTGTGGCGTGAATCCGCAGCCCGTAGCTGTGTTGACGATCATCAGGACCTTGCCCTTGAAGCTTGAAAGAGCGACTTCCTGTCCCTCTGCGTTTGTTACTGAATAATCATATAATCCCATTTTATTTTCCTCCTGCGTGAATTACGTATATTGTATTTGACTAAATTAAATTTAGCACAATATAAATCATTAGTCAACAGTTTTTAAAAAAATTTAGTGACATATGTTGAGGCTTTTGGTAAACTCAAGGTAATTACAGCGGCAAGCCAATTGGAAAGAGGGAATCGAATCATGACGGAGGAAGAAAAGATATTTGCAGGGAAGATGTTCAACAACAGAGTGCCGGAGCTGAAGGCAGTCAAGCACCAGGCTCACGAAGCCTGCAGGCGATACAATGCAATGGCTGAGGACGACCCTGAACGACTTCCTATTCTGCGGGAGATCCTTGGCAGCATAGGTGAAACCTTCTATTTCCAGGGGCCGGTGCAGATCAACTACGGTTCCCACATGTTCATTGGGGAGAATTTCTTTGCAAATTTCAACTTCGTGGCCATGGATGACGCCAGAATATATATAGGAGACAATGTGGCTTTTGGTCCTAATGTTTCGCTGATGGCTACCAACCATCCGCTGCTCTCCAGCGAACGCTTTGGCCTTGATCAGAACGGGAAAATGGCCATGGCGGAGTACGCTGAAGAGATACACATTGGGAGCAATGTCTGGCTGGCGGCAAACGTAGTCGTCATCGGCGGCGTGACCATTGGAGACGATGTCGTGGTGGGCGCCGGTTCGGTAGTTACAAAAGACATTCCTGCAGGCTATCTGGCCTACGGCGATCCATGCAGGGCAGTCCGTCCAATAACAGAGGCGGACAGCCGCAAAGATCTCATACTTGAATGCGACAGAGAACTGTTTGACTTCAAGAGCAGACAAAGGGGGTAAACTATTTGGGAATAATTATTCAGATCGACCACCTGACAAAGAGCTTCGGCGAGGTCCGAGCTGTCAGCGACCTGAGTTTTCAGGTTCGCGAGGGTGAACTATTCGCTTTTCTCGGCGTCAACGGCGCGGGAAAGAGCACGACTATATCCATCATGTGCGGGCAGCTGGCGAGGGACGGAGGCACGGTGACCATCGATGGCGAGACTATCGACGGCAACATCAGCGGAATAGCCCGCAAAATTGGCGCTGTATTTCAGTCATCTGTCCTTGATCAAAGTCTCTCCGTCAGGGACAATCTCATGAGCAGGGCGGCTCTTTACGGCATAACCAAAGAACAGTTTGATCAGCGGCTGAAGACGCTTTCTGACAAACTCGACTTTGGTGATCTGCTGGGCAGGCCGGTCGGCAAGCTTTCAGGCGGACAGCGCCGGCGGATAGACATCGCCAGAGCTTTGATACATAAGCCGCAGATACTCATACTCGACGAACCGACGACTGGCCTCGACCCTCAGACGCGAAAGACGCTGTGGAACGTGGTGTCGGAGCTTCGACGTGAGGAAAACATGACGGTTTTTCTGACGACACACTATATGGAAGAGGCCGCGGATGCGGATTTTGTTGTGATAATCGACCAGGGGCAGATCGTTGCTGAGGGCACGCCGCTGCAGCTGAAAAATAAATTCACGGGAGATTTCATAACACTCTACGGCTTGACGGAGGATCAGGTGAAGGCATTGGGATTCCCTTACGAGCCGATCCGCGATGCGTACCGCGTGTCAGTGCCGGATACGGCAGCGGCAACGGCTTTGATACAGAAGCATCCGGAGCTGTTTATCGATTACGAGATCACCAAAGGACGGATGGACGATGTCTTTCTGGCTGCCACGGGGATCAATCTTCCGGGAGGTGATGACAAATGAGTTCACTGACCGCATTGATAAAAAGAAATATAAAGCTGTTTTTCAAAGATAAAGGCATGTTCATTACCTCGCTGATTACGCCGATAATCCTGCTGGTCCTCTATGTGACTTTCCTTGGCACGATATATAGAGACAGTTTCGCGACGGCATTGCCTAAGGGCTTCACCGTGCCGGATCAGCTTATTGCTGGGACCGTCGGCGGGGAGCTGTTTTCATCGCTGCTGGCGGTATGCTGCATAACTGTGGCCTTTTGCTCCAATCTGCTGGCGGTGCAGGACAAAGTCACCGGGGCGCGCAGGGATCTGCTCATGACGCCGGTCAGCAGGCCGGTTCTGGGCATCAGCTACTACATTGCTACATTCATCGTAACGCTGATCATCTGCTTTGCAGCCACCGGCGCCTGCTTTTTCTATTTGTGGAAAGTCGGCTGGTATCTGAGTGCCGATGACGTACTTATGCTGATTCTCGATGTGATGATATTAGTACTTTTTGGAACCGCCCTGTCGTCGATAATCAACTATTTCCTCTCGACCCAGGGACAGATCTCTGCCGTTGGCTCCATTGTCAGCGCGGGCTACGGTTTCATCTGCGGAGCATATATGCCGATTTCAAGCTTTGGCGAAGGGATGCAGAAGGCACTTTCATTTCTGCCGGGCACTTACGGCACAGCGCTGATCAGGAATCACGCCATGCGCGGCGCCTTTGACGAGATGGCAGACCGCGGAATACCAAAGGAAGTGATCGAAGGCATCAAAGACGGGGTAGACTGCAATCTCTACTTTAGCGGCGACAAAGTCAGCATGACTGCAATGTTTGTGATCGTCGCCGGCTCAGCGGTGGTTTTGATGGCCGTCTATGTTCTGATCAACATTTTAGGCAGTCGAAAAGCACAGGTGAAATGACGTGCCAGACGGTGTATAATAATAACATATACAACAACAAAACAGCGGCTGACGGCACTCTGCGATGAGTCGCGGCGACATGGCCGCAGCGTATGACAATTGGACACGGTTCTGCTTGGCGAGCGCACGAGCGGACCGCCGTAAAACTGAAAGGGGAAAAAATGGACAAGATCAAAGACAAAACAACAGCACAGTATTCTAACGGATTTTCATTCCTGCTGAGCAGGGACAGCGGCGAAGCGGTAATCGCCTTCACGCAGAACCAGCCGGAGTTCAGCCCTGAAGCCGGCAAGTTCCAGGACGCATCGGGCAGGGAGGTCGCAACGATCATCATGCCTTACGAACTGGCAAAACAGTTATGCGAGAACATGCGCGCTGCCATAGATAATGAAGAGGCTAAGGCCATCTCCAGAAGCTGATCAAAACAAACAAGCTGTGAACCGCATCACCGAGGGATTTCCCCCTCGCCAGATGCGGTATTTTATTTATATATAGGATGCGATCCGCAAGGTCGGATCGCCATTATGCCATCCGGCGTTCCAGCTGCCCACCGAAATCTGAATCGCCTAATTACGATTTGTGACCAAAAGCTGATTTTTTGCCATAAAAAACGCACATTTTTCCGCAGTGAGCTTCTGAGGTTATCTGAAGAACAGTAACAGCAGCATGATTTCCTTGGCAACAGCAGTATTTCATGGATATATTAAGTCGATTCTTTGCTTGTCTTGATTTAAAGCTTAATAGCTGACCGAAAAATAGGTCTGCGATGACAAGTTATTAACCATAATCGGCAAGTCATAGCGCAGGAATCAGGGGCCTACTAGAAAAAGTGCGTTTTAAGAAAGAAATACTGCAGAAGTGATCACTAATCGTTAATTAACGATTTGACATTTCCGTAGGACTTCAAATTGAAATGGATTACATATTGAGAAAGCGGCATAATAAGTAACCATAGTCTTTTCGGTCAGAAGAAACGTCAGTTCCCCAGCCACATACACAAGTGTTACTCTAAAAAGTTATATACTACCGAATCCGGTAGTATAGTTCAATATGAAACAATACAATATTGAAAGGATTGCACATTTTTATTTCCATTTTTCAAGTTTCGCTTAAAGGGATCCCGAGTTTAGCCTGGGGTCATATAAGAATCCTCCTCTGGTGTAAAGTTCAGCAGACATTGAAAGGGCATCCCAATAACCGTTTTGCATAAATCGCAAAAAAATCGCTTATCTGTGTTAACTTCTTCTGGATTTCTGTACTTGAATACAGTTTCCTGGCACTCTAAAAGCGAAAGCATGGCATTAACCGGAAGAATTGCTGGTGGCGACCGCTGACATTGTACTGAAATCAGCACACTACTCTCTCACATGGATTCTGAAAACCATTCATAAATTAAAAATCCGATCACGGTGTTCCGCAATCGGAAAAAGTTAACACAAAACAATCAAAAAAAGCTGATTGATGCAAAATGGTTATTGTCGTAGACAACAAGGTTCCCGGGTATTCACCTAAAGCCTTAGCTTCGCGGCAGGGCGGGGGTCCTTATGAAAACGCCAAAGCATTTCCTACAGCACCGTCATTTCGCCGCGAAGATCTTTTTCCATGAGAACTTTGATCTCGTCACGGCTGAGATTCTTGCTGAAGAGGTAGTACAGTTTGGCGACTGCAGCTTCTGTTGTGATGTTGTAACCGCTGACAGCACCGGCAGAAGTCAGTGCGGCGCTGGTTTCGTAGGCGCCCAGACGGACAGTTCCCTGCGGACACTGGGAGCAGACGACTACAATAGTTCCGTTATCGAAAGCTCTCCTGATTATCGGAAGCAGAGCGTTGTCGTAGCTTGGAATGTTGCCGGTGCCGAAGGTTTCCAGCACGATTCCGTTGAGACCCTCGGTCATTATAGGCTCGAACAGGCTGAACTGTATGCCAGGGAAAACTTTCAGCACGCCGATCGACGTCTGTTTGAATTCGGTAAGATGGAAATGAGCGTCAGCCGAGCGCAGCGCGCCGTCCAGGTCGCCCGCACCCTCATGGCCCTCTGAGCGCAGCGCGCCGTCCAGGCTTTCCGAGTGCGCAGCGCCACCCAAGCTTTTCCCGCTCTTCAGGCTTTCCGCATCGCCAAGGTTCTCCGCGCCGCCCAGGCTTTCCAAGTGCGCAGCACCCAACAAGCCTTTCGCGCCGTCCAGGCCTTTCCCTCTCAGCGCGCTTCTATTATAATTGATATCTATCCCTGCTTCCGCCAGATACGGATAATTTGGCGAGGCGAAGGCGATGAGGCCGTCCGCCGAAGCTTTGGTAGAACGGTTGCCGCGGATCAGTCTGTCACCGAAGTAAAGACACACCTCGCTGACGATGCCGGAACCGGCTATGACGATTGACGTGATCAGATTGTCGCGGGCGTCGCTGCGAAGCATGCAGAGAGGGATCTGTGAACCGGTCAGGATCACAGGTTTTGTCAGCCCCTCCAGCATGAAGGAAAGGGCAGAGGCCGTGTAGGCCATGGTATCTGTCCCGTGGAGAACGACGAACCCGTCGTAGCTGTCGTAGTTGTCGCGAATTGCGCGGCCGATCTGATTCCATTGGGCGACCGTGATATTGGACGAGTCAAGGAGAGGATCAAATTCTATGAAATCCCATGCTGGCATGCCCTCGGCGGACAATTCATCTATTTTGGAAAGGGCGTCGGCAAAATAGCCGGACTTTGGCGCGTAGCCGTGGTCTGTGGGGATCATGCCGATAGTGCCGCCCGTGTAAATTATGCATATTTTCTTTTTGTTCATTGAGGACCTCGCTTCCTAATGCCTTTGGTTATCTTAAACAGTAGTATTATAGTAAAGAAAGCAAGGTTTTTCAACATATATTTCAATTATATTTGCCATTCACAGACAAAAATGATACAATAAATTATTAACGAGCACTCTGTTTGACTCATTTCGGATATGCGGCTGAATTCAGCAAGGCACATAAAAAGAGAGTTGAGGCAGACATCGTTTAGAGGGACACACAGCAGTAGAAAGAAGAAGGTTGTATGAACAGTTCAAGATATGATGGCGAATATTATCCGGTCAGAAAGGTAACTGACCTGAAAGACCTGGTAATGAAAAGCACTGAATTATACGGAGACCGCACGGCATATCTGGTTAAAGACAAGCCGGACGAGGGCTTCCGTCCGATAACATATAGACAGGTTAGAAAAGACATCCACGCCTTTGGCACGCGCCTTGCTGACATGGGACTTAAGGGTGAGAAAATCGCGGTAATAGGCGAAAGCAGCTATTACTGGCTTTTGACATATTTTACGACAGTATGCGGAGTTGGCGCTATCGTACCGCTGGATAAGAATCTTCCGGCGGAAGAACTGGCAAATCTGATCAGAAGATCAGGGGCCAAGGCGCTGGTTTATTCCAAGAGGTCAGAGAAGAGCATAGCAGGTTTGTTTAGCGAACCTTACGACCTGAAGTATTTCATTTCAATGAATGAGGAAGCGCATTTGGATAAATGCATGTCAATGAAGCAGCTCATAGAAGAGGGACTGAAACTGGTAGATGAAGGCATCAGAGACTTTATCGATGCAGACGTCGATCCGGAACAGATGGCTACCCTCATGTTTACATCAGGGACCACAGGACTGGCGAAGGGCGTAATGCTTTCACAGAGAAACATTGCCGCCAACGTATACAATATGTCCAAACTGGTACACATACCTGAAGGCGGAGTTGTGCTTTCAATACTTCCAGTACACCACGCCTACGAGATGACCTGCGACATCTGGACAACCTTCTATCAGGGCCAGACGATCGCTATCTGCGAAGGCATCAAATATATACAGAAAAACATGGTCGAGGTCGGCGCCTGCATCATGCTTGGCGTTCCGCTAGTCTTTGAAAAGATGTATAAAGGCATGTGGAAACAGGCCGAAAGCCGCGGCGAAGGCGAGAAGCTCAGAAAAGCTATCGACCTGTCGCGCCGTATGAAGATGTACAACAACCCGGCTCTCATGAGCAGACTTTTCAAGGCGATACATCAAAGCTTCGGCGGTCAGATGTCGCTGTTCATAGCGGGCGGTGCGGCTATCGATCCAAAAGTCATAGAAGATTTCGAGGCCATGGGCCTGCCGATGATCCAGGGCTACGGCATGAGCGAAAACGCTCCAATAATCGCCGTAAACCAGGACAGATACAGCAAACCGGCATCAGTTGGAAAACCTATGCCAGGCACAGAAGTCAGGATCGATGATCCAGATGAGTTTGGCGTTGGAGAAATAGTCTGCAAGGGTCCGTCAGTCATGATGGGCTACTATGACAACCCTGAGGCTACGGCAGCCGTGCTGAAAGACGGATGGCTGTATACCGGAGACCTTGGATATTTTGATGAAGACGGATTCCTATACGTTTCCGGACGCACCAAGACGGTCATCGTGACCAAGGGCGGCAAGAACATCTACCCAGAAGAAGTGGAGTCCGTGCTGCTGGAAAACGAACTTATACAGGAAGTGCTGGTACATGGAGTAGTCGATGAAAGAGTCGGCAACGTCATGATCACTGCAGATATTTTCCCTAACTACAGCCTTTTGGAAGAGATGCACGGGAAGATGAACAGCAGCGACACATACCATTTCTATAAAGAACTGGTTGACGAGATCAACCAGAAACTGCCGCCTTACAAGAACGTAAAACGCATAATCATCCGAAACGACGCTTTTGAGAAGACGACGACAGGAAAGATAAAACGCTTTGGGAATGCAGTCGAAGAGAAGCTGCCAGAAGAAGGAAGAGTAGACTATCAGGAGATCCGCGATATGGAGATCCGCAGAGCTAAAGCCAAGGCTAAGGAACTTACTGAACTGGCGGAGAGCGGCGATAAGTTTGTCAAACACTGGAACGGCAGACCGATCATTGACCTGAAGAATATGATCGAAACGAGCACTGAACTTTACGGCGACAACGTTGCCTTCATGCAGAAATTCGATAAAAATGAACCATACAAACCAATAACATATAAACAGATGCTGGCCGATGTCAACGGACTGGGAACTGCTCTAATCAATCTGGGCCTTAAGGGCAAGAGAGTTGCAGTCATCGGAGACACCTGCTATCAGTGGGAATCCACCTATCTGGCGGTTGTCTGCGGTACAGGAGTAGTAGTGCCTCTGGACAAGGAGCTTGGCAGAGGCGAACTGGAGCAGATGGTAAAAGCAGGCGAAGTCAGCGCAGTTGTCTGCGGCAAGAAGTGGCTTGACATGTTCAAGGACATGAAGGCAGCGGGCAGAACAGGACTGGATACAATCATCTGCTTTGAAAAAGTTGAAGATGAAGGCATATACGCATGGGGAGAACTCATTGAAAAAGGCAAGGGCGAGATCGCCAGAGGAGACAGACAGTTCCTTGACGCGGAGATCATTGCCGACGACATGAGCATAATCCTGTTCACATCGGGAACAACAGGTTCAGCTAAAGGCGTAATGACTTCTCATGAAAACATTGTTGACGATATGATGGCCACTTTGGCATATATGGATGTTCGTCCAGACGACGTATTCTTCTCAATGCTGCCGGTACATCATACATATGAATGCACTGAAGGATTCCTGATCGTGCTGTACAGCGGAGCCTGCGTGGCATTCTGTCAGGGACTGAAATACATAGTCAAGGATCTGCAGGACGTCAAACCGACGATGATACTGGGTGTTCCCCTGCTCATCGAGGCATTCTACAAGAAGATCTGGCAGGCGGCAAGCAAGGACGGCAAGGACAAGATGCTGGAAAGACTGCAGAAGCTGAGCCGCAAAGGCAAGAAGATGGGCCATAAGATCGCCAAGTACTTCTCCAAGGGAATCATTGAATTCTTTGGCGGAAGAATCAGGATGATCATCTGCGGAGGAGCCGCAATCAATCCTGAGGTCCTGGACTTCTTCAACAACATCGGCATACCTGCGGTGCAGGGTTATGGCCTGACGGAGTGCTCACCTCTGGTGGCTTTGAACCCGGACAGCGCTAAACTCATGAAAAACGCATCAGTCGGCCGTGTACTGCCGGGCATTGAGGTTAAACTTGCGGACAGAGGAGACGATGGCATTGGAGAGATCTGCTTCAAGGGCAGAAACATAATGCTGGGATACTACAACATGCCGGAAGCGACAGCCGAGGTGCTGGATGAAGACGGCTGGTTCCATACGGGTGACCTGGGATACATCGATGAAGAGTATTATATCTTCATCACTGGCAGAAAGAAGAACGTTATCATCACTGACAACGGGCAGAATGTGTATCCTGAAGAGCTGGAATACTATCTTGAAAAGATACCTTATATAGAAGAGTCAATGGTCTGGGGCGATGTAGAGGACGAAAGCGGAGTAAACGATACGTCCATCGTGGCAACCATTAGGCTGAATGAAGAAACAACAACAGCCCAGCTGGGTGAGGCATTCACTTCAGAACAGGCCAAGGACCTCATATGGGAAGAGGTCGATAAAATCAACGACAAGCTGCCGTACTTCAAGAGGATAAAGAAAGTCAGAATCAAGGACGACGAATTCGAAAAGACGGCCGGTCATAAGATAAAACGATTTGTAGAATCAAATAAGGGAGAGTGGAATCAATGAAAAAGCAGGGATATCCGAGGGTAGAAATCAACCTCGCTTACCTCAGGCATAACGTTCAGTACGTTGTTGACAAGTGCGCTGAGAAGGGCATCGAGGTCGCCGGAGTTATCAAAGGGACAACGGGCATTCCTCAGTGTGCTGAGCAGTTTGCTGCAGGCGGATGCAAGTATATTGCATCGTCACGGCTGGAGCAGCTTCAGGACGTAAGGGACTATGGAATTGACAAGTCTTTTCTGTTATTGAGGATACCTATGTTGAGCGAGATCGAGGAAGTCGTAAGACTGACTGACATGTCGCTGAACAGCGAAATGGAGGTGTTGAGAGCACTGGATGCCGAAGCCGGCAAACAGGGCAAAAAACACAAAGTCCTCATCATGGCAGATCTGGGTGACCTGAGAGAAGGCTACTGGGACAAAGACGAAATGGCCGATGTGGCTTATGAAGTAGAAACCGAAATGAAGAATCTCTATCTGGCAGGCGTCGGCGTCAACGTCGGATGCTACGGTTCAGTTCTGGCAACGGAAGAAAAGCTCAGCGAGCTGGTCGAGGTTGCCGAGAAGATCGAGGCCAGGATCGGCAGGAAGCTTGAGTACATCTCGGGCGGAGCAACGTCAAGCTTTATGAGAGTTCTTGACGGCGACATCCCTCCAAGGGTCAACTTCCTGAGGATCGGCGAGCAGATAATGCTGGCCAGAGATCTGGACGTTTTCTACGGCTACGATATGAGCGAGATGCGCCAGGATGTGTATACGCTTAAGGCCGAGGTCATTGAAGTCAAAACAAAGCCGACCTATCCGGTTGGCGAGCTGGCCGTTGACGCTTTTGGCAAGACTCCTGAGTATACCGACAGGGGAATGCGGAAGAAGGCGCTGATTGCAGTAGGCAAGGTAGACTACGGCAGCATTGAAGAGATATTTCCGAAGGATAAAGGCGTTGAAGTCATCGGCGCGTCAAGCGATCACACGATCCTCGACATTGAGGACGCTGAGCGAGACATCAAAGTCGGCGACATCATAGCTTTCGGCATCGACTACGCATCGCTGGTTTATGTGACCAGCAGCCGCAACGTCGGGCATGTTTTCATATAGGCGCGGCGAACAAAACCTGCGGCACGCGCTTTGATGGCGCGACGTGAACAAAACCTGCGGCACGCGCTTTGATGGCGCGACGTGAACAAAACCCGCGGCACGCGCTTTGATGGCGCTGCGGACAAAACCCGCGGAATGCGCTTTGATGCTGGCAGTGCGGAAAACGCACACCGAAGTGATAATTGACGGACTCACATGAGCGGCGATGAGGCAAAAACGCTGAAACCGTTGACAAATGTGGATTTATAGAGTATACTATTGCGACATACGGCATAGTGAAAGGAGAATTCAGTTAATGTCAGATGAAATACTGTTGACCCAAGAGGGTTACGATAAATTAGAGGCAGAAAGAGACGAACTTGTTTCCGTTAGAAGGAAAGAAGTATCAGAGAGGCTGAAGGAAGCAATTTCCTACGGAGACCTTTCCGAGAACGCAGAATATGATGCTGCGAAAAATGAGCAGGCTGAGCTTGAGGAGAGGATCCACAAACTCGAAACCATGATGAAGAACGCTAAGATCATCAACGAAGAGGATATGACCGGAGATGCAGTCAATGTCGGACTTATTGTTACAGTCGAAGACGCTGACTCAAAGTCACAGGACAAGTTCATCATCGTAGGCTCGACGGAAGCAGATCCATTTGCTGAGCCGGCTAAGAAGATTTCCAACGAATCAGCAGTGGGACGTGCGCTTCTTGGCAAGAAACTTGATGAAGTGGTTGAAATACCAGTTCCAGACGGAATGCTTCACTACAAAATTATTGACATAAGCAGACAACAATAGATAGTTTAAATTAAGAAATATAAGGTGGTAAGAATCAATGAACGAGGATAACAATCAAAACGCAACTCCTGAGATGGAAGAATTCTCAGAAGAAAACCTAACAGAACAGAGACAGATAAGAAGAGAAAAGCTCAGAGCTCTTCAGGAAGCGGGCAGAAATCCGTTCCTTCAGGAGACATGGGACGTTACAGCACACAGCGTTGACATCAAGGAAAACTTTGATGCAATGGAAGACCAGGAAGTATCATGCGCAGGCAGGATCATGGCTTTCAGACAGATGGGCAAAGCGTCATTTATCGACCTGCAGGACAAGCAGGGCAGGATCCAGGCCTATGTTAGGCAGGACGCCATCGGCGATGAAGAATACAAGTGGTTCAAGACTTACGATATCGGAGACATCATCGGTATCGCCGGAACCGTTTTCAAGACTAAGCACGGTGAAGTATCCATCAAAGTTTCCAAGCTCGTGCTTCTCTCCAAATCCATTCAGGTTCTGCCAGACAAGTGGCATGGCCTTAAGGACCAGGATCTGAGATACAGACAGAGATATGTTGACCTGATCATGAATCAGGATGTAAGAGATATGTTCTACAAGAGAGCAGAGATCATCCACGAGATCAAGAGAGTTCTTGAAGAGGATTATGGCTACCTTGAAGTGGACACTCCTATCCTGACACCTATCGCAGGCGGCGCTAACGCAAGGCCTTTCGAAACTCACCACAACACACTGAATATGGACCTGAAGATGAGGATCTCCAACGAGCTTTATCTGAAGAGGCTCATCGTCGGCGGACTGGACAGAGTTTATGAAATGGGCAAGATGTTCCGTAACGAAGGTATGGACAGAAACCACAATCCTGAGTTCACTTCCATGGAGTGCTATATGGCCTATGGCAACATGGAGAGCACAATGGACGTAACTGAGCAGGTAGTATACAAGGCAGCAATGAAGGTTAACGGAACTCCTATCCTGACTTATCAGGGCAAGGAATTCGACGTAACGCCTCCTTGGAAGAGACTGAACATGGCTGATGCAGTTAAGGAGATCACTGGAGTAGACTTCTCCAAGATCGATGACGACGAAGAAGCACGTCAGGCTGCCATCAAGTACGGCATGGACAAAGACGAAGTCAAGGATTTCACTCGCGGCAAGCTGATCGCCGAGATGTTCGAAGCATACTGCGAGGACGTTCCGGGCTATCTGGACGGACCGGTATTCGTTATCGGACATCCTGTAGAGGTTTCACCTCTTGCTAAGAGAGACCCAGAGGATCCAAGGATCACTCGTCGTTTCGAAGCATACATCAACGGCTGGGAGATCGCCAATGCATTCTCAGAGCTGAACGACCCTATCGACCAGTACGAAAGATTTGCAGAGCAGCAGCACGAGCTGGATGCCGGAATCGACGACGAAGCACATCCAATGGATATGGACTTCGTAAACGCTCTGGAAGTAGGACTTCCGCCGACAGGCGGCCTGGGAATCGGCATCGACAGAGTTATCATGCTGATCACCGACGCTCCAAGCATCAGGGATATAATATTGTTCCCTACAATGAAGCCTTTAGACTAATATCGTTGAAATTTCAACGATAATGCTGATCAAAATTTGGAAATGACACCATTTTGACACCAAGGCATGCATAGAGATATGTAGATAAATAATGAGATAAAAGACGGTAATTTGCATAATTGCGAACTATCGTCTTTTTGTGTATTCTCATTATAGAGGTGAAAAATATGGAATTATCAGATGGGCAAATTAAACAACTAGCGTATTTAGGATACGATGAGCTTAAGAGATTTATAAGAGAAGATCCTGAAGTGACAATTTCTCCTAATGTTACGGAGGAAGAACGCGAAAGGTTACTGGCATTTAGGGACCGGATTAGAAAAGAAAACAATATAAAGTAAAGAGGTGATCATCATGTTCGGAACAAAATATAAGCTAAATTTCACATACGATGAAAAAAGGATCATAGTATACAGCCTGGTGGAGCTGAAGAACAAACTCATTGCTGAAGGCAGGTACACCGATGCAATAGATGATCTTCTGATAAAGTTCCTTGATGACTAACTGAATATGACCAAATACATTGCCCTGCTTTCAGGAAAACCTGGCGGCAGGGCTTTTGTAATTTACGGCCGGTCAAGGCAGAAAGGAATTGAGATATGGAACCAAATGAAAACACAATGAAAGCTATTGCTATAGGAGTGCAGAGACCAAAGGAGGACTGCAGAGTCATCCAGAAGATCGCAGGAGATATCGCAGTGTCTTTTGAAACAATGGCGGAGCTTTGCTTTGAAGATGATGAGGATGACAACATCATCGAGATGGTGAAGGACATGTATACTTCCGGAAATTATGAGAATGCGGCGATGCTTCTAAGACTGTCATTCAGCATTGAAAAGATGTATGACGAAGCTGATATGATCGGGCTTCTTGGCATATGCCCGAAAGAAGATGCCGCAGAAGTATTCATCAGAAACTTCATTGAAGAGTCTCCAAGGTGCACGCTCATAGAGTTCAGGAGAGAGCATGAAGAGCTCTTCCGTTAGGAGGTACCGATGGAAACAAAAGTTATTGCCATATGCAATCAGAAAGGCGGAGTAGGAAAGACGACCACTGCGGTCAATCTGGGAATTGGCCTTGCCATGAACGGCAGGCGGGTGCTTCTGGTGGATGCGGATCCGCAGGCTGATCTTACGACAAGCCTCGGCTGGAAGAATGCTGATGCCATCGATGAATCGCTGGGGTCACTTCTCACAAAGATGGTGCTGGATATGCCCATAGAGAAAGGCGAGGCCATTCTCCATCATAGGGAAGGAGTTGATCTCATACCTTCCAATCTGGATCTTTCACATCTTGAGATAGGACTTGTCAATGCAATGAGCAGAGAGAACGTGATGAAGAACTATCTAAGAGATGTAAAGAAAGACTACGACTATGTGATCATCGACTGCATGCCGTCACTTGGCATGGTGACGCTCAATGCGCTTGCAGCAGCGGATAAGGTAATAATACCTGTTCAGGCACAGTATCTTCCGGCTAAAGGGATGTCGCAGCTTATGAAAACTATTGCAAAGGTGAAGAACCAGCTTAATCCGGGTCTTGAGATCGGCGGAATAGTGATGACGCTGATCGACCAGAGAACAGGACTTGCAAAGGAAACGATAAACAGGATAAGAGAGGATTACGGACCGAGAATAAAGATATTCGATGCGGAGATCCCGATTGCCGTGAAGGCAGCTGAAGCCAGCAGCAGAGGAGAGAGCATATATGCCTATGACAGCACCAGTAAACCGGCACAGGCATATATGGAGCTTACAGGGGAGGTGATGAGAGATGCCGAAAAGCAGAAAGATAGAGTTAGATCTGCCGAAGCTAGATGATATCTTCTCAACTCAGGAAGAAAGAGACGATGCAAAACTCAAGAAGATATATGAGATCCCTCTTGGTGAGATAGATCCATTCCCGGAGCATCCTTTCAAAGTGAAGGACGATGAGGACATGATGAACCTCGTGGAAAGCGTCAAAGCCAATGGAATAATTACTCCTGCTACGCTTAGAAAAAAAGAGGGCGGAAGGTATGAACTGATATCAGGGCACAGAAGGATGAGAGCATGCGAACTTGCAGGTCTTGAAACACTGAGGTCAGAGGTGGTCGATATGTCGAGAGATGAAGCGACTATCTTCATGGTGGAATCGAACTTTCAGAGGACGCAGATACTTCCTAGTGAGAAGGCCTTCGCATATAAGATGAGGCTGGAGGCGATGAACAGGCAGGGAAGGCGTACAGATTTAACTTCGGGCCCAGTGGGTCCGAAGTTGCGTTCGAATGAATCGTTGGCAAATGAGGTAAATGATAGCACAAGTCAAATTAAGCGATATATTCGTCTCACAGAGCTCATCCCTGAGCTTCTTGATCTTGTGGATGAAGGGCAGATAGCACTTAGGCCTGCGGTTGAGCTTTCATATATCCCCAGGGATATGCAGCAGAAGCTTTATGAGAATATCGAGCAGGAGCAGTGTACTCCTACCCATGCGCAGGCGATACGCATGAGGAACATGTATGCGGATGGGAAGCTTACCGGTGATGTGATCGAGGCCATAATGCTTGAGGAGAAGCCAAATCAGAAGGAGCGGATAGTGCTCAGGGGAGAAAGATTCAGGGATCTATTCCCAAGGGAGCTTCCGGTATCGAAACGCGAAGACTACGTAGCAGCTGCGATGGAGCACTATGCAAGATATCTTGAACGCAAGGATCGCGGAAATGAGAGATAGGTATTCAGCAGGAGTATGTTTGCCCGCTCTCCCCCACACCCCTACTTCAAGAAATACTAACGGACTAACCGAAAAAGAAAATATATATCAAGGAGAATGTCTGACATCAGTAGATAATCAGGCATTTTTTAGTGAGAAAGGAAAATGAAATGAACGAGAGGAAAAAAGAAACAGGAACAAAAAGAGAAAGACTGTTCGCAGTGCTGATGTCGCTCCTGATCACGCTGGCATATATGCCGATGGCGATGATAGCAAATACCAGCGAAGTAAGCGCTGCCGACAGTATAACCGTAACACTGAGTAAAAGCAGCACGATGTACACTTACGGCGGATCAGGACTTGCGCATCATTACACGGCAGAGGTCGGAGGAAAGGCAAGACAGGCATACTGCCTGCAGCCTAATGAAGTGCCTCCAGATACCGGGTCAAGAAAAGCATCTGCAATGTCAGACAGCAGCAAGGTGTCAAAGACACTGTATTACTGCTACGGATATCCAGGCCATAAGAAACTGTCAAAGTGGCTCAGCAGCAATGGCTACGGAAGCCACGCATCAGGTATTGATTTTTATCTGCTCTGCCATGTGCTGCTTTCATACCAGTATGAACCAAGTACCGCCTTTGTCGGCTGGTCCGGCGGAGTTGCAAACACAAAGATCAGCGAGTCGTATCAGAGCATGATAAAGAAAACCGCCGCATATGTAAATTCACTTGATGATCCTGCAGGATTTGATTCAAGCATATCGTTTGCGTCAACTGACGGATCAGCAGCATCAGCTTCGTGGAACAGCGACGGCGAATTCAAAAGCGACGTCATAAAGCTGAAAGGCCACGAGGACAACTATGTAGAGTACAAGGTGCCTTCAGGAATGTCCCTTGTCATGGACGGCGAGACATATAAAGCAGGAGAAGAAGTCGAGATCGACGGAGGCCAGAGCTTTTACCTTGAAACATCTGACTTTGCAAGAGCAAACACGACATATTCATCCGGAACTCTGAAAGGAAATCTTCAGGACTACACAGCATACAAGATCACTGACAGCGGATCCCAGAACATGGCGTTCTTTGCTGTTGATAAGCCGGATACCGCGTCATTCACAGTCAAGTTCGGAAAGGTCGATATAAAGCTTGGAACAAAGGCGCAGGATAACAAGACTTTGTGCAGCCAGGGAACGACTTATGCCGATTCCGCTTTTAAGGATACCGTGTCTTATGAGAACATTGCTCCCGGAAAGACCTACACCATGAAGGGAACTCTGATAGATAAGTCAACCGGCAAACCGATCACTGTAAACGGTAATGCAGTAACGGCAGAAAAGACATTCACGCCTGACAAAGCTGCAGGAACGGTAGATGTAGACTTTGCATTCGATGCATCCCTTCTCAAAGGCAAGACAACAGTAGTATTTGAGAATCTGTACTGCGGATCACTTGAACTTGCATCCCATGCGGACATAAATGACGAAGGACAGACGCTGTATTACCCTGAGGTGAAGACGACAGCAAATGATATCAAGACAGAAGAGCATCAGGGAATAACTGCAAAAGATACGGTAGTAGTCGATAATGTAACATACAGTAATCTGATCCTGGGTAAAGAATACACCGTTAGGGGCAAGCTCATGGATAAGGATACCGGAAATCCGATCACCGTTGATGGAAAAGAGATAACCTCAGAAAAGACTTTCAAAGCGGAGGCTGCATCCGGCAGCATCAAACTGAAATTCATATTTGATGCAACAGGGCTCAAAGGCAAGACAACAGTAGTATTTGAAAACCTGTATCTTGGAGATGTTGATGTGACTTCACATGCAGACCTCACTGATGAAGGTCAGTCAGTCCATTATCCGGAGATCAAAACTACTGCAAAGGATGCCAAGACCGGCGATAACGAAGGCATGATCAGCAGGGAAACGACAATAGTCGATACTGTTTCATACAGCAATCTGCTTCCGGGTAAGACATACACAGTCAAAGGCGTGCTGATAGACAAAGAAACAAAGAAGACGCTGATGGTGAATGGAAACAAGGTGACGGCAGAGCAGACATTCACTGCAGAATCTGCCAGCGGATCCGTTGATATGACATTCACTTTTGATGCGACCGGCATGGAAGGAAAGACAACTGTAGTATTCGAAAGACTGGTATTTGATGGCGTGAACGTGACGCTTCATGCAGACATCGATGATGAAGGCCAGTCGGTCCACTATCCTGATGTACACACATCTGCAAAGGACGGCGCAACAGGAACACATATGGGCAAGTTGGAAAAAACCGCTACGATTATAGATACAGTAGCATACAGGAATCTGGTACCTGGTAAAGAGTATACCGTTAAAGGAATACTGATGAACAAGGAAACCGGCAAGGCGCTTGTAATAGACGGCAAAGAAGTAACTGCCGAAAAGACTTTTACACCGGACAAAGCAGACGGAACAGTAGATGTCAAGTTTGCGTTCGATTCAAGAGGACTTGAAGGTAAGACGTTAGTAGTATTTGAAGATCTGTATCATAATGGTATCAAGGTGACGGCTCATGCTGACATCAGGGACAACGCTCAGACAGTAAGCTATCCAAAGCCGGTGATCCATAAAACAGTGACTGATAACGGAAGCTATCCGCAGACAGGTGACAACTCCAAGATGTGGATATTTATCCTGATAGCGCTTGCTGCAGGAGGGACACTCATAATGGCGCTTAAGAAAAAGTCTGCTGAGGAGATCGCAGAGGAAATGGAAGAAAAGGATAAAGAGTAAAGTAAATATGGATATGCGAAAGGCGGCTTCGGCCGCCTTTTGTCATATATGGAGGATGAAATGGAAAGATTCAGAGGTAATGTAGCCGGGCAGTGCGGAATGAATGCAGCTGTCGTGGCCGAATACTTATGGCAGCTTCTTGCTGATGAAGTAGCGGGCGAGGAACCCTTTTACCGTCATGATCATTACTGGTGCAGAGCATCAGCACTTGCGATAACGGGTGAATGTCCATATCTCAGTCTTCACATGGTCAAGGATGCCATAAAGGTATTAAAGAAGAAAAGCTATATCAGGAAAGGATGCTTCAATGACAACAAATTTGATCATACGAGCTGGTACACATTCACGGATTACGGAGTGAAGATGATGGAAGACGGGTGGTCAGAGTGAAGCAGAAATGCGAGCAGTGTGAAACCTGCAGGTATCGCAGCAGGCAGGCACCGTTCTGCGGTTTCTGTATAAAGAAGATACTGGAGGAACAGAAGGAGAAGAAAGATCATGGGAATGGACAGGCAGATAACAAAGACGCTGACGAGACTGATCGATAATGGCACTGATACGGAAAAGAAGATAACGGCGCTTTCGATACAGGACATACTGTCGCTTCCGGGGATCACCGTGGCTGAGATCCACATTATAACGGAGCTTCAGGATGCCATTAAGAAGCATAAGGTGATCAGCTATATCAGCGGCGGAGCAGATGAAACTAAAGAAGAAGTAAAAGAAATGAATTACGGAGGTACGGAAAATGACGAATACTAAAGATGAAAATAGAGAAGTGACATTTAGAGTGGAAAAGCATCTTGGGGTGATAAGGGAATCATCCACAGGATGGACAAAAGAGCTCAATCTGGTCTCATGGAATGAAGGCGAACCTAAATTCGATATACGCGACTGGTCGCCTGATCATAAGCATATGTCAAGAGGCATTACGCTTACGAAGGATGAGATGAAAGATCTGAAGGACATCATAGATACTATGATCCCGGAGCTGAGAGATCCGGCCTTAAAAGCAGGCCCGGACAGAGGCTACTCAAGATGAAAGGATCAGGAGCGGAAGGAGCAGTCATGGAAGAGATAACGATAAAGAGTCTTGATGAACTTAAGAAACTAATAGATGATATCCCGGAAGGCACGGTCTACGCGCTAAGCATTGAGGAGGTGATGTCGCATGCCGAAGAAGAAAGAAAATGAAGTGAAGGTAGTGAACATCCGCCTTGTCAAGGAACCCTCTTTATACAGCGCGGAGCCTATAACATCGCCTAATGACGTTCTGGATGTGATCGCAAATGAACTCAAGCAGTATGACAGAGAGGTATTTGCAATACTCAATCTCAAGTCGAACGGGCAGATAATAAACCTCAACATCTGCAGTGTGGGCACGCTGAGCTCAGCAATGGTAAGTCCGAGAGAAGTATTCAAAAGCAGCATACTTTCAAATGCTGCTGCGATAATCGCGATTCACAATCATCCTTCGGGGTCCCCGCTGCCAAGTGAAGAAGACAAGACAACGACAAAGCGCCTGCAGGAATGCGGTGCTCTTATGGATATAAAGTTTTTGGATCATATCATTGTTGCCGGAGAAAGCGGCCAGATAATGAGCTTCAAGGCGGCAGGATTGCTTGATGATTGGCTGAATATAAAGAAGGATTGGGAACGGTAAAAATTGCTGCTAGGATAATAGCAACCCTAGCGGCTATACATATATGAGACTATTGCGAGGTTATGATATAATAGTATAAAAAAATTATATTAGGAGTGAATTAGAAATGGAGTACTTGGATATTTGGATTCCATCTGCAGTATCGGTATTAGGATTTGCAGTAACAATCTATACAGTGAATCGTAAAATAAGCAGTATTAGTAAAGAAAGGATAAAGGGTGAACGCCAAGATTTATATATTGAACTATATTCTCAGCTGGAGGAATTGATTAAAGATAATAGTATTATTTTTGATAAAGTGTATTTTGATTCTTTGTCAGCGTTTCAAGGTAAAATTAAATTAATTGCAACGAATGAAGTAATAATTGCTTTTAGAGATGTATTGAATTTCATTTTCAGTAAGCAGAAGGAATTCGAGGAATTTGCGAATAGCAATGATCCAGAAATGGATTCTCGATATTATGAGTATATTGAAAATGAAACAAATGGTGAGGTAGCTGAAATATTTCATGGATATAATGAAATGGAAAAGTATCAAGCGCTAGTTTTAGAATATAAGCAGGAAAACATACCGAGTAAAAAAGAAATAAAAGACAAGGTAACAAGTGTATTGAATGAAATGCGTAAAGACATTGGCAATGATTTTTATTTTGAAGGCCGCGCAAATAATAATGGAGAATAAATGAAAGTTATATTGAGTAGAAAAGGTTTTGACAGTGCAAATGGCGGAATTGCAAATCCTATAATGCCAGACGATACAATGATATCTATGCCAATACCAAGCAGTGATGATGATTGCTTCAAGGATTTGTACTATGGGCAGGATTCATATATGAGGATACTCAGAGACTTGAAGAGTAGTTTCGCATTTGAGCATTGCCATGTTGATCCTGATATCAACACCCATAATGGAAAGTCAGACGCGATCAATGAATGGAAACCGGCATTCGGGCAAATCAATCAGGCTGCAACGTATTTGAAAAACACGGCGAAAGTTGATGTGGGAGATGTATTTCTTTTCTTTGGTACATTTCATAGGGTTTGCATAAAAAATGACAGATATCAATATGTTAGAAGAACGGGCGATCCATATTCGGATATGGATATGCATGTCATTTATGGATATATGCAGGTCGGAGAAATCCTTAACAGCAAATCGGAAATAGAAAAATATTACTGGCATCCTCATTCATCAAAACAGAGATTAAGCAATCCGAGCAATACGTTATACATTCCATCTGAAAGACTTTCTTTTGACCAAAGTAAAACCGGTAGTGGAATGTTCACTTTTGATGAAAAAAGAGTTTTAACTGAAATCGGATGTCCGAAAGCAACATGGAAATACAACAATGTTTATGCTCCAAATGCGATCATTGGAAACAGAAAAAACTCTGCAAAGGATAAAGGAATATATTATTCGGGCATTTGGCAGGAACTTGCACTATGCGAAAGTGAAAAAACAACTGAATGGATGATGAGTCTGTTTTGATCAAAATGGCAATACATTGGGTACTTCGGTACCCTTTTTTAATACAGAAAGGGAGGTGAGATTGTGTGCCATATTACAATGAAAAGCAGATAGCACAGGCCCGTGACATGGATCTTCTGACGTTCCTGCGGTGTTATGATCCGACTGAACTTGTCCATCTTTCGGGCGGAGTTTACACTACCAGAACTCATGACAGCCTTAAGATTTCAAACGGCAAGTGGATGTGGTGGTCGCGGGGAATCGGAGGAGTATCAGCTCTCGACTATTTAATAAAGGTAAAAGGATATCAGTTCACGCAGGCAGTTGGAATGATCCTTGGAACGGAGGCAGATAAGCCTCCTTTTTTAATGCCCGATAAGATGCAGAAAAAATCAAAGCTGCTGCTGCCAAAGAAAAGTGACAGCAATGACCATGTGATCAGCTATCTTGCAGGCCGCGGCATAGACAGAGCCCTTATTGACAGCTGCATCGAAAGAGAGCAGATCTATGAGTCACTTCCATATCATAACTGCATCTTTGTCGGCTTTGATAAAGAAGGGACGGCAAGATACGCATCGTTCAGAGCGACGAACGAAGAGCGAATCATGGGCGATGCTTCAGGAAGCGACAAGAGATACAGCTTCAGGATAGAAGGAAGCGGTGACACGATCCATGTGTTCGAAAGTGCAATAGACCTTCTGTCATATGCGACTCTTGAAAAGCATGAAAAAGGAGAACTGACCAAAGATCACATGCTTTCCCTTGCAGGGGTCTATCAGCCAAGCACAGATCCAGGCAGAAGGAAGGTGCCTGCAGCGCTTAAAAATTATCTTGATGAGCATGGTGAGATCAAAGATATCGCGCTTAATCTTGACAGCGACTGGACAGGAAGGGCAGCGGCAAAAGCCCTTACTGAAATCTTAGGAAAGAGCTACAGGGTGCGCGATGAGCCGCCTGTATTTGGTAAGGACTATAACGATGAGCTGCAGTATCTGCAGCAGGATAATATTGAAAGGAGAAAAGAAAATGAGCATTGAAGATTTGAAAGAGAAATATCCTATTGGTACAAGAGTGACTATTAAAGAGATGCGTGGAGAAAAAAATATGCCGAAAGGGTTGAAAGGAACAGTAGTATCTATTGATGATGCAGGACAAATTCATGTTAGCTGGGATAATGGAAGCTCACTTGCATTAACGAATCAGGATTCATTTGAACTTTCAGATACAATCAGAGTGCTCCTGGTAAAGCCGGGAGAAAAGGCAGAGATGGTGGATATGGGCGAGGACCTCGACTCGATGCAGCAGATAGTTGGAGGCATGATAGAAGAATATATGCCTTTTGAAGATGATGTCGCCATCGTCTGTAATGACGAGGGGAAGATGAGAGGGATGCCTTTAAACAGAGGGATACGAGGTGAGAACGGGGCGCTGCAGGATATAATCGCAGGCCCGTTTTTTGTATGCTATGCACCGATAGAAAGCGAAAAGTTCCTCAGCCTTCCGCCGGAATTTGAAAAGAAGTATGAGGCGATGTTTCGCAATCCGGAGACATTTTATCAGACGCCGGACGGGATCATAGCAATATCCCATGTGCCAACAGCAAGGGAGATGGAACGATGAGCAGCAGAAAAGAGAAGCTCGATGAAATAACAGACCGTCTTGAGGAAGGCGTAAGAGATATCTTTGAAAGCGGAAAGTATGAGGAATACCTTAAGGTGATGTCGAAATTCCATCGCTACAGCTTCAGAAATACCATACTGATCGCCATGCAGAACCCAGACGCAACTATGGTCGCTGGATTTCAGGCATGGAGGAAAAACTTCGGAAGGTACGTGAAGCGGGGTGAAAAAGCCATTACTATACTGGCACCATCGCCGTACAAAGTGAAGCGGGAAGTGGAAGATCCGGCAGATAAAACCGTAATGGAAGAGGAGATAGTGATCAATGCTTTCAGACCTGCCTATGTATTCGATGTATCGCAGACGGAGGGAAAGCCTCTTCCCGAACTTGCATCGGACATCTATGGAGCAGTCGAAGGCTACGGTGATCTTATGAAAGCGCTTGAGGAAGCATCGCCTGTCCCTGTTAATTTTGAGAAGATGGCAGGTAAAGACGGTTACTATTCGCAGACAGCAAAGCAGGTTTTTCTTCGGGATGACATGAGCGAAGTGCAAACGGTTGCCGCTGCCGTTCATGAGATATCACATGCCATGCTTCATGATCTTGATATGGATAACGTCAAAGAATCCATGAAGGAAAGAGGCAAGGACAGGCACACCATGGAGGTGGAAGCAGAGTCGGTTGCCTACGCAGTCAGTCAATATTTTGGAATAGAAACAGGTGAAAACAGCTTCGGATATATCGCATCCTGGTCGAAAGACAAGGAACTTCCGGAGCTTTTTTCTTCACTTGAAACCATAAGAAGTACAGCTGACACACTCATCCAGAAGACGGAAGCAAGCCTGGACAGACAGAAAGAAGCACGTGGAATCGTGCCGGAAGAAAGACTTATGGCGGTCATGGAACCGTCTTTTTATCTTCCAAATGAAAGAGAAAACGAGAGGTAAAAGTGAAAAACGGGATCAGAAGGTCTGGCTCAGTCTTGTTAGCAAGCAATGCCTTTCTACTCCTGCAGAGTCGAAACGCGAATATATATAGGGGCAGGCCCCTATGACCCCGGGAAAGGAGATGCGTATGAAACGCACGATAAAGAAACAGATATGGATGACAAGAGATGAGGCGCAGAGCCTCAAGAAGAAAGCAAAGGCCGCCTGCATGACTGAAGCAAGACTGATGCGGATGCTTCTTGAGGGATACGAGCCGCCTGCCGCTCCCGATGACAGATTCTATGAAGCGATGGAAGAAATCGGAAAGCTTGGAGATGATATCGAAGCCATATCTTTCCGCTGTATCGACCCTGATATGGCATGGATGCTTGAAGGAGAAGTAAAGAAGTGGCACAAGCTTCAGGCCGACATAGAGCATCGTTATCTGAGGCCGGAAAAGGCGGGGATAAAATGGCAGTAACAAGGATATGGCGTATCAGGGGAAATGCAGGTTCACCAATAGATTATGTCAGCAACAAAGAGAAGACCGGTAATCCTTTCACGGAGAAGGACAGGCAGGCACTCACAGATGTCATAGCTTACGCTGCAAATGAGGACAAGACTGAGCAGCGATTTTATACGACGGGGATAAACTGTAACACAAGTTATGCGAAGGATCAGTTCGAAACGACGAAAAGGCGGTTCGATAAGGAAGGCGGCATAGTCGCCTATCACTGTTATCAGAGTTTCAATGAGGGCGAGCTTACACCGGCGGAGGCTCACGCCATCGGAGTTGAGATGGCAAGGGAACTATGGGGAGACAGATTTCAAGTCGTTGTCGCAACACATGTAAATACAAAGTGCCTGCACAATCATTTCGTCATTAATTCGGTTTCATTTCGCGATGGACTCAGGTTCCATAACTGCAGAGAAAGATACACTGAACTGCGCGAAGCATCAGACAGGCTGTGCCGTGAACATGGGCTGTCAGTAATAGAAGAACCATCAGGGAAGAGACTGCCGATGCAGTATTACAAAATGGAGAAAGCCGGCATGCCCACAAGATACAATGTGGCAAGGCAGGCCCTCGATGAAGCCATTGCACTGAGCCTTAACAAAGAGGAACTTTACTATGAGATGAAGCGCCGCGGATATCTCTGCAGATTCAATGACAACCACAAGTACTGGACTATAACGCCGCCGGGATGGAAGCAGGGCATCAGGACCAGCAAGCTTGGAGATGATTATACAAAGGAGAGGATCATAGAGCGTGTGTGCCTCAATGATGAAAGCGTCAGAAGCGAACGTCTTTATCAGAGGTATCGGCAGCCGAACAGCTACAGACTTAAAAGAAGGATAGACAAGATCATGGGAAGGACAGGACTTGAAAAGCTGTACCTTAGATACTGCTACGAGCTTGGATACCTTCCGAAGTACACACAGAGACCGACTATGCTGAGTATGACCCTAAAGGAAGACCTGCTGATGTGCGACAAGTACTGCGACGAGGCAAAGTTGCTTTCAAAGTATGGGATATCAACGGACAAGGACCTTGAAAAATTTGTTCATAAGGCAGAGCAAAAGATGGATGAACTTTTATCAGAGAGGGATGACCTTAGGACCAAGGCAAGACGCAGACTTCCGGAGACCGAGATAGAAAACTGCAGGGGCAGGATCGCAGAGCTGACAGCTGAACTTAGGGAGCTCAGAAAGGAAACGAAACTATGTGCTGATATTGAAAAGCGATCAGGCATAATCGGAAACAATTTGGAAAAAGCAGATAGGGAAAGAAAGAAGGAGGAGAGACAGATATGAATCCAGGAGGAGATGCGGCCGAGCAGGTCGTAAGGATGTCACTTGAGGGCGTTGAAGTCGCTGCAAGGATAACCGGGACCGGAGCAAAAAATATTGCGGTGCTTCTTGCAGCGGTATTAAAGGAGGAACAGAAGACAAAGGGCAAGGCGAGACTTACCAGTATGCTGAAGTCAGGCAAAGAGCTCAAGGTATTCACTGTACAGCAGAAGGATATCAAGAAATTCTCACAGGAAGCTAAACGCTATGGAGTCCTTTACTGCGTACTTAAAGACAAGAACAATAAAAGCGAGAATGCCATAGTAGATGTCATCGCAAGAGCTGATGATGCATCAAAGATACAGAGGATCATGGAGAGATTCAAGCTTGCAACAGTGGATAAGGCATCAGTCATAGGAGAGATCGAAAAGGACAGGATATTCCCTGATAAGGAGAGACCTGTAAAGGAGCATCTGCAGAAGGAAGCAGAGAAAGTTTCGGAGAAGCCATTAAGGAAGGAAGAACCTAGTGTAAACCCCTCGCAGGCGCGGACGGGAAAAGAACCTCCGTCCGGGCAAAGCTCGAAGCAAACAAGCCGCTCAGATGGGTCGACTGGGGAAAGAAGTAAGCCGTCAGTCAGAGAGAAGCTGCAGGACTACAGGAAGAAATCCGAGAAGCAGAAGGGTTCGAAGGAACGCAGCAGGTCAAATAGCAGAAGCAAGTCGCATAAGCAGCCTGCAAAATCGAAAGCGAGGTAAACCATGGGAGAGAAAAAGGTATGTCTTGAGCTTGATGAATATGAACAGAATATAGTATTCAATGCGCTCAACGAAATGAGAACAACCCTTATAGAAGAGCAGCGCCCCACAGATGCAGTTGATGATCTTCTTGTTAAAACATATGAGGCAAAGGGGAAGCGATTCAGACTTTCGGAGGGGCAGAAGATAGATGAAACGTACAGATAGGTGACTTTTAAAGATCTGTCGATAATAATTAGTTTATCTCCGATGATCTTAAAAAAATATGGCATATTACAATAATAATACTTTAATACCACATTTATATTGTAAAAGAAGCGTAAATGTGGTATTATTATCTCATAGAAGAGATAATAAGTTAAAAAGGAGGTCTATACTTGGATACATATACTGTTAAACAAATAGCAGACATGCTTAATACCGATCCTGAAACTGTTCGCAGGTGGATAAGGAAGGGAAAATTGCATGCAGAAAAGACATCTCGTAAAGAAGGCAATATAGTTACTGTTGCAGATTTAAATAAGTTTTTAAAGTCTTCGCCAAAATATGCAGGCATGGCTGCGGGGGCAATGGTCGCAGGCGTTACTGCACCAATTGCAGCAATCCCATTAGTAGGAGGAATTGCTGCTACATATTTGACTGCAATCAAGAAGCAAGAAGAAGGAGAAAAAACGATTTCAAGGGAAGAAATAAAAAGATACCTTGCAGAAGAAATAGAGCGAAGAAATAGTTCGATACAGCAAAAACTGAGTACAATAGAACATATTCGACAAGAGATTGTATATGATCAGCAACAAATTGCAGAATGCAGTTATGTTATTGAAAGAATAGAAAATGAGGAAGGGCATGAGTGAGTATATTAAGCAAAAAAAACACATGAATTATCAGTCACTAGAGGCATTGCAGCAGGTGGTAAATGTTGTGAACGAAGCAGCAGCAGCGTTAAATGATAAAAATAGAACGATAAGAGAAAGTACAATTCCAGAAGTACTTACTGGTGCATTAGGAGCAGGTGTTGGTAGTATTGGGTCGTTTGTTGCTTTATATGGACTTGGAACAGTAGGATTATCAGCGGCTGGTATTACTTCTGGATTGGCAACAGCAGGAAGTATCGTTGGCGGTGGTATGGTTGCAGGAGTATTTGTCCTTGCAGCACCAGTAGCCATTTTATCAGCGTGTGGTGTTGGAGTGGCATCACACTTGAAGAATAAACAGTTGCGGCAGGAGAAAGAACGTTTATATCAAGACGCTTTAAAGAAACATGGAGCAATTATCAAGGCACTTAAAGATGAAACCGATGCAGATAAGGAGAGGTTGGATTATCTACAAAGTTTAAATATTTTATTGACTCAAGCAGTTAAAGAACTTGAGCATGATTTAGGAGTTGCGTAGGGGGGTTATTGATGAAGGTTTACGTTCCAAAAGTAAAAACAAATATTAGGCAGATATCATTTGCTTTGTCTAAGTTGGGCAAAATAGTAGTAAGTAATAAAACGGCACAGTCTATTATAGTTACAGTACCAGCATTTGGATGGATTGGGTCAGAAATACATCGCGGGATTGACAATAAAAAGCATCAAAAGCAAGTTGCATTATATCAGAAGCTATTATGTAAACATCAAGCAGAAATTGATATTCTAAAAAATGACAAAGAAAGAGAAGAATATAAGCAAAAACTCTGGGACACACTAGTTGTAAAGGCTGTAGAGGTATAGCTATGGGAAAAAATAAATATTCAAAAGTGGAACAACAAGTAACTACGGTTTTAAAATATCAGGATGATACCTTAAATACACTAATTGATGATAAAAATAAAAACGCAGTAAAGAGAGATGCTGAGATTGAATTGTTAGAGGAACAGTTAAGGGTATTAGGCATAGATACTACAACTGTAAAGAAATCTTCTGCTGTAGTGGAAACAAAAAAAGTAATGGTTGTCCCGTCTTGGGAAAGACTTTGCAGAGAAGCTGAATTAACGGCTGGAACAGATTGTAAACTGGAATCGCTTTTTACAGATGAAGAACTTAAGCATAATGAACGTGCCATTAATAAGCTTAATGCAGAGTATAATCAGATTTGCCATTTGGATAATACGGATATTGCGATTAGTGCGATTGCAGGTATTGCAGGAGCTGCGGTTGATATATTACTGGTAGGTATTCCTGCAAAAGGCCCTGAAGGATTAGAAGCAGGCCCTTTATCTAATTTTATTCGAAAGAAGTTTGATGAAGCTTTCCCTGCAAGTGAAATGGAGAAATTGGCAAATTCAAAAGGTAGTAAAGTGCCATTTGATGCCCAAGATAATAGGCATACCAAAGAATATGTAACAGGTCTATCCGCATATTATCATCGCTTATTGTCATTGGGGCATGATCCGTTATTAGGTTTTGTCGTTGGCATTTTTGATATTATAACAGGTAGAATGACCACTATTGATAAGAATGGTAAAATAGTGTCACAGATTATGGATAACTATGATGATAGGAAAGCAAGCGACGTGTTTGAAGCACTGGCTAAGTTAATCATTCATTATAAATCAGATATTAACACTTATATGGGGCTGCCAGCCCCATTAATGGCACTATTTAATTTACTTCAATTTGGGAGCATTGGGGAGGAAGAACAGACTATAGCCGAAATTGTACAGGGAATGTACTACGAAGGATATGATTTTATTCACTTTTGTTCGCTGTCTATACCAGTGATGTTAACCGAAGTAATTGTTAGATTACTGTATGCGTTCAAACGGATAAAAGAAGGATTCGGCATGTTGGAATCCATACCAGTTTCACTTAAGAGGGATAAACATCCTAAACTTGCAACCATGCTATTTATAGCACATTCGGGGGCAACTGCAGCTAATGCGGGCAAGATTTATTTTACAAAGGATCCTATGTCAATTAACTATACACAATGGATAGCTTTTGCAAAATACTCATATAGTCAGCTTAAGTGGGTAATAATAGAAAAGCCGACTGCACGTAAAGAATACGTGGATGGAAAACTTGACGAGAATTGGAAAGAAATACGTGCGAACGTAGATGCTGCATTTGATACATTTTCTAAAGATTATATTATCATCTTTGAATAGTCAATGAAGATATTGGATTTACATAGCTGAGGGCATCCGAGTCTATTGGCTATTTGGTACTATTTATGTGTAGTGGATAGAGAACATTCTCTACTTACTACACTTATTTTTATGTCTGGAAAGGAGGCAAAATGAAACACATAGATAAGAAGACTGTACTGCTTTTATTCATTTGCGGAATGATCCCTGCAGCATGGATAGGACTTTTGGCGGCACCATATGCCGACCAGAGCATGTTCGACATGTTTGCACATACGGATAAGGTGTTCGCAGATCCACTTCATATACAGATAATGGAGAACAGCGGCAGGAGCGTTCTGCTGTTTCTCACGATATATATCATGGGAGTCGGTATCTGCCTTGCACTGCAGCGAAACTACCGCAAAGGTGAGGAACACGGCTCGGCATCATGGGGCGATGCCGCAGCACTGAATAAAAAGTATCAGCAGAGGCCGCTTTCGGAAAACAAGATCCTGACGCAGCATGTCAGGATAGGACTTGACGGAAGAAAGCACAGACGGAATCTAAATGTGCTTGTAATAGGGGGATCTGGTGCCGGTAAGACAAGGTTCTACTGCAAACCGAATGTCATGCAGGGCAACACTTCGCTGGTGATTCTGGATCCTAAGGGTGAGATCCTTCGGGATACGGGGAATCTGCTTAAAGCAAAAGGATATGATGTAAAAGCGCTTGACCTGATCGACATGGAAAAGAGCCACTGCTACAATCCCTTTGTTTATCTGAAAGAGGATAACGATGTGCAGAGACTGGTGACAAACCTGTTCAAAAGCACCACTCCAAAAGGCGCGCAGACAAATGATCCTTTCTGGGATACGGCAGCGCAGATGCTGCTTCTGGCACTTATCTTTTATCTTAAGTATGAAGCGCCGGAGGATGAGCAGAACTTTTCGATGGTAATGGAGATGCTGAGGGCCGGTGATGTCGATGAAGAAGACAATCAGCCGAGTCCTCTTGACAATCTGTTCTTTGATCTTGAGAAGACAGATCCTGCGCATATCGCGCTCAAATATTACAGAGCATATCATACAGGCGCGGCCAAGACACTGAAAAGCATCCAGATCACGCTTGCTGCAAGGCTTGAGAAGTTCAACCTTGAGAGCCTTGCAAAGCTTACAATAACGGACGAGCTTGATCTGGCGTCTCTTGGGGAAAAGAAAACAGCGCTCTTTGCGCTCATACCTGATAACGACACGAGTTTCAATTTTCTCGTGTCTATTTTATATACGCAGCTCTTTCAGCAGCTTTTTGAGACGGCAGATAAAAAATATGGAGGCGCATTACCGATGCATGTCCATTTTCTAATGGACGAGTTCGCCAACGTATCGCTGCCGGAGGACTTTGACAAGATCCTTTCGGTAATGAGATCGCGTAACGTTTCGGTGTCGATCATACTGCAGAACCTTGCACAGCTTAAGGCTCTATTTGAAAAACAGTGGGAATCTATAGTGGGCAACTGCGATGAGTTCGTTTACCTTGGCGGCAATGAGCAGGCCACGCACAAATATGTAAGCGAACTTCTTGGAAAAGAAACTATAGACATGAATACCTATGGCAAGTCCAGCGGTAGGAACGGAAATTACTCGACCAATTATCAGATTTCCGGACGTGAACTTTTAACTCCCGATGAAGTACGAAGGCTGGACAATCAATTCGCATTGCTGTTTATACGAGGGGAAAAGCCCGTAAAGGATCTGAAGTTCGATATAATGAAGCACCCGGATGTGGCTTTGTCTGCAGACGGAAAAGGCGAGGTATTCAGGCATGGAGAAATAACAGATGCAGCATTCACGATAACGGCGGAAGAAGCATTCAGACCTGATAAAGAGAAAGCAGAAGGACCTGCAGCGGAAACAGGATATGTACTGATGTCTGAAGAAGATATTGAAAAAGAAATAGCGGAGGAGGAAAAACAGAATGAAGAAAAGAAAGAAGAATGAGCTTGAAGATCCAAAGCATATGGGAAGGATAGCCTTTATCTCATATGCCGGCTTGATATGTTCTATGACGATGGGAGCGGTTACTGCATATGCGGCTGGTGATCCCATTGCCGTAGTGAACAACCTGTCGACATTCATATTCAGTCTGATCAGAGCCATAGGCATGATACTGTTGGGATTTGGAATAGTGCAGGTAGGCCTGTCATTCAAGTCACATGATCCAAGCCAGCGGGCTAATGGATTTCTGACACTGGCAGGCGGAATCATAATCACGTTCACAAAGGAGATATTGGCTTTGATAGTCGGATGAAAATTGAGCAGTATATTACTGCTCATACATATTTGTAGTATAATATGTTTAAGGATGTGATGGTTTGGATACAGTAACACGAGAGAAGCGAAGCGAAATAATGCAAAAAGTGCATTCCAAAGATACAAAGCCGGAGATTATTGTTAGAAAATATCTGTTTAATCATGGGCTTCGTTTTCGTGTTTCGGATAAACGCTATCCAGGGCATCCGGATATAGTTTTACCAAAGTACAGGACTATAATATTCGTTAATGGTTGTTTTTGGCATCAACATAAAGGCTGCAAAAGAGCCACTATTCCAGAAAACAATCACGATTATTGGGAAAAGAAATTGCTAAGAAATGTCGAAAGGGATAAAGAAAATATAACGATGCTTGAAGATATGGGATGGCAGGTATTGACCGTATGGGAGTGTGAGCTGCGAAAAAAGTGCATAGATAAAACCTTGGACAATTTGCTAACGAAAATAAAAAGCAATATTAAAGTAAATACAGATAATACATGATCGACTTGTTAATAACAGGTCGGTCTATTATTTTATCTAAAACGCAGGAAAGGAGGAGCCAAGTGAGATCTGGAGAATATAGAGACGGAGGTGACGGATAGTGTCAGACAACTGGGTAGTACAGAACCTGCAGGATTCACTTACCACATGGAATGAAAAACTGGCCGAGGTATGGCAGCTTCTGACGCAGTCGCCGGAGACATTCAAAGGCGGAAGCATATGGAAGGTCATACTCAACATCAACGGAGCAGTACAGGCAATAGGCCTTGCACTGCTCGTTTTGTTTTTCCTGGTAGGCGTAGTGAGAACATCGGCGTCACTTACCGAGGTCAAAAAACCTGAGCATGCACTGAAGCTTTTCATAAGGTTCGCTATTGCAAAAGGAGTAGTGACTTACGGACTTGAGCTAATGATGGCCATTTTCAGCATCATTCAGGGAGTCGTGAGCACGATCATGAAGTCGTCGGGCCTTGGCGGAGCAGGAAAGACAGTGCTTCCGCAGGAGATGATAAGCGCTATTGAAGACTGCGGATTCTTTGAAAGCATACCGCTCTGGGCGGTGACTCTGATAGGGAGCCTGTTCATAACAGTGCTCTCATTCATCATCATCCTGACAGTGTACGGCAGGTTCTTCAAGCTGTATATGTACACGGCAATAGCGCCGATACCGCTTTCGACATTTGCAGGGCAGCCGACGCAGAATGTCGGCAAGAGCTTTGTCAAGTCTTATGCCGCAGTATGTCTTGAAGGTGCGATCATCGTGCTTGCATGCATCATATTTTCGCTGTTTGCATCGAGTCCGCCGGTGGTGGATGCAGATGCGGCGCCTGCGGCAATGGTATGGAAGTATGTCGGAGAGCTCGTGTTCAATATGCTGGTACTTGTAGGTGCAGTAAAGATGAGCGACCGTATCGTCAGAGAGATGTTATTTTCGTAACTTAGAATGTAAAGGACGTTGATGGATGTTAATATCTGATGGCGTCCTTTACATATGCACTTTGGTGGCTACTTTGTTGACAAACGACAAAATATAAAGTACAATATTTTGTGAAAAGTAACACGGGAGGGAGGGAAAGTCATGATGATTGAAAGATTAAGAGATATCAGCGATGATACCGGAGGAATCATTACTACCCGAGCCGCAAGTGAAAATGGCGTATCCAGGTCAATACTATCAAGGCTTTGCAAGCAAGGCGTATTGGAACGTATTGCACAGGGACAATACATTTTTCCGAATGAACTCGAGGATGAATTACTGTCAATTTCCTTGCGATTGGATAACATTGTCTTCTCGCATGAGACAGCATTGTATTTGCATGGATTGTCGGACCGCGTTCCTTATATAAATTCTCTGACCTCTCCGAGTGACTGCGTCCCTCCGAAAGCAATCATAGAGGGGTGTAAGGTGTATTATATCAAACCTGAACTCATTTTATTAGGAAAAACAAGCATAGCGACTCCTGCTGGAAATATGGTCCCGGCATATGATATTGACCGTACGATTTGTGATGTGATTCGCAGCCGCAATCGTGTAGGAACTGAGACATTTCTACATGCAATCAAGGCATATGCTGCTTCGCCGGATAAACATCTGGATAGACTAGCCAAGTATGCGGAGGAATTGCATATATCAGGAGTAGTGAAGCGATATATGGAGGTGTTATTGTAATGAATGATATGAGCCTAAAGGCGAAAATCAGAAATACAGCGAGGGCGAATGGAATTCCGGCGCAACTTGTGCTGCAGCAATATTTGAATGAGAGGTTTCTTGTTCGCCTTTCTATGACAAACTACAGGGATAAGTTTGTCGTAAAAGGTGGGACGCTGATAGCATCAATCGTGGGATTGTCCAACAGAGCTACAATGGATATGGATACCACATTGAAGGATCTGCCGCTTACTCCGGATGCTATCGAGACTGCAATCAATACTATATGTAGCGTTGACACTTGGGATGGAATTACATTTAAATGTGAAAGGCTGGAACCAATCAGGGATGACGACTTGTACGGAGGGTATAGAGTGCTGTTGCAGGCAGATTATGGAAAAATAGCAGCGCCTATGAGCATGGACGTGTCCACAGGGGACATTATAACCCCGGGTGCAATACAGCGAGAGTTTTCGACGATGTTCGATAGCGAGAGTTTTCACTTGTGGTCCTATAATGTAGAGACGATCCTTGCGGAAAAGGTGGAGACAATTCTCAGTCGAAACGTATTTTCTACAAGACCACGTGACTTCTACGATCTGTATGTCTTAACTAAAACAGAAGCATTTGATAGGTCAATCTTTCAGGAAGCGCTCAATGCTACTGCGCGTCATAGAAAGAGCCTTGACAAAATCAAGAACATTGATGAATTACTCCTATTGATTTCAAAAAGCAACGAGCAGCAAAAGCTATGGAATAAATATTGCGAACAGTTTTCATATGCGCAAGGAATTGAGTATACGGAAATTATAAGGATGCTGACGGAGTTGCTTGCAGATGTAAAAGTCGGTTGAAATAAGAGGAATTCTGTAATAGTAAATTAATAATTGCAATTACATACGTATAAAGCAGGCGACAGTCAATTACGGCTGTCGTTTTGTTTTGCGCAAAAATAGGAGGTGATGCGATGTGTGATTTTACGTTATTGACAGTGATGGACTGAAGATAAGAGATGATGGGTCTGTAAGAAAGGAGAAGAGAATGGAATATTTCGACCGCAAAGAAGAAGAGAAAAATCGGAATGAAAGAACTGCAGCATTCACGGAGATGCTGAGAGAGGAAGGAAGAAACAATGGATAGGAATGAATTTTTTGACAGGGCAATGGACGAGATCCTTGAGCAGCTGCCCGAGGATATGAGAAAAGGGACTACTCTTTCAATGAACACGGTAGTCAAACTCAACGATATGGAGCTCCACGGAGTTTCGATCTCAAGGGATGGAAGCGATATATCGCCTAATATCTATCTGGATGAATACTATGACAGATACCAAAGCGGCGAGCCTATGGACAAGCTCATGAAAGAGGTGGCGGATACCTATGTCGGACTAAAGCAGCCGGAGATACGTCCTAATGATATCCCGCTGGAATATGACAGCATACAGGACAAGCTGTCGCTGAGGCTCCTTGAGATAAAGAGAAACAGGAAATATCTTTCAAACGTGCCATATATGTCTGTCGGGAACGGACTTGCGCTGGTTTGCGATGTGAAGCTCAGGAATGATGAGAGCGGCATGTGGAGAACGACCATAACAAAGGATATGGTGGAGAAGTTCGGGTATGACAGGAAGGAGATATTCGATCATGCGCTGGAAAACGTGTGGGATGTTGATCCTCCGGTCCTTGTGGACATGGAAGGACAGCTCATGGGAAGCGGCGATGACAGGAATCTTCTGAGTTATGACGGAAGGATAGAAGATAAAGACAAGAGCGCCATGTATGTGCTTTCAAATGAGAGCGGAGTGCTTGGAGCTTCAGCACTATTTTATCCAAAGGTGCAGGAACAGATCTCGGATATGCTGAATGAAGGATACTATGTGATCCCAAGTTCGCTTCATGAGGTGATAGTTGTGCCTGAATCCGCCGGAATGGATCCAAAGAGCCTTGAGGCAATGGTAAAGGATGCCAACAGAACAGTTGTTGCTCCTAAGGATGTGCTTTCGGATAATGTCTACTATTTTGACAGAAACGACATGGCACTGTCATCTCCTGCCGCCGATATGCGTATGCAGGAGCAGGCCGCTGGAATGAGGTGCTAACTTATGGAAGTGAAAATCAACAGGGAAATACGTGACTATACGGAATCGATGTTCTTCGGACTGTCTATGAGGCAGTTCTTTTTTTCTGTCATGGCATGCCTTGTTGCAGTCCTGGTATATTTCACGCTCAAGCCTCTTATCGGGCTTGAAACTGTGAGCTGGGTATGCATACTGGCAGCTGTTCCTTTTGCTGCAATAGGCTTCCTGAAATACAACGGGTTGCCGGCGGAGAAGTTTCTCTGGGCAGTGATAAGATCGGAGATCCTGATGCCGAAGCACATATGTTTTGGCAATACGAACCTTTATTACAAGATGATGATCGAGGAACCTGTGAAGGATAAGAAGAAAAAGAAGCATTTCAAAATGAGAAAAGGCAGAGAAACGGAAAGGAAGGGAAAGCATGATAAAAACACTTACTAATACCATGAAGCAGGATCGCGAGCGGTTCGAGGTGCCGAGGAAGGTGCAGGATATAATACCGGTGAAGACCATATATCCGGACGGAGTATTCCTTGTCGGAAAGAACAAGTACAGCAAGATGTTCCGCTTTGAAGATATAAACTACGCCGTGGCATCACGCGATGATAAGGAAGCGATGTTTCTTGAATACTCGGAGCTTCTAAACTCGCTCGACAGCGGATCGACTACAAAGATCACCATCAACAACAGGAGACTGAATAGGGTGGACTTTGAGAAACAGATCCTGATAGACATGAAGCAGGACGGACTCAATGAATTCAGGCAGGAATATAACGATATGCTTCTTGAGAAGGCAACAGGGTCCAATGCCATAGTGCAGGACAAGTATATCACGGTATCTGTTATAAAGAAGAGCGTCGAAGATGCAAGGACTTACTTTTCAAGAGTAGGCGCTGACCTTTCGACTCACTTCAACAGGCTGGGCTCATCCTGCGTGGAACTTGATGCAGTAGACAGGCTGAGAGTGATACACGACTTCTTCAGAACGGGAGAAGAGACCAGCTTCAGCTTTGATCTCAAGGATCACATGAAAAAAGGACATGACTTCAGGGATTATATCTGCCCGGATGTATTTGAAAATGAGAGAGATCATTTCAGGATAGGAGACAGATACGGCAGAGTGCTGCTTCTGAGGGACTATGCATCATATGTAAAGGACAGCATGGTGACGGAGCTTACCGATATCAACAGAAACATGATGCTTTCGATAGACATCGTGCCGGTGCCGACTGATGAAGCGGTCCGTGAGGTAGAAAACAGACTGCTTGGAGTTGAGACCAACATAACAAACTGGCAGAGAAAACAGAACATGAACAACAACTTCTCGGCAGTAGTTCCCTATGATATGGAGCTTCAGAGAAAGGAGAGCAAGGACTTTCTTGATGATATGACTACAAGAGATCAGAGAATGATGTTTGCAGTCATAACTATTGTTCATACAGCGGATTCACTCAAGCAGCTCGATGATGATACGGAGGCGATACTTACGACGGCAAGAAAGCATCTCTGCCAGCTGTCTGTATTGAAGTTTCAGCAGCTTGACGGTCTCAAAACAACGCTGCCTTACGGAACAAGGAAGATCGATGCCTTCAGGACGCTTACCACAGAGAGCCTAGCGGTATTCATGCCGTTTCGGGTTCAGGAGGTATATGATAAAAACGGCATATATTACGGGCAGAATGTAATCAGCAAGAACATGATGATCGCTGACAGAAGGAAGCTTCTTAACGGCAATTCATTCATACTCGGAGTATCAGGTGCAGGCAAATCATTTGCAGGAAAGAATGAGATAACAAATCTCATGCTGGCATCGGATGCAGATATAATCATCATAGATCCTGAACGCGAATACGCGCCTCTTGTAAGAGCAATGGGCGGATCAGTGGTAGAGATATCAGCAACCAGCCCAAATCATATCAATGCGATGGATATGTCAAAGGACTACGGCGAGGTCGATCCAATCATAGAGAAGTCGCAGTTTCTCCAGTCGCTCTGCGAACAGATAATAGCAGGGCACAGGTTTGCAAAAGGACAGCAGTCCATCATAGACAGATGCACTGAGACGGTCTACAGAAAGTTTGCAGATGAAGGCTACTCGGGTATGCCGCCGACACTGCAGGACTTCAGAGACGAGCTTCTTAAACAGCCTGAACCGGAGGCAAAGTCACTGGCGCTTGAACTTGAGCTCTTTACTAGAGGATCGCTCAATACCTTTGCCAAGCAGACCAATGTAAATACGAAGAACAGGTTGGTATGCTATGACATTCTTGAACTCGGTGAACAGCTCAGAGCAATAGGCATGCTGGTGATCCTGGACTCGATCTTAAACCGCATTACGGCAAACCGGATGAAAGGCAGGGAGACATTCATCTTCATAGATGAGATATATCTTCTGTTCATGCATGAATACTCGGCGCAGTTCCTGTTCAAGCTATGGAAGAGGGTAAGGAAGTACGGAGCATACTGCACAGGCATCACTCAGAATGTGGACGATCTGCTGCAGTCACATACAGCAAGGACCATGCTTTCAAACTCGGAATTCATAATAATGCTGAATCAGGCAGCGACAGACAGGATAGAGCTTGCAAAGCTTCTCAATATCTCTGATCTTCAGCTTTCATATATAACCAATGTGGATGCAGGACATGGACTGATAAAAGTCGGATCGAGCCTTGTGCCTTTTGCCAACAAGTTCCCAAAGGGAACCAAACTGTACCGGCTGATGACTACAAAGCTCTCGGACCTGTCCGAGAAGTAGGCTTGTTGGTCGAAAAAGGTCGAAAATTGTCGAGAATTGTAGATAATTTCCCATAGAGATGTTTCTCAAAGTCCAGTATGATTATTTTAGAGGAGGAACGCAATATGGATCAGGAATTCAGAGAGATGCTTATTAAAATAGCTGAGAAAAACAACACTACACCAGAGGAAGTGTACAGCGAAATGCAGAAGGCAATCGAGATGGCTTTTGCTGAATGTGATTCGGGAGCAAGAAAATCCTGGGATGAGATGGGCTTTAAAGACAAATGTCCAAAGCCGGAAGAGTTCGTTAGAATGATGGCCGGGAAAGTTGCAAAAGAAACAACAATGAATTAAGCAAAATAATCAGGATGATGGGCGGCTGTATTGGTCGCCCGTTTTTTCTTGCAGAATTTTTGGAAAGGAGGATATTGAATGGCAGACATAAAGACAAGACAGAGCAATAAAGGAACGATAAGATCGCTGGACAAAGCGGCAAATATCAATGACCATATGCGTGCAGCGTATACAAAGACTAAGGAGCATGCAGAGCCTGTATCTGAACGCGAGCATGAATCGGCAGTTTCATTTGCTGCTGATCAGATGTCAGGTGCAGTGAAAGCCGGCACAGAGAGAAGTACAGATGCTGCAGTCAGGGCAACGCAAAAGTCATATCGTGCTGTCAGAACGAAACACAGGAATGCCGATGTAAAAACCAGACGGAAAATATTTGAACGTAATAATGCAGTACGATTCGGGAAGCATGCAGGCACCAATCAAACTAACCTGAAGACAAAGCGCTTTGCTGACAGCCGTAAGATAAAGGCGGTAACATACCGCGGCGAGGCAAAAAAGCTGACGGAACGAAAAGCACAGAAACACTTTGAACATACAGCGAAAAAAACCGCAAAGCGTACTGCACGTGAGACGAAACGTGCGGCGAGGAACACTGCTAAAGCCATAAAGGCAGCTATTAGCGGGGCCAAGGCACTTGTAGCAGCAATTGCATCAGGCGGATGGATCGCAATAGTAGTGATACTGGTATGTTGCCTGTTTGGGGCGGCTTTTTATTATTTCGGCGATGAAAGCTCTAAAAGCTATACGCCGGTAAGTGCTGAAGTTGAAGCATATACTCCGGTCATCCAGAAATATGCAAAACAGTACGGCATCAGTGAATATGTGGAGCTGATCAAGGCAGTGATGATGCAGGAGTCAGGAGGTGGCGGAAAAGATCCTATGCAGGCATCTGAGGGAAGCTTTAACAAAAAGTATCCGCATTCTCCCAATGCCATCAAAGATCCTGAGTATTCCATTGACTGCGGCGTGCAGGAGATTCGTTCCTGCCTTAAGCAGGCAAAATGCAAGAACCCTCTGGATATGCCGCATATCAGGCTGGCACTTCAAGGCTACAACTATGGGAATGGCTATATAGGCTGGGCAGTAAAAAGGGACGGCGGCTACACGGTAGAGAATGCAGCCGCATTTTCGGACGAGCAGGCAAAGAAACATGGCTGGAAGTCATACGGCGACAAACAGTATGCAGCGCATGTCCTCAGGTATTATCCTTATGGAAGTTACAACTACGGCATTGGCAACACGGCGATAACAAAGGTAGCTGCACAGCAGATCGGAAACAAAGGAGGACGCAAGTTCTGGAGCTGGTATGGATTTCACGGTCGTGTGGAGTGGTGTGCCATATACGTTTCGTGGTGCGCTGACCAGTGCGGATATATAAAGAGCGGCACTATCCCGAAGTTTTCCTTAGTTCAGTCCGGAGTCAACTGGTTCAAGGACAAAGGACAGTGGCAGAAAAGGGGTTATAAACCGAGGCCTGGAGACATTATCTTCTTTGACTGGGGATCAGGAGGAGATGCAGATCACGTAGGCATCGTCGAGAAGTGTGACGGGAGTACCGTTTACACAATAGAAGGCAACAGCGGAGACCAGTGCAGGAAGAGGACCTATGCAGTAAACTCAAGATTTATTTTTGGATACGGAGTACCTAAGTATTGAAAAATGCAAGAACTTGCATATCCCATAATTGGCGTCAAATACTTGACGCCAATTATGGGATATGATATAATTAGCGTGAAGAGATATCGTGGGGGAAGAGGCTCTATATGGTTGATTTTAATAATTTCAGGCTCTGGCTTGCAGAAAATACGTCGTATACGAGAAAGACAATCGGAAATACGGTGTCAAGATTCAAACGTGCAGATTCGATTTTGCCGTGGCGAGATGAGAAAGTCTATTTCTTTGAATTGGAGCAAAACCCAGAATATCTATCGCTGAAAGGTGATGTAAAATCGCAGATCAAAAAGGCTTTAAATCTTTATGCAGAGTATTATCATTCTCAGCAAGAATTAAAAGTAATTGGAAGTGGGGACAACATGAAAGCATTATCATTATTTGCCAATATTGGTGTTGCAGAGGCTTATTTAAAGGAATTGGGTATTGATGTGGTATTGGCAAATGAATTTGTGGAGAGAAGAGCTATTTTGTATTCGAAAATTTATCCGCATACGCATATGATTTGCGGGGATATAATGAATGAAAAAATATTTCAAGAAATTTTAGGCGAAGCGATTGCAAATAACGTGGATATAATTATGGCAACGCCACCGTGTCAGGGTATGAGTACGGCGGGCCCGCAGCAATTGGATGACGAGCGAAACAAACTGATAATACCTGTTATTCGCATGATAAAAGTAATTAAACCAAAATATGTTTTCTTGGAAAACGTTCCGCTCTTTTACAATACAAGCATTAAGATAGATGACAAGGAGATATTGATAAAAGAACTAATAGATCAGGAATTGAACGGAGACTACATTATTCATAAAAATGTCATTGATACTAAGTATTATTCTGTGCCGCAAACTAGAGAACGAGCGGTAGTTTTAATGACAAAGAAAGGCGAAAATAGAGAATGGATTATTCCGCAAAAAGATGAAAAGATAGTTACGATGCAAGATGCTATTGGCGATATTCCATGTCTTGACCCATTTATTTCAGATGTAAATGAGGATGAGCTTCTTAAAATTTTCCCACATTTTAAGGAAAGAAAAGAAACTGCTAAAAAAATTTCGCATTGGCATAATCCTCCGCATCATATTAAAAGGCAGGTTATTGCAATGCAACATACCCCAACAGGGTGTACTGCTTTTGATAATCCGATTTATTACCCGATTAAGGAAAATGGAGATGCAGTGAAAGGCTACCGCAATACATACAAGAGGCAAAACTGGGACACACCGGCATACACGGTTACAATGGACAATAGAAAGATATCGTCGCAAAACAATGTGCATCCGGGAAGATTGGAATATATTGATGAAAATGGAGACAACATATACTCAGATGCAAGAACGCTTACGCTTTATGAATTGATGAAGGTTATGAGTATACCTGAAAACTGGCCAGTACCAAAAGACACTTCGGAAGCATTTCTAAGAAGAATTATCGGTGAAGGCATACCGCCATTATTTGTAAAAAAAGTGTTTGAAATGATTGTTTAGGAGTGCTATGTCAATGGAAAAGTTAAGAGGGCTGTCATTATTTGCGAATGTTGGTATAGCAGAAGCATATTTGGCGGATATAGGAGTAAAGATATGCTTGGCTAATGAGATCGACAAGGATCGGGCACGTTTCTATCAGGAAGTATATCAAGATGTGAATATGATATGCGGGGATATAACACAAGACGATGTGCGTAATAAAATAGTGGATGAGGCGATTAAGCAGCGAGTAGATTTTGTAATTGCTACACCACCATGTCAAGGTATGAGCGAAGCAGGATTAAGGTTGGAGTTTGATCCAAGAAATCAGTTAATTTCATATGCTGTTGACGTAATTAAACGAGTAAAGCCAAAGTTCGTAATGCTTGAGAATGTACCAAAACAATTAACTACAAAAATCAGATGCGAAAATCAAATATTACTAATTCCCGACTATATTAAACATGAACTATCGTCTGAATATAACTTTAATGATGAAACGCTTATTATGGCGAAAGATTACGGTGTTCCTCAATTAAGGGAACGAAACATTTTTTTACTAGTACGTAATGATCTAAATTATATTTGGAAATTTCCAGAAAAACAAAAAGAAATTACGCTAAAAGAGGCTATAGGAGATTTGCCGTCTCTGGATCCGAAATTAAGAGATGGAATGGATTTAACGTTGGAAAAGTTCCCGGAATATGAAAAGAAAAAAGAAATTGGGTTGGCTGTTTCAAAATGGCACTATCCCCCAACACATTCATGGAAACAAGTTGAATGGATGATGCATACGCCGACAGGCAAGTCGGCTATTTATAATGATGTATACTATCCACAGAAAGAGAACGGGATACCGGTTAAGGCACATCACAATCATTATAGGAGACTTAAATGGGATATGCCTTGCAGGACTATTACGCAGAATAACGGGGTTATATCGTCGCTGGCATGCGTACATCCTGGTAGACCTTACAAAAATGATGATGGGGAAGTTTTATACTCCGATCCAAGGGTTTTAACAATATACGAATTATTGATAGTTATGTCACTTCCACTTGACTGGCCAATACCAGAATGGGCTTCTGAAACTTTTATTCGAAAAGCTTTTGGTGAAGGTATTCCGTCACGTCTTGTCCGTGAAATAATGAACGCATTGTTAGTTCAGATTAATTAAGGAGATTATTATGGGTAAAATTGTAATGCCAAAGAATAGCGCATTGTTGAATGAAATTGAATCAGTGTTGAAAATTTACTATGAGGAAGGGGATTGGCTTGCCAATGACATTTACAAAGATAGACTAAAAGCACTTATTGGAGATGATCAATATTCTTCTTCATACACGAAAAAAGCGCAAATTACATCATACTTTGGTTTTACAGTTTGGGAAGACATTTCAAACACGCATTCAATGCGAAAAATAACTGAATCCGGAAAAGAAATGTATAGTGCGATACTGGCTGATGACAAGTATAAAATACAGGATGTATTGATGAGGTCACTTGAAACCGTGAAGTTTGGGCGAAATAATTTTGGATGCCCTGACAGCGATTCTGACATTGAACCACCAGCACTTTTTATCAGAGCAAGTTTGGATTTAGAATACCTTACATACAAAGAATTTGCATATTTGTTGTGGAGACTTGAGGATAAGGGAGGCAATTATACAGATGCTGTACAGGAACTGAAGCAGTGTAGAATCAACGGTAATCTTGTTTTGGAAGAGGAAGCTAACAAGTATGCAGATTGCAAACCTATAATGATATTGCTTAGATGGGGATTTCTATCAGAAGATGGTGAGACAGGAACAGGAGGAAAACATATTTCTGTTGCACCTGAGGTGCTCGATCGATACAAAACAAAATTATACAATTTGAAAATATACAATATTGATATGGACTGCGATGACCCGCACGTTGATCCTGATCGCGCATTCGTTGATTATGACTTAATGGACAGAAAACAGTTTGGTAAGAATATTCTCCTTTATGGGGTGCCAGGTTCCGGTAAAAGTTGGACAATTGAACATGAATATTGTTTGCCTAACACAGTAGTAGAAAGACTGGTTTTTCATCCGGATTATACATATGCGGATTTTGTGGGACAAATTTTACCCGATGTCGATGAGGATAAAATGGTCACATACCAATTCATTTCTGGACCTTTTACCAATATAATGAGAGAAGCATATGTGAATCCAGGAACTAGATATTTGCTGATAATTGAAGAAATTAATAGAGGAAATGCACCGGCGATATTCGGAGAAGTATTTCAATTGTTGGATCGTAAAAGTAATATGCAGGATACTAGCGATGGCTTACCAATAGGAACGAGTGAATATGGTATTACTAATAAGTATATGGCAAAAACAATATATGGAGATGATACTCATAAGGTGAGAATTCCATCAAATCTGTCTATTGTTGCAACGATGAATACTTCCGACCAAAATGTCTTTACTCTTGACACGGCATTTCAGCGCAGATGGTACATGCGACTTATTGAAAATAATTTTGATAATGTTAGAGAGTCACTTGCAAATGCACAAATTTTGGATACGGGAGTCACTTGGAAAACGTTTTGTACAGTTATTAATAAGGTTATTGTAGGCAATAAGGCTAAAATGGCATCTGCAGAAGATAAGCGATTAGGGGTATATTTTGTCCAAGAAAGCGATTTGAAATATGATGAAAGGGCAGACAGTGATGATGTTGGATTAAGAACGGAATATAATGCGTTGCTAAAGTTGGAACGAGAATCCACGATAGACGATGCGTCAATGAGGCGCTTAGAGGATATTCGGGAGGCATTAAAAAGCATTAGAATTTTTCCTGAAAAAGTAATTAAGTATCTTTGGGATGATGCGTTTAAATTCAATCCGGAGGCTTTATTTGACACAAGTAGATTTGATAATTTAGAGGAAATAATTAAAGCATTTGTGTTTTCTAACGAAGATGAACGCTTTAGCATCTTTAATAAAGCCGTCCGCGATTCACTTTATCCACCTCAGCAATAAGGAATACTAATATAGGGTGACAGCCATGAATAATCTTGAATCTAATATAAGAGATAGATGCCATGTAAATACAAATGAAGATGGTGATAGCTTTGTAGGTGTTAAGGCGGATACTGATGATGCTGTTATATACTTTCCTTTGGGATATCAACTTCCTGACAATGATGACGATCTAAGAGTGGATATTCAAAATCTATTTAGTGTATTGGCATCGTTTATGAAAGAAGATCGTGTCATTGAGACTTCAAAATTTGAAGCACCACGAACCGTGGATTTTCCAATACATGCCTACTTTAAAATAATTACATCATTTCTTCGAACTGGGCATTATTATATTGAGACTGATCCTCAATATAAGACAAGCACAAGAGGAAATACGTCTTGGCCACGAACACTACGTGAGCAACGTGCATTGGTGCAGAAGAATGGATCATTGATTTTTACAAACTTAACAGTCAGATCGACAACTCCTAATGCGGACAAACAAATTACGCAGATACATAGATATTGTGTATTTGAGGCATTTGATAAATTGGGTTGGTTGTATGTTCCATACATGCCTGAAAAACCAGGACCTCATCCAGAAATCAAGGAGTCGATTTATATTTTAACTGGAAAACTATCATCATCGCACAATGATAGAGAACAAGAATTATTTAGGGCGATGAAGGAGGTGTTAGAATATATAGACGAAAAAAGCGACGAGAAGCAATATTTCTTCGGTACCGATAAGTTTGAGACTGTGTGGGAGCGCATGATTGATAAAGCTTTCGGGGTAGAAGACAAAGCAAAGTATTTCCCACGTACAAGATGGCTTTTGGATTATGGCGCGGATAGAACTAAAAGGCCGCTAATGCCAGATTCAATCATGATTTATAATGATAAATACTATGTTCTAGATGCCAAATGTTATCGTTATGGTTGGACAGGTAAAGTTGATGATTTGCCAAATGGAGCTGATATAAATAAGCAAATTACTTACGGAGAGTATATAGCACAAACTCGTAAGGTTCCAAACGATAAACTCTTTAATGCTTTTATTATGCCATATAACAAGGATGATAATCTGTTTGGATTTATGTCTAATGTTGGCAATATAGGAGAAGCAGTAGGCGATTGGAGAAATAATAATAGAAATTATGAAAGAATACAAGGTATTGTAATTGATACGAGATATTTAATGTACAACTATATTGGAACTCCTGAATCACAAAAAAAGGAGCTACGAGATAATATTGAAAGGGTTTTATCTCGTAATCCGGTGCCTCCGGCTGCAATATAATCTTTGCCTACAATCATTCGCTGATTGTAGGCATTTTTTGGTTAAAAGAAAACCCTGCGTTGGACGCAGGGTTCCGTGAATGCTGTGCATTTGACCAAGAATCCTCCATCGCATAAGATGTAATTGCGGTCTGCCAACTGCAAAACACCAAAGGAGGAGGATTACATGAGTCTTAATGACATTCATAGTTTATCGCATTCAAAATGGAATTGCAAATATCATATAGTGTTTGCGCCGAAGTATAGACGAAAAGTATTTTATGGAGAAAAGAGGGTAGCGATAGGGAAGATACTGAGGCAGTTGAATATTTCACAGTAGGAGCCCCAGAGCGGATCTATGATCCGCTCCAGTAACTCTCTTAAGAAAACCACCGGTTCTCCTCATGGCCCCACATTGACATCATAGTTTTGAATTACGTGAGTAATATTCTCGCATATTCATAGTTCCTGTCTCGATCCAGTATGCAGAGTAAGCGTATCTGTCAACTATGGCTTCTGCCTGGATTCCTTCATCCATACGTTTTACCCAATCTTCCTTTCGGTATTGTGTGCAAAAAATCGTTGATGTTGAATCTGACCTTCTTTCCATTAACTCGAATAGAAAATACAATTCTCCGTCAGAAATGTCTGAGACAAGCCATTCATCAATTATCAGCAACGGAATCCGCCCATACTTGTTGAGCATCTTTTTCTGGTGGCCCTGTATCAGGGATGCATCACCATATTCCATCAGCAAATCAGGGAACCTAACATATCTGGTTTTGATCTGATTCAAGCATGCCTGTTTACCAAGAGCGCAACTAAGGAACGTTTTACCGGAACCTGTAGGCCCTTGCAATATTATGCTCTGATGACTATCTATGTATTGACACATGGATAATTCGGTTATCAGTTCTCTGTTAAGGGTTCTCCCTTCATAGCAGAGATCATGCATATCTGCTTGAGGAAATCTGAATCTTGCAGATTTTATCAGACGTTGGATCTTACTGTTGTATTTCTCTTGATATACATAGTCTATCAATCGTTGTAGTCTCTCATCAAACGAAAGAGACATAGTTACTGTATCTGGTTGCTGCTGTTCCAGCCCATTGACCATTTCAGCCAGATTAAGTTCACGTAGTTTACGTCTCGTTTCATCATTTATCATTTTTATTGCCTCCGTAATAATTACTGCCCCGTAGGTACCCCATAGTATCAGTTGCAGTTGATTCTACTGTTTTACGTTCAAGATACAATAAGTCTTGATTGGCGGACAAAATTGATTTAAGATGATGATAACGGGGCCTTACGATCCCTTTGGTTATGGCAAATTCACAGGCGGCTTCCAGGCGTGCTTCAGAATATTTACTGCTTAAACGAAGTATTGACAGAGCCGGATTGTAGCCCTGTTCTTTTATGCTCACATCTTCGAATATTCGATCTATTGCTTTACTTGTATACGGACCGATAGCCTCTGCCCAACTTTTTATGCGTAGATCATCCCATTGGCTAAATTTGAATTTATCAGGCATATCTTCCATATGCGTTGAATATTGGTTCTTTCTTCCGGCGCTGAATCTGTTATGTGTAGTCAGACGCAGTTCACCGTAATAAATTTCTACGGTTGTATCAGTTATTCTTAGATCCACCTTTTTGTTTACATACTGATATGGACATGAATAGCGATTGTGTTCGAACACGATATGATAATCGATATTCACTTTTCTACCATAGATCCATGCGGCTATTTCATATGGAACCGCAGGAAGCTCATGTAGTGACGGCTTTTCATCCATGTATGCCGAGTATCTGGTACCATCTCTTTTCTGGAATTTCTCATGATTGAATTCATAAAGTTTCTTTGCAACAGCTGCATCAAGATCCTGGAAGGAATAGAATACTTCATTTCTAAGTTTAGCTATTATTGCGGTCGCAATCTTGCCAACAGTACCTTCCACAGATGCTTTCTGTTTGGGTTTGCGTACGCCTGCAGGCATTATGGCGGTCATGTAATGCTCACCCAGTGCCTCATAATTTGCTGTAAGTACGATCTCGCCTTCTTTAGGATGAGACACTACACCTGTTTTAAGATTATCGCATACCAGTCTGGTAGTGACACCTCCAAGGTACTCGTACATCCTGATATGGCAACGCAGGAATGTATCCATTTTCATGTCGGTAACAGGTTCTACGTATGAATACTGACTGTACGGTAACGTTCCAACAAAGAGATACACAGTTACTACCTCCCCGGTAGAAGTGTCCATATAGCTCATAGTAGGTCCTGACCAGTCGACCTCTGTCACGACTCCCGGTTTATGATCTATGTGATTGGTAAGTTTGTTGGCGATAGTGTATTCGGAATATCCCCTGCAGAATTTGGTGTATCCCATAGATATGCTGTCTTCAGCTCTGCACTTGTCCTGATACTCCTGCCAGAGCAACTTTAAAGTCACTCCTACGCGTTTCAATTCTTTATGTACATACTCGTAATCCGGCAGTGCATAAAGATGCTCCACAGCGAACTTATCGGGATAGAACATGCGGTATACCGTTCCTTCCGAAAGATCCTTCACATCGCTATATGCGATGCTTTTTTCGTCAGCGATATGTATCACATCGCTGACAGAATGTCCTGAAATGTGCCTTGTTGTAGCAATAGTATTTCTCGACAATCCTGCGGCACGAAGCTCTAGTATGAGCTTCACATTGATTTTATTGGCCATTATTGTTGGCCTCCCTTCTGTATATTTGAGTTATCACTCATGTATATTGTACAGAAGTTCTGTATAAAAGTGGAGCTAATGTGCGTATTGATGTCAAGTAGGGCTATCAACTATACAGGTGGGGCCATAAAGAGTATCACTGGTGCTTATGACGCGAAATATTCAGCAGTTATGCGAATGGAAAGGTGTAAATATACTGGAAGCAGAATTGTGCCCGGATCATGTCCACATGTTAGTTGAAATACCGCCAAAAATAGCGGTGTCAAAGTTCATGGGATATCTCAAAGGGAAAAGCAGCACGATGATATATGAGCAATTCGGTGATCTAAAATATAAATATAGAAATCGTGCGTTCTGGTGCACTGGATACCATGTGGATACAGTGGGCAAGAATAAGAACCGAATTGCGGAGTATATTAAAAACCAGCTGGAGGAAGACAAATTGGGTGAACAGTTGAGTATTACCGAAGTGGATCACTTCAGCAAAAAGAAGAAGTAAGTTACAAAAGGACGCGGCTGACAGACCGATTTTACGCGTTCAACGTGTCATGCGAGGAACAGGGGCTATGCCCGAATGATGAAAACCCCGCGTTTTACGCGGGGCTGGTTTTTTATATTACATATCAAGTTTTCGTTGACGAGAACGTTGCTGTGCTGCTGCATTTGCGCAAGCAGTGCAGCAATATTTTTTGTTTGTGCGGGTCGTTTTTACCAGGAAATATACATCCCGTTTACAGTTTGGGTTTTCACAACGCTTATACAACTCTACACCTGGTTTCATGTAGAAAATCGAGAAATACAGTGCTTGTAATAGATTGTCTATTTGCCAAACTGGAGTTAATGATTCTGAAGTTAGTTGAGGAGAGATATTTGATAAATTGGAATTAAGTTCTTCAGCTAGCGTAGTGTTCGCTATTTTTAGCAATGGGTCTCGTAATTGTTCTGGGACAGCGCACAATGTATTCCCATTACGCAATTTAATATTACCATAAGCTAAGAAGTCTAAGATCCCACATTCCATTTGCAAATTATAATAAAAATCTATTATATATCGTAATGATTTATCTTGGCATTCGAAGTTGCAGTACATAGCAAATAAATTCTTGAAATACTGCGAATCGCTTCCAGGCATACTAGTAATCGAGCCATTTCTTACACCATTGAAAAATGAAAGATCAATATTGTTGTGTTTATCTAGAATTAGGTCATTTACATGAATTTTTTTTGTATTAAACACATCTTTACGTCTGGATATATCAGGAAAAGTGTTGTAGGTGTTTAAGTACATAGTGAAACTATGCGGATTGATTGCATACTCAAAACTGGACATCTTCAAATTTGCAGGCTTGTTATATAGAAGGTATGTACAGTAATATAAAATTTGCACATAGTTTTTTTTCGCAATGGCACTCATTAGTTGAGTTGTTGCTTGAAGCCTGCGGATAATGATTTGTATATCATCCAAGTTGATGGATTCATATGACTTTTCGCCTATAGGAAAGAAAAAGCCATATGACTTAAAGAAATGAATAACTTTATCAATATTTGAGGGATCTAAGGCAAGCAATTTGCCAAGAATATTTTCTTCGAGAATTCCTCCGGCATTACCAGAAAGATTCAGACCGCTTTGAGGTGAATATGAAAATTGAAGTGGTAAATTATGATCCGAATACACTTTTAATACAAATATTGGAGCCTGCCCTGGTGATGTATTTAGAATGTCTTTGTCACAATGGCAAACAAAATTTTTGAATTCAAAATAGTTATTTATAAAAAAACTTTCAATATTTTTATTCATGCTTCCCCCTTCAAAATACATATATTACATTATTAGTATACATAATTATAATGGTAATAATAATGCAATGCAATAATAATAGTATAAAATAAAAGAAAAATATTAAAAAACCCCTTATTAGATTTGTAAAATAAGGGGCTTTTTGTATGGAATTTTATTATTTTAAAAATAGTATACAGTATATATAAGAACAAATAAAGGCCTGATTACGTATAAGGGCAATGGATACACAACATAGTTGATTTTCATAATATTAACTATGTCTGCGGTACCCTAGCTTTCTATACGTTTTTTGTAGATGCTGTTGGGCACTTAAAGATTGCATATGTGTTGTATCCGTTGCCAATACTGTCAACCGGAAAGGCAACATTATGCAAAGATTTATTATTCACGGCGGTCGGTCTCCTTAAGGACCTGAATTTTAGAAAAGTACATTTTTGAAATTCAGGAGGAGACAATGAAAATTAAATATGAATTTGTTAATGAAACTATTGAAATCGAAGTAAGTGATGATTGGGAACAGGTCATCATCGAACTCAACAGAAAGGAAAAAAGCGTAAATAAGAAGGAAACAAGGAGGCATGTCAGTTTGTCACCTATCGGCGATGAAGGAGCCTGGCTGAAAAGCAGTGAAGCTGATCCGTACGCGATGATAGGCGAAGCAATCAGAATCGCTGACGAGCAGAAGAAAAAGAGAGAACTGCTGGACGTCATCAAAGCTTTACCGCCAAAGCAGAAAGCACTTGTTGAAGCAATATATTTTCAAGGGCTTACGCTTACCGAATACGCTGAAATCACAGGGGTTTCACAGTCTGCAATATCACAGCAGCTTAAGACAGTTATGAAAAAAATTAAAAAAGTTTTACAAAAAACCTTATAATTCCTCTTTTTTCTGTCCTAAAGGTGAGAGGACAAATTATCCGGGATTTCCGGAAGGTTGTCTCTTTAGAACTTTGAAAAGCGAATACACATTCATCAGGTACTTTCTTTCCGGTATCGGTAAAACGTAAGCATGCGAAATGATGCGCCATGACCCTTAGGGCGAGCGAAAATGTCTCATTTCAAAAGTCGGTCAGCAACCGCTCGGTGCGATAAAAGCCGGAGAGGACAATGATACTCCCGTCCAGTCACAGCTCTGCAGAGATGCAGGAACACGCAATGAGGGCGGCTCGGAGAGAACCTCGGAGGGGCAAGGACCCGTGGAGCAGTTAGGAAACTGCCGCCTGATTGTTTCCCTGATCCGGGAGGTCGTGGACAAATTGGGTCGAACTAATGAAATTATCCGGCATCCAGCTGTAGCTTGCTATAGCAGAGATGCCGGTTATACATGACTTCGACCTAGCCACAGCTTATCGGTAAAGGGTGATGGTGTATTCGAAAATCAGAAAGGAGTGATTTTCATAACATGGAAAGAGATGTAAAACGCGGCCAGATCTACATCATTGATCTTGATGATGGGATTGGGAGTGAGCAGGAAGGAAAAAGACCCGCGCTGGTCATTCAGTGTGATGCGCTAAACAAGAAATCACCGACGATCACAGTGGCAATGATTACTAGCCAACTGAAAAAGATAGGCATGCCGGAGCACATCCTGCTTCCCAAGATAAAAGGACTTCCAAAGCAGTCAATGGTACTGCTTGAGCAGCTGCGCACCATTGATGGCCAAAGGCTGAGAAGGTACTGCTGCCGTGTAGATGACGACACGATGAAGCAAATCGATAGAGCTATAAAATCGAGCCTGGGTCTTTATAAAAAAAGAAATGCAAAATCAACTATGCGTTTCAAGTAATCGCATCATCGACTAAAAATAAATGGTTTGATATCTTGATGACAACAACCAATGAGAAAGGATGTGGATGAACACCTTTATAAATATTGTCATCGAGGGCATGCACAAAGTGGCAGATTGTGAGGGTACAAATGAGAATTGAAATACCGGTTTGGGAAAAAAGCAATCTCACATTGGAAGAAGCTGCGGCATATACAGGAATTGGAATCAATAAACTGCGCGAAATCTCAAATGATGAGAACTGTGACTTTGTTCTGTGGAATGGAACAAAACGATTAATAAAACGAAGAAAACTTGATGAATACTTCGATGAAGCATATTCAATATGAAAGGTGGGGAAGTATGCGAGAGCATATTTCCCTAAAAGGTACATACTATGACTGAAAAAAGAGTTGATAAAAACAGAGTGGTTTTAAAATCCGGAGAGTCGTATAGATCTGATAACAGATATCAGTACAGATGGAGTGACGATTTCGGAAAGCGTCATGTTATTTATGCTAGGACACTAACCGAACTTAGAGAAAAAGAAAAAATTGTCAAGAAAAATGAGCTGGATGGAATAAAAACAAATGGCCATATGACTGTGAATGATGTATTTGATCTATGGTGTGAAGTTAAACGTGGGTTGAAAGACAATACTTTTCAGAACTATAAATACATGTACAAACAGTTTGTGCATGATAGTATTGGCAAGAAAAGACTTATAAATTTAAAAAAATCGGATGTGAAAAAATATTACAATAATTTAGTAGATGATCAAGTGATGTCAGCAGCTACAGTTGATTCTATACATACGGTTTTACATCAGGTATTGGATATAGCCGTGGATGATGCATTAATACGAGTTAATCCATCGAACAATGTATTAAAGGAAATCAAGAAGGCTAGGAATTTCCATCAAGAGAAAAGAAAGGCGCTCACAATTCAGCAGCAAGAGCTGTTCCTTGATTATTTAAAGGGACATAAAACATATGCGCATTGGTATCCAGTGTTTGCAGTAATGATAGGAACAGGGCTTAGAGTTGGAGAAGCTACCGGATTAAGATGGTGCGACATTGATTTAGAAGAAAAAATGATTTCCGTTAATCATACATTGGTTTATTATAGCCATGGTGACCACCATTGTTATTTTGGAGTGAATACACCTAAGACAACGGCAAGTAAAAGAGATATTCCAATGATGGAATCAGTAAAAGAAGCTTTTATAATGGAAAAGAAATTTCAAGAAGAATTTGGAATGAAATCAAAATCTGTAGTTGATGGATATAAAGATTTTATATTTATTAACCGATTTGGAGATGTGCAGCATCTTGGAACACTAAATAAAGCCTTAAGACGAATAATTCGAGATTGTAATGATGAGATACTAAACAAAGACCCATATGCGGAGCTTACATTACCTAAGTTCAGTTGCCATTCATTACGACATACATTCGCAACAAGGATGGTTGAAGCGGGTGTGAATATGAAAGTTATTCAAGATATGCTCGGACATACAGACATTTCAACTACTATGAATATCTATGCTGATGTTAGTAAGGAACTCATGGAGAGAGAAATGAAAACTTTGGAATCACATCTAACTGAGGTTTCATTGAACATGACAGATGAATGTCAGGAAAAGGTTATGAATGACACCACTGACACCAAGACCGACACCATTTGATGCAGGTTGTATGCAGAAAAGTAAAGACTTATGTGAAGACGGCATTGAATGAGGCATTGAAATATCAAGCATTGTAGATTTGAGTAGAGTATCGTTAAGACGAATATAGCTAATCCCGACGATGAAGCCGGTCCCGGCGGAATAAATCCCGCAGGGATGCGATTGCGCCGGCAGTGCACGAATCGCCAACGAGTTGGCGGTGCACGGTAGACCGGCAAATCCAGCGAAGTGAAGATTGCTACCATTGTATGGTTGAAGCAATCTGAACGGAGTCGGGGAAGCCGACTCAGGATTAACAAGGCTTGAAAAGCCGCAGGTAATCCTGCAGCGGGCAAAAACGCCAACGAGTTGGCGGTGCACGGTAGACCGGCAAATCCAGCGAAGCGAAACATCGCGACCAAAGAAAAGAAGGGTGCGATGTGAGCTGAGTCGGGGAAGCCGACAGTGTTAAACAAAACATGAGATAAGGGCCTCTATTGCAAGTCTGTGACTGGAATAGAGGTCCTTTTGTATATGATAGCAATAAGAAAGGTAAAGGCTAATGCTAATAGAACAGACAGTAAAGAACGGGAAAACAATAGCTCTGATTTCCGCAGAAAACACGGTGATCACTGATGCGCAGTCAGCACTGGATCTTGCCATGTCAGTAAAATATGAAACCGGGACAGACAGAATCGTAATAAATAAAAACAATATTTCGGAAGAGTTTTTCATGCTGAGCAGCGGCATGGCCGGAGATATCCTGCAGAAATATATCAACTACCATGTGAAAATAGCAATATATGGAGATTATTCACACTATACCAGCAAACCGCTCCATGACTTTATTTATGAATCAAACAAAGGAAACGATGTATTCTTCGTAGCTACTCAGGATGAAGCAATAGACAAACTTGCGCAGGTTTAGTGATTTATAGACGGCGATGCCCTGACCTCACATCGCAGTTTTGCGATTAGTGACCACTTTCATCTTTTTCGTCCTTAAAAACGCAGAAAAAATTTTTGTCCGCGCAGAAAGTTACCTGAAGCTGGGTGATCGCCTTCGCTTTGATGTGATTTTGATCCGTCAAAGTCGTCGATCAAAGCTGCGGCTCGCTGACATTAGCTCCGGCCGCCCGGCAGCACGGTTAGCAGTCCAATATATAGTCGTCCCAGCTACAAGCTGCGGCATTGCCAGAGCATCACCGAGGCGATACATCGTCGATCCAAGAAAAAAATGCGTTTTTGATCTTTGATATAACGGAAGTGCTCACAAAAGCCATTCACGTCCTAAAATGAAAATTTCCATTTTTGCTAAAATCGCTAAATCTTATCACATATACCCGTCAAAAAATAACCAAAGTCCTGGCATTGCCTGTGTGATATAATTAATATGGTAAGGAGCAGTTATCATGAACAAAATTTTATTAAAACAGCAATGGTTGGAAGAAGAAAAAGCTGCTCATATTCATGGGTGGGACTTTTCGCATATTCACGGAAGATACGAGGAAGAAAACGACCTTCCATGGGACTATGAAAAGCTGGTAAGGCAGTATCTAAAACCAGCACAGGACTTGCTTGATCTTGATACTGGCGGTGGAGAGTTCCTGCTTTCCCTTAATCATCCATTTTGTAAAACCAGTGCAACTGAAGCATATCCGCCCAATGTCTTGCTTTGTCGAGAAACCATCAAGCCACTCGGAATCGATTTCAGAGAAGCAGATGCAAACGGACCACTTCCGTTTGCCGCCAATTCTTTCGATATTGTCATCAACCGCCACGGAGATTTTAATATTGCAGAATTATGCAGAGTGCTCAAGCCAGACGGTCTCTTTATTACTGAACAAGTCGGCACAGAAAATGACCGGGAATTGGTCGATTTGCTGCTGCATAATGTTGATATTCCATTTCCTGATTTGTACTTGAGCAAGGTATCACAAAAGTTCGAGGAAATGGGCTTTACTGTTTTAAAGTCACAAGAAGCATTTCGGCCGATTCGTTTCTATGACATAGGTGCACTTGTATGGTTCGCACACATAATTGAATGGGAATTCCCGGGATTTTCAGTAGATAAATGCTTGAATGAATTATATGCTGCACAGGATATATTAGAAAACCGTGGTTTTGTTGAGGGAAGGATACATCGTTTTCTGCTTATCGCAAAGAAACAATAATAGAAGATCATGAACATAATCTTAGCGACGTAAAGTCCGATTTGGCGATGAAGAGCGAGTCGTTTATCGCACATTAATTGTTGAGATGTTGCTTTGCTATGATATAATTATTGGCAACAATAATTGGTTGAAGGAGTGGTATCGTTGCTAAAACAAATAAGATATTTTATTGCAGTTGTTGATTGCAATAGTTTTACCGAAGCGGCAGAACAGATGTATATTTCACAGTCTGCGATATCTCAGCAGATCCAGTCACTGGAAAACGAATTGGGAGTAAAGCTTATCATACGCGAAAACAGAAAATTTACGCTTACCCCAGCGGGTGAATATTTTTACCGTAACAGCAAGGGAGTTGTCGATGCACTGGAGAAGCTTACTCGTGAAACCGTGCGAATTGGAAAGGACAGTGAGGCGTCTCTTCGAATCGGATATTTACGATGCTATAGCGGACAGGAACTTCACGAGGCGGTAGCGCAGTTTTCGGAAACATATCCTGAAGTCGATATCACTATTATCAATGGAACACATGAAGAATTATTTGATATGCTTCGAACAGGGAGTGTGGATCTAGTATTAAATGACCAAAGGCGCGCATTTTCTGACGAATATGTTAATTTCGAACTGTTGAAATGCGGATGCTATATTGAAATCTCAAAGCGAAGTTCATTTGGAGATAAAGAAAATGTAACGCTTGAAGATTTGGAACATACTACATGCATTTTGATTTCGTCAAAGGAACAACAGAACTCAGAAGAAGAATATTATAAGAATACACTGGGATTCTCGGGGAATTTTATTTTTGCTGAGAACCTGGAAGAGGGAAGACTGATGGCAATCGGCGGACGCGGTTTCGTACCTGTTGAAAGCGTGGGAACGCTTCCGCAGCCACAGGCAACGCTTACAAGAATTCCTCTTTTAAGGAATGGCAAGCAGATAATGAGAAATTACTGTGTGTTCTGGAGGAAGGAAAACTCAGGATACTATATCGAAGAGTTTGCTGATACATTAAAGAAATTATTAAAAGAATAAGGATATGGAACCATAAATTGACTAGGGGCTGCAATCATGTAGATTGCAGTCCTTTTGATTCGCATAAGCAAAACTTATCGGTTCTATTAATAACCGAAATTGCTCCGTTGCATCACTTTTAATAGAATAGTGCATAGAAGATAAAGATAAAAAGTCATCAGATAATATTCTGAATCAGTCGAATTTGGAAGGGGAAAAATCATGGGTAAAGAAGTAATGCTGCTTGCAGGTGCGGGTCAGATAGGCATGGCTATAGCGAGAAGAATGGGTTCTGGAAAAAAGATAATAATTGGTGATAAAAGTGAAAAGAACGGACAGGCTATTGAAGATATAATGAATAACGCGGGTTTTGATGCGGAAGCAGTTGTAATGGATCTGTCATCGAGAGAATCCATAGTAAGCATGATAAAACGAGGTCAGGAGTATGGTGAGATCAAGATGCTCATAAATGCTGCAGGGATGTCTCCGAGTCAGGCATCTGTTGAAGATATATTGAGGGTAGATCTTTATGGAAGTGCTGTGCTTATGGAGGAAACAGGCAAAGTGATTGCAGAAGGCGGGACCGGAATACAGATATCCAGCCAGTCAGGTTTTCGTATGCCGGCGCTTACGGCAGAACAGGACAGAGCTTTGGCGGTGACAGACACAGAGAAACTATTGTCCCTTGATTTTCTGCAGCCTGAGAATATTGAAAACACGTTGCACGCATACCAAATGTCAAAACGAGCAAATGAAAAGCGCGTAATGTATGAAGCAGTTCGCTGGGGAGAACGCGGTGCCCGCATAAATGATATTGCGCCAGGAATAATCGTAACACCGCTGGCAATTGATGAATTCAATGGGATCCGTGGCGATTTCTATAAAAACATGTTTGCAAAGTGTCCGGCTGGACGTCCTGGGACAGCAGATGAAATAGCAAATCTTGCAGAGCTTCTGATGAGCGAAAGAGGCGCATTCATTACCGGTGCTACTTTCCTTGCAGATGGAGGAGCAACAGCATCATATTATTACGGCCCGCTTCAGCCGGAGCAGAATTAAGCTGTCCGGCAAAGGTTATTAAAACCGATATTATGAGGATGACAGAATGATGATTACAAAAGAAGCAAAAGAATATCATGATAGAATGTTTCCGGGCTATGTGTCAGAGTTATATACGACAGACCCGGAATTCGTAGAGAGATTTGACAATTTCGCATTTGACGAAGTAGTGAATCATGACGATCTCGATGATCAGACAAGAATGATGGCAATTCTGGCCTCGCTTATAGGATGTCAGGGGATAGATGAATTCAAAGTCATGGTCCCGGCTGCACTTAATTTGGGGGTCTCATCAATAGAAGTAAAAGAAATCGTATACCAGGCAACTGCATATCTTGGGATCGGAAGAGTATTCCCATATCTTAAGGCCGTTAATGAGATACTTGTCGATCGGGATTTTGAACTTCCGCTTGCTTCACAGGCCAATACTGAAGCAGATACTAGGCTGGAAAAAGGAGAGCAGGCACAGATTGATATCTTCGGTGAAGGAATGCGAGGTTTTGCAGAGTCCGGTACGGAGGAAACGAAGCATATTAACAAGTGGCTTACCGATAACTGTTTCGGTGATTATTACACGAGGACTGGCCTTGATTACAAAATGCGGGAGATGATTACTTTCTGCTTGCTGTCAGCGCAGGGAGGGTGCGAGCCTCAGCTCACTGCACATGCAGCGGCTAACATGCGTATTGGAAATGATAAGCTTTTCCTGATAAACATAGTATCCCAGTGCTTGCCGTTTATTGGATATCCGAGAAGTTTGAATGCTATAAGCTGCATTGAGAATGCGGCAGAATAAGGAGAAAATGACAATGAAGAATCTTATAATTTACTATTCCAGAGCCGGACAGAATTATGTTAATGGGATCATTAAGAATCTTGCTAAAGGCAATTCTGAGGTGGCAGCAGAGTTCGTGCATAAAGCCGTAGGCGGGGATATATTCAAAATAGAAACTGTAAAAGAATATGCTGAGGATTACATGATCTGTACGGAACAAGCAAAGAGAGAATTGCGCAACCACGCAAGACCGGAGCTCAAGGAATACTTGACTGATATTTCGCAGTATGACAATATCTTCGTTATTGGCCCGTGCTGGTGGGGAACATTCCCAATGCCAATGTACACACAGATAGAAAGGCTAGACTTCGGTGGCCAAAAGGTATTTCTGTTGATGACACATGAAGGATCAGAAATGGGTTCGTGCGAATACGAAATGAAGAAGATCATGAAGGGAGCCGCGTTTGGAAAAGCGCTGGCAGTGCATGGCGCGGAAGCACTAGAATCAGAAAAGAAAATTGCTGCTTGGGCAAAAGCAGTTATTAATCAATAAATGAAAATTTCCATTTTTACCTAAATCGCTAAATCATCTCACATATGCCAATCCAAAAATAAACAAAGTCCGTGCACAACTTGTATGATATAATGGCTTTAAAATACTGGAAATTACAGATGCAAAGAATGTTTGCGCATGAGTTTCTGCAAATGCAAAGGTGATTTGATAGACATAGTATATGCTCTTTCATACAATTTTGGAGAAAGGAGGGAGACTATCATGACACTTGGAGGTAATATTCAGAAAATAAGAAAAGAGGCTCACCTGTCTCAAGAAGAGCTGGCGGAAATGTTTGATGTTACAAGACAAACAATTTCAAATTGGGAAAATTCAAAGAGTTACCCGGATTTGGAAACACTAATAAAAATCAGTGATAGTTTTGAAATCTCCTTAGACTTTTTATTGAAGGAGGATGTAACTATGGTAAAAACAATTGATAAGGAAGTAAAGAGCACAAGGAAATACGCACGTGCACTGATTGCAATTGGAATTGTAATTGCGTTGTTAATCGGAGGTTTTGCAGTGTACTCAGCCGTGTATTTTAATACGAAGAGTGAATTAGAAGCCAATTTTGAGAAACAGTTAGAAGATAATAATTTCTATAAGAACAGAGATGGATATTATTCTATGGATTATGCGGATGGCGTTGTTTATGGTGTTCCAAATCAATCTATGCCGAAACTGACGGATTATGATTTGCATTTTCATGAAACAAATGTTTATTGTGATATTGAGCTTGAAGATAGTAGAGATGAGATTATATGGGACGATTATAATGACTTTTCTGCTTCGGCAATTTCTAAAGTCGATGATAAGGTAATAGGAAGTACCGCTCAATTTAAGGAGAGTGATTTCTCTGATATGAAAAAGCTAAGTGATGAATTAGGCATTTCGGAAAAAGAAATAAGTGAAATCATTAA